>CAADIG010000021.1_pt1 | contig 482471 bp, 420 predicted proteins | sample 2381321 | NCBI WGS metagenome assembly CAADIG01 (sample SAMEA5147519, study PRJEB30075) | plant metagenome | biome: Evergreen rainforest; feature: Forest; material: Leaf | place: Madagascar | collected 2016-11
ATCGTCCCCACGGCTCACTCGGTCATCTGACCCCGCGTGAGTACGTTCAAAAGTGGTCAGTGCAACCCAAAGAGGCAGCCACTCTCCAGTTTTGAACTGTCCAATTTGGGGGGGAAGGTCAAGGCAAAAACCCCCGAAGGTTGGATCTCGTCCAACTTTCGGGGGTCAGTTCAATCAGGCGCCGTTTTTTCATGCCTGAATGAAGACGGCTAGATCAGGAAGAGCGTTGCCAGGCCCAGGAAGATGAAGAAGCCCAGCGAATCGGTGGCGAAGGTGAGCAGCACCGACGAGCCGATGGCCGGGTCCTTGCCGAAGCGTGAACGCACCATCGGCACGATCACGCCCACCGAGGCGCCGACCAGCATGTTGAGCACCATGGCGGCCATCATGACGAGCGCGATGGAGGGGGAGCCCGACAGCACCCACGCGAAGACCGCCGCGGCGGCGCTGCCGCACAGGCCCACCAGCAGGGTGACGAGCATCTCGCGCTTGATGAGCTGCCAGACATTGCGCGTGGTGACGCGGCCGACCGCCAGCGCGCGGATGATCAGCGTCATGGTCTGGTTGCCCGAGTTGCCGCCGATGCCGGCGACGATGGACATCAGGAAGGCCAGGATGACGATGTGGCTGACGGTGTCCTCGAAGTGCGAGGCGACCAGGGAGGCGATGCCTGCCGTGCACAGGTTCAGCAGCAGCCAGGGCGCGCGGTTGCGCAGCGCGCTGCGCACCGGTGCGAAGATGTCCTCTTCCTGCATACCCGCGCGGGACAGGGCCTGCTCTTCGGAGTCTTCGCGGATCACGTCCACGACCTCGGCGATGGTCACGCGGCCGATGAGGCGTCCGTGGTCGTCGATGACGGGCGCGGACACGAGGTCATAGCGCTCGAAGGCGCCTGCGGCATCGGCGTCGGAATCCAGCGGATTGAGCGTGAGGATGTCGGTGTCCATGACGGCCCGCACCTCGGTCTCGAGCTGCGACAGCAGCAGGCGCGACAGCGACAGCACGCCCAGCAGCTTGTCCTCGCGGTCGACCACGAAGATCTGGTCGGTGTGGTCGGGCAGTTCGTTCAGGCGGCGCAGGTAGCGCAGCACGACCTCGAGGGTGACGTCCTCGCGCACGCGCACCATGTCGAAGTCCATGATGGCGCCGACGCTGTCCTCGGGATAGCCCATGGCCTCGATGAGGCGGGCGCGCTCTTCCTCGGTCAGGCCTTTCTGGACCTCGGCCACCACATCGGGCGGCAGGTCGGGCGCCAGGTCGGCCAGCTCGTCGGCATCCATGTTGCCGGTGGCGGCGACCAGGTCCTGGTGGTCCATGGTCTCGATGAGGGACTCACGGACCCAGTCATCGACTTCCAGCAGCACGTCGGCATCATGCTTGGCCGACACCAGGTGCCAGACCGTCTGGCGCTCGTCCTTGGGCAGCGATTCCAGGATGAAGGCGATGTCTGACGGGTGCAGGTCGTCGACGAGCGTCTTGAGTTCGCTCTCGTGCTGGCGGTGCAGCAGGTTCTCGACCAGGTCGGCGCGCTGGTCGCCTTCGGTCTGGCGATGTGCCAGGCTCTCGACCAGGTGCTGGCGGCGCAGCAGGTCCTGCACCTTGCCCAGGGCAAGCTGCGCGTCCTCCGGGTCGAGCCGGCGAGGCGCCGGCATGGGCGGCGGCTCCTTGCGCGGGACGGCGGGTGTCGGCATGGTTAACCCTCTTTGCGCGTCAGGCAGGCGGCAGCGGACGGCGCTTGCGCGCCTGGTCGGTGGCCACGAAGGTGAGGGTGGCCTCGGTCACGCGGACGACTTCCGCATCCAGGCGCTGGCGCTGGGCGTAGACCTCGACGAACACGGTGATGGAGGTGGTGCCGGTCTTGACGACGTCAGCGTAGAAGCTGAGCAGGTCGCCCACGAACACGGGCTGCTTGAACTGGATGGCGTTGACCGCCACCGTGGTCACGCGGCCGGCGGCGCGGCGCGCGGCAGGCACGGCGCCGGCGATGTCGATCTGGGCCATGATCCAGCCGCCGAAGACGTCGCCATGGATGTTGGCGTCGGTGGGCATCGGCATGACGCGCAGGACGGGCTGCCTGTTCTGGGTGAGCTCCGCGAGCGTGGCGGTCAAGGGGGGCTGGACGGACATGGCGGGCTCCTGCAACAGAAAGACGGGCCGATTATGCAGGAAAACCAGGGGCAGGGGCGGCGGCGACCCGAGTTTTGTGGCACCGCCGCATCGTCGCGGGGAACGCCCCGCCTTGGCCGGTCAGGAGCGCCCTGCCGCTGCCGCCCGCCGGGCCGCGTGAGCCGACACCGCCGCGTCCCGCGCGATGAGCTGGCGCGCCTGTTCCGCGACGGGGGCGTCGACCATGCGTCCTTCGAACGTGCAGGCCGCCCGCCCGGCCGCGCACTGGGCCTCGAACTCGGCGAGCAGGGCGCGCGCGCGGGTGACGGCCTGGGGCGCGGGGCTGAAGGCCGCGTTGACGATATCGACCTGGGCGGGATGGATGCAGAAGGCCGATTCGAAGCCCAGGCGCGCCGCGCGGGCCAGCATGGCGGCATAGGCGTCGCGGTCGGCGAAGTCAGCCACCGACCCCACGAAACCGATGGGCGTGATGCCTGCCGCGCGGCAGGCGGTCAGGGCCAGCACGTTGGGCACGTAGAGCGTGTCGGGCTCCACCGCCATGCGCAGCGACACGGCGAGGTCCTCGGCGCCGACGGTCAGGCCGCTGATGCGCGGGTGGGCGCGGGCGATGGCGGACAGGTTCTCCAGGCCCTGGGCGTCTTCCACCATCACGACGAGGCGGGTATGGCCCGGGCGCAATCCCTGCTCGCGCTCGCATTCGTCCAGGATCTCGGCCACGGCGCGGACCAGGCCGGGCTCGGAGACCTTGGGCAGGGTCAGCGCGTGGACCGACGCGCGCACGCAATGCTCGATGTCGCGCACCAGCATCCGCCACGGCCGGTTGACGCGCACGGCCACGCCGTAGCCCGCGGCCGCGTATCGGTCGGCGATGCCGGCCACGCGGGCGCGCGCCGCGTCCTTCTGGTCGGGGGCGACGCTGTCCTCCAGGTCGATCATGAGCGCGTCGGCGTCGCGGCGCAGGGCGCTTTCCACATAACGGTCCTGCATGGCGGGCACGAACAGCAGCGAACGCCAGGTGGCGGGATCGGGGGCAAGGCAGGGGTCAGTCATGCTGGGCATCCAGGTGATCGAGTTCGGCAAGGATTTCGGCGGTGTGCTCGCCCACCGCGGGCGCGGGACGGCGCAGGCCGCCGGGGCTGGCGGACAGGCGCGGCACCACATTGTGCATGGGCACGCTGCCCAGGTCGGCGTCTTCCATCTGCACGATGGCCTCGCGGCCCAGGGCATAGGGATGGGTCAGGAGTTCGCCGGCCGTGCAGACCGGGCCTGCCGTGACGCCCGCCGCCTCGAAGAGCGCGAGGCTGTCGTCGCGGCTGCGCGCGGCCAGGAAGCCGCCGATGATGGCGTCGAGCTCGTCGCGGTGCCGCACGCGCGCGTCGTTGTCGATGAAGCGCGGGTCCTCCTTCAGTTCTGGCCGGCCGATGGTGTCCAGGATGCGCATGGCCATGGACTGCATCGAGCCCGACAGCGCGATGAATTGCCCGTCGCCGCAGGCGTAGACATTGCGCGGGGCGGTGTGGCTGGACTGGTTGCCCGATCTTTCGGTGGGGCGGCCGGTCAGCTGGTGCTTGGCGGCCTCCGAGGCGATGACCGAGAAGATGGGTTCGAAGAGCGAGAGATCCACGATCTGTCCCACGCCATCGCGTTCGGCCACGCGCAGCGCCGTCAGCACGCCCGCCGCGCCGTAGACGCCGGCGATCATGTCGGCCAGCGCCAGCGGCGGCAGCACGGGCGGGCGGTCGGCGAAGCCGTTCAGGTGGGCGAAACCGGACATGGCTTCGACCAGCGTGCCGAAGCCGGGCTTGTGGCTGTACGGTCCCGTCTGGCCCCAGCCCGAGACCCGCGCGATGACCAGGCGCGGATTGATCTGGTGCAGGGCCTCGGGCGCCAGGCCCATCTTCTCGAGGCCGCCGGGCACGAAGTTCTCGATCAGCACGTGGGCGTGGCGCACCAGCCGGCGCAGCGTGGCCAGGCCTTCCCCGGATTTCAGGTCCAGGACCAGCGACCGCTTGTTGCGGCCGTAGATCTTCCAATAGATGGGCTGGCCGGCCTCGCGCCAGCTGCGCAGGTCGTCGCCGCGACCTTCGCGTTCGATCTTGATGACGTCGGCGCCGAAATCGGCCAGTTGCAGCGACAGCATGTTGCCGGCCACCAGCCTGGAGAGATCCAGCACGCGCACGTCGCGCAGCGGGCCGGCCTGGGTGGGATCGAAATGTTGCATGGTGAGCGTCTTCGGATGAAAAGAAGGAGAGGCCGGGCTGCGCGCGGCAGCCCGGCGGCGGGGCAGGTTCAGTCGACCCGCGCGCCGGAGGCATCGACGATGCGCTTCCAGCGCACGAGGTCCTCGTCCTGGCGCTTGGCGAGCTGCTGGGGCGTGTCGTCCAGGCGTTCCACGCCGATCTCCGCCAGCTTCTTCTGGACCGCCGGGTCGGCCATGGCGTCGTGGCTGGCCTTGGCCAGGCGCTCGATCACGGCGGGCGGCGTGCCGGCCACGGCGAACATCGCGATCCACAGGTCGCCGCTGTAGCCCGGGATCTGCTCGCCGATGGCGGGCACGTCGGGCAGCGCGGGCGAGCGCGTGGCGGTGCTGACGCCCAGCGCGCGCAGCTTGCCGGCCTGGATGTAGGCCAGGGAAGAGGGCAGGCTGGCGAAGACGATGGGCAACTGGTTGCCCAGCACGTCGGTCATGGCGGGGGCCACGCCGCGATAAGGCACGTGCTCCAGCTGCAGGCCGGCCATCTGGTTCAGCATGGCGCCGAGCAGGTGGTTCAGCGAACCGTTGCCGGCCGAGGCGTACTGGTACTTGCCGGGGTTGCGTTTGACCACCTCGATGAACTCGGCAAGGTTGCGCGCCGGGAAGTCGGGGTGCACCAGCAGCACGTTGGGCACCACGCCCACGGTGTGCACCGGGGCGAAGTCCTTGACCGCATCGAAGCCGGGCTTGCTGTAGAGCGCGGGGTTGATGACCTGGGTGCTGCTGACCGTCATCAGCACGGTGTAGCCATCGGGCGTGGCGCGCGAGACCTGCTCGGTGCCGATGTTGCCGCCCGCGCCGGGGCGGTTGTTGACCACCACCGTCTGGCCCAGGCGTGGCGCCAGTTCCGCGGCCATGAGGCGCGCGACGATGTCGTTGGTGCCGCCGGGCGCGTGCGGCACGACCATCGTGATGGGCTGTGCGGGGTAGGCCGATTGCTGCGCCAGCGCCGCGGGCGTGGCTAGGACGGCGCAGGCCAGGCCTGCGGCGCCCAGCAGCCGCCGCAAGGCGTGCGTGGGGAAAAGCGTCTTCATGGAGGTCTCCGTCTCGTTGTGATCGCGGCCGCTTCTTGGGGCGTCGCTGAACGGGATGTTTCCATGTCCCCCGTCCTCCAGGCCAATACGGATTGCTTCTGCTAGTCAGATGATTTACTTATGGCTGGGTCTATCACCAATAAAAACTTATGGCCTCGCGTCCCCTTGGACGAGGCCGGGAAGCCAGCCATGACCCTCGCCCAGTTGCGCTATTTCCTTGCCATCGTGCGCGCCGGCAGCATGTCCGCCGCCGCCGAGCTGGTGCACGTCGCCCAGCCGGCGTTGTCCCAGCAGATCCGCCAGTTGGAAGGCGAACTGGGGCAGGCGCTGTTCCGCCGCCACGCGCGCGGCATCCGCCTGACGGACGCGGGCCTGCGTTTCCAGGAGCGGGCCTTCGGCATCCTGCGGCAGGTGGACGCTCTGCGCGACGAGTTCATCTCCACGCGCGCCGAGCCGGTCGGCCAGGTCACGCTGGGCATGGCGACCGCCGTGAACACGGCCTTCCTGCTGCCCATCTGCCTGGCCGTGCGCCAGCGCCATCCCGGCATCACGCTGCGGCTGGTGGAAAGCATGAGCGGTTTCCTGATGGAGTGGGCCGAGCAGGGGCGCGTGGACCTGGCGCTGGCCTATGAGGCGGCGTCGGCGCCGGGGCTGGACGCGCAGCGGCTGGGGCGCGAGTCCCTGTTCCTGATCGCCGCGCCGGATTGGCGCGCGCCGGTCAAGCGGCGGCTCGGGCTGGCCGACCTGGCGCAGATCCCCATGGTGCTGCCCGGCTTCCCGCACAGCCTGCGCATCCTGCTGGACCGCAGCTTCGCGCAGCGCGGCCTGCGCCTGAACGTGACGGCCGAAGTGGACTCCACGCTGGGCATGAAGCAACTGGTGGCGGCCGGCGTGGGGTGCAGCATCCTGTCGCGCCACAGCGTGGCCGAGGAGGTGGGGCGGGGGGAACTAACGGCCTTGCCCATCGCGCGGCCCGGTGTGTCGCGGTCCATCGACTTGCTGACCGGCGTGCAGCGGCGTTCCGACCCGGCGGTGCAGGCGGTGCGGGCGGTGGTGGAGGAAGTGGTGCGCGCAGGCTTGGCCCCGCAAGAGGGATAGCCCCCGCGCGTGCCCAAACGAAAACGCCCTGGCGCGCGGCCAGGGCGTTCATGCCGCGAGCGGGATCAGGCGGCCAGGCGCTTGCGGGCCAGGTTGACCCAATAGCTGGCGCCCAGGGGCAGGATGTCGTCGTTGAAGTCGTAGCTGCCGTTGTGCAGCATGCACGGGCCCAGGCCGTGGCCGTTTTCGCGATGGCCACCGTCGCCGTTGCCGACCCACACATAGCAGCCGGGCACCGCGCGCAGCATGAAGGCGAAGTCTTCCGCGCCCATCGTGGGGACCACGTTTGCGTTCACATTGGCATCGCCCACCAGTTCGCGCGCGACGTCGGCGCAGAACGCCGACTCCTTGGCGTCGTTGACGGTGGCGGGATAGTTGCGCTTGAACGAGAACTCGGCCTGGCAGGCCAGGGCGGCGGCCGTGTGCTGCACGATTTCGCCCATGCGCTGTTCGATGAGGTCGAGGGTTTCGTCGGTGAAGGTGCGCACGGTGCCACACAGGCGCGCGTCGTTGGGCACGACGTTGTAGGCGCTGCCAGTGTGGATCTGCGTGACGCTCAGCACGGCCGCTTCCATGGGGTTGCGGTTGCGCGAGATGATGGTCTGCAGCGATTGCGCGATCTGCACGGCGGCCATGACGGGGTCCACGCCCAGGTTCGGCATGGCCGCGTGCGCGCCCTTGCCCGTCAGGGTGATGTCGAACTCGTTGCTCGATCCCATGATGGGGCCGGGCGTGAGGCCGAAGGTGCCCACGGGCATGCCGGGCCAGTTGTGCATGCCGTAGACGGCTTCCATGGGGAACTGCTCGAACAGGCCGTCGTCGATCATGCGCTGGGCGCCCGCGCCGCCTTCCTCGGCGGGCTGGAAGATCACGTAGACGGTGCCGTCGAAGTCGGGGTACTGCGCCAGGTGGCGCGCCGCGCTCAGCAGCATGGTCGTGTGGCCATCGTGGCCACAGCCGTGCATGCGGCCGGGAATGGTGCTGGCATGGCCGAAGGTGTTGACCTCGTCCATGGGCAGGGCGTCCATGTCGGCGCGCAGGCCGATGGCGCGCGTGCTGTTGCCCGCCTTGCCGCGGATCGTGCCGACCACGCCGGTCACGCCCAGGCCGCGCACGATGGGGATGCCCCATTCCTGCAGCTTGGTGGCGATGAGTTCAGAGGTGCGGTGTTCCTCGTAGCCGAGCTCGGGATGTGCGTGGATGTCGCGGCGCAGCAAGGTCATTTCAGCTTGCCAGGCGACGATGGGTTCGATGAGATTCATGATGAGGCCTTCCGGTGGGCGCGGGCTCGGGAGCCTTGTCCGGGAGGGCGGGGAACGGCTGTTCCCGCGGCTTTCCTTGCGCGTCTTTGCGCTTTGTTCCGGATCAGGGCAAGGGTTGGCACCGAGCGCCGCCTGCTGGTACACAGGGTATCATCAAACAAAATTGATATCAGGGAGACAAGCATGGAACGCACAGAACGTCCTTGGCTTTCTCAATACCCGGACGGCGTACCCGCGGACGTCGATCCGACCCGATACGGCTCGCTGGTCGAACTCATGGACAACGCCTGCAAGACGCACGCCAGCCGCGTCGCGTGCGAGGCCATGGGAAGCACGCTGACCTATCGCGAGATTGGCGAAAAGGCGCAGGCGCTGGCCGCCTGGCTGCAATCACTGAACCTGCCCGACGGCGCGCGCATCGCGCTGATGATGCCCAATGTGCCGGCCTATCTGGTCAGCATCGTGGGGGCGTTGCGGGCCGGCCTGGTCATCGTCAACATCAATCCGCTCTACAAGCCGCGCGAGCTCGAGCAGCAACTGCGCGACAGCGAAGCCAGCGTCATCATCCTGCTGGAGAACTTCGCGCACACGCTGCAGGCCGTGCCCAATCTGGGCGGGGTCAAGCACGTGGTGGTGGTGTCGCCCGGCGACCTGCTGGGCACGCTGAAGGGCGCCATCGTGAACCTGGTGGTGCGCCACGTGAAGCGCATGGTGCCGGCCTGGCGCCTGCCGGATTCCCTCACGTTCACGCAGGTGCTGGAGCGTGGCAAGCCGTTGCCGTGCACGCCGGCGCGCCCTGGCCTGGACGACCTGGCCGTGCTGCAGTACACCGGCGGCACGACGGGCACGCCCAAGGGCGCCATGCTGTCGCATCGCAACCTGGTCGCCAACGTGCTGCAGGTGGAGGCCGTTGCCACGCCCGTGCTCAAGCCGCTGGCCAACCAGCAACTGGCTATCCTGGGCGCCCTGCCGCTGTACCACATCTTCGCGCTGACCATCTGCGGCTTCTATGCCTTCCACGCCGGCATGTGCCAGGTGATGGTCATGAACCCGCGCGACCTGAAGTCGGTCGTGGCGGCCTGGCGCAAGCGGCCCATCAACATCTTCCCCGGCGTGAACACGCTCTTCAATGCGCTCGTGCATCACGATGGCTTCAAGGCGCTGGATTTCTCGGCGCTGTGCCTGACGCTGGGCGGCGGCATGGCCGTGCAGCGGCCCGTGGCCGAGCGCTGGCTGAAGCTGACCGGCAAGCCGCTGATCGAAGGCTATGGCCTGTCGGAAACCTCGCCCGTGGCAACGGTCAATCCGACCACCGCGACGGAGTATTCGGGCAGCATCGGCCTGCCGCTGCCGTCCACCGACGTGGCCATCCTGGATGAGTCGGGCAAGGAAGTGGCGCTCGGCGAGCGTGGCGAGATCGGCATTCGCGGCCCGCAGGTCATGCTGGGCTATTGGCGCAAGGAAGAGGAAACCCGGAAGTCGATGACGGCCGAGGGCTACTTCCTGACGGGCGACATCGGCGTCATGGATGCGCAGGGCTACACCCGCATCGTCGACCGCAAGAAGGACATGATCCTGGTGTCGGGCTTCAACGTGTACCCCTCCGAGATCGAGGAGGTGGTGGCCGAGCACCCCGGCGTGCTGGAGTGCGCGGCGGTCGGCATCCCCGACGAGCACTCGTCCGAGGCGGTGAAGCTCTTCGTGGTGCGCAAGGATCCGTCGCTGACCGAGCAGGTCCTGATGGACTGGTGCCGCGACCGCCTGACTGGCTACAAACGCCCCAAGACGATCGAGTTCCGCGACGAACTGCCCAAGAGCAACGTGGGCAAGATCCTGCGCCGGGAACTACGCGACGAGGGCGAATCCCAGCGCGTCGCGTAGCCCTTCGACAAGCCGGGCATCGCGGAGCCGGCTCAGCCGGTCCGCCGATGCGCCCCCTGGGGGGAAGCGCGCAAGCGCTTCGGGGGAGGGCCTATTTCAGATCCGGCTTGATCATGTTCAGCAGGTCGATCGCGATCTGGGCATTGCCCGCGACCACGTTGCCCTGCCTGGGCCAGGGTTCGCCCTGGCGCATGTCCATGGCGACGCCGCCCGCTTCGCGCATGAGCAGGGTGCCCGCGGCCACGTCCCAGGGAGCCAGGCCCATTTCCCAATAGCCGTCGAAGCGGCCGCAAGCGGTCCAGGCGAGGTCCAGCGCGGCCGCGCCGTGCCGGCGCACGCCGCGCGTGGTGTGGATGGCGCGATCCAGCATGGGCATGTACTGGTCGGCGAAGGAGAAGTCGCGGAAGGGAAATCCCGTGGCGAGCACGGCGTCTTCCAGGCCCTGCGTGCGCGAGCAGGCGATGCGGCGGCCGTTGAGCCACGCGCCCACGCCCTGGACGGCGGTGAAGAGTTCTTCGCGGCAGGGGTCGTAGACCACGCCGATGACCGGGGTGTCTTCAGCGAGCTTGGGGCCGGGGCCGAATTGCGAGCCGGCGTGCGCGACCAGCGCGATGGAGACGGCGTAGTGCGGGATGCCGTGCAGGAAGTTGGTGGTGCCGTCGAGCGGGTCGATGTACCAGGTGGCAGGGCCCTCGGGCTGGCCGCCGGTTTCTTCGGCCACGATGCCGTAGGCGGGCGTGCGTTCGCGCAGCACCTCCAGCACCGCGGCCTCGGCCTCGCGGTCGGCCTGCGACACCAGGTCGTTGCGGGCCTTGCGATCGATCACGAGGTCGGCGCGATGGTGCGCGTAGGATTGCAGGATGGCGGCGCCGGCATGCGCGGCCGAGACAGCGGCGTCAAGCGCCTTGCCCAGGTCGGAGCCAGCGGTCTTGGAGGGGGAGGGGCTGTGCGTATCCATCCGGCCAGTGTAAGCCCATCGCGTTACAGTCGCATGCCTCGCCGTGGCGCATGTGTCCACGGACAGGTCCGGCCATTCTTCCAGTCGCGCTTCAGCTTCCTGCGGTTCTCTCACTCCACATGTCTTCCACCTATCTGCCCCTGCAGCCCGCGACACTGGTGCGCAACGCGCAGGGCCTGCCTTGCAGCCCGCGCTATGACGATGTCTATCATCCCGCCCCGGGCGATGGCATCGCGCAGTCGCGCCGAGTCTTCCTCGCGGGCAATGGGCTGCCTGGCCGCTGGGCGGGGCGCGAGACCTTCACCGTCTGCGAGACCGGCTTCGGGCTGGGGCTGAATTTCCTGGCGCTGTGGCAGGCATGGCGCGACGATCCGGCGCGGCCGCGCCGGCTGCACATGCTGTCGGTCGAGGCGCATCCCTTCAGCCGTGACGACCTGGCCACGTTGCTGCGCGAGTGCGTGCCCGAGGAACTGCGGTCCGGCGCGCAGGGGCTGCTGGCGCAATGGCCCCCCTTGCTGCCCGGCCTGCATCGGCTCGAGTTCGAGGGCGGCAATGTGACCTTGACCCTGGGCCTGGGCCTGGCGGAAAGCGTCGTGCCGCAATGGGACGCGCGGGTGGATGCTTATTTCCTGGATGGATTCGCCCCGGCAGGCAATCCGCAGATGTGGACGCCCGCCTTGCTGCGGGCGCTGTCCGAACTGTCCGCGCCGGACGCCACGCTGGCCACCTGGTGTTCCGTGGGAGCGGTACGGCGAGCCCTGGACGAGGTCGGGTTTGCCGTCACGCGCCGGGAAGGCGAGGCAGGCAAGCGCCACGTGACGGTTGGCGTGCGCAAGCCCGAGGCGGGTGCCGGCGCACGGGCGCAGGCGGTGTTCGCGGGGGCGCACGAGGCCATCATCGTGGGGGGCGGTCCCGCCGGCGCGGGCGTGGCGCAGTCGCTGGCCCTGCGCGGCTGGCGCGTGACCGTGGTGGACGAGGCCGCCGCGGCGGCGGGGATGACGCATGCGGGCCACCTGGCCGCGGCATGCACGCCCCTGATCGCGCGCGACGACAACCTGCGCGCCCGCTTGTCGCGCGCCGGCAGCCGGCGCGCATTGGCACGTTGGCGGGACCTGCCCGACACCGGGGCGCCGCGGGTGTGCGGCACCGTGCAACTGGCGCGCGATGCGGGCCGGGCCGCGGACCTGGCGGGCACCTTGGAGGTGCTGGCCTTCCCGTCGTCCTGGGTGCGGGCCGTGTCGCGGGAGGAAGCCAGCGCGTTGGCGGGCGTGCCCGTGCGCCGCGGGGGCATTTTCTTCGCCGAAGGCATGCTGGTGCGTCCCCAGGGACTGGTGGCGGGTCTGCTGGCCACGCCGGGCGTGCGCCGCTTGGCCGCGCGCGTGGCGCAGGTGACGCGATCCGGGCCGCAGTGGCGGGTCCGCGACGAAGCCGGCCAGGTCCTGGCCGAGGCGCCCGTGCTGGTGCTGGCCAATGCCGCGGCAGCGCCCGCGTTGCTGGGCACCGTACCGGGGAACGTGGCCGCCTGGCCCATTCTTGCTGGCATGCACCGCCTGGCAGGCGAGGTGGCGCATCTGCCGGCTGCCGCGCTGGCAGGCGGGCCGCGTTGCGTGGTGGGGGGCGAAGGATATCTGCTGCCCGAGGTGGAGGGCCTGTGCGTGGCGGGCAGTACTTATGTACACGGCGCCGAACGCGCCGAGCGCTCGGCCGAGGGACGGGACACGGCCATCGGCAAGGCGCTGGGGCTGGTGGACCTGCCTCTTGCCGGGGATCCGGGCGCGGACGGCTGGGCCGGCTGGCGGGCGGTGCTGCCCGGACGCCTGCCCGCCATCGGCGAGGTGCCGGACGCGGCGGGGCTCTGGCTGGCGACGGGTTATGCCTCGCGCGGATTCAGCTGGTCGGCGCTGGCCGGCGACCTGATCGGTGCCCGCTTGATGGGGGAGCCCATCCCCCTGGAACGGGACCTGCAGGCGGCGCTGGGGCCGCGCTGACGGGCCGCTGAACGGGGCTTGCGGGCGGGTTTTGCCGTCGGCGTCACGGCCCCCCGGAGGGGGCGAGTTTATTTCGTGCGGCAAATCCGTCAAAATACTGTCTTTTGATGCTATTTGGCTTGGGGCGCGCGTCCCGGCCTGCCGTCGGCACCGTCTTCGTCGACGTTGCGGATCGCGGCAGGTTGGTCGACGATCGCGCACGAGCCGGGGGATTCCCAGTGCTGTCCACGTCCGATTCTGATCGCGCGAACCACCTAGAAAACCTCGACCTCAAACAGTCGCGTTCGACGCGGCTGGATTTCGATGCGGGCAACGGCCTGCACCTCGTGGTCGAGCCTCACGCGCCGGGCGTGTTCCGCCTGCGTTGCGGGACGCCGGCCCAAGTGGCGGAAGACCGTCCGGCAGGCAATCGCGCCCGCGCCGTCGCCGATCTGCTCATTGCCCGCCACGAAGCCGTGGGCGAGGCCGTGGTCGAGCCGCTGGCCGGCGGCTCCCAGCGCGGCTGGCGCGTCGTGCAGGGCGACACCGTCCTCGAAGTCAGCGTCGATCCGGTCTGCGTGGCCTTGTACCGCGCCGGCACCTGCGTGCTGTCTTCCGACATCTCGCGCGATGTGCCCGCCTTCGCCTGGGGCGGCGAGCCGCCCCAGTTCTGGACGGTCGGCTTCGCGCTCGACAAGACCGAGCCCATCTATGGCCTGGGCGAGACCCAGGGCAACCTGAACCGCCGCGATGAGACCGTGCTGTCCGACGATCCCGCGCACCGCGCCCTGCCGCTGGCCTGGAGCCCGCGCGGCTGGGGTGTCTATGCCAACACCGTGCAGCGCGTCGAGCACGCGCTGGGCGCCGAGGCCGCGCCGTCGTCCTACCTGCTGAACATCGACGACCCGCTGTTGGACGTCTTCCTGTTCGCGGGCGAGCCCGGCGAAATCCTGAATCAATACAGCGCGCTGACCGGCCGCGCCGGCCAGCCGGTGCTCTGGGCCATGGGGGCGTGGCTGGAGCAGGCGCCTGGCCAGTCGGCCACCGAAACGGCCGAACTGGTGGCCCGCGCCCGCGAATCGCGCGTGCCGCTGGACGTCGTGCTGCTGGCCCCGCCCGCGGTCTGTCAGCCCCAGGATGCCAAGCTCACGCTGGATTGGGACGCGAGCCGTTTCCCCGATGCCAAGCAGGCCATGGCGCTGTTCCGCCGCCATGACGCGCATGTCTGCGCGCCGGTCTTCCCGGGCGTGCCTGCCGACACCACGGCCTTCGCCGAACTGGAGGACCGCGGCTGGCTGCTGGCCAGCGACGACGGCGATGCCCGTCGTTTCCCCGGCGTGCCCGCCACCGGCGGCAAGCCCTTCGGCCTGCTGGACCTCACCCACCGCGACGTCGCCACCCAGTGGAGCGAGCGCAACCATCACCTGCTGGACGACGGCGTGGCTGCACCCGCCTGCAGCGTGCCGGTCGACCTGCCCGACGACATCACCGCCCGTGGCGGCGAGTCCGGCGCCGCCCTGCGCACGCTCTATCCGCTGCTGGCGCGCCGTGCGCTGTTCGATGCCGTGGCCGGCCACAAGACGCCGCCCGAAGGCGTGGTCTATGGCGCCGATCTCTTCCCCGCGGCCCAGCGCCTGCCGTGGCAGGCCGGTCCGCGCGTGGCCAACTCCTGGGAAGGCCTGGGCCAGACGCTGCGCACGGCGCTGTCGCTGGGCGCCAGCGCCGTTCCCGTGCAGATGCACGCGCTGGGCAATGCCACCGCGCCGCTCGATGGCATGACGCCCGAGCTCTACCTGCGCTGGCTGGCTGCCGCCGTGTTCTCGGGCAACTTCAGCTTCCAGGGCGTGCAGCAACTGATGCCCTGGGCGTTCGACGAGGAAACCCAGGAGCACGCGCGCACCTGGCTGCAGTGGCGCTATCGCCTGATTCCCTATGTGCTGGGCGCGATCGAGGACGCGGTGCGCACGGGCCTGCCGGTGCAGCGCTCGATGGCGCTGTCCTTCCCCGGCGACACCGATGCGCACGCCTTCGACACGCAATACCTGCTGGGCCCGGCCCTGCTGGTGGCGCCGATCCTGGCGCCGGGCAAGTCCACGGGCGTGTACCTGCCCAAGGGCGAGGCCTGGTGGGACCTGAACACCGGCTGGCGCTACGAGGGCGGCACGACGCTGACCGTCGAATGCGGTCCCGACCGGTATCCGGTGTTCGGCCGCGAAGGCCACATGCTGTGCCTGGGACCCGCCGCGCAACACACGGGCGAGTTCAACTCGGCGCGCATCCTGGACGAAGTCTGGATGTTCGGCATGCCCGTGCACAACCCCGTCGTCATGCGCAACAAGATCCGCGTCATGCAGATGCAGGGCTCCAGCTACATCAAGGGCCTCGAGGGCCTGCGCATCCTTCCCTCCGAAGGCCTGGAGGTCAAGCGCCGCGGCGCCGAGGTGCGCATTTCGCGCGCGCGCTGAGCGCCGCGTACCGCGATACAGCCTGCCAGGGGCGGCATGCCCGGGGACCGTGAAAGCGGTCCTCGTGCGCCGCCTTTCAGGCTTTTAATGACTTTTGGTTATTTAAACGAGAAAAATACGTCGTTCCTGCGCATACCGCGCCGCGACAGAATAGCGCCCATGATTTCCCTACGCAGTCTGCACAAAACCTACGCGACGCCCCATGGCCGCTACGAGGCCTTGCGCGGTATCGATCTGCAGATCGAACGCGGCGAGGTGTTCGGCATCATCGGTCCCAGCGGGGCCGGCAAGAGCACGCTCGTCAAATGCATCAACCTGCTCGAACAGCCCGATGAAGGCGACATCGTCATCGGTGGCCAGACCCTGACCGGCCTGGACGAGGCCAGCGTGCGCGCCCAGCGCCGCCGCATCGGCATGGTGTTCCAGCACTTCAACCTGCTGAACCGCCGCACCGTCCATGGCAATGTCGCCTTGCCGCTGGAAATCGCCGGCGTGCCGCGCCAGGAGATCGGCCCCCGCGTGGAGCGCCTGCTGGACCTGGTGGGCCTGTCGCATCTGCGCGACCGCTATCCCAGCCAGATCAGCGGCGGCCAGAAGCAGCGCGTGGGCATTGCCCGTGCCCTGGCCAACGATCCCGACGTGCTCCTGAGCGACGAGGCCACCTCGGCGCTCGATCCGGAAACCACCCGTACCATCCTGGCCCTGCTGCGCGACATCAATCGCAAGACCGGCGTGACCGTCGTGCTCATCACCCACCAGATGGAAGTGGTGCGGCAGATCTGCGACCGGGTCGCCGTGCTGGACAAGGGCGCCATCGTCGAGCAGGGCCGCACGCTGGATGTGTTCGCCGCGCCCAAGCATGAGGTCACACGCGCGATGGTGAGCGCCGTCACGGCCTCGGACCTGACCGAAGAGACGCTGGCCGCGCTGCGCACACGCATCGAGGCGGCCGCCGCCGCACAGCCCGGCATTGCCGCGCGCGTCTGGCGCCTGTCGCTGGCAGGCGGGGATTCGGGCGCGTTGCTGTCCGACCTGTCCACCGCGCACGGCATCAGCGTGTCGCTGGTGCAGGCCCGGGTCGAGGACATCCAGGGCATCGCCGTCGGCACGCTGTTCGTGCTCGTGCAAGGCACGCCCGCCACCATCGAGGCCGCGCGCGATGCCGCGCAAGCCCGTCACGTAACCCTTGAGGAAGTGCTCCATGAGCCCGCAACTGGTCGACCTGCTCATCACCTCGCTGCTTGAGACCCTGCTGATGGTCGGCGTGGCCGGCCTGTCCGCGGTGGTGTTCGGCATTCCGCTGGGCGTGGCGCTCATCGTCACCGACCGCGACGGCATGCTGCAGAACCTCGCCATCAACCGGGTGGTGGGCACGCTGGTCAATGCCGCGCGTTCGGTGCCCTTCGTGATCCTGATGGTCGCGATCATTCCGCTCACGCGCCTGATCGCGGGCACCTCCATCGGCACCCAGGCGGCCATCGTGCCGCTGGCCATCGCCGCCATCCCCTTCATGGCCCGCATCGCGGAGAACGCCATGCGGGAGGTGGACCCCGGCCTCATCGTGGCTGCCCGCGCCATGGGCGGCACGCCCTGGCAGATCATCCGCAAGGTGCTGCTGCCCGAAGCGTTGCCGGGCCTCATCGCCGCCTCCACCGTCACGCTGGTGAGCCTGATCGGCTATTCCGCGATGGCGGGGGCCATCGGCGGTGGCGGCCTGGGCGACCTGGGCATCCGGTATGGCTACCAGCGCTTCCTGCCCGAAGTGATGCTGGCCGTCGTCGCCGTCCTGATCGTATTGGTGCAACTGGTCCAAAGCCTGGGTGACCGCCTGGCCCGCCGCCTGTCGCATCGCTAAAAGCCTGATCGTCTTTTTGTTCGCATTTCCCCGCTGGAGACCTTCCCTGATGAAGACCGCAATCCTCAAGTCGCTGGGCGCCCTGGCGCTGGCCGTCGTCGCCACGCAACCCGCCCTGGCGCAATCGAAGCCCTTCAAGGTGGGGGTCACCGCCGGCCCGCACGCCCAGATCATGGAAGTGGTGAAGGAACAGGCCGCCAAGGATGGCCTGAACATCCAGATCATCGAGTTCACGGATTACGTGCAGCCCAATGCCGCCCTGGCAGCCGGCGACCTCGACGCCAACAGCTACCAGCACCAGCCCTACCTGGATGCCGCCAACGCCGACCGTGGCTACAAGCTGGTCAGCGTGGGCAAGACCGTGATCTATCCCATGGGCATCTACAGCAAGAAGGTCAAGTCGCTGAAGGACCTGCCCGACGGCGGCCGCGTGTCGCTGCCCAACGATCCCACCAACGGCGGCCGTGCCCTGTTGCTGCTGCAGTCCGAGGGCATCATCAAGCTGCGCCCGGAATCCGGCCTGAAGGCCACGCCCATCGACGTGGTCGAGAATCCCAGGAAGCTGCGCTTCGTCGAGCTGGACGCCGCCCAGCTGCCGCGCTCGCTGGACGACGTGACGATTGCCGTCATCAACACCAACTTCGCGCTGGAAGCCGGCCTGAACCCGAAGAAGGACAGCATCGCCATCGAGGCGCCCGAGTCGCCCTATGCCAACGTGCTGGTCGTGCGCGAGCAGGACAAGGGCCGTCCCGAAGTGGCCAAGCTCGTCGCGGCGTACCACACGCAGATCGTGAAGGACTTCATCGCGAAGCAGTTCCAGGACTCTGTCCTGACTGCCTGGTAAGGACATCGCCGCGCACCGCCCCGGCCACGACGCCGGGTCGGTGTGGCGATATGCCCGCATGAGCGCGCCCTCCGACAGCCGGCCCAGCGCCCGCACCCTGGACATCATCCGGCAACTGGTGGCGTTTCCCACCGTCAGCCGTGACTCGAACCTGGGGCTCATCGAGTGGACGCGTGACTTCCTGGCGCGCCGCGGCGTGCCGGTGCGCCTGACGTATGACGCCGAGGGCGGCAAGGCGAATCTGTTCGCCACCCTGGGCGAAGGCGCCCGGCCGGGCCTGGTGCTGTCGGGCCATACCGATGTCGTGCCTGTCGACGGCCAGGACTGGACGCTCGATCCGTTCTCGCCCGAGGAGCGTGACGGGCGCCTGTATGGCCGCGGCGCGGCCGACATGAAAAGCTTCATCGGCACGGCCTTGTCATGGACCGACGATTTTCTGGCTGCCGGCCTGGACCACCCCATCCATCTTGCGCTGTCCTACGACGAAGAGGTCGGCTGCATCGGCGTGCGCGGCCTCTTGCGCGACTTGCGCGAGCAGGGGCTCCGGCCCGCGGGTTGCATCGTGGGCGAACCGACAGGCATGCATGCCGTCGTCGGACACAAGGGCCTGGCGGGATATCGCTGCCGCATCCGCGGACGCGAGGCCCATTCGGCGCTGACGCCCCAGGGCGTGAACGCGGTGGAGTACGCTGCGCGCCTGATCGTCTATATCCGCATGATCGCCGACCGGCTGCGCCAGCTGGAAAGCCGCCACCATGGCTACGACGTGCCGCACTCCACGCTGAACACCGGCCTGGTGCAGGGCGGCATCGCCATCAACGTGGTGCCGCGAGACTGCGAAGTCATCTTCGAATGCCGCTACCTGCCCAGCACCGATCCGCAGGCCGTGCTGGATGAGATCCGTGCCTATGCCGAACGCGAGCTGCTGCCGGAAATGCGCGCTGTCGCGCCCGACGCCGCCATCGCCTTCGAGCAGATCGCCGACCTGCCGGCGTTCGACGGCGATGCCGCCGCGCCCATGACGCGATTCGCACAGGCCCTGGCCGACAGCCGTGCCGCCGCCGAGGACGAGGATCGTGGCCGCTATGTCGCCTTCGGCACCGAGGCGGGCCTGTTCCAGCGCGCCGGCATGGCCACGGTGCTGTGCGGGCCGGGCCACATCGCCCAGGCGCACAAGCCGGACGAGTGGATCGCGCTGTCCCAGATCGCGGCCTGCGAGCAGTTCATGGGCCGGCTGGCCAAGGGCGCGTCCGGCTTCGATGCCGTGGCACCCACGCCAAGTCCTTGACGCAGTAGGGCTATTCCGCCATAATCGCGGGCTTGACTGAAAGGGTCGATAGCTCAGTCGGTAGAGCAGCGGACTTTTAATCCGTTGGTCGCGAGTTCGAGTCTCGCTCGACCCACCATGATTTTTTTGAAGGCCCGAGCCCTTCAAAAGCACGAACGCCACCCACGGAGCCTCCAAAAGGGCCACCCGAGGTGGCGTTTTTGTTTCCAGGCGTCCTGTCTGCCGGGAATCGCTTGCACACATCTGTTACCTCGCGGGAAACAGCGCCGTCCCCCAAACCCTCGTAACGTCATGTCTTGCGGCGCAGGCCGGCCCCCTTAATGAATAACACCAGGGCCTCGGCTGGATGGCACGCCACGTTCGTGGCGCGGCGCCCCTCTGGAGGGAGACAAGACATGCAAGTATCCAAGCGACTGGCAGGGCTCTGCCTGGCCGCGGGCTTTCTGGGTTTCCTGGGCGGTTGCGCCACGCGCAGCCAGGACGCCGCCCTGGACATGCCGGGGTTGCAGCAGCCCGTGGAGATCGTGCGCGACAAGCACGGCGTTTCACACATCTATGCCCAGAACGAACACGACCTGTTCTATGCCCAGGGTTTCGCCGCCGCGCGCGACCGCATGTGGCAGCTGGATCTGTGGCGCCGCCAGGGCGAAGGCAGGATGGCCGAGCAGTTCGGTCCGCGCTTCGTGGAGCAGGATCGCGCGGCGCGCATGTTCCTGTACCGCGGTGACCTGGAAACCGAGTTCGCCAGCTATCACCCGCGTGGCAAGGCCATCCTGACCTCGTTCTCGCAGGGCATCAACGCCTATGTGGACTGGGTGCGCGCGAACCCCGAGCAGTTGCCCGAGGAATTCAAGCTGACCGGCACGCTGCCGGGGCATTGGAGCCCGCAGACCTCGCTGATCCGCCTGTATGGCCTGACGCGCAACCTGAGCACCGAGGTCAAGCTCGCACAGCAGGTCGCGGCGGTGGGCTTGAATGCCACGCAGGACCTGAACGTGTTCGAGCCGCCGCTGGCGCTGCAGGTGCCGGCGGGGCTGGATGTGCGCCAGATTCCCACCAACGTGCTGGCCAACTACCAGTTGGCGCGCGAAGGGCAGAAGTTCACGGCCGTCGATTTCCCGCGCAGCCCGCTGACCTTGCAGGAGCGCGAGACACTGGCCGAACGCTTGTCGGCCACGCGCGTGGCCGCGCTGGACCCGCAGGCCGACCCGCTGGCCGTGCGCTACGAGAGCAACAACTGGGTGGTCTCGGGCGGCCGCACCGCGACGGGCAAGCCCATCCTGGCGGGCGACCCGCATCGCGCGATCACCATGCCCTCGCTGCGCTACATGGTGCACCTGAACGCGCCGGGCTGGAACGTGATCGGCGCGGGCGAGCCGGCGCTGCCGGGCGTGTCGATGGGGCATAACGACCGCATCGCCTTTGGCCTGACGATCTTCGCCTTCGGCGACGAGGAAGACCTGTACGTCTATGACACCAATCCCGCCAACCCCAATCAGTACCGCTACGGTGCCGGCTGGGAAGAGATGCGCACGGTGAACGAGACCATCGATGTGCGCGGCCAGGGGCCGGTGCAACGGGCGGTGAAGTTCACGCGCCACGGCCCGGTGATCTTCGAGGATCCGGTCACGCGCAAGGCGTTCGCGGTTCGCGCGGCCTATCTGGAATTCCCGGGCACGGCCGCCTACCTGGCCAGCCTGCGGCTGAACCAGGCGCAGAACTGGCAGGAGTTCGTCGCGGGCATGGAGCGTCACTACACACCCAGCGAGAACATGGTCTATGCCGACGTGGACGGCAATATCGGCTGGTTCGGCGGCAGCATCGCGCCCATCCGCCAGCGCGCCGACTGGTCGGGCATGCTGCCCGTGCCGGGTGATGGCAGCTTCGAGTGGCAAGGCTATCTCGATCCCAAGGCCTTGCCGCGCCAGTTCAATCCGGCGGAAGGCTTCATCGCGACGGCCAACGAGTACAACCTGCCGGCCGACTTCCCCTACAAGGAAATGTCCGCCCGCATGTGGGCCGAGCCCTATCGCGCGCAGCGTATCCAGGAAGTGCTGAGCCAGCCGCAGAAGGTGACGGTGGAAAGCTCGCGCCAGTTGCAGTACGACACGGCCTCGATGTTGGCCCGCCAACTGCTGGCCTATACGAAATCGCTGAATTCGGCGGATTCACGCGTGCAGTCCGGCCTGCAGTTGCTGAAGGAATGGGATGGCCGCAACACCATCGATTCGCGTGCCGCCACGGTGTACCAGTTCTGGCTGGCCGAGGTGGTCAATCGCGTGACCGCGCTGTATGTGCCGCCCAATGCCAGCAAGATCTTCGGCAAGCTGTCGACCGTGAAGGTGCTGGAGAAACTGGCGAATCCTGACGCAGCCTTCGGCCCGCAACGCCTGCAAGCCCGCGATGGCCTGCTGCTGGCCGCGCTGGGCGACGGCATGGCCAAGCTCGTGCAGCGCCAGGGCACGGACATGGCGAACTGGGAGTGGGGCAAGCTGCATCACATCCAGTTCGAGCATGCGCTGGCGCCCCTGCTGACGCCGGACCGCGCCCAGGCCTGGGCCACGCCGCGCTACCCGGTGGGCGGCGACAACGAGACCGTGCTGCGCGCCACCTACCGCCAGTCGGATTTCCGCCAGATCAGCGGCGCGTCCTATCGTCAGGTCATCGATGTGTCGAACTGGGACAACTCCGTGGTGCAGAACGTGCCGGGCCAGTCGGCCGACCCGCGCAGCCCGCACTACAAGGACCTGCTCGAGGGCTGGGCAACGGGCAAGTACGTGCCCATGGCCTTCAGCCGCGAGAAGGTCGAGCGCGAACGCAGCGACATCTTGAAGCTGCGCCCGGCGGGCGCACGCTGAAGGCGGGCGGGCGTTGCAAGACGCCTGCCCAGGCAGCAGACAACAGGTTTTACCGTGCCGCTGGCGCCACCCCCGAGGGGGTGGCGTTTTTTTCGGGAGCAGCCAGTGCAAGGTGCTGGCTTTCTTCACGCAGCACGCGGCTGGTTCGGCGTGGCCGGTCCCTGGGGATCGTTCTCGGCGTCGGGGCGGGGCAGCAGCGCGGGCAGGTTCAGCGCCAGGCGCAGGCGCTGGCAGTCGGGGTTGGGCGAACCGTCGGCTTCCCACATGTCGAACTCGCGGCAGGGCGTGGGGCGCTGTTCGTAGATGTCGCAGTGGATGCCGGGCTGGCCCAGCGTGCCGCGCAGGGCCACGCAGCGGCCCGAGCCCTGCTCCGTGCCTTGCATGCAGACGCGCGACGGGCTGATCGCGGTGACGAGCGCGGGCGGAACGACGCCGCCATGCAGCGGATCGGCTTCGCCGAAATAGAAGGAGACGCGGAAGTGGGCGCAACAGGCGCCGCAGCTCAGGCAGGGATTGGCGTCGTCGCCGGCGGGCTCGCCCGTGCGGGGCACGGCGAGGATGGGAAAGTACGCGTCGTTGGGCATGGTGGCGATACGCCAGGGCAGGGACGGGAGCTTTTTTTCTGGTTCTGAGCGGCGATGTTCGGGTGGTCGGCGCCGGCTGCGCCATCGCGCGGCGCGTCCGCTCGGGCGCATCGTAGCAAGGCCGCCAATGGCTGGCGAGCGTCTCTCGATGGGGGCGTTGCTTGCCGCAGACACCGTCACGCCGCGGCGGTCCGAGGCCGTGGGGCGAGGGCGCACCGTCCTGGTGCGACGACGTGAGCCGATGGTGCCCAGCGCCGTGCCGCGCATGGGCTTGTGGACGGCAAGCGCACCAGGCCGGCACGGTCGTCCGCTCGGTGGGACTGAGCGAAGAAGAGTGGGGGCGCACGCGCTGCCTGCTGGTCGACGCGAACTATCGCGTCATCGCCGCATCGGACGGCAAGGGCGTGCTGGCGGATCGCCATTACCTGCAGGCCGAGGCGCAGCGCGGGCATTACCAGAACGCCGAACAGGCGCTGGTGGGCTATGCGCTGACGCCGGGCTATGAAACCTATACCGGCATGGGCTGGTATGGCGTGGTGGTGCAGCAGCCGTCGGATCGTTTCGGCTAGGGTGTCCAGGCTGGGCGCGCGGCGTGGCCGCCGCCCGGTGCATCCGGTGTTCGCGCCGGTGCTTCAGCCGTGGCAGTCGGCCCAGCAATTGGGCGTCTCGAACAGGCGCACGCGCGTCAGGCGCAAGGCCTGGCCGTAGTGGCCATGATAGTGCGGCGCCAGCGTGCGAAAGACGATGCGCGCCAGGTTCTCGGCCGTGGGAATGCAATCCAGCACGACGGTCTTGTGGTCCGGCAGGGTTTCCAGGAAACCGCGCACGGCGGTGTCGCCCTGGAAGACCAGGAAGGCGTGGTCCCAGACGTCGACGATGTGGGCCTTCGCGATGGACTTGATCTCGGAGAAGTCCATGACCATGCCATTGTCGGACTCACCCGGCGTATCCAGCACCTCGCCCGACAGCGTGATCTCCAGCACATAGCGATGCCCATGCAGGTTGCGGCATTGGCTGCGGTGATCCGGAATGCGGTGGCCCGCGTCGAACTCCAGGCGGCGGGTGACGGAGATGGCGGCGCGGCCATCGGCGGAGGTGTTCATGGAATGCCTATGTATTTATGCGTCTGCAGGCTCAACCGCCAGGGCGGATGCGCGGTGCAGTATTCAACCGCCAGCGCCGTGTTGGCCACGCGCGCGGGACCATCCATGGGTTGCAGCCAGAAATGCGTGAAGTCCAGGCCGGCGAACTGGGCCGGCGTGTGTTCGGGTTGAGGATAGACCAGCTTGAGCTCATCGCCACGGGTTTGCGCCAGCGGCGCCGACCCCTTGGGACTGACGCAGATCCAGTCCACGCCAGGCGGCACGGGCAGGGTGCCATTGGTCTCGATGGCGATGGTGAAGCCCTGGGCGTGCGCGGCCTCGATCAGCGCGGGGTCCAGTTGCAGCAGTGGTTCGCCACCCGTGAAGACCACGTAGCGGTGCTCGGTGCCTGGCCCCCAACAGGCGGCCAGGGCGTCGGCCAGCGCCCGTGCATCGGCGAACTTGCCGCCGCCGTCGCCATCGGTGCCGACGAAATCCGTGTCGCAGAAGCGGCAGGCCGCACTCACGCGATCGGCTTCGCGGCCGGTCCACAGGTTGCAGCCGGCGAAGCGGCAGAACACCGAGGCGCGGCCCGCATGGGCACCTTCGCCCTGCAGGGTCTTGAACAGTTCTTTGACGGAATAGGCCATGGCGGCGCTTGCTGGAAACGAGAAAAAACGGACAGGGTGCGAATTGGGTGCGTGGTGGGCCAAGCAGGCCAGGGGGCCGCGAAGACGGGCCGAGAGGCGGGTCCCGGCGCCGCCGGGCACCAGGGCGGCCTGGGGCAGGGCGGGAACGCGGATCCGGGTTGCCACGCACACAGGTCCGGGCAACCCGCCATTTTAGCCGCTTGCGGGTTTTCCCGTGTCGCGCGCCCGCGACAAGGCGCCAGGCAGGGCCGGCGGCGGGCCGGTGCCGCGGCTCAGGCGGTTTCCTGCAGCAGCGACAGCGAGGCGATCAGGTCGGCGAAACGCTGGCCCTGGACCAGCACGTGGTCGCGGGCCAACTGGGCGCTGCGGTCGGCCTCGCCCGCGCGCAGCGCGGCCACGATGGCCTCGTGCTCGCCGAACGAGGTGGCGACGCGGTCGCGCACGCGCAGCTGCAGGCGGCGGTAGGGGCGCAGCCGCCGGTGCAGGCGTTGCGCCTCCTCTGCCAGGAACTGGTTGTGGCTGCCGGCGTAGATCAGGCTGTGGAAGTGCTCGTTGCGCAGGTAATAGGCATCGGGATCGCGCGCCTGGCACGAGTCTTCGCAGGCCAGGTGCGCGGCGGTCAGCGCCGCGTGCTCGGTGTCGCTCATGCGGCGGGCCGCCAGGCGCGCGCACATGGCTTCCAGCTCGGCCATGACCTCGAACATCTCCACCAGCCGTGCCGGACCGATTTCCGCCACGACGGCGCCACGGCGCGGGCGGATTTCCACCAGTCCTTCCGACGCCAACTGGATCAGTGCTTCACGAATGGGGGTGCGCGAGACGCCGAAGCGCGTGGCCAGTTCGGTCTCGTCCAGGTGATGGCCGGGGCCGAACTCGCCGACGGCGATGCATTCTTCCAGGGTATCGCGCAGCGATTCGGAGCGGCGTTTCGTCACGGGGATCCTTTCTTGTCGTCGTCGGCGTCCTGGCCCGCAGTGTAGTGGAAAACCGGAAAGTCACTTGCTATTTGTATTCTTGAATTGCTATTGTGTATACAAGAATTCATTTCAAGTGGACAAGGTTGGGCCCAGGCCCGGCCCAGACAGGAGCCAGGACATGACGCCCGATGCGGCCAAGCAATGGGATACGTCGACACGCAGCCGGCAGGCCCGGTTGGCGCGCGCGCGGCAAGCCGTGGGCGCGCGCCTGCGGGACAAGCAGGTGCAGGCCGAGGACATCGGCGCGCTGTTGTCGGCGGTGATCGAACCAGGCGACCGTGTGTGCCTGGAGGGCAACAACCAGAAGCAGGCCGATTTCCTGGCCGCCGCGCTGGCGGCGCTGGACCCGGCCCAGGTGCATGACCTGCACATGGTGCAGTCGGTGCTGGCGCTGCCCGAGCACCTGGACATCTTCGAGCGTGGCATCGCCTCGCGGCTGGACTTCTCGTTCTCCGGCCCGCAGGCCCAGCGCCTGGCCAAGCTGGTGGACGCGCGGCGCATCCAGATCGGCGCCATCCATACCTACCTGGAACTGTTCTCGCGCTATTTCGTGGATCTCACGCCGCGCGTGAGCCTGGTGTGCGCGCAGGCCGCGGACGCCCAGGGCAATCTCTATACCGGTCCCAATACCGAGGACACGCCTGCCATCGTCGAGGCCACGGCCTTCCGGCGCGGCATCGTGATCGCCCAGGTCAACGAGATCGTGGACACCGTGCCGCGCGTGGACATTCCCGCCGACTGGGTCGATTTCGTCGTCCAGAGCCCGCGCCCGCATTTCATCGAGCCGCTGTTCACGCGCGATCCCGCCCTGATCTCGGAGATCCAGGTGCTGATGGCCATGATGGCCATCAAGGGCATCTACGCCGAATATGGCGTGCAGCGCCTGAACCACGGCATCGGTTTCGATACGGCCGCCATCGAGTTGCTGTTGCCTACCTACGCCGCCTCGCTGGGCCTGAAGGGCAAGATCTGCCGCCACTGGGCGCTGAATCCGCATCCCGCGCTGATCCCGGCCATCGAGGCGGGCTTCGTCGAATCGGTGCATTCCTTCGGCTCGGAACTGGGCATGGAGTCCTATGTCGCCGCGCGGTCGGACGTCTTCTTCACCGGCGCCGACGGCAGCATGCGCAGCAACCGCGCCTTCTGCCAGGCGGCTGGCCACTATGCCTGCGACCTCTTCATCGGCTCGACCCTGCAGATCGACCTGCAGGGCAACAGCTCGACCGCCACGCGCGGGCGCATCGCCGGGTTCGGCGGCGCGTCGAACATGGGCGCCGACGCCCGTGGCCGCCGCCATGCCAGCCCGGCCTGGCTGCGCGCCGGGCAGGAAGCGCAGGCGGGCGGCGCGGGCGCCATGCCGCGCGGGCGCAAGCTGGTCGTGCAGATGGTGGAAACGTTCCGCGAGCACATGGCGCCCGCTTTCGTCGAGACGCTGGATGCCTGGGGGCTGGCCGAGGACATGGGCATGGAATTGCCGCCCGTCATGATCTACGGCGACGACGTCACGCACATCCTGACCGAGGAAGGCATCGCCAACCTGCTGCTGTGCCGCACGGCCGAAGAACGTGAACAGGCCATCCGCGGCGTGGCGGGCTACACCCCGGTGGGCCTGGCGCGCGACAAGCGCATGGTCGAGAACCTGCGCGACCGCGGCGTCATCCGCCGCCCGGCCGACCTGGGCATCGATCCACGCCTGGCCACGCGGGACCTGCTGGCCGCGCGCACGGTCAAGGATCTGGTGCGCGCCTCGGGCGGGCTGTACCAGCCGCCGCGCCGCTTTCGCAATTGGTAAGGGAGCATCGCCATGGAACAACTGCATTACCGCCATGAAGGCGGCAAGCCCGTGGCCGCCGCGGGCGCCCAGCTGGTGGGCGTGGTGGCCTCGGGCAACCTGGAGGTGCTGGTGGAACCGGCGCAACTGGCGGGTGCCTGCGAGGTCGACATCACGACCGCCGCCACCGGTTTCGGCCGTATCTGGGAAGCCGTCATCCAGGATTTCTTCGCGCGCCATCCGCTGGGCGACGTGCGTGTGTCGATCAACGACAACGGCGCGACGCCGGCCATCGTCAGCCTGCGGCTGGACCAGGCCGTCGAGGCCTATCGCGCCGCCACCGGAGCCAAGCCATGAGGGGCGCCAGCTATTACGAGTCCTCGGCCCGCGCGCGCATTGCCGCGGTGCTGGATGCCGGCAGCTTCACCGAGATCCTGCCGCCCGCCGAACGCGTGGTGAGTCCGCACCTGGGCGTGCTGGACCAGCCGCAAGCCTTCGATGACGGCGTGGTGGTGGGCCAGGGACGACTGCACGGCAAGCCGGTGCTGGTGGTTGCCCAGGAGGGCGACTTCATGGGCGGGGCGGTGGGCGAGGTGCATGGCGCCAAGATCGTCGGCCTGTTGCAGCGCGCCCAGGCCAGGCAGCTGGCGGGCGAGCCGCAAGCCGTGGTGCTGCTGCTGGAAACCGGCGGCGTGCGCCTGCAGGAGGCCAATGCCGGTCTCATCGCCGTGTCGGAAATCATGCGCGCCATCCTGTCGGCGCGCGCCGACGGGGTGAAGGTCGTGGCCGCCATCGGCGGCCAATACGGCTGCTTCGGCGGCATGGGCATCGCGGTCAGCGGCGTGGACGCCATCGTGATGAGCGAAGAGGCCCGTCTTGGCCTGTCCGGTCCCGAGGTCATCGAGACCGCGCGTGGCGTCGAGGAGTTCGACGCGCGCGACCGGGCGCGCGTCTGGCGCACGGTGGGCGGCAAGCATCGCTATCTGCTGGGTGATTGCGACCGCCTGGTCGAGGATGACGTGCTGCGCTTTCGCGAAGCCCTGGCCGACCTGCTGGCCGAGGATACGCCTTTCACGCTGGAGGCCGTCCAGCGCGAACATGCCTTGCTGGCCGACCGCCTGGCCCGTTTCGGCAAGGCCGGCGATTCGCTGGAGATCTGGGCCGAGCTGGGCTGGGACGACCCGCAGGCCGTGCCGATGACAGAGACGGCCGATTTCGTCGCGCAGGCGCGCACCCGCCGCGCGCTGCCCGCGCAGGAGAACTGACATGGAATGGAAGAACGTCGCGGATCGGCTGTTCCCGCAAGGCCACGACATCGTCCAGCAGGGCGACCTGCTGGCGGGTAGCGGCCAGCGGCCCGCCCAGGTGTTCGCGGTGGTGGGCACCACCGGGCACGCCGAAGTGGGCGCGGACCTGGCGCTGGCCATGGCGGCCGCGGTGCTGGACACGGTTGCCCGGCATCCCGGCCGGCCGATCCTGTTCCTGATCGACACCCAGGGACAGCGCCTGCGCCATCGCGATGAGATGCTGGGCTTGAACCGCTATATGTCGCACCTGGGCAAATGCGTGGAAATCGCCCGCCAGCGCGGGCATCGCGTGGTGGGCCTGGTCTATGACCAGGCGCTGTCGGGGGGCTTCATTCCCAACGCCATGATGGCGGACCTGTGCGCGGCGCTGCCCGAGGCCGAGATCCGCGTCATGAACCTGCCGGCCATGGCGCGCGTCACGCGCATCGCCGAAAGCCGCCTGCGCGAGCTCAGCCAGACCTCGCCCGTCTTCGCGCCCGGCGCCATGAACTTCGTGAGCATGGGCGCGGTGGATGCGCTGTGGGACGGCGACCTGGGGACCGCGCTGGATGACGCCACCGCACGCGCGCAGGCGAAGGACCCGCGCGCGGCGGCAGGCCTGGCGCGTGGCGGCCGAAAGCTGGCCGAACCGGTGATCCGGCGCGTGGCGGACGCGGCATGATGCCGGCGGCATCCGGTCCGGCGGTCGTGGCGCGCCATGACCTGGTCTGGCTGGATGCCGGCGCGCGCGAGGCGTTGACGACGCCTTTGCGCGCCGTGGGCAATGACGGTGATGCCGATGCCTTGGCAACCTGGCTGCACCATGGACGGCCATTCGTCGTCAGCCGCCAGCCCGAAGGCTGGCGCGGTGGTTCTGATGCCGCGGCTCCGCTATCGGACTGGCTGGCTGCCGGCGTCCCCTTGCCCCCCGCCGAAGGCAAGCGCCGCCTGGGCGCGCGCCTGTCCTGGGCGGACGTGGTGGCGCATCGCGCGCCGCTCTCCCTGTATGAGTTGGCCGAGTCGCCATTGCTGCCGCCGGGGCGCAGCGTGGCACTGGACCGCCTGGCGCGCGCGCTGGAAACACTGTCGGTGACGCCTCGCGTGTTCGGATCCGCGGCCATGCAGGCACTGACCGGCATGGCCTACCTGCGTCCGGACTCCGACCTGGACCTGCTGTGGCGTCCCGTGGATGCCGCGCAATGCCGGGCCGTGACGGGAATCCTGCTGCGCTGGCAGGAGGAAGAGGGCTGGCCCGTGGATGGCGAGATGCTGTTCGGCGAGGACGACGCGGTGTCCTGGCGCGAATGGCAGCGCACGGCATCCGGGGGCGATGGCCAGGTGCTGGTGAAGGCGTTGCGGAGCGCCCGGCTGGTTTCCCGCGCAGCCTTGATGGAACAGGTGGCGGCATGACGCAGCAGGCTTTCCGGTGCCTGGCGTCACAGGCGGCTGTGCCGGTTTCCGGCGCCGCCGCCCCTGCGCGACTGGCCGCCCGTCTGGCCGTGCGCGCCCTGCACGACGAACTGTCGCTGTATCCCAAGCCCGGGCTGGTCAGCCCGCGCGATGCCGGCAGCCATGAGGACATGGATGCCGGCACCTTCCTGCGCAGCCTGTTCGCGCTGCGCCACTATTACGCGCGGATCGCGGCTGCTGGCTGGCATGACGCCGACTTTCCGGTCCTGCGGGACCTGGGCATTGCCGCCGAAACGCGCATGCTGCGGGCCACTGGCGGTGTGAACACGCATCGCGGCGCCATCTTCGCGCTGGGCTTGCTGGCTGCGGCGGGGGCCAGCCTGTGGCGCCGCGGCGTGCCGCCGGACGATGCGGCCTGGCGCGCGGAAGTGCCCCGGCGCTGGGGGCGCGGCTTGCGGTTGGCCGGTGCCGCCGCGGGCACGCCGTCGCACGGCATGCAGGTGGCCATGCGCTATCGCGCCAGCGGCGCGCGCGGTGAAGCGCTGGCGGGTTTTCCCGCCGTTTTCGACCTGGCCTTGCCCGCGCTGCGGCAGGCCCAGTCCGTTGGCGCCGATTGGCAGGCCACCCGCCTGCATGCGTTCTTCACCTTGCTGGCCGAGGTGGAGGACACCAATCTTCTTTATCGTGGCGGGCAGGCAGGCCTGGACTGGATGCGTGGCGAGGCCCGGGCGTTCCTGGCCGGCGGCAGCGTGTTCTCGCCCGGCTGGTTCGCGCGCGCCCAGGCCATGCACCGGCAGGCGTGCGCGCGCCGCCTGTCGCCTGGCGGCAGCGCCGACATGCTGGCGGCTGCCTGTTTCGTGTTCGGCTGGCAGGCCCACGCGGAGGCGGCATGACGTTCGCCGTCCTGTGTCCGGGGCAGGGTGCGCAGTACCCCGACATGCTGGCCCGCCTGATGGACAGCGCGGCGGCCCGCGCGGTCTTCGATGCCGCCGACGCGGAGCTGGGCACAGGTTGGCGGGATGCGGCGACGGATCCGTCACGCCTCTTCCTGAACCGGGATGCGCAGCCGCTCATCTGCCTGTCGCAGTTGGCGGCCTGGCGCGCCTTGAGCGAAGGTGAACTGCCGCGGGTGACGGCGTTCGCCGGCTACAGCGCGGGCGAGGTGTCGGCGCATGCCTGCGCGGGCGTATTCGATGCCGCCGGGCTGGCGCGCGTGGCGGCGGGCAGGGCGCGTCTCATGGACGACGCGGCGCCGTCCGGCACGGGCCTGCTGGCCTTGCGCGGCATCGGGCGGGAGCAGGCGGTCGCGCTGGGCGCGCCGTCAGGCGTGATGCTGGCGATTGCGACAGGCGAGGATGCCTGCGTGATGGGCGGACCACAGGAAGGCCTGTCGAACGTGGCGGAACAGGCGGAAGCGATGGGCGTGCAGGTCACGTGTTTGAAGGTCGGATTGGCGTCGCACACGTCCTATTTGCACGATGCCGTGGCGGGTTTGCGCGATCTGTTGGGCAAGAGTGTCGTACGCGCGCCGCAAGTTCCCATCATCGCGGGCATCGATGCGAGCCGCGTGATGACGACAGCGCAAGGCATCGAATCGCTGTCGCGCCAAGTGGCGCAAACCATCGAATGGGCGAGTTGCATGGATGCCCTCCATGAGCGTGGATGCCGCGTATTCATTGAGCTTGGGCCGGGTAGCGGCCTGTCGCGCATGCTGCGCGAACGTCACGTCGACGTGGCCGCGCGATCACTCGACGAGTTCCAATCCGTCGCCGGCGCCCGCGCCTGGCTGGCGCGAGAATGTGATGCCATGAGCAACTGATCGCATCGATCTTCACGTTTTTGCTTTTCGCTTGCGCGCATTGCTCTCTACAATGCGAGGCATGACGCTGCGTGCGCGCGCGTGCCGTGTTGAAAGACGCGATGCGATGCGACGAAGGCAAGGCGTTCAACTTAATCGATGATGCAAGGCATAGGAGGCTCGAAGATGGCCACGACCGCAAAGAAAGCAGTGAAGAAGACGACCGCTCCCGCGGCCGCCAAGAAGCCGGTGGCCGCCAAGGCCCCCGCCAAGAAAGCCGTGAAGGCCCCCGCCACCAAGCCCGTGGCAGCCAAGAAGGCAACCGTGAAGAAGGCCGTGGTGAAGAAGGCCGCGGTGAAGGCGCCGGCCAGGAAGGCTGTCGCTGCCAAGCCCGCCGCGAAGAAGGCCGTGGTGAAGAAGGTTGCCGCCAAGAAAGTGGCAGCACCCAAGAAAGCCGTCGCCAAGAAGGCTGCCGCCAAGCCCGTCGTGAAGAAGGCCGTTGCCGCCAAGCCGGCAGCCAAGAAGGCTGTTGCGAAGAAGGCTGTCGCCGCCAAGCCCGTCGCGAAGAAAGCTGTCGTGAAGAAAGCCGCTGTTAAGAAAGCCGCTGTTAAGAAAGCCGCTGTTAAGAAGGCCGTCGCGGCCAAGAAGCCGGTGGTGAAGAAGGCTGCCGCCGCCAAGAAACCCGCTGCCACCAAGGCAGTGGCGAAGAAGCCGGTTGCCAGGAAGGCAGCGGTGAAGCCGGCCGCGAAGAAGGTTGCGAAGCCTGCTGCGAAAAAGGCTGCCGCCAAGAAGCCCGCCGCCGCCAAGAAGGTCGTCGCCAAGGCTCCGGCCAGGAAAGCCGTTGCCAAGAAGGCTGCCGTGAAGGCGCCGGCTGCCGTCAAGAAGACGCTGTCGAGCAAGACGGCTGCCAAGAAGGCGCCTGCCGCCAAGAAGGCGCCCGCCGTCAAGAAGGCTGTCGCCAAGAAGCCCGCCGCTGCGGTGAAGAAGGCTGCCGCCAAGCCCGCCGCGCCCGCCAGGAAGGCTGTCGCGAAGAAGGCGCCTGCCGCCAAGAAAGCGCCGGCTGCCGTGAAGGCGCCCGCTGCCAAGAAGGCTGCGCCGGCCCGCAAGAAGGCCAGCCTGCCGCCCGCGCCCAAGGGCAAGCCCGCCGTCGACACCGAGACGCATCGTCTGCCGGTCGCCGAAGCCGTTCGCCAAGCCGCCGAAGCCGTCAAGCAAGCGCGCGAACAGACCGCTGCCGTGACCGCCCACACTGGCGTGCCCTTCGGCTCGGCCAACCAGTCGGTGCAAGCTGACAACGCCAGCGACGCCCAGTCGGCCGCCGATGCCGCTGCCCGCGCCGCCGTGCAAGACAGCCACGCCCAGACCGCCCAGGCGCTGGACAACGTTGCTACGCACCGCAACCTGGCGCGCGGCGACCAGAACAAGCGCGGCAACTAATCACTGCGCGCTTGAGACGTGCCATGCGGTGCCCAGGCATCGCATGGCACCGCTGCCAAAAGAAAAAGCCTTCGGGAGTGATCCCGAAGGCTTTTTCTTTTGCGGGCTGTCGCGGAGGCGCTTAGCCGATGAGCGGCACTTCCACGGACCAGCGGGCGGTATCGCCTTCCAGTTCCCAGCCGTGGGCCTTGGCCAACACTTGCGCGTCGGCCAGGTCGGGGGCCGGCGTGTTGGCGGCGCCACCGCTGATCTGCGCGGTCAGGCGTGAGTTCGAGGCATAGGCCAGCGTCAGTGTCGCGCCCTCGGGCATGGCTTGCAGCGTAGCCAGCAGGCAGGCCAGCAGCACGTAGCGCGAGCTGAACACGCGCACGATGCGGCGCGCATCGGTTTCCTCGGGCAGGTCGATCTTCTTGCCCGACAGCAGCAACTGCGTGAAGAGCAGCTTGCGGCACTCCACCAGCACGTTGTGCAGGTCCTCGAAGTCGCCGGTGTCCGAGAACCAGCCGCCCAGTCCGCGGATGGCGTCCACGCCGTCGTCCAGCATCTGTTCGACGTCGTCGGTCAGCTTGTTGTTGCGGTCGGGTTGGGGCGGCAGCTCGATCGCGCGTGCCAGCATGGCGACGGCCAGCTTGGCATTGGCGACCGGCTTGACGGTGTCGTGCCGCAGCACGGGGAACACCTGGGCCAGCAGGTCGAACTGGATGGCTTGCCGACGAATGTCATCGGAGATCGAAGCTTGGGTCTGCGTCATGATGCGCGCTCCGCGGCTGCTTGTTGCAGGCGAGATTCCAGGGCCGCCAGATCGACGGGTTTTTCCAGCCAGCCATCGAAGACGGCATCGTCGGCGTGGTCGGCGTTGCGCGGCAGGCCGCTCAGCGCCAGGATGAGCAGGCTGCCGCCGGATTGCGCACGCAACCGTTTGGCCAGTTGGTAACCGTCCATATCGGGCAGGATGATGTCGACGATGGCGACTTGCGGCGCATGTTCGGCGGCAAGCGCGAGGCCTTCGGTGGCGGTGCCGGCCACATGGACCTGGTGCCTCACGATGCCGACGAATTCGGCCAGCAGTTCTGCTGCAAGGTCGTTGTCGTCGACCAGCAGGACGCGCAGTGGGTTTGTCTCGCTCATGATTGGAGGTATGTATTTGCCGGTGGTCGAGGCTCGGGGCGAACGGCGAGCGGGTAGGCGCCCGGCTTGGCGCGTCTTGCATTGTGCCTGAAATGACACGCTGGATTGCCAATGGCGCGCTATTGTTACCTATGGGTAGCACATTTGACGGTGCCTGGCGGGTACAGTCCATCGCATTCCAAGCTACATGCCGCGAACAAGAACATGGACTCCACGCTTTCGACGGGCGACATCGCCCTCCGCAATCCCGGCCTGCCGGCCAATGAGTTGTTTGGCTCCGTCACGGCGGTCTTCACGAAGATCGCCGCCGGGCAAGCCACGCCGGAAGACTATGCGCGCTACATGTCCCTGTGGGACGAGCGCATCCGTTACAACGACGCGCGTTCCCGCGCCCGCCTGGCGGATCGCCAATCGGTAGGGGCCGATCAGGCTTCCGGCCGGTCCGCCGGCAAGTCCTTGTTGTCCGGCTCCGCCAGGCAGGTCCGGTTCCGTCCGCCGCGCTTGGCCGCGTAAAGCGCCAGGTCCGCCTGCTTGAGCAGGTCCTCGGGGCGCGACGTCGTCTCGGGGTAATGCGCGATGCCGATGGAAATGGTGATGGGCTGCCCGATGGGATTGGGCTTCAATCTCAGTTGATCATGCAGGCGTTGCGCGGCCACCTGGGCTTCGGCCAGCGTGGCATGCAGCAGCACCATCACGAATTCCTCGCCGCCGCTGCGGCAGGCCAGGTCGGCCTCGCGGGAATTCTGCTGCAGGATCCCCGCCAGGTGCACCAGCAGCTTGTCCCCAACGTCGTGGCCATACGTGTCGTTCACCTGCTTGAAGTGATCGATGTCCAGCGCCAGCACGGCGTAGCGGCTTTCGTTGTGCAGGTATTCGCGCAGCACGGTGGTCAGGCCGCGCCGATTGGTCAGGCCCGTGAGCGGATCGGTGGCGTTTTCCCGGCGCAGGCCCTGCATGATGCGATGCACGGAATCCAGGCCCGCCTGCAGTGCGCGCTTCAGTTGCTGCGCTTCGAAGTACCAGGACGGCACCTGCTTGATTTCCTCCGCCGACGCGCCGTCTTCCATCCTGCGGGCAATGCTGGCCAGCCGCCTGAGCGGCTGCGCGATCAGCTTGGACATCCACCAGATCCCCGGCAGCAGCAGGAGCAGCAGCGGCAGCGCATTGCGCACCGTGACCCAGAGGAGTTCATCCAGCCGCGCCAGCGTGGTCGCCGTGGGGCGTTGCGCCACCACGCCCCAGTTCGCCGTGTTCACCCAGGCGTAGCCCGCCAACATGTCCACGCCATCGGCGTCGCGCAACTGGCCATCGCCTTCCTGGCCGCTCATGGCTGAACGGATGATGGTGTCGTTGCCGGCAGGCAGACCGATGCGGCGGCGGTCGGGGTGGTACAGCACGATGCCCTTGCCATCGACCACGAAGAGGTGAGAGCCGTCGCGGTAGAAGTGCTGGCCCAGCAGGCGCGAGAGAACATTGCGCTCGTGCAGGTAGATGCTCCCGATGACTGCGCCAAGATAAAGGTCATCGTCATCGAAGATGGGGTAGGACAGGCTGATGAGCCACCTGCCGGTGGAGCCCTTGAAGGGCTCGCTGATATAGGGCAGTTGAAGTTTGCGAATGTACCTGGACACATCGGACTCCAGCAGCTTGCCCGCCAGGCCGATGGAGGACGGCGAGGTGGCCAGCACCATGCCGTCGAAGCGCATGAACACGACCGAGTCGAAATGCTGGCTTTGCTGTTGCAGGCGGTCGGTTTCGGCCTCCAGGCGTGGGCCGGCAACCAGCTGGCCATCCAGGGACTCGGTGCTGTAGGAAAGCAGGTGCTGGGCGTCCAGCAGCAGGTTGTTGGTGACCTGGGCCAGCTTGGAGGCGTACATCCGGTTTGCCTCCAGCGTGTTGCGCAACAGCACTTCTCGCTGAACCAGGTAGCTGGCGTAGAGGGCATTGCCCAGCGCGACCACGACCGAGAGCAGGCACAACCACAGGATCAGGCGCTGAAGATCTATCTGGAACAAGCGGCTAAGCATAGGCTGGGCGGGCGGGTTGGCGGGTCTTGGCGGTACGGCGGCGATAAAGAACGACGCGCCGGGGACAGCACCACGAAATTGCAACAACCAGGAGCGTGACTGGCAGTGTACTCGCACGCGATAAAAAAATGGTGTATAGTCATGCCCTTCGCGTTGCTTTGTTTGCAACGCACCGTGCAGGGCAAGATCCAAGGCTGAATTGGTGTTTTGCCACTCACACGGGCTGTTAGCTCAGTTGGTAGAGCAGCGGACTCTTAATCCGTAGGTCGAGTGTTCGAGCCACTCACAGCCCACCAGAATTCTCAGGCAGTACCCATATGGAAAGCCCACCGGTCTCGGTGGGCTTTTTGCGTCATGGCCTGTCCTTCGGGGGGGGGCAGCCCAATCCCAACGAATCCAGCGAATGTCACCGGATGGGATATCTACGCCTTCCCTTCGCCAGCGCTCACCATTTCTTTGTCCGCCCACGCCCGAAGCACCCGCGTCGGGATCTCATTGGCATAAACGCCCGCCACGCCATTCAGGAATGCTGGAAAATCCATGCCGGCGCTGTCCTGCGCCGTGTCCGAGATCACGCGCAGCACCGCCAAGGGAATGTCCATTTCATGGCAGACCTGGGCGACGGCGGCGCCTTCCATTTCCACGCACAGCGCATCGGGCAGTTCGGCCTGCAAGGCCTGGGCGGCTGTCTGGCTTTGGATGAACTGATCGCCGGTGGCGACCAGCCCTTGATGGACCGACGGAACGCTGGAAAGCAGGGTGCTCATGCTCGCGGCCTCGTCCTGCAGGAATTGCCTGGCATGCGCCGCCAGCAGCGCGCTCAAGCCGGTGTCGGTGGGAAAGCGGGCGCGCCCCAGCAGCGGCACTTCATGCTTGGGGAACAGCGGGTGCGCATTCAGGTCGTGCTGGATGAGTGCGGTGGCGACCACGACGTCGCCCACTTTCAACGCGGGCGCCAGCCCGCCGGCCAGGCCGACAAACAGGATGTGCGTGACGCCAAACTCACGGATGAGCAGGGTGGCCGTGGTTGCCGCAGCGACCTTGCCTATCCGTGACTGCACGAGGGTGCAGGGCATGCCGTCCAGCGTGCCGACATGGAAGTCGCGCCGGGCAATGCGGCGAGGCGGGGCGCTTGGCACCAGGCGAGCGAGCAGGTCTCCCTGTTCCTGGCCAAGCGCCGACAGAATTCCGAACATCTCCCTTTCCCCTTTTTGGCTGCGTGCCGTGGACATCGTTGCCCACGTGCGGACGCCATCGTAGCGCTTGGAGCTAGTACTATAGGGACCGGCAGCCCATGCTGCCCATCAATGCGCCCACCGGCACCGGTGGGTTTTTGTTTTCTGGCGGCGTATGCCGCCATGGCGATGGAAAGAGCGAGACCCGGATGTCGGATACCGAGATGGACGAAGCCCGCAAGGAACACAGCCCGACGCTTTGGCGCGACGATGGCTGGACGGCGCGGGTCATCAAGAACGAGGACGACGACGGCTGGGCGGTTGCGATGACCCTGGACGGCCAGGCTGAACCGGCGCTGGTGGGGCCCTGGACCATGGGGCGCGACAAGAAGAATCCCAAGCCGCTGGACTCCGCCGCCTTCATCACACTGGTCAAGACGGCCAACGAAGTCCTGCGCCGTCACGAGCAACAGTTGCACGCCACGCTGCACAAAAGCGTGAAGATCGATACGGATGGCGGCCGCCTGACGGTCAAGCTGGACATCGTGCCGGACGAGGACGAGCCCTATGCCGTGCTGAGCGCGCACGACGCCTCTGGCGAGGTGCTGGCCGAGATCCGCGTCGCGCCCACGTACAAGCTGACCGTGCAACGCGCATCGGAATGGGCGAGTGGGGGTTTCGGCAGGCAAGGCTGAAGCGGCGCCGCCGGGCGCCACGCCTCTCTTTCGTCCCCCAATAGTGAAGACCGCTGGCAGGCTGCCAGCGGTCTTTTTTTGCGCCGACGTGAGCCCTATTGCACCTGGGTTAAACGGAACAATCAGTAACCATTTAACGCTTCCATAAATAAGCTTATGTCCTTTCTTTTTTTGAATGATCTGTAATGAGTGTAATTTTTTATCCCCCCTCTGCCCGTAATTGCATCAATCCAGTCTCATCTGCACTGCAATAAAAATATTTGGAAAGATTATTGCGGTGTTTTACGCCTAGGATTCGTCCGCCAAGGTCCCTGAAGCGCCAAAAATCTGTTGGCTTTCCGCCAGCCGAGAGTTTTTTTGACGACGCTTCGGGGCTCCGGTCGGGCGTCGCACGGGAAGTTGTTTCAGCTTGTGTGCGCTGCCTGCCCGTTCGTGCCATGGCACGAGGACACGTAGCAGAGGTACCAGTGGTAGAGACATCCGCAGTTTTTGGCCCGAAGCAGGAGGGCCTGCCGGTTGCAGCAGCGCCGTCCCGGCGCTTTGACGCTATCGGCTTCCACGTCGGCCAACGACGTGCCGCACGCCTGAGAAAGGCGACGAATGGACGGGCCATCTCGAGCCCGATCTCCGCAATCCGACCCAGGCTCGTGCCTCTGATGCAGGCATCCGACGCCCCTCGGACTCCTTTCGATCCCTTGTCTGGACTCTCAAGTTCAGCCCGTCAATAAACCTACCAAGGACTATGAATGGCTGATTTCACGATCGCTCCCATTGGCACCTGCCGAATCCACACGCCGTTGCGCAATGCCGTGACGCGCTATCCCTTCAAGCTGCAGCTCGGACGCAACTACGGTTTCGTGCACACCAGCACGGAAGCGCTCCAACAGGCGCGCTTCATGTTCGGCGAGTGCGACATTCCCGCCGACGTCCAGCGCCTGATCTTCCGTCCTTCGGTGATGGGCAAGGCGCGCAGCGCCACTCACACGCCGGCCGACCTGTACCTGGTGGAACTGTCGTCGCGCAAGCTGCTGACCCTGGATGGCCATCCCATCCAGTCCAACTACCTGACCCGCCACTTCACCGAGTTCTTCGCCGACCGTGCGCGCGCCCGGACCTACTGGTCGCTGGCCTCCGCGGAGTCGCTGGCCGAGCGCCGTGCCCTCCTCGACCAGGATCCGGTGTTCAAGAGCCTGCCCGTGGAAGACCGCGAGCTGCTGGCCCGCATCGTGAAGCGAGACCTGTCGGATGACGAGATCGAGGCCGAGATGGGCCAGATCGTGACGCTGCTGGGCAAGGACAAGGTGGTGTTCGTCACCCACGTCAATGCGCTGGCTGCCGACAACACGCCCATCGAGTCGCGCCAGGAACTGATCCGCGTCGTGACGCAGGCCGCGGAACGCCTGGGCGTGCCGAGCTACGACCCGACTGCCGTGATGAACAAGTTCGGGCAGGCCGAGGCGATGGAGAACGGCGGCCTGGACCTGACCCATTACACCGAGCGCTTCTCGGATCGGCTGGGCGCCGAGTGGTTCAAGGCCTACATGCGCCCGAAGATGAGCGCGTCGCTGCCCACGCCGGCCGCGGCCAAGCTGGGCGCCGAGGAAGGCGTCGAGCGCATCGAGAAGGTGTGGGAGTCGGGCGACGTGCGCGAAGCCTCGCGCCGCGTGCGCGACGTGCTGCGCCGCCATCCCGGCCTGCCGGACCATACCGTGCTGCTGGCCCGCATCCAGTCGGAACTGGGCGCCTATGAAGACGCGATCAGCCTGCTGGAGAACGCCGGCGCCGTCGTGGCCACGGGCAGCAAGGCCGAGCAGATCCTGATGCGCAGCCATTTCAAGCTGGGTCGCTACGACCTGGCGTACTCGCTGTCGGCAGGCCTGATCGGCGACGAAAAGGAAACGCCGGAGATCCTGCGCGTGGCGGCGGCGTCCGCGGCCCAGCTGGGTTACCTGGACGAGGCGCTGAGCAACTGGAAGCTGGCGTTCCGCACGTCGTCGGCAAGCGATGCGTGGGCAACGGAAGCGGCCGACACCGTGCTGTCGATCCTGCAGGCCAGCGGCGACATGGAAGCCGTCCTGCGCTGGGTGAGCGAAGTGCGCGAGAAGCAGCCGTCGAATGGCCGCTGCTTCGCCGTGCTGTGGCGCGACCGCCTGATTGCGGGCGACCGCGCGGGCCTGCGTGAGCTGGCCTCCGAGTCGCCGGTGCTGACCGACGCCGAGGCGTTCGAGCTGGTCCAGGAAGCCACCTGGCGCGGTTGCCTGGTGGCCGCCGCCGCGTTGACCGTGGCCAGCGGCATGGTCAACAGCGAGCAGGAAGACATCCGTGCCTGGCTGCAGGCGCAATCGTCCTCGTGGGCCGCGGAAGGCGCCCAGGCCCTGGAAGAGGGCCGCCTGCGCGATGCCGCCGAGCGGATCTGCGCGCACCGCATGCTGGACCCTGACACGCTGGCCAGCACGCGCGCCCTGCGGGCCTTCGAGCGCGCGACGCGCCTGGCCGTGCGGGCCGCGCTGCTGGCGGGCAACCACAAGGAAGTGATCGAGCTCACGGACATCGCGCTGGATGCGCATGTCGACTTCCCCGAGCTGGATGCGATGCGCGGCCGTGCCGCGGACGCGCTGGGCGACACCAAGACCGCGATGCGCCATCTGGAGCGCGCGGTGGCGGGCGAGGCAGCCCAGTTCAGCACCAAGCTGTACTACGCCCGCGTGGCCTTCAACGGCGGTTGGTTCGGCGAGGCCATCGACGCGTACAAGGCCGTGCTGAACCATGCGTCGGCGGACCAGAACGCGAAGGACGAGGCCGAGCGCCAGCTGGGCCGCCTGGGACCGCGCTCCATCCGTGCCGCGCGCCAGATGCTGGCCGAGGGCGATCCCCAGGCAGCGTGGAGCCTGCTGGATCGCGTCGAGCAGTCGTGGCCGCAGATGCCGGAAGTCGCGCATGAGAAGCGCCGCATCCTGGGCGTGCTGTATGCCGAAGTGCGCGCGCTGGAGCCGTCGAGCACCCATGACCGCCTGGCTGTCGGCGAGAAGATCCTGGCGCTGGTCCCCGATGACGTCATCGGCCTGCGCACGGCAGCGGTCGGCGCGATGCGCCTGCACATGTTCGAGAAGGCCCTGCCGTATTGGCAACTGCTCCAGGCCCGTTCGGAGAATCCGGAGCAGTTCGACAACTACATCCATCGGTGCCAGGTCTGGATCGACAAGGCGAATCGCAGGAGAGCGGCATGACGGGCCTGTCCGATACCGAGCAAGGGGCGGTCGAGGCATCCACGCTCGAGTGGGTGCAAGGCCAGCTGGAAGAGATCGTCGCCGCGTCGGGCCGGGTGCTGCTTGCGCAGGAAAACCTGCCGCGCGCCCAGGCGCTGGCGAACGATTTCCCCAAGGATCCGAAGGTGCGTTTCCTGCTGCTGCGCCTGAAGGAAACGGCCGGCATGAACGAAGGCATGGCCGAGCAATGGTCGGCGTTGCTGCAGGACTACCCGGGTGATTTCCAGATCATCCGCTATTGCGCGACCCGCCTGGTGAAGGACCGGAATGTCGACGAGGCCCTGGCGCTGATCGACCGCCACTTCCCCAAGCTGACCCGCAAGCCGGAGAAGCTGTTCGCCAAGGCCAAGCTGCTGGGCGACATCCGTGCGCACGAGCAGTCCGATGCCTTGTTCCGCCGCCTGATCGCCAAGTACGACGACCGCAACGTCCGCATCGAGTTCGCCAAGCGTCTGCGCAAGCGCGGCCTCCTGCTGGATGCGTTCGCCGTGATCCGTCCGGTGGCCGACCAATTGGCTGCCGGCAGCAAGGCGGCCGAGCTGGCCAGCGGGCTGGCCGAGGACGTCGCGTTCTACCAGCGCTTCGAGTCGGAAGAGGAACTGGCTGGCAAGGACATCAAGATCGTGTCGATGAAGCATGCGATCCTGCATTTCCGGAACCGCAGCGTGGCGGAGCAGCCGCCCGAGAATCCCGTCTCGATCGCCCTGGTCACGGGCAGCCTCGGGCCTGGCGGCGCCGAGCGCCAGCTGACGCGGCTGGCGGGTGAACTGCATCGCATGGCGTCGTCGGCCGACCATCGGCCGTCCTTCATGGCGGTGCGGCCCGAGAAGGTCGAGGTGCTGGTGAAGCAGCACACCGAGCCTGCCGGTTCCCAGAAGAAAGGCGGCCAGGATTTCTTCCTGCCCATCCTGACCAAGGCGAATATTCCGGTCACGGAAATCAATGCCTTGCCGGCGATCTCAACCGCCAACCAGCCCGTGGACGACGATGGCCTGACGCGCCTGCTGGAACAACTGCCGCCGCCCGTGCACTACGGCGTCACGCGCTTGACCCCCATGCTGCGCGAACATGATTTCGACGTGGTGAGCCTGTGGCAGGATGGCACGTGCCTGTTCGGCGCCCTGGCTGCGCTACTGGCCGGCGTGCCGACCATCCACCTGGTGTTCCGCGGGCTGCCCCCGAACATCCGCAAGGACCGGTTCCGCGAAGAGTATCCGGTGCTGTTCCGCGCGCTGGCGCAGGTGCCGGGCGTGCATTTCTGCAGCAACAGCCTGACGGCCGCCAAGGAATACGCGAAGTGGCTCGACATGCCGATCGAGCGTTTCCACATCCTGTACAACGGCGTGCCCGAGCTTGCGACCGATCCCTCTCCCGAGGACGAGCGGAAATGGAATGAATTCCAGGCAGCGACGCCCGACGCGACCGAGACGATCGGTGGGGTCTTTCGCCTCGAGCCCGACAAGCGGCCGCAACTCTGGCTCAAGCTTGCCGCGCAATACCTGAAGCGGCGGCCCCAGGCGCGGTTCTTCATCGTGGGCGATGGCCGGATGAGTGAAAGCATGACCGCGCTGGCCGAGGAACTGGGCCTGATGGACCGCTTCCTGTTCGTCGGCCTCTCGAACCATGTGGGCTATTGGTATTCGCAGATGGATGCCAAGGTGCTGCTGTCCCGCTTCGAGGGCCTGCCCAACGTGCTCATCGAGGCGCAACTGCTCGGCGTGCCGGTCGTGTCGACGCCGGCAGGCGGGGCGGGCGAGTGCTTCGTGCAGAACGTGACGGGCCACCTGATCGACGACCTCGACCATCCGGACCTGAACGAGGCCTGCGACAAGATCGAGTCGATCGTGGACATGATGCATGGCAACGATGTGCTGAAGCAGCACAGCCGCCAGCGGGCACGGGAACTGTTTTCGCTCAATGCGATGTTGAGCAAGTTCCTGGGCCTGTGCGTCTCCGTGCTTGGCGCGTCCCGCCACGACGAAGACGACATCGGCCTGGACGCCCTGCGCGCCTGAAAGGAAGCCTGACCCTGGAAACCATGGAAGCCATCCACAAGAACCCGCCGGCCCTGGGCCTGCAACGCAAGGCGGCACTGCTCATGGCAGTGCTCGCCACGCTCGTCGTGACCGGCTGTCAGTTGCCGCGCACGGGTCCGATGCTGCACGAGATGACCTCGGCGAACGACGACAAGGACGTCGTGGTCGTGACGGTGACGCCCGAACACGTGCGCGCCAGCCGCATGCCCGCTGTCGAGGACTTCCCCCAGCACTATCGTGACCTGACCCAAGCGGGTTTCGACCGCCTCGTTCCCGGCGACGGGATCAACGTCACGGTCTGGGAGCGGGATGGCCTGGGCGTGTTCGCCGCCGATGCCACGGGTGCCAGCAACCTGGGCAACCACCAGATCGATTCGAAGGGCGCGCTGTACGTGCCGATATTGGGCAGCTTCAAGGCGGAGGGCATGACGCTGGCCGAGTTGCGCGAAGCGATCGTGGCCCGCCTGAGCAAGCTCGTGGTCGCGTCCGACGTCGCGGTCAACCGTGTCGGCGACCGTGGCCAGATGGTGACCGTGCAGGGCAACCTGACCAAGCCCGGCATGTATCCCATCACGCAGACGTCCCAGCGCCTGAGCAGCGCCTTGGCGTTCGCCGCGCCGGTGCAGGAAAACCCGGAGCAGATGGTCATCACGCTGCGCCGCGACAACCAGCTGGCGTCGGTGCGCCTGGCGGATATCTACCGCAACCAGGACAACGACATCCTGCTGCGCGCGGGTGATGTGATCACGGCGCATGACGCGCGCGAGCACCTGACGGTGCTGGGCGCGGCCGGCAACCAGGGCCGCGTGGCCATCAGCAAGCGCAACTACACGGTGCTGGACGCGCTGGCCGATGCCCGCGGCCTGGATGGCGCGACCGCGGACCCGCGCTCGGTCTTCCTGTTCACGCCTGCGGAAGCCGGCGTGGACGGCAAGCCGGACACCATTCCCGTCGTGTATCAGTTCGATCTCACCAAGCCCGAGCAGGTGGCGATGGCGCGCCAGTTCGCGGTGCGGGAAGGCGAGGCGATCTACATCTCCGATGCGCCGTTCGCCCAGGTCCAGAAGGTGTTGTCGGCCTTCAGGTTCTCGATGAGCGCCGGCTTCAGCGCGACGCGCCAGATCGATGGCGGCTCGGGACCGACCAATTCGGTGATCCCCGAATAGCGTGGCGACGAGCAATGAGGACCGCATCCGCGGCTGGCGTTCGCGCCGACAGGGTGGCAACTACACCGTAGGCGCAGGCGTTGCCGAGTGGCGGCTGGATCCGGCGGCGCTGTTCGACAGCAATTCGTCGCCGGCCGTGCTGTTCAAGCCCTTGCTGGCGCGCCTGCAAGGCGAGCCGCACGATTCGGTGGCGGCCCGGCGGGCGGTGTATGACGCGATCCAGTCCGAGCTGGACGAGGCCGTCGTGCGCCATGGCGCCGACGAGATGGTTGCCGATTTTTCCCGCCGGCGCCTGCGTCTCATCGTGCGCCTGCTGGAACACGACATCCGCACCGATGTCGCGGTATTCGAGCCCGGCTACATGCCGGCCAAGCTGGTCGAGGAAGACCTCAGGCTGAACGCGGCGCATGAGCGGCGCGTGCAGCGGCGCAGGCAGGAAGAAGCGCAGGAGGCGCGCCGGCATGCGTCGCGCAACGACATTGCGCTGGAAATTCCGCTGTCCCCGGCCGAGGCCGGCGACCTGGAGATCCTGCGTGGCCGCATGCGCGGCCTGCACGCGGGGCATGCCCCGCGCCATGACGATGAAGGCGGCGGGCTGCGCACGCTGTTCGCGCTCTTCATCTACCAGTTGCAGGTAATGCACGGCGAAAGCCGGTTCGCCCTGGTCTGGGCCCTGATCGGCCCGGTGGTGCTGCTGACGCTGATCACGTCGATGTACATCATCCTGGGCACGCACTACATCATGGGCATGGACGTGCTCACGTTTTCGATGGTGGGGGCAACCACATGGATCATGTTTCGCCAGGTCACCTTGAGAACCAGCACGGCCTATGTGTCGGCGCGGGGCCTGCTCAACCTGCCGGGCGTCACGCCGCTGATGTGCGCGGTCGTGCATTCCTTCCTCTACACCACGGTGTACGTGGTCGTGCTCGGCGTGCTGATCAGCGCGGGCCATGCGCTGAACCTGGTCACGCTGCCGGACAACGTGGCCGGCTTCATCGCCTTCGTGGTGTTGATGGGGGTCTTTGGCGGGGCGCTGGGCGTGCTGTTCGGCGCGATCTCGACCGTCTGGCGCTTCTTCCTGCGGGTGGCGCCGATCATCGAGCGCTTCCTGCAGCTGTTCTCCAGCGTCTTCCTGGTTTCGGAGCAGTTGCCGGAGCAGTACCGCCCCTGGGTCCTGTGGTCGCCGCTGGCGCATGGCATGCAGTTGCTGCGCTCGGCCTATTTCACCAACTACACCTCGCAGGATGCCGACCTGGGCTACTTCCTGATTGCGCTGGTGTTCATGATCGTCGTGGCCTGGGCCGCCCAGCGGCTGGTCCGCAGCGACGTCCAGCCGATGTGAGCGACAGCGATGATCCATCTATACGGTGTCACCGACGAACCCTTTGCATTCGGCAGCAGGCAGCCGCTGCTGACCGATGCCGATCTCGACCTTCCGGTGGGGCGCTACGCCTTGCTGTCTCCCACCCCGGAGCGGCATCGCCAGGTGATCGACGTGCTGTGCGGCCTGCGTCCGCCGCGCAGCGGCTTCGTCCGGCACGAAGGCAACATTTCCTGGGCAATCGGGCGGCAGGGCTTCGTGCGCGGCAAGGCGAACGGCTTGAACATCATCCAGCTGCTTGCCGACCGCTACGAACTGGATGCCAACGAGACGGCGGACCTGGTCGCCGACCTCATCACCGAACCGCAGTGGCTGGCCAAGCCCATGGAGCATTGGCCACTGTATATCCGGCAGGAGTTCACGTTCGCGCTGGCGCTTGCGCCCGCTTTCGACATCTATGTGATCGAAGGGACGATTCCCTTCGAACCCTGCCGTTTCACCCGCCTCTGGCTGGCGCTGTTCGAGGAGCGCTTGGTCGGGCGGACGCTCGTTTTTTCCAGTTATCGCCAGAACCAGCTGGCGGATTACTGTTTCAAAGGCCTAGTTTATGAGCGAAGCGCTCTCAGAATCGAAGACGACCTCGACCAGTGCATCATCAAGTACCCGCCAAGACGGTCCAGAGACGACTCAGGGTCGGGAGAAGAGTCCTTCGGAAGCGGGTTCGATGACGTCGGCTTCTGACAACGGCTCGGAGATCGAGCGCCGCCGCCGCGACCGCGAGGCGGCGCTGCGCGGCCGCCTGCGCCGGCGCTGGATCAGCGCGGGCATCGTCGTGGCGCCCGTGGTCTGCGCGCTGATCTACATGTTCAGCATTGCCACGCCGCGCTACGAAGCCGAGTCGCGTTTCTTCGTGCAATCGGCATCCGGCCAGCAACCCGCCGCGGCCCCGGGCGCGGCCAGCCTGATCACCACGGGCAACGCGGGCGGGATGATGGGCGGGTTCGTGGACGGCTGGGCGGTGCGGGACTTCCTGCTGTCGCGCGACAGCATGCGCCAGCTCGACCAGAAGATCGGCCTGCGCCAGTACCTGGTCCAGGACGGGCTGGACCCGGCCAACCGCCTGGCGGAAGACGCCAGCGAGGACGCGCTGTATCGCGCCTACCAGGCGTCGGTCCACGTTTCGTTCAATGCGCTGGAGCAGATCGACGTGCTGCGCGTCAGCGCCTATTCGCCGGAACATGCCATGCTGCTGTCGCGCGAGCTGATCGGCCTGGCGGAAGACTTCGTCAGCCGCCTGAATGCCAAGGGCGTGTCGGACAAGCTGAAGGTCAGCGAGGCCTCGCTGCGGCACGCGGAGAAGAAAGCGCTGGAGGCGCGCGAGGCGTTGACGGCGTGGCGGACCGAGCACGGCAACATCGATCCCACCGCCACCGTGCAGATGCTGCTCAACCATTCCAGCCAGCTCGAAAGCGAACTTAACAACGCGAAGATCAACCTGGACAAGATCCGGGCGCTGGGCAACAACGACCACCCCATGCTGCGGCCCGCGCAGATGCAGATCGCCGCCCTGCAGAAGCGCATCGATGGTGTGCGCGAGCGCCTGAGCGGCCGGGGCAATACGGAGGCGACGCTGCTCAAGTCGTATGAAGGCCTGAGGAACGCCCAGGGCTTCGCGGACTCGAACCTGACCCTGGCGCAGCAGTCGCACCAGCAGGCGCTGGTCGACACCCTGCGGCTGCAGCGCTACCTGTCGATCATCGTGCAGCCGGTCGCGACCGACAGGCCCAGCAGCCCGCGCATGCTGACGCTGCTGCTGGAGGCGCTGGCGCTGGGCTTCGCGTTGCTCTTCGTGGTGCGCGTGTCGATGTCCTTGCTGAAGGGGCTGCGGCATGGGTGACGTGGCCACCGCGACGCCTGGCACGCAGGCCGAGGCCGCCACCCGGCTGCTGGCCGTCATCCAGCGCATCCGCGGCGCGGCGGACCCGGCCCGCGAGATGGCCGATTTCGACGTCGCACTGGTGCTGGCGGCGGATGGCCTGCGCGATGCCAGGCGCCTGCTGGTGTCCCCCTATGTGAAGGAAGGCGAATTCGCGCTGGCGATTGCCGCGCTCGAGGTGCTGATCGCCGCCTATCCGCGCCGCGCGGAAGAGCGGCGCATGCTGGCCAGCCTGTTGGGACGCACGAAGCAGTGGGACCGCGCCATTGAAGCGGCGGATGCGGCGGCCGGCATCGACCCCGATGACGCGGCGCTGCATGCCGCGCGGATCCAGCTGCGCCTGCAGGCCGGCCGGCTTGGCGAGGCGGCCGCGGTCGCGCGGGACACTGCCGACATGGCGGCCAGCCAGGCCGGCGATGCGAGCCTGTGGATGATGGCCTTCATCCGCAATGGCGAAACGCCCGACGCCGCGCGCATGGCCGCGGCCCTGGACCCGGAGACCCTGCCCAACGAGCGCGTGGCGGCGATGGCGGTGCGTGCGCTGCTGGAAGACAACCGGGTGGACGCGGCGATCCGTTTCGGCGACGCGGCGCTGGGCGCGGGGCACGACAGCGCGGCGCTGCGCGCCTCGCTGGGGCTGTCGCACTTGCGGCGTGCCACGGAAGAAGACCGCAAGGTGCACGCCCTGGCGCATTTCGAGGCGGGCCTGAAGGCAGCGCCGGCGGACGTCAGGTTGCTGTCCCTGCAAGGTGAAACGCTGCTGCGTGCCGGGCGTTACCGGGATGCGGTGCCGTTCCTGCAGCAGGCGCTCGCGTTGTCGCCGGACATGGAGCAGACGCGGATGCTCTATGCGCGCGCCCTGCGCTATTCGGCGCAGCATGACGAGGCGGCGAACCAGTTGATGATCCTGCTGGAGAAGGCCCCCGACAGCCTGCTGCGGCAGCGTTCCGCCATCGGCGCGTTGTCGCAGGCGGGCCGCAAGGAAGCGGCCGAAGCCCTGTATGCGCAATACGTGGCGAGCCGCAGCAAGCTGCTGCCGGACTCGTTCCAGGAGGCGGTGGCCCAGGTGGAGCAGCGGCTGGATACCGCCCCGATCCCGCAGGCGCGCTTCGATTGGGCGTGGTCGATGCGCGGCGACGCCACGGCCGATCGCGCGAAGTGGGAGCGTGCGGCGCGTTGGGGCCACCTGATGGACCAGCTGTTGTTCGACTGGCTGGAGTGCCGGGAGGATCGCGCGGAGGAGGCCATGCAGCTGCTGGGCGATCTGGAAGCTGGCGAGCGTTTCTTCGCGCCGCTCCTGGCCTCGGGCCGGGGCGTCGTGGTGGCCACCGCGCACGTGGGGCCCATGTACGCCGCGCTGATGGCCCTGGAGCTGCTCGGCATTCCCTCGCGCTGGCTGGCGACCGCGCCGAACGTCGAGCAGAGCAGTTATTCCAAGGCCTTGATTTCCACTGCCGACCAGTCGGAGGCGCAGGTCGCCAAGGCCTGCATCCGCGCGATCAGTTCGGGTTATGTGCTGGGCCTGGCTGTGGATGGCGCCGCGAATCCCGCCGCGCCGCGCACGACCTTCGAAGGCCAGGAAGTGACGTATTCGAGCTTCGCCTCCCGCATGGCGCACCGCCTGGGCGTACCCTCGGTCTTCTATGCCCCGCGCTGGGAGAACGGCCTGGTGACGTTCACGCTGGAAATGCTGCCCGCGGTGGCGCCGGGCGAGGACGCCGATACCTATGCACTGCGTTGGCAGGATGCCTATTTCGCGCTGCTGAGGCAGCACCTGGCAGGGCCGGCGGAGAACCTGCGCATGAGTGGCGGCATCTGGCGCCACGTGACGCCGGCCGACCGTTCCGCGGCGCCGGTGAAGGAGGAAGAGGAATGAGGCGCTGGCTGCTTGCCATGGCGGTATTCCTGAGCGGCACGGCCGCGGCGGGCGAGACCTGCGCCGTGCCGGACTCGCAGTGCCCGATCGTGTCCTCGCTGCTGCAATACCGGGAAGGGTATGGACAGAAGGCGACGGGTGGGCTGGACGGTCGATTCGCCGAGGTCACCTCCGACCAGGACGCGGGCCCCGGCACCTTGCGCGCCGCGCTGGACGGCGCCAGGAAGTCGCAGACGCCCACCTGGATCCGCTTCGCTTCCGACATGACGATCGTGCTGAAGACGCAGTTGCGCGTGCCGTCGAACGTCACGGTCGACGGGCGGGGCAGGCGCGTGACCCTGATCGATGACGGCCTGGGCGTGTACCGCAGCCGGAACGTGATCCTGACGCACCTGAGCATCGACGGGCGCCTGACCCGCTTCACGCAGGCCGTGAACGTGGGCAACGACAGCCGTGACGTGTGGGTGAACCACATGGACCTGGCGCGCTTCTCGGACCGGCTGCTGAACGTGAAGAACGGCTCGACCGACGTGACGGTGTCGTGGAACAAGTTCCACGATTCCAACAAGGTGATGCTGTTGAACAACATCACGTCGAAGGACATGTACAAGAACTACGAGCGCGACAAGATCGCGCGCGTGACGCTGCACCACAACTATTTCCTGAACACCGTCCAGCGCAACCCGAGAGGGCAGTTCGGCACGTTCCACCTCTACAACAATCTCCTGGAGGACTGGAATCTGTACGGCATGAGTTTCAGCCTGGAGGCGCGGGCGCTGGTGGAAGGGAATATCTTCAGCAACCGGTCCAGGCGCACGTGCCTGGAGCCCGAGCGCACGCCGACGGTGCACGGCATCGACGTGAACTACTGCCACAAGCTGCCGGACTCCCCCAACCGGACCGCGCTGGAGAACGGCGCGTCGGACCGGCGCAATTATGAAAAGACCAAGGCCCAGTATGGCTACGAGCGGGGCTACAAGGCCTTCCTGCGCGTGAAGGACAACCTGTACCTGGGCGAGGCCAAGGCGGTGCTGCAGGACTACCAGCCCGAGTCGGCCCCGAACCCGCCTTACTGCTATGGTTACGAGACCCCCACGCCGGCAGTGGCGCAGAAGATCCGCGAGCTGGCGGGGAACACCAGCGGCCACGTGCCGCTGCCCAAGGCACGGACCGGGCCGGCCTGCTCCTGAGCCAAAGGCTGCCCTGTTCTCGTCGCTGCTGGAATACACTTGGGCGCCCGGGCGAGCGCCCGGCATGCCTTGACGCGTCTTCTGTGAAGTCTTCATGAGTCCTGGTCCGTTGCCGTCCCGTCCGTCTTCCTCTCGCGCAGCTTCCTGGCGTCCTGCCCGGCCATCGCGCTATGCCTGGGCCGCCGCCCTCCTGGCCCTGCTTCCCTTCGCGGCCGTGCTCGCCGATCGCGACCTGGAAATCCCGACGGGCGGGTACTTCCACCTTGAGTTGCGCGACGTCCTGCCCTGGTTCTGGCTGCTCGCCGTGGCCTGCTGCTTCACGGCCTTCTACGTGCGCGACCGCCGCCACCGCGCACCGGTGTCGCGCGGCCGCGCGCTCGGGGTGCTGGCCGCCAGCGTCCCGGCCTTGCTGCTGGTATGGCCCTTCGAGGTGCGGCTGCGGCTGCCCATGCCACAGGCCGCCGAAATCCCTTTCGGCCCCGCCCGGCAGGTCGTGGGAACGGGGCCGGTCATCGACGTGCTGGGCATCGCCTTGCCTGCGTGGCGCGGCATGCTGGATGAATGGACGGGCCTGCCCGGCACCGAGTCGTATGCGCTGTTTCCGCAAGAGCAGATCTACGCGGGGCAACGCTATCTGGAGGGGAGCGTGACCCTGTCGGCGTTTCCTGCGCAGTTGACGTGCCCGGGCCGAGAAAGCAGCCAGTGGTTGTTCCTGCGTCGCAGTGTGTTCCATGCGCATTACGGCGACCCGCGCCGGGGCAAGGACCTGTTGGACCGCCTGCGCGCCGCGGCGGAACGCTGCCTTCAGGGTTTGCAGCCGCCGCCCTGGTTCCTGCCCGAGGCCGGTGACGAGGAGCGCGTGACGGTATTCGGCGCGAAGGTACTGCCTGCCGCCGCCAGCAGCATCACCGTGCAGTGGTTCGAACTGGCCGCGGCGCAAGGCAAGGTGGGGCAGATACTGACCGAGCCCTGGGCTCCTCAGCGGTATACCGCCTATGGCCGTTACCTGCTGTATGCCAGCGTGGGAGAGGCGGCTGCCGATGTGCTGCCCGTGTCGGCCCGCGCGAGCGCGCAACGTCTTGCGCCGCCGACGTCCGGCTTCGTGGGCGCGGACGGGACGATTCCGGCGCCCAGACCCGTGGCCGGGAACGGTGATGCAACCTTGGCTGCGCCGTCGGCCACGCATGCGTCATGGCTGGGCGCCGCGGGACGTGCCTTGTCGGTGCCGTTCCAGCCGGGCTGGGAAGGCGGTTGGCGAGCCGAGGACTACGCCTATGCGGTCCGGATGTGCAACCTGGGCTATGCCCGCTTTCTGCATGCGCGCGGGCTGAGGCCGGACCCCTCGTTGCCGCCGGTCCTGGCGCAGGCCTTGCGGGAGCCGACGTCCACCCTGGGGCTGTCTGCGTATGGAGACGCGCCGACGCCCGCGCTGTACCGCATGCCCGCGTCGCGGCTTCACCAATGCCGGGAATTGCTGGCCTGGCTGCAGCCCCTCGATCCCGCCCGCCATCCGCCCAGGGTGATGCCATGAGCCCGCCTTCGGACGCCCCGGTGTCGACTGTGCCGCAGCAGGTTGCTCCCGCCTCCGGACGGGTGCGCTATCGCCTGCCGGGAACGCAGCGGTACGAGGATGTGAAGCAGGGGTTCTCCTGGCCGGCCTTGTGCTTTGGTTTGGCCTGGATGGCGGTCAAGGGTGTCTGGAGGCCTTTCGCGGTTTACCTATGCCTCGTGTTCGGCATGGGGCTGGCCATCGAGGCCTGCCTGGCGAGCGCCAGCATGTGGCTGGCGCCGCTGGCGAGGCTGGCCGCCGGCGTGGCGGGATCGGCCATGGCCATTGCCGCTGGATGGCTGGGAAACCGCTGGCGAGTCGCGGCGTTGCGCCGCGCGGGCTTCGTCGCCGAAACGCCGCTCGGCTCAGGCCCGGATGGCGGCACGCATTGACAACGGCCGGCTTGCCAAGCCGCTCATCCCTACGTACGCTTGAGCGATGCAAACCGCCTCTCTTCCGCCGTCCCGCCCGCCCCGCCTGACGTCCAGGCTTCTGTTCCGTTTTGTCGAGTGGATCCAGGACAGGATCGCGCGGGCCTCGCTGGTTGGCGACCAGCCCATTTTCGACAACGCTCGGTTTCCCTGGCTGACGGCACTTGAAACCCAGGCGCCGGGCATCCGCGAGGAAGTGGCCAGCCTGCTGGACGACCGCAAGCGCATGCCCTCCTTCCACGAGTTGTCGCCGGAAGTCGAGATGATCACGGCCGACGACCAGTGGAAGACCTTCATGTTCCTGGCCTATGGCCTGCGGTCCGAGCGCAACCTTGCGCGTTGCCCGAATACGGCGCGGGCCCTGGCCGGCATCCCCGGCTTGCGCACCGCATTCTTCTCCATTCTCGAGCCCGGCAAGCGCATTCCCCTGCATCGGGGACCCTATAACGGCGTGCTGCGCCTGCATCTGGCGCTGATCGTGCCCGAGCCGCGCGAGCAATGCTGGATCGAGGTCGACGGGCAGCGCTACGTCTGGCAGGAAGGCCGCGCCGTGGTGTTCGACGACCTGTACCCGCACCAGGTGCACAACGACACCGATGGCGTGCGGGTGGTGCTGTTCGTGGATTTCGAACGGCCCTGCCGCGCGCCCATGCGCTGGCTCAACCGGCTGCTGCTGGCCGTGGCACCCTTCACCGACGAGCTGCGCCGCGGCAAGGCCAAGCATGCCGCGTGGGAGAAGGACTACTACGCCTTGCGGGACGGCAAGTAGGGCACGCCTCCCGTCCGCCGCGCCTATGCGCGGCGCGGGCTTGCCTATGCTGGATCCCGCCTGTCGGCCCTGTCATCGTGCACGCTGCAAGCGCCGTGTACCATGGGACGCAACGCATTCCTGTTTCCTTCCATGCCGCGCAAACGCTTCGACCTTCGCGCCGAGACCTTCTCCAAGGTGCTCGGCTTTTCCTTTCAGCACTGGGGCCGCCAGCCCTGGCGCATCGCCGCCATCATGGCGGCGATTTCGATCGCCACCCTGACCGAAGTGCTGACGCCCTTGTACGCCGGCCGCCTGGTGGATGCCATCGCCGCGGGCGGGCAGGCGGCGCACGATGCCGCCTGGTCGGCTTTCGGCGTGCTGGTCGCGCTGGGCGTGGCCGGCGTGGTGTTCCGGCAGCTGTGCTTCCGGGGGCTCATCGTGCTGACCACGCGCATGATGGCGGGCATGGCCAACGAGGCCTTCCACCGCGTGCAGCGCTTCTCCAGCGACTGGCACGCCAACAGCTTCGCCGGCTCCACGGTGCGCCGCATCACGCGCGGCATCTGGGCGCTGGACCTGCTGAACGACACCCTGCTCATCGCCATCCTGCCGTCGGTGGTGATGCTGGTGGGCGCCACGGTGCTGTTGGGCGTGCACTGGCCCATGATGGGCGTGGTGGTGGGCGTGGGGTCGCTGCTGTTCATCGCGGCGTCGGTGCTGCTGTCGGTGGGCTTCGTGGCGCCGATGGCCTCGCTGGCCAATCGTTGGGATACCAAACTGGGCGGCACGCTGGCCGATTCCGTCGGCTGCAATGCCGTGGTCAAGGCCTTCGGCGCCGAAACGCGTGAAGAGCGCAGGCTGGCCTGGATCGTTGCCAAGTGGGGCGAACGCACGCGCCGTTCCTGGAATCGCGGCAACGTGAACGGCACCGTGCAGGGCTTCCTGATGGTGGGCATGCAGGTGGCCATCCTGGCCACGACGCTGTTGATGTGGGACCGGGGTGAAGTGGGTGCGGGCGACGTGGCCTTCGTGCTGACGATGTTCTTCATGCTGCAAGGCCACCTGCGCGACGTCGGCATGCACATCCGCAACCTGCAGCGTTCGGTGAACGACATGGAAGAACTGGTGGCCCTGCAGGACCAGCCGCTGGGCATCGAGGACCGTCAGGATGCCGTGCCTGCGCGCATCACGCAGGGCGGCATCGTGTTCGACCACGTCACCTTCCGCTATGGCGCGCACATCACGCCGCTGTTCCAGGACTTCACGGTGGCCATCCGACCGGGTGAGCGGGTCGGGCTGGTGGGGCATTCCGGCTCGGGCAAGACCACCTTCATCAAGCTGATCCAGCGCCTGTACGACGTGTCGGGCGGCGCCGTGCGCATCGACGGCCAGGACGTCAGGGCGGTGCAGCAGGCGTCGCTGCGCGCGCAGATCGCCATCGTGCAGCAGGAGCCCATCCTGTTCCACCGTACCCTGTCGGAAAACATCGCCTACGCCCGGCCTGGCGCCACGGCCCGGGAAATCGAGGAAGCGGCGCGCCAGGCCAGCGCGCATGAATTCATCCAGCGCCTGCCGCGCGGCTATGACACCCTGGTGGGCGAGCGCGGCGTGAAGCTCTCGGGCGGGGAGCGCCAGCGCGTCGCGATTGCGCGCGCCTTCCTGGCCGATGCCCCCATCCTGATCTTCGACGAGGCGACGTCCAGCCTCGATTCCGAAAGCGAAGCGCTGATCCAGGCCGCCATGGCGCGCCTGATGGTGGGCCGCACGACGCTGGTGATCGCGCACCGCCTGTCGACGGTGCGCGCGCTGGATCGCCTGCTGGTGTTCGACACGGGCCGCATCGTGGAAGAGGGCGCGCACGACGCCCTGCTGGCGCGGCCCGATGGGCGTTATCGCCGCCTGTACGAGCAGCAGGCGCTGGACATCAGCGCGGGTCTGGCTGGCGGCCCGGCAGCAGCAGCGGATTGACGCTGCTGCGGGCGTAGCCTTCGCGCTCGACTTCGGCGTCCAGCGCCAGCGTGGCCAGGTCGTCCGCGATGGGATCCTGGCTGCGGTCGCGGTCCATGTACAGCACCTTCAGGTAGCTGTGGCAGTCGCCGCAGCTCTCGGCCGTGATGGGCGCGGTTTCGCTGTCCAGCGACCAGTAGTCCAGCTTGCCGCCCTGTTCGCAGTTGCTGCACTTGCTGCGCACCATGTGCCAGCGGGTTTCGCACAGGCCGCAATGCAGGTAGCGCAGGCCTGCCTGCGCGCCGCCCAGCACCACGCTGGCCACCGGCGCGCCGCCGCAGGCGGGACAGAACTGGCGGGAATCGCCTTGCGCGCGCCAGGCCGATGCCGGCAGCCGCGCTGCGAATTGCACGGCGTGCAGCGACAGCGCAGCCCACAGGAAGAGCGCGCGGGCGCTGTCCACCTGTTCGAAGTCGCCCGCCAGCAAGGCGGCCGCGTCGTGGGCCAGGGCGTCGGACGAGGCGTCGCGCAGGGCAGCCAGCGTCTGGCGCAGCGGCAGGGATGCGTCCAGCTGCGCGGCGCCCAGGCGCGAGAACGCAGCCAGGATGGCAGGCAGTGCGGCGCGCCAGTAGGGCGCCTGCAGCAGCGCGCCCGGCGTGAGCGGCGTGACATCGGCGTTTGCGGCGGATGCGTCTTCCGCCAAAGGCAGCGTGTCCAGGGTGTCCTGCTGGGCCTGCACCAGGGCGGCGGCCATGCGCAGGTAGTCCGCCATGGGATGGCCGTCTGCCAGTTGCGCGAGCCGCGCCGCGCGGCGGGCGTAGTGCTGGTCCAGCCTGGGCGCCAGCACCGGCGGCGCGTCGCCGATGCGGCCGGTGGGCACGCCGATGCCCTGCGTGTCCAGGCCGATGCCGCCTGCCGGGGACGTCATGCGCGCGGCTCCTTGGCGGCAGCGGCTTGCGCGGCTTCCTTGGCCAACATCTGTTCATGCCAGCGGTCGTGGTGCGCCCGCGCCCAGGCGCGCGTGACGCGGCCGGTGATCATGCCGCGAATGGACCCCTTGACCCAGAAGGCCAGGTAGATGTGGCCGATGATGAGCAGCATCAGGCCGATGCCCGCCAGCGAGTGCGCGATGAGACCGAGGCGGATGACGGGGATGGGGAAGTAGTGCGCGAACCAGGGGCGCCAGATGATGATGCCGCTGACCAGCAACGCGGTGATGAGGACCATGATGCTCCAGAAGAGGATCTTCTGGCCGGCGTTGTACTTGCCGATGCGCAGGGGCTTGTCGTGCGCGCCGCGCACCACGTCCTTGACGTTGGCGAACCAGATCCGGTCCTCGCGTTCCGGCAGGTTGTATTTCACCAGCCGCAAGAACAGGAACATCAGGGCCAGGAACACCACCACGCCCAGGAAGGGGTGCAGGATGCGCGCCAGTTGCGGCGTGCCCAGCACGGCGTTCAGCCAGCTGAGCGAGGGGAAGAGCCAGGACAGGCCGGAGAGCGCGACGAGGAAGAAGCAGGCCACCATCATCCAGTGGCACAGGCGCTCGGCGTAGCCGATGCGGTGCAGGGTGTTGTCGCGCTTCATGCCCGGGGCTCCTCGTCCTGTTTGGCGTCCTGGTGGCCGGGGTTGGTTTCGTCGGTTTCTTCGTCGTCCGGCGCTTCGTTGGGGCCGGCGGCGATGTAGTGCGCGGCCGCGCCCACCAGCGCGGCGGCGAAGGCCACGCCGGCCACGGGCTTCAATGCCCCCTTCCAGCTTTCCACCACCGGGCTGATGGCGGGTTCGGACGGCAGTTTGTGATAAAGCTCCGGGCGGTCGGCGTGGTGCAGCACGTACATGACGTGCGTGCCGCCCACGCCTTGCGGGTCATACAGGCCGGCCTGGTCGTAGCCGCGCGTCTTCAGCTCCTCCACACGCTCGTGCGCCAGCTGCTTCATGTCGTCCTTGCTGCCGAAGGTGATGGCGCCGGTCGGACAGGTCTTCACGCAGGCGGGCTCCTGGCCCACGCCCACGCGGTCCGAGCACAGCGTGCACTTGTAGGCCTTGTTGTCGGACTTGTCGATGCGCGGCACGTCGAAGGGACAGCCGGCGATGCAGTAGCCGCAGCCGATGCAGTGCTCGGACTGGAAGTCGACGATGCCGTTGGCGTACTGGATGATGGCGCCGGGCACCGGACAGGCCTTCAGGCAGCCGGGGTCTTCGCAGTGCATGCAGCCGTCCTTGCGGATCAGCCATTCCAGCTTGCCGGTTTCCTCGTGCTCGATCTCGTCGAAGCGCATCAGCGTCCAGGTCTTGGCGCTGAGGTCGGCGGGGTTGTCGTAGACGCCGACGTTATGGCCGACCTCGTCGCGCAGGTCGTTCCATTCGTTGCACGCCACCTGGCAGGCCTTGCAGCCGATGCAGGTGGTGACGTCGATCAGCTTGGCCACCTTGGCCTGGTGGTCGCGCACGTGCGGCGCGGGCGTGAGCGTGCTGGTGCCGGAACGGCGGACGATATCCTGGGATTGCATGGACATTGTTCCCTCAAGCTTTTTCGATGTTCACGAGGAACGCCTTGTATTCCGGCGTCTGCGTGTTGGCGTCGCCCACGTGCGGGGTCAGCGTGTTGGTCAGGAAGCCCTTGCGGGTGGCGCCTTCATAGCCCCAGTGGCAGGGGATGCCGATGGAGTCGATGTCCTGGCCATCGATCTTCAGGGTGCGGATGCGCTTGGTGACCACGGCGCGCGCCTTGATGTAGCCGCGCTGGCTGGATACCCTGACCAGGTCGCCCTGCACGATGCCTTTGCGCGCCGCCAGCTTCTCGCCCACTTCGATGAACTGCTCGGGCTGGATGATCGCGTTCAGGCGCGAGTGCTTGGTCCAGTGGCGGAACAGCTCTGTGATGGAGTAGGTGGTGGCCACGTACGGGAAGTCCTCGCGCTTGCCCAGGCGGGCGCGGTCGCTGGGATACAGCCGCGCCGTGGGGGCGTAGGTCACGCTCGGGTGCAGCGGGTTTTCCGCCAGCGGTGACTCCAGCGGTTCGTAGTGCTCGGGGAAAGGCCCGTCCACCATCGCGTCCACGCTGAAGAGCCGGCCCAGGCCCTCGGGCAGCATGATGAAGGGGTTGGCCTCGCTGCCGGGCGGCACGGTGGCGGCGAAGTCCGGGTTGTCGATGCCGGTCCAGCGCGTGCCGTTCCACTCGATGATCTTGCGCCTGGGGTCCCAGGGCTTGCCTTGTGGATCGGCCGAGGCGCGGTTGTAGAGGATGCGGCGGTTCTGCGGCCAGGCCCAGGCCCAGCCGGGCGTACAGCCCAGGCCGCGCGGGTCGGGCGTGTTGTCGCGGCGGGCCATCTGGTTGCCCTGCTCGGTCCACGAACCCGCGAAGATCCAGTTGAAGGACGCGGTGCTGCCGTCGTCGCGCAACTGCGAGAAGTCGCTGAGCAGCTCGCCCTTGCGCGCGACGATGCGGCCCTGGTCGTCGGTCAGGTCCACCAGCGCATGGCCGTTGGCCTCGCGCGCCACTTCCTCCGGCGCGGGGTCCAGCGGGTTCTGGTAGTTCCAGGCCATGTTGAGGATGGGCGCGGGGTTGGCGCCGCCTTCCTTTTCATAGAGCTCGCGCAGCTTCATGAAGAGGTGGCCCAGGATCTTGCCGTCGTGCCAGGCCTCCATGGGCGGCTCGGCGCCGGCCCAGTGCCACTGCAGCCAGCGGCCGGAGTTGACGATGGAGCCGTTCTCCTCGGCGAAGCACGAGGACGGCAGGCGGAAGACCTCGGTCTGGATGGCGGCGGGGTCGACGTCGTTGAACTCGCCATGGTTCTGCCAGAAGTTCGAGGTCTCGGTGACGAGCGGGTCGATGATGACCAGGAACTTCAGCTTGGCCAGCGCCTGGGCGACCTTGTTGCGGTCGGGGAAGGCCGCGATGGGGTTGAAGCCCTGGGCGATGTAGCCGTTGACCTTGCCCTCGACCATCATTTCCGAGTAGGCCAGCACGTCGTAGCTCTTGTCCCACTTGGGCAGCCAGTCGAAGCCCCAGTCGTTCTCGGCGGTGGCCTTGTCGCCCCACATGCTCTTCATGAGGCTCACGAAGAACTTGGGCGTGTGGCGGTAGTAGTTGACCTGGCCGGGCAGCAGCGCGCGCGGCGTGGTCTGGGCCAGGTAGTCCTTCAGGGTGGTCTGCTTGTCCGAGGGCAGGTTCATGTAGCCCGGCAGGCGCAGCGACAGCAGGCCCAGGTCGGTGTAGCCCTGGATGTTCGAGTGGCCGCGCAGCGCGTTCACGCCGCCGCCGGCCATGCCGATGTTGCCCAGCAGCAGCTGGATCATGCCCGAGCCGCGGATCATCTGGGCGCCGTTGGTGTGGTGGGTCCAGCCCAGCGCGTACAGGAAGGTCGCGGTCTTGTCCGAGACGCAGGTCTCGCCCAGCAGGCGGCAGATCTCCAGGAAGTCGTCCCGGGGCGTGCCGCAGACGCGCGTGACCATGTCCGGCGTGTAGCGGCTGACGTGCTGCTTCAGCAGGTTCCAGACGCAACGCGGGTGCGACAGCGTCATGTCGCGGCGCGCGTGGCCGTTCTCGTCCAGCTCGTAGGTCCACGAGCGGCGGTCGTACTGGCCCGACGACTCGTCGAAGCCGCTGAAGATGCCATCCTCGAAGGTGTAGTCCTCGCGCACGATCAGGCTGGCGTTGGTGTAGGCGCGCACGTAGTCGTGATGCACCTTGTCGTGCGTGATGAGCCAGTTCACCACGCCCATCAGGAAGGTCACGTCGGAGCCGGCGCGGATGGGCGAGTACAGGTCGGCCACGGCCGCGCTGCGGTTGAAGCGCGGATCCACCACGATGACCTTGGCGCCGTTCTTCACCTTGGCCTCGATCACCCATTTGAAGCCCACGGGGTGGGCCTCGGCGGGGTTGCCGCCCATGATGAGGATGACGTTGGCGTTCTTGATGTCGACCCAGTTGTTGGTCATGGCGCCGCGCCCGAAGGTGGGCGCCAGCGCCGCGACGGTGGGGGCGTGGCAGACGCGGGCCTGGCTGTCGGTGCCCAGGATGCCCAGTGCGCGGGTGAAGCGCTGGTCGAGCGCGCCGGTTTCGTTGCTGGCGGCGGACGAGGTCAGCATGCCGGTGGAGAGCCAGCGGTTCACGGTCACGCCGGCCGCGTTCTTCTCGATGAAGTTGGCGTCGCGGTCGTCCTTCATCAGGCGCGCGATGCGCGAGATGGCGTCGTCCCAGCTGATGCGCTGCCAGGTGTCGGAGCCCGGCGCGCGGTATTCGGGGAAGTGCAGGCGCTGTTCGCTGTGGATGTAGTCCAGCAGGCCGGCGCCCTTGGGACAGAGCGAGCCGCGGCTGACCGGGTGGTCGGGGTCGCCTTCGATGTGAAAGATGCGCGACTTGGCGTTCTTCGCGCCGTCGCCCAGGCTGTACATGAGGATGCCGCAACCCACCGAGCAATAGGTGCAGTTGTTGCGGGTTTCCTTGGCGCGCAGCAGCTTGTAGCGGCGCGGCTGGGTGGCTTCGGCAACCGAGGGGGCAAAGCCCAGGGTAATGGCACTGGCTCCGGCCAGCCCCGCGCTACAGAGCTTGAAAAACCGCCTTCTGCCGACTTGCATCGCCCACTCCTATAAGCACACAGGAACATATAAAAGATTGCGGCGGACGATGATCGTCCGCCGCGCGGGCGGAGTGTATCGAAGATTCGCGCGGGGTGCTTGGAGAGGGATCAGTGTCGCGCCATGAACTTAGACCAAAGTTTTAGATGTTTGGCCCGACATATATATGCAAGGATTTGCAGCTTAGGCCTTGCGCGCTTGCTGCTTGGTGGAGATGAGCCAGGTCTTGTAGTCGTCCAGGTCGCCGTCGTAGGGCAGCATCTTGCCGTCGGCGACGATGATGAACTGGTCGGTGGTGGCGCGCAGCAGGTGCCGGTCGTGCGAGACGAGGATGAGGCTGCCTTCGAACTGCGCCAGCGCATCGGTCAGCGCCTCGCGGGTTTCCAGGTCCAGGTGATTGGTGGGCTCGTCGAGCAGCAGCAGGTTGGGGCGCTGCCACACGATCAGCGCGAGCGCGAGCCGTGCCTTCTCGCCGCCCGAGAAGGGGGCGATCGAGGACATCGCCATTTCGCCGGCGAAGTTGAAGCCGCCCAGGAAGTTGCGCAGCTCCTGCTCGCGCACGGTGGGGGCGAGCTTGCTCATGTGCCACAGCGGCGACTCGTCATGGCGCAGCATTTCCACCTGGTGCTGCGCGAAATAGCCGACCGACAGGCCCTTGCCGATGGTGACCGTGCCCGACAGCGCGCCGATCTCGTCGGCGATGGTCTTGATGAAGGTGGACTTGCCCGCGCCGTTCACGCCCAGCAGGCCGATGCGCTGGCCGCCCTGCAAGGAGAAGTTGATGCCCTGGATGATGCGCTTGTCGGCGCGGCCGTCTTCGCCGCGGTAGCCGGCGTCCACGCCGTCCAGCACCAGCAGCGGATCGGGCGCGCGCGCGGGCTCGCGGAACTGGAAGGAGAACTCGGCCGCGGCGCGCAGCGGCGCCACTTCCTCCATGCGGGCCAGGGCCTTGATGCGGCTCTGGGCCTGGCGGGCCTTGCTGGCCTGCGCCTTGAAGCGGTTGATGAACGACTCCAGGTGCGCGCGCTGGCGCATCTGTTTTTCCTGCTGGCCGGCGGCCAGTTCCAGCTGGGCGGCGCGCTGGCGCTCGAACGAGGAATAGTGGCCCGAATAGCGCTTCAGCTTGCGCGCGTCGATGTGCACGATCACGTTGACCACTTCATCCAGGAAGTCGCGGTCATGCGAAATGATGAGCAGCGTGCCCGGATAGCGCTTGAGCCAGTCCTCCAGCCAGATGATGGCGTCGAGGTCCAGGTGGTTGGTGGGCTCGTCGAGCAGCAGCAGGTCCGACGGGCACATCAGCGCCTGCGCCAGGTTCAGGCGCATGCGCCAGCCGCCCGAGAAGCTGGTGAGCGGCATGCGCATCTGCTCGGGTGAGAAGCCCAGGCCGGCAAGCAGTTGCTCGGCGCGCGATTCCACCGTGTAGGCGTCCGCGTCGGCCAGCGCCGCATAGGCCTCGCCGATGGCCAGCCCGTTCTCCAGCGATTCCGGCTGGCTTTCCAGCTCCGCCAGATGCGCCTCCAGCGCGCGCAGCGTCGTGTCGCCGTCGATGGCGTAGTCGATGGCCGAACGCGCGAGCGGCGGCGTTTCCTGGGCGACGTGGGCCAGCCGCCAGTTGGGCGGATAGCTCAGGTCGCCCTGGTCGGGATGCAGCTCGCCGCGCAACATGGCGAACAGGCTGGACTTGCCGGCGCCATTGGCGCCGATCAGGCCGATCTTGTCGCCGGGATTGAGGAGGAGGTCGACACGCTCGAGCAGGGGCTTGACCCCGCGGGCGAGCGAGACGTTCTGGAAACGGATCATGGGAAGGGGCGCGCGCCGCGGAGCGGCGCTTGGGCGCGGAAAAAGGCGGCTAAGGGCAAAGCCCGCCAGTGTAGGCGATCCGCGTGACGCGACGCCCCTTCGGGTGACGCCGGGCAGGAATCAGAAGCGGTAGAGCACGCCCACGCTGCCGTTCACGCTGGTGTCGCGCTCGGAGATCGGCGAGTCCTTGGCGTCGCCCAGCAGCGTCTTCACGCCCACCCCGGTCATGACCGACCAGTTGTCGTTCAGGCTGTGCGTCCAGGTCAGCGACAGGCTGGCCGAGCGGAAGCCGGCCGAGGCCGAGTAGCTGTCATAGCGGGTGCTGCGCGCGGCTTCGGCGCGGCTGATGCCGAACCAGGTGTCCATGTTGTCGTCGTTGCCCCAGACCGTGTTCGCGCCCAGGCGGACCTGGTTCTTCTGCGTTTGCAGCAGGGCGTACGACGCGCCCAGTTGCAGCGTCGCGCCGTAGCCGGACTTCATGGCCTGCTGGAGATCGGCCGATACGGAGTACCGGCCCGGCGACCATTCCAGGAAGGCGCCTGCGAGGCCGTGCGTCTTGACCTCGTCCAGCCCGGCCAGGTCGTCCTCGGCCTTGCGCTTGAAGCCCAGGCCCACGTACAGCCCGCCGGCCCAGTCGGGGGCCAGCGTGGCACGGATGCCGGCGGCGGGTGCGCCCGCGCGCGGGGCGATGAAGAACATGTCGTGGTTGTACTGGATCAGGGGCATGGCGCGCGCCTTGTAGTCGCGCGCGCCGTCGTATTCGGGAACGATGCCGACACCTGCGCCGATGACGTTCTGGGCGGAGGCGGCGCCCACACAAGAGAGCAGGGCGAACGCAAGAAGGGACTGCGCGGGATGGATGCGAGGCAGCATGATGGTCCTGGATGCGAGGGGGGAGGGGACCGGCGCCGGGCGGCGCGGTTGGCGAATTCTAGAAAGCCCGCCATTAATCCCGCATTAAGCGATAGGGACCTTTTTGTCGCAGGGCCGCCCCCAAGGCAAAGACGGCCCCCTCGGGGGGCAGCAAGCCGAAGGCGCAGCGTGGGGGTCCCTTTTGCACCGGGCTGGTGCCGGGAGTCCGGCCTTCCCAGGTGCGGACATACCCTTGCTTTGGCGCGTGTGCCCGCTTTGTATACATCTTTTTACGGGTTAACGCCGATGTTGCGGGCGCAGGGCGGGCGCTATGTTACCCATGCCGCAGTCACCGGAAAGGGTAGGACTGGCAGCATGCGGGGCTGTGGAAGTAGAACAAGTTCGAACACAAAACAGAACGAGACTTTCCCTGTCTGAGGAGACACACGCGATGAAACCCACTCGCCGTACATTCATGGCCGGCGCGGCCGCCAGTGCCGCGCTCGCGGCGCCCGCCGTCGTCAAGGCACAGCAGGTCACGTCCCTGCGCTTCCAGAGCACCTGGCCCGCAACGGACATCTTCCACGAGTACGCCCAGGACTTCGCGAAGAAGGTCAACGAGATGTCCGAAGGCCGGCTGCGCATCGAAGTGCTGCCCGCCGGCGCCGTCGTGCGCGCCTTCGACCTGCTGGACGCCGTGTCGTCGGGCACGCTGGACGGCGGCCACGGCGTGGTGGCGTATTGGTACGGCAAGAACACCGCGGTGGCCCTTTGGGGATCGGGCCCCTCGTTCGGCATGGATCCGAACATGCTGCTCGCCTGGCACGAATACGGCGGCGGCAAGGAGCTGCTGAAGGAAATCCAGAAGGCCATGGGCGTGAACGTGACCTCGTTCATGTACGGACCCATGCCGACCCAGCCGCTGGGCTGGTTCAAGAAGCCGGTCACGCGCACCGAGGACTTCAAGGGCCTGAAGTTCCGCACCGTGGGCCTGGCCATCGACATGTTCACGGCGATGGGCGCGGCGGTGAACGCGCTGCCCGGCGGTGAAATCGTTCCCGCGCTGGACCGCGGCCTGCTGGATGGCGCCGAGTTCAACAACGCCTCGTCCGACCGTTCGCTGGGCTTCCAGGACGTGTCCAAGATCTGCATGCTGCAGAGCTTCCACCAGAGCGCCGAGCAGTTCGAGGTCATGTTCAACACGGCCAAGTACGAAGCCCTGCCGAATGACCTGAAGGCCGTCATCCGCTACGCCACCCAGGCTGCAAGCGCCGACATGTCGTGGAAGGCGATCGACCGCTATTCCAAGGACTACATCGAGCAGCAGAAGGCTGGCGTGAAGTTCTACAAGACGCCGGACGCCATCCTGCGCGAGCAGTTGAAGATCTGGGACGAGATGATCGCCAAGCGCTCGGCCGAGAACCCGCTCTTCAAGAAGGTGCTGGATTCGCAGAAGGCCTTCGCGCAACGCGGCGGCCGGTGGCAGAACGACACCACCATCGACTACCGGATGGCCTACAACCACTACTTCGCGCAGAGCAAGCCCAAGGCTTGATTCCCGTGCGGCGCCGGTTGCGTGTCGCGTGACGATGCGCGCCGGCTGGCCGCCGGAAGGCCCCGCGCGGGCACGGTGACCGGGGAGGGGCCCGTGCGCCGCGCGGGGCTTGCCCGGGGGCCGTCTTTCCCGTCAAGAGTGGTTGCGGGCCCGCGCACAACGCGGCGCCAGGCGCGCTCCTGGCTGTTCCAGCGACGCCGGTCGGCGTATGCCGTCGCGCGTTCCACCGGGTGGTTCCATGCTGAAATTCCTGTTCGCCGTTGATCGGCTCTCCACATGGGTGGGCAAGGCCTTTGCCTGGCTCATCGTCATCCTGACGGTCATGATCGTCTGGGAAGTGTTTGCCCGCTATTTCTTCAGCAGTCCCAGCGCCTGGGCCTTCGACATGCAGCTGATGCTCTACGGCACGCTGTTCATGATGGCCGGCGCCTACACGCTGGCGAAAAGCGGCCACGTGCGCGGCGACATCCTCTATGGGTTCTTCAGCCCGCGCACCCAGGCCACGCTGGACCTGATCCTCTTCATCCTGTTCTTCATTCCCGGCGTGGTCGCCATGGTCTGGGCGGGCTGGTATTTCGCGGCCGAGTCCATCGCCATCCGCGAGCACTCCTCCCTGATGGCCAACGGGCCGCCCATCTATCCGTTCAAGGCGATCATCCCGTTCGCCGGCGCGTTCCTGCTGCTGCAGGGCGTGGCCGAGATCGGCCGGTGCATCCTGTGCCTGCGCGATGGCGCGTGGCCGCGCCGAGAAGACGACGTGGAGGAAGTCGACGTCGAGAAGCTTAAGGAGATGGTCCACGTCAAGGATGAGGACATCGCGAAACTGGACCGTTACGTTGTTCCGGAGAAGCACTGATGAATCAGAACAAAGCCATCTGGTTCGGGCTCTCGATCATGGCGATGGTGGTCATCGCCGTGATCGTGCTGACGCCCTGGACGGCGCTCACCACCCCGCACATCGGGCTCATCATGCTGGCGCTGGTGGTCGTGACCATCATGCTCGGCTTCCCGACCGCCTTCACGCTCATGGGCATGGGGGTGATCTTTTCCTTCCTTGCGTATTACATGCAGTCCGGCGAGTCGATGCGGGCCATCGAGCAGACCTTGAGCCTGATGGTGCAGCGGACCTACGCCACCATGACCAACGACGCGCTGATCTCGATCCCGCTCTTCGTGTTCATGGGCTATCTGGTCGAGCGCGCCAACCTGATCGAGAAGCTCTTCAAGGCCATGCACCTGGCGCTGGCACGCGTGCCGGGCTCGCTGGCCGTGGCCACGCTGGCCACCTGCGCCATCTTCGCCACGGCCACGGGCATCGTGGGCGCGGTGGTGACGCTGATGGGCCTGCTCGCCATGCCGACCATGCTGAAGTCCGGCTATGGCGTGAAGCTCACGGCGGGCGCGATCACGGCGGGCGGCTGCCTGGGCATCCTGCTGCCGCCCTCGGTGATGCTCATCGTGTACGGCGCGACCGCAGGCGTCTCGGTGGTGCAGCTCTATGCGGGCGCGCTCTTTCCGGGCCTGATGCTGGCCGGGCTGTACATCCTCTACGTGATCTTCGTCGGCAAGTTCTGGCCCCACCTGGCGCCTCCCCTGCCCGAGTCGGAGCGTCACCTGCCGCTGCCGCCCGATACGCAAAAGCTGGCAAGCGGTGGCCAGACTCGCGCCGTCGTGGGCCTGGTCAGTGCGATGTTCAAGGGCCGCCGCAACCGCGACGTGCCGATGTCCTTCCTGGCGCGCAACGTGGCGGTGGTGCTGGTGCCGCTGGTCATCTTCCTGCTGTTGATGGGGACGACGCACCGTATCCTGACCACGCCCGCCGTGGAATACGACATTCCGGATGAACTGCGCCTGGGCTACGTCGCGCCATCCAGCGGCGGCGGCCTGGCCGAGCCGCCCATGGAAGGGGGGCTGAGCGAGCCTCCCATGGAAGGCGGACTGTCCGAACCGCCCGGCGCGGGTGGCGTCGCGGAACCGCCGGGCACGCCGTCGCCCGCGGCCGAACCGGGCGTGACCGCGCCCGCGGCAGCGGCCGCCGCGGCCCTGGCCGCTGACAGCGAGAGCGGCAACAGCATTTCCGCGCCGATGAACTTCTGGATCGTATTCGGCGTGATCGGCGCGGCGCTGTTCGCGTTCTACGCTTTCCTGACCTGGCAGCGGCTTGAGATCTTCAAGATGCTCATGGCCTCGTTCTTCCCGCTGTCCGTGATGATCCTGGCGGTGCTGGGCTCCATCGTGTTCGGCCTGGCGACGCCCAGCGAGGCGGCTGCCATGGGCGCCCTGGGCGGCGTGCTGCTGGCGGCCCTGTACCGGCGCCTGAACATGCCGGTGCTGAAGGAGTCGGTGTTCCTCACGGCCAAGACCAGCGCGATGGTGTGCTGGCTGTTCGTGGGCTCGTCGATCTTCTCGGCCGCCTTCGCGCTGCTGGGCGGACAGCAGATCATCGAGGCCTGGGTGCTGGGCATGGGCCTGACGCCGGTGGAGTTCATGCTGCTGGCGCAGATCATCATCTTCCTGCTGGGCTGGCCGCTGGAGTGGACCGAGATCATCGTGATCTTCATGCCCATCTTCATTCCGCTGCTCGCCAACTTCGGCATCGATCCGCTGTTCTTCGGCCTGCTGGTCGCGCTGAACCTGCAGACGGCGTTCCTGTCCCCGCCGGTGGCCATGTCGGCCTTCTACCTGAAGGGGGTATCGCCGCCACACGTCACGCTGAACCAGATCTTCCTGGGCATGCTGCCGTTCATGGGCATCCAGATCGTCGCGATCTTCCTGCTCTATGTGTTCCCCGGCATCGGCATGTGGCTGCCGACCGTGCTGTACCGCTGATCGAAGCGCTTGATCCGGACCGCCGCCGCGTGCAATGCGCGGCGGCCTGACAGCTTCCTGTCAGACAGCGGCCTGTAAGCGGGGCCGTGGAAGAATAATAAGAACCAATCTCTTTTGACTGGCCCGGCGCGCATCTTTCCACGAAGGACGCGCCGGCGCTGTTTTCTTCATGCTGATTCCTTTCCTGATCATGCTGCGCGAGGGCCTGGAAGCGGCCCTGATCGTGGGCATCATCGCCTCGTACCTCAAGCAGACCGGCCGTGGCGCATGGATGCCGGCGGTGTGGGTGGGAATCTTCCTCGCGGTCGCCGTCTCCCTCTTCGCGGGCGCGGGCCTGCAGCTCTTGCGCGCGGAGTTCCCGCAGAAGGCGCAGGAGCTCTTCGAGGCGCTGGTGGGCCTGGCCGCCGTGGCGGTGCTGGCCTCGATGGTGTTCTGGATGCGCAAGGTGGCGCGCTCCATTGCCGCCGGACTTCGCGCGTCGGTGGATGCGGCGCTGGCCGGGTCGCAGCGCCAGGGGCTGGCGCTGGTGGGCATGGTCTTCTTCGCCGTGGCACGCGAAGGCCTGGAATCGGTGTTCTTCCTGCTGGCCGCGTTCCAGCAGTCGCAAGGCGGGGCAGCGCCGCTGGGCGCCTTGTTGGGCGTGACGGTGGCCGCCTTGCTGGGCTACGGCATCTATGCGGGCGGCGTGCGCCTGGACCTGCGGCGCTTCTTCCGCTGGACCGGCGTCTTCATCCTGGTCGTGGCCGCCGGCATCCTGGCAGGTTCCGTCCGGGCCTTGCATGAGGCCGGCGTCTGGAATCTCTGGCAGACGGTGGTGGTGGACCTGAGCGGCGTCCTGCCCGCCGACAGCCCCCTGGGCACGGTCTTCGGCGGCATCTTCGGCTACCAGGACACGCCCACGGCCAGCGAGGTCGTGGCCTATGCCGGCTTCCTGGCCATTTCCCTTTACCTGTTCCTGCGTCCGGCCCCGGCCGCGCAGCCCGTGCGATGACTGACCCCTCTCCGGCGCCGCGTGGCGGCGCGCCTTCCCCTGCGCTGATGCGCATCGCCTTGGCGCTGTCCGTCCTGCTGGCCCTGGCCGCGCTGGCCGCTTTTTATTACGCCTCCCGCCTGGCGGGCCAGGACGCGGCGCCCACCGATGGCGTGGTCCAGGTGGAAATCCATGCCGGGCGCTGCGAGCCTGACAGCCTGAGCGTGCCGGCAGGGCGCGCCACCTTCCGCATCGTCAACCGTTCGGAGCGGGCGGTGGAGTGGGAGATCCTGGACGGCGTCATGGTGGTGGAAGAGCGCGAGAACATCGCGCCGGGCTTCACGCAGACCTTGAATGCCAGGCTGGAACCCGGCGACTACGACATCACCTGCGGCCTCTTGAGCAATCCGCGCGGCAAGCTGCACGTGACGCCGACCGCGGCGTCGGACGCCGCGCGGGCGGCCCGTCCGTCCCTGACGGCCTTCATCGGCGCCTTGGCCGAGTACCGGGTCTACCTGGTGATGCAGGCCGCAACCTTGCAGCGCGACGCGCAGGCGCTTGCCGATGCCATCGAGGCCAACGACCTGGCCAGGGCCCGCGGGCTGTACCCCGCCGCGCGCCTGGCCTACAAGCGCATCGAACCCGTGGCCGACATGTTCGCCGACCTGGATACGCGGCTGGACGCACGCGCCGACTATTTCGCGCGGCGCGAGGACGATCCGGACTTCACGGGCTTCCATCGCATCGAGCACGGCCTGTATGCGCGGCAATCGCTGGCGGGCCTGCCCGCTGCCGCGCAAGCATTGATGACGGACATCGCCACCTTGCAGCAGCGCCTGCGCGAACTGCCCGTCACGCCGGAACGCATGGCCGGCGGCGCTGCCCGCCTGGCGCAGGACATGGCCACGCTGAAGGTCACTGGCGAGGAAGACCGCTACGCGCACACCGACCTGTCGGGCCTGCAGGGCAACCTGGATGGCCTGCGCAAGATCGTGGACCTGTTGCGGCCGTTCGTGGCGCGCGGCAATGCCGCGCTGGCCGACAAGCTGGATGGCGATACCGCCGCCGCCCAGGCCGCGCTGGATGCGCATCGCGCGCAGGGCGGCGAAGGATATGCCGGTTTCGACACGCTGGATGCCGCGGCGCGGCGCGTCCTGGCGGAACGCTTCGCGATGCTGGCGACGGACCTCGCCAGCGCGGGCCAGTCGCTGGGGCTGATCGGCGCGGATTGACGCCGGCCAGCGGTAGGGCAGGCGTTGCGCGGCGCCTGTGCCGCCGCATCGATTCCTCTTCATCCGCGCCTTGCTGGATTCGCCATGAAAGACACCTCGCCGCTTGCCACCCAGACCTGTGCCGATGCGCCCGCCGACACGGGGCGACGGCGGCTGCTGGCGGGGGCGGGCGCCGTGGGCGGCATGCTGGCCGCCGGCCTGGCGCATGGGCAGCCGAGCGCCAAGGCGAAAGGACACCAGGTGGCCGAGGCGCCACAGGCCGATGACCGCCGGCAGGATCGCCATCCTTATCTGGGCCCGCACCAGCAGGGCATCCTGACGCCGCGTCCCGAGGCAGGCCTGGTGGCGTCCTTCGACGTGCTGGCGCGTGACCGCGCCGGCTTGGAGCGGCTCTTTCGCGCGCTGACCGACCGCATCGCCTTCCTGACGCAGGGCGGCCCCGCGCCGACCGCAGACCCGCGCTTTCCGCCGCCGGACTCCGGGATCCTGGGGCCGGACATCGCGCCTGGCGGGCTGACGATGACGATCTCGGTGGGCGACTCGCTGTTCGATGCGCGTTACGGCCTGGCGAGCGCGAAGCCCAAGCGCCTGTCGCGCATGACGCGTTTCCCGAATGACGCGCTGGACGCCGCGCTGTGCCACGGCGACCTGCTGCTGCAATGCTGCGCGCATGCGCAGGACACCAACATCCACGCCTTGCGCGACATCATCAAGACCCTGCCCGACCTGCTGGCCTTGCGCTGGAAACAGGAGGGCACGGTGCCTGCCGTGCCGTTGCGGCCCGGGCCGCCCGAGAGCGCGCGCAACCTGCTGGGGTTCCGTGACGGCTCGGCCAACCCGGATGCCGAAGACGCAGCCCTGATGGATCGCGTGGTGTGGGTGCAGCCCGGCGGCGACGAGCCCGCCTGGGCCGCAGGCGGGTCCTACCAGGTGGTGCGCCTCATCCGCAATTTCGTCGAACGCTGGGACCGTACCCCGCTGCGCGAGCAGGAGGCCATCTTCGGCCGCCGCAAGGACACCGGCGCGCCGATGGATGGCAAGCACGAGGCCGACGTGCCGGACTACGGCCGCGATCCCGAGGGCAAGACGACGCGGCTGGATTCGCACATCCGGCTGGCGAATGCCCGCGACCACGCGTCGCAGCGCAACCTGATCCTGCGCCGCCCCTTCAACTACTCCAACGGCGTGACCAAGTCGGGCCAGCTGGAGATGGGCCTGCTCTTCATCTGCTACCAGGCGGACCTGGAGCAGGGTTTCATTGCCGTGCAGCGCCGCCTGGATGGCGAGCCGCTGGAGGAATACATCAAGCCCATCGGCGGCGGCTATTTCTTCGTGCTGCCGGGCGTGCGCGTTGCGGGGGATTACCTGGGCCGCACGCTGCTCGACGCGTCGGCGCAGGCCTGACAGGCAAGCGCCGGCAGCCCCCTGGCGAGACTTTTTTTCTGGAGAGAGGACCTCAATGACCTTGCGCAAATCCTTGATCGCCGCCCTGCTGGGCGCCTGGCTGGCCGTGCCCGCCCATGCCGCCGTCACGCCGCTGGAGCTGGTCGGCCCGCTGACCGACTACAAGCTGTATGTGTCGGGCGAGCTGCAGCAACTGGTGGACGGCACGCGCGCCTTCACGGACGCCATCAAGGCCGGCGACCTGGCCCGCGCCCGCGCGCTCTATGCGCCGACCCGCGTGCCGTATGAAACCTCCGAGCCGGTGGCCGAGCTGTTCAGCGACCTGGACAGCGCCATCGACGCGCGCGCCGATGACCACGAGCTGGCGGAAAAGGACCCCGACTTCACGGGCTTCCATCGCCTGGAGTACGGCCTGTTCGCGCAGAACAGCACCGAGGGCCTGGCGCCGGTGGCCGACAAGCTGATGGCGGATGTGCTGGCCCTGCAGAAGCGCGTGGCGGACCTGACCTTCCCGCCCGAGAAGGTCGTGGGCGGCGCGGCGGTGCTGATGGAGGAGGTGGCCGCCACCAAGGTGTCCGGCGAGGAGGACCGCTACAGCCACACCGACCTGTGGGACTTCAAGGGCAACGTGGATGGCGCGCGCAAGATCGTCGCGCTGTTCGGCCCGCTGGTGGCGAAGCAGGACCCTGCCTTCATCGCCAAGGTGGACGACAACTTCAAGACGGTCGAGGACATCCTGGCGAAGTACCGCCAGGGCGATGGCTACCAGACCTATGACAAGGTGAGCGAGGCCGACCGCCGCGCGCTGGTGGGACCGGTCAACACCCTGGCCGAGGACCTGTCGCAACTGCGCGGCAAGCTGGGCCTGGACTGAGCGGACGGGTGGGGGGGGCCGTGACACGGCGCGCCCGGGCGCCGCGCCACTGCCGTCCGGCGCTCAGGCCTGGGGCCAGGCCAGCATGGCTGCGTCGATGATGGCCTGCAGGCTGGCGCAGGTCATGCCGTCGCGGGCCTGGATGGACATGCCGACGATGACGGTGGCATAGAACTTGGCCAGCGCGGCGGCATCGACCGTGGCCGGCACGTCGCCGTCGCGCACGCCGCGTTCGATGCGCGCGCGCAGATCGGCCTCGGCTTCGGCGCGGCAGTCGGCCACGATAGCCTGGACACGCGACGAGGACGAGGAGCAGTTGATGGCCGAATTCACCACCATGCAGCCTGCCGGCGTATCCGGGTCGCCCATGACATGGACGGCCTCGAACAGCAGGTTGCGCACGCCTTCGCGCGCGGTGGGGGCGCCCGCCAGCAACGCGCGCGAGTGCTCGCCCGCACCGTAGCGCTTGCGGTAATGGCCGACGGCTTCGAGGTATAGCGACTCCTTGTCGCCGAACGCGCTGTAGAGACTGGGCGCGGTGATGCCCATGGCCTCGGTGAGGTCATGAACCGTCGTCGTTTCGTAGCCCTGGCGCCAGAAAACCAGCATGGCGCGCTCCAGGACCGTCTCCCGGTCGAATGACAGCGGACGTCCGCGAGGACGCGGGGGCTTGCCTTCCGTTGTTTTCATAATGGACAATATTAAATTCCTTGACCAGTGCTTGCAATGGCGTTTAGAGTGCGACCTAATTCATAACGTTCGTTATGAAATTAAGTCAGAAGCATCTACGCGCCTCCCCAGGTCCCCCGCAGCCGGCCCACGCCGCGCGGGCGCGCCGTCCGGAGGGCTTGTTCCCACCCGCGCCCGAGTTTGCAAGCATGAGCACACTGTCCTATCCATCCGTCCCGGCCCCGCTGCGCCGTGCCCTCCCGCTGGCCGCGGCCGGTCTCCTGGCGCTGGCCCTCGCCGGCTGCAAGAGCGAGGCCGCCGACAGCGCCGCCGCGCCGCCGCCGCCCACCGTCAGCGTGGCCGCCGTGTCGGCCCGCCCGATCATCCAGTGGGATGACTTCAATGGCCGCGTCGAAGCCGTCGAAAGTGTTGCGCTGCGGCCACGCGTGAGTGGCTACATCGAAAAGGTGAACTACGAGGAAGGGCAGACCGTGAAGCGCGGCGAAGTGCTCTTCGAGATCGACGCGCGCAGCTATCGCGCCGCGCTGGCGCGCGCCGAGGCCGACCTGGCCCGCGCCCGCACCCAGGCGGCGCTGGCGCGCAGCGAAGCGGCCCGCGCGCAGAAGCTGGCCTCGCTGCAGGCCGTGTCCACCGAAGAGCTGGAGCAGCGCCGCGCCGCCGCCGACCAGGCCCAGGCCAATGTGCAGTTCGCCCAGGCCGCGGTCGACACCGCCAAGCTGGACCTGTCCTTCACGCAGGTGCGCTCGCCCATCACGGGCCGCGCCGGCCGCGCGCTGGTGACGACCGGCAACCTGGTGACGGCCGACGGCCAGGCCAGCATCCTGACCACGCTGGTGTCGCTGGACCCGGTGCACGTGCACTTCGACAGCGACGAGCGCACCTACCTGCGCTATGCGCACATGGCCCGCAAGGGCGAGCGCCCCGACGAGCGCCGCGAAGGCGTGCCGGTGAACGTGGGCCTGGTGGGCGAGGACGGCTATCCGCACGCCGGCCGCGTGGACTTCGTCGACAACCGCGTCGATCCCGCCACCGGCACGATCCGCGCCCGCGCCACGCTGGCCAATCCCGATGGTCTGCTGACGCCGGGACTCTATGCCCGCGTGCGCCTGCAGGGCAGCGGCAGCTTCGACGCCATGCTGATCGACGAGAAGGCCATCCTGACCGACCAGAGCCGCAAATACGTTTACGTGGTCGACGAGAACAGCACCGCCCAGCGCCGCGACGTGAAGCTGGGCCGCAAGGCCGAAGGCCTGCGCATCGTGGAGGAGGGCCTGAAGCCGGGTGACCGCGTGATCGTCAACGGCATCCAGAAGGTTTTCTTCCCCGGCATGCCCGTCACCGCCCAGGCCGTCGAGATGTCGCCCGCGGGCGGCCAGGCCTCGCGTCTTGCCCGGAACGCCGCCGCGCCGGCCGCGCAGTAATGCCCCGCTCACCGACCTCCACCCAGTGAGCCACGCCACAGAGCAATCGCCATGAACTTTGCACGCTTTTTCGTGGACCGGCCGATCTTCGCGGCCGTGTTGTCCATCATCATCTTCGTGGTCGGCCTGATCGCGATTCCCATCCTGCCGGTCAGCGAGTATCCCGAAGTGGTGCCGCCCAGCGTGCAGGTGCGCGCCACCTATCCGGGCGCCAACCCGCGCGAGATCGCCGACACCGTGGCCGCGCCGCTGGAAGAGGCCATCACCGGCGTCGAGGACATGCTCTACATGAAGTCCATCGCCGGCAGCGATGGCGTGCTGGTGCTGACCGTCACCTTCCGTCCGGGCACCGATCCCGATGACGCGCAGGTGAAGGTGCAGAACCGCGTGGCGCAGGCCGAGGCGCGCCTGCCCGAGGCGGTGCGCCGCCAGGGCGTGGTGACGGCCAAGCAATCGCCGAACATCACGCTGGTGGTGCAGTTGCGTTCGCCCGATGGCCGCTATGACGCGCTGTACCTGCGCAACTATGCGGTGCTGCACGTGCGCGACGAACTGGCCCGCATCGAAGGCGTGGGCGATGCCCAGCTGTTCGGCTCGGGCGACTACTCCATGCGCCTGTGGCTGGACCCGGAAAAGATCGCCGCGCTGGGCATGACGGCGGGCGACGTGGTCGCCGCCGTGCGCGAGCAGAACGTGCAGGTGTCCGCCGGCCAGCTGGGCGCGCCGCCCAACCCCGCAGGCAGCGATTTCCTGCTGTCCATCAATGCGCAGGGCCGCCTCGTGACGGAAGAGGAGTTCGGCGACGTCATCATCAAGACCGGCGCGCAGGGCCAGGTCACGCGCTTGCGCGACGTGGCGCGCGTGGAACTGGGCGCATCCGACTATTCGCTGATGGCATTGCTGAACAATGAGCAGGCCGTGGCCATTCCGGTGTTCGAGGCGCCGGGCGCCAACGCCATCGACGTGTCGGACAAGGTGCGCGCCAAGATGGCCGAGCTGTCGCAGCGCTTCCCGGATGGCGTGGAATGGTCGGTGGAATACGACCCGACCGTGTTCGTGCGCGAGTCGATCAAATCGGTCATCACCACGCTGCTGGAGGCCGTGCTGCTGGTCGTGCTGGTGGTGATCCTCTTCCTGCAGACCTGGCGCGCGTCCATCATCCCGCTGCTGGCCGTGCCGGTGTCGGTGGTGGGCACCTTCGCCGTGCTGCTGATGCTGGGGTTCTCGGTCAACACGCTGACCCTGTTCGGGCTGGTGCTGGCCATCGGGATCGTGGTGGACGACGCCATCGTGGTGGTGGAGAACGTCGAGCGCAACATCGCCGAGGGGCTGGCGCCGTTGGCGGCCGCCCACCAGGCCATGAAGGAAGTCAGCGGACCCATCATCGCCATCGCGCTGGTGCTGTGCTCGGTGTTCGTGCCCATGGCCTTCCTGTCCGGCGTGACGGGCCAGTTCTACAAGCAGTTCGCGGTGACCATCGCCATTTCCACCGTGATCTCGGCCATCAATTCGCTGACCTTGTCGCCCGCGCTGGCCGCACGCCTGCTGCGTCCGCATGGCGCGCCGCCCGACCTGCCCACGCGCATCCTGGACCGTGGCTTGGGCTGGCTGTTCCGTCCGTTCAACCGCTTTTTCCAGCGCAGCGCCGAAGGCTACGGCAACAGCGTTTCGCGCATCCTGGGCCGCCGCGGCGCGGTGTTCCTGGTCTATGTCGCGCTGCTGGTGGTGACGGGCGTGGTCTTCAAGGCCGTGCCGGGCGGCTTCATTCCCACGCAGGACAAGCTGTACCTGATCGGCGCCATGAAGCTGCCGGAAGGCGCGTCGCTGGAACGCACGGAAGCCCTGGTGCGCCGCGTGAGCGATATCGCGCTGAAGACCGACGGCGTGAAGAACGCGGTCGCCTTCCCGGGCCTGAACGCCCTGCAACTGACCAACACGCCCAACAGCGGGGTGGTGTTCTTCGGCCTGGCGCCCGCGGCTGACCGCAAGCACACCGCCGCCGAGATCGCCGCGCAGCTGAACGCCAGGTTCTCGCAGGAACAGGAGGGGCTGGTCTTCGCCATCATGCCGCCGCCCATCATGGGCCTGGGCACGGGCTCGGGGTATTCGCTGTACGTGCAGGACCGCAACCGCGTGGGCTATGGCGAGCTGCAGACGGCCACGAACACGCTGGCAGGCGCGATCTCGCAGGTGCCGGGCTTCCAGTACCCCATCAGTTCCTACCAGGCCAACGTGCCGCAGCTGGACGCCGAGGTGGACCGCACCAAGGCCAAGGCGCAAGGCGTGGCGGTCACCGACCTGTTCGAGACGCTGCAGGTCTACCTGGGTTCGTCCTATGTGAACGACTTCACGCGTTTCGGCCGCACTTTCCGCGTGATGGCCCAGGCCGACGCGCCGTTCCGCAGCACGGTCGAGGACGTGGCGAACCTGCGTACCCGCAACGCCAATGGCGACATGGTGCCCATCGGCAGCATGGTCGACGTGCGCGAGACCTTCGGCCCGGACCCCGTCATCCGCTTCAACGGCTATCCCTCGGCCGACCTGATCGGGGAGTCCGACCCGCGCCAGGTGTCGTCCTCGCAGGCGCTGCAGGTGGTGCAGGCCACGGCAGACAAGGTGCTGCCGCAAGGCATGCAGCTGGAGTGGACGGACCTGAGCTACCAGCAGGTCACCCAGGGCAATGCCGCGCTGGTCGTGTTCCCGCTGGCGGTGCTGCTGGTCTTCCTGGTGCTGGCCGCGCTGTATGAAAGCTGGACCCTGCCGCTGGCCGTGATCCTGATCGTGCCGATGTGCCTGCTCTCCGCCATGACGGGCGTGTGGCTTTCGGGCGGCGACAGCAACATCTTCGTGCAGATCGGGCTGGTGGTGCTGATCGGCCTGGCGTGCAAGAACGCCATCCTGATCGTGGAGTTCGCCCGTGAACTGGAAGACAAGGGCCGCAGCACCATCGACGCCGCGCTGGAAGCCTGCCGCCTGCGCCTGCGTCCCATCATCATGACCTCGATCGCCTTCATTGCCGGTGTCGTGCCGCTGATGCTGGGCACGGGCGCCGGCGCCGAAGTGCGCCAGGTGATGGGCGTGACGGTGTTCGCCGGCATGCTGGGCGTGACGCTTTTCGGTCTCTTCCTTACCCCGGTCTTCTACGTGGCGCTGCGCAAGCTGGCGACGCGCAAGCCGCGCGGCGACAAGGCCGCCGCGCCCCTGGAGACCTCACATGTCTGATCCCATGATGGTGCATACGCAATCCTCCGTCCGTTCCCTTTTGCCGCCGGGCCGCCCCAAGACAAAAGGCAGCCCCCTCGGGGGGCAGCAAGCCGAAGGCGCGGCGTGGAGGCCTTTCTTCTCGTCGCCGCGCTTCCTGCTGGCGCCCCTGGTGGCGCTGACGCTGGCCGCCTGCGCGGTCGGCCCTGACTACCAGGCGCCGCAGGCGCCCGTGGCCGAGCAATACGCTCGCCAGGATGCCGCTGCCGCCACGCTGCCGGTGCCCGAGGCCGACGCGCCGTTCTGGCAGAGCCTGGGCGATCCGCTGCTGCAGTCGCTGGTGGAAGACGCACTGCGCGCCAACCACGACATCCGCATCGCGCTGGCCCGCTATGAACAGGCGGCCGCCGTGTCGCGCGAGCGCCGCCAGGATCGCTTCCCGACGCTGAGCGCGTCGGGTGAGATCAGCGACCGACGCGCCAGCGCGTCGCAGGCGCCCGGCATGTCGCGTGCCGAACGCGATGGCGAGCAGCACGGCGCCAGCCTCTCCGCCGTGTGGGAGCTGGATTTCTTCGGTCGCGTGCGCCGTGCCGTCGAGGCCCAGCAGGCCGAGACCGATGCCACGGCAGCCGACCTGGGCGGCGTGCAGGTCGCCATCGTGGCGGAACTGGCCGATGCCTATTTCCGCCTGCGTGGCCTGCAGGTGCAGATCCAGGTGGCGCGCGACAACGAGACCAACCAGGGCGACACCTTGCGGCTCATCGAGGCGCTGCTGGATAACGGACGCGGCACCTCGTTCGATGCGGACCGTTCCCGCACGCAACTGGCGCTGACCCGTGCCCGCATCCCGCCGCTGGAGGCCGAGGCCGCCGTGGCCGCGCACCGCATCGCGGTGCTGACCGGCCGCACGCCGGCGGAAATGGCCGCCGTGCTGGATGCGCCCGTGGCCTTGCCGACGTTGCCCACGCAAGTGAATGCCGGCGCGCCGGGCGAACTGCTGCGCCGCCGTCCGGACGTCGCGGCGGCGGAGCGCCGGCTGGCGGCCGCGACGGCGCGCATCGGCGTGGCCACGGCCGACCTGTTCCCCCGTTTCACGCTGGGCGGGCTCATCGGCACGCAGGCGCTGGGTTTCGGCTCGCTGTTCGAGCGCGACAGTGAAACCCGCGTGATCTCGCTGGGCGTGGGCGGCAACTTCCTCGACATCGGCCGGGTGCGCGCGCGCATTGCCGCGGCCAACTCTGCGGCGGCCGAGAACGTGGCCCTGTACGAGCGTGCGGTGCTGCGCGCGATGGAGGAAACCGAGAACGCGCTGGTGCGCCTGTCGCGGGCCCAGGCCGAGAACGGCACGCTGACGCAGGCCGCCGAGGCCAGCCGGCGGGCGGCCAACACGGCACGCCTGCAATTCGAGGGCGGCGCCATCAACGTGCTGGACGTGCTGGACGCCGAACGCTCTCGCCTGGAAGCCGAGGACCTGCTGGCACAGAGCGCGACGCGGCGCGCCACGGCGCTGGTGGCCGTCTACAAGACGCTGGCCGGCGGCTGGCCGGATGCCTTGCCTGCCCCGCAAGGGGAGTCGGTGGCACGGCGCTGAGGCGCGTCGCCGCAAGGAAGACGGGCCGGGGAAGGGATGCCCCGGCCTTTTTTTCGCCTGGCCGTCCCAAGGAAAAAAAAACGGCCCCCTGGGGGGGGCAGCAAGCCGAAGGCGCGGCGTGGTTTTTTTTGCCGACGCCGCGAGCATGTGTATCGCGATGCGTCGTACGCGACGACGCAGGGGGGGGCGTTGCGGGGCGGAAGCTCGGATGCCATCGCCTGCTTGGGACAAGTCGCGTTACACAATGGCCTGCTGCCCCGGCCTTGTCCGCCGCCCCCGGCTTTTATAGTGACCGGACGATGATGAACGAGGGCGACGCACCGGCCTGTGGGGGGCTGGATGCCATGCGCCCCGACAGCCGGGGAGCGCCGTGGCTTGGCTCAAATCGCTGCACATCGCGTTCCTGCTGACGTGGTGCGCCGGACTTTTCTATCTGCCAGGGGTGTTCGCCTGTCACCGGCACGCGCGTGACCGCAGTGCGGTGTTGCGGCTGAACGTGATGGCGCGCATGGTCTTCGTGTGGGTCGCCTCGCCCGCGGCGGTGCTGGCCATCGTGACGGGCACGGGACTGGTGGCGATGACCGATGCGCCCACCGGGCCCTGGCTGCCCCTGAAGCTGACCGCCGTGGCTGGCATGGTGTTCTTCCACCTGTATTGCGGCCATATCGTCGAACGGCTCGACACCTCGCCCAGCCTGCGCGGCCTGCGCTTGCGGCTGTTGCTGCTGGTGGCGCCTGGCGTGCTGGTGCCGCTGGTCTTCTGGCTGGTCATGGCCAAGCCCACGCTGGGGTTGGCGGCATGAGGCCGGGGCACCTGGCATCCTCAGGGCTCCATCGGCGCTTCCTCTTCGTCGTGGATGCCCACCTGGTGTTCGAAGACGAGCTTGCCGCCCAGCCAGCCGGCGATACCGACCAGCGCCGCGCCCAGCGCCGACAGGTACAGGCCCATCAGCGGCACCGTGTGCTCGGTGCCGCCCGGCACGGCGCGCAGATACCAGTTGATGCCGCCCACCGACAGCAGCATGACCGCCGCGACGAAGTGGCTCCACCCCACCGCGCGGCGGCGGATGCCCGCGATGGAGAGCAATTCCACGGTGCCCGCGATGCCGGCGGCGATGCCCATGAGCGCGCCCATGCCCAGCAGCCACAGCGACACCCGCGCCCAGAAGGGATCGGCCAGCAGCAGGAAGGCGATGTCGGTGGCCAATGCGCCTGTCAGGAACGCGATGGGGAAGGTCACCAGCATCGGGTGCATGGGGTGCCGGGCAATGGCGACCTGCGTGGTCGTGCCGACGGGCGGGGGCTTGCGGAAGTGTTCCATGTCAGTTGGGGCGGACGGATGCCTGACCATGAGCGGTGCGATCAAACTTATCACGCGGACCCGCCCGCCAGGCGTGTCCGGATGCAAGCGGCCGCGGGCCTGCCGCTGCTGGCCGTGCTGGCGGGTTGCGGCGATGCACCGCTGTCGGCGCTGCATCCCGCCGGCCCCGCCGCCGCGGCCATTGCCACCGCCTGGTGGTGGATGGCGGGCGGCGCGGCGCTGATCCTGCTGGGCGTGCTGGCCCTGGCCGCCTGGGTGCTGCGGCGCGGGCGCACGCGCCTGTCCGAGCGCGGCGCGCGGCGCCTGGTGTGGGGCGCGGGCGTGGCGTTTCCCCTGGCCGTGCTGACGCTCCTGCTGGCCTACGGCCTGGGCCTGGGCGAGGCCTTGCTGCCGCACGCCACGGGACACGACGTCTATCGCGTCGAGGTCACCGGGCGCCAATGGCAGTGGGAGGTGCGCTACCCCGATGCACCCGGGGGCGCGCGGCAGTCCTCGAACGAGATCCACGTGCCGGTGGGGCGCGCCATCGACGTCCACGTCAGCGCGGCCGACGTCATCCACGGTTTCTGGGTGCCGCGCCTGGGCGGCAAGATCGACGCCATCCCGGGACGCGAGAACACGGTGCGCCTGCGCGCCGACGCGCCGGGTGTGTACGAAGGCTTGTGCGCCGAGTTCTGCGGCCTGGGGCACGCGGGCATGCGCATGCGGGTGGTCGCGCACGATGACGCGGCCCTGGCCGCCAGGCTGCGCACCTTGGCCATCGCGCAGGAGGCGCCATGACCCCCCTGGCCCGTCACCGCCGCTTTTCCCGCATCTGGGCCGATCCGCGCGGCTGGCGCGCGCTGGGCGCGGTCAACCACAGCACCATCGGCCTGCGCTTCATCGGCACCTCGCTCGTATTCTTCCTGGTGGGCGGCGTGCTGGCCATGCTGATCCGCGCGCAGCTGGCCTCGCCCGACGCGGCGTTCCTGGACGCCGAGCAGTACCAGCAGGTCTTCACCATGCATGGCACGGTGATGATGTTCCTCTTCGCCATTCCCATGCTGGAGGGCTTCGCGCTGTACCTGCTGCCGAAGATGCTGGGCGCGCGCGACCTGGCGTATCCGCGGCTGGGGGCATATGCCTATTGGTGCTACCTGTTCGGCGGCCTGATCCTGCTGGGCGCGCTGTTCATGGGGGCGGCGCCGGCGGGCGGGTGGTTCATGTACACCCCGCTGGCCAGCAGCACCTACAGCCCCGGCATCAATGCCGATGTTTGGCTGATCGGCGTGACCTTCGCCGAGATCTCCGCCATCTGCGGCGCCGTGGAACTGGTGGCCACCATCCTGTCGCAGCGCACGCCCGGCATGAGCCTGGCACGCATGCCGCTGTTCGCCTGGTATGTGCTGGTGACGGCGGGCATGATCCTGATCGGATTTCCGCCGCTGATCCTGGGCAGCATCCTGCTCGAGGTCGAGCGCGCCTTCGACTGGCCTTTCTTCGACGTGGCGCGTGGCGGCGATCCGCTGCTGTGGCAGCACCTGTTCTGGATGTTCGGCCACCCCGAGGTCTACATCATCTTCCTGCCGGCCGCGGGCATGATCTCCACGATGGTGCCCACGATGGCCAGGCGGCCGCTGGTGGGGCACGAGTGGATCGTGGGCAGCATCGTGGTCATGGGCTTCCTCAGCTTCGGACTGTGGGTGCACCACATGTTCACGGTCGGCATCCCGCACCTGGCCCAGGCCTTCTTCTCGGCCGCCAGCATGCTGGTGACCTTGCCCACCGCAGTGCAACTCTTTGCCTGGCTGGGCACGCTGTGGGCGGGGCGGCCTGTGTGGCGGCTGCCGATGCTGTACCTGGGAGGCTTCCTGTTCGTCTTTGTGGCGGGCGGCCTGACGGGCGTGATGCTGGCCTTCGCCCCGTTCAACTGGCAGGCGCATGACACGCACTTCGTGGTGGCCCACCTGCACTATGTGCTGGTGGGCGGCATGCTCTTCCCCTTGCTGGCTGCCGTGTACTACTGGATGCCGCACGCCACGGGACGCATGCCTTCCGAGCTGCTGGGCAAGTGGGCGTTCTGGATGATCTTCATCGGCTTCAACATGGCGTTCTGGATGATGCACCTGACCGGCCTGCTGGGCATGCCGCGCCGCATCGAGACCTATCCCGGCGACGTGGGCTGGAATGGCCTGAACCTGTTGTCTTCCATCGGCAGCTTCGTGATGGCGGTGGGCGTGGCGCTGCTGCTGCTCGATCTCTTCGTGCATGCGCGCGCCGGCCGCCTGGCGCCACGCAACCCCTGGGGCGCGGGCACGCTGGAGTGGGGCATGGCCACGCCGCCGCCCGTCTACAACATCGCCAGCCAGCCGCGCGTGCAGGGCCGCGAACCGCTGTGGGACGCGCCCGGCTTGCCGGCCGACCTGGCAGGCGGCCGGGGCTACCTGGCCGAGCCGCGCGGGCGCCTGCGCGAGACGCTGGCGGTGAGCCTGATGAGCGGCGAGCCCACGCACGTGGTGCATTTGCCGGGCCCCAGCCTGTTGCCGTTCTGTGCCGCCCTGGCAACCGGCGCGGCGTTCCTGGCGGTGCTGTTCAAGCTGTACTGGCTGGTGCCGGTGGGGGCGGTGGCGGCGCTGGCGCTCTTCGTCGTCTGGGCCTGGCAGGGCGGGACGCGCAGCGATCCCGAGCCTCGCGACGTGGGCGGCGGCGTGTCGCTGGTGTCGCATCATGCCTGCCTGCAGGCACCGGGCTGGCGAGGCACGGTGTTCGCGCTGGTGGCCGACGCGACGCTGTTGGCGGCGCTCCTGTTCGGCTACGCCTTCCTGTGGACGGTGGCCCCCGGCTGGCCGCCGCCTGAGTTCCTTGCGGCTGGCAATCCCTTGCCCTGGCTGGCGGTGGCCTGCCTGGTGGCATCTGCCTGGCTGGCATGGCGCGCGGCGCGGCCGTCCTGCGCGGGCTCGCCGATGCAGGCTTCGTGGCGGCTGGGTGTGTCGGCGTTGCTGTCACTGGCGGCGGCCGCGCTGCTGTTGGGCTATGTCCGCACGGGGTTGCCGGACCCGACCGTCCATGCCTATGGCGCAGCGTGCGCGGCGCTGGGGCTCTATGTGGTCATCCACGCGTCGGCTGGCGCGCTCATCGCCGGCTTCGTCGCGCTGCGCGCGCGCAAGGGGTTCGTGTCCGCCTTGCGGCGGCTGGAGCCGCGCGTGGCCGCGCTTTGGCAGGGCTACTGCGCTGGCGCCGGGCTGGTGGTGCTGCTGGCGTGGTATCTGCCGGTGTGGGGCGTTGCGGCATGAGGGCGCCCCAGCCGCGGCGCGGGACGCCGCCCGATGCGCGGGAGACCGGGGCGTGGCGCCTGTTGAGGGCCCAGGCGGGGCTCGGCCTCTGGGCCGCGGGGTTCGCGGCCTTGTACGCGCTGTTGTCACTGGGTTGCGAATCGGCATGGGCCGCGCGGCCTGGCTGGCTGGGCGTCGGCGTGCTGTCCTGGTGGCTTGCCGGGCTGTGGCTGGCATTGCTTGGCGCGCTGGGCGCACTGGTCTGGCGCGCCCGTCGGCGCTGGCAGCGCGCACGTCACGCCGGCCGCGGCCAGCGCTTCCTGGAACGCCTGACGGTGTTGCTGCATGGCGCCGCGGCGCTTGCGATGTTCTGGACCGGCGTGCCCATCCTGGTCTTGCCGGTGTGCGTCTAGCCGGGTGCCAGGCGTGGGTTCAGGGTGACGCTTTCGCCGCCGTGCCCATGCCCGCCCGCAGCAAGGGATGCGGATTGATGGCGCCGCCGGACTGATAGATGCCGTAGTGCAGGTGTGGCGGCGTGCCGCGCGCATTGCCGGTGTCGCCCACATAGCCCAGCGTGTCGCCCGGCATGACATGGCTGCCCGGCCCGATGTCGGGCGCATGGCCGTCCAGGTGGGCGTAATAGTGCATCTGCCGTCCCGGTCCCATGACCCACACCACCAGGCCGCCCAGGTTGTTCGTGCCTGTGCGGGTGACGACGCCCTCGGTGCTGGCAATGACCGCGGTGCCACGCCGCGCGAAGATATCCACCCCCTGGTGGGTGCGGCCATTGGCGCGTGCCGCGCCCCAGGTGTCCGCGATGCGGTTGGCCGCGACGCCGGCCACCGGCACGGGCAGCGAGGTGGGCACGGGTTGCATCGCCAGCCGCGCGGCGTGGAATGGCGCGCGCCACGGGTCGGGCAGGCGCGGCCATGCCCACCAGGCGGTGGCGGCCAGAAGGCCAAGGACAACGAGGCGCCGCAGCCAGCGCAAGGCGAAGGCTGCGGCGCGTGACGGCGAGTAGGTCGATGTCTCGGTCATGGGGATTGGACCCTCATGACCGAGCTGAGTTCAACGGCCGGCCTCTGCGCCTCAGGGCTTGAGGTGTTCCTTCAGGAACGCTTCCATGGCGCGATAGAACGCGAACTTGTTTTCGTCGTTGTGAAAGCCGTGGCCTTCGTTGTCCTTGACCATGTATTCCACCTCGACGCCGCGCTTCTTCAGGGCCTCGACCACCTGGTCGCTCTCGGCCTTGTTCACGCGCGGGTCGCGCGCGCCCTGGGCGATGAAGAGCGGGGTCTTGATCCTGTCGACGTGCAGGGCGGGGGAGGTGGCGGCCAGGCGTTCCTTGTCGCGTTCGGGGTGGCCCACCATCTCGTGGAACTTGGGCATCAACGGTGCCCAGTAGGGCGGGATGGTGTTCATGAACGTGAAGAGGTTCGACACGCCGACATAGTCCACCGCCGCGGCATAGAGGTCCGGCGTGAAGGTGACGCCGGCCAGCGTGGCGTAGCCGCCGTAGCTGCCGCCATAGATCCCGATGCGCTTCGGATCGGCGATGCCCTGCTTGACCAGCCAGTGGACGCCATCGGTGATGTCGTCCTGCATGGCCAGCCCCCATTGGCCGAAGCCGGCTTCCCAGAACTTGCGGCCATAGCCGGTGGAGCCGCGGAAGTTGATCTGCAGCACACAGAAGCCGCGGTTGGCCAGGAATTGCGTCTCGGCGTTGAAGCCCCAGCTGTCGCGCGCCCACGGGCCGCCATGCGGATTGACGACGCACGCCAGGTCCTTCGCTTCGCGGCCCGGGGGCAGTGTCAGGTAGCCGTGCAGCGTCAGGCCGTCACGGCTCTGGTACGTCACGGGCTGGATGCGTGCCATCCGGGCTTCGGGCAGCTTTGGGTTGATATCGGCCAGCTTGCTCAGCGTGTTGGCCTTCACGTCGTACAGATAGCGGGCGCCCGGCGTGCGGTCGTTGTAGGCCGCCACGATGTAGCGGTCCTCGGCGCGCGTGCCGCTTTGCAGCGTGAACTCGTAGTCGGGCAACTGCTTGGCGATGGCCGCGTGCAGCGCTTCGGTCTGCTTGTCGAAGAACTTCCGGCGCGGCAGGTCCGTCTGGTAGGCCGCCACGGTCAGCACCTTGCGCAGGCGCGAATAGCCCACGCCGTCCAGGTCGACCTCGTCGGGCTCGAAGAGCACGGTCTCGGCGTCGGGTTTCGCCGGGTCGATCTCGACCAGCGCCAGGCGGTCGCGGCCGCGGTTGCTCAGTGCATACAGCCGCTTGTCGTCGAAGGTGAAGAGGGCCGGCGTGACCTGGGTCTTGTAGTCGGTGGTGATGAGCGGGCGGAAGGCCTCGTCTTCGCTGTCGCGATACAGCAGCACGGTGTTCAGGCCGTCGGAGGCCAGCGCCGCGCGCACGCGGCCGGCATGGTCGGTCTGCCAGCCGATGATGTTGCCGGGGTTCTCGGCGACGCGCGTCGACTCACCCGTGTGGACGTTCACGCGATAGACGTCGAAGGCCTGCGGGTTGCGATGGTTGTGGCTGATGAGGACGTGGTCGGGGTCGTCCTCGAGGTCGTCCGTGATCATGGCGCGGGCGCCATCGAAGGGCGTGAGGTCGGTGACCTTGCCGCTCTTCACGTCCACGGCCAGCACGTGGAAGTTCTCGTCGCCGCCGAAGTCCTTGGCGTACAGCACCGTGCCGCTGCCTTTCCAGAAATAGCCGCCGATGTCGCGCGCGGTTTCGCTGGTCAGCCGGCGCGGCTCGCCGCTGGGCTTGCCGTCCTGGATGGACTGGACATGGATGTTCATCCGGGCGGGTTGGCCGTCGAGGCTGGTGGGTTCCATGAAGCCCAGCATGTTGCCGTCGTCCGAGATGTTGAAGTAGCCGCGCTGCGGGTTGGCGAAGAAGTCTTCGAGCGGCAGCAGCGGCGCGGGCTGGGCGTGCGCCAGCCCCATGAAGGCGGCGGACAGCGCCACGCTCACCAGGGTTTTCTTACGGGGGAGGAACATGCAGGGCCTCGCGGCAAGGGGGGAATCATGGGACGCCGCGCCGGGGCGGGAGTTCCCCCTTGCGCGGGGATGAGGCCGTCAGTCGCGCACGATCAGGATGCGCATGGCGTGCTGGCGCTGGGTCTGCGCGTCCAGGACGCGCACGGTGGCGCGGCGGGCCGAGAAACCTTCGGGCAGCGGGGCGACGCCTGCCAGATGTTCATAGCGGTCCAGGTTGACGGCCACCGGGTCCAGTTCGACGGTGGCGTTGCGGCCGTTCGGGTAGCGGCCCTCGATGGCCATGGCCAGTTGGCCCTTGAACGGCGCGCCCTGGCCGGCGTTGCGCAGCAGCAGCACGTGATAGCGCAGCTGGCCGGCGTCGCGGCGGAACGTGGCGGCGCTGACGCCGAGCGGACCGCCGCGCGGATCTTCGGGCATGGCGTCTGCGAAGAGCGCCAGTTCTTCCTTGAGCGGCGCCACCGATTTTTCCGCCTGGGCGGCGGTGACAGCCAGCTTCTCGTTCTCGGTCTTGAGTGTCTCGACCGTGCGCTGGCTTTCCTCCAGCTGGACCTGCAGGCGCTGGCGTTCGATGTTGCCGCTGTTGACCTCGTTGGTCAGTTGCTGCGACTCCAGCACGGTCAGCCGTTGCGGGCCATAGCTGGTCTGCAGGAACAGCAGGCCGCCCGCACCCAGGACGACGCCCAGGAGGAGCAGCACCAGCCAGCGCGGCAGGCGACCGCGGCGCTTGCTGGTCTCATAGACCGAAGGCTTGAACACTTGCCTTTTCTGCGAACCAAACATCAGCGAACACTTCCTTGCAGTACGGGGCCCCCGGCCGGGATGGCGGCGGGTCAAAACCCGGAAGGATACCGCGTTATGCCCCCCAGCCTTGCGCAGCGACAAGCTTGGTTGCTCTCGGCGATATCGGGACACACTCTTATACAGATGGGGCCTGGCGCAGGCTTGCGTCGAGATCGGCGAGGCGCTGCGGCGTGCCCACGTCGATCCAGCGACCGGCGTGGCGCATGCCGGCGACGCGGCCGCGGCCCATGGCCTCGCGCAGGCGCGGCGCGAGCGGGGCGGCCACACCCGCCGCCAGGTCTGAAAACAGCGACGGGTGGTAGACGCCGATGCCTGCGAACGTGAGCGTGGGCGTCTCGCCCGCCTCGGTGGTGTCGCGGTCCCGCACTTCGCCGTCGCCAAGCAGGCGGAAGTCGCCCCGCGGATGGTGGACCGGGTTGTCCACCAGCACGAGCCAGGCCTGGCGTGTGCCCGTGGACACCTGCGGCAGGGCGGCCAGGGCTTGCGCGGGATCCCAGTCGCACCAGATGTCGCCGTTGATCACCAGGAAAGGGGTGTCGCCCAGCAGGGGCAGCGCCTGGCGGATGCCGCCCGCGGTCTCCAGGGCTTCGCCCTCGGGCGAGTGGGAAATCCTGACGCCCCAGCGTGCGCCATCGCCCAGCGTGGCCTCGATCTGGGCGCCCAGCCAGGCATTGTTCACGACGATGTCGCGGATGCCGGCCCGGGCCAGGCGTTCGAGGTGCCAGGCGATGAGCGGCTTGCCGCCCGCGGGCAGCAGGGGCTTGGGCGTGCTGTCGGTCAGCGGGCGCATGCGCTCGCCGCGGCCGGCGGCCAGGATCATGGCTTTCATGCGGCGGCGGCGCCAGGCACGACACCGGGGGCGGGACCTTGGGCGTCCAGCTTGTCCAGCAGGCGCATGAGCGGCAGGAAAGGCCGGTAGCGCGAGGCGACCTGGCGGACGTAGGTGTTCACGCGCGGCATGTGGTCGCGGATGTAGCCGGGCTTGCCATCGCGGTAATACAGCCGCGCGAAGACGCCCAGGATGCGCAGGTTGCGTTGCAGGGCCATCCACTCGTAGTCGCGGTGGAAATCGGCGAAATCCGCGGGCACGGGCAGGCCGGCCTGGCGGGCCATGTCCCAGTAACGGATGGCCCAGTCCAGTTGCTGCGCCTCGTCCCAGGTGGTGCGGGCGTCGGTCACCAGGGAGGCGATGTCATAGGAAATGGGGCCGGCCACGGCATCCTGGAAGTCCAGCACGCCGGGATTGCGGCCGTGGCGGGCCTCGGTGCAGCGCATCAGGTTGGGCGAGTGGAAGTCGCGGTGCACCAGGACGACGGGCTGGGCGCTGTTGTGGGCGACCAGCGTTTCGAAGGCGGCGCCCAGGGTATCGCGCGCCGAGGCGTCCAGCGTGGCGCCACAGTGGCGCCCGGCATACCACTCGGGGAACAGTGCGAGTTCGTCGGCCAGGCGCGGCGCGTCATAGGCGGGCAGGCCGGTGGTGGCTGCGCCTTGCAGGCGGACCAGCTCGGCCAGCGCGTCGCGGTAGATCGCCTGCAGGACGGTATCCGTCAGGCCCGCGCGGATGCACTGGTAATACGTGGCGTCGCCCAGGTCGGACAGCAGCAGCAGGCCGGCATCGACGTCCCGCGCCAGGATCGCCGGCACGTTCACGCCTGCCTGGCGCAGCAGGTCCGCCACGTGCAGGAAGGGCCGGCAGTCTTCATTGGGCGGCGGGGCATCCATGACGATGGCCGTGCCCGCGCCGGTGTCCAGGCGGAAGTAGCGGCGGAAGCTCGCGTCGGCCGAGGCCGGCCGCAGGGAATCGATGTCCAGGGCCAGGGCGGCCGGCTGCGCGCGCAGCCAGTCCTGCAGGAGCGCAAGGCGGGTATCGGGGTGGGAGGGCGTCAAGATGGTTCCGTAGGCAGGCATCGGGAAAGGGCCGCCAGCGGCGGCCCGGACCGGGGCCGGAGGCAGGCGGGCAGGGGCTGGAAAGCCCGCCCGTACCGATGCGCCCGGCTTCTCTATAATACCGGGTCGCCAACCGGCCAGCGCCGGCAAGCCGCCCCAGTCCTGTCCCGTGCGGACGGCTGGCGCAGGCTTTCCAGCCGGCTCCGTTTCCTCTCCACCGCTATCCCGACCTATCGACCGAGACTCGTGCGCATGGCCCGCAGCCTGATCCTCTTTGCCGCGCTTGGCGCCACGGCAGCCTATGCCCAGGAAACTCCCGCGCCCGTCCGGGCCGCGGTGCAATCTGCCGGCCCACAGGCGTCCGCGTCCGGTGGGAAACCTTCCGAAGTGCGGCTCAATGGCCTGAAGGTCTCCCCCGGCCTGCGCCAGCACCGGAACATGGCCGACGACGATATTCCGGCGTTCATGGAGGGCGACAGCATCGACGGCGACCCTGCCGGGGACATCACGATCACGGGCAATGCGCAGTTGCGGCGTATCGACACCGTGTTGAAGGGCGACCGGATCAACTACAACCAGGCCACGGGCGACATGGTCAGCGAGGGCAATGCCCGCCTGATGCGCGACGGCAGCCTGGTGACCGGGCCGAACCTGCTCTATAACGCCGACAACCAGACGGGCTACGTCGAGAAGCCGAATTTCTGGCTGGGCGCCAACGGCGCCAGCGGCCGGGCCGAGTACGGTGACATCTTCAGCCGCTCGCGCATGCGCCTGACCGACGTGGTCTATACCGGTTGCGCCTGCGAGAAGCCGGCCTGGTACATCGACTCCTCCAAGGTCGATCTCGATTTCGACGAGAACGAAGGGGTCGCGCGCAATGCCGTCCTGTATTTCAAGGGTGTGCCCATCCTGGCCTCGCCTTACCTGACGTTCCCGATCAAGGCGGAGCGCAAGTCGGGTTTCCTGCTGCCCACCTACGGCACGACCAGCCGTGGCGGTTTCGATTTCTCGCTGCCGTATTACTTCAACCTGCATCCCCAGTACGACATGACATTGACCCCGCGCTTCCTGAGCAAGCGCGGGACGATGCTGGGTGGCGAGTTCCGTTATCTGGGGGCGACGTATTCGGGCGAAATCGCCGGAACCTACCTGGGCAGTGACAACGTCACGGGCGAGAAACGCTGGTTGTATTCGGCCAGGCATCGCCAGCGTCTGGGGGGCGGGTTCTATTTCGACTGGGACTTGAACGGGGTGTCGGATGACGATTACTTCCGGGACATTTCCACCGTCGGTCTCAATGAGGCGTCCACCACTTACCTCACCCGCTCGGGGCGGTTTGGCTGGGGCAGCACGTACTGGCAGGCTTACGTCGAGGCAACTTCGTACCAGACGCTCCAGGATCCGGACGCGCCGTTGACCCCCCAGTACGACCGCTTGCCGTCGTTCTACCTGAGGGGCGCGCGATACAACTGGAACGGCCTGGACGCCGAGTGGGAGACCACGGCCACGCGATTCAGCCGACCGTTGTACTTGAATGTCACGGATCGGAGCTGGGCCAATGGCGATCGTCTGATGTCCTATCCGACGATCTCTTTCCCGATTGTCCGGCCTGGCTGGTACATCACGCCCAAGGCTGGCCTGCACATGACCCAGTACCACACCGACTGGCCCGGTGCGCTGGGCGGCAATCCGCGCGTGCAGAGCCGCACGCTGCCTATCCTGTCGCTGGACAGCGGCATGACCTTCGAGCGCGACACGACGCTGTTCGGCAAGTCGTCCATCCAGACGCTGGAGCCGCGCCTGTACTACCTGCATGTGCCGTATCGCGACCAGGAGACGCTGCCCATCTACGATACCGCGCTGTCGAACTTCAGTTTCGCGCAGGCTTTTGACGAGAATATCTATTCCGGCGGCTGGGACCGCATCGCAAACGCCAACCAGGTGACGTTGGGCCTGACATCCCGGTGGCTCGATGCCAATACCGGCTTCGAACGCTTGAGCCTGTCTGGCGCCCAGCGGCTCTACTTCACTGACCAGCGGGTGACACTGCCGGGTGAAGTGCCTCGAACTGGCGTACGCTCGGACTTCCTCGTGGGCGCCGAGGCCGCGATCACCGATACACTGAGCACCCAGGTCACGGCCCAGTACAACCCCCATACCGATAACTGGGAGCGTTCGGTCATCTCGGCGCGCTGGCGCCCGCAACGCCTGGCGACGATTGCCGCATCCTATCGTTACCAGCGTATCCCGCCCGAGAACACGCCTTATGTGCCCCCAGGCCGTGAGCAGATCAGCGTGTCTGCGCAATGGCCTTTCAGCCGCCATTGGTTCGGCGTGGGCCGCGTGGATTACTCCCTGCAGGAAAGCCGATCCACCCAGTCCATCGCCGGCCTCGAATACAAGAGCGATTGCTGCTGGGCTGCCCGGGTCGTATTCCAGCGCTATGCCGTGGCGGCCAATGAGGCCAACACAGGTATTTTCTTCCAGCTGGAGCTGAGCGGCTTGGGTTCCTTGGGAACGAATCCCATGAATCTGCTGTCCAGAAGCGTTACTGGCTATGAAGAGGTCACGGATCCGGTTCGTTCCAGTACATCATTTGAAAGGTATGAATAATGCGTAGTGCGCTTCATCTGTCCCGTCTCGCGCTGGCGTCGGCCGCGCTGGCGTTGTCCGCTGGCGCCGTGGCGCAACCTGCCCCCGCTGCTTCCGCTCCTTCGCCCGTGGTGGATGGCATCGCCGCCGTGGTGGACAAGAGCGTCATTACCTGGAGTGAACTGCAGGCTGCCACCCGCCAGGCCGAGCGTGAGCTGGCACAGCAGAACATCCAGCGCCCCGATCCCCTGGTGCTGCAGCGCCAGGTGCTGCAGCGCCTGATCCGCGAACGGCTGGAAGACCAGGAGGCATCGCGCCTTGGCATCCGGGTAACGGATGAGCAGATCGACCAGGCCATCGCCACCATTGCCCAGCGCAACCGCATCACGCCGGAGGACATGCGCAAGCAGATCGAGTCGCAAGGCACGGCGTGGAGCGACTACCGTGTTGTGCTGCGCCGCGACGTCATGCTGGACCGCATGCGCCAGCGCACCGTGGATGGCTCCATCGTCATCACCGACAACGAAGTCGATGCCTTCCTGAAGGAACAGGAAGCCCGCCGCGGCAGCGCAGGATCGCCGCGCGGCGCCGCTCCCACGGCAGTGGGCGGCGCGCCCACGTCGCTGGCCCTGGCCCAGATTCTCGTGCGCGTGCCTGAAGGCTCCACCCCCGACCAGGTGGCTGCCCTGCGCAAGAAGGCCGATGACCTCCTCGCCCGCGTGCGTGGCGGCGAGGACTTCGCTGCGCTGGCGGCCTCCTCCTCCGACGGCCCCGAGGCCCTGCAGGGCGGCGCCATGGGTGAGCGCACGGCCGATGGCTGGCCCGACCTGTTCCTGAACGCCACGGCCAATGTGCAGCCCGGCCAGGTGTCCGAGGTGATCCAGAGCGGCAATGGTTTCCACATCGTGCGGGTCGTCAGCCGCAGCGGCGGCTCGTCCAGTGCCTCGGCCGCGCCCGCGCCGGGTGCGCCCCTGGGTCCCACGGGCCCGGCGGATGGCACGCCCATGCCCGTCACGCAGACCCACGCCCGCCACATCCTCATCAAGACCTCCGCGGTCATGAGCGACGAACAGGCGCGCCAGCGCCTGGAGCAGGTGCGCCAGCGCATCGTGCAAGGCGGCGAGTCGTTTGCCGACCTGGCGCGCCGTTACTCCAACGATGCCTCGGCGCCGCAGGGCGGCGAGCTGGGCTGGTTGAGCCCCGGCCAGACGGTCCCTGACTTCGAGCGCGCCATGGATGCCTTGCCGCCTGACGGCATCAGCGAGCCCATCCAGAGCCAGTTCGGCTGGCACCTGATCCAGGTGATCGAGCGCCGCACGCAGGACATGGCCGACGAATACCGCCGCATGCAGGCTCGCCAGGCAATCTTCGAGCGCCGCGCAGGCCCTGCCTTCGAGGAGTTCCTGGACCAGTTGCAGGATCGTGCCTACATCGACAACCGCCTCGAGCGCCGTGAGCGCCTGGAGCAGAGTCTCTGATGGCGCATCAGGCGCGCAAGCGTTTCGGCCAGCACTTCCTGACCGATGAGTCCGTGGTGGATGGCATCGTGCGTGCCATCGCGCCCGCGCCGGGCGATTGCCTGGTCGAGATCGGCCCGGGCCTGTCTGCGCTGACCAAGCCCCTGCTGACGCGGGCGGACAGGCTGGTGGCCGTCGAGATCGACAGGGACTTGGCGGCGCGCCTGCGCCGCAACTATCCGCCGGAAAAGCTCAGCGTGGTCGAGGCCGACGCGCTGGAGGTGGATTTCAGCGCCTTCGGCGAGCACCTGCGCATCGTCGGCAACCTGCCCTACAACATCTCCAGCCCGTTGCTGTTCCACCTGATGGCCTGCGCGGACCGGGTGCGTGACCAGCATTTCATGCTGCAGCGCGAAGTGATCGACCGTATGGTCGCCGTCCCTGGCGATGCCGACTATGGCCGCCTGTCGGTCATGTTGCAGACGCGCTATCGCATGACCAAGCTGTTCGACGTGCCGCCCGAGGCCTTCGAGCCGCCGCCGCGCGTGGTCTCGTCTGTCGTGCGCATGGTGCCGCTGCCGGCGGACCGGCTGCGCGCCAAGAGCGAAGCGGCGTTGGAACAGGTGGTGGCGCGTGCGTTCGCGCAGCGCCGCAAGATGCTGCGGCGCGGCCTGGCCGATTGGGCCGACGACATCGACTGGGATGCCCTTGGCATTGCGCCCACCGCGCGTGCCGAGACGCTGTCGGTCGCGCAGTTCATTGCGCTGGCCGACGCCCTGACCGACGCGGGCAGGGTGGGGCCGGGCAAGCCGCACAGCGTCGGCTTGTCGAACTGAGCCGATTCATCTTGTGCGCACGCGACAAAGCCGCCCTGGGGCGGCTTTGTTTTTGGTGATGCAGGGACAGGCGTGAGTGCCTACAGCACGTGTTTCCTGCCTGCCAGCCACAGCTGCATGGCGTCGCGGGCGCGTGCGGAGAGGAGGGCAGCGGTGTCGCGGCAGGCGTCTTCCAGCGTCATGGGGCCGTGCGCCAGGCTGAACGCGGCGCTGATGCCGGCCCCATACAGTTCCTGGTAGCCGGGGCCCAGCGAGCCGACCAGGGCCACCACGGGCACGCCGGCCTGCCGTGCGATGCCGGCGACGCCAGCGGGGGTCTTGCCGTGCAGGGTCTGGGCATCCATGCGGCCTTCGCCGGTAAAGGCCAGCGCCGCGCCTTCCATGTGGGCGGCCAGGCCGCCCAGTTCGGCGACGATCTCCACGCCGGGGCGGAAGCTGGCGGACAGGTAGGCATAGGCGCCGAAACCCAGGCCGCCGGCCGCGCCCGCGCCGGGCTGCTCGCGCACGTCGCGCGACAGATGCCGGGCCGAGACATCCGCGAAACGCGACAGCGCCTGGTCCAGTTGCTCGACCTGCTCGGGCGTGGCGCCTTTCTGCGGCCCGAAGATGTGGGCCGCGCCCTTGGGACCGCACAGCGGATTGTTCACGTCGGAGGCGACGTCGATGCGGGTGTCTGCCAGGCGCGGATCGAGCCCGCTGGCATCGATGCTGTCGAGCGAGGCCAGCGCCGCGCCGCCGGGCCCGAGTTCCTTGCCTTGCGCGTCGCGCAGCTGCAGCCCCAGGGCCTGCAGCATGCCCGCGCCGCCGTCGGTGGTGGACGAGCCGCCCAGGCCCAGGATGATGCGGGTGGCGCCGGCGTCCAGCGCTGCGCGCATCAACTGGCCGACGCCGTAGCTGGATGCTTCCAAGGGGCGGCGGTCAGGCGGGGCGATCTGTTCCAGGCCAGCGGCCGAGGCCATTTCGATGATGGCGGTCTTGCCGTCCAGCCAGCCCCAGTGCGCCTCCTGTTCCGCGCCCAGGGCGCCCCGGACGTGCAGGGTTCTGCGATCTCCGCCCGTGGCCGCGAGCACCGCATCCACCGTGCCTTCGCCGCCATCGGCCATGGGCACGCAGACGATCTGGGCTTGCGGCACGGCAAGGCGTACGCCCTCGGCGATGGCCTCGGCCACGCCGGCGGCGCTCAGGCTTTCCTTGAAGGAGTCGGGGGCGATCACAATCTTCACGTCTGCTTGTCTCCGAATGCTATGTCTTGGTGTCTTGCCGCTTTCGGGCGGTCATGCCCGGCTTGGCCCGGCCCGGCATGCGCGTGTTGCGGTGTACCGGGCTCAGCCAGCGATTATCCGATGGATTGTGGGCGTGTGGCGCCTTGCGGCGCAACATCGCCGGTTCAGCGCTGGCTCAGGGCACGGTCAGGATCTTCATGCCATTGGTGCCACCGCTGTCGGACAGCAGGTCGCCCTTGGTCAGCACGACCCAGTCGCCCGAAGCCACGAGTCCGCGTTGGGTCAGTTCGGCGATGGCGGCGTTGCTGACCTCGGCCGGATCGAACTGGGCGGCGTCGAAGGGGATCGTGTAGACGCCGCGGAAGAGGGCGGCGCGGCGCTGCGTGTCGGCGTGGCGCGTGTAGCAATAGATGGGCACGCCGGAGCGGATGCGCGACATGATGAGCGGGGTGCGCCCGCTTTCGGTCAGGCTGATGATGGCCTTCACGCCGGGGAAGTGATTGGCGGCGTACATGGCCGACAGCGCGATGGTGTCGTCGCAGCGGCTGAATGTCTCGCCCAGGCGATGGTGCGAGCGCGTGCTGGTGGGGTGCTTTTCGGCGCCCAGGCAGACGCGCGCCATGGCCTGCACGGCTTCCACGGGGAAGCTGCCGGAGGCGCTTTCGGCCGACAGCATGACCGCGTCGGTGTAATCCAGCACGGCGTTCGCCACGTCCGACACTTCCGCGCGGGTGGGCAGCGGGCTGGCGATCATGGACTCCATCATCTGCGTGGCGGTGATGACGAGCTTGTTGAGCGTGCGGGCGTGCTGGATGATGCGCTTCTGGATGCCCACGAGCTCGGCATCGCCGACTTCCACGCCCAGGTCGCCGCGCGCGACCATGACGCCATCGCTGGCGCGGATGAGGGCGTCCAGGGCTTCGTCATCGGCCACGGCTTCGGCGCGTTCGATCTTGGCGACGATCCAGGCGTCGCTGCCGGCTTCGCGCAGCAGCGTGCGGGCTTCCTCGATGTCGCTGCCATAGCGGGGGAAGGACACGGCGACGTAGTCCAGCTTCAGCTCGGCCGCCACGAGGATGTCGGCGCGGTCCTTGTCGGTGAGGCTGGGGGCGGAGAGGCCGCCACCGCGGCGGTTGATGCCCTTGTTGTCGGACAGGGGGCCACCGACCGTGACTGTCGTCTGCAGGACGTCGCCCGCCACGCCGTCCACCCGCAGGACCACGCGGCCGTCATCCAGCAGCAGCTCGTCACCGGGACGGCAGTCCTGCACCAGCTCCGGATAGTCGATGCCGACGATGGTGTCGTTGCCCGCGTCCTTGGGGTGGCTGTTCGACAGCGAGAAGGGCTGTCCCGCCTGCAGCTGGATGGATTTGTCGGCAAAGCGCGCGATGCGGATCTTCGGGCCCTGCAGGTCGCCCATGAGGGCGACGTAGCGGCCCTGCTTCGCGGCCAGCGTGCGCACCAGCTCGGCGCGCTGGCGGTGGTCGTCGGCCTTGCCGTGCGAGAAGTTGAGCCGCGCCACGTCCATGCCGGCCGCGATCAGGGCCTCGATTTTCTCGGGAGAGGTGGTGGCCGGTCCGAGGGTGGCGACGATCTTGGTGCGGCGCAATGGCATGGGGCTTGGCTCCGTATGGGGTTATGGTTGTGCCTACACTATACCCACCGATGATGGCCGCCGTGCAGTAAGGGAATACCGGCGTGGACAGCGATGTCCGTCCTGGCCGGCCCGCGCCTCTTTTTCCCGGACACGGCATCGCGTACAGTGCGAGGCAGTCTTTTCTTGCGCGATGCGATGCTCAATCTTCTCTGGCTGGCCTTTTTCCTCGTCGCCGCAGGCGCGGCCCTGATCCGCTGGCTGGCGCTGGGCGATCCCCAGGTGTTCGCCGGCATGGTGGCCGGCCTCTTCGACATGGCCAGGCTGTCTGTCGAAGTGATGGTCCTGCTGTTCGGCACGCTCACGCTCTGGCTGGGCTTTCTCAACATCGCCGAGCGCGCGGGCCTGGTCGACCGGCTGGCGCGGCTGCTGGGGCCCCTGTTCGCCCGGCTCATGCCCGAGGTGCCGCGCGGCCACCCGGCCATCGGTCTCATCACGCTCAATTTCGCCGCCAATGGGCTGGGTCTGGACAACGCGGCCACGCCCATCGGCCTGCGTGCCATGCGCGAACTGCAGACGCTCAATCCGAAACCCGACACGGCCACCAACGCGCAGATCCTGTTCCTGTCGCTGAACGCGTCGTCGCTGACCCTGCTGCCGGTCACCATCTTCATGTACCGGGCGCAGCAGGGCGCGCCCGACCCGGCCATGGTGTTCCTGCCCATCCTGCTGGCCACCAGCGCCTCCACGCTGACGGCGCTCTTTGCCGTGGCCTGGATGCAGCGCTTGCGCTTGCACGATCCGGTCGTACTGGCCTGGCTGGGCGGCACCGCCCTGCTGCTGGGCAGCCTCATGGCCTTCGCGGCCAGTCTCTCGGCCGCGGCGCTGTCCGCCTTTTCCGCGCTGGCGGGCAACCTGACGCTCTTCGGTCTCATCATCGCGTTCCTGATTGCGGGGGCGGTGCGCAAGGTGGCCGTCTATGACGCCTTCATCGAAGGCGCCAAGCAGGGCTTCGACATCGCCAAGAGCCTGCTGCCTTATCTTGTGGCGATGCTGTGCGCGGTGGGCGTGCTGCGTGCGTCGGGCGCGCTGGACTTCGCGCTGGACGGCCTGCGCTGGCTGGTGACGCTGGCCGGGCTCGACACGCGATTCGTCGACGCCATGCCCACGGCGCTGGTCAAGCCGTTCTCGGGCAGCGCGGCGCGCGCCATGCTGCTGGAAACCATGCAGCATTTCGGCGTGGACAGTTTTCCCGCGCTGGTCGCGGCCACGGTCCAGGGCAGCACCGAGACCACCTTCTATGTGCTGGCGGTCTATTTCGGCGCCGTGGGCATCCAGCGGGCCCGCCATGCCGTGGGCTGCGCGCTGCTGGCGGACCTGGCCGGCGTGCTGGCGTCCATCGCGGTGTGCTACTGGTTCTTCGGCTAAGCCTAGCGGTTCACGCACTTAAGTTCGGTCAACCCCTGGGTGAACCCTGGGCGCAATGCGCACGCCGGCAGGGGGCTTTTCTGGTACCTTTGCTCGAAACACCGGCCCGAGGCGCCGGCGCAGCCCAGGCTCGCGCCGTTTGCCGATGGCGCGGCGGCCAGAAAAGAAAGGAGCGCGCATGAGCAAGACATCCTTCCGTCGCGATTCGTTGACGAAGCCCATCTTCCGCTGGGCACGCAACGCACTGCCCACCCTGTCCGACACGGAGCGCGAGGCCATCGACGCCGGCGACGTCTGGTGGGACGGCGACCTTTTCACCGGGCAGCCCGATTGGGCCAGCCTGCGCAAGATGCCGCCCGCCAAGCTGAGCGCCGAAGAGCAGGCCTTCATCGACGGCCCTGTCGCCGAATTGGGCGCCATGCTGGACGACTGGGACATCCAATGGTCACGGCGCGACCTGCCGCCCGAAGCGTGGGCCTTCATCAAGCAGCACCGCTTCTTCGGCATGATCATTCCCAAGGAATACGGCGGCCTGGGATTCTCGCCTTCCGCGCATTCCGAGGTGGTGCGCCGCCTGTCCCTGCGCTCCTCGACCGCCGCCGTGACGGTGATGGTGCCCAATTCCCTGGGCCCGGGTGAGCTGCTCATGCAGTTCGGCACGGAGGAACAGCGCCAGCGCTGGCTGCCGCGCCTGGCCGAAGGCAGCGAGGTGCCGTGCTTCGGCCTCACCAGCCCCGAGGCAGGCTCCGACGCGGCGTCCATGACCGATACCGGCGTGGTCTGCCGCCAGATGGTCGATGGCGAGGAAGTGCTGGGCATCCGGCTGAACTGGCGCAAGCGCTACATCACGCTGGGACCGGTGGCCACGGTGCTGGGCCTGGCTTTCAAGCTGAGCGATCCGGACCACCTGCTGGGCGAAAAGGAGAACATCGGCATCTCGGTGGCCCTGGTGCCGGTCTCCACGCCCGGCGTGGAAATCGGCCGCCGTCACCTGCCCGCCATGCAGATGTTCCAGAACGGCCCCAACCAGGGACGTGATGTCTTCGTGCCGCTGGACGCGCTCATCGGCGGCCCCGAGCGCGCGGGCCACGGCTGGCAGATGCTCATGAGCGCCCTGGCGGCGGGACGCGGCATTTCCCTGCCTTCGCTGTCGGCGGCGGCGGTCACGTTCTCGGCCCACACCAGCGGCGCCTATGCCCGGGTGCGCAAGCAGTTCGGCATCGCCATCGGCAAGTTCGAAGGGGTGCAGGACAGGCTGGGCTACCTGGCCGCCAGCGCCTACCAGATCGAGGCCGCGCGCCGCCTGACCTGCGCCGCGCTGGACCAGGGGCACAAGCCTGCCGTGGTCTCGGCCATCATGAAGTACCACGCGACCGAACGCATGCGCTCGGCGGTCGACGACGCCATGGACATCCACGCCGGCAAGGCGGTGATCGATGGCCCGAACAATTACCTGGGTGGCCTGTACCGTGCCGTGCCGGTGGCCATCACCGTCGAGGGCGCGAACATCCTCACGCGCTGCCTCATCATCTTCGGGCAGGGCGCCATCCGCAGCCATCCCTTCCTGATGCAGGAAATCCTGGCGCTGGGCGACCGGGACCCCGAGCGTGGGCTGGACGATTTCGACGCCATTTTCTGGAAGCACGCGGCGCATGCCGCGCGCAACGGTCTGCGCGCCTGGGGCATGGCCTGGACGGGCGGGCGCGTGGGGCCGGCGCCCTCGGCCGGCCGTGTCAGCGGCGACTACCGCCGGCTGACGCGCTACGCCTCGGCCTTCGCACTGGTCTCCGAGGCGGCGCTGGGCATCCTGGGCGGTGCGCTCAAGCGCAAGGAAATGATCTCGGCGCGCCTGGGCGATGTCCTGTCCGAGCTGTATCTGCTGTCTGCCACACTCAAGCGCTGGGAAGACGAAGGCCGCAACGAGGCCGACCTGCCCCTGGTGCGCTGGTGCATGGCGCACGGCGCGCAACGCATCGAACACGCACTGGATCGCGTGCTGGCCAACCTGCCGATGCGGCCGGTGGCCTGGGCGCTGCGGGCCCTGGTGCTGCCGCTGGGGCCGCGTGGGGGGCCCAGCGATGCGCTGACCCAGCAATGCGCCGAACTGCTGCTGTCGCCGTCGCCCACGCGTGACCGCATCGTGGGCGATATCTGGCAACGCGAAGGCGGCGGCCACGTCGGCCTGGCCAAGCTGGAGCGGGCGTTCGATCTCGTGGTGTCGGTGCAGCCGCTGTATGACCGCCTGCGCGAGGCGGGCACCCGGAACTGGCGCGACGCGCATGCGAAGGGGGCGCTGACGGAGGATCAGGCGGCAAGGTTGCAGGCCGCCGAAGAGGCCGTGGCTGCGGTGGTTGCCGTGGATGATTTCGATCCCGCTGAGTTGACGCCTGGGGCGGAGTCGGTGCCTTCTTCTTCTGTGGGGAAGCCGGGGCATCCGGATGAGGCTGCTGGGTTTACGACGGCGTAGGGGGCTAGGTATGAGGGCTATGCACCGCTAAGTTGACGGTTTGTGCACCGCTACGTTGACGGCCGCCGAGTGTGGTCGTGCCGTCGGTCGCCTGCCGCGTGGTGGGGCGCCCACAGCGCCCCGCCCCCCGCAGAAGGCGCCCGCCGTCCCGCCCACCCTCGACGTCCTGCAATGTTGTGTTCTGGACCTTGGGTAGCCACCGGAGTCCTGCTCGCATTCTTGCCGCCTGCTCGCTGCCTGCCCGAAGATCTCGGCTTGCCGCTCAGCAATGGGCGCCCACAGCGCCCATTGCTGAGCATTTGGAAAAGCAATAGGGCAGCTAGTGAGAGAGGGGGGAAGGGGAGTGGAGGTGGGGGGCATCGCACTTCGGGCGGGGGCCCCCGTCAGGCTGCGTTGTCTGCTTGGAGGCGTTGTTCCGTCATCGTGACTGAATGACGGCTGTCTTGCGCGTGCAGAGGCGCCGAGACGCATTGATGAGCCTGGCGGCTTCGGCCACCCCGTGACGGTGGTGTAGCAGCCTCCCCAAGCAGGCAATACGGCCAAGCGGCGCCCGTAGTCCGAAGCGCGCTGCCTCCCCCCTCCACCTCTCGCCCCCACTCTCTCAAAAGCTGCCCTATTGCTTTTCCGAATGCTGATCGGTGGGCGCTGTGGGCGCCCACCGATCAGCGGCAAGCCGAGATCTTCGGGCAGGCAGCGAGCGGGGAGGAGAATGCGAGCAGGACTCCGGTGGATGACCACGGTACAGATCCCCCCAATGCAGGACGCCGAGGGTGGGCGGGACGGCGGGCGCCTTCTGCGGGGGGCGGGGCGCTGTGGGCGCCCCACCACGCGGCAGGCGACCGACGGCGCGACCACCCTCGGCGTCCGTCAACAAAGCGGTGCACAAACCGTCAACAAAGCGGTGCACAAACCGTCAACCTAGCGGTGCACAAACCGTCAACCTAGCGGTGCACAAACCGTCAACCTAGCGGTGCACAAACCGTCAACGTAGCGGTGCACAAGCCGTCAAACCTAGCGGTGCACACCCGTCACCCCAGCGGCATGCCTCCCGCCGAAGCCACCCTCGGCAGCCGCTCCCAACCGCCGTGCGGTGCTACCTTCAATCGTTCCCAGACTTCTTCTGGATGAACTCGATCTTGTACCCGTCCGGATCTTCGACGAAGGCGATGACCGTCGTGCCGTGCTTCATCGGGCCTGCTTCCCGGACGACCTTGCCGCCGCGTTCCTTGACCTTGTCACAGGCCGCGTAGGCGTCGTCGACTTCCAGGGCGATGTGGCCGTAGGCGTTGCCCAGGTCGTACGAGGCCGTGTCCCAGTTGTGGGTCAGTTCGATCACGGCGCCTTCGGACTCTTCCTGGTAGCCCACGAAGGCCAGCGTGAAGCGGCCGTCCGGGTAGTCCTTGCGGCGCAGCAGCCGCATGCCCAGCACGTTCGTATAGAAGGCCAGGGATTTTTCGAGGTCGCCGACGCGCAGCATGGTGTGGAGGAGGCGCATGGGATATTCCTTGCAGGGGTGAATCAAGGGGTCGATCGTATCAAAGCGCCGGGCCGCAAGCGAACTGCTTGCGCGACCGGGCGGCACCGTCACGGCAAAGTCCGGGTGCTAAGCTTCGCGGCGTAGCCCGTTGCTGGCGCGGCGCGGGCATGTCTTCCACATGCGGATAGCCATGAGCGACACCTCCACCTCCCATCTCGTCGAAACCTGCCTGGACAGCCAGACTGTCTATGAAGGCCGCTTCCTGAAGGTCTGCCGTGACAGCGTCCGCCTGCCTGACGGACGCGAAGGCAGCCGTGAATACGTCAAGCATCCCGGCGCGGTGGTGGTGATTCCCTTGCTCGACGATGGCCGCGTGCTGCTGGAGCGGCAGTACCGGTATCCGGTCCAGCGGACCATGATCGAGTTTCCTGCCGGCAAGCTCGACCCGGGCGAGGATCCGCTGGTCTGCGGCCAGCGCGAACTGCGCGAGGAAACCGGCTATCGCGCGCGCCAGTGGGCGCATGCCGGGGGCATCCATCTTGCCATCGGTTATTCCGACGAAATCATCCATGTGTACTTCGCGCGCGGCCTGAGCCTGGGCGAGCGCGACCTGGACCCGGGCGAGTTCGTGGACGTGTGGAGCGCGACGCCGGCGGCGCTGCTGGCGGCCTGCGCGCGTGGCGAAGTGAGCGACGCCAAGACCTTGAGCTGCGTGCTGTGGCTGCAGAACGTGTTGTCGGGCGCGTGGCAGCTGGATTGGCGCGACGCCTGAGCGGCAGTTCACGGCAGGGTGAAGTTCACCCATGACGGTATTTTTCACCCTCGCCGGGCAGGGGTGAAAAATACCGTGGTTTTTACAGGCGGCTGAAAACAAAGGGGTTTTCCCCTGGTATGGGTTTTGCGTAATGCCTGATGCTTTTGAATGGGAGCATCGACATGGATACGCGAAACCTCTCGCCCACCGCAAGGCGAGCCACTTCTTCCACCCTCCGCGCTGGCGGCGCCCCGACCCCTTGCGAGGTGCGTCATGGGTGAATACCGCAAGCTCTGGTTCACGCTCATCGGCGTGCTGATCGTCACCTTCTCGCTGCTGGGCTATTACGGCACCGAGGTCTACCGGGTGGCGCCGCCCATCCCGCAGCAGTTCGTCCAGCAGGACGGCGAGGTCGTCTTCACGCACGACGACGTGCTGGACGGCCAGACGGCCTGGCAATCCGTGGGTGGCATGCAGCTGGGGTCGATCTGGGGGCACGGCGCCTACCAGGCGCCCGACTGGACCGCGGACTGGCTGCATCGTGAGTTGACCGCCTGGCTGGAACTCGCGGCCCGGGAGCGCCACGGCACGGCCTATGCGCAATTGAGCGCCGAGGACAGCGCGGTGCTGCAGGCGCAGTTGAAGGCGGAATACCGCCGCAACACCTGGAATGCCGAGCTGGGCACGGCGCAGGTGTCGCCGCGCCGGGCGCAGGCGATCCGCCAGACCGCGGCCTACTACAGCAGCCTGTTCAGCGATGATCCGGCCCTGCGTGCCACGCGCGACAGCTATGCAATGAAGGAGAACACGCTGCCCAGCGCCGAGCGCCGTGAGCAGATGACGGCGTTCTTCTTCTGGACCGCCTGGGCTGCCGCCACCGAGCGTCCTGGTTCCACGGCCACCTACACCAACAACTGGCCGTACGAGCCGCTGATCGGCAATCGCCCGACCGCGGAAAACGTGATGTGGTCCATCGTGAGCGTCGTCATCATGATGGCGGGCGTGGGCCTGCTGATCTGGGGCTGGGCCTTCCTGCGCAAGGAGGAGGGCGCCCTGCCCGCCGCGCCGGCGCGCGACCCGCTGACCCTGGTGCCGCTCACCCCCTCGCAACGCGCGTTGGGCAAGTACCTGTTCCTGGTGGTGGCGCTGTTCGTCTTCCAGGTGTTCCTGGGCGGCGCCACCGCGCACTACACGGTGGAGGGCCAGCATTTCTATGGCCTGGAGCTGTCGCGCTGGTTCCCGTATTCGCTGCTGCGCACCTGGCACATCCAGGCGGCGCTCTTCTGGATCGCCACGGGTTTCCTGGCGGCGGGTCTCTTCCTGGCGCCGCTCATCAACGGGGGCAAGGACCCGAAGTACCAGAAGCTGGGCGTGGACGTGCTGTTCTGGGCGCTGGTGGTGGTCGTGCTGGGGTCCTTCATCGGCAACTACCTCGCCATTGCCCATATCCTGCCCGCCAACCTGAATTTCTGGCTGGGCCACCAGGGCTATGAGTACGTGGACCTTGGCCGGCTGTGGCAGATCGGCAAGTTCGTGGGCGTGCTGCTGTGGCTGGTGCTGATGGCGCGCGGCATCGCCCCGGCCCTGCGCCGCAAGGGCGGCGACAAGAACCTGCTGGCGCTGTTGACTTCGTCGGTCGTGGCCATCGGGCTCTTCTACGGCGCGGGCCTGATGTATGGCGAGCGCACGCACCTGTCGGTGATGGAGTACTGGCGCTGGTGGGTGGTGCACCTGTGGGTCGAGGGTTTCTTCGAAGTGTTCGCGACCACCGCGCTGGCCTTCATCTTCTCGACCCTGGGCCTGGTGTCCTACCGCATGGCGACGGTCGCCAGCCTGGCGTCCGCCTCGCTCTTCATGCTGGGCGGCGTGCCGGGCACCTTCCACCACCTGTATTTCTCGGGCACGACCACGCCCGTGATGGCGGTGGGCGCGGCCTTCAGCGCGCTGGAAGTGGTGCCGCTGGTGGTGCTGGGCCACGAGGCCTGGGAAAACTGGCGCCTGAAGTTCCGCGCGTCGTGGATGGCGCAGTTGAAGTGGCCGCTGATGTTCTTCGTGGCCGTGGCCTTCTGGAACATGCTGGGCGCGGGCGTCTTCGGCTTCATGATCAACCCGCCCGTCTCGCTCTATTACCTCCAGGGCCTCAACACCACGCCGGTGCATGCCCATGCGGCGCTCTTCGGGGTCTACGGTTTCCTGGCGCTGGGCTTCACCCTGCTGGTGCTGCGCTACGTCCGGCCGCAACTGGTCATGGATGACCGCCTGATGCGGCGCGGCTTCTGGTGGCTGAACATCGGCCTGGCGCTGATGATGTTCACGAGCCTGTTGCCCGTCGGTCTCATCCAGTTCCATGCCAGCGCGAGCGAGGGGATGTGGTACGCCCGCAGCGAAGCCTTCATGCAGCAGCCCATCCTGCAGACCCTGCGCTGGGTTCGCACCTTCGGCGACGTGGTGTTCATCATCGGCGCGCTGTCGGTGGCCTGGCAGGTGGTGCGTGGGCTGCGCGGGCCGGTCGCGCCTGTCGCCGCCTCGACCGCGGGAGCGACGGCATCGGCCAGCGCCTGCTGCGGCCACTGCGCGGATTGAGCGAGCGACCCAGTGAGCGTTGCCTGGGCGCGAGGGGGGGGGGAATCCACTGCCGCCCTTCGCGCCAGGCATCAAGGAGAACAGCATGGATCTGGACAGGTTCAAGCGCCAGCATCACGACATCCTGGGGCACATCGCCGCCTTGCGGGACCTGGCGCACGCGGGCGTGGCCCGCAATGCGGAGGACATCGCGCGGCGGATCGTGGCCATGAGCAGCCTCATCAAGCTGCATCTGGCGGTCGAGGATCAGGCACTCTATCCGGCCTTGCAGCGGAGCAGGGACCGGCGCCTGGCCGACATGGGCAGGCAGTACCAGCAGGAGATGGCGTCGATCGCCGCGGCCTACGGCGCCTTCGCCGCGCGCTGGAACACGCCGCGGCGCCTGGCGCTGCACGAGGAAGGTTTCCGCCGCGATGCCAACACGGTGCTGCGGCAGGTGTTCGAGCGCATGCGGCGCGAGGACATGGCGTTCTATCCCCGCATCGTCAAGGCGCTGGCCGGAGGGGGGTAGGGCTCCCCCACGCTGCGCCTTCGGCTTGCACGACTCAGGCCTGGCCTGGTGCGGGCGCCTTGCGGAACACGACGCTGAAGTTGTTGGCCGGCATGTCGACCACGTCTTCCAGCACCAGGCCCTGTGCCTGGGCCAGGTCGCGGACCGCTTCCAGGTCGCGCACGCCGAAGGACGGGTCACGCGCCTTCAGCCACTGGTCGAACGCTTCGTTGCTGGGCGCCGTGTGTGCGCCGTGGCGGCGATAGGGGCCGTACAGATACAGCAGGCCGCCTGGACGCAGGGTCCGCGCGGCGCCCGCCAGCAGGGCCGGCGTGGAGGCCCAGGGCGAATAATGGATGACGTTGCAGCAGACGATGGCGTCGGCCGGCTCGACCTGCCACTCGCCGGCGTTGACGTCCAGCAAGCGGGGCGCACGCAGGTTGGGCAGCCCGGCATGGTCGGCCCAGGCCTGGATCGACGGCAACGCCGACGGATCGGCCTCGGTGGGCTGCCAGGTCCAGTCGGGCAGCGCCTGCGCGAAGAACACGGCATGCTCGCCCGTGCCGCTGCCGATCTCCAGCGCATGGCCGGCGGGCGGCAGGAAGCGGTGCAACACGTCCAGGATGGGCTGGCGGTTGCGTTCCGTGGCGGGGGCGTAGCGGCGTGGGTCGGTGTCGGTCATCGGAATCCTCGGCGAAAGAAAGGGCCCCAAGGAAAAAGGGACATTCAGCCCGGCAGGTCGCCCGGCGCATGCTTGCGCAGGACATCCCGCGCGGCCTCGTAGTCAGGCAGGATCTGGCCGACCTCGGCCCAGAAGTCGTGGCTGTGGTTCATCTCGCGCAGGTGCGCGAGTTCGTGGGCGATGACGTAGTCGATGATGTCGGGCGCGAAGTGGATCAGGCGCCAGTTCAGCGAGATGTTGCCGTCGCTGGTGCAGGAGCCCCAGCGCGTGGTGGCCGACGACAGCCGCCAGCGGTTGATGCGCAGGCCGCTGCGGTCGAGGAACACGTTCAGGCGCACGTCGAACCATTGCGCGGCGCGGCGTTGCAGCCAGGCCTGTGCGCTGTCGCGGATGCGCGCGTGATCGGCGTCGGGCGGCAGGGGCAGCCAAAGCGTGTCGCCATCCTGGGGAAGTTCGGGGTCGCCCGTGTAGATCGCCTGCATGGCGCGCGGGTTGGCGGGCCGCGCAGCGCCGGCTTCGGCAGCGGGCGGCGTGCCGAGCTGCAACTGGATGCGCCGGCCCAGGTAAGGCAGTTCGCCGCCGGCCTGCCAGCGTGTGTGGGCCAGGGCCAGGCGTTCCTGGCGCGTGTGCCAGTCACGCAGTTTCGACAGGATCCAGCGCGATTTTTCTCGTACCGCCTCGTCCACCTGGGTCAAGGTGACCCAGTTCGGCGCGGTCACCCGCAGGCCATCGTCGCCGATCACGAAGCCGATGCTGCGGCGGCGTGAACGCAGCAGCACGTAGCCGATGGACTGCTGCTCGGTGCCGGTCTCGCGCCAGCGCGCGCCGTCGGGCAGCGGCGGCGGGCGCGGCGTGGGCACGCGCGAGGCCTGCGTGGCGGGGGGACGGGAAGGGGGGATCGAAGGCGGCGCAGGCGGTGCCGCGGGCCGGGCAACGGGCGCTGCGGGAGGGACTGCAGGGGCCGGGGCAATGGGCGTGGATGCCGGTGCAGGCGGCGCCGGCACGCGAGGTGCCACCGGCGCCGGCATCACCGGGTCGAACAGATCCAGTTGCACCCGGCCGCTTGGCATCATGTCGCGCGTGGCGCCTGGGGAGCAGGGGGGACAAAAGGCCCGCTGTAGCGTTCCGGGCTCAGGCGGCGCATCTCGGTCTCGATCCAGGTCTGCACGCGGGTATTGATCTCTTCAGGCGTGAGGCCCGTGGGATCGATGGCCGGGCCGAAAGACAGCGTGACGAGGCCCGGACGCTTCACGAAGGCATTGCGCGGCCAGCACTCGCCGGCGTTGTGGGCCATCGGGATGATGGGCGCGCCGGTGCGGTGCGCGAGCAGCGCGCCGCCCATCTTGTAGCGGCCGACCTGGCCGACGGGGATGCGGGTGCCTTCCGGGAACAGCAGCGGCCAGCGGCCTTCGGCCAGGCGCTTCGCGCCCAGCGAGGCGACCTGCTCGAAGGCGTCGCGGCCGCGCGTGCGGTCGATGGGGATCATGCGCAGCAGCGCCAGGCCCCAGCCGAAGAAAGGCACGCGGTGCAGTTCGCGCTTGTAGACGAAGCACACCTGGCGGGGGAAGTACCCCGGGAAGTACAGCGTCTCCCAGGCCGACTGGTGCTTGGCCAGGATGATGGCGCCGCCCTCGGGCAGGTTCTCCATCCCTTCGACTTTCCAGCGGATGCCGCAGATGACCTTCGCTCCCCACAGCGCCAGGCGCGGCCAGCCCACGGTCAGGCGGTAGCGCGGGCCCAGCGGCAGCGGTGCCCACAGGATGCAGGCGAAGGCGTACGGAATGACGGTGACCACGAGGAACACCGCGTACAGGAACGAACGCAACCAGGCCATCATGCCTCCAGAAGCGAATCGACCACGGCAGCGAGATCGCCGCGGATCTCGGTGTCCGGGGGCAAGTCGGGGCTGGCGGCGGTCTTCTCGCCGTTGCCGGTGCGCACCAGCCACGGACGGCAACCCGCCTGGACGCTGGCCTGCAGGTCGCGCAGCGAGTCGCCCACGGCCGGCACGCCGTCCAGCGAGACGTCGTAGCGGCGCGCGATGTCGTGGAAGAGCCCTGGCAGCGGCTTGCGGCAGACGCAGCCGTCGTCCGGCCCGTGCGGGCACAGGAAGAAGGCGTCGACCGCGCCGCCCAGCGCCGCCAGCTCCTTGCGCAGCTTGTTGTGCATGGCGGTCAGGGCGGCCATGTCGAACAGGCCGCGGGCGATGCCGGACTGGTTGGAGGCCACGACGACTTTCCAGCCCGCCTGGGACAGGCGCGCGATGGCGGCGAGGCTGCCGGGCAGCGCGATCCATTCGTCCGCGGACTTCACGAAGTCCTTGCGGTCGTGGTTGATGACCCCGTCGCGGTCAAGGATGATGAGCTTCACTGGGCAAGCCTGGAAATGTCGGCAACCTGGTTCATCAGGCGGTGCAGCCGCGCCAGCAGCGCGAGCCGGTTGGCGCGCACGTCGAGGTCGTCGGCCATGACCATGACGTCGGCGAAGAACGCGTCCACCGCGCCACGGGCCTGCGCCAGCGTGCTGAGCGCGGCGCCGAAGTCACCGGCGGCCAGGCAGGCATCGGCTTGCGGCTGCAGCGTGTCGACGGCCTCGGCCAGCGAGCGCTCGGCGGCTTCCACGTAACGCGAGGCATCCGGCTCACCCGGTACGCCTTCGGCCTTCTTCAGCAGGTTGCCGATGCGCTTGTTGGCGGCGGCCAGGCTGGCGGCTTCGGGCAGCGCCAGGAAGGACACCACGGCGCGCACGCGCGCGGCCACCTGGTGCAGGGGCGGCTGCAGGGCGATCACGGCGTCCACGGCGCTGCGGTCGAACTCGCCGGCCAGCTGGTTGCGCACGCGCTCGTAGATGAAATCGCGCACTTCGGTCAGCACAGCAGGGGCCACACGGCCTTCGCCGAAGCCGGCGGCGGCTTGCGCCAGCAGGTCGCCCAGCGTCAGCGGGCCATTCTCGGCGGCTTTCAGCCAGCCGCCCGCGGCCAGTTGCTCGAACGCGCTGATGATGCCTTGCGCGGCGCGGCGCAGGCCGAAGGGGTCGCGTTCGCCGGTGGGGGCCTGGCCAATGCTCCAGATGCCCACCAGGGTCTCGGCGCGCTCGGCCAGGAACAGCACGGCGGCGGTCAGGCCGTCGCGGTCCACGGGGGCGTCCAGGCGGATGCGGTATTGCTCGCGCAGCGCGCGCACCACTTCCGGCGCCTCGCCGTCGCCCGTCGCGTAATAGGCGCCGATGACGCCTTGCAGCTCGGGGAATTCGCCCACCATCAGCGTGCTGAGGTCGGCCTTGGCCAGCTCGGCGGCGCGGTCAGCCTGCTGGGCGTCGCCGCCCAGCGTGGTGGCGGCAAAGCGCGCCAGGGCGCGCACGCGCTCGACGCGTTCGAGCTGGCTGCCCAGCTTGTTGTGATAGACGATGCTGCCCAGCTGCGCGTTGCGGCTGGCCAGCGGCGTCTTGCGGTCGGTCTGGAAGAAGAACTCGGCATCGGCCAGGCGCGGGCGCACCACGCGCTGGTTGCCTTCGATGATGTTGTGCGGGTCCTTGGTGCTCATGTTGCTGACGATCAGGAAGCGATGCGTCAGCTTGCCGCTGGCCGGGTCGAACAGCGGGAAGTACTTCTGGTTCAGCCGCATGGTCAGGATCAGGCATTCCTGCGGCACGGCCAGGAAGCGCTCCTCGAATTCGCCGGCGTACACCGTGGGCCATTCGACCAGCGCGGTGACCTCGTCCAGCAGCGACTCGACCTCGGGATCGGTGCCCAGCGAGCCGCCCAGGCGCGCGGCCTGGGTCTGCAACTGGGCCTCGATGGTGGCGCGGCGCGTGTCGAAGGCGGCGATGACGTGGCCTTCCTCGGCCAGCAACTGGGCGTAGTCGCCGGCGGCGGCCAGGTCGAAATCGTGCTTGGACAGGAAGCGGTGGCCGCGCAGCGTGCGGCCGGCGGTCAGGCCCAGGGCGGTGACCGGCACGATGTCGGTGTCATGTAGCGCGACCAGGCCGTGGGCCGGGCGCACGAAGCGCACGGTGGTGTGGCCATCGTCCAGCTGGTAGCGCATGACCTTGGGGATGGGCAGGGCGGCCAGCGAGGCGTCCAGCGCCTGCTGCAGGCCTTCGGCCAGCGCGATGCCGGGCGCCGTGCCGCGCGCGACCAGGTAGTCCTGCTTGCCGTCGGATTCGCGCGCGAGCGTGGCGAGGTCGATATCGGCCAGGCCCTTGGCGGCCAGCTTCTTCACGAGCGCGGGGGTGGCGGTGCCGTCGGCGGCCAGGCCGATCTGCGCGGGCATGAGCTTTTCGGCATAGGCCTGCTCGGGCGCCTGGGCGCGCACCCGCGAGAAAAGGGCGGCCAGGCGGCGCGGCGTGGCGTAAGGCGTGACGTCGCAATCCTCGGCCAGCAGGCCGTTGGCGGCCAGGCTGGCGCGCAGGCCGTCGGCGAAGGCCTGGCCCAGCTTCTGCAGGGCCTTCGGCGGAAGCTCTTCGGTGAAGAGCTCGATCAGCAGGGGGCGGATGTCCTGGGCGCTCATTGTGCGGCCTCCACGTCTTGGCGGCTTGCCATGGGGAAGCCCAGCTTTTCGCGTGAATCGTAATAGGCCTGCGCGACCGCGCGCGACAGGTTGCGGATGCGGCCGATGTAGGCGGCGCGCTCGGTCACGCTGATCGCGCCGCGCGCGTCCAGCATGTTGAAGGTGTGGGCGGCCTTGAGCGTGGCTTCATAGGCCGGCAGGGCCAGCGGCACTTCCATCAGGCGCTTGGCCTCGGCTTCGTAGTCGTTGAAATGGGCAAACAGCATGGGCGCCGAGGCATGTTCGAAGTTGTAGGTGGACTGTTCCACTTCGTTCTGGTGGAACACGTCGCGGTACAGCACAGGCGCGCCGCCGGGGCCGCCTTCCGTCCAGACGAGGTCATAGACGCTTTCCACGCCCTGCAGGTACATCGCCAGGCGTTCGAGGCCGTAGGTGATCTCGCCGGTGGTCAGGCTGCAATCCAGGCCGCCGACCTGCTGGAAGTAGGTGAACTGGGTGACTTCCATGCCGTTCAGCCAGACTTCCCAGCCCAGGCCCCAGGCGCCCAGCGTCGGATTCTCCCAATCGTCCTCGACGAAACGGATGTCGTGCTCGGTCGGGTCGATGCCCAGCGCCTGCAGCGAACCGATGTACAGGTCCAGGATGTTGGTGGGCGCGGGCTTGAGCACCACCTGGTACTGGTAGTAGTGCTGCAGGCGGTTGGGGTTCTCGCCGTAGCGGCCGTCCTTGGGGCGGCGCGAGGGCTGCACGTAGGCCGCGCGCCAGGGTTCGGGACCGATGGCGCGCAGGAACGTGGCGGTATGCGAGGTGCCTGCGCCCACTTCCATGTCGTAGGGTTGCAGCAGGGCGCAGCCTTGCTGGTCCCAATACTGCTGTAGCCGGAGGATGATTTGCTGGAAAGTGAGCATGGGTTGGACGTGCCGGGTTGAGGCCTGGCCGTTGGAGTCTGCCGGGTGGATGCTTGCGGACCGCTCCCGGCTCCGGAAGGGGAGGCGGGGCGAGGGTAACGTTCGATTTTAGCGTGGCTGGCGCGGACTGGGGCGCGGGGGGCGTCCGGGCCCGCCCGGGGGCGATGCCCCGGGACATTCGCGCCGCGCCCGCGCTCGCCGTATGATTGCCGACTTGCGTCATCCGCCCGCCCTCCCAGCGCGGGCTCCGCCCCCTTTTCCTTTCACTTCCACAGCGATACGCCATGTCCGTGACCATCAAGGAAGATGACCTGATCCAGTCGATCGCCGACGCGGTCCAGTTCATCAGCTACTACCATCCCGTCGACTACATCCGCCACCTGGCGCGCGCCTACGAGCGCGAGGAAAGCCCGGCAGCGCGCGACGCGATGGCGCAGATCCTCACCAACTCGCGCCTGTGCGCCGAAGGCCGCCGCCCGCTTTGCCAGGACACCGGCATCGTCAACGTGTTCCTGAAGGTTGGCATGAACGTGCGCTTCGAGTCCTGTAGGAGCTTGCAGGCGCTCTGCGACGAAGGCGTTCGCCAGGGCTACCTGAATCCGGACAACCCGCTGCGCGCCTCGGTGCTGGACGATCCGCTGTTCGCCCGCCGCAACACCCGCGACAACACGCCCTGTATCGTCAACGTCGAACTGGTGCCCGGCGACACCGTCGACGTGCAGGTGGCCGCCAAGGGCGGCGGTTCCGAGAACAAGTCCAAGTTCGTCATGCTCAACCCCAGCGATTCGCTGGTGGACTGGGTGCTCAAGACCGTCCCGACCATGGGCGCGGGCTGGTGCCCCCCGGGCATGCTCGGCATCGGCGTCGGCGGCACCGCCGAGAAGGCCATGCTGATGGCCAAGCAATCGCTGATGGAAGACCTGGACATGCACGAGCTGCTGGCCCGCGGCCCGCAGAGCAAGCTGGAAGCGCTGCGCATCGAGCTCTATGAAAAGGTCAACGCGCTGGGCATCGGCGCGCAGGGCCTGGGCGGCCTGACGACCGTGCTGGATGTCAAGATCCACACCTTCCCCACGCACGCGGCCTCCAAGCCCGTGGCCATGATCCCCAACTGTGCCGCGACCCGCCACGCGCATTTCGTGCTGGACGGCTCGGGCCCCGCCCGCCTGGATCCGCCCGCGCTGTCCGAGTGGCCCGACGTGCACTGGGCGCCGGACTACAACAAGTCCGAGCAGGTCAACCTGGACACGCTCACGCGCGAGCAGGTCGCCAGCTGGCAGCCGGGCCAGACGCTGCTGTTGTCGGGCAAGATGCTGACGGGCCGCGATGCCGCGCACAAGCGCATCCAGGACATGCTGGCGCGCGGCGAGTCGCTGCCGGTGGATTTCGCCAACCGCGTCATCTACTACGTCGGTCCGGTCGATCCGGTGCGCGACGAAGTGGTCGGCCCGGCCGGCCCCACCACCGCCACCCGCATGGACAAGTTCACCGACATGATGCTGGCCCAGACCGGCCTCATCGCCATGATCGGCAAGTCCGAGCGCGGTCCCGTCGCCATCGAGGCGATCCGCAAGCACGGCTCGGCCTACCTCATGGCCGTGGGCGGCGCGGCCTACCTGGTCTCCAAGGCCATCCGCGGCGCGCGCGTCGTGGCCTTCGAGGACCTGGGCATGGAAGCCATCTACGAGTTCGAGGTCAAGGACATGCCGGTGACGGTCGCGGTCGACTCGCAAGGCGTGTCGGTCCACAACACCGGCCCGCGCACCTGGCAGGCGAAGATCGGCAAGATCCCGGTCGCGGCCGAGTAAGTTCGCTGCCTATCTGTTGGAATCACTTGGGCGGGCCTGCGGGCCCGCCTTTTTCATGGCATTGCTTGCGGCGATGTTCCTGTACAAGAGGCGGTAAGCAGAATGTCATGCCGTGATGGCCGATTCGTTGCCGATCACGCGCTTCACTTGGGGCGCCTGCCCTCCGACAGAAAGGAAGACTTTCGTGTTTCGCAATCTGAAGATATCGACCACCCTGCTGGGTGTGGTCGTGGTGTTTTTCGTGTTTCAACTGCTGCTGGGCGGCCTGGGCTATGTCGCCCTGGATCGCGTCGGCGCCGATGTGCGTGAGCTGCATCGCAACTCCGTGGTGGAAGGCAATGCCGTCAGCGCGGCGTCGCTGTCCCTGGTGGCCGCGCGCACCGATTTCAGCCGCTATGCCACGCGTGTCACGCAAGGCAATGCCGGCGACAAGACCTCGCTGAACACCGCGCTGGCCCACGTGGCCGATGCGGGCCGGCACTTCGCCCGCTTCGACGCGGCGCTGACCGCGGGTGATCGCGCCAGCTCGGTGACGACGGCCTATATCCAGGCGTACCGCCAATACGAAACCAACCTGAACAACGTGGCGCGCGTGCTGGAAGCCGGCGACATGACGGCCTACCTGAAGCAGGGCACCCAGGGCGTCCAGGAAACCTACATGAAGGCGCAGAGCGCATTCATGGCGTCGTCGGACGCGATCGGCGAGTCGGCGCTGGAAGGCATCACGGACATGACGGCACTGTTCTCGCTGGTGCTGGCCGGCGTGCTGGCCGCGGGCCTGGCGCTGGCGGTGGGCGTCTTCGTGATGATCCGCCGCATCATCGTGCAGCCCCTGCGTGACGTGGGTGAACTGTTCAAGCGCATCGCGGCGGGCAACCTGGCCAATCGCGTGCCCGATGGCGGCACGAACGAAATCGGTGCATTGCTGGCCGCGCTCAAGACCATGCAGGAAGGCCTGGTGACGACGGTGCGGCAGGTGCGCCAGGGCGTGGAGGAAATCCACGTCGGCACGCGCGAGATCTCGGCCGGCAACACCGACCTGTCCGCCCGCACGGAGCAGCAGGCGGCCTCGCTGGAGGAAACGGCGGCGAGCATGGAAGAGCTCGCCTCGGCGGTCAAGCAGAACAACGACAGCGCGCGCCAGGCCAGCGACATGGCGACGCAGACCTCGCAGGTGGTCGAGCGCGGCCATGCCGCCGTGGGCGGCGTGGTCGACACCATGCAGGCCATCGCGCAAAGCTCCTCGCGCATCGGCGAGATCGTGGGCGTGATCGACAGCATCGCCTTCCAGACCAACATCCTGGCGCTGAACGCGGCGGTCGAGGCTGCGCGCGCAGGCGAGCAGGGCAAGGGTTTCGCCGTGGTGGCCTCGGAAGTCCGATCGCTGGCGCAACGCAGCGCGGGCGCCGCGCGCGAGATCAAGGACCTGATCGAGGACTCCAGCGCCAAGGTGGGCCACGGCGCGCGCCAGGTGGACAGCGCCGGTGCCACCATGAGCGAGATCCTGGACGCGGTGCGCCGCGTCACCGGCATCATGGGCGAGATCTCCATGGCCACGCAGGAGCAGGCCAGCGGCATCGATCAGGTGAACCTGGCGGTATCGCAGATGGACAGCGTGACGCAGCAGAACGCTGCCTTGGTGGAAGAGGCCGCCGCCGCCGCCGGTTCGCTGGCGTCGCAGGCAAACCGCCTGCGCGAGGCGGTGGCGGTGTTCCGCCTGCCCGAGTCGGTGGTGATCGATACGGCGCCGCCGGCCTTGGGTGCTCGCCACCCCGGGCAGTCGCGCCAGGCGCTCAGTTCGGCAGCGGCCTGATCGCCTGCCCGCCGCAAGCCGCCAGCCAGTCGTCCAGCCCGCGGCCCTGCAGCCGCAGGCCGGGCGCCAGGTCACGCAGCGGCAGCAGCACGAAGGCGCGGCCGGTCATGCGCGGATGGGGCAGCACGAGACGCTCGGTGTCCAGCGACACGTCGTCGTAGCAGAGCAGGTCGAGGTCCAGCGTGCGCGGCGCGTTGCGGTAGGGGCGTTCGCGTCCGTGCGCCGCTTCGATGGACTGCAGCAGCGCCAGCAGGTCCAGCGGCGCCAGGGTGGTTGCCAGGCGCGCCGCGGCGTTGATGAAGTCGGGACCCGTGGCGTCCACGGGGGCGCTGCGGTAGAAGCGCGAGGCCTCGCAGGCCTGCACGCCAGGATTGGCAGCGAGTTCAGCCAGCGCGTCGCGCAGGGCGCCGGTGGCATCGCCCAGGTTGGCGCCCAGGCCGATATAGGCGATGTGGGTGGCGGCCGGTGTCATTCGTCGGCCGGCGCCGCGCCGCCTTGCGGCTTGCGGCGCGGACGGCGGCGGCGCTTGCGGGCGGCGCCCGTGCCTTCCTCGCGCGGCTCGTTGGCCAGCGCCTCGATCATCGCGGCGCGCGAGGCGTCGTCGTTGTCGGCCAGGTCCATCCACCACTGGGCCAGCACGCTGTCGAACTGGCCGGCGGCGGCGCGCAGCTGCAGGAAATCCACGGCGGCACGGAAGCGCGGCTGCTCGATCATGCGCCAGATCGTCTTGCCCAGGCGGCGCTCGAAGCGCGGCTGCATGAACCAGATTTCGCGCATGTCGGCGGCATAACGGCGCTGGATGGCCAGCTTCTCGGTCTGCTCGTCCAGCACCGAGTCGGCGGCCTGCGTCAGCGCGGGAATGGTGTGCTCGCCCTGTTCCAGCAACTGCTTCCAGCGCACGTCCACCAATTGCCACAGCAGCGCGGCGAACAGGAAGCTCGGGCTCACGCTCTTGCCGCTGCGCACGCGCACGTCGGTGCGCTCCAGCGCCAGCTCGACGAAGCGCTCGCCGCCGGGTTGCTCCAGCACCACGTCCAGCAGCGGCAGCAGGCCGCGATGCAGGCCTACTTCACGCAGTTGGCGCAGGCAATCCATGGCGTGGCCACAGGTCAGCAGCTTCAGCATCTCGTCGAAGAGGCGCGACGCGGGCACGTTGCCCAGCAGGTCGGCCATCGGGCGGATGGGCGACAGCGTCTCGGGGTGGATCTGGCCGTTGAGCTTGGCCGAGAAGCGCACGGCGCGCAGCATGCGCACCGGGTCTTCGCGGTAACGGGTCTGCGGGTCGCCGATCATGCGCACCACGCGCTTCTTCAGGTCGTCCACGCCGTGGCAGTAGTCGATGACCTCTTCCGTGAGGGGATCGTAGTACAGCGCGTTGATCGTGAAGTCGCGGCGGATGGCGTCCTGTTCCTGGGTGCCGAACTCGTTGTCGCTCAGGATGCGGCCGTGCTCGTCGGTCTTCTGCGTGACGGCGGCCGGGGCGCGGAAGGTCGAGGTCTCGATGATTTCCTGGCCGAAGACCACGTGCACCAGCTGGAAGCGGCGGCCGATGATGCGGGCGCGGCGGAACAGCGGGCGGGTCTGCTCGGGCGTGGCGTTGGTGGCGACGTCGAAGTCCTTGGGTTCCAGGCCGACGATCAGGTCGCGCACCGCGCCGCCCACGATATAGCCTTCGTAGCCATGCTGGCGCAACACCTCGCAGACCTTGATCGCGTGGCGCGAGACGTTGCGGCGGTCGATGCCGTGGCGGTCGCGGGCGATGCGTTGGGGACCGCTGGCCGTGGGGCGCAGCAGGCGCGAGACGAAACGCTTGATGGTGTCGGTAATCATCAGGACTTCAGGTCTTCCAGTTCGCTGAACAGGTCCAGCACGGTCCAGCCGCGCGACAGTGCGATCTCGCGCAGGGCGGGTGAGGGGTTGGCGGCCACCGGATGCGTGACCACCTCGAGCAGCGGCAGGTCATTGACCGAGTCGCTGTAGAAATGGCTGGTCTCGAAGGCGTCCAGGCGCGTGCCCAGGGTCTCGAGCCAGGCGGCGACGCGCGTCACCTTGCCTTCCTTGAAGCTGGGCGTGCCTTCGATACGGCCGGTGTAGCGGCCATTCACGAACTGCGGCTCGGTCCCGATCAGCGTGGGCACGCCGAAGGCGCGCGCGATCGGGGCGGTGACGAAGGTGTTGGTGGCCGTGACGATGGCAACCAGGTCGCCCGCGGCCAGGTGCTGGTCCACCAGCGCCAGCGCCTGGGGCTGGATGGCCGGGCGCACGACCTCGGCCATGAAGGATTCGTGCCAGGCGGCCAGGTCGAAGGGCGTGTGCGCGGCGAGCAGGCCGAGCATGAACTCGGCCGCCTGCTCGGCGGTGAGCCGTCCTTCGTTGTAGCGCACCATCAGGTCTTCGTTGCGCTGGCGCGCGACCTGCGGATCGCCCGCGCGGCCCGTGCGGGCCAGGTAGTCGGCCCACTGGTAATCGCTGTCCAGGGGCAGCAGCGTGTGGTCCAGGTCGAACAGGGCAATCCGGGCGGGAAGGGTGGTCATTGAGGTCGGTTGGCTTCTTGGTCTGCCAGCATGGCGCGCAGCAGCGGAATGGTGATGGCGCGGCCGGATGCCAGGGAGTAACGGTCCAGGGCGTCCAGCAGCGTGGCGAGCCGGCGCATGTCGCGCTCGTAGCGGGTCAGGATCCAGTTCAGGACTTCCGGGGCCAACTGCAGGCCCCGGTCACCGGCCTGCAGCGTCAAGGCGGCCAGCTTGTCGGTATCGGACAGCAACGCCAGGCGGAAGACCAGGTCCCAGCCCAGCCGGGTGCGCAGGTCTTCGCGCAAGGGCATGTGCATCGGCGCGCGGTCGCCAGCGACCGCCAGCGCGAAAGCGCGGCCCGAAGCGGCCGATTCGCGCCAGCGATTGTACAGGGCAAAGAGCGCCGCCTGGGCTTCTTCGCCCAGCAGGTGCACGTCGTCCACCGCGATCAGCCGGGGCGGCGGATCGGCGTCGGGCGCTTCGCGCAAGGCTTGCGGATCGGCGTCGGCGCCGAAATAGCGCGCCCCCGGCAAGGCGCCCAGCGCACGCAGCAGGTGGCTGCGGCCGCTGCCCGCCGGCCCCCAGAAATAGGCGGCATGTCCGGGCGCCAGCGCGCGCGCGCCGGCCAGCGCCTCGTTGTTGGGCCCGGGAATGAAGTTGGACAACGACGGCGCCGGTTCGGGCAGCACGTCCAGAAGCAATTGGCGATTCATGCGTGGCGGGACCGCGCCATCCGGCGTCCGGCCCCCGTCGGACCCCCGCCAGGGCTGCATTTCGCAGGGCCCGCGTGGGTTAAAAGGTAGGTCATCGTAAAATACGTCCAGCGGACGCAGATTTCTCGTCCAAAACTTCGCGATTGTTACATACCCCACGGCTTTTCTCATGACAAATCCTGACTCGGCTCCCCTGACCTACCGCGACGCTGGCGTCGACATCGACGCGGGCGACGCGCTGGTCGATCGCATCAAGCCCTTGGCCGCCAAGACCATGCGCGAAGGGGTGATGGCTGGCATCGGCGGTTTCGGCGCGCTTTTCGAAGTGCCCAAGAAATACCGCGAGCCCGTGCTGGTCTCCGGCACCGACGGCGTGGGCACCAAGCTCAAGCTGGCCTTCGAGTGGAACCGCCATGACACGGTCGGCATCGACCTGGTCGCCATGAGCGTCAACGACATCCTGGTGCAGGGCGCCGAGCCGCTCTTCTTCCTGGACTACTTCGCCTGCGGCAAGCTGTCGGTCGACACGGCCGCCAGCGTCGTGGGCGGCATCGCCCGCGGCTGCGAACTGGCCGGCTGCGCGCTGATCGGCGGCGAAACCGCTGAAATGCCCGGCATGTACCCCGATGGCGAATACGACCTGGCGGGCTTCGCCGTGGGCGCGGTGGAAAAGTCGAAGATCATCGACGGCAAGACCATCGTGCCGGGCGACGTGGTGCTGGGCCTGGCGTCCAGCGGCGCGCACTCCAACGGCTATTCGCTGCTGCGCAAGATCATCGCGCGCGCCGGCGCCCGTCCCGAGCAGGACTTCCACGGCAAGCCGCTGGTGGAAACCGTGATGGCGCCCACCCGCATCTACGTCAAGCAGGTGCTGGCCGCCCTGGCCGCCCACGGCGCGGCCATCAAGGGCCTGGCGCACATCACCGGCGGCGGTTTGCTGGACAACGTGCCGCGCATCCTGCAGCCTGGCCTGCAAGCCCGCCTGCACCGCGATGCCTGGCAGATGCCCGAGCTGTTCTCGTGGCTGCAGCGCGAAGGCGGCGTGGCCGATGAAGAAATGCACCGCGTCTTCAACTGCGGCATCGGCATGGTCGTCGTGGTGCCGGCCGCCGAGGCCGATGCCGTGGCGCAAACCCTGCGTGCGCAAGGCGAAACGGTCAGCGTGCTGGGCGAGATCGTCGAGCAGGGCAAGGACGCCCCGCAGACCATCGTCGTATAAGCGACTCGTGGGCTGGCTGCCAGCCTGGCGCCGGTCCTCGTCCGCTGTCCTGGCATTCCACAGGCCCGCCCCACGGCGGGCCTGCTGCATCCTGGCGCAGGGCTCCCTGGCGCAGGGCTCCCTGGCATGGCGGCCTGCCTTGCGCATCGGGCATTCGCGGCGCAGAATCGGCGATGGATTCCCAGACCTACAAGACAGGAGCCCGACATGCGTATCCTGATCCTGGGGGGCACCGGTTTCATCGGACGTCATCTCGTCGCTCGCCTGTCCGCCGCCGGCCACGCCCTCACCCTTCCCACCCGCCGCCTGGCGCATGGACGCGACCTGCTCGTGCATCCGACCGCCACCGTGCTGGAAGCCGACATCCACGACGAGGCCGTCATCGAGCGGCTGCTGCCCGGGCATGACGCCGTCATCAACCTGGTCGGCATCCTGCACAGCCAGCGCGGCAAGCCCTATGGCGCCGACTTCGAGCGCGTGCACGTCCTGCTGCCGCGGCGCGTGGCCTACGCCTGCCGCACGCACGGCATCGGACGTTTCCTGCATGTCAGTGCATTGGGGGCGTCGCCTACCGCGCCCAGCATGTACCTGCGTTCCAAGGGCGACGGCGAGACCGCCATCCGCGCGGCCTTCCAGTCGCCCGGCGCCGGCAGCTTCACGCTGATGCGCCCGTCGGTGGTGTTCGGCCCGGACGACAATTTCCTGAATCTCTTCGGCCGCCTGGCGCGCTGGTTTCCCGTGCTGCCGGTGGGCGGGGCCAAGGTGCGCATGCAGCCGGTCTATGTCGAGGATCTGGTGCTGGCCATGCAGGCCGCGCTGACCTTGCCTGCCGCGGCCGATGCCACGTATGAGGTCGTGGGGCCGCATGTGTACACGTTGGGTGAGCTGGTGTCGCTGGCCGCCGCCGCGGCCGGGCATCCGCGGCCGGTCATCGCCTTGCCGGATGCCCTGGCCCGTGCGCAGGCGATGTTCTTCGAGTGCCTGCCGGGCGATCCGCTGGTGTCGCGCGACAACCTGGATTCCCTGACGGTGGACAACGTCGCCACGCGGCCGCTCAGTGCGGAGCTGGGCGTGGTGCCCACGCCGCTGGAAGGGGTGCTGGCGCGCGCCGACCTGGCGGCGCGCGCCAGCGATCGGCGGCAACGCCCCTAGCCTGGCTAGCCGATGCGCGCCGGCGCATGGCCCGCGGCGGATGGCGCGGTCCGCGCCGCGCGCACGTGCACGACGATGCCCGCGATCACGACCACCAGCGCGGCCGCGCCCGTGGACAGCACGATGGGCCGGTGCTGGTCGACGAACAGCATGACCACGAGCGAGACGATGATGAAGGCGATGGTGGCGTAGGTCAGGTACGGAAACAGCCACATCTTCAGGCGGATCTCGCGGCCTTCCTTCTCCAGCTTGCGGCGCATGTGCAACTGCGAGAACGCGATCACCAGGTAGACCAGCATGGCGATCATCCCGGTGGTGTTCATCAGCAGGTCGAGGATGTCGCGCGGCCGCAGCGACTCGAAGAAATTGATGAAGGCAACGGCCACGGCCGTGGCGCACGAGACGATCACCGCCGGCACCGGCGTGCCGTTGGCGCGGGTGCGCTGCAGGAAGGCAGGCGCATCGCCGCGCCTGGACAGCGAATACAGCATGCGCGAGCAGGTGTAGTGCGCCGAGATGAAGCAACTGCTCACCGAGGTGAGGACCACGAAGTTCATCACGAACTGCGCGCCGGGGATGCCCAGCAGTTCCAGGGTGCGGCGATAGGAGCCGTAGCCGGACTGGCCCAGCAGCGGATCGTTCCACGGCACCAGGCAGACGATCAGGAAGATCGAGCCGATGTAGAACAGGCAGATGCGCCAGACCACGGAATTGGTGGTGCGCACGATCTGCCCGGCGGGATCCTTGGCCTCGGAGGCGGCGATGGTGACGATCTCGGCCCCCAGGAAGGCGAACATCACGCCCAGCAGCGCCACCACTACCGAGCTGGCGCCATTGGGCATGAAGCCGCCGTGGGCCGTCAGGTTCGCAAGGCCGCGCGCCTCGCCCCAGGGCCAGAGGCTCAGCACCGCCAGCGACCCCACCACGATGAAGCAGACGATGGCCACGACCTTGATCAGCGCGAACCAGAACTCGAATTCGCCGTAGTTCCTGACCTGCAGGAAGTTCACGATGATCAGCCCGCCGGTCATGATGGCGGTGAAGGTGCTGATGCTGATGGCCGGGAACCAGCCGTGCAGGATCATGCCCGCCACGTAGGCTTCCCAGGCCATCAGCAGGGTCCAGAACCACCAGTACAGCCAGCCGATGGTGAAGCCCGCCCACCGCCCGATGGCTTTCTCCGCGTACGTCGAGAAGGAGCCCGTGTCGGGCGAGGAGGTCGCCATCTCGCCGAGCATGCGCATGATGAAGATGACCAGGATGCCGCCGGCGAGATACGCCAGGATGGTGGCCGGCCCCGCCTGCGCGATGACGGAGCCCGAGCCGACGAAGAGGCCGGCGCCGATCACGCCGGCGATCGACATCATCGTCAGGTGGCGGGTCTTGAGGGTGGCGCTCAGCCGGCTTGTGTCGTCGTGGCGGCTGGCTTGAGGGGAATCAGTCTGCATGGTGTCTTCCTCCGTATTCCGCTGCAGGCAGCGGTGGCGGACTGGTTGTAAGGGAGCGCACGTCCCTGCGCCGGGGTGCGTTGCGGAAGATGCGGGGCCCCTCCCGCGGGGAGGGGGCATCCGGATCGGGGTGGGCCGGGCGGCTCTGCTGGCGCCGCCGGGCGAGGACGGTCCGGCGATCGCGCCGGACCGGGTGGGGCTCAGGAATAGGCGGCCGCCACGCTTTCGGCGAGGATGCCCAGGCCTTCGTCCGCCACCTCGTCGGTCACGGTCAGCGGCACCAGGATGCGGATGATGTTGCCGTGGGTGCCGCAGGTCAGCAGGATCAGCCCACGCTTGGCCGCCTCCGCCACGACGCGCCGGGCGGCCTCGCCGTCGGGCTGGTGCACGTCGCCGTCGCGGCCCAGTTCGAACGCCACCATCGCGCCCAGGCCGCGCACGTCGACGACCTGCGGATGCCTGGCGGCCACCTCGCGCAGCCCGGCCTTCAGGCGTTCCCCCAACTGCCGGCCGCGCGCCAGCAACTGCTCCTGCTCGAACACCCGCAGCACGGCCAGTGCGGCCGCGATCGCGACCGGGCTGCCGGCATAGGTGCCCCCCAGGCCGCCGGGCGCGGGCGCATCCATGACCTCCGCGCGTCCGGTCACCGCCGAGATCGGGTAGCCGCCGCCCAGCGACTTGGCCGTGGTGATGAGATCGGGCGCCACCGGCCACTGTTCGCTGGCATACCAGGTGCCGGTGCGGCCGGCGCCGGTCTGTACTTCGTCGGCGATCAACAGGATCCCATGGTCATCGGCGATCTTCTTCAGGCCCAGGATGAATTCGGGCGGCGCCGCGTAGAAGCCGCCTTCGCCCTGTACCGGTTCGATCAGGAACGCGGCGACGCGTTCGGCCTCGATGTCATGCTTGAAGAGCGCGCGCACCGAGTCCAGGGCGGCTTCGGCGGTAATGCCGTGCAGCGGGTTCGGGTAGGTGGCGTGGTAGATGTCGGCGGGAAACGGACCGAAGCCGATCTTGTAGGGCGCCACCTTGCCGGTCAGCGCCATCGTCAGGTTGGTGCGGCCATGAAAGCCGCCGCCGAAGGCGATGATGCCGGGGCGCCGCGTGTGGGCGCGGGCGATCTTCACGGCATTCTCCACCGCTTCCGCGCCGGAGGTCAGGAACAGGGTCTTCTTCGGCGCGTCGCCGGGCGCCAGCGCATTGAGCTTCTCGGCCAGTTCGATGTACGAGGCGTACGCGACGACCTGGAAGCAGGTGTGGCTGAATTTCTCGACCTGCGCCTGCACGGCCGCGGTGATTTCCGGATGGGTGTGGCCGGTGTTGAGCACGGCGATGCCGCCGGCGAAATCGATGTGGCGGCGGCCTTCGACGTCCCAGATCTCCGCGTTCCTCGCATGGCTGGCGAAAAGCGCGTGCGACTGGCCCACGCCGCGGGGCAGGGCGGCCTGGCGACGCGCGAGCAGTTGGGCGTTGTCCTGGGCGACGGGGGCGGGCTGGGTGATAAAGTTGCTGACTGGATGGTTCATGAGGGCTCCACGGTGGCCAGCGCTCCGGGCACGCGGTCCACGCGGACCGCGGGTGCTTGCTGGCGAGGCGCCAATGTAGAAACCGTGGCGCTCGAAGTCCATGTACAGCACCCGCCGCCAGATGCCGTACTGTGCTGGGCGGGAGGCCGCTACAGGAAAACCCTGAGAGCCGCGCCGGCAGGCTGCGCCAGGGCGGCCTGCTGCGGGCGCCGCTTTCCGATCCCGTTCCGACCTGCTGGATTTTCCGATGTCTCTGCCTTGCCTTCTTCCCCGCCTGTCATGCTGACGCTGCGCCACGACGCCTCCACGCCGCTGGTCGGGCAGATCATCGACGGCGTGCGGGCGCTGGTCGCGGACCAGACCCTCAAGCCGGGCGCCAAGCTGCCCTCGATCCGGGCATTCGCCGCCTCGCACGCGGTAAGCGTGTTCACCGTCGTCGAGGCCTATGACCGGCTGGTGGCGCAGGGCGTCCTGGTCTCGCGCGCCAATGCCGGCTTCTTCGTCAACCGCGTGGCCGACGCGGCCCGCCTGGAAGAGGCGCGGCGCGAGCAGCCCGTGTTCGATGCCGCCTGGTACCTGAAGCGCATCTTCGAGAATCGCGACTGGCCGATGCTGCCGGGCTGCGGCTGGCTGCCGGACGAATGGATGTTCGCGGACGGGGCGCGCCGCGCCTTGCGCAAGCTCGCGAGCGACGGCGTGACGCTGAGCGGGTATGGCGATCCGTTGGGCCTGCCCGCCCTGCGCCAGGCAATCGCGCACAACCTTGCGCAGGATCAGCTCATCCACGCCTCGCCCTCCCAGGTCATGCTCACGCACGGTTCCAGCCAGGGGCTGGACCTGGCTGCCCGCACGCTCGTCGCACAGGGCGATGTGGTGCTGGTCGACGAACCGGGTTATCCCAACGTGATGAGCGTGCTGCGCTTCCAGGGGGCGGTCCTGGTGGGCGTGCCGCGCACGCCGGAGGGCTACGACCTGCAGGAGCTGGAAAGGCTGATCGCGGCGACGCGCCCGAAGGCGTTCTTCACCCAGCCGCGCCTGCAGAGCCCGACCTGCTCGCGTGCCAGCCTGGCGCAGTTGCACCAGGTGCTGCAGCTTGCCAGCCAGCACGGCGTGACGCTGGTCGAAAACGATATCTACGCCGACATGGATGCCAGCCACCAGCCTTCGCTGGCCAGCCTGGATCAGTTGCGGCGTGTCGTCTACCTGGGCAATTATTCCAAGACCGTGTCGGCCAACCTGAGGGTCGGCTACCTGCTGGCCCATCCCGACGTGCTGGCGCCGATGCTGCGCCTGAAGATGCTCTCGGGCCTGACGAGTTCCGAGGTGAGCGAGCGGCTGGTCCACAACATCGTCACCGACGGCCGCTGGCGCAAACACTTGCGGCAGCTGCGCGAGCGCCTGGCCGCCGCGCACGGCGAGGTCGCGCAGCGGCTGCGCGGACTCGGCTTCGAGATGTTCTGCGAACCCTGCGAGGGCATGTACCTGTGGGCGCGCCACCCGGCCGTTCCCGATGGCCGGGTGGCGGTCGACGCGGCCGCCCAGGCGGGCATCCTGCTCGGCCTGGGGCAGCTCTTCATGGTGGATGCGCAGCCCACCGGCTGGCTGCGTTTCAACGTGGCATTCAGTCTCGACGCAGGCCTGTGGACGTGGCTGGAGACCTGGCTGGCGGCGCGGGGGGACGAGGGCGCCGCGGTGTCCTGAACCCGCCGGCCGGCCGCGCCGGGCGTCAGCGCACCAGCGACTTCAGCGCCAGGCGGATGCCTTCCGACACGTCCACGCCTTCGGGCAGGGTCTTGAGCGCCGCGCTCGATTCGCGATCGGAATAGCCCAGCGCCATGAGGGCGTTCAGGATGTCCGACTGGCTGTCGGGCACGGCGGGCGCCGCGGCGCCCAGGTCGGCGCCCAGCTTGCCGCGCATTTCCAGCAGCAGGCGTTCGGCGGTCTTCTTGCCGATGCCGGGCACGCGGATGAGCCTGGCCGATTCCTGCAGCGTGATGGCCTGGGCAAGATCGGCCACCGTCAGGCCGGACAGCACCGCCAGCGCGATGCGCGCGCCGATGCCGCTGACCTTGATCAGCTCGCGGAATGCGGCGCGTTCCTGGGCGCTGGCAAAGCCATAGAGCACATGCGCGTCTTCGCGCACGGCCAGGTGGGTGTAGAGCGTCACGCGCGCGCCGGTCTCGGGCAGGGCGTAGAGGGTGCTCATGGGCACGTCGATGTCGTAACCCACGCCGTTCACGTCCACGCACAGCGTGGGCGGCGATTTTTCCAGCAGCGTGCCGGTGATGCGTCCGATCATGATAGGGCGATGAGACGGCCGCGGCGCATGCGCGCGCGGCCAGGGGTTGCAAGGGCGCCGAGACCGCCCAGGCGGTCGGCCAGCGGCGCGGCGTGGGCGTGGCAGATCGCGCAGGCCAGCGCGTCGGCCGAGTCGGGCGCGGGGCGCCCGTCCAGCGACAGCAGGTGCTGCACCATCGCCTGCACCTGTTCCTTGGCGGCGCGGCCGGTGCCCACCACCGATTTCTTGATCTGCAGCGCGGTGTACTCGTGCACCTCCAGCCCCGAGTCGGCCAGCGCGCACAGCGCCGCGCCGCGCGCCTGGCCCAGCAGCAGCGTGCTGGCCGGGTTGGTGTTCAGGAACACCTTTTCCATGGCGGCGACGTCGGGCCGGGTGTCGCCCGCGACTTCACGCAGGTTGTCGAGGATGACCTTCAGGCGCTGCGACAAGCCGAGGCTGGCGGGCACGACCACCGTGCCGCTGGCCACGTAGCGCAGCCGCCCGCCCACGGCATCGACCACGCCGAAGCCGGTGCGGCGCAGGCCGGGATCGATGCCGAGGATGCGCATGGCCGCCGTCGTGCCTAGTGGCGGAAGTGACGGGTGCCGGTCAGCACCATCGCGATGCCGCGCTCGTCGGCGGCCGCGATCACTTCGTCGTCACGCACGCTGCCGCCCGGCTGGATGACGCAGGTCGCGCCCGCGTCGCACACCACGTCCAGGCCGTCGCGGAAGGGGAAGAAGGCGTCCGATGCCACGGCCGAGCCCTGCAGCGTCAGGCCGGCGTTCTCGGCCTTGATCGAGGCGATGCGCGCCGAGTCGATGCGGCTCATCTGGCCCGCGCCCACGCCCATCGTCATGCCGTCGGCCACGAACACGATGGCGTTGGACTTCACGAACTTGGCGACCTTCCAGGCGAACTGCAGATCCTTGAACTGCTGCTCGGTGGGGGCCTTCCTGGTGACGACCTTCAGGTCGGAGACCGGCACGTCATGCGCGTCCGGGCTCTGGACCAGCCAGCCGCCGCCCACGCGCTTGACGTCGAGCGGGTTCTGACCCGTGCCGGCCGGCACCTCCAGCACGCGCACGTTCTTCTTGGCGGCCAGGATGGCCAGGGCCGCGCCGTCATAGGCGGGGGCCAGCAGCACTTCCATGAACTGACCGCTGACGGCCTCGGCGGTGGCCGCGTCCACCGGACGGTTGAAGGCGATGATGCCGCCGAAGGCCGAGGTCGGGTCGGTCTTGAAGGCCTTCTCGTAGGCGGCCAGCGTGCCTTGCGCCACGGCCACGCCGCAGGGGTTGGCGTGCTTCACGATCACGCAGGCGGGCGCCTCGAAGCTGCGCACGCATTCCCAGGCGGCATCGGCGTCGGCGATGTTGTTGTAGGACAGTTCCTTGCCCTGCAGCTGGCGGTAGTTGCCCAGCAGGCCGGCGGCGCGTTGCGCGTCGGTGTAGAACGCGGCGCTCTGGTGCGGGTTCTCGCCGTAGCGCAGCGCCTGCGCCTGGTTCATCTGCAGCGTCAGCACGCGCGGCCACGGGTTGCGGGCGGGCGCGGCGTCCTGGGCGGGCGCGGTCTCGGCCAGGCTGCTCAGGTAGGCGGCGATGGCGCCGTCATAGGCGGCGGTGTGGGCGTAGACCTTGGCGGCCAGCTCCAGGCGCAGGGCGTACGACGGGGCGCCGGCGGGGCTGTCCATGTCGGCCAGCACGCGGCTGTAGTCGGCGGGGTCGATCACGACGGCCACGCCGCCGGCTTCCGTGCCGTGGTTCTTGGCGGCGGCGCGCAGCATGGCCGGGCCGCCGATGTCGATGTTCTCCACCGCGTCGGCGAAGGTGCAGCCGGGCTTGGCCACGGTTTCGCGGAAGGGGTAGAGGTTGACCACCAGCAGGTCGATGCGGTCGATGCCCTGTTCCTTCAGCGTCTGCATGTGCTCGGCGCTGTCGCGGCGGGCCAGCAGGCCGCCGTGGATGCGCGGATGCAGCGTCTTCACGCGGCCGTCCAGGATCTCGGGCGAACCCGTGTGGGCGGCGACTTCGGTGACGGGCAGGCCGGCTTCGGCCAGCAGCTTGGCGGTGCCGCCGGTCGACAGCAGGCGCACGCCGCGCACGTTCAGGGCGCGCGCGAATTCGACGATGCCGGTCTTGTCGGACACGGAGAGCAGGGCGGTTTCAGGTTTCATCGGGGCAGGGAAGGGAAGGAATGGAAAAGGGGCGAGGGGCGTTCAGGCGCGGATGTTGTGAGCCAGCAGCTTCTTGCGCAGCGTGTTGCGGGTGATGCCCAGCATTTCGGAGGCGCGCGACTGGTTGCCGCCCGAGCGCTCCATGGCCACTTCAAGCACGGGGCGCTCGACGCAGCGCATCACCATTTCCCACATGTCGTGGGGCTCGGCGTCGCCGAGGTCTTCGAAATACCGTGCCAGGCTATCGCGCACGCAGTCTTCCAGAACGTCTTTCTTGCTCATGTATCGAATCGGAGGTGGGGGACTGAAAAATGAAATGGCTGGCGGCCGCTCAGGCTGCCAGGGAATACGCGGCGCCAGGCGCGTCGTGCCGCTGCATCAGCCGCTCGAACCAGTCGGCGACGGCTTGATGCTGTTCGCGGGTGGATTCCAGGCGGTTCATGACATCGCAGAACGCCTGGGCCCCGGGCAGGCCGGCGACGTACCAGCCGATGTGCTTGCGCGCCGTGCGCACGCCGGTGATCTCGCCATAGAAATGGTAGTGATCATCCAGGTGCGCCAGCAGCAAGCCGCGCATTTCGCCGTAGCTGGGCGGCGGCAGGCGTTCGCCCGTGCGCAGGTAATGGTCTGTCTCGCGGAAGAGCCATGGGCGGCCCTGCGCGGCGCGGCCCAGCATGACCGCGTCGGCGCCAGTGTAGTCCAGGACGGCGCGGGCCTTTTCCGGACTGTCGATGTCGCCATTGGCCACGACCGGGATCGACAGCGCCGCCTTGACCTCGCGGATGGTGTCGTATTCGGCGTGGCCGGTGTACAGGTCGGCCCGGGTGCGGCCATGCAGGATCAGCGCCGAGATGCCGATGTCCTCGGCCATGCGCGCCACGCGCAGCGCGTTGCGGTGCTCGGGGTCCCAGCCGGTGCGGGTCTTCAGCGTGACGGGGATGCCCAGCGGGCGGCAGGCGTCGACGACGGCCTGCACGATGCGCCCCACCAGCGGTTCGTCGCGCAGCAGCGCCGAGCCGGAAGCGGCCTTGCAGACCTTCTTGACCGGGCAACCCATGTTGATGTCGATGATCTGCGCGCCGCGCTGGACGTTGAAGACGGCGGCCTCGGCCATCATGGCCGGGTCGGCGCCGGCGATCTGGACCGCGATGGGGTCGATCTCGCCGCGGTGATCGAGCCGGCGCGAGGTTTTCACGCTGTCCCAGAGCTGGGGGTTGCTGGCGGCCATTTCCGACACGGCGTAGCCCGCCCCCAGCTTCTTGCAGAGCTGGCGGAAAGGGCGATCCGTCACGCCCGCCATGGGGGCGACGAATACATTGTTGGGGAGGGTCCAGGGGCCGAGGCGCATCGGCGGATTTTAACCCCCCGATGGCCGGGAGGCCCCGCCACGCGCCCGGGCCTTGCCTGGCGGGCCTTTCAGGCCCGCAGGCCCTGCAGCAGGTGGCGTGCCAGGGGCGCGCGCAGCGGCGCCGCCAGGTCCAGACCCAGCAATGCCAGGCCGCAGGCGTGCTCGACGGCGGGCAGGCCGGTGGCGAACACCCGGGGCAGGAAGTCGGTGACGCCCGCCGTGGCGCGGCGGTCCGGCTGGCGGGCCTGGGCATATTGCGCCAGCAAGGGGGCGGGGTCGGTGTCGGCCTGCCGCAGCCAGCCGGCCAGCGACAGCGCAAGCCGGGCCGCGTCGCGCAAGCCCAGGTTCAAGCCTTGCCCGGCCACCGGGTGCAGTGTCTGCGCGGCGTTGCCGATGGCCGCCGTGCGGCCTTCCGCCAGCGCGGGACGCAGGCGCAGGGCCAGCGGGAAGACGCCGTCCGGGCGCTGGGCGGACAGGCGGCCCAGGCGGGTGCCGAAAGCCGCGTTCAACGCACGCGAGAACTCGGCTTCGTCCATGGCCTGCAACTGGCTGGCCCGTTCAGGACGGCAGCACCACACCACGGAATGGACGTCGGGGCCGGCGGGGTGGGGCAGCAGGGCGAGCGGGCCTTCCTGGGTGAAGCGCTCCCACGCCCAGCCCGCGCGCGGCAGGCTGGCGCGCGCCAGGCTCAGTACGGCGTGCTGGTCGTAATCGCGCGGGGCGGCGTCGCCTGGCGTGCCGTCGGCCTGCACGGCCACGCCGCAGGACCAGGCGCGTCCAGCCTGTTCGATGGTGGCGCCCTGGGCGTCATGGCGCGCCAGGCGCGCCTGGCCGTCCTCGATGACCTGCACGCCGCTTTTCGCGACGGCCTCGGCCAGCGCCTGGTGCAGCGCGGTATAGCCCGCGACGCTGCCCAGGCGGGGCACGCCGTAGTCGTCATGCCTGATGAGGGTGCGGCCCAGGCGGCCGCGCTGCGACACGTGCACCGTGCGGATCTCGGCCGCCAGGCGGGGCCAGGCGCCCAGCGACTCCAGCAGCACCTGGCTGCCGTGGTTCATGGCCAGCGAGCGCGGGTCGGCGGCATGGCCGGCGCCGCGCAGCGGGGCGCGGAACAGGGCGATGCGGTCGGGCCGCGGGGCGGTGCGCGCCAGCAGCAGCGCCAGCGCGCTGCCGGCCGGGCCGCCGCCGAGGATGGCGATGTCGTGGTCGGGCAGGCTCATGCCGGGCATTCTACCCGTGGGCGGGAGGCTGTCCGCTTGCGTTGCCGCAGAGGAACGGGGCAATCCGGATTGCGGGAAAGCCCCGTCCTGCCGTACGCTGCGGGTCGCTTTCCACCCGACTGTCACATTTCTCCCTTTTCCGCCATGCATGTCATCGACGTGACGCCGATCAATCCCCGGCCCGCCGCGCCGCGCGCGCGCCATTTCCGGCACAAGCTGGTGGCGGGGCTGTTGGCCACCTTCCTGGGCTTCCTGGGCGCGCATGCCTGGTACATGGGGCGCCGCCGCCCCTGGCTCATCACCGGCTGTTCGCTGATCCTGCTGGCGCTGTCCACGCAGGCCGATATCTGGTGGGACAACCCCGCCTTCTTCCTGTTGCTGATCCCGGCGGTGGACGGCTTCATCAGTTCTGCCATTTATTGCCTGACGCCGGACGAGGCTTTCGATCAACGCTACAACAGCGGCCAGGCGCGCGTCTCCCGTTCGGGGCTGGGCCCGATCTTCCTGGCCATCGCCAATCTGCTGATCGCCACCATCGTGACGCTGTCGGGCGTGGCGACCATCGTTCTCTACATCTGGACGGCCGTGGGCTGGCTGGACGGCTACGTGCTCTGAGCGACCTGAGCGCTGTTGCGCGGATGCCATTTCCCGTAAGTTGGATGTAAAAGCCCGGCTAAAATCTTGTATTTGAAGGAAAATCGGCCTAAGATCGAGGTTCTTCAATTTCGGAGCTGCTCTGTGAGCACTGGCAACAGCGCTGGACACGCCGCCACTGACGGCGACAGTAGTCGATCCCGCATCGGCTACGCTGCCTGACAGGATTTACGCAGAGCACCGCCTGCCGCATCCTGTCCTGCAGGGTGTGGCATACCACCAACGGTTTTCCTGGATTCGCCCCATCGGCGCACATCCAGTCCTTCCGAATCGCTGGTGCATTCCACCCAATCCGTTCCACGCGACCCTTCCATTCGGAAAGGCCCGGTCATGCGTCCTGCGTGTTCCCGGCCAGACGACTGGGAGCAAGTCACGGCTGAGCCTGCTTACGACGTTCCGTGCTGCAACAGGAGGTCGATATGCGTCTTTTCGAACTGTTCCTTCGCCGTGCCGGCGTCTCCCGCGCGACCGCGCAAGGCCAACGCCGCGCCGTGTCGCGCTTGACGGTCGAGTGTCCGCAAGCCTCGGTGGGCAGCCTGCGCAAGCAGATCTACCTGGATTTCCAGGCGGCCGGCCTGGACGTGGCGCACATGGAGGTCGACCGCGGCGAGACCGCCGGCATGGCGGCGGCCTGCGTCACCGTGCGCTGCGAGCCCGGCCAGCGCCGCGACCTGATGTCGCAGGCGCGCCGCCTGAGCGCGCATCCCGACGTGCGCCGCGTGCAATGGGGCGACACGCGCCAGCCGCGCGAGCACGCCTGAACATGCCCGGCCTGGCAAGCGGGGGTCGGGTTTACACCTGATTCAGCGCAAGGCCGGGCCAGATTCGCTCGTCTACAATCGAAAAGCCCCGCGCCGCGTGTGCCGGGGCTTTTTTTCCCTCTATCGGCACCCTCGGGCATGGACTGGATCGGCTGGCTGGTTCCCTGGGAGTTCTCTCCCACCCTGATCGCCGCCTTCGTGCTGGCGGGCGTGCTATTCCTGCGCGGCCAGCGCGTGCACCGGGTCAATGGCGCGCGCCAGGCCCTGTTCTGGGCCGGCATGGTGCTGCTCTACCTGTCGCTGCACACCCGGGTCGACTATTACGCCGAGCGGATGTTCTTCATCCACCGGATCCAGCACCTGGTGCTGCATCACCTGGGGCCGCTGGTGCTCATGGCCGCCTACCCCGGTTCGGTCATGCGGGCAGGCCTGCCGCTGGCCTGGCGCAACCGGCTCATGAGGTTCCGCCGTACGCTGGCGGGACGCATCCTGGAAGGGGTGCTGACCAATCCCATCTTCGTGCCGGCGCTGTTCGTCTTCCTGGTGCTGATCTGGCTGCTGCCGTCGGTGCAGTTCTATTCGATGCTGGACTGGCGCCTGTACCGCCTGATGAACTGGTCAGTGGTCATCAGCGGCTTCATGTACTGGAACCTGATCCTGGACCGCCGGCCCAGTCCGCCCGCGGCCATGTCGCCCGGCGGGCGCGTGATCTCGCCCATCGTGACCATGGCGCCGCAGATGGTCGCGGGCGCGGTCATCGCCTTCACCGAGCGCGACATCTATCCCTTGTTTGAATTGTGCGGCCGGGCCATGGCCATGTCGGCGCAGACCGACCAGAGCATCGGCGGCCTCACCATGTGGATTCCCGCTGCCATGACCGAGGTCATCGGCCTGTTGGTGGCGCTGCGCACATTGATGCGCCTGTCTTCCAGGGGGCGTTGGGGCGCGCCGCCCCTCGCGCGGCCCGCCACCCGGTCGGCCACCGGCTGAATCCGCCCCCGCCTTCAGTTGGAGGCGAGCGGCAGCCAGGCCGAGAGATCCTCTCCTTCCTTCCCGTCCTTGGCTTGCGCGGGGGCCGGGGCACCCGCCCCGGACGCGCCCTGGCCTGATGCCCGCGAGTCCGGCGCTTGCCCCTCCGGATGCCAGTCGACGCCGCGCGACCTGGCATGCGCGAGCAAGGCGTCCAGCACGGCGCGGGCCTGCGGCGGACCTTGTTCCGGTCCCCATGCGGCCAGCAGCGCATCAAGGGCATCTCGCCAATCCTGCGCCTCGTCGACGTCCGGCGTGCCGGGGGAGCCTGTCTCCCGCCGGGGGCCTGGGCGTGGTTGGGTTTCCATCGCGGGTCCTCCTTGCCTGGCGCGCCAGGGGCTTGCGCATGACGCCGGCCAGGGCAGCGCGACGCCGCCGGACCGGCGCGGCTGTGTTCAGCCGTTGCGGAAGATGAAGCTATAGGCATTCAGGGCCGGCACGCCGCCCAGGTGTGCATACAGCACCTTCGAGCCGGCCGGGAATTCGCCGTTGCGCACCATGTCGATCATGCCGTGCATCGATTTTCCCTCGTATACCGGGTCGGTCAGCATGGCTTCCTGGCGGGCGCACAGGCGGATGGCCTCGAGCGTGCCTTCGTTCGGCAGGCCGTACTCGGGGCCGCCGTAGCGCGTATCCAGGATGATGTCGGCGTCGGTGATCTCGCGGTCCAGCTCGACGAGCTTCGCGGTGTTTTGCGCAATGCGCAGCACCTGCGCGCGGGTCGCTTCGGGCTTGGCCGAGGCGTCGATGCCGATCACGCGCTGGCTGCGGCCATCGGCCGCGAAACCCACCACCATGCCTGCCTGCGTGCTGCCCGTGACCGAGCACACGACGATGTAGTCGAAGGTGAAGCCCAGTTCCTTCTCCTGTTGCCGCACTTCCTCGGCAAAGCCCACGAAGCCGAGTCCTCCCTTGGGATGCTCCGAGCATCCGGCCGGGATGGGGAAAGGCTTGCCGCCCGCGCGGCGCACGTCTTCCATCGCCTGCTCCCAACTGGGGCGGATGCCGATGTCGAAACCGGCGGCGTCGAGGCGCACATCCGCGCCCATGATGCGCGACATCTCGATGTTGCCGACCCGGTCATAGACGGCGTCGGAGTAGTTGACCCAGTTCTCCTGCACCAGGACGCATTTCATGCCCAGATGCGCGGCCACGGCCGCCACCTGGCGGGTCTGGTTCGACTGGATGCCGCCGATCGATACCAGCGTGTCGTAGCCGCCTTCGATGGCCTCGGGAATCAGGTATTCGAGCTTGCGGGTCTTGTTGCCGCCGAAAGCCAGGCCGGAGTTGCAGTCCTCGCGCTTGGCGTAGAGCTCGACCTTGCCGCCGAGGTGGGCGGACAGGCGCTTGAGCGGCTGGATGGGCGTGGGGCCGAAGGTCAACGGATGGCGGGTGTGTTGCTGGAGATTCATGGTCGGATTCCTGGCAGGCAGAAGGGGAAAAGACCTTGAAATGATAGGGAAAAATGCCAGAAATTTAATTCTGAAGTTAGACCTTATTTTGAGTCATGGGCAATGATTTTTGATTGTATTTATCGAATAATTTATCTTTTTTGTCTTTTAAGGAAATTAAATTTCTCATGAAGAATGCGTCTTCCGCTCCTCTCTCCGAGACGCTGGATCGCACGGACCTGCAGATCCTGCGGCTGCTTCAGGCCGATGCGTCGATCTCCAACCAGGCCCTGGCGGGGAAGGTCCACCTGAGCCCTCCCGCCTGCCTGCGTCGCGTGGAGCGCTTGAAGAAGGCAGGCCTCATCCGGCAGGTGGTGGCGTTGCTCGATCCGCAGGCGGTGGAGATGGGCATGCTGGTGATCATCGGCGTGGTGCTCGACCGTTCCACGCCCCAGGCCTTCGCGGATTTCGAGGTGGCGGCGCAGAAGGTTTCCGGCTGCATGGAATGCCATGTCGTGACCGGTGAGTTCGACTACATCATGGTGCTGCGCACCCGCGACAACGAAAGCTTCAATCGGCTTCACGCCGAACAGCTGCTCTACCTGCCCGGGGTGCGCCAGGTGCGTACCTTCATCGGCTTGCGCCAGGTGCTGTCGACCACCCGCCTGCCGGTCTGAGCCCGGCCTGGCGGCAGGGCCCGCGGCGCGGTCACTGCGCGCCGTCGTCCTGGGACAGCTCGGCAATGAGCGCCTCCAGGAACGCGCGCGCCGCACGCGGCTGCTCGCGCCCCGCCAGGGTCTGCACCTCCAGCTTGCGCATGGCGAAGCCCTGGTCGTGCAGCGCGACGGCGGCCAGTTCGCCGCGCTCGACCTGCTTGCGCACCGAGATCCCGCTGGCGATGGTGATGCCATCGTCGTCCCGCAGGAAGCCCAAGAGGCCCGCCACATAGTTGCTGGTCAGCGCGGGGGGGATGACGACGCGCTTGCGGCTGCAGACGATGTCGAAGATCTGGCGCACGGTGGTGTCGGGCGCGGGCAGCGCCATCGGCCAGCCGGCCAGTTGCGCCACGCTCAGCCGGCGATGGCCGGCCAAGGGGTGTTCCCGCCGCATCACCGCGTAGATGGGCGCGGGGCGCACCAGTTCGACACGGATGTCCTTTTCCGCCGACAGCGTGAAGGTCAATCCAATGTCGGCATCGCTTTGCAGCACGCGGCGCGAGACCTCCGCCGGCGCCAGCACGTCCAGGTTGAAATGCACGCCCGGATGCTGGCGCTGGAAGCTGGCGATCAACTGGGGCATGAACTCCATCGCGAAGCCCTCGGACGTGGCCAGGCGCACCCGCCCGCCCTGCAAGCCTTGCAGGGCCTGGATGTCATGAGCCACGCGCTCGCTGTCATGGGATTGCTTGAGCGCGTAGCTGGCCAGCAGCTCGCCGGCGGCGTTCGGCACCATGCCGCGCGGGTGTCGTTCGAACAGGCTGGTTTCCAGCCGTTCCTCGAGCTGCGCGATGTGCCGGCTGATCGCCGAACCCGCCACGTTCAGGCGCTGCGAGGCCTCGGCGATGGAGCCGGTGCGGGCCACCTCCAGGAAATAGCGTATCGACGTGTCCTGCAAGTGGCGTGACAGCAGGCTGGGGGATCTCGGCTCGCGCATGGTGTGTGGGCTTGCGGCAACCGTCAAGCGGCGGCCGTCATGGCCCCGGCGCAAAGGCGCGAGGCCTGTCGCGCAGCGACCGCGCGATGGCGCCGCCCCGTTCGCCCAGGTCCCAATACAGGCCCGCCATGATCTGCAAGGCCTCGCGCGCCACGCTGCCCAGCAGGTGTTCGTTGGGCGCGTGCTGCGAGCAGGCCGGATACGAGTGGGGCACCCACACGGTGGGCAGGCCCAGCGTTTCCGCAAAGACATCGTTGGGCAGGCTGCCGCCCAGGTTGGGCAGCAAGGTGGCGGGCCTGCCCGTGGTCCGGGCCAGCGACTGCAGGGCCAGCGCCACCCAGGGATTGTCGGGGTCGAGCCGGGTCGCGCGGAACACTTCCCCGCTCTGGGCCAGTTGCACGTCCGTGTAGCCGTGCGCGTCCAGGTGCGCACGGATGTGCGCCAGGAAATGCTCAGGGTCGCTGCCGACGACATAGCGGATCTGGCAGTGGGCGCGCGCCTGGCCCGGGATGGCGTTGACGGGCGATTCAGGCGTGCCGGCGGTGAAGGCGAGGATTTCCAGCGTGTTCCAGCCGAAGACCTGTTCGGCCGGGCTCAGGCCGGGTTCGCCCCAGCCGGGGTCGATTTCGGGATCGCCCGCGTCGCTGGCGACCCGCACGTCCCGCAAGGCGGCGCGCACGTTGGCGGGCAGTTCAGCCGGCAGCAGGCCGGGCACCAGGATGCGGCCGTTGGCATCGACCAGGCTGGCCAGCGCGTGCGCCAGGCGCCAGGCCGGATTGCGCAGCAGCCCGCCCCAGTTGCCGGAATGGTGTGCGCCCTCGCGCAGGTCCAGGCTGAGGTCGAAATTGCAGCCGCCGCGCGCGCCCAGGAAGACCGTCGGCTTGGTGGCGCCCAGGCGCGGGCCGTCCGAAGCCAGGAACAGGTCGGCGCGCAGCAGGTCGGCATGCCGGGCGCAGAAGGCGTCCAGGCCGGGCGAGCCGATCTCTTCGCCCATTTCGAACACCCAGGTCACGTCGTAGCCCAGGCGGCCGCCCCGCGCCTCGATGGTTTCGCCCAGCGCGGCCAGGTTGATGGCGTGCTGGCCCTTGTTGTCGGCCGCGCCGCGGCCGTACCAGCGGTCGCCGTCCACGTCCAGCGTCCAGGGAGAGCGGCCATCGCGCCATTTGCCCTCGTGGCCGCGCACCACGTCGCCATGGCCGTAAGCCAGCACGGTGAAGGCCGCGTCGGGCTCCTGGCGTCTCGCCACCATCAACGGGGGCGCGCCGGCGACGGGGTTGTCCAGCACCTGCCAGTCGAAGCCGAGCTCGCGCAGCAGCGGGCCCAGGTGGGCGTGCAGGTAGTCCAGCAGCACGCCGGCGCGATCCGGCTCCTGGCATTCGGTGGGACAGGCGACCAGCGCCTGCAGCCTGCGTTGGAAGTGACCGCTGTCGAAATGCGCGGCTGCCTGCGCGATGGCGTGTTCTCTGGACATGGCGACAAGAAGGGAGAGGCGGGAAAAGGGGAGATGGCGCCAATCTACGCGGCTGGCCGCATGCTGGCAATCACAAGAAAAGCAGCATGGCCTTGCCGTTGCGGCAAGGCAGCCTCCCGCTGGCGCGACCCTGCCATCGCCGTCCTGTTTTGCCGATACGGCAAGCGCCGCTTCTCGATTCGGTGCTTGTTGTCCCGTGGGCGGGCTCCCAGAATTTTCCACACCTCCGCGGGTCCCCGCAGGTGGACGAAGAAAAAAACGTCAAGGAGAAATGCGCATGAAGATGTGGACCAGAGCATGGCTGGCGGCTTGTTGCGGCGTGGCATTGGCGCAGGCGCCGGCCATCGCGCAGGACTTCCCGAACAAACCGGTGCGCATCGTCGTGCCCTTCGGCCCCGGCGGCGCCAACGACATGGTGGCGCGGGCCCTGGCCGAGCCCCTGGCGGCGGACCTGGGCCAGGCCGTGGTGGTGGAGAACCGCTCGGGCGCCAGCACGATCATCGGCGCCAGCGCGGTGGCCCGGGCCGAGCCGGACGGCTACACCCTGCTGCTGTCAGGGTCCTCCACCTACACGGTGCTGCCGGCGCTCAAGCAGGGCCTGCCCTATGACCCGGTGGAAAGCTTCGACCTGCTGGCCGTGGTGGCGGACCTGCCGATGGTGCTGGTGGCGCGCGAGCAAGGAAACGTCGCCTCCACGCCAGTGCTGCTGCAGCAGGCGCGCAGCGCGCCGGGCAAGCTGACCTACGGCACCTACGGCGTGGGGTCGGTCACTCACCTGATGGGCGAGATATTCGCCATCGCGGCGAAGGTGGACCTGACGCCCGTGCCGTATCGCGGCAGCAGCCAGGTCGTGACGGCGCTGCTGGGCAGCGAGGTCGACGTGGCGCCGGAAACGCTGGCCGCGACGCTGGCCCGCATCCAGTCCGGTGACCTGCGTCCGCTGGCGGTCTTCGGGCAGGAACGGGTGGCGCAATTGCCCGACGTGCCGACGGTGGCCGAACTCGGGCTGCCCGATGCGACATTTGGCGGCTGGATCGCGCTTGCCTTGCCCAAGGGTACGCCGGCCGCCGCCAGGGACCGGCTGGCCGCGGCCCTGCAGCGGGCAATGGCGTCGGAGCGGGTGCGCCAGGTGCTGGTGCAAGCCGGCATGCTGCCGGTGTTCCTGCCCGAGGCGCCGTTCCGCGCCCGGGTGGATCACGAGATCGCCGCGTTCAGGAAGGTGGCGCGGCAGGCGAACATCGTGCTTGAGTAGGCGGCTGGACGGGCAGGAGCCGGGGGTTGCGCGGCCCCTGCCCGTCCCGGCGCATCAGGGCTCGAGGCCGTGATACTTGCGGCCCAGGGCGACCGTGGCTTCGAACATGCCGGTCTTGTTGCCACAGTCATAACGCGTGCCCTCATAGCGGTGCGCAAAGACGGGGCGGTGCTGCATGAGCGAGGCAATGCCGTCGGTCAGCTGGATCTCGTTGCCGGCGCCGGGACGCGTGGCGCGCAGATGGCCGAAGATTTCCGCATCCAGCACATAGCGGCCCACCACGGCCAGCGTGGACGGCGCCTGCTCGGGGTCGGGCTTTTCCACGATGGCGCTGACGCGCTCGGTGCGGCTGTCCAGCGGGGTGGTGGCCACGATGCCGTACTTCTTCGTGTCGGCGCGCGGCACGTCCTGCACGCCCAGCACGCTGCCCTGGTGCGCCAGCGCGGCGTCTATCAACTGGGCCAGCGCGGGGCGGCTGGAGTCGATCAGGTCGTCGGCCAGCAGCACGGCGAAGGGCTCGTTGCCCACTGCCGGATAGGCCGACAGCACCGCGTGGCCCAGGCCCAGCGGGGCGGACTGGCGGATATACAGGCAGTTCACATGCGGCGGCAGCACGCCGCGCACCGTGGCGAGCAGCTCATGCTTGTTCTTGGCTGCCAGCTCGGCTTCCAGCTCGGGGGCGGAGTCGAAGTGATCCTCGATGGCGCGCTTGTTGCGTCCCGTGACGAAGATCAGGTCGGTGATGCCCGCAGCCACGGCCTCTTCCACGGCGTACTGGATCAGCGGCTTGTCCACCACTGGCAACATTTCCTTGGGCATGGCCTTGGTGGCGGGCAGGAAGCGGGTTCCCAGCCCCGCGACGGGGAAAACAGCTTTGCGTATCGGTCGCATCGTTCTTGGTACCTTCTTTATCTGTCGGTCATGTCTACGTGCATGTTGCCAGGCAGCGCCCACCATGCCTACGCGTTTCCCCTCGATCCGGGACGCAGCGGGGCCGGCTCCGCCGGACCGCCAACGTCGTCCCCTTGAGGGGGAGGCGCAAAGCGCCTCGGGGTGGGCCCCATCTTCAGGGAACCCGCAGGCGCCAACCGCTATCATAGACGGATGGAGAACCGACTTTACTCGGCAGGCCGTCGCGTCTGCGCGGCAGGCGTCCTGGCTATCCTCGTGCCGGGCCTGCTGGGGGCGCCCGGCGCGCCGGCCCAGCCGGTCGGACTGCCCAGCATGGGCACGGCGTCGGGCGCGGATCTCTCGCCCGCCCTGGAGCGCCGGTTGGGCGAAGCCATCATGGTGCAGGGCCGCCGGGATCCCACCTACATCGATGATACCGAGGTCATCCAGTACCTCACTGTCATGGGCCGCAAGCTGGCTGCCCATGCGCCCGGCGGCGCACCGCAGATCGAGGTATTCGGGGTGCGCGACCCCGGCATCAACGCCTTCGCCATGCCGGGCGGCTACATCGGCATCAACAGCGGCCTGGTGGTGTCGTCCGATACCGAGTCCGAACTGGCCGGCGTGCTGGCCCACGAAATCGGCCACGTCTCGCAGCGCCACATCGCGCGCGGCTTTACCCAGCAGAACCAGACCGGCACCATCATGATGGCCTCCATGGCCGCTGCCCTGCTGGCAGGCCTGGCGGGCGGCGTCGACCTGGCCTCGGGCCTGGCGGCGTTCGGCCAGGCGGCCGCCATCAACCAGCAGCTGGGTTTCTCGCGCGACGCCGAGCGCGAAGCCGACCGGGCCGGCATGGAAATGCTCAGCAAGGCGGGCTACGACCCGGGCGGCATGGCGCGCATGTTCGGCCGCCTCATGAACGTGTCCCGCCTGAACGAGGGCCGTGGCGCGGGCGCCTATGCCTCCACCCACCCGCTGTCGATCGAGCGGATGTCGGACATGCAGAACCGTGTGCGGGCCATGCCCGACCTGCATCGCGCCGACAGCGACGATTTCTGGTTCGTGCGGGCGCGCCTGCGCGTCATCCAGGCACTCGACGGACAGAACCTGCGCGCGGCCGTGCAGCAATTGAACAACGAAGCGCAGTCGCTGTCGGGCGTGCGGCAGGCCGCCGCCCGTTATGGCGTGGCCTTGGCCGAAATCCAGCGCGGTAACACTGCCGAGGCCGAGCGGGCCCTGGCGCAGGCGCGCGAGGGCTATCGCGATTCGCCGCAGATCGCGCGGGCCGAGATCGAGCTGGCGGCCGCCAGCGGCGATACGGCGCAGGCCTTGCAGCGCGCGGATGCGGCCTACAAGCGTTGGCCGGACCGGCGCATCCTGGGCTACCTGTATGCCCAGAACCTGCAGCGCAGCGGCCGTCACCAGGAGGCCATGACTTTCCTGCAGGATCGCCTGAAGGCCTGGGGCGACGAAGAGCCGCGTCTTTACCAGTTGATCGCGCAAAGCGCCGAGGCCCTGCAGCAGCCGGTGGCCGCGCGCCGGGACATGGCGCGCTATTACCTGGCGGTGGGCGCGCTGCCCGCGGCGGTCTCGCAACTGCAGCAGGCGCGCAATATCTCCAGCGACTTCTATGAGCAGTCGCAGATCGACGTGGAAATCCGCGAGGCCAAGGACAGGCTGGAGGAGGAGCGCAAGCTGCTGGAGCGTTTCCGTTCTTGAGCGCGGCCGGGCGCCGAGGGGCGCTCGTTGGCCGGTTGCCTACAGCCGCGTATCGAAGTAGCGCGCCAGCCGCTGCGGTAGCCAGCTCAGATGGCCCGGGAACACGCCCGTGGGGAACCCGGCATGACCGCCTTCCGCCGGCTGGTGCAGCAGCACGCTGGCCGAGCACTCGGCGGGGCCCGGCAGGGCAGGCTCGGGCAGGAAGGGATCGTTGCGCGCGTTCAGCACCAGCGTGGGCACCTGGATGTGCGCCAGCCAGGGCTTGCTGGCGGCACGGCTCCAATAGTCCAGCGCGTTGCGGAAACCGTGCATGGGCGCCGTGTAGGCGTCGTCGAACTCCCGCAGGTCGCGTGCATGCGTGATGCGGTGGACGTCCAGCGCGCCGGGGAAGCGGCTGGCCTTCTCCAGTACCTTGCTTTTCATGGTGCGCAGGAAGTAGCGGCTGTAGATCTGGCGGTTGATGACGCCGCGCGACAGGCAATTGCCGGCCGCGACGAGATCCAGGGGCACCGATACGCCAGCGGCGGCGGACAGCAACGGCTGGGCAGCCTGGCCCTGTTCGCCCAGATATTTCAATAGCGCATTGCCGCCCAGCGAGACGCCCACCGCGTGCCAGCGGGCATTGGGCAGGCGTGCCCGGGCAGCCTGCAGCATGAAACCGATTTCGTCGGAGTCGCCGGAGTAGTAGGCACGCGCCAGGCGGTTGGGATAGCCGGAGCAACCGCGGAAGTGGGCGATCACCACCACCCAGCCGCGCCCGCGGAAATGCTGGGCGATGGCCTGGGCGTAGCGGCTGCTGCTGCCGCCTTCCAGTCCGTGGAACAGCATCAGGGCGGGGGTGTCCGGCACGCTGGGCAGGCCTTGCCAGTCGCTGGGGGTCATCCAGCGCATGGCAGCCACCTTGTCGGGCAGGGCCAGCGCGTCGGCCATGGCGTCGGGCGGCGTGCGGGTGGGGAAGAGGCCGGGGCCGGCCCAGTCGAAATCGACGAAGTCGCTGTCGGGCGCCTCCACGCGCTCGCGCACGAAGGCGATGCGGTGGTGGGCGGCCGCCAGGGTGGCGTACAGCGTCTGGGAGTGGCGGTCAGGCAGCCAGGCGGGAACGGGGCAGGGGCTCGTGTCGAGGCGCGCGGTCAACGGCAGGTCCTGTGCATCAATGCAGGGTGTCGGGCATGTCGTGCATGTCCAGCAGGCCGGCGCTGGGCGGCGCGGGCGACGCATGGTGCAGCACCAGCCGCCAGCCCGTCGGGCCCTTGTGATAGACGTGCGTGGCGTAGCAATGCACGATCTGGTTGCCTTCCGGCGTCGAGGCCGACACCTGTTCCACCAGGTTGTGGACGGCGCACATCATGCTTTGCATGACGATGTTGCGCAGCGGCCGGATGACCAGCGGACCGTTGCCCAGGATCTCCTGCCACGACTCCAGCACGGCGGCATGGCCCACCAGGCGTACGCCGCCAGGATGGACGCAGACGATTTCCTCGTCATCGGCCCAGATCTGCATCAGGCGCGTGGTGTCGCCCTGTTCCAGGGCTTCATAGAAGGCGTGCTCGGCTTCGTCGGGGGTGGCGAACATGGGCAGGCGGGGCTTCGAAGGCAGGGCGGGTTGGGGCGGGAAGGAGCTGCGGCGCGTCGGGCGCGCTCAGTGGCCGTGGACCACGGTGCCGGGCTTGAGCTTGTAGGTGGCGCCACAGTAGGCGCAACGGGCGCTGCCGGTGTGGGCGACGTCGAGGAAGACCCGGGGATGCATGCTCCAGGCGGGGGCGTTCGGACCCGGACAGTAGACCGGCAGCGACTCGGCGCCGACTTCGATGACTTCTTGCGTGTGGCTGGCATCCGGGGCGGCAGCGGCGGTCATGGCTTTTCCTGGTATTTCGTACTGGGCGCCGGGGCGGGCCCTTGCGGGGCCGCGGCCAAGACGGCGCACGGGGTTTATGACATACTCATTGTATCAAGGGGCGCATGACAGTTGCTGCGCCCACCTCGCTGGATTCCCATGCCATTTTTCCTGCCTCGGCACGGAGCCTCCCGTGCAGCCTGATGCCGGGACCGATGACCAAGACTTGAACGCGCGCCGGGCCGCCGAGCGCTCGGCCAGTTTTCGCGCGGGCGTGCACGCCATCCTGCCCGCCCTCATCGCCACGGGAACCTGGGGACTGGTCACCGGCGTGGCCATGGTCAAGTCGGGCATGACCGAAAACATGGCCCTGGCCATGACGCTGCTCATCTACGCCGGGTCGGCCCAGCTCACCTCGCTTCCGCTCATCGCCACCGGCGCGCCCCTGTGGCTGGTCTTCCTGGCGGGCTTCGTGGTGAACGTGCGTTTCATCATCTTCGGCGCGGCGCTGCATCCGTTCTTCCGCCACATGAGCTGGCCCAAGCGCCTGTTCCTGGGCTATTTCACCACCGACATGTCCTTCGTGCTGTTCATCCCGCGCTATGGCGACGCCGCCGTGCGCGGCACGCGCGACCAGCTGTGGTTCTTCCTGGGCGTGATCGTGCCGGGCTGGATCACGTGGCAGTCCTCGTCCATCCTCGGCATCTACCTGGGCAGCATGGTGCCCACGGCCTGGTCGCTCGATTTCGCGGCGGTGCTGGCGCTGCTCGCCATCACGGTGCCGCTGGCCAATTCGCGGCCGGTCATCACCGCCATGCTGGCGGCGGGCGTCACGGCGTGGGTGGGGCAGCTGCTGCCCTTGCGGCTGGGCCTGGTCGCGGCGGTGGCCGCGGGCATCCTGGCCGGCGTGTGGGCCGAGCGCAGGCTGAAGGGGGCATCATGACCCTGGGGCTTTGGCCATCGGAATGGTACGTCTACGGCGCCATTGCGCTGTTGACCGTCTGCAGCCTCATCACCCGCGCCGGCTACATGCTGCTGGGTGACTACCTGCCGCTGCCCGACGGCGTGCGGCGCGCGCTGCGCTATGCGCCCGCCGCGGCCCTGACCGCCATCATCGTGCCCGATTTCCTGCCCTGGCATGCCGGCTCGGGGCCCAGTTTCGACGTCAAGCTGGTAGCCGGCCTGGCCGGCATCGCCGTCTTCCTGCGCACGCGCAGCGCGGTCCTGGTCATCGTGGTCGGCATGACCGTATTGTGGGTGTTGCGGGGCGTCCTGGGCCTCTTCGGCGCCTGATCCGCAGGTGCCGCGCAAGGTATTTCTCAGGCCCCGCCTGGGGCTTGTCGGGGTACCTGCGCTAAAATGCCCAATTCTCAGCCTTCCGCAACCCGGTTTCCTGCCGGCCGCGGCATGTGCAATACCCAATGACGCAAGCAAATACTCCCTCCACCGAGGCGGCCGCAACGGCTGTCGCCACGTTCGCCGATTGCGGCCTGCATCCCGACCTGCAGAAGGCCGTGGCCGAAACCGGCTATACCGTGCCGACGCCCATCCAGGCGCAGGCAATCCCGGTGGTCATGAATGGCCGCGACGTCATGGGCGCCGCCCAGACGGGCACGGGCAAGACGGCAGCCTTCACGCTGCCCATCCTGCACCGCCTGATGCCGTTGGCCAACAACAGCATGTCGCCGGCGCGCCACCCGGTGCGCGCGCTGATCCTGGCGCCCACCCGCGAACTGGCCGACCAGGTTGCCGACAACGCCCGCAAATACAGCCTGTACTCGCCGCTTCGCACCGCCGTGGTGTTCGGCGGCGTGGACATCGGTCCGCAGAAGCTTGCGCTGCGTAACGGTTGCGAAGTCCTGATCGCCACGCCGGGCCGCCTGCTGGACCACGTCGAGCAGCGCAACGTGAACCTCGGCCAGGTCGGCATCCTGGTGCTGGACGAAGCCGATCGCATGCTGGACATGGGCTTCCTGCCCGACCTCGAGCGCATCATCCGCCTGCTGCCGCAGCAGCGCCAGACGCTGCTCTTCTCGGCCACCTTCAGCAACGAGATCCGCAAGCTCGCGCGCTCCTACCTGCATGATCCGGTCGAGATCGCGGTGGCGGGCCGCAACGCCACGGCCGACACGGTCACGCAGATCGCCTATCCGCTGGCGCCCGAGGCCAAGCGTGCCGCGGTCGTGCACCTCGTCAAGTCGCGCGGCCTGAAGCAGGTCATCGTGTTCTCGAACACCAAGATCGGCACGGGCCGCCTGGCGCGCGAACTCGAGCGTGACGGCGTGCGCGCCGAATCCATCCACGGCGACAAGACCCAGGGCGACCGCATGAAGGCGCTGGAAGCCTTCAAGGCCGGCGAGCTGGAAGTGCTGGTGGCCACCGACGTGGCCGCGCGCGGCCTGGACGTCGCCGGCGTGCCTTGCGTCATCAACTACGACCTGCCTTACAGCGCGGAAGACTACGTGCACCGTATCGGCCGCACGGGCCGTGCCGGCGCGTCGGGCGAAGCCATCGCGCTCTTCAGCCCCAACGAGGAAAAGCTGCTGGTCGAGATCGAGAAGCTGATCAAGCGGCCGGTGCCGCGCGGTTCGCTGGATCTGCCGGCCGAGGCGTCCTCGCGTTCGCGCCATGACAGCCGTGGCGAGGGGCGCGGTTCGCGCCCGGAACGGTCCGAGCGTCCGGAACGTGGCGCGTCGCGCAGCGCAGGCAGCGGCCGTGGGTCGTCGGCGCCGCGCCAACCCGTGGATGAATTCTTCTCCAAGCCCTACGAGCCCTCGGCCGCCCCGTCGGGCGACGGCCAGGCGTCGGCAACCGCCGCCAACCCGTCGCGCGCGTCTGCGCGCCGTGCCCTGGGCGTGTTGCTGGGCGGTGGCCCGCGCAAATCGGGCGAGTGATGGCTGGCAGGCGTGACGCCTGCCCGAAAGTGGAAAAGCCGGTGATGCCAATCACCGGCTTTTTTCATGCCAAGGCCCGGCGTCGCAGTGACGGCTCAGGCGCCAGCCAGGTCTTGCGGCGCGGGCAGGCTGCGCACCAGCGCGTCGATGTCGGGCAGGGGCTGGCCGGACTGCATGGGCGTGCCGGCCTGAAGCAGCCGTTCCAGGTGGCCGATGTGCGGCAGCAGCGTGCCATAGAACAGCGGCGTGCCTTCGCGCACGACCAGCACGGTCGGGAAGTTCTCGACATCCTCGTCACCCAGCAGTTCGGGGTGTTCCTCGATGTCGACCCAGGCGAAGCGGTACTCGGGATGGCGCGCCGACAAGGCCTCGAAAGGCGGCAGGTACTCGCGGCAGGTGCCGCACCATTCGGCGCAATAACAGACCACCAGCGAGGGGGGCGCATCCGCCGCGGCCAGCGTGGCGGCAGGGGCGGAGACAGGCGTGTAGACGGGCATGTCCGGCAATTCATGGCAGGTTTGACTATCATCATACCTGCCTGCCACGCCGACCCAGGATAAGCATGACCCGTCACATTGATCTCTCTCAGCCTTCGCCGCAATCCGCAGGATTCGCGGGCGTGGGACGCGCCTTCAGGCGCGCCGCGGTCTCGCAGTGCCATCCGCGCATGCTGTTCGCGCTGCTGCTGCCTTTCCTCGTGATGTTTTTCGGCGCCATCCTGCTGCTGTGGCTGTTCTGGACGCCCCTGACCGGATGGCTGGCCGCCGAGGCTGCCCGCTGGGACACCCTGAACCGGGTCGACGAGTGGCTGCTGGCCGTGGGTGTCTTTTCCATCAAGATCTGGCTGGTGCCCTTGCTGGCATGCGCCATCCTGCTGCCTTGCGCGGGCGCGCTGGGCCTGGTGGTGGCCGCCATCGTCGTCATGCCGCTGGTGCTTCGTCACATCGTGCCGCGCGACTATCCGGGCATCGCCAAGCGGGGGCGCTACACCCTGGCCATCGGCCTGTGGAACGCCGTGTGGGTCATGGCGGTGTTCGCCCTGGGGTGGCTGTTGACGCTGCCGCTGTGGCTTTTCCCGCCCATGGCGCTGTTGCTGTCCGTCTTCTGGTGGGCCTTCGCCTTCACGCTGATCCTGCGCGTGGATGCCCTGGCCGACCACGCGTCGCCCGAAGAGCGGCGCCTGCTGCTCAAGCGCCACAGCCTGGGCTTCTGGGCCGTGGGGGGCATCTGCTCGCTGATCAACCTGCTGCCGCCGGCCTGGATCGTGCTGCCGGTCTTCTCTTCGCTGGTCTTTGCCCATTTCGGCCTGGACGCCCTGACGCGCCTGCGCCAGGAGACCGGCGACACCGTCATCCTGGAGCCCCCACGCCTGCCATGAGCCACACACCCGCCACGCCTCGCATCGGCCTCATCATCGTCGGTGACGAGATCCTGTCCGGACGCCGCCAGGACAAGCATTTCTCGCAGATCGTGCAGTTCCTGAGCGCGCGCGGCCTGCAACTGGCCTGGGCGCAATTCCTGGGCGACGACCGCGAGCGCCTCGTCGAGGCCTATCGCCACAGCTTCGCCAGCGGCGACATCGTGTTTTCCTGCGGCGGCATCGGCGGCACGCCCGACGACCACACCCGCCAGGCCGTTGCGGCGGCGTTGGACCTGCCCCTGGCGCTGCATCCCGAGGCCGAGGCGTTGATCGCCCAGCGTTGCGCGGAACTGGCGCAGCAAGGACAGGGCTCGGCCGACATGAGCCTGCCGGAGAACCAGCAGCGGCTGCAGATGGGCGTCTTTCCCGAGGGCAGCGAGATCGTGCCCAACCCCTATAACCGCATTCCCGGTTTCTTCATCCGCGAGCACACCTTCGTGCCCGGCTTCCCGGTCATGGCCTGGCCCATGATCGAATGGACGCTCGACCATCGCTATGGCGCGCTGCATCATCGGCATGCCCATGCCGAGCATTCCTTCGTGGTGTTCGGCCTGCCCGAGTCCCGCATCACGCCGGCCATGGAGGCCGTGGAGCAGCGCTGGCCGGGCGTGCGCGCGTTCAGCCTGCCAAGCGTGGGCAACGGGCGTCCCCATATCGACCTGGGCGCGAAGGGGGAGCCGGCGGCGGCCCAGGCCGCCATTGCCTTTCTGCGCGACGAGGCCTTGCGGCTGGGGGGCGAATTGGCCAGCCAGGCGACGACGGTTTCCGGCCCCCGATCCTGAGCGGCCTTGCGGCGGCTGCCGCAATGACGCGTCATCGGCACGTCATTGCGGCAGAATTTCACCATATGGGATAGAATGCATTTGCTGCAGCGCGGCAAATCGCGCGGCATCGGCTTGACCACCCTTTGGTTCCGCCCTTTGGTTTTACCCGTTGGTTCCGCCATTTGGTCCTCCCATGACGCGCGTATCCGTATTTCCTGCCGCCGATTCCTCCAACGCTGCTGGCGATGGCGCGCCTGCGATCGCCATCCAGGTGCTCGAGCGCGCCATGAAGCTGCTGGACGCACTGGCCGCGCAGTCCGATCCGGTGCCGCTGAAGGAGCTGTCCCTGTCCACGGGTCTGCATCCCTCCACCGCCCACCGCATCCTGAATGACCTCGTCATCGGCCGTTATGTCGAGCGGGTGGACAACGGCCTGTACCAACTGGGCATGCGCCTGCTTGAACTCGGGTCGCTGGTGAAGGGCCGCCTGGATGTGCGCGAGGCCGCCATCGGCGCGATGCGCGCCCTGCACAAGTTGACGGGCCAGACGATCAACCTGTCGGTGCAGCAGGGCGACGAAATCATGTATATCGACCGTGCCTGGAGCGAGCGCTCCGGCATGCAGGTGGTGCGCGCCATCGGCGGCCGCGCGCCGCTGCACCTGACCTCCACGGGCAAGCTCTTCCTGTCGGCCATCGAGCCGCGCCAGGTCCGCGCCTATGCCTTGCGCACGGGCCTGGCCGGCCACACCCGCAACAGCCTGACCGACCTGGAACGTCTCGAGCGCGAACTGGCGCTGGTGCGCCGCCATGGCTATGCCCGCGACAACGAGGAACTGGAACTGGGCGTGCGCTGCATCGCCGCCGGCATCTACGACGATGCCGGCAAGCTGGTGGCAGGCCTGTCCATCTCCGCCCCCGCGGACCGCTTGCAGGACGAATGGATCAGCAGCTTGGTCCAGACCGCCGCGGGGATATCCGAGTCGCTGGGCTACGAGGTGAGGCCCGCCCCGAAGCGCTGACGCGCTTCCCCCAGGGGGCGCCACCGGCGGACCGGCAGAGCCGGCTCCGCGATGGCCCGGCTCGCGCATCGCCCAGTGCGTCGATAGTGCTCTCACGCATAAAAAAGGCCGAGGCAAGAACCTCGGCCTATCCGGGACGCCGCGGAGCCGGCTCTGCCGGTCCGCCAGCGTCGCCCCCTTGAGGGGGAAGCGCGCCAGCGCTTCGGGGGTGGGTCTTACTGGGCCTGCACCCCAGCCTTCTTGAACAGCTCAGCCCACTGCGGCACCTGCTGCGCCACCTTGTCGGTCAGGGCCTTGGGGTTGGCCTGTTCGGCCAGCACCTCGGCGCCCAGACCCCGCATGCGTTCCTGGAACTTCGGATCGGCCAGGCCCTTCTGCAGCGCGCTGACCAGCTTGTCGACCACGGGTTGCGGCGTGTTCTTCGGCACCCACATGCCATGCCAGATACCGACCTGGAAGCCCTTGAAGCCGGACTCGTCCATGGTGGGCAGGTCGGGCAGGGTCGGCACGCGCTGCAGGCTGGTGACGGCGTAGGCCTTCACCTTCTTGCCCGTGATGTGCTGGGTCGTGTTGGTGGTCTGGTCGCACAGCAGGTCGACCTGCTTGCCCAGCAGGTCGTTCATGGCCGGCGCGGTGCCGCCATAGGGAACGGTCAGCAGGTCCACGCCCAGCGCGCTGTTGAGCATCGTGCCGCACAGGTGGCTGGCCGCGCCGATGCCGGCGTTGGCCAGCGAGACCTTGTCCTTGTTCTTCTTGACGTAGTCGACCAGCTCGGTGACGTTGTTGGGCGGGAAGTCCGAGCGCGCGATGATCGTCATCGGCACGTCGACCACCAGGCCGATGGGCTCGAAGCTCTTGAAGGCGTCGTAGTTGGGGTTCTTGTACAGCGAGGGCGCCGTCGAGAAGCCGATGTGCATCAGCAGGATCGTGTAGCCGTCGGGCGCGGCGCGCGCGACGTTGGCCGTGCCGATCGTGCCGCCCGCGCCACCCTTGTTCTCGACCACGACGGTCTGGCCCAGGGCGGGTCGCATGGCTTCGGCCAGCGAGCGCGCGACGTTGTCGGTGGGGCCGCCAGCGGCGAACGGAACGACCATGTTGATGGCCTTGGTCGGGAACTCGGCCGCATGGGCAGCGCCAGCGAAGACGCTGGATACCAGCAGGGCGGCGGTTGCGAGCCGGGCCGACAGGTTGCGCGGGGTGTGTTGCATGACGTCTCCTGGGTAGGGCAGTTTTATCGTTGTTGCTGCGAGGTCTGGGGCGGATCGCGCCCCGGGACACCCTCGGGAGGCACAGTCTAAGTAAAGTCCCCTCGCCAGTCACCCAAGGTTTTCCCGAAGGACAGGTCAGGCATTGCCGTAAATCTCCGCGCATGTCCGCAAGAAAGTCTCTGTCCCTTTTTTGCTGGCGCCTGATATGCATCAGCGTGGCGCGCAAATAGTTGTTGCGATGCACAAACAATGCTTGACATGACATATTCATGCCCTAAAATGGTGTTGTGCAGTGCAGCAAAGACCGACTGGCAGAACATCGCGGGCTGTCTGGGTTGCGCCGCAAGCATCAGTTCCTAGCATTGCCGAACCGCCCCTGGGCCTAGCGTCTTTGCCTTGGGGAACGCGCCGGAGCCTTTTCCGCCGCGTCGATATCCATCGAAACCATCCCGAAGGAGATAGCCATGAGCGCCATTCCGCAACAAGTCCTGAACAACCACAAGGCTGCCGTCGACACGCTGGTCGCCTACCAAAGCACCCTGTTTTCGGGCTTCGAAAAGCTGGTCGACCTGAACCTGAAGGTCCTGCGCGCGTCGCTGGAAGAAGCCGCCCAGACCTCGCAGCAGGTCACCGAACTGAAAGACGGCCAGGACGCCGTCGCGTTCTCCAGCGCCCTGGTGCAGCCGGGCGCCGAGAAGGCCCTGGCCTACAGCAAGCACGTCTACGACATCGTTGCCGGTGTGCAGAACGAGCTGGTCCAGCTGACCGACGAGCGCATCGCCGCCGGCCAGAAGAACCTGACCGACGCCGTCGAGCAACTGTCGAAGAACGCCCCGGCCGGCTCGGAAAGCGCCGTTGCCCTGCTGAAGTCCTCGCTGGCCACCGCCAACAGCACCTACGACTCGATCAGCAAGGCTGCCAAGCAAGCCGCCGAAGTCGCCGAAACCAACCTGAATGCCGCCGCCAACGCGACCTTCAAGGCCGCATCGGATGCCGCCGATGTCGCCACCAAGGCCGCTCCCCGCAGCCGTCGCACCGCCTGATTGCGCGATACGCCAAGGGGGTGATCACGCGGTGCCTGCCGCGTGATCCTCAGCAGTGACAGCCGGCCGCCTTGTGCGGCCGGTTTTTTATTCGGGCCTGGTTTCAGCGCGCGGCGCGCAGGGCCTGCACGCACTCGCCCACCAGCGCGGGGCCGCGATAGATCAGGCCCGTATAGAGCTGCACGGCATTGGCGCCCGCGGCAAGCTTCTCGCGGGCCTGCTTGCCCGAGACGATGCCACCCACGCCGATGATGGCCATGTGCTGGCCCAGCTGCTGGCGCAGGCGGCTGATCACGGCCAGCGACAGTTCGTGCACGGGGGGGCCCGACAGGCCGCCTTGTTCGTGGCTGTGCGGCTGGCCTTCCACGGCCGCGCGCGACAGCGTGGTGTTGGTGGCGATGACGCCTTCCACGCCCTGCTGCGCCAGGATGGCCGCGATCTGGTCGACCTGCTCGGTCTGCAGGTCGGGGGCGATCTTCACGGCGAGCGGCACGCGCCGGCCATGCCGGTCCTCCAGTTCCTTGCGCTTTTCCAGCAGCCGTGACAGCAGGGCCGACAGCTCGTCGCCGCCTTGCAGCGCGCGCAGGTTCTGGGTGTTGGGCGAGGAAATGTTGACGGTGACGTAGTCCGCGTGCGGATACACCCCTTCCAGGCCGATCAGGTAGTCGTCGACCGCGCGTTCGATGGGCGTGTCGGCGTTCTTGCCGATGTTCAGGCCCAGTACGCCGCCCGACTGGCGGAAGGTGCTGCGCTGCACATTGGCGATGAAGGTTTCCAGGCCCTTGTTGTTGAAGCCCAGGCGGTTGATCAGGGCTTGCGACGCGGGCAGGCGGAACATGCGCGGCTTGGGATTGCCGGGCTGCGCGCGTGGCGTGACCGTTCCCACCTCCACGAAGCCGAAGCCCAGGTTGCCCAGCGCGTCGATGTGCGCACCGTTCTTGTCCAGCCCCGCGGCCAGGCCCACCGGATTGCGCAGCGTCAATCCCATCAGCGGCGTCGGCAGCGGCGTCGGGCTGGCGGCCAGCAGCTTGCGCGTGAATGCGCAATCGTAGGCGCGTTGCAGTTGCGTCAGGGTGAGCTCGTGGGCCGATTCGGCGTCCAGCGAGAAGAGGGCCGGGCGGGCCAGCGAGTAGGCGTTGAAGAGGATCGACATGGCGCCATTGTAGAGCGAGGCGGCGCGGGACGGCGATGGGGCGTCAGCCGGGCGGCAGCGTCGTGTCCGGCGCGGCGAAGGCAGGTTGCCATGCGCCATCCACCCGCATTTCGGCGGGCTGGAAGGCCGACTTGTAGGCCATCTTGGGGCTGCCCGCGATCCAGTAGCCCAGGTACAGCCAGGGCAGGCCCAGCACGCGGCACTGCTCGATCTGCCAGAGGATGCTGTAGGTGCCGAAGCTGCCGCGCAGGTCGGGATCGTAGAAGGTATAGACCGAGGACAGGCCGTCGTCCAGCACGTCGATGATGGACACCATGCGCAGCGCGCCTTCTGGTGTGCGGTACTCGACCAGGCGGGTGTTGACGCGGCTGGTCAGCAGGAACTGCGCGTACTGGGTGCGGCTGTCCTCGTCCATGCCGCCGCCGGGGTGGCGGCCTTGCTGATAGCGCGAATAGAGCTCGTAGTGCTCGGCCGACCAGGCCAGTTCCGCGACCAGGGGTTGCAGGTCGCGGTGTTGCGCCCAGGCCCGGCGCTGGCTGCGGTTGGGGGTATAGCGGGCGGTGTCCACGCGCACCGGGATGCAGGCGCGGCAGTGGTCGCAATGCGGGCGATAGGTGAAGAGGCCGCTGCGGCGAAAGCCTTGTTCCACCAGCTGCGAATAGGTGCCCGCGTTGATGAGATGCCCGGGCGCGGCCACCTGCGAGCGCGCCTGCTGATCCGGCAGGTAGCTGCACGGATAGGGCGCGGTCGCATAGAACTGCAGCGTCGCGAAGGGTAGCTCTTTGAGTCGGCTCATGGGGGCTGGGGCCGGGCCCGGGCTTTGGGCCCGCGCAGCGTTTTGACTATACACCTGGCTCGGCCGCCTTCGCCGGGAAGCCCGGTCGATGACGGGGGCTTGTGTCGCGTATGCGTCAGTCGGCGGGAGCGTAGGGATGCAGCCGGCCCTGGGTGTCCAGGCGGCCGCGCGCCCAGGCGGGCCGGGGGCGGCGGCGCGCTTCCCGCACGTGGGCCAGGAACGCGTCGCGCGGGACCGGCCGCGCGCCCAGGCTGGCCAGGTGGGCAGTCTGCTGCTGGCAGTCGATCCAGTCCACGCCTTGCGTGCGCAGGAAAGCGACCAGGTGCGCAAGCGCGATCTTCGACGCGCCGCTTGCGCGCGTGAACATCGACTCGCCGAAGAACATGCCGCCCAGGCTCACGCCATACAGCCCGCCCGCCAGTTCGCCGTCGATCCAGGTCTCGATGCTGTGCACGTCGCCCGCTTGATGCCAGGCGGCGTAGGCAGCCTGCATGGCCGGGGTGATCCAGGTGCCGCCGCCCGGACCGCGCGGCGCGGCGCAGGCGGCCAGCACGGCTGGCGTCGCGGTGTCCACGCGCACGTCCAGCAGGGGGGCGCCGGCAGCTTCCGCGCGCGCCAGCTGGCGCAGGCGCTTGGCCAGCGCGTGTGGCGGGGCGAAGTCTTCACAGCGCAGGACCATGCGCGGATCGGGACTCCACCACAGGATCGGCTCGCCTTCGCTGAACCACGGAAAGATGCCTTGCGAATAGGCGTTGCGCAGGCGCGTCACCGACAGGTCTGCGCCAACCGCCAGCAGCCCGTCCGGGTCGCGCAGCGCGAGCTGGGCGGGCGGGAAGGGCGTATCGGGTTCCAGCCAGGGGAGTCTCATGGCGCGAGGCTCGGGGTCGCGGAAAGCAGGGGCGTGGCGGCTGGGCGCGCGCTCAGCACGCACCCAGCGAGTAGTGGTGCGGTCCGAAGGTCTGGCGCGGCAGGTCCTTCAGGTAATGCTCCAGCGTGGTCTGCACCGTGCGGAAGGACAGTTCGTTCCAGGGAATGTCCTCGGGCGCGAACCAGTCCGCGGCCAGGCTTTCCGGGCCGGGATCCAGTTCGGGGCCCAGCGCGCGGGCCAGGAAATACAGGTGCACCTGTTCGACCTGCGGCACGTCGATCACGGTGTACAGCGGCCCGAGTTCGATGCGCGCGCCCGCTTCCTCCTGCGTTTCGCGCAAGGCGCCCTGGCTCGTGGTTTCGTCCAGCTCCATGAACCCCGCGGGCAGCGTCCAGGTGTCGTAGCGTGGTTCGATGGCGCGCCGGCACAGCAGGATGCGGCCTTCCCAGACGGGCAGCGTGCCCACCACCATGCGGGGGTTCTGGTAATGCACCGCGCCGCATTGCCGGCAGAGATCGCGCAGGCGATTGTCGCCGGGTGGGATCTCGCGATGCAGGGTGGCGCCGCATTGGCTGCAGAAGCGCTGCGCGCGCGGCGCGGGAAAGAAGAAGTCGGAAGGGAGCGAGCTCATGAGGGGGATTCTACTCAAGCGGCGGGGCCGGTTCGGGGCCGCCGCGCAGCGGGCTTGACGGCGGCGTTGCCCGCGCCGAAAAGCGCCTCCAGGTGGCGCACGAAAGTGCGCACCTTGGGCGACAGGAAGCGGCGGTGCGGATACACCGCCTGCACGCGCACGCCGCGGGTGCCGTAGTCGGCCAGCAGGGGCACGAGCCGGCCCGCCTCGATGTCGGCGTCGACGATGAAGCCGGGTTGCAGGATGACGCCGCGCCCGGCCACGGCGGCCGCGCGCAGCACGTCGCCGTTGTTCGCGCGCAGCTTGCCGTCCACGCGCACGCTGTGCACCTGGCCGTCCTTCTCGAACTGCCAGTCGCGGCCCTGGCTCGCGTAGTGGTAGTTCAGGCATTCATGCTGGCGCAGGTCGTCGGGATGGCGCGGCGTGCCGTGGCGCGCCAGATAGGCGGGCGCCGCGCACAGGCGCATGCGCTGTTCCGACAGGGGGCGGGCCACCAGCGAGGAGTCTGCCGGCGTGCCCAGGCGCAGCGCCAGGTCGAAGCCTTCTTCCACCAGGTCGACGGTGCGGTCGCTGAGTTCCAGGTCGATCGCGACGTCGGGATATTGCTCCATGTAGGCCGAGATGGCGGGCCCCAGGTGCAGGATGCCGAAGGTGAAGGGTGCGCTCACGCGCAAGAGGCCGCTGGGCCGCTGGCCCTTCTCCTGCAAGGTCAGCTCCAGCTCGGACATCTCGGCCAGGATGGGCTGGATGCGTTCCTGGAAGGCGCGTCCCGCGTCGGTCAGGCTGAGCTTGCGCGTGGTGCGGTTCAGGAGCCGCACGCCGTACTTCTGTTCCAGGAAGGCGATCTGGCGGGTGACGGCGGATCGGGCCAGGTCCAGGCGCTCGGCGGCTGCCGCGAACGACCCCAACTCCACCACCTTGGCAAACGTCTGCATCGCGGCGTGGGTGTCCACCATTGTTCTCCTAATCGGAATAATTATTTGCCATTCTGCATGTTTATGTTTGTTTGTGGAACCACCAAAATGCCGCTCCATGGATGTCCGAATCCGGACGTCATCCCGATTTCTTCCCGGAGCACTTCATGATCGACCCCCGTACCGCCCCTTACGCCGCGCTGGTCCTGCGCCTGGCGCTGGGCATCATGTACCTGGCCCACGGCCTGACCAAGCTGCTGGTCTTCACGCTGCCGGGCACGGCCGGTTTCTTCGCCAAGGTCGGCTTTCCCGGCTGGCTGGCCTATCCGGTCACCTTCTTCGAGATCATCGGTGGCGCGCTGTTGATCCTGGGCGTGTTGCCGCGCTGGATCGCCGCCGTGGCGACGGTGCAGTTGCTGGCCGCGGCCACGGTGCACTTCGGCAATGGCTGGGGCTTCGGCAACCCGGGCGGCGGCTGGGAATACCCGGTGTTCCTGGCGGCGGCCTCGGCCGCGCTGGCGCTGCTGGGTGACGGCAAGCCGGCGCTGTTCCCGAGCAAGCGCAAGGGATAGGCGCCGCTGGCTTGCCAGCGTTGGAAAGTGAAAAGGCCGCGTCTGCGAACTGACGCGGCCTTTTTCATGGCGTGGTCTGGCGCAGGAAACCCAGTGCCTGCGGGATGTCCCGGGCGGCGCGGTGCTCCAGTGTCGCGGGGGCATCGGGGCTGCTGCCCAGTTGCCAGGGGCCGGGGCCGGCCGTGCCCTCCATGGCGTCCAGCAGGCTCAGGCCCTGGGCATCGCGCAGATCCGCCAGCAGGCTCGCGAGCTCACGGTCTTCGACGCGGCCCGGCCCATGTTCGGTGCAGGCATAGACATGGCCGTCATCATCCAGTACCCAGCGGGAAACCTGCGCCACCCGCAGTCCCGTGTGGGTCCACAGCCCCTTGCCATCCGGGCCGCGCCGCAGGATGTAGGGCGCGGCATCCAGCCGCACATAGGCCCGCTGCGGGCCGTTCTGGATGTACCAGGCGCCGCGCTCGTCGTGGGTGTAGTGGCGATGCAGGAAATCCAGCACGCCCGCGTGGGTGATGGGCTCGCCGGCGCCACCTTGCGCGCTGGCACCATCGGGATGCAGGCGCAGCCGTCCGCGCGCATCCAGCGACAGCCAGCCGTGCGCGTGCGGCACGTCGGGCCAGCGCGCCATGGCGGCCAACACATTCTCGTCCATGCGCGGGCCCGGGGAGGAGGGTGTGGCGGGGGTGTCCATGCGCACTAGGCTACCGCATACGGCTGCGTTCGTCGGATAATGGACCGCAAGGTTGCCGCGCGGCGCGTCGGCGCGGCAGCCATGCAGAACCCCTGACGCTGGAACCTATACTGAGCCATGGAAAAGATCCCGCACGACATCAAGGCAGGCTACTACTGGTACACCATCGACGGTGATCCCCCCACGATCATGCACGTGCATGACAATGGCACGGGCACGCTGATGGGCACGGATTTCAAGGTGGCCGCCATCGACATCGCCGGCATGGTGCAAAAGGGCGAGACCTTCATCTGGATCGAGCCGCCGCCCGTGGCCGAAAAGGCGCTGTAAGGCCATGGCGGATGCCGTCTCCCGGGCAGCGGGCGCCAAGCCGCGGCTCTTCGTCACGTTTTCCCTGCCGCCCGAAGTGCGGGCGGTGATCGCCGATTCCTTCGACGCGCACTATGCCGAAGCGCCTGGCGCCCTGGCGCGCCCGGGCACCGAACCCGCCCTGGCGGCGTGCGAGCTGGTGCTCGTCACCGCCACCGATACGCTGGATGCGGCCGCCGTGGCGGCGCTGCCCGCCAGCGTGCGCGCGGTGGCCACCTATTCTGTCGGCCACGAACACATCGACCTGGCCGCCGCGCGGGCGCGGGGGCTGGCCATCTATCACACGCCCGACGTGCTGTCGGAAGCCTGCGCCGAGGTCGGCCTGTTGCTGCTGCTGGGCGCCGCCAGGCGCGCCACCGAGAGCATCGCGCTGGTGCGCGGTGGCGGCTGGCAGGGCTGGACGCCCTTGCAGTTGAACGGCTGGGGCCTGACGGGCAAGCGCCTGGGCGTGGTCGGCATGGGCCGCATCGGCCGCGAGATCGCCACGCGGGCGCGCGCTTTCGGCATGGAGATCCACTACTACAACCGCTCGCGCCTGGCGCCCGGGCTGGAAGCGGGGGCGCAGTATCACGCCAGCGCGGAAAGCCTGCTGCCCGTGTCGCAATTCCTGATGCTGGCGTGTCCGGCGACGGCCGATACCATCGGCTTCCTGAACGCGGCGCGCATTGCGCAGTTGCCGCGCGGGGCCATCGTCGGCAACATCGCGCGCGGCAGCCTGGTGGTGGATGAAGACCTTGTCGCCGCCTTGCAGACAGGGCAGGTGGCCGCGGCGGGGCTGGACGTGTTCAACCACGAACCCGATATCCATCCGGCCTACTTCGATCTGCCCAATTGCTTCATGCTGCCGCATATCGGCAGCGCCACCATCGAGACGCGGGTGGAGATGGGCAGGCTGGTCATCGACAGCCTGCAGGCTTTCCTGCGGGGCGAGCCTCGGGACAATCGCCTGGCCTGAGAGTCGGGGCGAAAAAAAAGGGATGCCATGGCATCCCTTTTTCATGGCGCGCAAGAGCGCCGCGTCAGTGCGTACTGTCGCCGCTCGTCTGCTGCACGTTCTGCAGGCGCGCCTGCGATTCCAGGATGCGCTGCTCCAGGTGCGGCGAGGTCTGCAGCGCCACGTACGACGAGTCATCGCCGTTCTCGTCGGGTTCCGAGTGGATGCGCAGCGTGATCGACTGGCCGTCGAACGCTTCGGGCAAGGCCTTGCGGTCGATGTATTGCTGCAGCAGCGCGTCCACGGCCGCTTGCGTCGAGGGCAGGGCGGCTTCCATGTCGGGCTGGCCTTGCAGCGTCAGTTCGATCACGCGGCCGAGGTCCCAGGTGAAGAACACCAGCGCGTTCTCGCCGTGGCAATCGGGATGCAGGTAACCCCACTGCGAGGCAGGCGCGTTGCCGGGCGGGGTGGCTTGTCCGGTGGAGGTCGTCATGAAAGAGAGTCCTGTTCGCGACAGGAGCGCGACGCGCTCGACTGGCGGCTTGATGGGCGTGGGCGGCATCGGTGTCGGGCCGGTGCGCGCAGGAATATCGGCATGTCTTGCCGCGCTGGGTAAGCGCATGGCGTTTGCCGCGCGGCATTTTTCGGGCCAGGCGGCGTGGCCGGTCTCCAGACCGGCCGAGGATTATAGCGGCAGGCTGGCACGCGCCCGGATCCTGGTTTGAGGGGGAAGCAGGGCGAGAGTTCACCGGCGCCGTGCGCCAGGGCTTTCCATGTCGAAAAATCCCCACACGGCCCAGGAAAAAGAAAAGGCCCGCATCGCTGCGAGCCTTGAATTCTTTGGAGGCGCAAGCCGGAATCGAACCGACGTACACGGATTTGCAATCCGCTGCATAACCACTCTGCCATTGCGCCGTGGGCTTTGCCCGGCGCCGCGCACATCGCTGCGGCGGGCTGGTGGCAAATACCAAGCCCGCTATTCTATGACAAATCGTGGGGTCTTGCCAGCGGCAAGCCTCCAATGTGGGGTCGCCGAGACGGTCGGCCCGCCCGCTGCCCGCAGCTCAGCCTTCGCCCAGCTCCCGCATCACCGCGTACAGCTTGGCCTTGGCCTCGAAGCCCACGCCCGGCACGTCGGGCAAGCCCACATAGCCGTCTTCCACGCGGATGCCGTCGGCGAAACCGCCAAAAGGCTGGAACACGTCCGGGTAGGACTCGTTGCCGCCCAGGTGCAGCCCGGCCGCGATGTTCAGCGACATCTGGTGGCCGCCGTGCGGCACCACGCGGCGGCTGGACCAGCCCATTTCCTTCATGACCTCCAGCGTGCGCAGGTACTCCACCAGGCCGTAGGACAGCGCGCAGTCGAACTGCAGGAAGTCCTTCTCGGGGCGCATGCCGCCATAGCGCAGCAGGTTGCGGGCATCCTGGTGCGAGAACAGGTTTTCCCCCGTGGCCATGGGCAGGTCGTAGTGGTTGGCCAGCTCGGCCTGCAGGGCATAGTCCAGCGGGTCGCCCGCCTCTTCGTACCAGAACAGGTTGTAGGGCTTCAGGGCGCGGGCATAGGCGATGGCGGCGTCCTGGTCGAAGCGGCCGTTGGCGTCCACGGCCAGGCGCTGGCCGTCGCCCACCACTTCCAGCACGGCCTCGATGCGCGAGAGGTCCTCTTCCAGCGAGGCCGCGCCGATCTTCATCTTCACGACGCGATAGCCGCGGTCCAGGTAGCCGCGCATTTCATCCTGCAGCTGGCGGTGGTCCTTGCCGGGGTAGTAATAGCCGCCGGCGGCATAGACCCACACTTTGTCGTCGGCCACGCCGTTGCGGTAGCGCTCGGCCAGCAGCTTGTAGAGCGGCTTGCCTTCGATCTTGGCCACCGCATCCCACACCGCCATGTCGATGGTGCCCACCGCCACGGAACGCTCGCCGTGGCCGCCGGGCTTCTCGTTGCGCATCAGGGTCTTCCAGATGGCGAAGGGGTCCAGGTTGGCGTGGTCCTGGTCGATCAGGCTGTCCGGCTCGGCCTCGGCCACGCGCGCCAGGAAGCGGTCGCGCATCAGCGCGCCCTGGCCATAGCGGCCATTGGAGTTGAAGCCGTAGCCGATGACGGGCTTGCCGTCGCGGATCACGTCGGTGACCACGGCGACGACCGAGCAGGTCATCTTCGAGAAATCGATATAGGCATTGGCGATGGGCGAGGCGATGGAGGCCGTCTTCTCGCGGATGTCCACGATGCGCATGATGAGGTCCGTCTGGAAAGTTGGTCGGGAGCGCCCACCTTATCGCCGGGGAGGCAGGACAGGCCAATGCTAAGATCGTCGCGCTTCATGCATGGACGGCATAGCCCTATGGAATTGGCCTGGCTCGAAGACTTTTCCGCATTGGCCGAGAGCGGCAATTTCTCTCGCGCGGCCGAGTTGCGCCACGTGACGCAACCGGCGTTCAGCCGCCGCATCCGCGCGCTGGAAACCTGGATGGGCACGCCGCTCTTCGCGCGCACCGCGCAGGGCGCGCAGCTGACCGACGCGGGGCGGCACGTGCTGCCCGCCGCCCAGGAAATGATGCGGCGCCTGCACCAGTTGCGGCTGGATGCGCGCGAGGTGGCCGGCCGCGCCACGCGCACGCTGCACTTCGCGGCCACGCATTCGCTGTCCTTCACCTTCTTCCCCGCCTGGATCCGCCAGGCCGAGCGCGGGGCGCCGCTGGAAGCCGTGCGCCTGCTGTCCGACAGCATGGCGGTCTGCGAGCAGATGCTGCTGCGCGGCCAGGCCCAGTTCCTGTTGTGCCACCAGCATCCGGGCGTGGGCTCGGCGCTGGCGCAAGGCCTGTTCCGCAGCAAGGTGGTGGGTGCCGATGCCTTGCTGCCGCTGGCTGCGCCCGCCGTGGCGCAGGCGGTGGCCGAGGGCGCCGATGCGCCGTATCTCGCGTACTCCGCCGAATCGGGCCTGGGCCGGATTGTCGACACCGTGCTGGGCCAGCGCCCGCCGCCGTGTCCGCTGACGCCCGTCTTCCACTCCCACCTGGCCGCCGTGCTGATGTCGATGGTGCTGGAAGGCAAGGGCATGGCCTGGCTGCCGCGCAGCCTGGCGGGCGAGGACCTGTCGCGGGGCGTGCTGGCGCGCGGGCTGGATGCCGCCTGGGACGTCCCGCTCGACATCTGCCTGGTGCGTCCGGTGCTGCCCATGAGCGATTTCGCCGAGGCGTTCTGGGAAAAGCTTTAACACCCGGGCTCAATGCCGTGGGACAGTGAATTTTCTCATTGTGTAGACAATCCGTGGATTTATGGCGCTCAATGCGCTATTTTTTCGTCTGTGGCCATCAGATTGTCGACACCATGAACAAAATCCTGACCCTGCCGGTAGGCGAGGCGGCCGCCGTCGAGGGCGAAACGCGCTCCGAACACGTCTTCCGGCAGATCCAGTCCGCCATCATCCGGGGCGAGATCGCGCCGGGCAGCAAGATCTCCGAGCCCGAGCTGGCGCGCGCCTATGGCATCAGCCGCGGGCCGCTGCGTGAAGCGCTGCATCGGCTGGAAGGGCAGAAACTGCTGGTGCGCGTGCCGCACGTGGGTGCGCGCGTCGTGTCGCTCAGCCAGCAGGAACTGTCCGAGCTGTACCAGATCCGCGAGTCCCTGGAAGGCATGGCCTGCCGCCTGGCGGCCGAGCGCATGCGGCCCGAAGAGGTCGAGGACGTGCGCGAGGTGCTGCGTGCGCACGAGCGCGACGAGGCCTTCCAGGCGGGGCTGGGCTATTACCAGCAGGAAGGGGACTACGACTTCCACTATCGCATCGTGCAGGGCAGCGGCAACCAGATGCTGTTTCGCCTGCTGTGCGACGAGCTTTACCAACTGGCGCGCATGTACCGCATCCAGTTCTCCACCACGCCGCAGCGTCCGCGGCAGGCCTACGCCGAGCACCATCGCATCCTGGACGCCATCGCCGAGCGCGATGGCGAGCTGGCCGAGATGCTGATGCGCAGGCACATCCGCGCTTCCCGTCACAACATCGAACAACAGATCGCGCAGGGCAACCTGCAGCGCAACGAGGCATCATGAACACTTCCTATCGCAAGCCCCTGCCTGGCACCGGCCTGGACTATTTCGATGCGCGCGCCGCCGTGGACGCCATCTCGGCCGGCGCCTATGACCGCCTGCCCTACACCTCGCGCGTGCTGGCCGAGAACCTGGTGCGGCGCTGCGAGCCGTCGCTGCTGAACGATGCGCTGGCGCAGCTCATCGAGCGCCGCCGCGACCTGGACTTCCCGTGGTTCCCGGCGCGCGTGGTCTGTCACGACATCCTGGGCCAGACCGCGCTGGTCGACCTGGCGGGCCTGCGCGACGCCATCGCCGACAAGGGCGGCGACCCCGCCAAGGTCAATCCGGTGGTGCCGGTGCAGCTCATCGTCGACCACTCGCTGGCCGTGGAATACGGTGGCGACGACAAGGACGCCTTCGCCAAGAACCGCGCGGTGGAAGACCGCCGCAACGAGGACCGCTTCCACTTCATCGAGTGGACGCGCCAGGCCTTCCGCAACGTGGAAGTGGTGCCGCCGGGCAACGGCATCATGCACCAGATCAACCTGGAGCGGATGTCGCCGGTCATCCATGCGCAGGATGGCGTGGCTTTCCCCGACACGCTGGTGGGCACCGACAGCCACACGCCGCACGTGGATGCGCTGGGCGTGATCGCCATCGGCGTGGGCGGCCTGGAGGCCGAGAACGTCATGCTGGGCCGCGCCTCGTGGATGCGCCTGCCCGATATCGTCGGCGTCGAGCTGAGCGGCAAGCCCCAGCCCGGCATCACCGCCACCGACATCGTGCTGACCCTGACCGAATTCCTGCGCAAGGAAAAGGTGGTGGGCGCCTATCTGGAGTTCTACGGCGAGGGCGCGTCCAGCCTGACGCTGGGCGACCGCGCCACCATCTCCAACATGGCGCCCGAGTATGGCGCGACCGCCGCCATGTTCTCGATCGATCCGCAGACCATCGACTACCTGCGCCTGACCGGCCGCGAAGACGAGCAGGTCAAGCTGGTGGAAACCTATGCGAAGGTGGCGGGCCTGTGGTCCGACACGCTGGCGCAGGCCGACTACGAGCGCGTGCTGCGCTTCGACCTGTCCACGGTGGTGCGCACCCTGGCCGGTCCGTCGAATCCGCACCGCCGCCTGCCGGTGTCCGACCTGGCCGAGCGCGGCATCGCCGGCGCCGTCGTGCAGGAGCCGGGCCTGATGCCCGATGGCGCGGTCATCATCGCGGCCATCACCAGCTGCACCAACACCAGCAACCCGCGCAACGTGATCGCGGCGGGCCTGTTGGCCCGCAACGCCAACCGCGCAGGCTTGGCCCGCAAGCCCTGGGTGAAGTCCTCGCTGGCGCCCGGCTCCAAGGCCGTGTCGCTGTACCTGGACGAAGCCGGGCTCACGCAGGAGCTCGAGCAACTGGGCTTCGGCGTCGTGGCGTTTGCCTGTACCACCTGCAACGGCATGTCGGGCGCGCTGGATCCGCGCATCCAGCAAGAGATCATCGACCGCGACCTGTACGCCACCGCGGTGCTGTCGGGCAACCGCAACTTCGATGGCCGCATCCATCCCTATGCCAAGCAGGCCTTCCTGGCCTCGCCGCCCCTGGTGGTGGCCTATGCCATCGCGGGCACCATCCGCTTCGACATCGAGCGTGACGTGCTGGGCAAGGACGCCGAAGGCCGCGAGATCCGCCTGAAGGACATCTGGCCCAGCGACGAGGAAATCGACGCCGTGGTGCGCCAGTCGGTCAAGCCGGACCACTTCCGCAAGGTCTATGCGCCCATGTTCGGGCTGCGCAAGGAAAGCACCGGGCGCGTGAGCCCGCTGTACGAGTGGCGTGCGCAAAGCACCTACATCCGCCGCCCGCCCTACTGGGAAGGGGCACTTGCCGGCGAACGCACGTTGCGCGGCATGCGGCCGCTGGCGCTGCTGGGCGACAACATCACGACCGATCACCTGTCGCCGTCCAACGCCATCCTGCTCGACAGCGCCGCGGGTGAATACCTGGCCAAGATGGGCCTGCCCGAGGAAGACTTCAATTCCTATGCCACGCACCGTGGCGACCACCTGACCGCGCAGCGCGCCACCTTCGCCAATCCCAAGCTCTACAACGAGATGGTGCGCAGCCAGGACGGCACGGTGCTGCAAGGCTCGCTGGCGCGCGTGGAGCCGGACGGCCAGGTGCTGCGCATGTGGGAAGCCATCGAGACCTACATGGCCCGCAAGCAGCCGCTCATCATCGTGGCCGGGGCCGACTACGGCCAGGGCTCGTCGCGCGACTGGGCCGCCAAGGGCGTGCGGCTGGCAGGCGTGGAAGCCATCGTGGCCGAGGGATTCGAGCGCATCCACCGCACCAACCTGATCGGCATGGGCGTGCTGCCGCTGGAGTTCAAGCCGGGCGTGAACCGCCTGACGCTGGGCCTGGACGGCACGGAAAGCTATGACGTCGTGGGCGAGCGCCGCCCGCGCGCCGACCTGACGCTGGTGGTGCATCGCCATGACGGCACGACGGTCGAGGTGGCCGTGACCTGCCGCCTGGATACCGCCGAAGAGGTCTCGATCTACGAGGCCGGCGGCGTGCTGCAGCGCTTCGCGCAGGACTTCCTCGAGGCCGAGGCCGCGCCCCAGGGCGGCCGCCAGGCGAGTTGAGCCCGTGTTCATGGCGCCGTGTGATCGTTCACGCGGCGCCTCCCTTTTTCCTACCGTCTTGCCACAGGACACTTCCCATGCCGCACGCGCCGCAGATCAAGATCCCCGCCACTTACATGCGCGGAGGCACCAGCAAGGGTGTCTTCTTCGTACTGGACGAACTGCCTGTTGCGGCGCGCGTGGCGGGGCCCAGCCGTGACGCGCTGCTGCTGCGCGTGATCGGCAGCCCGGATCCCTATGGCAAGCAGATCGACGGCATGGGCGGCGCCACCTCCAGCACCAGCAAGAGCGTCATCGTCAGCCGCAGCACGCGGCCCGACCACGACGTGGACTACCTGTTCGGCCAGGTCTCCATTGACAAGCCCTTCGTGGATTGGAGCGGCAACTGCGGCAACCTGTCTGCCGCCGTCGGGCCGTTCGCCATCCGCAACGGCCTGGTGGACGCCGCGCGTGTCCCGCGCGACGGCATCGCGGTCGTGCGAATCTGGCAGGCCAACATCGGCAAGACCATCATCGCGCACGTGCCCATGACGGACGGCCAGGTGCAGGAAACGGGCGACTTCGAGCTGGACGGCGTGACCTTCCCCGCGGCGGAGGTCGTGCTGGCGTTCATGAACCCGGCAGACGACGGCGAGGGCGGGTCGATGTTCCCCACCGGCAATGTCGTCGACCAGCTGGACGTGCCGGGCATCGGCAGCTTCCGGGCCACGTTCATCAACTCGGGCATTCCCACCATCTTCCTGGAAGCCGAGGCGCTGGGCTACACCGGCGCCGAGCTGCAGGACGACATCAATGGCAATGCCCAGGCGCTTGCCAGCTTCGAGACCCTGCGCGCGCATGGCGCCCTGCGCATGGGCCTGATCACGTCACTGGACGAGGCGGGTTCGCGCCAGCACACGCCCAAGATCGCCTTCGTGGCGCCGCCGCGTGCCTATACCGCTTCCAGCGGCAAGGCCATCGGCGTGGGCGATGTGGACGTGCTGGTGCGCGCGCTGTCCATGGGCAAGCTGCATCACGCGATGATGGGCACGGCCTCGGTCGCCATCGCCACCGCCGCCGCGGTGCCGGGCACGCTGGTGAACCTGGCGGCGGGCGGGGGCGAGCGCGAGACCGTCTGCTTCGGCCATCCGTCCGGCACCTTGCGCGTGGGCGCGCGGGCGCAGCAGGAAAACGGCGAATGGACCGTGACGAAGGCCATCATGAGCCGCAGCGCGCGGGTGCTGATGCAGGGATGGGTGCACGTGCCGTTCGAGGGGTGAGGGATGTCTCTGCTGGGGGCGGCTCGGTTCTTCCTGGCCTATTCCCGTGCCTGTCTCATTTTCTTCAGCACGCAGTGGTAAAGGCGCCAGAGAATCAGGCCGACAAAGATGAGCGCTGGCGCGAGATGCAGGCTGATCGACAGCCAGAAGAGCCAGGGGCTGGTTTCCAGGGGGATGGGTTCGCGGTGACGGCTCAGGGCTGGCGCCACGCCATCTGCCAAGCCTAGCAAGGCGGAGCGTACGAGCAGTATCGAGACCCCGAGCGTCGTCACGCCCGCCAGCAAGAGCTTGAACCTGCGTTGGCGGGGTGAAAGGTGTTCTCCGTCGTCGAAGATCCAGAGCCGCATGGCCCACGTCAGGTGCCATGAGAAGACCGCGACGGCCGCCAGGACGCCCAGCCCCGTCAGGACCCATATCGGTCGAGACGCGTCGGCCGCCAACGCGGCCAGGAACAGCAGGCATGCGGCAAGCACCCAGAGAAAACCCACGCCCGCTTTCCGCAATTCGGCGCGTATCTCCTGCTGAGGGGATATCGTTGCGGGTTGCCGACGTTTTCCGGTGGGCCGTCGTGTGGAAGCCATGGCGATAGGGGAGTGGTGACCGGGAGAGTCTACCGTTGCGCCCGCCTTGCCGGCCGCGCCGCAAAACGCATCCGGAAAAACGCGCCGATGTCGTATGAAGCCTGGGCCAGCGCGATGATCGACGTGGTGAGTTCGTTCTTGTGCGACAGCTTCTGCATGGCCACATAGGGTACCCGAGGCAGCTCGGGCTTCACGGGCAGCGATTGCAGCAGGCCCTGTTCGATGAAGGGCCTGACGGTTTCCACCGGGAAGTAGCTCACGCCCATGCCCGACAGGGTCAGGCCCAGCAGGGCCACCACGCTGTTGCTGGCCAGCGTGTCCTTGGGTGCGAAGCCTGCCGCCTTGAACCATTCGTCATAGAGAATGCCCGGCCCCGAGGTGTCCACCAGCATGCGGTGATCGCTCAGGTCCCGCAGCGTTAGCGCCGCGCCTGTTTGTACCAGGCCTGGCTTGCACATGAAGGCGTTGTGTACTTCGCCCACCTGCACCGAGACCAGCGCGGGGTGGGAGGGATAGGCCTTGGGCACGATGACGAGATCCAGCTCGTCGTCCAGCAGTTGCCGGTACAGCTGGCGGCTCATGTCCACTGCCGGCTCGACCGTCACGCGGGGATAGTCGCGGTGGATGGCCTCGATGAAGCCGGGCAGCCAGGTCATCGCCGTCAGCTCGGTCACGCCCAGGCGCAAGGTGCGCGTCATCATCACCGGGTCGCCGATGCGGGCCAGCGTGTCTTGCCGCAGGGCCAGCATGCGCTTGGCGGCAAGCAGCAATTCCTGGCCCTTGTCGGTCAGCCGGGCCGCGCGCTGGCTGCGGTCGAACAGCGCCACGCCCAGTTGCTCTTCCAGTTCCTTGATGCGCTCGGACACAGCCGACTGCGTGGTGTACAGCCTGGCGGCGGCCTGGCGAAAGCCGCCCAGTTGTGCCACCCAGTACAGGGCTTCCAGTTGCTTGAACGTCATGCCATGGCACCCCAATTTGAAAAATCGGAATTTCCGATTCGGATGTATCGGAAAAAACCGCTATTCCCGATCAATGCGCGAGCCTATCATGGCTGTTCCCGCGCTGCGTGCCCTCTGTTGCCTGCTGTTTCCCATGACCGCCATTCCCGTGAAGGAAAGCCCCACCCTGCTGGACATCCTGTTGTTGGGCGGCGCGCAGATCCTGGTGTGGGGCGGTTCCTTCTTCCTGCTGTCCGTGCTGGCCGACCCCATCGGGCAGGACACCGGCTGGCCGCGCCAGTGGGTGCTGGGCGCCCTGTCGCTGGGCATCCTGGTGTCGGGCCTGCTGTCGCCGTGGCTGGGCCGTGCCCTGGCCCGCTGGGGCGGTCGTGGGCTGCTGGGCGCCAGCGGCATCATCGTCGCGGCAGGGCTGCTGGTGCTGGCCGCCAGCCAGCATCTGGCCGTGTACGTGCTGGCGTGGGTCATCATCGGCGCGGGCATGGCCTGCGGGCTCTACGACGCGCTGTTCGCCGCGCTGGGCAGCCTGTATGGCGTGCGCGCGCGCCGGGCCATTTCCCACATCACGCTGATCTCGGGCCTGTGCACGACACTGGTCTGGCCCGTCATGGCCGCGATGGTGTCGCAGTTCGGCTGGCGCACGGCTTGCTTGCTGTATGCCGCACTGCTGCTGGTTTCGGTGGTGCCCATGTACCGCCGCGCCTTGCCGGCGCATCGCGCGGCGGCTGCCGCCGCGACGACGGCAGGGCAGGGCGGCCACGGGCTGGACCGTGGGGTCTATTGGCTGATGTCGGCGTCCTTCACCGTCGCGGCCGTGCTCATGACCGCCATGATGGTGCAGCTCATTTCGCTGTTGCAGGCGCGTGGCGCCACGCTGGCCGAGGCCATCGGCCTGGCGGCGTTGCTGGGGCCGGCGCAGGTGGGCGCGCGCATCGTGTTCATGGCGATGAAGACCATGCATCCGATCTGGCCGGCCCTGGCTTCGGTGGTATTGACCCTGCTGGGACTGGTGCTGCTGACCGTGGCGCCGGCCTACGCGGCCATTGCCCTGCTCATGTACGGCGCAGGAAACGGCATGCGTGCCATCGTGCGCGGCACCTTGCCGCTGGCCCTGTGCGAGGCGCGGGGCTATGCCGCGGTGATGGGGCGCCTGGCGCGGCCCGCGCTGATCGGTCAGGCGGCGACGCCGCTGGTGGGCGGCCTGTGCCTGCAGTACCTGGGCGCGTCGCCCACGTTCTGGGTGCTCTGCGTGCTGGCCGGGGTGAATGTGATGCTAACGGTCTGGCTGTGGCGCAGGCTGGCGGCCGCCGCCTGATCCATCGCCCGGGAAGCCGGCCGCGTCGGGCGCGGCACCCGTGTCTTCGCGGTCATCCGATACCACTCTGTTGCGCCCGCGATGCTTGGCCCGGATCAGGCGTTGGTCGACGCGGGCGTATGCCTGGTTGAACGGGTGCGCCGCGGGGAAACTGCCCACGCCGATGCTTACCGTGCAGCGCAGGCCCGGCGCAATGTGTGAAAAGGTATGGGCAGCCAGGCTGTCGCGCAGGCGTTGCGCGGCGGCTTCGGCGGCGTCATGGGTAGCGCCGGGCATTACCAGGATGAACTCCTCGCCTCCGACGCGGGCGGCGAAGTCGTTGCCGCGCAGTTGCGCCTGGATCACGCCGGCCATTTCCGTGAGCACGGCGTCGCCGGCCGGATGACCGTGGCGATCGTTGATGGACTTGAAGTGGTCTGCGTCCACGATGGCCAGCCCGTACCGTTCGCCCGAAAGCGCGAGCCTGTGCAGGCCGCGATGCAGGCCGGCCCGGTTGGCCATGCCGGTCAGCGCGTCGCGCTCGGAGGCATGGCGATACTCGGCGATGGTGCGTTTGGCCGTCAGGAGCAGGAACAGAAGCGCGGCGCCGACACTGAAAAGATAGAAGCTGATCTGTGTCCCGACCCAATAGAGGGTGCCATCGTAGCCATATGCGGCGTCGCGCGCCTGGCCGGTCAGGAGGACGCGCGGCAGTTGCGCCAGCGTGCCCAGGCCGAGAAACCAGAACAGCAGCCGCTCGAGCGCCGTGCCGCGCGCCAAGTGGCGGATCTGCCAGAGCGCCATCAGGAAAAGCAGGGTCACCGCGGCATAGAGCGAACCTGTGCGCAGCAGGAAGTCTCCCGGTTCTCCGCCTGCCCAGGTCCGCAGCCCCAGCATGATTGCCAGCAGCACCAGCGCAGGCCGCCAGGGAAGTTCGCGGTTTTCCTGCTCGGCGATGCCGCGGGCGAAGAGATAGGCTGCCGCGCCATAGAGCGCGCCGGTCAGCAGGACATTGGATGCCCGGCTTGCCGGCCAGAGCAGGATCTGGCTGGTTAGCCCCACGGCGTAGCAGGTGAAGGCCCAGGCGAAGGATCGCATCTGCCTGGCCCGTCCCAGGAAATGCCAGGCACCGTGGAAGGCGAAAGCGATGAGCAGCGCGACCAGCGGGTGGGCGAGGGCGAGCAGCGTCTCGTTGGCTAGCCTGGGCATGGCGAATCCCCGGGTTACCGGCTGTCGCCCTGCAACCAGCGCAGATAGGGCGTGCGCGTCACGTGCGAAACCGACTCCAGCACCTTCGCATGATTGACCTGATGCCGCAGGAGCAGGCGGGCGTCGGCAATGCCGCGCGACTTGCAGAACCAGTGGCAGCTGTGCTGCAGCAGGTACAGCTCGGCGGACAGATGGAAGGCGCGGGTCTTGGGATCCCAGTTCTCCACGTTGTCCACGACGTGGCGCAGGCCGTCGGCATGGATCTGCACCAGGGCCTGGAAATCCCGCAGCATGCCATCGGGCAGGAAGCGTTCGGCGTAGGGCACGCAGAACGACAGGGCGCCCATCTTCAGCGATTGCGGCGTCTCCTCGCGCAGGCTGCTCGCCAGCGTCTGCACCTGCGACGCCGCCGCGCGCTCCGTCTGGTGCAGGGTTTCCAGCACCTGGCGCTGGCGTGACTCGGTGGCGTCGTGGATGGCGCGGGCATAGCCCTGCGTCAGCGTCTCCATGTGCTTTTCCAGCTGCAGCCTGGCCAGGTGGCGTCCCAGCAAGGCGATGCGCGCGCGCTGGTATTGCACGCGCAGCAGCTGCGACGCCGCGATGATCAACAACAGGAGTAATGCAATGTCCATGGCACGCGTGTCGGTTGGGCCCACGGGAGGCAGGTAAAACAGAAGGCCCAGGCTTCGATACGCGAAGTCTGGGCCTGTGGGAGGTCTCGACTATAGCCTACTTCGCGCGCGGCGCTGGGCATGCTGAATCTCGCACGGGACGAATCGGACATTGCGGTCAGGGCCACCCGGAGTCCGACGGAAAGCCTGGTCGGGCACAAGCTCGCCGGGCAGGCGCGCATGCCGCGCCCGGCTGCATGGCTTCCAGCCGGGCGGGAAGGATCAATGCTTCGGAATGTCGAGTTCCGCCTTGCAGGTGATCTCGAGCAACAGCGCGGGCTGGGCCAGCCGGGTGACGCCGATCAGGTTGCCGCCTTCGTCGTGGCTCAGCTGGCCGGACAGCGATGATCAGAAGTGATGGGGAGCCCAGCGTAGCACCGGGATTGCGCTTGAAATCGCGCCTTTTTGCGTTTCTGGGTGCGCAAGAACGCAAGTTGGAGTCGTGCTTCAGCCAGCCGCCGCATCAGCCACGGAGGGGGCTTGCCCCACGCGTACCACCTCGCCGGACAGGCCCTGCGGATTGCGCAGCAGGTTCAGGATCGGGCACCACTTCTCCACCGCGACATGCAGGGCCTCGAGCGCTTCCTGGCTGGCAGTCGATTCGATGTGCGCGACATAACGGATGTCCTGCGGATAGAAGGGCACGTTTTCATAGCCGGGCCTGCCGCCGCGCACGTCCTGCGTGGCCTGCACCTCCACGGACAGGCCATCCAGCGGGATCTGCAGCTCGGACGCTTGAATCAGGAACACATGCGTCAGGCAACTGGACAGGGAGCCGATGAGCAGTTCAGGAGACGCTGGCCCCAGGTCATAGCCCGCGAAATCCGCCGGGCTGTCGCTGATGACCTGGTGATGGCGGATACGGATGCGGCGCACGCCACTGCGGCCTTCGGCGGTGGCGGTGGCCTTGAGTGTCAGCGGTGCCACCGTGGCCGGGTCGCGCGCATTGCGGACCAGCAAGGCGTCGCGTTTCTGCTTCAGGTATTCACGTAGGTTGCTCATGGTGCGATCTCCGGGTGGGTGCGGCCTGCCGGGCCGCAAGGACAGCCAGGCCTGCTAGGACCTGGCACGGAACAGCGGGGGCCTGACGGGTTGTGTGTCGATGCGCTGCAAGGTATCGGACAGGCCTTCCCCCGTGCGTTGATCGGGGGCGATCTCCCCTGGCTCGCACATGGTGTCGGGGGCGCTCCAGGCCAATGTGTCGCCGGGGGCCTGGTAAGCCCGCAGCCAGCCGCCGCGATCCACCAGGAACTGCGCGCCGTCCAGTTGCGCAGCCTCGCGGCCCGCCACCCAGGCATAGGCCTGCCAGGCGGCGGCCGACACGGCATCGGGCACGCCGCAATCGGCCCAGCCCTCATCCGATCCGAGCGTATCGCGCAGGGTTTCGCCCGGGCGCAGCACCACGTCGACCAGTCGGGGATCCGGCATGACGGGTGGCGTACCGGCATGGGCTGCATGGATGCGTACCCGCTGGCCACGCAGGTCCCTCAGGCGCTGCACATGCGGCAGCCGCGCGCAGCGTAGCGCCATGTCCGGCGCGGGCAGGGCCTGCCGCCAACCGGGATGGTCGGCCAGCTCGGCGCCGGCAGCGCCGGCGCGCAGGTAGTCCAGCACATCCCATGCGTCCTGGCTGGAGAGCGCTGCGCCATATGCGTGAGACGTGCCAGCCTTGCCTTCGGTCCCGTCGCCCAAGCCTTGCCGCACGCGCCAATGCAGATCTCCCGCGTGCCGATGCTCGAACAAGGCAGGTCCCAATACGCTGGGCCAGCGCGGCTGCCTTGCGGCCAGGGGCCCATCGCCCCGGCCTTTGGCGCCATGGCACGACGCGCACAGCTGCTGGTAATGGCGCGCGCCCGCCAGGATGCGCTCGGCATCGAAATCCGTCGGCGGCTGTCGAAAGGTGTGGGGCGTCGCGGGAGCCAGCACCAGTTCGGGGCGAGGCGTGCCGGGGGCGAGCAGCAGGCATGCGACGACGGCCATGGCGGCCGCCAGCCGCCAGGATGCCTGCCGCGCAAACGCCACCCCGGCACCGGCCAGGAAGGCCGCTCCCAACCAGGCCGCCGCCTGCTCGCCGCGGGCCAGGGCGCGCGATCCTGGCGGCACGCCTGCATCGGGTCGCCAGGACGACACCCATGCCGGATGCCATTGCCCCAGTTCCGACCATGAGGGAAACCACCCCTGTGCGGCCAGGGCCATGCTGGCCCACACGCCCGGCGGCTGCGGGCCCGAGACCGACGCCGCGTAGACCACTGGCCACGCCACGGCGCAACCCAGCGCCAGCCACGCGCCGCCCACCAGCCATCGCAGCGATGCCTGCATGCGTGGGCGCAAGCGTGTCCTGGCGTCGCTGCTGGCCAAGGCGCGTTCCTGCCAGATTGCCGTGGCGGTGCGCAACAAACCGTATAAAGCCGCCGTCACCGCGATCCAATGCAGCCATCGCAGCCCGAGCGCGGCCGCGATGCCCAGTTCGTGCAGCATGCCTGCCCGTCCTACCAGGAATCATCCAGCCCCAGCTGCGCCAAGGCGCGCCGGCGCAACTCGGCCAGGAGAGGGTCGCCGCGCTTGCGGGGATAGGGCAGGGGGTTGGTGATCACTTCCTTGATGCGTGCAGGCCGGTCGCTCAGAACGATGATGCGGTTGGCCATGAACAGCGCCTCTTCCACGTCGTGGGTCACCAGCAACGCGGTATAGCCCACCTGCTGCCATAGGGACACCAGCTCGGACTGCATGGTCAGCCGCGTGAGCGAGTCGAGCTTGCCCAGCGGCTCGTCCAGGATGAGCACCGAGGGGTCGTTGACCAGGGCGCGCGCCAATGCCACGCGTTGCGCCATGCCGCCCGACAACTGGTGCGGATAGGCCGAGCCGAATCGCTGCAGTCCCACCAGTTCCAAGGCCTGCGCAATACGATGGCCCTGTGTCCTGAGCAGGCCGCGAGCCTGCAGGCCCAGTGCCACGTTGTCGTGCACGGTGCGCCAGGGGAACAAGGTGGGATCCTGGAACACGACGACCCGCGACGGGTCGGGCTCGGTGATCTCCTGGCCGTCGGCAAGCAGCTCGCCGCCAGCAGGCCTGTCCAACCCCGCGACCAGGCGCAGCAAGGTCGACTTGCCGCAGCCGCTGGGGCCCAGCAGGGCGACGAACTCGCCGGGCTGGATATCCAGATCGATCGCATCGAGCACGTCCAGGCGCTCGCCTTCTAGGTCGAAGTGATGCGAAACCCCGCGCACCGACACGTGCGCGCCGGTGACGGTCGCCGTGTCTACCATTTGACGACCCCTTTCTGCCAGGCCAGCGTGCGGTCACGCACCCGGAACAGCGCGGTGATGATGCCCGAGAAGAGCAGCGCCATCACGAACAATGCGGCATACATGTTGGCGTACGCGGCCCAGCCTTGCGCCCAAGACAGGTAGTAGCCGAGCCCAGATTTGACGCCCATCATCTCGGCCGCCACCAGCACCGAGAACGAGGCGCCCAGGCCCATGAACAGGCCGACGAAGACATGGGGCAGGGCCGCCGGCACCGCGACGCGCAGGATCAGGAACGAAGCCTTGGCACCCAGCGTGCGCGCCACGTCGTAATAGGCCTTGTTGACGCTGGCGACGCCGGACCACGTCAGCACCGTCACGGGGAACCAGGTGGCCAGTGCAATGAGGAAGACCGCCGCCGCCCAGCTGCTGGGAAAGAAAAAGAACGCCATGGGCAGGAGCGCGGTGGAGGGCACCGGTCCGAGAAAGCGAAGCACGGGATGCACCCAGTAGCCCAGCCCGCGCGACCAGCCGATGGCCACGCCCGTGAGGAACCCGGAGACAGCGCCGATGGCAAAGCCATTGGCCAGCAGCCACAGGGAGTTGACCACGCTGTCACCCAGGCGGCGCCAATCGGAGAGATAGACGTCCACCAGGGACTGCGGCGGCGCGAAGAAGGGCGATGGCAACCAGGCCAGCTTTGCCGTGAGCAGTTCCCACACCAGCACCGACACTGCCAGGACCAGCAGCCATGGGCCCACCACGCGCAGGCGTCCCGTCAGGCCCTGCACCACGCCCAGCGGCAAGGATGCCAGCGCCAGCAGGACGCCCAGCGCCGCGATGCCCAGGCCGAACTCGCGCGTATAGCCCCACTCGACAAACCCCACCTGGACATTGGGCCACTGTATCGTCAGCACGCCCGCCGCGGCCCACACCAGCCCGGCCAGCAGGCCGGTGCGCCACCAGCGCGGGCGGCCTGAGGAGGGCGTTGCGGCGGCTGGGCTGTCTTCCTGCGGCACGGCAGCCGGCCACGCTTGATCAGACGAGGACATCGGGCGCCACCACCGCTGCATACTTGTTCACATCCAGGTTCGCGCCCAGCACCCGGATCTGCTTGAGATGCTGCGCGTAACCCGCGACTTCCTCGCGCAGCTTGGCGCCCGTGCTCGCGTGGCCGTGGGTGTGGCTGCGCAATATCGCCGCCACGCGTTCGGCCGGTACTTTCGAGGGGATGTGGGGCGCGAAAATGCGTGCCGACTCGTCGGGATTGGCGGCCGTCCAGCGTTGCGCATCGATGACGGCGCGGGTGATGGCCGCTGCCGCATCCGGGTCGTTGCGCACCAGCTTGCCGCTCAGGCCCAGCACGCAGCAGGTACGGTCGGCATAGTCGTTCTCGAGATTGGTGGCCAGTTCGACCAGATTGTTGTCCTCGCGCAGGATGAACATCAGCGGGTCGTCGCCCGCCACCGCATCCACCTCGCCTTTGCGCAGCGCCTCGCCGAACAGGTCCTGCGGGAACTGGCGCCACTCGACCTCGTCGGGGTCTATGCCCAGTTGCGCCACGCGGATCGCAAAGAAGTTCTTGACCGGGCTGGCCTGGTCGGTCACGGCCACGCGCTTGCCGCGCAGATCCTGGACCGCCTTGATGGGCGAGCCTTGCGGCGTGAGCAGGCGCATGCAGCCACCGTGCGTGCCCACGGCAAGCTTCACGTCGAAGCCTTGTTCCAGCGGCTTGAACCAGCGCAGGGCCATGCCGATGCCGCCATCGGCGTGGCCCGTGGCAATGGCCTCCAGCAATTGGTCGGTCGAGCCGCTGAAATTGATGCGTTCGACCGCGATGTTGTATTTGTCGAAGAAGCCTCGCTCCAGCGCCACCGACACCGGCGATTGGCAGACGGCCGTCGGGCTCCAGGCGATCTTGAAGCTGCGCTTGGCGCTGCCTTGCGCCAATGCGCGTGCGCCGAGCAGCCCAAGCGGCGCGCCGAGTCCGGCGATGGCGGCAGCTTTCAAGAGATGGCGGCGTGACAGTGCGCCGGCAGGCGGGGATACGAGATGCGTCATGATCCAGGACTCGAAAGGGAAAGGGACAACCCTCAACGTCGGAATCATGGCGCAGGGGCGCCACGCCGCAAACGAACGCTTGGGCATATCGTTAGCGAGACATAAGCTCATGGGGGGAAGCAGGCCGTGGCTTTTGCGCCGACGGCGTGGTCCGTGCCGGTACTTGCAGGGCAGGAGGGTCCTGCAAGGCAGGTGATGTGGTGGTGGCTGGGTTGCGAGCAGGACGTCGCTGGACGAAAAAAAAGCCGAAAACGAGGTTTTCGGCTTTTCTTCAAATCATCGATGAATGCTGGTGGAGATTCATCGACAAGAATTCTGGAGCGGGAGACGAGTCTCGAACTCGCGACCTCAACCTTGGCAAGGTTGCGCTCTACCAACTGAGCTACTCCCGCATGGGTACTGCTTTTTTCAACAGCGCTGCAGCTTGGTGTCTGTCAGTGCTTATCGTTGAAAGTCCGCTATTCTACATGAATTTTTCGCGGCGTGTAAAGTTTTCGAATTTCTTCTTCAGAATTTCTTCTGCAACTTCACCAAGACTTTTGCGTCGAGCTTTTTAAGCGCTTCGGTTCCGGTCTTGTTTCGCGCTTCAAGTAAGATTGAGCGAAGACCAAGACTATAGCAGAAATTTTTCGCACATGTCCAATACGGCGCCACGCCCCGCTGCTTTTCCGCTGGAAGCGCCCGCTTCCGTTTCCCTGCAAGCCTTCAACACGTTGGGCCTGGCCTGCGTGGCGCCGCGTTGCGTGCGCCTGGACGACCCGGCGCAACTGCCTGCGCTGACCGCGTTGGCGCGACACTACCCAAGCTGCTTCGTGCTGGGGGGCGGCAGCAATGTCGTGCTGCCGGCAAGCGTGCCGGGGCTGGTGGTGCGCGTGGGCCTGCAGGGCGTGCGCCTCGTCGAAGAGACCGCCGATGCCTGGATCATCGAGGCGGGCGCCGGCGAGTCCTGGCATGGGTTGGTGCAGACCTGCGTGGAAGCAGGCTGGGATGGGCTGGAGAACCTCGCCTTGATTCCGGGGCAGGCAGGCGCGGCGCCGGTGCAGAACATCGGCGCCTATGGCCTGGAGCTGGCCGAGCGGCTGTTGTCGGTGGAAGCCTGGGACATTCCGGCAGGCCGCCGCGTGACCTTCTCGGCGCAGGAATGCCGCTTTGGCTACCGCGACAGCGTGTTCAAGCATGCCGAGCCCGGACGCTGGCTGATCGTTTCCCTGCGCCTGGCCTTGCCGCGTCCGTGGCGGCCGGTGCTGCGCTATCCGGATCTGCTGCGCCATCCGCGGCTGGCGGGGCGTGACGAGGCCGGCATCACGGCGCGCGAGATCTTCGACACCGTCTGCGAGGTGCGGCGCGCCAAGCTGCCCGATCCGGCGGTGCTGGGCAACGCGGGCAGCTTCTTCAAGAATCCGCTGGTGGATGCCGCGCATCATGCGTCCCTGCTGGCGCAGTGGCCGGACCTGGTGTCCTATGCGCAGCCCGACGGACGCTACAAGTTGGCCGCGGGCTGGCTGATCGACCGTTGCGGCTGGAAGGGCAGGGATCTGGGCCGCGCCGGCGTGCATGATCGCCAGGCCCTGGTGCTGGTGAACCGTGGCGGCGCCGATGCCGGCGACATCCTGGCCTTGGCGGCCGCCATCCAGCAGGACGTGCAGGCGCGCTATGGCGTGGCGCTGGAGCCTGAACCGGTGGTGGTGGCAGGCGAGTGATGTCTGCGCTGGTGAGAGCAGGCAGCCGGGACGCCGCGGAGCCGGCTCTGCCGGTCCGCCAGCATCGCCCCCTTGAGGGGGAAGCGCGCAGCGCTTCGGGGGGAGCTTCTACTTCAGAACGGCTTGCATGTCGAACAGGCCTTTCGATTGGCCGCCCAGGAAGCGTGCTGCCCGCAAGCTGCCCTCGGCGTAGCCGGCACGGCTGCTGGAGCGGTGCGTGATCTCGATGCGTTCGCCAATGCCGCAGAACGACACGGTGTGGTCGCCGATGATGTCGCCGCCGCGCACCACCGAGAAACCGATGGTGCCGGTCTCGCGCGCGCCGGTCACGCCGTGGCGGGCCCAGGTGGCGACGTCGTCGAGTTCCTTGCCCCAGGCCTGGGCGATGGTTTCGCCCATCTTCAAGGCCGTGCCCGAGGGCGCGTCGACCTTGTTGCGGTGGTGCGCCTCGAAGACCTCGACGTCGTAGCCCGAATCCAGCAGTCGCGCGGCCAGGTCCAGCAGTTTCAGCGTGGCGTTCACGCCGACGCTCATGTTGGGGGCAAAGACGACAGCCACGTGCTCGGCGGCGGCGGCCACGGCGGCACGGCCGGCGTCATCGAAGCCGGTGGTGCCGATGACGGCCTTCACGCCGTGCTGCACGCAGGCTTGCAGGTGGTCGAGGGTGCCCTCGGGACGCGTGAAGTCGATCAGGCAGTCCGCATCGCGCAAGGCCTGGAGGTCATCGGTGATGAGGACGCCGGTGTCCTCGCCGAGGAACGCCGCGGCGTCCTGGCCCAGGTGCGGGCTGCCGGCGCGGTCCAGCGCGACGGCGAGTTCGAGATCGGGAGAGGCCTGCACGGCCTCGATGAGCATGCGGCCCATCCGGCCGCTTGCGCCTGCAATGGCGATACGCATGGTGTCTGGCTGTCCGTGTGCTGCTTAGCGCAGCGGTTCGGCGCCGCCCGAGCCGGTGCGCTGGGATTGCGCGGGCGAGGGCAGCATGGGGTTCTGCTGGATGCTCAGGGTGGAGCGGCCCGAGGGCGACGTGGTCGACGGTTGCTTGTCCGCGTCGGCTTCGTCCTTCTCGGTGCGGGCGGTTTCCCGGTCTTCGCGGCGCACGCGGGTGGCTTCTTCACGGGCCTGTTGCTGGAAGGGCTGGATGTCGGGCTGGTCGTCGCCTTGCCAGCGGGCCAGGCGCTCGTTGTCGAACCAGACCGTGAACTTGCGCTCTTGCGCCGTGCCGCGGCCAGGCACGTAGTAATACGGGTAGTCCCAGCGGTCTGCGTGCAGCACGCTGGTCAGCGTGGGGCTGCCCAGGGCGAAGCGGACCTGTTCACGGGTCATGCCCACCTGCAGCAGGGCGACCTGCTCCTGGGTGATCCAGTTGCCTTGCTGGACAGGCGCGCGATAGGGGAAGCCCCACTTGCCGGAACTGGAGGAGCAGGCGGTCAGGGCGAAGGCCAGCGCGGCCAGCGCAAGGCCGGCGCGCAGGCGCGAGGAGATCGGGACGAGGCTGGGCACGCGGCACCCCTGGAGGTTAGAGAAAACGGGCAAAGACGTTATCATAAAGGTTTAAGCACCAAGCCGTGGAGCGCAGGGCTGTCCGGCTTGGCTTTGCCAGGTCGGAACCGAGGGTTTCATCAGTGGGTGGCCGAGTTCGCTCATCCCCATTGGTAACCGATGCCCGGTCACCGGGATATTCCCTCCGGCCGCCATGTCCTGCCGCCGAACCGCCCTTATCCGGAACGACCAGTGATGCCATCTATGAGCGATCAAGCCGACCTCAAAAACATGGGCCTGAAGGCGACTTTCCCGCGCCTGAAGATCCTTGATATTTTCCGCAAGTCGGAAGAGCGCCACCTGAGCGCCGAAGACGTCTACCGTGCACTGATCGGTGAAAGCGTCGAAATCGGCCTGGCCACCGTCTATCGCGTGCTGACCCAGTTCGAGCAGGCCGGCATTCTCAGCCGCAGCCAGTTCGACAGCGGCAAGGCCGTGTTCGAGCTGAACGACGGCGACCACCACGACCACCTCATCTGCACCAACTGCGGCACCGTGGTCGAGTTCTCGGATCCCGATATCGAGAAGCGCCAGCACAAGATCGCCAAGGACAATGGGTTCGTGCTGGAAAGCCACCACATGGTGCTGTATGGCACCTGCGGCGACTGCATGAAAAGGTAGACCCCTGGCGGGTAGCCCCCCCGAGGCGCTGACGCGCCTCCCCCCAGGGGGGCGGTGCTGGTGGACCGGCGGAGCCGGCTCCACTGCACCCTGGCTTGCGTTGCACCACGCCGCCCTGCCGAGTCGTGTTCTTGCCGGCGTTTCCAGCCTTTCTTGCCGACGAATACAAAACACAAAGCGCCCTGTGGGGCGCTTTGTGTTTCAGCGTTGCGCGAGCATTTCCCGCGCGTGCTTGCGGGTGGTGTCGGTGATCTTGATGCCGCCCAGCATGCGGGCGATTTCCTCGGCGCGTGCCGCGTCGTCCAGGGGGGCGATGCGCGAGCGCGTGGTGCCGGCCTTTTCGGTCTTGCTGACCTGGTAATGCGCGGTGCCGCAGGCTGCCACCTGGGGCAGGTGGGTCACGCACAGCACCTGGTGGCGGGCGCCGAGTTCGCGCAGCAGGCGTCCCACCACTTCGGCCACCGCGCCGCCCACGCCGCTGTCCACCTCGTCGAAGATGAGGGTGGGCACGCGTGCGGCGCTGCTGGCGATGACCGACAGCGCCAGCGAAATGCGCGCCAGTTCGCCGCCCGAGGCCACTTTCGCCAGCGGGCGGGGGGTGGTGCCGGCATGGCCGGCGACGTTGAATTCGACGGTCTCGGCGCCGGCGGCGGAGGCCGCGGCGGGCGAGAGCGAGACGTCGAAGCGCCCGCCCTGCATGGCCAGTTGCTGCATGGCTTCGGAGACCTGCTTGCCCAGGTCCTTGGCGGCCTTGCGGCGCGCCTTGCCGAGGTCGGCCGCGGCCTGGTCGTAGGCGGTCTGCGCCAGGTCGACCTGCTTGCGCAGCGCGTCGACATCGCTGGCCGCGTCCATTTCCGCCAGCCGGGCCTGCAGGCTTTCCTGCAGCGTGGCCAGCTCGGCGGGTTCGGCGCGCAGCTTGCGTGCCAGGTCGAAGACGGCGCCCAGCCGGCTTTCGACTTCCTCCAGCCGGGCGGGGTCGATGTCCACGCGGCCCAGGTAGCCCTGCAGGTCCGAGACCGCTTCGCCGACGGCGATGCGCGCCGAGTCCAGGTCGTCGTAGACGCTTTTCAGTGCGGGGTCGTGCTTGAGCAATGCACCGATGCGCTGCGCGGCGGCTTGCAGCCGCTGCAGCAGGGCGTCTTCGTCGTCGTCCAGCGCCGCCAGCGTCTGCTGGGCGCCGTCCAGCAGCGATTGCGCGTGGGCCAGGCGATCATGTTCGGTTTGCAGGCTGTCCCACTCGCCGGGCTTGAGCGACAGGCGTTCGAGTTCGTCGGCCTGCCACTGCAGGCGTTCGCGCTCGGCGGCCAGCGCGCTGGCGTCCTGCTCGGCGGTTTCCAGTTGGCGGGCCACCTGCCGCCAGGCCTTCCAGTGCTGGGCAACGGCCTGGCGCAGCGGGCCATGGCCGCCGTGCGCGTCCAGCAGGTCGCGTTGCGCGTCGGTGCGCAACAGGCTTTGGTGGGCATGCTGGCCGTGGATGTCGACCAGCTGGTCGCCCAGCTCGCGCAGTTGCGCGACGGTGGCCGGCACGCCGTTGATATAGCCGCGGCTGCGGCCCTGTGCGTCGACGACGCGGCGCAGCACCAGGGCTTCCGAGGCGTCGATGTCGCGCTCGGCCAGCCAGGCCTGTTGTTCGGGCGAGGCATCGAAGACCGCGCTGATGTCGGCGCGCGCCGCGCCTTCGCGCAGCACGCCGGTGTCCGCGCGGCCGCCCAGCGCAAGCGCCAGGGCGTCGATCAGGATGGACTTGCCCGCGCCGGTCTCGCCGGAGAAGACGGTGAAGCCGGGGCCGAAGGGGATCTCGGCCTCCTCGACGATGACGAAATCACGGACGTGCAATGCGCGCAGCATGATGGGGGGCTACTCCGCCGTGTCGCCCGATTGCGGCATCCGATTCCAGTGCAGCTTGCGGCGCAGCGTCGAGAAGAAGCTGTAGCCCGGCGGATGCAGGAAGCGGATGGTGTGGGGAGCGCGGCGGACCTCGATGCGGTCGCCGGGCTGCAGGTCGGACCAGGTCTGCATGTCGAAATGGACGCTGGCACCATGTTCGACGCGGCCCATGGCCGTGAGCGTCATGTCCAGCACGACGTCGTCGGGCAGCACGATGGGCCGGTGCGAGAGGGTTTGCGGCGCCACGGGCACGAGCACCATGGCGTCCAGGCCCGGATGCAGCACCGGACCGCTGGCCGACAGCGCATAGGCCGTGGAGCCCGTGGGGGTGGCCACGATGAGGCCGTCGGCGCGCTGGGTGTACATGTAGACGCCGTCGACATCCAGGCGCACCTCGATCATGCCGCCGCGGCCGGCGCGGTTCAGCACCACGTCGTTCAGCGCGGAGGCCTGGTACATGACCTCCTCCCCGCGGATCACACAGCCCGACAGCAGCATGCGGTCTTCGGCGTCGTAGCGGCCCTGCAGCACGTCGGCCAGGGCCTTGTGCGCCTCGGTGAGCGGGACGTCGGTGATGAAGCCCAGCCGGCCGTGGTTGATGCCGATGACCGGCACGCCGTGGGGCGCCAGTTGGCGCGCCGCGCCCAGCATGGTGCCGTCGCCGCCCACGATGACGGCCAGGCTTGCGCGCTGGCCGATTTCCTCATACGAGGCGGCCTCGATGTGCGACAGGCCCGTGTTGCGCGCGGTGTCGGTTTCGAGCAGGACATGCCGGCCCGCTTCCGAGAGGATGCGCGCAAGATTGCCCAGCAGGGTGTCCAGGCCCGTGTCCTGGTAGCGGCCTATCAGCGCGACGGTGGGAAAAAGCATGTTCGGGCGGCAGGGTGGAGGGCTGGGTTGTGTATCGGCGGATTATAGGGGGTGGCGGATGACGCGGTCATGGATGAAAATGCCACGCCGTACAGCATCCGTGGCGCGGGCGTCCGGACTTGCGCCCCGTCATGGAGGCTGCGGAAAGATGGCCATTGTGCCAACCCCGCATTGTCCCCAGCTTTTCCGGGAAAGAAACCCCCATAAAATAGGTCCCCATGGATGATCGCGCCCGCGCGCTGCTCAAAGCGCTCATAGAAAGATACATCGCCGACGGCCAGCCCGTCGGCTCGCGCACCCTGTCCAAGGTCTTCGACCTGTCGCCGGCCTCGATCCGCAACGTCATGGCCGATCTCGAGGATCTCGGGCTGATCCACAGCCCTCACACCTCGGCGGGACGCGTGCCCACGCCTCGCGGCTATCGGGTCTTTGCCGATACGCTGCTGGCGGCGCGCGCCTTCGAGGTCGTGTCGCCGGCCGAGGTGCGGGAGCTGTTGCCGCACACCGATCCCTCGCGCGCCATCGGCGCCGCGGCGCAGCTGCTGTCGAACCTGTCCCAGTTCGCGGGCGTGGTGCTGGCGCCCAAGCGCGCGCAGGTCTTCCGCCAGATCGAGTTCATCCGTCTGTCCGAGCGGCGCGTGCTGCTCATCATCGTGACGCCCGACGGCGACGTGCAGAACCGAATCCTGGCCGCGCCGCGCGACTACCCCGAGCACGAACTGATCGAGGCCAGCAATTTCTTCAACCAGCATTTCGCGGGCAAGTCCTTCGATGCCGTGCGCGGCACGCTGGCCACCGAGCTGGCCCAGTTGCGCGAGGACATCTCCCGGCTGATGCTGGCCGCGGTCGAGGCCGGCACCGAGCCCAGCGACGAGAACGATGCCGTGGTGATCTCGGGCGAGCGCAAGCTGCTCGAAGTGGCCGACCTGTCGTCCGACATGGACCGGCTGCGCCGCATGTTCTCCATCTTCGAGCAGAAGACCCAGTTGCTGCAGCTCCTGGACGCCTCCAGCCGCGCGCAGGGGGTGCAGATCTACATCGGTGGCGACTCGCAACTGGTGCCCATGGAAGACATGACCGTCATCACCGCCCCTTATGGCGTGGATGGCCGGGTCGTGGGCACGCTGGGCGTCATCGGCCCCACCCGCATGGCCTACGACCGCGTCATTCCCATCGTCGACATCACCTCGCGGCTGCTTTCCAACGCCCTGAGCCACAACAACCCGTCGTCCTGACCCGTTCGCCCGCCGGGTCGGCGGCCTCACCGAGGTGTTTCCGTGTTTCTGCGCAATTTCAAGTACTTGTGGCCGGAGCGGTTCCTGCCTGAGCCGGCCTGGGCCGATCCCTTCGACACCGATCCGCCGCTGACGCCCGACGGCCCCCTGGGCGTGCTGCTGGTCAACCTGGGCACGCCCGACGCGCCGACCGCGCCGGCCATCCGCCGCTACCTGGCCGAGTTCCTGTCCGACCCGCGTGTCATTGAAATTCCGCGCTACCTTTGGCTGCCCATCCTGCACGGCATGGTGCTGCGGCGCCGGCCCGCCCGGCTGGCGCCGCGCTATGCCGACATCTGGATGGAAGGGGGCTCGCCCTTGCTCGTCTATACGCAACGGCAGGCCGCGGCGGTGCAGGACGTGCTGCGCGGGCGCGGGCTGTCGGTCCGCGTCGAGGCCGCCATGCGCTATGGCAACCCGTCCATCGCCGATACCATCGCGGCCCTGCGCCGCGAAGGCTGCGACCGCTTCCTGACCGTGCCGCTGTACCCGCAATACTCGGCCAGCACCACGGCCACGGTCATCGACCAGATCGGCCGCGTGGCGGCGACCTTGCGCAACCAGCCCGAATTGCGCTTCCTGAAGCGCTTCCACGTGGATCCCGGCTATATCGGGGCGCTGGCGCACGGCATCCAGTCCTATTGGGACGCCAATGGCCGGGCGCAGAAGCTGCTGATGAGCTTCCACGGCCTGCCGCGCTACAGCATCGAGCTGGGCGACCCGTATTACCGCGATTGCCTGCAGACCGCGCGCGCCCTGCGCGAGCGCCTGGGCCTGCGCGAGGACGAGGTGGAGGTGTCCTTCCAGAGCCGCTTCGGCGCGGCGCGCTGGCTGGAGCCCTATACCGAGCCCACGCTGAAGGAGCTGGCCCGCCTGGGTGTTACCGAGGTGGACGTGGTGTGCCCGGGATTTACGGCCGATTGCATCGAAACGCTGGAAGAAATCGCCCAGGAAGGGCGCGACGCCTTCCTGGAGGTCGGCGGCAAGCGCCTGCGCTACCTGCCCGCGCTGAACGACGATCCGGCATGGATCTCGGCCCTGTCCGACATGGTTCAAACTCAGTTACAGGGCTGGCCGGGCAGCGTCAGCCGGGCGCTATAAACTGGACCGACAGGCGCGCGGCAAGGGCTGCGCGCCGCTGTCCAGGAGCTGCTCATGACCCCAGACAACCGCAAATCCGGCCGCACGTCCCACATCGGCACCTCTTCCGAGCCGGGACACGGCAAGCTGAAGAAGGAAGATGCCCAGGAGCGCGAGCTCGACGAGGCGCTGGACGACACCTTCCCGGCCAGCGACCCCGTGGCGCTCACCCCCGAGCCCGACGAGGACAAGATCGACGAGGGCCTGGCCGAGACCTTCCCCGCCAGCGATCCCGTGGCCGTCAATCCCCATCGCAAGGAAAAATCCCGCTCCTGAGGCGCGAGGCAGGGAGGCGCCGCGCCTGCGGATCCCCCTGGTGAAGACAGGGTCTTGAAATTGCCGGGGGCGTCCCCAACTGCTGCCCAGACCCAGTTTTCACCCCGGAGGATATATCCATGACGGCGACGCACGAGTCCGCTGCCCCTGGCCCTGATCAGGAAAACCAGGCCGCGGCCCCCGCCCAGCCCCAGACTGTCGGCAATCCCGACGCCCAGGCGCAAAGCCAGGCCGAGGCCGCCGGCGTCACCCAGGAAGCCCTGGACGCCGCCCAGGCCCAGGTCGCCGCGCTGCAGGATCAACTGCTGCGCGCCCAGGCCGAAATGGAAAATGTGCGCCGACGCGCCCAGGAAGAAGTCAGCAAGGCCCGCAAATTCGGCATCGAGTCCTTCGCCGAAAGCCTCGTGCCGGTGCGCGACAGCCTGGAGGCCGCCCTGGCCCAGGGCGAACAGACCGCCGAAGCCCTGCTGGGCGGCGTGGACGCCACCCTGAAGCAACTGACTGCCGCCTTCGAGCGCAACCACCTGAAGGCCATCGCGCCCGAACCGGGCGAGAAGTTCGATCCGCACCAGCACCAGGCCATTTCCTCGGTGCCGTCCGAGCACCCTGCCAACACCGTCGTCAATTGCCTGCAGAAGGGCTACCTGATCACCGATCGCGTCCTGCGCCCGGCGCTGGTCATGGTGTCGGCCGGTCCGGCAGCCTGAGCAAAAAGAGCGGGGCGCCGCTTGAAATCCTTGGCCGGCGTCCCCAGTTTAGATACCAAGCAGGACGAGGGCTGCAAGACGGTCCGGTCCTCCAGGCATTCACCAAATATCCTCAATCAATTCAGTCAGGTAAGCCCATCATGAGCAAAATCATCGGTATCGACCTCGGCACCACCAACAGCTGCGTTGCCGTGCTGGAAGGCGGCCAGGTCAAGATCATCGAGAACGCCGAAGGCACCCGCACCACGCCCTCCATCGTCGCCTATCTGGAAGACGGCGAGACCCTGGTCGGCGCGCCGGCCAAGCGCCAGGCGGTCACGAATCCCCGCAACACCCTCTACGCAGTCAAGCGCCTGATCGGCCGCAAGTTCGAGGAAAAGGCGGTCCAGAAGGACATCGACCTGATGCCCTACAAGATCGTCAAGGCCGACAACGGCGACGCGTGGGTCGAAGCCCAGAGCAAGAAGCTGGCGCCTCCCCAGGTGTCGGCAGACGTGCTGCGCAAGATGAAGAAGACCGCCGAGGACTACCTGGGCGAGGAAGTGACCGAAGCCGTCATCACGGTGCCGGCCTACTTCAACGACAGCCAGCGCCAGGCCACCAAGGACGCCGGCCGCATCGCCGGCCTGGAAGTCAAGCGCATCATCAACGAGCCGACCGCGGCCGCGCTGGCTTTCGGCCTGGACAAGAACGAGAAGGGCGACCGCAAGATCGCCGTCTATGACCTGGGCGGCGGCACGTTCGACGTGTCGATCATCGAAATCGCCGACGTCGATGGCGAGAAGCAATTCGAAGTGCTGTCGACCAACGGCGACACCTTCCTGGGCGGCGAAGACTTCGACCAGCGCATCATCGACTACATCATCGGCGAGTTCAAGAAAGAGCAGGGCGTGGACCTGTCCAAGGACGTCCTGGCCCTGCAGCGCCTGAAGGAAGCCGCGGAAAAGGCCAAGATCGAGCTGTCCTCCAGCCAGCAGACCGAGATCAACCTGCCCTACATCACGGCCGACGCCTCGGGTCCGAAGCACCTGAACCTGAAGATCACGCGCGCCAAGCTGGAAGCGCTGGTCGAGGACCTGATCGAGCGCACCATCGAGCCCTGCCGCGTGGCCATCAAGGATGCCGGCGTCAAGGTGTCCGAGATCCACGACGTGATCCTGGTCGGCGGCATGACCCGCATGCCCAAGGTCCAGGAGAAGGTCAAGGAATTCTTCGGCCGTGACCCGCGCAAGGACGTGAACCCCGACGAAGCCGTCGCCGCTGGCGCCGCCATCCAGGGTTCCGTGCTGTCGGGCGACCGCAAGGACGTCCTGCTGCTCGACGTGACCCCGCTGTCGCTGGGCATCGAGACGCTGGGCGGCGTGATGACCAAGATGATCCAGAAGAACACCACGATCCCGACGCAGTTCTCGCAGGTGTTCTCCACCGCCGACGACAACCAGCCGGCCGTGACCATCAAGGTCTTCCAGGGCGAGCGTGAAATCGCCGCGGGCAACAAGGCCCTGGGCGAGTTCAACCTGGAAGGCATCCCGCCCGCCGCGCGCGGCACGCCGCAGATCGAGGTCAAGTTCGACATCGACGCCAACGGCATCCTGCACGTCTCGGCCAAGGACAAGGGCACCGGCAAGGAAAACAAGATCACCATCAAGGCCAACTCGGGCCTGACGGATGAGGAAATCCAGCGCATGGTGAAGGACGCGGAAGCCAATGCCGCCGACGATCACCGCGTGGCGGAACTGGCCCTGACCCGCAACCAGGCCGACGGCCTCGTGCACAGCACCCGCAAGGCGCTGGGCGAGCACGGCGACAAGCTGGAAGCGGCCGAGAAGGACGCCATCGAGGCAGCCATCAAGGACCTCGAGGAAGCCCTGAAGGGCACGCCCGACAAGGCCGAGCTGGACGCCAAGATCGAGGCGCTGTCGACCGCCTCGCAGAAGCTGGGCGAGAAGATGTACGCCGATGCGCAGGCGCAGCAGGCCGCCCAGCAGCAGGCCGCGGCTGACGGCGCCAAGCCGGTGGACGACGACGTGGTCGACGCCGACTTCAAGGAAGTCAAGCGCGACCAGTAAGCGGCATTCCTCCGCGACAGCGCCCGGGGCCGGCCTTTTTCCGGCCGCCGGGCGCGGTCGTTCCGGCAGAGTACGCTGCCTTCGGGCGGCACAAGTTTTGAGCAACCATGGCAAAACGCGATTACTACGAGATCCTTGGCGTCGCCAAGAACGCCTCGGATGACGAGATCAGGAAGGCCTATCGCAAGATGGCCATGAAGTACCACCCTGATCGCAATCCCGACAGCAAGGAAGCCGAAGAGAAATTCAAGGAGGCCAAGGAGGCCTACGAGATGCTCTCCGACGCCGACAAGCGCGGCGCCTATGACCGCTACGGTCACGCGGGCGTCGACCCGAACGCGGCCGGCCCCGGCGGCGCGGGCATGCATGGCGGCTTCGCGGACGCTTTCGGCGACATCTTCGGCGAAATCTTCGGTGGCGCCGGCGGCCGGCGCCAGGGCGGCGGCCCCCAGGTCTACCGCGGCGCCGACCTGAAGTACGCGCTCGAGATCACGCTGGAGCAGGCCGCCAGCGGGTTCGACACCGAAATCCGGGTCCCCAGCTGGGAAAACTGCGACACCTGCCACGGTTCGGGCGCCAAGCCCGGCACGCAGCCCAAGACCTGCAGCACTTGCGGCGGCGCGGGCGCGGTGCGCATGCAGCAGGGCTTTTTCAGCGTGCAGCAGACCTGCCCCAAGTGCCACGGCACCGGCAAGGAAATTTCCGATCCCTGCCCGTCCTGCGACGGCGTGGGCCGCATTCGCCGCAACAAGACCCTGCAGGTCAAGATTCCGGCAGGCATCGACGACGGCATGCGCATCCGCTCCAGCGGCAATGGCGAGCCGGGCGTGAATGGCGGGCCATCGGGGGATCTCTACGTCGAGATCCACCTGAAGCAGCACAAGATCTTCCAGCGCGATGGCGACGACCTGCATTGCGAGCTCACCATCCCGTTCACCACGGCAGCCCTGGGTGGCGACATCCAGGTGCCGACCCTGAACGGCAAGGCCGAGATCGCGATTCCCGAGGGCACGCAATCGGGCAAGACCTTCCGCCTGCGCGGCAAGGGCATCCGCGGCGTGCGCTCCAGCTATCCGGGCGATCTCTATTGCCACGTCGTGCTGGAAACGCCGGTGCGCCTGAGCGATGAGCAGAAGGGTTTGCTGCGCAAGTTCGAGGCCTCGCTGAACGACGGGGGGGATCGCCACTCGCCGCAAAGCAAGTCCTGGACGGATCGCGTGAAGGAGTTCTTCAGCTGATCCGTGCTGTGCGTGGCTGATGCAAGGGAAAAGGCCAGTTCATTGAACTGGCCTTTTTTCATCCTGGCGGTAGTGGGCTGCGTGCCTGCGCCAGCCCCAACGCCAGTGCGAGCAGGCTGACCGCCGCGCCCAGTGCACAGACGCCGGGCCAGCCCGCCTGCGCATGCGCGATCGTTGCGCCCAGGCCGCCCAGCCCGCTCCCCACTGCGTAGAAAAGCATGTAGAGGCTGACCAACCTGCCATGGGCATCGGGCCGGGCACGCAGGATGAGCGCCTGGTTGCTGACATGCAGCGCCTGGCCGCCCAGGTCCAGCAGCACGATGCCCAGCACCAGCGCCCATAGTGAGTGGTCCAGCCAGGACAAGGGCCACCATGCAAGCAGGAGCAGGACCAGGGCTGCCAGGGTGACGCGGCGGGCATGGCCCTGGTCGGTCCAGTAGCCAGCCCGGCTTGCGGCCAATGCGCCCACGACGCCCGCCAGGCCGAAGGCGCCGATGGCGGTGTGCCCGAACGCATGGGGCGGGGCGCTCAGGTGCAAGGTCAGCGCGCTCCAGAAAATATTGAAGGCGGCGAACATCAGCAGGGCCAGGACGCCGCGTGCACGCAGGATGCGTTCCTGGCGCAACAGGCTGAGCATCGATGCCAGCAGTTGCCGGGGCGAGGCAGCCGTCGTCGGCCTTGGCAGGCGGGGCAGCAATCGGTGCAAGGGCAGGGCGAGGAGCAGCATCAGCAGTGCGGCGCAAAGATAGACGCCCCGCCAGCCGGCGAGGTCGCCGACGGCGCCGGAAAAGACACGGGCCAGCAGCAAGCCGATGAAGACGCCGCCTTGCGCCGCACCCACGACGCGCCCCTGCTCTTGGGGGGCAGCGGCGCTGGCGGCGTAGGCGATCAGCCCTTGGGTCATGGCCGTGCCCAGCATGCCCACCGCCAGCATGCCCAGCAGCAGGGCCAGGCTGGAGGCGGCTGATGCCACTGCCGCCAGGGCGCCCGCCAGCCCCAGCCACTGCCAGGCCATGAGCCGCCGCCGGTCCAGCCGGTCGCCCAATGGCACCAGGATGAGCAAGGCCAGCGCACAGCCCAGTTGCGTGGCCGTGACCACCCCGCCTACCGACGCCGGCGAAATGCCGAAGTCACGCGCAAGGATGTCCAGCAAGGGGTGTGCGTAATAGACGGTGGAGACGCTCAGTCCACTGGCGGCTGCGAAGCCGAATACGGTGGCGCGGGGCAGGGCGGGTGCGGGCGTGATCATCATGATCTTGGTTGCAAAACAAAACCATGTGGAGCGTAGCCATTTTGGTTTTAAAATGCAACCTGATTGATCCCCCCCAGCCTGGAGCCGCCATGTCTACCCCTGCATTGCCTTCCCTGGTGCACTGCCCTGTTGCACGCGCCGTGGATGTGATCGGTGATCGCTGGTCGCTGCTCGTCGTGCGCGATGCCTTCGACGGGGTGCGGCGCTACTCCGATTTCCAGCGCAGTCTTGGCGTGGCGCGCAACATCCTGTCGGACCGCCTGCGGCGGCTGGTAGAGGCAGGGATCCTGGCCCAGCAGCCTGCCTCGGACGGCAGTGCATTCCAGGAGTACGTGCTGACGGCGCAAGGCGACAGCCTGTTCCCGGTGGTCGTGGCACTCCGCCAATGGGCCGAACGCCATCGCTACGCGCCCGGCGAGGCGCATTCCGAACTCGTGGAGGCGCGCAATGGTCGGCCGCTGCCGTACATGGCGCCGCGTGGCGCCGCCGGTGCCGTGCTGTCGCCGCAAGCGACGCAGGTCAGGAAAGTCTGACGCTGCAAAACAGAACGGCGGCAAGCCAGGCTTGCCGCCGTCATTCAGCCCGTCAGGCCATGCATGTGCATGCCAGCCTGTGGGTGCAGGCCGAAGGTCTTACTGCTTCTTGGCCGGGTAGCCTTGCTCGCCCTGCGGCTTGCCGGTTTGCGAAGCATGGTCACGCTCGGTCTTCACCTGGTCGGTGGTCGGGGTGGGAGCCACGCCATCGCGGGTCTTGGCCGGATACTTCTGCTCGCCCTGCTGGCTCATGCCCTTGTGCTGGGCAGCGTCGCGCTCCTGGCGCACTTCCTCGCGCGGCGTGCCGCCGGGGCCGCCGGTGCCGCCCGGCTTGTAGTCGTTGTTGCCCTTGGAGTCCGTGCCTTGCTGGGCCCCGGTGCTCACTTGGGCGACCAGTTGGGCGTCGCCAGGCGTGGCGGCACCGATACCGGCGGCCTGCACGGAAGCGGCGCCCAGCAGGGTGGCCGACGAAACGATCAGGATTTTGCTTAGCTTCTTCATGTGGACCTCCAGGTGTCTATCTGGTTTTGAAACGTCTGACAGGCGGCTCGCCGGATGGCGGCTGTGGTCAACCGTTGGACGCAGTATGGGCACCAAACCTTGCTGAAAAATCTTGAGCTGTGAACAGTTCCTACCGCGGCTCCCTGGGCAGCCCGGGGGCAACGATTGCCAACCGGTGCGACCCGATGCGTTTGTTCACAGTCTCGCGACAAGACATTGGGCATTCACCCGCAATGCTGCGAACGTTGCGCGATGCAACACGCATTTGTCGCGGGGTCAGGACGAGGAATGGCGTCCGGATGCAAGAACCGAAATGCCCGTCTACACTCCAAGCCTCTCCTGGATGTCGAAATAAGGGTATGTGAAATGGGATTCAAGCTGCCTCGCGCATGGCGTCTCCTGGCCGGCGTGGCCACGGGACTGGGACTCTGGAGCAGCCTGCCCGCCTGGGCGGCGACCCCGCCCGGCGTCACCCAGACCTCGGTGGTCGAAGGCATCACTGAATACCAGTTGAACAACGGCCTGCGCGTGCTGCTGGCGCCCGACGCGTCCAAGCCCACCACCACCGTCAACATGACCTACCTGGTCGGCGCGCGCGACGAGAACTACGGCCAGACCGGCATGGCGCACCTGCTCGAGCATATGCTGTTCAAGGGCACCTCCACCACGCGCAACGCCCTGGGCGAGTTTTCGCGCCGCGGCCTGCAGGCCAATGGCTCGACGTCCAGCGACCGCACCAACTATTTCGCCAGCTTCGCGGCCGACCCCGATACCCTGGAGTGGTACCTGGGCTGGCAGGCCGACGCCATGGTCAATTCGCTGATCGCCCGCGAAGACCTCGACTCCGAGATGACCGTGGTGCGCAATGAAATGGAAAGCGGCGAGAACAGCCCCTTCCGCGTGCTGATGCAGAAGATGCAGGCCGCTGCCTACCAGTGGCACAACTACGGCAAGAGCACCATCGGCGCCCGCTCCGACGTCGAAAACGTCGACGTGGCCCAACTGCGCGCCTTCTATCACCAGTACTACCAGCCCGACAACGCCGTGCTGATCGTGGCGGGCAAGTTCGATCCCGACGCCACGCTCACGGCCATCTCGGAGGCCTTCGGCAAGCTGCCGCGCCCCGAGCGCAAGCTGCCGACCCGCTATACCGAGGAGCCGGTGCAGGACGGCGAGCGCGCCGTGACGCTGCGCCGCACGGGCGGCACGCCGCTGGTGGCCGCCATGTATCACATCCCTGCTGGCGCCAGCGCCGATTTCGCGGCCTTCGACCTGGCCACGCAGATCCTGGCCGACACGCCTTCGGGCCGCCTGTACGGGGCGATGGTGCCGAACGAGCTGGCCGCGTCGGTGTTCGGTTTCACCTTCGACCAGCATGATCCCGGCCTGGTCATGTTCGGCGCACAGCTGCAGCCGGGCATGCCCCAGGAAAAATCGCTGGCCAGCCTGACCGACACGCTGGAATCGCTGGGCGAGCATCCTTTCACGCAGGCCGAACTGGACCGCGCGCGCAGCCAGTGGCTGTCGGCCTGGGAGCAGACCTACAGCGATCCCGAGAAGGTGGGCGTGGCGCTGTCCGAAGCCATCGCCTCGGGTGACTGGCGTCTGTTCTTCCTGCAGCGCGACCGTGTGCGCGACGCCAAGCTGACCGAGGTTCAGCGCGTGGCCGAAGCCTATCTGGTGCGCAGCAACCGCACGGAAGGCCGCTATGTGCCGACCGAAGGGCCGCGCCGCGCGCCCGCGCTCGGCACGCCGGACCTGGCCGCGATCTTCAAGGACTACAAGGGCGACCCGGATTTCCGCCAGGCCGAGGCCTTCGACCCGACCCCGCTGAACATCGACAGCCGCACCCAACGCAGCACGCTTGACCTGCCCAACGGCCCGGTCAAGCTGGCGCTGCTGCCCAAGGCCACGCGCGGCGAGCGCGTGCAGGCCGAGTTGCAGCTGCAGTTCGGCGACGCCGAATCGTTGAAGGGCCTGCGCCTGACCTCCAGCGTGGTGGGCGACCTGCTGACGCGTGGCACGAACAAGCTGACCCGCCAGGAGATCCGCGACCGCATCGATGGGCTGCGCGCCACGGTGTCGCTGGCCGGCGGCGGCACCACCGTCTCGGCCAGCATCTCGGCGCCGGGCGAGAACCTGCCGGCCGTGGTCACGCTGCTGCTGGATGTGCTGCGCAACCCCAGCTTCCCGCAGCCCGAGCTGGATGAATACCTGCGCCAGTCGGTGACGGCCGTGCGCAGCGCCATGACCGAGCCCACGGCCCTGGCCTCGCGCGCGCTGGCGCGGCACGGCAACGACTGGCCGGCAGATGACATCCGCTACGTGCCGACCTTCGACGAGTCCCTGAAGGAGCTGGGCACGGTCAACCGCAAGGACCTGGTCGATTTCCACAAGCGCTTCTATGGCGCAGGCGCGGTCAGCTTCTCGGCCGTGGGCGACTTCGATTCGGCCAAGGTGCAGAAGGCGCTGAAGGACGGCCTGGCCGGCTGGCGCCAGGCGCCCGCCTACACGCGCGTCAGCGATCCTTTCCGCGAGATCAAGGCTGCGCACCAGGACATCGACACGCCCGACAAGGCCAATGCCTTCTACATCGCGCGCATGCCGCTGGCCCTGCGCGACAACGATCCCGACTTCGTGCCGCTGTACCTGGCGAATTTCCTGCTGGGCACCTCGGAAACCTCGCGCCTGTGGAACCGCGTGCGCGAGAAGGAAGGCCTGTCGTACAACGTGCGCAGCAGCCTGTCGGTCTCGGCCTACGAGCCGTCGGCCAGCTGGACGGTCTATGCCATCTTCGCGCCGCAGAACCGTGCGCGCCTGGAAACGGCCATTTCCGAGGAGCTGGCGCGTGCCCTGAAGGAGGGTTTCAGCGCCAAGGAAGTCAAGGAAGGCGTGGCCGCATTGTTGAACTACCGCCGCCTGGCGCGCGCGCAGGACGACGTGCTGGCCTCGACCTGGGTGGACTACCTGGATCGCGGCCGCACCTTCGAGTGGTCGGCCAATGTCGATCGCGCGATCTCCGCCCTGAGCGTGGAGGACGTCAACGCGGCCCTGCGCCGGCACTTGAAGCCGGAAGCCTTCAGCAGCGTGACGGCTGGGGATTTCACGAAGAAGGACCTGGGCGGGAAGCCCGCCGAGGCGCAGGCCCCGGCGGCAGCGCCCGCGAAGTAATCCGCCTGCCTCGGACGGGCGGGCGGACTACTTCGCCAGCACCCGCATCGCCTGCTCGATGCCTGCCACGCTGACCGGGTACATCCGGTCGTGCATCAGGTCTCGCAGCAGCGCGATGGATTGCCGGTATTGCCAATAGGCGGCGGGCTCGGGATTGAGCCACACCGCCTTGGGCCAGGCATCGAGCAGGCGGCGCAGCCAGACCGCGCCCGCCTCGTCGTTGTAGTGCTCGACCGAGCCGCCCGGCTGCAGGATTTCATAGGGGCTCATGGTGGCGTCGCCCACCACGATCAGCCGCCAATCCGCGTTGTACTTGCGCAGCACGTCCACCGTCGGAATGCGCTGGGCCTGGCGTCGCGCGTTGTTCTGCCACAGGCTTTCATACGGGCAGTTGTGGAAGTAATACACCTCCAGGTGCTGGAATTCGCCGCGCGCGGCCGAAAACAGTTCCTCCACGCGCGCGATGTGGTCATCCATGCTGCCGCCGACATCCAGCAGCATCAGCACCTTGACGTTGTTGCGGCGTTGCGGGACCAGCTTCAGGTCCAGCCAGCCGGCATTGCGCGCCGTGCCCGCGATGGTGCCGTCCAGGTCCAGTTCCTCCGCCGCGCCTTCGCGGGCGAAGCGCCGCAGGCGGCGTAGCGCCACCTTGAAGTTGCGCGTGCCCAGCGCCAGCGTGTCGTCGTAATCGCGATAGTCGCGGGCATCCCAGACCTTCACCGCGCTGCGCTGGCGCGATTCGCCGCCGATGCGCACGCCCTCGGGGTGGGTGCCGCCGTGGCCGAAGGGTGAGGTGCCGCCCGTGCCTATCCATTTGCTGCCGCCTTCGTGGCGGCCCGTCTGCTCGGCCAGGCGTTCGCGCAGCATGTCCATCAGCTTCTGCCAGCCGTGGCGTTCCAGGGCGGCCTTTTCTTCCGGGCTCAGGATGCGTTCGATGCGCTGCACCAGCCAGTCGGCGGGGATATCGGGCGTGTCGGGCGCGGCGGGCAGGCCTCGCACGTAGCTGCCGAAAGCCTGGTCATAGCGGTCGTACAGCGACTCGTCCTTGACGAGCGTGAGACGCGCCAGGTAGTAGAAATCGTCCAGCGTGGGCGAAACCCCCGGCTGGCGCAGGGCATCCAGCAGGGTCAGGTATTCGCCCACCGACACCGGCAGGCGATTGGCCCGCAGGTGCTGGAAGAATTCAAGCAGCATGGCGGCTGAACTGGTAATGCAGGTGCGCCTTGACCTCGGGCCATTCGCCCGCCACGACGCTGTACATGACCGTGTCGCGCACCGTGCCGTCGCGGCGCAGGGCGTGATGGCGGATGACGCCGTCGCGCTTGGCGCCCAGCCGTTCGATGGCGCGCTGCGAGGTCAGGTTGTAGTTGTCGGTGCGCCAGCCCACCACCTTGGCGCCCAGCGTCTCGAAGGCGTGCGTGAGCAGCAGCAGCTTGCACGCGCTGTTCACGTGCGTGCGGTGCCAGCTGGCGGCGTACCAGGTGTAGCCGATCTCGACGCGCGCCACCGGGGCCAGGATGTCGTGATAGCGCGTGGTGCCGATGATGCGGCCGCTGTCGTCTTCGCGCACCGCGAAGGGCAGCATGCTGCCGGCGTCACGGCCCGCCAGCGCGGCCGTGACATAGGCTGCCATCCGGCCGGGTTCGGGCACCGAGGTCAGGCGGTTGCGCCACAGCTCGCCATCGGCGGCGGCGGCCTCCAGGGCCGCTACGTGCGAGGCATCCAGCGGCACCAGCGTCACGCCGTGGCCGGCCAGGGTGAGCGGGGAGGGAGCGATGGCGAAAGCAGTGTCGGGCATGCGGCGTTTCCTTGGGGGCTGGCGGAAAAGGGAAGGGTTCAGCGGCGTTGGCCGGCACGCGTGACGGCGGCCAGGCGTTCCAGCAGCTGCAGGTCCTGCTCGTTCTTCAGCAGGGCCCCCGCCATGGGCGGGATCGCGGTGGCGGCGTGCGCATCGATCTCGGCGGCGCTCATGTCCTCGGCCAGCAGCAGGCGCAGCCAGTCGATCAGTTCCGACGTGGACGGCTTCTTCTTCAGGCCTGGCGCCTCGCGCAGCGCCAGGAAGGCGTCCAGCGCCGCGCGCAGCACGTCCTGGCGCAGGTCGGGGTAGTGCACCGCGACGATCTCGCGCAGCGTCTCGCGGTCGGGGAAGCGGATGTAGTGGAAGAAGCAGCGGCGCAGGAAGGCGTCGGGCAGGTCCTTCTCGTTGTTCGAGGTGATGACGACCAGCGGCCGGTGCACGGCGCGCACGGTCTCGCGCGTTTCGTACACGTGGAATTCCATGCGGTCCAGTTCGCGCAGCAGGTCGTTGGGGAATTCGATGTCGGCCTTGTCGATCTCGTCGATCAGCAGCACCACGGGTTCGGGGCTGGCGAAGGCCTGCCACAGCACGCCGCGCAGGATGTAGTGGCGGATGTCGCGCACCTTCTCGTCGCCCAGCTGCGAGTCGCGCAGCCGCGAGACGGCGTCGTACTCGTACAGGCCCTGCTGCGCCTTGGTGGTGGACTTGATGTGCCATTGCATCAGCGGACGGCCCAGCGCCTCGGCCACTTCCTCGGCCAGCAGCGTCTTGCCGGTGCCGGGTTCGCCCTTGATCAGCAGCGGGCGTTGCAGGGTGAGGGCGGCATTGACCGCGAGCTTCAGGTCGTCCGTGGCCACATAGCGGGATGATCCTTCGTAGCGGGCGGCGGGGGCGGGAGAGGTCATGGGCGTCGCAGTCGGGTAAGCGCGGAAGAGGGCGGAACGCCGCTGTCGCGGACCCGGCGGACTGCGCCGGGAATGCCGTCAGCAGGGTATCGGCGTGGCGTCAAGAGGGGCTTGCGAGGCCTTGCAAAAGGCCTGTGCTGCTGGTCAATTATCGTACAATCGGCAGGTTTTGCGGTCGGGGCGCCTCGCCCGGAACCTCTCCTTCAGCCAATAATTCAAGAGACAAATCCATGAAGTTGAGAAACACCCTGAAGCGCATGAAGTTCAAGACCCGAGGGCCTGCCCTGGCATTGGCGGTCTCCTGTCTGGCCGCCGGTCAGGCCCTTGCGGCCGACCCGGCAATCACCGGGAATGTCGAGGCCGCACGCGGCAAGGTGTCGATGTGCATCGGCTGCCACGGCATTCCAGGCTACAAGGCCAGTTTCCCCGAGGTCTACCACGTGCCCAAGATCGCGGGCCAGAACGCCAAATACCTCGAAGCCGCCCTCCGCGAGTACGCCACTGGCGCGCGCAGCCATCCCACGATGGATGCGATTGCCAAGAGCCTGTCCGACCAGGACATTGCCGACCTGGCAGCCTACTACGCGAATCTCAAGTAATCGGAGGGCATGATGACACGCACCAAGCTTGCCCTTGCGGGCGCCGCACTGTTCCTGACCGCCCACGCCGCGGGCGCCGCCGACCTGGCCGCCGGCCGGGCCCTGTTCGAGAAGACCTGCGTTTCGTGCCACGGCGCGGACGCCAAGACCAGCGTCGATCCCTCCTACCCCATCCTGGCAGGCCAGCACGAGGACTATCTCGTGCATGCCCTGAAGGCCTACCGCCGCGGCCAGTCGGGCGCGCCCGCCACGGCCAACGTGCGCAAGAACGCCGTGATGGGCGCTTTCGCCGCCCAACTGTCCGACCAGGACATCGCCAACGTCGCCGCCTGGCTCGCCCGCCAGCCCAGCGACCTCGGCACGCGCCGCTGAGCCCAGCGGCATCGATACCGATGCAGGCATGGCAGACGGGCCCAGGCCCGTCTGCATCAGCCCTCGGCGGCCCGGTCTTCCCGGGACCGTTACTTTTTCTTGCTATAGTCTATTTCCGCCATTCCCGCCGTAGCCGGCCGGGCGGCGACCGCGCATGGCCGCGCCAGTCAGCGTTTCTTGACGGCGTGGCCTGCCGCGCGGGCAGGGCCGCAAGCGGCGCCCGCAGCGCGCCGTGCAGGTTTCCATCCATTCTGCGTAAAGAGCGAGTCAACGAGAAAAATGTCTACCACGTCGAAGATCATCTATACCCTTACCGATGAAGCGCCTGCCCTCGCGACGCATTCTCTCCTGCCGATCGTCAAGGCCTTCACCCGCTCGGCCGACGTGGTGGTCGAAACCCGTGACATCTCGCTGGCCGGCCGCATCATCGCCGTGTTCCCCGAGCGCCTGACGGATGCCCAGAAAGCCTCCGACGCGCTGTCCGAGCTGGGCCAGCTGGCCACCAAGCCCGAAGCCAACATCATCAAACTGCCCAACATCAGCGCCTCGATCCCGCAGCTCAAGGCCGCGATCAAGGAACTGCAGCAGCAGGGCTACGACCTGCCCGACTATCCCGAAGAGCCCGCCAACGACGCCGAGCGCGACGCCCGCGCCCGCTATGACAAGGTCAAGGGCAGCGCCGTGAACCCCGTGCTGCGCGAAGGCAACTCCGACCGCCGCGCGCCGCTGTCGGTCAAGAACTACGCCCGCAAGCACCCCCACAAGATGGGCGCCTGGTCGGCTGACTCGAAGTCGCACGTGTCCCACATGGATTCGGGCGACTTCTATGGCAGCGAGAAGTCGGCGCTGGTCGCCAAGGACGGCAACGTCAAGATCGAACTGACGGCCGCCGACGGCAGCAAGAAGGTCCTGAAGGAAAAGTTCGCCGTCTTCGCCGGTGACATCATCGACGCCGCCGTGCTGAGCGCCAAGTCGCTGCGCAGCTTCATCGACGCCCAGGTGGCCGACGCCCGCGAAAAGGGCGTGCTGTTCTCGGTCCACCTGAAGGCCACCATGATGAAGGTCTCCGACCCCATCATCTTCGGCATCGTGGTCTCGGTGTTCTACAAGGACGTGCTGGCCAGGCACGCCGACGCGCTGAAGGAAGTCGGCTTCGACCCCAATAACGGCATCGGTGACCTCTATACCAAGATCAAGGCCCTGCCCGCCGACAAGCAGGCCGCCATCGAGGCCGACATCCAGGCCGGCTACGCCAAGCTGCCGCAGCTGGCCATGGTGAACTCCGACAAGGGCATCACCAACCTGCACGTGCCCAGCGACGTCATCGTCGACGCCTCCATGCCCGCCATGATCCGCGACTCGGGCAAGATGTGGGGCGCCGATGGCCAGCTGCACGATACCAAGGCCGTGATCCCGGATCGCTGCTACGCCGGCGTCTACCAGGCCGTCATCGAGGACTGCAAGAAGAACGGCCCGTTCAACCCGGTCACCATGGGCAGCGTGCCCAACGTGGGCCTGATGGCGCAGGCTGCCGAGGAATACGGTTCGCACGACAAGACCTTCCAAGTCGCCGCCGACGGCGTGGTGCGCGTGCTGGACGAATCCGGCGCCGTGCTGCTGGAGCAGGACGTCGAGGCCGGTGACATCTGGCGCATGTGCCGTGTGAAGGACGCCCCGGTGCAGGATTGGGTCAAGCTGGCCGTCAACCGCGCGCGCCTGTCGAACACGCCCGCCGTGTTCTGGCTGGATTCGGCCCGCGCCCACGACAGCCAACTGATCAAGAAGGTCGAGCAGTACCTGAAGGATCACGACACCAAGGGCCTGGACCTGCAGATCCTGTCGCCCGTGGAAGCCACCAAGCACGCCATCGCCCGCATCCGCGACGGCAAGGACACCATCTCGGTGACCGGCAACGTGCTGCGTGACTACCTGACCGACCTGTTCCCCATCATGGAACTGGGCACCAGCGCCAAGATGCTGTCGATCGTGCCGCTGATGGCCGGTGGCGGCCTGTTCGAAACCGGCGCCGGCGGTTCGGCACCCAAGCACGTGCAGCAGTTCCAGGAAGAGGGCTTCCTGCGCTGGGATTCGCTGGGCGAGTTCCTGGCCCTGGCCGCCTCGCTGGAACACCTGGGTGAAACCTACGGCAATGCCCGCGCCAAGGTGCTGGCCAAGACCCTGGACCAGGCCACCGGCAAGTTCCTGGACGAAGACAAGTCGCCCGCCCGCAAGGTGGGTGGCCTGGACAATCGTGGCAGCCACTACTACCTGAGCCTGTTCTGGGCCGAGGCGCTGGCCGCCCAGTCGGAAGACGCCGCCCTGGCCTCGCAGTTCGCATCGGTCGCCAAGGCCCTGCGTGACGGCGAAGCCAAGATCCTGGCCGAGCTGTCGGCTGCCCAGGGCAAGCCCGTGGACATCGGCGGCTACTACCGTCCGAGCGTCGAGCTGGCCGACCGCGCCATGCGCCCGAGCGCCACGCTGAATGCGGTGATCGATACGCTGGGTTGATCCGGTACGCAAGCAACGGAAAGGGCACGCGCCTCGGGCGCGTGCCCTTTCTGCATTTTGGCGATGTCAGGCGGGCAAGCCCAGTTCGCCGGAGATCGCCTGGGCGCAGGCGATCACGGTCGGGGCGAGTTCGGCCATGCGTTCGAGCGAAAGGTAAGGGACCGTGCTGGAAACGCTGATCGCGGCGACGATCTGGCGGCTGGCGTCGCGGATCGGTGCGGCCACGCACCGGATCGACGGTTCGTTGTCTTCCAAGTCGTAGGCATACCCCTTGCCTGCGTAGTCGCGCATGCGTGCCTGGAAGGCCGCCCATGTCGGACCGGCAGGCGTGGCGTGCGCCACGACGGGCTCCCCCACCCGATGCAGCGCTTGCCATTGCGGCGAGGCATCGTCGAGCATCAACGCCTTGCCCACGCCCGTCAGGGCCAGCGGCATGCGCGAGCCCACGCGCGAACGCATTTCCAGTCCCTTCTTGCCAGGAATCTTGTCCAGGTAGAGCGCTTCGTCGCCGTCGCGCACGGCCAGGTGGATGGTGTCACCCGTCAAGGCCGCGAGTCCTTCCAGATGCGGGCGTGCGAGCGTGGTGATGGGGAAGGCTTCGCGTGCCTGGTAACCCAGTTCCACCAGCCGCGGGCCCAGGGCATAGCCCATGCCGGGTACGACGCGCAGATAGCGTTCCTGCACCAGGCAGCTGGCCAGGCGGTGCGCCGTGCTTCGGGGCACGTCGAGACTGGCGCACAAGGCCTTGAGGTCGCGCGCGCCGGCGGCTACCGCGTGGATGACGGCCAGCCCGCGCAGCAATGTCTGGGTGCCGGTGAGGGGACGGCCGCCTGGGCTGAATGAGTCGGACAAGTATGGGCTCCTGGAAATCCCGCTGTGGAGGATACCTGGGAGCGGGCGCGGCAACACAGGCCGCGTCCGTCCAGGGAGCATTTCGATGCATATTATCCCTATATATGGGATGCAATGTCTAATTTTGAGATTTTTTCGCTGCTGAACTAGAATCCGCCGACAACGGCGCCATGCATGGCGCGCACCACTGGATTGCCAGGAGCTGGATTTGATACAGGCAGCACGCGCCGCGCTGATAGCACTCGACTGGGGGACTTCGTCGCTGCGCGCCTATCGGCTGGATGCGCAGGGCAACGTGGTCGACGCGCGCCACTTGCCCTGGGGCATCATGCGCCTGCCCGAGACCGATCCGGGCGATGCCGGTGCCTCGCTGCACGCGCGTTTCGAGATCGCCTTCGAAGCGGCGTGTGGAGACTGGCTGCGCCAGCAACCCGGACTGGCCGTCATCGCCTGCGGCATGGTGGGCAGCGCGCAGGGCTGGCGCGAAGCGCCTTACCTGGACGTCCCTGCCGGCTTGCCGGACATCGGAAGCACTTTGACCCGGGTCGATCGCGGCCAGGGCACGCCGCTGCACATCGTGCCGGGCCTCTTGCAGGGTGGGGCGCTGCCGAACGTCATGCGCGGGGAGGAAACCCAGATCGCCGGCATCGTGGCGGGGCTGCCTTCCCATCAAACCCCCGACCTGCTGGTCTGCCTGCCCGGCACCCATTCCAAATGGGTGCGCGTCACCGGCCAGCGGATCGCACACTTCGACACCTTCATGACCGGCGAGGTCTATGCCGCGTTGCGTGAACACACCATCCTGGGGCGGACCATGCGCGACGGCCAGGGCGAGGACGCGCAGGCCTTCGCGCAAGGGCTTGCAGTGGCCGGTACGCCCGAAGGCCGCGCAGGCGTGCTGTCGACCATCTTCAGTACCCGCACGCTGGGCCTGGCGGGCCGCTTGCCCGCCACGGGCCAAGCCGACTACCTGTCCGGCCTGTTGATCGGCCACGAGGTCACCAGCCTGCTGGCCATGCGCGCGCCCGCGCAAGCGACCCTCGTGCTCTGTGGCCAGGCGAGCCTGTGTGCCCGCTATGAGCAGGCGCTGGCGTACTACGGTGTGCGCGATGTCGTCCATGCCCCGCAGGCCACCGAGCGCGGGCTGTGGCTCATCGCGCGCGGCGCGGGCCTGCTTGCCGAGTGAAGGCCGAGCCCCCTTCGAACGTTCCAGACAACGAGAGAGAAACCATGACGCAACAGACCTTCGAAGCCGCCCTGTCCCAATGTCCCCTGATCGCCATCCTGCGCGGCCTGGCACCCAGCCAGGCCCGGGAAATCGGGCAGTCGTTGTACGAGACGGGTTTCCGCCTGATCGAGGTGCCGCTCAATTCGCCGCAGGCGCTCGAGAGCATTGCCCTTCTGCGTGGCAACCTGCCCGCCGATTGCGTGATCGGGGCGGGCACCGTCATGACCCCGCAGGCGTGCGCCGAGGTGGCCGAGGCCGGTGGCCAGATCATCGTGATGCCGCACAGCGATCCGGCGGTGATCCGTGCCGCCAAGGCGGCGGGGCTGGCTTGCTGCCCCGGCGTGGCCACGCCCACCGAAGCGTTCGCGGCGCTGGCCGCGGGCGCGGATGTGCTGAAGATGTTCCCGGCCGAGCAAGTGGGTGTGCACGTGCTCAAGGCCTGGCGGGCGGTGATGCCCGCGTCCATCCGGCTCGTGCCCGTGGGCGGCATCACGCCCGGGAACCTCGAGGCCTTCGTGAAGGCCGGCGCCAGCGGCTTCGGCCTCGGATCGGCCCTCTACAAGCCCGGCCAGGACGGCCGGCAGGTGGGCGCGCAGGCGCGCGCCTTCATCCAGGCCTGGTCGCAGGCAACGCCTGCCCACGCCTGACCGCGACATAGATACATAACAGCAAAACAAGGAGCCACGCACATGAAGATCACCAAGCTCACGACCTACATCGTCCGGCCCCGCTGGTGCTTTTTGAAGATCGAAACGGACGAGGGCATCGTCGGCTGGGGCGAGCCCGTACTGGAAGGCCGCGCGCATACGGTCGCAGCCGCCGTCGAGGAGCTGGCCGACTACCTGGTGGGCAAGGACCCGCGCAACATCGAGGATCATTGGACCGTGCTGTATCGCGGCGGGTTCTATCGCGGCGGCGGCGTGCTGATGAGCGCGCTGGCGGGCATCGACCAGGCGCTTTGGGACATCAAGGGCAAGTCGCTGGGCGTGTCCGTCTCGCAACTGCTGGGCGGCAACGTCCGGGACCGCATCCGCGTGTACTCCTGGATCGGCGGCGACCGCCCGGCCGATACCGCGCAGGCCGCCAGGTCGGCCGTCGCGCGCGGCTTCAGCGCGGTGAAGATGAACGGCACCGAGGAGCTGCAGTTCGTCGACTCCCACGACAAGGTGGAGAAGTGCCTGGAAAACGTGGCCGCCGTGCGCGAGGCGGTGGGCCCGGACGTGGGCATCGGCGTCGATTTCCATGGCCGGGTGCACAAGCCCATGGCCAAGGTGCTGATCAAGGAACTCGAACCCTACAAGCTGATGTTCATCGAGGAGCCGGTGCTCAGCGAGCACTACGAAGCCCTGAAGGAACTGGCGCCGCTGTCGTCCACCCCCATCGCGCTGGGCGAGCGCCTGTTCTCGCGCTGGGACTTCAAGCGGGTACTGTCCGAAGGCTACGTGGACATCATCCAACCCGATCCTTCGCACGCGGGCGGCATTACCGAAACCCGCAAGATCGCCGCGATGGCCGAGGCCTATGACGTGGCGCTGGCCCTGCATTGCCCGCTGGGTCCGATCGCGCTGGCCACCTGCCTGCAGATCGACGCAGGCTGCTACAACGCCTTCATCCAGGAGCAAAGCCTGGGCATTCACTACAACGCGGCCAACGACCTGCTGGACTACATCAGCAACCGCGAGGTGTTCGCCTATGAAGACGGCATGGTGAAGATTCCGCAGGGCCCGGGCCTGGGCATCGAGGTCAACGAGGAGTACGTGAAGGAGCGCGCGGCGGTCGGCCATCGCTGGCGCAATCCGGTCTGGCGCCATGCCGACGGCAGCTTCGCCGAGTGGTAAGCCGCCCGCGTGCCTCATAGCGGCGCTACAAGCCGCCCCCAAAAGAGAACTGGAGTAGACACCTCATGAATACCGCCGCAGCCGGCGCGCTGCCGGGCCAGAAGGCCACCCGCTCGCGCTATCTCATCATGGTGATGCTGTTTGTCACCGTCGTCATCAACTACCTGGACCGCAGCAACCTCTCGATCGCGGCGCCCGCCCTGCGCGACGAGTTCGGCCTGAGTACCGTGCAGGAAGGCCTGCTGCTGTCGGCTTTCGGCTGGACCTACGCTGCCATGCAGATCCCGGGCGGCTGGCTGGTCGACCGCGTGTCGCCGCGCCGGCTGTACGCGGCAGCACTGATCCTGTGGTCTCTCGGCACTTTCTTCATGGGGTTGTCCACGAGCTTCCTGCTGCTCTTCGTGCTGCGTCTGACAGTGGGCGCGTTCGAGGCGCCCGCCTACCCCATCAACAACCGTGTGGTGACGGCCTGGTTCCCCGAGCGCGAGCGCGCCACCGCCATCGGCTTCTATACCTCGGGGCAGTTCGTCGGCCTGGCGTTCCTGACGCCGGTGCTGGCCTGGCTGCAGCATCACTACGGCTGGCACATGGTCTTTCTCAGCACGGGCCTGCTCGGCATCGTGTGGGGCGTCATCTGGTACCTGGTCTATCGCGAGCCGCGCGACTTCAAGGGCGCCAATCAGGCCGAACTCGACCTGATCCAGCAAGGCGGCGGAGTCGTCGACCTGGGCAAGCAGACGCACAAGGCAAAGCAGCCCTTCAACTGGGCCGACCTGGGCCTGGTGATGAGCCGCCGCAAACTTTGGGGCGTGTATCTGGGCCAGTTCTGCCTGACCTCGACACTGTGGTTCTTCCTGACCTGGTTTCCGACCTACCTCGTGAAGTACCGCGGCATGGACTTCATCAAGTCGGGCTTCCTGGCCTCGGTGCCTTTCCTGGCCGCCTTCATCGGCGTGCTCTGCTCAGGCCTGCTGTCAGACTTCCTGGTGCGCCGCGGCGCCTCGGTCGGCCTGGCGCGCAAGCTGCCCATCATCCTGGGCCTGCTGATCTCGACCTCGATGATCGGCGCGAACTTCACCGATTCGACGAACTGGGTGATCTTCTTCCTGGCCGTGGCCTTCTTCGGCAACGGCCTGGCCTCGATCACCTGGTCGCTGGTGTCCGCGCTGGCGCCCACGCGCCTGCTCGGGCTGACTGGCGGCGTGTTCAATTTCATCGGCAACCTGTCGTCGATCTGCACGCCCATCGTGATCGGCTTCCTGGTCAGCGCCGACAACTTCGCGCCGGCCATCGTCTACGTCGCGACGCTGGCGCTCCTGGGCGCCTTGTCCTATATCCTGCTGGTCGGCAAGGTCGAGCGGATCGAGGCCTGATCCGAGGTCAAACGCAGCGCCGCGCTGTTATCCGGGCTGGCGCCCGGGCAGCGGCGGGCTGCCATGGGACCTGGGCGGGCGGATCAGTTCGCGTGCCCCGCGCGCTGGCGGATCAGTTCGATATACGCGTCGCTGTCCAGCTGTGTGCCCAGGCGCTGCGACTCCCAGACCACCTGGCCCAGGCATTCCATGATCTCGTGCACGGCCTGGTGATGGTCGGTGCGCGAGGCCAGCCGTTCGTAGGCATTGCGGATGCCGCGCGGATGGTCGATCTGCAGCTGCTCGGCGATGGCCAGGTGCATCGACAGGTGCAGGAAGGGGTTGGTGCGGCCGGACTCCACGGAGAACTCGGCCGTGAGCGCGTCGGGGCGCTCCAGGTCGGTGTGGTACTCCGGGTGCTCGGCGATCCAGTCGGTCGCGATGGTTTCCAGCGGCGTCTGGACTTCGCCGGCCTTGTGCTTGCGCCAGGCTTCCACGAAGAACTGGCGCACCTGGTCGCGGGAGGGATTGAACATGAGGGGACTTGCGTCAATGACGGGCGGTAAAAGGACATTTTACGCCTGACGGAAGTGCCGGCAGGCGGCCCGGGCAGGCTAGAATCGGAACGAACGTGCCCCAAGGCGGGGCATGCGCGGCCCAGCCCGCGGCCCAGCCTCATTTCTCGCGACCCAACCCATCGAGCTTCCATGTCCTACCAACACATCAAGGTCCCGGCCGAAGGCCAGAAAATCACCGTCAACAGCGATTTCTCCTTGAACGTGCCCGACCAGGTCATCGTCCCCTTCATCGAGGGCGATGGCGTGGGCGCGGACATCACGCCGGTCATGAAGCGCGTGGTCGATGCCGCCGTCGAAAAAGCCTATGGCGCGGCGCGCCGCATCCACTGGATGGAAATGTACGCCGGCGCCAAGGCCACCCAGGTCTATGGCCCCGACGTGCTGCTGCCCGACGAGACGCTGCAGGCCATCCAGGAATTCGTGGTGTCCATCAAGGGGCCGCTGGCCGCACCCGTGGGCGGTGGCATCCGTTCGCTGAACGTCGCCATCCGCCAGCGCCTGGACCTCTTCGTCTGTCTGCGTCCGGTCAGTTATTTCCAGGGCGTGCCCGCCCCGGTGCGCGAGCCGCAACAGACCGACGTGGTGATCTTCCGCGAGAACTCCGAAGACATCTATGCCGGCATCGAATTCCAGGCGGGCTCGGCGCAATCGCGCGAGCTGGGCCAGTTCCTGCGCGACAAGCTGGGCGTGGACAGCATCCGCCATCCGGATTCGTCGGCCCTGGCCGTCAAGCTGGTCTCGCGCGAAGGCACCGAGCGCCTGGTGCGCCGTGCGGCGCAATACGCGCTGGACCACGACCGCAGCTCGATCACGCTGGTGCACAAGGGCAACGTGCTGCGCTACACCGAAGGCGCCTTCCGTGACTGGGCCTATGCCCTGCTGCAGCGCGAGTTCGACGCCAGGCTGATCGACGGCGGCCCGTGGTGCCGCATGAAGAACCCGCGCACCGGCCGCGACATCATCGTCAAGGACGTGCTGGCCGATGCCTTCCTGCAGCGCGTGCTGCGCCGTCCGGCCGAGTACGACGTGATCGCCACGCTGAACCTGAACGGCGACTACATCTCCGACGCGCTGGCGGCGCAGGTGGGCGGCTCGGGCATCGCGCCCAGCGCCAACCTGTCCGACACCGCGGCCATCTTCGAGGTCACGCACGGCACGGCGCCGAAGTACGCGGGCAAGGACTACGTCAACCCCGGTTCCGAGATCCTTGCCGCCGAGATGATGCTGCGCCACATGGGCTGGACCGAAGCGGCCGACCGTATCCTGGCCAGCATGGAGAAGACCATCCTCGACAAGCTGGTCACCTTCGACTTCGCGCGGCTGCTGCCGGGCGCCGAGCAGGTGTCTTGCTCGGGCTTCGGGCAGGCCATGATCGCACGCATGTAAGCAATGCTTGTCGGGCGCCGCCGGCAGGGTCGGCGGCGCCTGGTTCAGATGGGCAGCAACGCCTCGCCCCGTCTGGAGAAACCGACCTGGCGCCGTGTGTCACCCAGCCCAGCCAAGGCTGGGGTTTGCCACATGCCATGCTCTCCCACCGCGACAGCATGCACGGCAGGTCTCAGCGCCAACATTTCCCGTGCAGGCGCCATCCCTTTCACCATCGTCGCCACGCCCAAGCCGTTGACGTCAGCGACGCTGGCTGCGATCAGTGCGACGCCGCGCACGCCTTGCGTTGGATAGCCGGTTGCAGGGTCCAGCACGTGATGCATCCGACGGCCTTCGTGCCAGAAGCCGCGTTCATAGTCGCCTGACGAAGCCACCACGCCATTGCCCGCCAGCGCGATGGTGCCTAGCAGTCGCGAGGGCGCGCGCGGGTCCCGCAGGCCGATACGCCAAGGCTCGCCCTGGCGCGTGCCGCTGGTGATCACATCGCCTCCCCCATTGATGAGGGCGTCGGTCACGCCATGCTCATGGAGGACACGCATGCCGGCTTCCAGGATAGGCAGCTTGGCGATGCCGCCAAGGTCCAGCGCCATGCCAGGCGCGTCGAGATAAGCCGTGCGCGCGAGAAGGTCCAGGTGCAGGGCGCGTGAATCGACGCGTGCACGCTGCGCGAGGATGCGTTCGGGCGCAGGCAGGCGGGCCGAAGCGCCATCGAATCGCCAGTCCGACAGCGCGCCGATCGTGGCGTCGAACGCCCCGCCTGTTTCGTGCGACAGCGCAACCGCTGCTTGGAGCACCTGCATCAGTTCAGTCGACACCGTCACGGGGGAGATGCCCGCCTGCACGCCGATTCGCGACAAGAGGCTGGTGGGGGCATGACGGCTCATGTCGCCAGCCAGCTTCTCCATCATCCGCCATGCGGCTTCCGAGGCGACGCGCGCCGTCGCTGCGTTCGTGCTGCCTGCGACGATGAGAATGTCCACGCGCGTACCCATCAGGGCCCGGCTGCCACCCGACACCACGGGCGAGGCATGGGTGCGCGAGGTCGCTGCGCCGACGGCGAGCAGGGGCAGCGCCATCACCAGCTTGCGCCGCAGGGGAGAGGCCAGCGACCGCGACAAGGGCGGCAAGGGATGCATGCAGCCTCCTACTTGGATTGATCAGCCATGAAGTCCACCGCAGCTTTGACCTGGTCATCGGGCAATGAACTGTTGCCCCCGCGCGCAGGCATGGCGCCCTTGCTGCCGGTGAAGCCCTCAAGCGCGTGCTTGTAGAGCGTGTCCTTGCCTTGCGCGAGGCGCGGCGCCCAGTCCGCCTTGTCGCCCGGGCGCGGCGCGCCCGCCACGCCGGCGGCATGGCAGAGCGCACACGCCTTGCCATAGACGCTCTTGCCGATTGTGTTCTCCGGTGCGGCGGGTGCTGCCTGTGCAACAACGGGTGCGGTGGCGGGCTTTGGGGCAACCGGCGCTTGCGCGGAGGGGGCGTTGTCATTACAGGCGCTCAGCAGCAGGGCAGCAGCCAGTGTCAGGGCAAGTTTCGTCGTGGTCATGGAATACCTTTCTTTGCTGGATACCGGTGCGGCGACATGCGCGGCCGGCAGGGGTATGCAACACCCCATGACCCGCAGTTTGATACGGATGCTTAAAGATGTATTTGATATCTATCAATATGAAAAAATGCTGGACACGGGAATATGGCCCATCGCCATGAGGACTGCTTCGTGGTGATCCGTATGCGCAGTGATGAACCTGCGCAGTGACTACCGACAACGAGACCACCATGAACGAAGCAAGCAATGCGCAAGGCCCAGGCGGCGTGGATCGCCGCACCTTCCTGAACGCCGCGGCCCTGGCCGGCCTGGCTGGCGTGGCAGGCTGCACGGAGAAACCCGCCGCAGCATTGCTGCCTGCCGCGGCCACGCCCGGTGCGGACTCGCACGCGACTGCCAGCGTGCATCTCAAGCCAGGTGAACTCGATACCTACTATGGTCTGTGGAGCGGCGGCCATACTGGAGACATGCGTGTCCTGGGCCTGCCTTCCGGCCGTGAAATCCACCGCATCCCTTGTTTCGTGCCTGATGCCCTGGTTGGCTGGGGGATCACCAACGAGTCCAAGGCAGTGATGGGCGCCAATGCCGACGGCAGCCTGCGCTACACAGTCGGCGATACGCATCACACGCACGCGTCGTACAAGGATGGCAACTACGACGGTCGTTATGCCTGGATCAACGACAAGATCAATGCGCGTATTGCGCGCATCCGGCTGGATTACTTCGTCTGCGACAAGATTACCGAACTGCCGAATGTGCAGGGCTTCCATGGCATCTTCCCTGACAAACGCGATCCGGTGGATCCGGCCATCAACTACACCACGCGTGTCTTCTGCGGCGGCGAATTTGCGATTCCGTTGCCCAACGACGGGCGTGACGTGGATGCGCCTGAGAAGTACCGCTCGATCTTCACCTGCGTCGATGCCGAGACCATGGAAATTCGCTGGCAGGCGCTCATCGACGGCAACTGCGACCTGGTCGCGACGTCCTATGACGGCAAGCTGACGGCCACCAACCAGTACAACGTCGAGCAGGGCGCGCACTACGAGGACATGATGTCCGCGGAGCGCGACGCCTGCCTGTTCCTGCACGTGGCACGTGTCGAGGAAGCGGTGAAGGCCGGCAGGACCTTCACGCTCGGTACCTCCAGGGTGCCGGTGGTGGATGCCAGCCGCGAGGCCAACAAGGATCCGCGCACTGCCTTGGCGGGCTACGTCAGCGTCCCCAAGAATCCACACGGCGTGAACGCCAGTCCCGATGGGAAGTACTTCATCTGCGCGGGAAAACTGTCGCCCACCTGCACGGTCATCGAACTGGAGAAGGTGCTTGCCTGGTTCGACGGCAAGCTCGAGGACATCGATCAATGCATCGTGGCGGAGGTCGATGTCGGATTGGGGCCGCTGCATACCGCCTTCGATGGACGTGGCAATGCCTACACCACGTTGTTCCTGGATAGCCAGATCGTGAAGTGGAACGTGGCCGCGGCCATCAAGTTCCATGGCGGGGACAAGAATGCACAGTACGTCGTGGATCGCCTGGACGTGCAATACCAGCCTGGCCACCTGAGTGCGAGCCATTCCGAAACGATGGCAGCCGACGGCAAATACCTGGCGGTGGGCTGCAAGTTCTCGAAGGACCGCTTCCTGCCGGTAGGTCCGCTGCATCCCGAGAATGAACAGTTCATCGATATCTCAGGCGAAAAAATGGTGTTGCTGGCAGACCATCCGGTGCGTGGCGAGCCGCACGACTTCATCATCTTCAAGCGAGAGCTGCTCAGCCCCAAGCAAGTCTATGCGCTGGATGACTCGCCCATTGCCGTGAAGGACCCGAAGGAAAGCGGCGTCACGCGCGACGGCAAGAAGGTGACGGTGCGCATCACGTCGCAGGCACCCGCCTTCAGCCTGCGCGAGTTCCGCGTGAAGCGCGGCGATGTGGTGACCCTCATCCTGACCAATCTGGACAAGATCGAGGATCTGACGCACGGCTTCGCAATCCCTCACTACAACGTCAACTTCATCGTGAACCCGCTGGAGACGAAATCAGTGACGTTCGTGGCCGACAAGCCGGGCGTGTTCTGGGCTTACTGCACTCACTTCTGCCATGCCTTGCACCTTGAGATGCGCACCCGCATGATCGTGGAAGCCTGAGCGTCGCAGTGACGCCATCTTGATGTCGCGATGGCGGCAGTCCAGCCTGCCGGCTGGCCGGGTGCGGGGTCTCACCACCACGCATCCGGCGGTCCAGAACGAGAAAGACATGGGTTTACCAAGCTGTAGTGTGTTCGGTGTTGCGGCTCGCTCGTGGTGGCGATGCTGGGTGACGCTGTTGATCGTCGTGCTGGGGATGGGCGTCTTCGGGCAGGTCCACGCAGGCGCCTACGAGGCACAGTTGCCCAGCGGCCTGCAGGAGGCCAGCGACATGTGCGCGCTGCTGCCTTGCCAGGAGGTCATGCCGGGTGCCACGTATTTCTCGACAAGGCGGGGCGTGCCGCCCTATGTCGAAGCCTACGATAAGGCCGGTCCGGGCGCGACGCTGTTGGGTTATGTGATGCTGTCGACCGACATCACCGACACGCCAGCCTATTCGGGCAAGCCTGTGGTGACCCTGATCGGAATGGATACGCAGGGACGCTACGCAGGTATTCGGGTGCTGAAGCACTCGGAGCCCATCCTGTTGCTGGGCATTCCCGAAACGGCGTTGGAGAACTTCAATCATCAATACCTGGGCAAGTCGGCTGCCGACCAGATCGAGGTCGGGCAGGGGCGGCCCGACGAAGGCGTGCTTGGCGTCGATGCGATATCTGGCGCCACGGTGACCGTCATTGCGCAGAACCAGGTCCTGACGGCGTCGGCGGCGGCGATTGCGCGGCAGGTCGGCATTCTGCCGCCTGTCATCCGGGAGCCGGCGCGCTACGTCACCAGCGGGCAGCGGATGGACTGGGCCACGCTCGTACGCGAGGGCTATGTGCAACGTTTGGTCGTGCGCCCCGAGCAGTTGGGGTTGGCGCGCGTACCGGAGCCCTTCATCGAACTCTGGTTCGGCGACCTGAATCATCCTGACGCGGGTGCCAGTATCCTGGGCGACGGGCCCTGGAAAGCGCTGCAGGCTCGCCTGGAAGAGGGTGAGCACGCAATATTCGTCGTGCGCACGGCGGGTGCGGCATCGTTCAAGGGCTCGGGCTTCGTTCGAGGTGGGCTCTACGATCGTGTACACGTGCGCCAGGGTGATGACGTATTCACCTTCCGTGACCTGGACTACCTGAATCTTTATGGCGTGGCCGCGGCGGGTGCGCCAGCGTACAACGAGTCGGCGATCTTCCTGATCCGGTCACCCGGCTTTTCCGCGGCCTATCCGTGGCGCTTCAGCTTCCTGGGGAATCGCGTGGATGCGGCGACGGGCACGCGCAGTTTCGCCAATTTCGACGCACCTTATTGGCTGCCGGACAGTGCGCTGGCCGGCGGGCGGCCGACCGTCGCCCGCCAGGTGGCCCCCTGGATGCGAATCTGGCAGTCACGGGCGGTGGAGATTGCGCTGTTCGCGGCGTTGCTGCTGTCGGTGACGGTGATCTATGCCTTGCGAGAGCGCCTTACCCGCCGTGCGACGCACAAGAACAAATGGCCGGTCAATGCGTTCAAGTACACGGCCTGGGGCCTGAGCATCTTTTTCGTTGGCTTCGGCGCCATGGCGCAGCCGTCGGTGACACAGGTGCTGACCTGGTTCCACGCCTTGCTGTTCCAGTGGAAGTGGTCGTTGTTCCTGTCGGACCCTTTCATCTTTCTTTTCTGGGTGTTCATCGTCGTCACTGTGTTCCTGTTCGGACGAGGACTGTTCTGCGGTTGGCTGTGTCCTTTCGGTTCCTTGTCCGAGGCGCTCTACAAGTTGGCGCGCGTGTTGGGCCTCAAGCGTTTCCAGGGGAAACTGCCGCAGGCTTGGCACGACAGGCTGAAGTGGGTGAAGTACGGCATCTTCTTCGGCTTGCTGGCGGTCTCGATGTTTTCGATGGGCCTGGCGGAGAAACTGGCCGAGGTCGAACCGTTCAAGACCACGTTCCTGGTGGGCATCTCGCAACGCGCCTGGCCCTATGGTCTCTTCGTCTGCGTGCTGCTGGGCCTGTCGCTGTTCATCGAGCGGCCGTTCTGCAAGTATCTTTGCCCGTTGGGAGCATCGTTGGCGATGCCCAGCACCTTCCGCTGGTTCGGCTTGCGGCGCAAGGTGGATTGCAACCGGTGCAAGGCCTGCGCCGTGGGGTGTGGCGCGCAGGCGATCGACAGGCACGGTCGTATCGATCATCGGGAATGCCTGCATTGCCTGGACTGCATGGTTCTCTACACGGACACCAAGGCCTGCCCGCCGCTGGCCAAGACACGCAAGCAGCGTGAACGGGAAGGCCTGCCGCTGACGGCGATTGGCCGCGACGGCTACTTCATTCCCATTACACCGGTGGTCGAGGCGCTCGCCCCAGCGGTGGTCAAGGGGCCCGATCCACGCATGCCGACAGACCCCGTGCCAGCGCCTCACGGGCCGGGTCGCAATGCTTGGCAATCCCTGCTGCTGGCGTTGCGCGACCATCTCTGGCCGTGGAGTGCGCAGGGTTGGCGCTCGCGGCGCGCCTTGCAGGTCGCGGGCATCTGCCTGGGGGGGGCGGCGACGTTGGCCTGGATCCTGGCTTCCCTGGGACGACTGGGCCCCGGCATGCTGATCGGCTGGTGGTTTGGCTGGAGCGTGTATGAAGTCCTGATTCGGCTGTCGGGCCGCCGCTACGTCAAGGATGGCCCCTGGTGGCGTGCGCACTATCGCGAGGCCAGCCTGATGGACATGGTCTGTTATGTCGCCTTCAAGAACCTGCTGATCGGTGCGGCACTGTTCCTGACCTTGCGCTTCCTCGGATGGTTGGTGATATGACGGGGCGGGCGCTATGGGTCATGGCCCTGCTGGCGATCATGGCGGCAGGCGAGGCAGCCACCTTGCAGGTGCGGCCTGGCGAGGATCTGCAGGCTGCGGTGAACGCGGCCGCCGCGGGCGATGTGATCGAAATCGCCCGGGGGACCTACCGCGTGAACCTCGCCGTCGACAAGCCATTGACGCTGCGCGGCATGGACCGTCCGACCTTGTCGGGTGGTGGCCGCGGCGACACGATCAGCGTGACCTCGCCGGACGTGCTGATCGAGGGCCTGATCGTGCGCGACTCCGGCACCAGCCTGCGTGACCAGAACGCCGGCATCTATATCCGTCCGGGCGCCCATCGGACAGTGGTGCGCGACAACGACCTGACCTACAACCTGTTTGGCCTGTGGATCGAGAAGGCCGATGACGTGCAGGTGCTGCGCAACCTGATCACGGGGCTGCGTGATCGCAACTCTCCCCAGCGTGGCAACGGAGTGCAGCTCTACAACACGCGTGGTGCGCGAGTCGAAGGCAACCGCATCAGCTTCGTGCGCGACGCGCTGTACGTGGATGTGTCGCATCACGCGGTGTTCCGTGGCAATCGGCTGCATCACAGCCGTTATGGCACGCATTACATGAACTCATATCACAACCTCTGGGAGGGCAACGACACCTACCGGAATCGTGGCGGCCTGGCGTTGATGGAAGTGCGCGACCAGGAGGTTCGCGGCAATCGCGCGTGGTCGAACGCGGACCACGGGATCATGTTGCGCACCATGCAGGACTCGATCATCGAGAACAATCTGGTGGCGGAGAACGATCGCGGTTTCTTCATCTATGACGTGGAGTACGTGACCCTGCGTGGCAATCTCGTCATCGGCAACGCCGTAGGTGTGCATCTGTCGGCCGGCTCGACGCGCAATGCGGTCGAGGCCAACAGCTTCATCGGCAACCAGGAGCAGGTGCGCTATGTCGGCGCGCGTGACGAGCGTTGGGGCGAAAAGGAAGGGAACTACTGGAGCACCTATCTGGGCTGGGACCGTGATGGCGATGGCCGGGGAGATACGCCGTACGAGGCAAACGATCTGGTCGATCGGCTTGCCTGGCGGCACCCCACGGTCAAGCTGCTCATGGCAAGTCCCGCTGTCCAAGCATTGCGTGTGGTGAGTCGGCAGTTTCCCGTGTTGCGCGTGCCGGCGGTCGTGGATGCGAGCCCCCGCATGCAACCTCTCAATGTTGACTGGAGCCGCTGGCGTGAATCACTCAACGAGCGTCCTTGAAAGACGCGGATCGGACCCGGCGATTTCGCTGCAAGGTGTGCGCAAGCACTATGGCACCCTGCGCGCCGTCGATGGCGTGGACCTGGCCGTGCAGCCCGGCGAGATGTTGGGCCTCATCGGCCACAACGGCGCGGGCAAGAGCACGCTCTTCAAGCTGATGCTGGGCTTGGAGCGTGCCACGGCCGGTGACATCACCATCCACGGAGCGCCGGTGCGAGGCAGCGGATTTCGAGCGGCGCGGCGCAGGCTGGGCTATCTGCCGGAGAGTGTCGTGCTCTATGACAACCTGAGCGGTCGCGAGACACTGCGCTTCTTCGCACGACTGAAGGGCGCGGAGGACCGCCAGTGCGATGCGCTGCTGGGCGATGTGGGCTTGTCGAGCGCCGCGTCGCGCCCGGTCCGCGAGTATTCCAAGGGCATGCGACAGCGGCTCGGTTTCGCACAGGCGTTGCTGGGCGATCCCGCCGTGCTGCTGCTGGACGAGCCGACCACGGGCCTGGACCCGGCAGCGATCCGGGATTTCCACGCCACGCTGGATGCCTTGCGTGCGCGGGGGGTCACTGTGGTACTGACCTCGCACATCCTGGCCGAGTTGCAGGAGCGCGTGGACCGGCTGGCGGTGCTGGGCAGTGGAAAGCTGTTGGCCACGGGAAGCGTGCGCGCGTTACGCCAACAGGCGGACCTGCCCTTGATGGTCATTGTGCATGGCGAGGGTGGGGCATCGCCCGACGCCGTATTGCCACGCAAGCTATGCCTGATGCAGGGCGTGACGGTGCGAGAAGCGTTCCCGGGCCTGCACATTGCCTGCCCGCGCGCCAGCAAGATGGCCGTGTTGGCCGCCGTCGCCCGTGCCGGTGCACGAGTGCGCGACATCGAACTGCGCGAACCGTCACTGGAGGAAGTGTTCTTTGGCCTGTCCCGCCAGGCGGTAGAGGGAGTGCCGTCATGATGCTCCAGCCTGTTCTCGCCATTGCAAGCAAAGAGTTGCGTGACCGCCTGCGGAATCGCTGGGTGCTGGCGGTGGCGCTCGTCTTCACCGGGTTCTCGTTGGCCATCGCGTACTTCGGTGGCGCGCAGCAAGGCAGCGTGGGCCTGCGCTCCATCGAGTTCACCGTGGCAAGCCTGGTCAGCCTGGTCATCTACCTGATCCCCCTGATCGCATTGCTGCTCGGTTTCGATGCGATCGTCGGCGAGCGTGAGCGCGGCTCCCTCAATTTGCTGCTGTCCCTGCCGATTACTCGCCTGGAGTTGCTGCTGGGCAAATACCTGGGCCTGGCGGCGGCGTTGACCGCATCGACTGTCTCGGGGTTCGCGGTGGTTGCCGTCCTGTTGTATCGGCAGTTCGGCTGGCTGGGGCTGGTGCATTACGGCACCTTCATTGGCAGTTCGGTGCTGCTGGGCCTCGCGTTTCTCAGCTTGGCCATGCTCATGTCCGTCGTGGCGAAGGATCGCACACGCGCATCGGGCATGGCCATCGCCGCCTGGTTTTTCTTCGTGCTGGTGTTCGACCTGTTGGTGCTGGGTGCCCTGGTGGCCACGGGCGGCCGTTATGGCGGCGAGGCAATTGCTTACCTGTTGTTGCTCAACCCCGCGGACGTATTCCGCATCCTGAATGTGTTCTCGCTCGAGGAGATCCGCAATCTCTACGGCTTGACCAGCGTCATCCCATCCACTCTGGCCAAGCCGGCGTGGATGGTGCTGGCAATGGTTGCCTGGATCGCGTGGCCCTTGGGCCTGGCGAACTGGAGATTCAAGCCATGACTTCCCATCGTTGTTCCTGCCGAAACCATATTGCGGTCGACCTGTGCGGTACGCGCCGTCGCCTGTTGGGCTGGAGCCTGCTTGGTGTGGCGGCGGGGGCTACCGGCCTGCTGGGCCTGTCGGGATGCTCGGATGCGCAAGACACCAGCGCGGTCCTGCCCCAGGACATTGCCCGGGGTACCAGCTGCCACCTGGACGGCATGCTGCTGGCCGACTATCCCGGGCCCAAGGCACAGCTTCATCATGGTGGGCGCGGCTCCCCCTATTTCTTCTGCGACACGATGGAACTCTTCAACACGCTTCTGGCTGGCGAGCAGGTGCGCGCCTGGCGAGCCGCTTACGTCCAGGATATGGGCGCCGCCGATTGGGAGTCCCCGCAAGGTCATTGGATCGACGCGAAGGGGGCTTTCTATGTGCATGGCAGCAGCAGGCATGGTTCGATGGGCCCGACCCTGGCCAGTTTCGGTCAGGAGGTCCAGGCTCAGGCGTTCGCGCGGGAGTACGGAGGGAAGGTGCTGCGTTTCGATCAGGTGACGCCCGAGCAAGTGGATCTGAGCGGCGGGGCCATGCATGACATGCGGATGTAAGCCCGGGCAAGTTGTTGGTGATGATGCATTTGCCGTAGATCAAGATCGGGGCCGTCATTTAAGTTATATTTTTAATACATCTTAAAGACATGCTCGGCTCGACCCGGGCAGCCCAGCAATGAATCCCTTCCTGCAACTTCAAGAACCCACATCGGATCGTCCGGCACCGCCCCAATGGCGGGCTTTCCTGGAAATGGGTTTCCGCCCGCTCTATCTCTGCGGCTGTGCCTGGGCACTGGTGTCGGTATGGGTCTGGGTGTTCGCGCCCGGCTGGCTGACAGGCACGCTGGGCGGCGTGCTGTGGCATGCCCACGAAATGCTGTGGGGCTTCATCGCGACCATCGCCATGGGATTCCTGCTGACGGCGGGCGCCAACTGGACGGGCGTGAATCCACTGAAGGGGCCTTCGCTGGGCGCCCTGGTCGCGGTGTGGCTGACGGCGCGCGTGGCGTACCTGCTGCCCTGGCTACCTGCCTTCTGGATCGGTGCATTGGCCGATGCGCTGTTCTTCGCCTGCGCGGCGCTGGCCCTGGGGCGCGCCATCTATCGCACCCGCAACCAGCGCAATTACGGCGTGCCCGTGCTGGCGCTGGGCCTGGGCGTCACGCACGTCCTGTATGTCCTGGCGGCGCAGCAGGGCGACTACGCCCTGGTCTTGCGTCACTTCCACAGCGGCATGCTGTGCATGGCCATCGTCACGCTGCTGGTGGCGCGCCGCGTCATTCCTTTCTTCGCATCGCGTGCCGTGCCGGGCCTGCAGCTTCCCATGCACACGCGTAGCGGCCATTGGCAATTGGCCGCCAGCGTCCTGGCGGCGGGGTTCGGCATTCTGCAATGGGCGGTTCCCATGGCCGTCGCGCTGGCCGCGGCGGGCGGCATCGCGCTGGTGCAGTGGCTGGCCTGGCGGCCCCTGGCGGTACGACGCGTCCCGCTCTTGTGGATCCTGTACGCCGGCTATGGCGCATTGGGCGTAGGACTGCTGGTGGCCGCCGCGCATGCGCTCGGCTGGGTGGCGCGCACCGCATGGCCGGCGCACGTGATCGGCGTGGGCGGGTTTTCGGTGCTCATCATCGGCATGGCAACCCGCACCGCGCTGGGCCACCTGGGTCGGCCACTGAAGACCGATCGCTGCATGGTGGCGTCCTTCGTATTGATCGTGCTGGCGGCGCTGCTGCGCCTGGCCGCGTTGTGGCCGTCGCCCGCCACGCTGGGGTTGTTGCATGCCTCGGCGGGTGCCTGGGTATTGGGTTTCGGCCTGTACCTGTGGCGCTTCGCGCCGTGGCTGATCCGCCCGCGCGCCGATGCGCCCGGCAGTGGCCAGAAGATCATTCGGCCCGTCGTGCGGCCGATGAAGTCGTCATGAGGGTGCCGCCATGTCCTATCTGATTCCGCTGACCTTGCACCTGCTGGCGGCCATTGCGTTCGTCGGCACGGTGTTCTTCGAGGTGATCATGCTGCCGGGTATCCGGCGGCGTCTGCCCGCCGACGTCATGCGCGACATCGAGCGTGCGCTGGGCAATCGCGCCACGGCCATCATGCCGTGGGTGTTGCTGACGCTCTACGCGGCGGGCGTGGCGCTGGCCTGGCAGCATCGCGCAGCGTTGGCTTCGCCCTTGGCGAGCACGTTCGGCTTGCTGCTGTCGCTGAAGATCCTCCTGGCGCTCAGCGTGTTCGGACATTTCGTCACCGCGATGACCTGGCGGCGGCGCGGCCTGCTGTCGGGCAAGCGCTCGCGCGTGCTGCACCGTAGCGTGTTCTGCCATGCCCTGTTGATCGTGGTGCTGGCCAAGGCAATGTGGTTCCTGAACGGTTAGGCGTCACGGCCCCGAGGGACGTGGCGCGCGGGTGAACGTGCGGGTGGAGGCTCAGTGCTTCGCTTGCGGGCAGAAGCGTTCGAACAGGATGTTGTTCTCCAGGTGGATATGCGTCATCAGGTCTTCGCGGAAGGTACGCAGCCCGGTATACAGCGCGCGCCAGGTGGTGCAGGCGCCGCGCGGCGTGGTGATGCCCTCGGTCAGGGTTTCGAGCTGATGCAGGGCCTCGCCATGATCGTCATGTTCCATGCGCATGACGGCAATCGGGCCGTCGGCCATCGCGCCGTGGCCACGGACGATCATCGGGAACAGGATGTTCTCTTCCTTGTGCATGTGGCTTTCCAGGGCCTGGTGCATGCCGGTCAGCAGCTCGGCCAGGCCAAGCGGGCATTCGGGGCGGTCGCCGTGCACCTGTTCGACCCGGTGGGCCAGGCGGATCAGTTCGGGCAGTTGCTCACGGTGCACCGCGTGATAGCGCGTCAGGATGTGGTCGATCAGTTCCGTCGGCGTGGCGTGGTTCCAGTCCGGCAAGCCCGCTTCGGCCTGGCGGGCGGCCAGGGTCGTCAGCGCCTCGATGATGGGCGCGCTGGGCAGGCCGGCAGCCTCGACGGCCGACTTGAGGCTTTTGTTTCCTCCGCAGCAGAAGTCCAGGCCATGCAGGTGGAAAACCTGGGTGGCGCCGGGAATCTGGCGGGCGAGCTGGCCCAGGGATTGGTCGATCAGGTTCATGCAGCACTCCTTCAAGTTGGGGCGAGGCGCCGTGCGCGGCGCTTCCTTTCTCGCTTTAGCGAAATGCATGCCAGGGAAAATTCCTCAATGAATCAATTGTTTATCGTTGTGCAGGGTCATTTTCACCCTGCGCTGAAAAGGTAGAAAACACCCATGACGGTATGCGACACCCTTGTCCCGCGGACCTTTCCCCCTGTCGCCATGTTGCTGCTGGCGGACCTGGCCGCCGAGCTGCCCGTGGCCGTGCGCCTGCAGCGCCTGGTCAGCAGCTTGCGTGTCTACTTCCGCTGCGGCGCGGTGGCGCTGCTGCGCCTGGATCACGGCGTGCTGCGGCCCGTGGCCACTGACGGCCTGACCGCCGATGCCTTGGGCCGCCGCTACGCGGTGGCGGACCATCCTCGCCTGGCGGCCATCCTGGAGCAGGGCGGCGTCACCTGCTTCGACCACGACAGCGCGTGGCCGGACCCCTACGACGGCCTGTTGAAGGAGCGGGCCGGCGAACCCTTGCCTGTGCACGATTGCATGGGCATGCCCTTGAACGTCGAGGGCGAGCGCTGGGGGGTGGTCACGCTGGACGCCCTGGACGTGAACACCTTCGATGCGGCGGCGCGTGCCGGCTTGCGCGAGATGGCGGGCGTCATCGAGGCCGCGGTGCGCGTGACCCGCCTGGAAACCGAGACGCGCGCCTTGCGCCTGTCCGGCAGCGCGCCGCAAGGCAGCAGCGCGCCCAGGCAGGGCTTGGAGATCCTGGGCCGCAGCGAGGCCATGACGACCCTGCTGCACGAGCTGGACGTGGTGGCCGACACCGAGTTGCCTGTGCTGCTGCTGGGTGAGACCGGCGTGGGCAAGGAGCTCTTCGCGCACCGGCTGCACCAGCGCTCGCGCCGGGCAGGCAAGGCGCTGGTGCACGTCAACTGCGCGGCCTTGCCGGAAACGCTGGCCGAGAGCGAATTGTTCGGACACGTGCGCGGGGCATTCTCCGGCGCGGTGGGAGAGCGTGCAGGACGCGTCGAAGCCGCCGAAGGCGGCACGCTGTTCCTGGACGAGGTCGGCGAGCTGCCCATGTCCGTGCAGGCCAAGCTGCTGCGCACGCTGCAGAACGGCGAGATCCAGCGCCTGGGCGCGGATCGGCCCAGCCGGGTGGACGTGCGCGTGATCGCCGCGACCAACCGCAATCTGCGCGAGCGGGTGAAGGACGGGACGTTCCGCGCGGATCTGTATCACCGGCTGTCGGTGTATCCCATCCCCATCCCGCCGCTGCGCGAGCGGGATGACGATGTCTTGTTGCTGGCGGGGCGCTTTTTGGAATTGAATCGCGCCCGGCTGGGGCTGCGCAGCCTGCGGCTGTCCGAAGCGGCGCATGCCGTACTGCGCGGCTATGACTGGCCGGGCAATGTGCGGGAACTGGAACACGTGATCAGCCGCGCGGCGCTGAAAGCCGTGAGCCGGGGCGCAAGCCGGCATGAGATCGTGTCGCTGGCGCCCGAGCTGCTGGATCTGCGGGTGGCGGGGGAGCAGGGCGGAGGCGGCGCGTTCGATGCGGACCGGTCCTCGCCCGTGGAATCCTGTGAGGACGAGGTGCCCGTCGCAAGCCTGAAGGACGTGGTGCTGATCAGCCAGCGCCGTGCCATCGAGGCGGCGCTGGCCAGGCACGGCAACAACTGGGCGTGTGCCGCGCGGGCGCTGGAGGTGGATGCCAGCAATCTGCACAAGTTGGCAAAGCGGTTGGGGATGAAGGGATGCGCGCATTCCCCCCCCGACAGTGCCGCAATCCCCCGTTGCCCGCCGGATCACCCCACCGCATAGGATACCTGGAGCTGGCGCCGGGCCGGACGATCCGCTACAACGCGCATTTCGACGACCCGAACCTGCCCGGCGTCATGCAGACGACCATCACCCTGAAGGAGGTGCTGTGCGGCACGGAGATCTCCATCGTGCAGGAGGGCTTGCCTTCGGTGATCCCTGTCGAGATGGGCACGCTGGGCTGGCAGGCGTCGCTGGAGCAGTTGGCGCGGCTGGTCACGCCAAACTTCCCGGATTGATCAAGAAGTCCGCAGATTTGTTCGGTCAGATGAACTGCGGACTTGATCTGCACCAACATGGTGCTGAAAAAAACCTGTCATCAATCCTTAATGCTTCAACTTAGGGCATTCCCCTAGTGTTGCCGTGGCATCGTTGGTGCAGAATCCTGTCCATGCAGGTGGGAGACAAAGCCCTGCATGGGCAACAACCGGCGGCACCGGTTTAAAAAAACCAAAAAATAAAAATAAAGCTGTACCTAAGAAGAAAAAAAATGCGTAGCGGCTGGCACCAGGCAGTGCCAGCCGTTTTCGCTTGTGCGGTCGGTTTTGCCGGAAGCAGGCAGGGCCACCGTCTTTTGCGTGGGGAACCTGGCATGCCACATCCAGCATCGAACCACCCGGCGTCCGTCGGTCCGGCGCCTTCCCCTTCCACGCCTTCCCATGACATCCGCACGGTGCAGCGCCGGGGCCAGCACCGTTCCTGGCGCGCCAACGGCCTGCAGATCACGGCGCTGCTGCTGGCCTGGCTGGCCATCACCTTCATTCCTGCCTATTTCGCGCGCGACCTGGTCTTCTCCTTCCTGGGGTGGCCGTTCTCGTTCTGGATGGCGGCCTATGGCGCGCCCTTCGCCTATCTCATCATCATCGGCCTCTACGCCGTCCTCCGAAACCGGGCCGACCGCGCCGCCCGCGACCAGACTGGCGGCGGCGACTGATGCCCTTCGGCGCGGAGTCCCAAACCGCCTTCAAGGTCGGCCTGCGCCGCACCTATGTGCTCTACACGGCGGGCTTCATCGCGCTGATCGGGGTGCTTGCCCTGATGGAAGTGCTGGGCATGCCGCGCAACTGGATCGGCTATGTCTTCCTGCTGGTGACGGTGTGCCTGTATGCCGGCATCGGCATCCTCTGCCGCACCTCCGATCCCGAGGAGTACTACGTCGCGGGACGGCGCGTGCCGGCGGTCTACAACGGCATGGCCACCGCCGCCGACTGGATGTCGGTGGCGTCCTTCATCGGCGTGGCGGGCACCCTCTATCTGACCGGCTACGGCGGCCTGGCCTACATCATGGGCTGGACGGGCGGCTATGTGCTGGTGGCGCTGCTGCTCGCGCCCTATCTGCGCAAGTTCGGCCGCTACACCATTCCCGACTTCCTGGGCGCGCGTTACGGCGGCGACCTGCCGCGGCTGGCGGGCGTGGCGTGCGCGGTGCTGTGCTCCTTCACCTACCTGGTCGCCCAGATCTATGGCGTGGGCATCATCACCACGCGCATGACGGGCATCTCGTTCGAGCTGGGCATCTTCGTCGCGCTGGGCGGCATGCTGGTGTGCTCCTTCCTGGGCGGCATGCGTGCCGTCACCTGGACCCAGGTGGGGCAGTACATCATCATGGTCATTGCCTACCTGGTGCCTGTGTTCTGGCTGTCGGCCAAGCACGCCGACATCCCGGTGCCGCAATGGTCGGCCAGCATTGCGCTGGAAGAGGTGACGCAGCGCGAGCGCGAGCTGGACGTCGACCCGGCGGAGCGCGCGGTGCGCGCCATGTGGCAGCTCCGCGCCGACGAGATGCAGGCCCGCGTGCAGGCCTTGCCCGCCTCGTGGACGCAGGAGCGCACGCGCCTGCGCGAGCGGCTGGATGGGCTGAAGGAGGCCGAGGCGCCGATGGTGGACATCCGCACGCTGGAGCGCGAACTGTCCACCTATCCGCCCAGCGTCGAGGCCGCGCGCGTCGCATGGTCACAGGCGCGCGATTCCTATGCCGCGCAGGCGGCGCCGGCCGTGCCGCACGCCGAGCCCTATCCGAAACCCACGCCCGAAGAGCAGGCCAGCCTGCGCAACAATTTCATCGCCCTGGTGCTGTGCCTGATGCTGGGCACGGCGGGCATGCCGCACATCCTCATGCGGTCCTACACCACGCCATCGGTGTCCGATGCGCGCATGTCGGTGTTCTGGTCGCTTGCCTTCATCCTGTTGCTGTACTTCATGGCGCCCGCGCTGGCGGTGCTGGTCAAGCACGAAGTGCTGGTCCAGCTGGTGGGCAGCTCCTTCGCGGACCTGCCGAGCTGGGTGGGGGCATGGAGCGCGGTGGACCCGCACCTGCTGGAAATCGTGGATCTGAACCGCGACGGCATCGTGCAGCGCGCCGAGATCAAGATGGGCGGCGATGTGGTGGTGCTGGCCATGCCCGAGATCGGCGGGCTGCCTTACGTGATTTCAGGGCTGGTGGCGGCGGGGGCGCTGGCCGCTGCGCTGTCGACCGCGGACGGGCTGTTGCTGACCCTGTCGAACTCGCTGTCGCACGACACGTGGTTCCGGGTGATGTCGCCGCGCATGAGCGGCGCGCGCCGCGTGCTGGTGTCGAAGATCCTGTTGCTGGGCGTGGCCTTCTGCGCGGCCTGGGTGGCGGCACGCAAGCCTGCCGACATCCTCTTCATGGTGACGGCGTCATTCTCGTTCGCGGCCTGCACCTTCTTCCCTGCGCTGGTGATGGGCGTGTTCTGGAAGCGCGCCAACCGCTGGGGGGCGGCCAGCGGCATCCTGGCCGGCCTGGCGGTGACCACCTGGTACATGGCGCGCACCGAACCCTGGCTGCGCGAACTGCTGTTCGGCATCGCCCGCACGGAGCCGGTGTCGCTGTGGTGGGGCATCCAGCCGATCGCCGCGGGCATCTTCGGCGCGCCCGTGGCGTTCGCGGTGATCGTGGTGGTGTCGCTGCTGACGCCGCGCCCCGACGCGGCGACCCGGCAACTGGTGGATTTCGTGCGCCGTGGCGACGAGTGAAGGCAGGGCCCCCACGCCGCCCCACGCCACTCAGTTGTCGGCGCTGCCTTGCTTGAGCAGCACCCGCACCGCGCCCGCGCCGCCGTCGGCTTCCTTGCCTTGGGCGAACGCCAGCACGATGGCGTGCTGCACGAGCCAGCGCGTGACCTTGTCGCGCAGCACGGCCTGTGGGCCGCTGGAGTGATGGCCCTGGCCATGGATGACGCGCACGCAACGCGCGCCGGCCTCCACGGAGGCCTTCAGGAACGTTGCCAGCGCGGGGCGTGCCTGCTCCACCGTCATGCCGTGCAGGTCCAGCTCGGCCTGCACGCCCCAGGCGCCCCGGCGCAACTGGCGCAGGGTGTCCGGCGCCATGCCGGTGCGCACGAAGGCGCTGCCGTCATCGGTCAGCAGGCGCGAGACATATTCGTCGGAGACCGGCTCCAGCGCGGCGGGCGTGGGCACGGCGGCCTGGCCGCCCATCGCCCATTCGCGGCGGCGCCGCTGCTCGTCGGCGGGGGCGGCAGGCTTGTTGGCGCGCGCGACGCGGTCCGTCTTGATGGGCGTGACGGACTGCATCAGGCGGCGGAAGGTGTCGACGTCCTCGGGCGCCGCGGGCGTGGCGGCGAGGCCCTGGCCCTTGGCCGACCCGGCGGCCGAGGTCGCCGTGACGGGACGGGCCGCGGCTTGCCGCTCGGCCTTGCGCTGGTTGTCGGCGGCCGTCTTGGCCAGGGCCTTGAGGTCGCCGAAGCCTTGGCGGGCGCCCTTCATGCCCGGCCCCGGTGATGAACGACAGTCATGCGGTTCATCGTCAGTTGCCGGCGCTTTCCAGCCAGCGCTGCGCATCCAGTGCGGCCATGCAGCCCGTGCCGGCGCTGGTGATGGCCTGGCGGTAGACGTGGTCCTGCACGTCGCCGGCGGCGAAGACGCCGGGCACCGAGGTCATGGTGGCCAGGCCGTTCAAGCCGCTGCGCGTCTTGATGTAGCCGTTTTCCATGTCCAGCTGGCCTTCGAAGATGCTGGTGTTGGGGTGGTGGCCGATGGCGATGAAGGCGCCGGTGACCGGCAGGTCTTCGGTCTGGCCGCTCTGGGTGTTCAGGAGGCGCGCGCCGGTGACGCCCGAGTCGTCGCCCAGGACTTCCTGGAGTTCGGAGAAGAGCTTCAGGCGCATGTTGCCGCTTTCGACCTTGGCCATCATCTTGTCGATCAGGATGGGCTCGGCGCGGAACTTGTCACGCCGGTGCACGACGGTGACGGTGCGGCAGATGTTCGAGAGGTACAGCGCCTCTTCCACGGCGGTGTTGCCGCCGCCCACGACGATCACGTCCTGGTTGCGGTAGAAGAAGCCGTCGCAGGTGGCGCAGCCCGACACGCCGCGGCCCATGAAGGCCTCTTCCGACGGCAGGCCGAGGTACTTTGCCGAGGCGCCGGTGGCGATGATGAGCGCGTCGCAGGTATAGACCTGGCCGGCGTCGCCCGTCAGGGTGAAGGGGCGTTTGGTGAGGTCGACCTTGGCGATGTGGTCGAACAGCATTTCGGTGTTGAAGCGCTCGGCGTGCTGCTGGAAGCGCATCATCAGGTCGGGGCCCTGGACGCCGGCGGCGTCGGCGGGCCAGTTGTCGACATCGGTGGTGGTCATCAGCTGGCCGCCTTGGGCCAGGCCCGTGACGAGCACCGGGTTCAGGTTGGCGCGGGCGGCGTAGACGGCGGCGGTGTAGCCGGCGGGGCCGGATCCCAGGATCAGGACGGTTGCATGTTTCGGCGTGGTCATCTGTATCTAAAGCCTTTCGTATCTAAAGCCTTCACGGTAACGCCCAATTATAATGACGCCCATGTCTCGCACCACCGCAGCCTCCCCCCGCGCTTCCCGCAACACCCGCAACGGTCCGTCCCCTTTGCAGGCACGGCTGTCGTCGTTGCTGCGCGAAGCCCGCTGGATCCTCTTCGCGGCCCTTGCCGTGTGGCTCACGCTCGTCCTGGCAACCTGGCACCCCCAGGACCCGGGCTGGTCCCATTCCGTGCCCGATGCGCCCCTGCACAACCAGGGTGGCGTCTTCGGCGCGCATCTGTCCGACATCCTCCTGTATCTGTTCGGGTTTTCCGCCTGGTGGTGGGTCATCCTGCTGCTGCACCGGGTGCGCGCCGGCTATCGCCGGCTGGCCACCCAACTGCGCACGCGCGGCCAGCCGGAAACGCTGCCCCGGGTGCACTGGGAGCAGGGCGTCGGCTTCTTCATCCTGCTGGTGGGCTCGGTGGGCCTGGAAGCCCTGCGTTTCTTCTCCTACGGCATGTCCCTGCCGGCCCGCAGCGACGCCGGCAGCGGCGCGGGCGGCGTCATCGGCCAGGCGCTGTCGGGCCTGGCCGCCCAGTCGCTGGGTTTCACCGGCGCCACCCTGGCGCTGCTGGTGATGGTGGCCGTGGGCATGAGCCTCTTCTTCAATTTCTCGTGGCTGCAGGTGGCCGAACGCGTCGGCGCCTGGATCGAAACGGGCGCGCGCCGCCTGCGCAATGCCTATGCGGCGCGCCAGGACCGCAAGGTGGGCGAGGTCGCCAAGCAGGTGCGCACCGAACAGGTCGTGGCCAAGCAGGAAAAGCTGGTGCACGAGCAGCCCGTGCGCATCGAGCCGGCCATCACGGTGGTGCCCAAGTCCGAGCGCATCGAGAAGGAAAAGCAGCAGATGCTGTTCGCCGATCCGGCGCATGGCGACCTGCCCGCCATCTCCCTGCTGGATCCGCCCCAGGCGGCGGTGGAAACCGTCACGCCGGAAACCATCGAATTCACTTCCCGCCTCATCGAGAAAAAGCTGGCCGACTTCGGCGTCCAGGTGGTGGTGGTCGCGGCCCAGGCCGGCCCCGTCATCACGCGCTATGAAATCGAACCCGCCACGGGCGTGAAGGGCAGCCAGATCGTCAATCTGGCCAAGGACCTGGCGCGCGCGCTGAGCCTGGTCAGCATCCGGGTGGTCGAAACCATTCCGGGCAAGAACCTCATGGGCCTGGAGCTGCCCAATCCGCGCCGCCAGACCGTGCGCCTGTCCGAGATCCTGGGGTCGCAGACCTACCACGCCAGCCATTCCGTGCTGACGATGGCGCTGGGCAAGGACATCGCCGGCAATCCGGTGGTGGCCGACCTCGCCAAGATGCCCCACCTGCTGGTGGCGGGCACTACCGGTTCGGGCAAGTCGGTCGGGATCAATGCCATGATCCTGTCGCTGCTCTACAAGGCCGACGCCAGCCACACCCGCATCATCCTGATCGACCCCAAGATGCTCGAAATGAGCGTCTATGAAGGCATTCCGCACCTGCTCGCGCCCGTGGTCACCGACATGCGCCATGCCGCCAACGCGCTGAACTGGTGCGTGGGCGAAATGGAGAAGCGCTATCGCATCATGAGCAAGCTGGGGGTGCGCAACCTGGCGGGCTACAACACCAAGATCAAGGATGCGGCCAAGCGCGAAGAGCCCATTCCGAACCCCTTCTCGCTGACGCCCGACGCGCCCGAGCCGCTGTCCGAACTGCCGCAGATCGTGGTGGTGATCGACGAGCTGGCCGACCTGATGATGGTGGTGGGCAAGAAGATCGAAGAGCTCATCGCGCGCCTGGCGCAGAAGGCGCGGGCCGCGGGCATCCACCTGATCCTTGCCACGCAGCGTCCCAGCGTGGACGTCATCACCGGCCTCATCAAGGCCAACATTCCCACCCGCATCGCCTTCCAAGTGTCGTCCAAGATCGACTCGCGCACCATCCTCGACCAGATGGGCGCCGAAGCGCTGCTGGGGCAGGGCGACATGCTCTACATGCCGCCCGGCACGGGCCTGCCGGTGCGCGTGCACGGCGCCTTCGTGTCCGACGACGAGGTGCATCGCGTGGTCGAGCACCTGAAGGCCCAGGGGGAGCCCAACTACATCGAAGGCCTGCTGGAAGGCGGCGTCGAGGGCGAGACGGGCGATGGCGTGGGCAGCGTCACGGGCTTTGCCGACGCCGAATCCGACCCCATGTACGACCAGGCCGTGGAAGTGGTGCTGAAGCACCGCCGCGCCTCGATCTCGCTGGTGCAGCGGCACCTGCGCATTGGTTACAACCGCGCCGCGCGGCTCCTGGAACAGATGGAGAACTCCGGTGTCGTATCTGCCATGCAGTCCAATGGCAACCGTGAAATCCTCGCGCCCAAGCGCGAGGACGACGAATAGGAGATTTCCGCCATGTTGCGATCCGTCCTTCTTGCCGCGCTGTTCAGCGTTTCCACGCTGGGCGTCTCTGTACCGGCCCATGCCGGCGCAGCCGACCAGTTGAAGACCTTCGTCAGCGAGGTCAAGGCCGCCTCGGGCGCGTTCTCGCAATACACCGTGGGCGACAAGGGGCAGACCCGTCCCAAGCAGACGGGCGAGTTCGCCTTCGAGCGTCCCGGCCGCTTCCGCTGGTTGGTGAAGCAGCCCTACGAGCAGTCCATCATCTCGGACGGCAAGCAGCTCTATCAATACGACCCTGACCTCAACCAGGTCACGGAGCGCAAGGTGGACGAGGCCATCGGCACGTCGCCCGCCGCCATCCTGTTCGGTTCGGGCTCGCTCGAGCAAGCCTTCGACGTGAGCGACCTGCCTGACCGCGATGGCATGCAATGGCTGCGCGCCAAGCCGCGTGGCGCCGACGCCGGTTTCGCCCAGGTCGACATCGGCTTCGCCAACAACCAGCCGGCGCGCATCGAGCTGCTCGACTCCTTCGGGCAGACCACGCGCGTGGAGCTGTCCAACCTGAAGCCGAACCCCGGTTTCGCGCCCGACGCGTTCCGCTACACGCCGCCAAAAGGGGCGGATGTGGTGAAGATGTAAAAGAAAGGCCCCCACGCTGCGCCTTCGGCTTGCTGCCCCCCGAGGGGGCGCTTTTTGCCTTGGGGCGGCCCGGCGGCAAAAAGAATCCGCACCGTCGTGGTGTAATGACTGGATGTTCAACCAGCATTTCCCCTCATGAGCGCCGACCTTTTCACCGGCACCCCGCCCGCCGGCAGCGTGCCGCTGGCTGAAAGGCTGCGTCCGCGCAGCCTGTCCGAGGTGGTGGGCCAGTCCCATCTGCTCGGTCCCGACAAGCCGCTGCGCGTGGCCTTCGATTCGGGCCGGCCGCACTCCATGATCTTCTGGGGGCCGCCCGGCGTGGGCAAGACCACGCTGGCCCGGCTCATGGCGGCAGGCTTCGATGCGCACTTCATCGCCATGTCGGCCGTGCTGGGCGGCGTGAAGGACATCCGCGACGCGGTGGTGGCCGCGCAGGTCGCGCAAGGGCAGGGGCGGCGCACCATCCTGTTCGTCGATGAGGTGCACCGCTTCAACAAGGCCCAGCAGGACGCCTTCCTGCCCTACGTCGAAAGCGGCCTCTTCACCTTCATCGGCGCCACCACGGAAAACCCGTCCTTCGAGGTGAACTCGGCGCTGCTGTCGCGCGCGCGGGTCTACGTGCTGCAGTCGCTCACGCGCGAAGAGTTGCTGGAACTCATCGCCCGCGCCGAAACCGCGCTGAACGCCAATGTCGACGGCCCGCCGCTGCTCATCGAGGACGATGCCCGCGAGCAATTGGCCGGCTGGGCCGATGGCGACGCGCGCCGGCTCATCAACGCGGTCGAGGTGGTGGCCGAGTCGGCGCGCGCGGCAGGCCGCGACACCGTGGACGCCACCTGGCTGGAAACGGCGCTGTCGCAGAACCTGCGCCGTTTCGACAAGGGCGGCGACGCGTTCTATGACCAGATCAGCGCGCTGCACAAGTCCGTGCGCGGCTCCGATCCGGACGCCTCCTTGTATTGGTTCTGCCGCATGCTCGATGGCGGCGCCGACCCGCGTTACCTGTCGCGGCGCATCGTGCGCATGGCGGTCGAGGACATCGGCCTGGCCGACCCGCGCGCCACCGAGATCGCGCTGAGCGCGGCCGACGTCTACGAACGCCTTGGGTCGCCCGAAGGCGAGCTCGCCCTGGCCCAGGCAGTGGTGTACCTGGCCTGCGCGGCCAAGTCCAACGCGCTCTATACCGCCTACAAGGAAGCACGCCGCTACGCCGAAACCCACGGCAGCGCGCCGGTGCCCATCCATTTGCGCAATGCGCCCACCAAGCTCATGAAAGAGCTGGGCCACGGCAAGGCCTATCGCTATGCGCACGACGAGCCGCATGGCTATGCCGCCAACGAGCGCTATTTCCCCGATGGCCTGAAGGCGCGTTTCTACCATCCGGTGGACCGCGGCCTGGAAACCAAGATCCAGCAGAAGCTCGCCTTCCTGCGCGACCTGGATGCGCAGGCGCGCAGGAAGCCGGATGACTGAGCCGGCAAATTGACATCGCCAGGGCGGTAGAATCGCGGTTTCCCTCGTCACTTTCAGGTTTCCCATGCTAGACCCCTCGCTGTTGCGCAAAGACTTGCCCGCCGTCGTCGCCCGCCTCCAGGCTCGTGGCTTCGAGTTCGACACTGCCCGCTTCGAGGCGCTGGAGTCTCGCCGCAAGTCGCTGCAAACCGAGACCGAGACCCTGCAGGCGCGCCGCAACGCGCTGGCCAAGCAGATCGGCCAGCTGAAGTCGCGTGGCGAGGACACCACCGAGGTCATGGCCGAGTCGCAGGCCGTGCCGGCCAAGCTGAAGGCCCTGGAAGACGAGCTGGGCGTGCTGCAGCAAGACCTGCAGTCGCTGCTGCTGACGGTGCCCAACCTGCCGCATGAAAGCGTGCCCACGGGCGCCTCCAGCGACGACAACGTCGAGACCCGTCGCTGGTTGCCGGGCGCTGCCGACGCCGAGGGCAAGCCCGCGCCGCTGGGCTTTGCGCCGCGGGATCACGTCGCGCTGGGCGAGCCGCTGGGCCTGGACTTCGACACCGCCGTCAAGCTTTCGGGCGCGCGGTTCTCGTTCATGCGCGGTCCGGTTGCCCGCCTGCAGCGCGCGCTCACGCAGTTCATGCTGGACCTGCAGACGACCGAGCATGGCTACACCGAGTGCTACACGCCCTACATCGTGCAAGGCACGACGCTGGTGGGCACCGGCCAACTGCCGAAGTTCAAGGACGACATGTTCTGGGTCACCAAGGGCGGCCAGGACGACGAGCCCGCGGTCGACGAGCAGGGCCGTCCGGTCGTGCGCGAAGACCTCTACCTCATCTCCACGTCCGAGATCACGCTGACCAGCTCGGTGCGCGACAGCATCGTGCCCGCCGAGCAATTGCCCATCCGCCTGACCGCGCACACGCCGTGCTTCCGCTCGGAAGCCGGCAGCGGCGGCCGCGACACGCGCGGCCTGATCCGCCAGCACCAGTTCGAGAAGGTCGAGATGGTGCAGATCGTCGCGCCCGACACCTCGTTCCAGGCGCTGGAAGACATGGTCGGCCACGCAGAGCGCGTCCTGCAATTGCTGGAACTGCCGTACCGCGTCATGCTGCTGTGCACCGGTGACATGGGCTTTGGCGCCGCCAAGACCTATGACCTGGAAGTGTGGCTGCCGGCGCAGGACACCTGGCGTGAAATCTCCTCGGTGTCGAACTGCGAGGCCTTCCAGGCCCGCCGCATGCAGGCGCGCACCCGCAATGCCCAGGGCAAGCCCGAGTTCGTGCACACCCTTAACGGTTCGGGCCTGGCCGTGGGCCGCGCGCTGGTCGCCGTGCTGGAAAACCACCAGCAAGCCGACGGCAGCATCCGTGTGCCGGCCGCGCTGCAACCCTACCTGGGCGGCTTGGCGGTCCTCAAGCCCTGATGCCAGGCGGGTGCAAGCCCGCCCGGATCGCTCCGACGGCCGCGGGTTTCACGCTGAAACCCGCGGCCGTCGCGTTTTCCCCGGTGGAGCGCGCCGGCAGGCTTGGGTACCATGCCCGCAGGCTGGGCATTCCCGGCCAGGCTTTCCACACCGAGGAGACGGCATGGGGCAGGACATCGTAGAAATCGAGCGGCGCGGCGCCAGCGCGTGGGTCTGGATGAACCGGCCCGAGGTCCACAATGCCTTCGACGAACACCTGATCGCCGAACTGACGCAGGTCTTGCGCGGCCTGGACAAGGATGCCTCCGTGCGCGCCGTCGTGCTGGCCGGACGGGGCAAGGCGTTTTCCGCGGGCGCCGACATCAACTGGATGAAGCGCCAGGGCGAAGCCTCGGCCGACGACAACCTGGAAGATGCCCGCAAGCTGGCAACGCTCTTCCGCGTGCTGGCCGAGCTGTCGCAACCCACGGTCGCGCGGGTACAGGGCGCGGCCATGGGCGGTGGCATGGGGCTGGCCGCGGCCTGCGACATCTGCGTGGCGTCCACCCAGGCCAGCTTTGCAACCAGCGAGGTGCGCCTGGGCATCATTCCCGCGGTCATCTCGCCCTATGTCGTGCGCGCCATCGGGCAGCGCCAGTGTTATCGCTATTTCCAGACGGCCGAGCGCATCGGCCCGGAGCGCGCGCTGGCCTTGGGCCTGGCGCACGAGGTGGCGGACCCCGACGCGCTGGATGGCGCCGTGGAGCGCCTGGTGGAGACCCTGCTGGCCTGCGGCCCGCAAGCCCAGGCGGCAGCCACATCGCTGATCCGCGCGGTGGCGGACAAACCGGTGGATACCGGCCTGATCGAAGACACGGCAGCCCGGATCGCCCAGTTGCGCACGACGGCCGAGGCGCGCGAGGGCCTGTCCGCCTTCCTGGAAAAACGTCCGCCGCGCTGGGGAGAAAGCCTGGCCTGAATGACAGGGTAGCTTGCTAGAATCGGTAAGCGGCGCTGTTGCCGCGTGGGCAGTCATCCAGAAGGAGAAGTGTCGTGAGCATTTTCAAGGCCATCCTGAACAAGATCTTTCCCTCGAACCATCCCGCCAACGATGCGGCGGCACCTGCCACGGCGCCGGCCCAGGCGCCCGGCGCCGAGCCCGCCGTGACCGCGGCGCCAGCCACCACCTTGCCGCCCGTCGATGTGCAGGCCGTGCTGGCCGACTTGCAATCCAAGCAATCGCAGCCCCTGAACTGGAAGACGTCCATCGTCGACCTGTTGAAGCTGCTGGGCCTGGACAGCAGCCTGCAGGCGCGCAAGCAACTGGCCGGCGAGCTGGGCTACACCGGCAGCACCGACGATTCGGCTGCCATGAACGTGTGGCTGCACCAGCAGGTCATCAAGAAACTGGCGGAAAACGGCGGCAAGTTGCCGGATGACCTGAAGTGAGGGATTGAGCGCAAGCCGCGCGCTGCATGAAAAAACCGCCAGGGCGTCAAAAAAGCCCCCACGCCGCGCCTTCGGCTTGCTGCCCCCCGAGGGGGCCGCTTTTTGCCTTGGGGTGACCCGGCGGCAAAAATGCCCTGGCGGTTTTCATTTCACCCGCTGCTTGTCCAGCTTGCGGGCCAGCGTGCGGCGGTGCATGCCCAGCCGCCTTGCGGTTTCCGAGATGTTGAAGCCCGTCTGCGCAAGCATCTCGTGGATGCGCTCCCACTCCAGCGTCTTGATGGACGTGGCGCGGCCAACCACTTCGGTTTCCACGTTGCCCACGGCACGTTCGAAGGCGGCTTCGATGTCGTCGGTGTTCGATGGCTTGGCCAGGTAATGACAGGCGCCCAGCTTGATGGCTTCCACCGCCGTGGCGATGCTGGCAAAGCCCGTCAGCACCACGATCAGCATGTCCGGGTCGGCGGCGTGCAGGGCCTGCACACAGGCCAGGCCCGACGCGTCGCCCTTGAGCTTCAGGTCCACCACGGCATAGCCGGGCGCGGCTTGCGCGGCCAGGGCCGTGGTCACCTCGTCCAGCCCGGTTGCGCGGCTGACGACGTAGCCGCGCCGTTCGAAGGAGCGTGCCAGCGTGCGGGCGAAGGCATCGTCGTCCTCGACGATGAGGAGCGTGCGCTCGGCATCGAGGTCGAGCGTCGAGAGCGGGTCAGCCGACATGCTCGTCCTCCTCGTCTTCGTCGGGCAGCACCACGGCCGACAGGGGCAGCGAGAGCGTCACCATGGCGCCGCCTTCGGGCAGGTTGGCGGCGTGCACGGTGCCGCCCAGGGTGCGGGCAACGTTCACGGCCAGGAAGAGCCCCAGGCCGCTGCCGGGGCTGCCCTTGGTGGAGTTGTACGGCTTGCCCAGGCGCTCCAGTACCTCCGCGGAGAAACCGGGGCCGGCGTCGTCCACGATCAGGGTCAGGGTGTCGTCGTCGTGGGAGGCCTGCAGGCGCAGCCACTGGGGCGAGGCCTCCAGCGCGTTGTCCAGCACGTTGCAGATCATCTGTTTCAGGGCCGAGTCCGACACGATGCGCAGGTCGCGGCCGAAGTGGTTGTCGTAGACCAGTCCGGTGGCGGGGCGGGTGGCGCGCCATTCGGCCACCAGCTCGTCCAGGAAGGTGTGCACCGTGGTCTCGGTGGGAGAGTCGCCGCGCGCGCGCCCGGTGGACAGCAGGATGCCGCTCACGATGGATTTGCAGCGCTGCACCTGCGCCTGCATTTCGTCGATCTCCTGTTGCAGCTCGGGCTTGGCGGCGAAGTCCGGCATGCGGCGCCAGTCTCCCAGGATCACGGCCAGGGTCGAGAGCGGCGTGCCCAGTTCGTGCGCCGCGCCCGAGGCCAGCAGGCCCATGCGCACGATGTGCTCTTCCTCGGCGGCGCGCTGGCGCAGCGCGGCCAGGCGGGTGTCGCGCGCGCGCAGGTTGCCGTTGATGCGGGTGAAGAACACCACCAGCAGCGTGGCGTTCAGCGCGAAGCAGATCAGGAGACCCAGCACATAGGGGCCGGTCAGCCCGTCGCGATAGCCCACGGGCAGGTTCAGGGGCTCGCCAAAGACCACCAGGGCAATGAAGCAGCACAAGGTGACCGCCACCATTGCCCAGGTCGACCAGGCGCGCAGCAGCACCGCGCCCAGGCTGACTTGCAGCAGATACAGGAAGACGAAAGGGTTGCTTGCTCCGCCGGACAAGTGCAGCTGGACTGTCAGCATGCCCACATCCACGATGAGGGCCAGGAGGATTTCCTCGTTCAGGACGCGGCGGCGGATGCGCAGGCGCAGCAGGCTGGCGGCATTGAACGCGACCAGCACGGCCAGCGCCGTCATCATGTAATGCAGGGGGAGGGTGATGCCCAGGCCATAGTGGACGGTGAAGATCGTTGCGACCTGGCCGACCACGGCAATCCAGCGCAGCTGGATGAGCTGCTGCATGTTCTTGCGGCCGGTGCTGTCATCGTCCCCCGACGGCTGAGTGACTTGCGGGGGCCTGGAGGATGGGACAGGGAGTTCAGCCTGGCCCGAAAGGCGTGCGTTTTCCATTGGGGCGAAGTGTAGCCTGCCGGCGCAACCGGCGCTCTTCGCTTGCAATCCGCCAGGCGGCGCCGGCCACCATCAGGGCCAGGACGTACCAGGTGATCGCATAAACCAGGTGATGGTTGTTGAACTGGATGACCGTCAGTCCCGCGGCGGGCCAGACCTGGCCGCGGGCGCGCGCTTCGGCAGCCGAGCCGGGGTCGGGCAGCGCGTCGATGAAATAGGGAGCCACGGGGCCGTCCAGGCTGTGCATGGCCATGATCGCGGCCACGTCGCGGGAGTACCAGCGCGACGCTTCGGGCACGTTCTTGCGCAGGAAGCCGCCGGCGGGCTCCGTGATGCGCAGCAGGCCGGTGAGGGTGACGGGGCCGACCGGCGAAATGGCGCCGCGCTGGCCTGGGTCACGGGCTTCGGGGGGCACGAAGCCGCGATTGATCAGCAGCAGGCTGCCGTCGTCCCGGCGCAGGGGGGTCATGACCCAGAAGCCGGGGCCCAACACGGTGGTGGCCTGCACGAAGGTCTCGTACTGGTGCAGGAACTTGCCGTGCACGGTGACGCGTCGATAGACGTCGTCGTCATTGTTCACCGCCGCCCAGGCCGGCTGGCGCGGGGCATCGACGGGCGCGGCATAGACGCGGGTGTCGACCTTGTGGATCAGGTCAAGCTTCCAGGCGCGGCGTTCCACTTGCCAGGTGCCGAGGGCAAGCAGGCCGGCGAAGACGGCAAGGCCGATCAGGGAAAGGACGACGAGGGCAAGCGTGGAGCGCGGGCCGCGCGTGTCGCCGGAGGAGGGGGGAGGGGTGGCCGGACCGCCGTGGGGCGGCCCGGCTTGGTTTTGCCGAGTGCTCAATGGCTCAGGGCATGTTCTTCATGTCGTGCAGGCCCGGCATCATGTTCGCGTCCAGGTGGAACATGACCCAGATGGAGCCCGCCAGCATGATGACCACGACGACGATCGTGAAGATCAGCGCCAGCATGTTCCAGCCGCCCTCGGAACGGGCGTTCAGGTGCAGGAAGTAGACCATGTGGACCACGATCTGCACGGCGGCGAAGCCCATCACCACCATGGCGGTGGTGACCGAGGTGTCGATGACCTTGCCCATGACCAGCCAGAAGGGGATGGCGGTCAGGATGACGGACAGGACGAAACCGATGATGTAGCTCTTCAGGGTGCCGTGGGCGCCCTCGTCGTCGTGGTGATCGTCGTGATGATGATCGCCGTGACCGGCGTGTGCGGTATCGGTATGCGCGCTCACGGCAGCACTCCCATGAGGTAGACAAAGGTGAAGACGCCGATCCAGACCACGTCCAGGAAGTGCCAGAACAGCGACAGGCACATCAGGCGGCGGCGGGTGGAGGGCGTGAAGCCCCAGCGCTTGACCTGGAAGATCAGCGTGACCAGCCAGATGATGCCGAAGGTGACGTGCAGGCCGTGCGTGCCCACCAGCGTGAAGAACGAGGACAGGAACGCGCTGCGTTGCGGCACGGCGCCCACGTGGATCAGGTGGTAGAACTCGTAGATTTCCAGCGCGACGAAGATCGCGCCCAGCACGCCGGTGATGGCCAGCCAGACGATCGTGGGCTTGACGCGGCCCTTGACCATTTCCAGCATCGCGAAGCCGTAGGTGATCGACGACAGCAGCAGCATGGCCGTGTTGATGGCCACCAGTTGCAGGTCGAACAGGTCGGCGCCGCTGGGGCCCGCTGCGTAGTTGCGGCCCACCACCGCGTGCACGGCGAACAGCGCCGCGAAGATGAGGCAGTCGCTCATCAGGTAGGTCCAGAACCCCAGCATCGTGCCGTTCTGGGGGTGATGTTCCTCTTTCAGGTGGAACTCGAGGGGCTTCGACGCGTCGTCGCCCTGATGGGACAAGTGTGCGGAATTAGACATGGCTGGCGAGCAGGCGAGTGCGTTCGGCTTCGACACGGGCGACTTCTTCCGCGGGGATGTAGAAGTCACGATCGGTGTTGAAGGTGTGATAGATGGCGTAGGCGACCAGGGCGAAGAACGTCACGCCCACGAGCAGCCACATGTGCCAGACCAGGCCGAAACCCATGGCAATGGAGATGCCCGACAGGATCACGCCGGCCGAGGTGTTCTTGGGCATGTGGATGGGCAGGAAGCCGTCGGTGGGACGCTTGTAGCCCTGCTCCTTCATCTGGTACCAGGTGTCGACTTCATGCACTTGCGGGGTGAAGGCGAAGTTGTAGCTGGGCGGGGGCGAGGACGTCGCCCATTCCAGCGTGCGGCCGTCCCAGGGGTCGCCCGTCACGTCGCGCAGCTTGTCGCGGCGGAGGAAGCTGATGACCAGTTGGAACAGGAAGGCGGCGATACCGATGGCGATGATGAAGGCGCCCACGGCGGCGATCTGGAACCAGATCTGCAGCGACATGTCGTCGAAGTGGTTCATGCGGCGGGTGACGCCCATGAAGCCCAGCACGTACAGCGGCATGAAGGCGACGTAGAAGCCGATCAGCCAGCACCAGAACGACACCTTGCCCCAGAACGGCTCGAGCCTGTAGCCGAAGGCCTTGGGGAACCAGAACGTGATGCCGGCCAGCATGCCGAACACCACGCCGCCGATGATCACGTTGTGGAAGTGGGCGATCAGGAACAGGCTGTTGTGCAGCACGAAGTCGGCGGGCGGGACGGCCAGCATCACGCCGGTCATGCCGCCGATCACGAAGGTGACCATGAAGCCCAGGGTCCACAGCATCGGCACTTCGAAGTGGATGCGGCCGCGGTACATCGTGAACAGCCAGTTGAAGATCTTCGCGCCCGTGGGGATCGAGATGATCATCGTCGCGATCCCGAAGAACGAGTTCACGCTGGCACCGGAGCCCATGGTGAAGAAGTGGTGCAGCCAGACCAGGTAGGACAGCACGGTGATGACGACCGTGGCGTAGACCATCGAGGCGTAGCCGAACAGGCGCTTCTTGCAGAACGTGGCCACGACTTCGGAGAACACGCCGAAGGCGGGCAGCACCAGGATGTAGACCTCGGGGTGGCCCCAGATCCAGATCAGGTTCACGTACATCATGACGTTGCCGCCAAGATCGCTCGTGAAGAAGTTGAAGCCCAGGTAGCGGTCCAGCGTCAGCAGGGCCAGCACGGCGGTCAGGATCGGGAACGAGGCCACGATCAGGACGTTCGAACACAGTGAGGTCCACGTGAAGATGGGCATCTTCATCATGGTCATGCCGGGGGCGCGCATCTTGACGATGGTGACCAGCAGGTTGATGCCCGACAGTGTCGTGCCTACCCCCGCGATCTGCAATGACCACAGGTAATAGTCCATCCCGACGTCAGGACTCTGCAGGATGCCCGACAGCGGCGGGTAGGCCAGCCAGCCGGTCTTGGCGAACTCGCCGACGAACAGCGAGATCATGACCAGCACGGCGCCAGCCGTGGTCATCCAGAAGCTGAAGTTGTTCAGGAAGGGGAAGGCCACGTCGCGCGCGCCGATCTGCAGCGGCACGATGTAGTTCATCAGGCCGGTGATCAGCGGCATCGCCACGAAGAAGATCATGATGACGCCGTGCGCCGTGAAGATCTGGTCGTAGTGATACGGCGGCAGGTAGCCGGCCGAGTCGCCGAAGGCGATGGCCTGCTGGATCCGCATCATGATGGCGTCGGCGAAGCCGCGCAGCAGCATGACCAGGCCGAGGATGACATACATGATGCCGATCTTCTTGTGATCGATGCTGGTGAACCATTCACGCCAGAGGTAGCCCCAGCAGCGGAAGTAGGTCAGGCCGCCGACCATGGCGAGGCCGCCCAGCACGACGGCCGCGAAGGTCGCCGCGAGGATGGGGTCGTGCAGGAAGGGAAACACGTTCCAGTCGAGGCGACCGAAGACGAGTTTGGTGAGATCGAATTGTTCAGGCATCGTTGGTACCGTAGCGGACTGGGCGCAGCGTCACAGCGTCTGCGTGACGGGGGCCACGGGGGCCGCCGACGAGACGAATGCGGGGTCTTCGGGGGAGCACATCGCGCCGACATAAGTGCGGACGTGCGCGTGGCTCAGGCCGAGCTTCTCGCGGGTGCTGGCATCGAGCGAGGTCATGTTGTACAGACCGGGCAGGCCCAGGCCGCCCTGCGCGTCGATGGCCATCATTTCATTCATGCACATGCGGTTGGCTTCGACGCAACGGTTCAGGATCGCGTTGAAGAGGTTGGCAGGCACGTTGGCGAAGTAGCGCACGGGTTCGCGTTCGCTGGGTTGTTCCAGCTTCAGGTAGTCGGCGCGCTCGAGCGGGGCGCCTTCGGCGCGGACCTTGTTGATCCAGCTGTCGAACTCACCCTGCTCCATGCCGTGGAACTTGAAGCGCATGCCCGAGAAGCCCGCGCCGCTGTAGTTCGCCGAGAAGCCGTCGAAGGTGCCCGGCTTGTTGATGATGGCGTGCAGCGTAGTCTGCATGCCCGGCATGGCGTAGATCTGGCCGGCCAGCGCGGGGACGAAGAAGGAGTTCATCATGGTCGACGACGTGATCCGGAAACGGACCGGACGGTCGACCGGCGCGGCCAGCTCGTTCAGCGAGGCCACGCCCTGTTCGGGGTAGAAGAACAGCCACTTCCAGTCCAGCGCCACCACTTCGATGACCATGGGCTCGACATCCTTCTCGACCGAGCGGGCCGCATCGATGCGGTCCAGCGGGCGGTAGGGATCGAGTTTGTGGGTGCTGACCCAGGTCAACGCGCCCAGCGCGATGATGATGAGCAGGGGGACGGACCAGATGATCAGTTCCAGCAGCGTGGAATGATGCCATTCGGGATCGTAGGTGGCTTCGGTGTTGCTGGCGCGGTACCGCCAGGCAAACCAGAAGATCAGCACGATCACTGGTACGATGACCAGCAGCATCAGCAGGGTGGAGTAGATGATCAGGTCGCGCTGCTGTACGGCGATATCGCCCGAGGGCGAGAGCGAGACGGCACTGCAGCCTGACAACAGGATGACCGAAAGCAGGGTCAATCCGCGCGGGAGCTTGGAAAAGGACATGGCCGTTAGGTAAAGTGGAAGCGTAGCCGGGGGCACAACCTAAAAAATTTACGCTGAAATGTTGCGTCGCGGGAATTGGACATTTTGTCCTATGGCGGATTCGCGCCAGGAGTGCGATCCTACGAGGCTGCCCCGAAAATACCCGGAATCACCGAGCTAGCGATGTCAAGCACCACTCACGCCCAAGAGCCCAATTCGCGCACCGCGGAACGCGATCTGCGCAAACTCCATGCCGAGCATGACGCCAAGGTCGCGCCCGGCGAGATCGCCATCGGCGTCGTCATCGGCCGCGCCTCGGAGTACTTCGACTTCTTCGTCTTCGGCCTCGCCGCGGTCCTGGTCTTCCCGGCGGTGTTCTTCCCGTTCGCCGGCCCGCTGCAAGGCCTACTGTACTCCTTCGTCATCTTTTCGTTCGCGTTCATCGCGCGTCCTTTCGGCACCGCGTTGTTCATGGCCATCCAGCGTCGCTGGGGCCGCAGCGTCAAGCTGACCGCCGCGCTCTTCCTGCTGGGCACCGCCACGGCCGGCATGGCATTTCTGCCCGGGTACAACACGCTGGGCCTCGCGGCCTGCGTGCTGCTGGCCATCTTCCGCACCCTGCAAGGCGTGGCCTTCGGCGGGTCGTGGGACGGCCTGCCCTCGCTGCTGTCGCTGAACGCCCCCAAGAACCGCCGCGGCTGGTACGCCATGCTGGGCCAGCTGGGCGCGCCCATCGGCTTCCTGATCGCCAGCGCGCTGTTCCTGTACCTCCACGCCAGCCTCTCCAACGAGGACTTCCTGGCCTGGGGCTGGCGCTACCCCTTCTTCGTGGCCTTCGCCATCAACGTCGTGGCGCTGTTCGCCCGTCTGCGCCTGGTGGTGACCCACGAGTACACCAAGCTGCTGGAAGAGGGCAAGCTGAACCCCATCGGCACCGTCGAGATGATGCGTGCCCAGGGGTACAACATCTTCCTGGGCGCCTTCGCCGCGCTGGCCAGCTATGCGCTGTTCCACCTCGTCACCATTTTCCCGCTGTCGTGGATCAAGCTGACCTCGGGCCAGGACATCAATGGCGTGCTGTGGGTGCAGGTGCTGGGTGCCGGCGTCGCCATCATCGGCACGCTGGTGTCGGGTTACCTGGCTGACCGCATCGGCCGCCGCAACCTGCTGGGCGGCTCGGCCGTGCTGATCGCCCTGTTCGCGTTCGCCGCGCCGTCGCTGCTGAATGGCGGCCCCACCGGCCAGGACGCCTTCATCCTGATCGGCTTCGCGTTGCTGGGCCTGTCCTACGGCCAGGCCGCGGGCACCGTCACGTCGAACTTCAGCGCGCACTACCGCTACACCGGTGCTGCCCTGACCTCCGACTTCGCCTGGCTCTTCGGCGCGGCCTTCGCCCCGCTGGTCGTGCTGCACCTGTCGGCCAACTACGGCCTGACCTATGTCAGCGCCTACCTGCTGTCCGGCGCGGCTTGCACGCTGATCGCCCTGCGCATCAACAAGCGCCTGGAATCCGCCAACCGCTAATCTTCGGTTACGTCCTCCAGACTGCAGAACGGCCCGCGCAAGCGGGCCGTTCTGTTTTCCGGCACGGTTTGACGCATGCGGCACATTTGGTGGCGGATGCCTTGCGTCTCGTAGTCAACGCTTGCCAAAGCCTGCTGCAAGCGGTTTGCCACCCTACCAGAATGGGCGGGGTAGCAACCCAGACTCAGGAGACGGGCATGAGCACCCAGGACAGGAACGCGGGGCAGGCAATCGGCAAGACCGTCGGCAAGCATCGGGACATCCAGGCGGAGCAGGATCGCAAGGACCGGCAGGCGGCGGATACCGGGCAGGGCAAGACTCCTGCGCCCGGCCCGCAGCGTGACGAGCCGGCGCCGCCGCTGCCGGCGCAGCATCAGGAGAAGCCGGGGTACGAGGCTGCGCTGGATCCCGCGCCGCGCTATGCCGCGCCCCACTACCGCGGCAGCGGCAAACTGCAGAACCGTGTCGCGCTCATCACGGGAGGGGATTCCGGCATCGGCCGCGCGGTGGCCATCCTGTATGCGCGTGAAGGCGCGGACGTCGCCATCGTCTATCTCAGCGAACATGAGGATGCGCGGGTGACGCAGGCGGAGGTCGAGCGGGAAGGGCGGCGCTGCCTGCTCATCCCCGGCGACGTGAAGGACGCGGCGTTCTGCCGCATGGCTGCGCAGCGCACGGTCACGACTTTCGGCAGCCTGGACATCCTGGTGAACAATGCGGCCTTCCAGGAGCATTCCCATGCGATCGAAGACCTGACGGACGCACGCTGGGAGGAAACCTTCCGGGTCAATATCCACGGTTACTTCCACATGGCGAAGGCGGCCTTGCCGCATATGGAGCGGCATGGCTGCATCATCAATACCGGATCGGTGGTGGGACTGCGCGGCAGCAAGGAACTGCTGGACTATGCGTCCACCAAGGGCGCCATCCATGCCTTCACCAAGGCGCTGGCCAGCCAGTTGCTGCCGCGGGGCATCCGCGTGAATGCGGTTGCGCCGGGCCCGGTGTGGACGCCCTTGAATCCCGCCGACCGGCCCGCCGAGGAGATTCCCGAATTCGGCAAGGGCACGGACATGGGCCGGGTGGCCCAGCCCGAGGAGCTGTCGCCGGCCTACGTCTTCCTGGCGGCGCCTTGCTGCAGCAGCTATATCACCGGCATCGTCCTGCCGGTGACGGGCTCGGTGGGGGCGATCTGAGCCTGCGGCCTCAGCGCGCCAGCAGTTCGTACACGATCATGTGCGTGCCCAGCAGGATCAAGCTGATGAGAAAGCACTTGCGGAACACCGCGGGCGACAGGCGCTTGCGCAGCGCGGTGCCCAATTGCATGCCGACCAGGGCGGGCAGCAGCATCACGAAGGACAGGCCCAGCGCCGACACCGGATAGCGCCCGTTGAAATACAGGCCCAGCGCCAGTGCGATCGTGGAGACGGTGAAGGAGATGCCCATGGCCTGGATCAACTCGTCGCGCTCCAGGCCGAGGGCCTGCAGGAAGGGCACGGCGGGAATCACGAAGACACCGGTGGCGGCGGTGATGACGCCGGTCACGGCGCCGATGAGGGGCCCCATCCAGCCTTCGTCCTGGGCGCGCACCGTCATCTTGGCGCCGCTCAGGCCCCAGGCGGCATAGGCTATGAGCGCGGCGCCCAGCGACAGCGTGGCCCAGGCGCCGGCGGGCGCGCCCAGTGCCAGCGATCCGGCGATAGTGCCGGCCAGCACGCCTGCCTGCATGGGGGCCAGACGCTTCAGCAGTGGCCCCAGCGTGTTCCAGGGGCGGATCTGCCAGATGTTGGTGATGAGCGAGGGAATGATGAGCAGGGCGGCGGCCTGGGCAGGCGTCATCATGAGCGCCAGCAAGGCCATGGCGATGGTGGGCAGCCCCAGCCCCACCACGCCCTTGACCAGGCCGGCCAGGACGAAGATGGCGCCGGCCAGGGCGGGAAGCAGGAATGGCGAGGCGGACAACAGGTCGGGAGCAAGCATGACGGCGGCGCGGCGGGCCAGGAAGGGATCAGCAGGTCCCGATTCTGAGCGCTTGGTTCAAGCCTGAAAATTCGGAAATCCCTGGCGCATCCTCAGGAAGAACCTGAAATCATGGGCCGCCAGGCCGCTTGGAACATGCCTTGCCCTGGATCAATCTCCTGCACGGATGGCAGGCGTATCTTGAAAATCATGCTGGGCATGACAGTAAGGACGCAGCCAACCGTGGGCAAGAAATTTCCCCTCAATCCCAAATCCCCCGAGCGCATCTGCTGGGGCTGTGACCGCTATTGCCCGACGGGCGACATGGCTTGCGGCAATGGGTCGGGGCGCACCCAGCACCCTTCGGAGTTGCTGGGGGAGGATTGGTATCTGGTGGGGGATTGGGGGATGGAGGAGGGCGAGGGCAAGCCTGCAGCGGAGGATATCGGGCCCTAGTAGCTCTTTCCTATCCAGGGGACCGTCTCTTCTGCCCTCGCCTTTCAATGACTGGAAAACCGCGAAACTTCGACAATGCTTCGCGTGGGCAGAGGTATTTTGAATGTCCTAGTTCGTTTCCGAGATACCCCAGGGCCGGATATTCGGCGACGAGCCCTCCCAGCGAATCCGCTCCACCTTCCAGCGATCCGAAGGCAGCTTGACCAATGCCACCGACAGGTCCGGCGCGTTGGGGGTACGCAGCACGGTGGCGGCCCGGTTGCCGTCGACCTTGGCAGGCTCGGCCTGGGTGGCCGCGGTGATGGCAAAGGGCAGTTTCTTCAGCACCGCCGCGCCGACCAGCAGGGTGTCGAACTGGCGAGCGTTGTCGAAGTTGTATTCATTGGTGGGCGCCACGCCGCGGGCGATGTCCTCGCGGCTGCGCTCGGTTTTCTTCGCCAGTGGGGACAGGTCCAGGTCGTTCAGCGTGAATCCCGGAATCAGCTGTTCCATGCGCAGCGCGCCGATGGCCGCCATGGCATCCCATTCCGCGCCCGGCGACAACAGGTGATAGGTGGCGAAGTAATCCCCGCGTGACCAGGCATGCATGAAGGCCTGCACCGTGGCGTCCGGCGAGGACATGTCCAGCGCGTCGTAGAAGGTGCGCGGCGTGCCGGCGGGCGCAGCGGCAGGCTTGAGCGACGAGGCGCCCTGGGCCTGGCCCGATTCGCCGTCCCAGGGGTGGGCGGCGATGGATGCGCCGGGCCAGCGCACCTGGTCCACTTTCCAGCGGCCCGAGGGCTGGCGCAGCAGCGACATCGTCAGCGTCTCGGCCCTGGGGGTCTTCAGCGTCACGGTGGCCTGCGTGCCATCGGCCTTGTCCACCTCGACCTGTGTCTCGCTGGTGAGGACGAAGGGCAGCTTGCCGCGCTGGGCGGCCCCCAGCATCAGGGCGTCGAAACGGCGGGTGGGATCGAAATCGACTTCCGAAATGGGGGCTGCATCGTCATGGGAGGCCTCGGCGCCTTGGGCGGGACGCTGGTAGACCGGCGAGACCTTGTGGTCGGACTCATCGAAGCCCGGCACCAGGCGCTGCGGCGTGTAGTCATCGATGGCGCGCGACGCATCCCATTCGCCCTGCGGCGACAGCAGCAGGTGCACCGCCATGAAGTCCTGGGCGACCCAGGCCTGCACGAAGCGTGTCGCGCTGGCTTCCGGAGAGGACATGTCCAGCGATTCGTAATACGTGCGCGCCACGGGTGGCGTGGTGTCGGTGGGCGCGGGGGCGTCGGTGGCGCCGGCAGGCGCGAACCAGGCGGAAACGGCGAGGGTGCACAGGGCAAGCAGCCCGGCGGGGCACGAACGTAGCAGGGACATGGTGAAAGATGAGCGTCGGAAGCCGACCGATGATAGCAACCGGCGGGTGCCCCGACGCTGGCTGCCGGCGCCGAATTTGAATCCGGATGTCACACGCCATGGAGCGTGGCCGGCTGCTGCCGGCCACGGCGGTCTTTCCTTCGTGTCACGCAGCGGGCCCCTACAGCGGGGAGCGGGCAGGCGCAACGCGGGCCGGTAGGCATCGGCCCGGCTTTTGGGCGATGATGGGGGATTATTCCCCCATCGGATCGCCCCGCCATGAGCCAAGCCCCCGGCAAGATCTCCATCGATTTCGTCTCCGACGTCGCCTGCCCCTGGTGCGCCGTCGGCCTGGGCAGCCTGCTGGCCGCCATCGATCGCGTCAAGGGCACCGTGCAGGTCGAACTGCGCCTGCAGCCCTTCGAACTGAATCCGGACATGCCGGCAGGCGGCGAGCCCACGCTGGCGCGGCTGGAAAAGAAATACGGCTACAGCCGCGAACAGCTGAACGCCAACCGCGCGGTCATCAGCGAACGCGCGGCGGCCGTCGGCATGCCGGTGCGCATGACCGAGGACGACAAGTCCTACAACACCTTCGACGCGCATCGCCTGCTGCACTGGGCGGGCCTGCAAGGGCAGGAGCCGCAGGTCGCGCTGAAGAAGGCCTTGCTGAAGACCTATCACCACGACAACCACGACACCAGCGCCACCGACGTGCTGCTGCAGGCCGTGAAGGACGCCGGCCTGGATGTGGCCGATGCCCGCGCCGTGCTGGAAAGCGACCGTCATGCGGACGATGTGCGCGCGGAAGAGGAAAAATGGCAGAACGCCGGCATTTCCTCCGTGCCTGCGGTCATCATCAATGACGAATACCTGGTGTCGGGCGCGCAGCAGGTGGACGTGTTCGAGCAGGCCTTGCTTCAGGTGGCGGGCGAACGCAAGGCCTGAGCCAGGGCCGGGACAGGAGGAAACGTGGGCCTTTTCAAGCAGCTTTTCAGCCGTGCATCTCCAGTCTGCGCCGCGCGCACCTGGCTTTCCACCACATCGGCGCGCGATTTCCTCTGGGCCGACCTGGGCGAGCTTGTGCTTCCCTCCGGCGGCCACGATTACCATATGCGCGCCACGGCAACGACGGCGGCTTCGCGGCCAGCTGGCCGCACGACTCGCAGGGCGGCCTGTCCGGCATCCTGATCGACATCGGCGGGCGCGCCCGCGACAAGGCATTCCTGGACACGCTGCTGCCGCCGCGCGACGTCCCGGCATCACACTAGTTTCAAGGAAGTGCATGGCTTTCCCCGTCATTCCCGCGCCGCGGGCAGACCGCAAGGACCATTGGATCGAGCAGTTGGGCCGCAGCAGGAACGATCCCTATGCCTGGTTGAAGTTCATCCCGCAAACCGGCACGCGCACGCTCGACACCCTGCCTGCGCCACTGGCCGAGTACCTGCGGGCCGAAATGGACTACGCGGATGGCATGGTGGCCGCGATGGCGCCCGAGATCGCGCAGTTCCGCGCGCACATGCACGCCAGGGCGCCCGAGATCGACGTCCCGCTGCCGGCATCTTCCCGGGGCTGGCGCTACGATTTCAAGCTGCCAGCGGGGCGTGCGCATCGCGTCTTCACGCGCATCTCGCGCGATGGCGACACGCAGGTCCTGTTCGACGAGGCGCAGCGCGCGCAAGGCCATGTCTATTACCGCGCGACCGACCACCAGCATAGCCCCGATGACCGCTACTTCGCCTGGGCCGAGGACATCGTCGGCGACGACCGGCATCGCCTCTGCGTGCTGGACATGGAAAGCGGCACCATCCAGACCCTGGTGGAAAGCGATGCCTTCGGCTATGGCGGCCTGATCTTCTCGCCGTCGTCGCGTTACCTGTTCTGGCTCTGGCGCGACGCGCACAGCCGGCCGACGCGGCTGTACCGCACGCCTGTCGAGGGTGGCCAGGCGACGCTCGTCCATGAAGAGCATGACCCTGCCGTGTTCATGCAGGTGGCGCGCACGGCGGCCAACGGCTTCGTCGCGCTTACTATCGCCGGACCGGATATCGCCGAGGTCCGCCTGCTGGCGGCCGATGCGGAAACCGCGCCGCCCCGGGTCGTGCGCGCCCGTGAGCGCGGCATCACCTATACCGTGAACGAATGGGCCGGCGCCCTGCTGATGCTGACGGATGCGGATGGCGCCATCGACCGCAAGCTGCTGGCGCTGGATCCTGCCGACCTCACCGTCCAGCGCGAGCTGGTGCCGCATCGCGAGGGCATGCCCATCGTGTCCATCCTGCCGTTCGCGCAAGCATTGGTGCGCCTGGAGCGGCAGGATGGCCTGCACCGGCTGGTGCTGCGGCAGGCGGACGGCAGCGAGATTCCCATCGCGTTCGATGAACCCGCCTACGCGCTCAAGCTCGTGCCGGGCCAGGAATACACCGCGGGCCACGTGCGCATCGTGCACCAGACGCCCGCCAATCCGCCGCGCTGGCTCGACGTGGACCTGAAGTCGGGTGCCTGCAAAGTGGTGGGCGAGGGGCGGCTGCGCGGCTTCGACCCTTCGGCCTACCGGGTGGAAAGGCTGGAGGCCGTGGCGTCCGATGGCACGCGCGTGCCCATCACCGTCCTGTCCCGGCGCGACATGCCCGCGGCGTCGCCCGCGCCGCTGCTGCTGACCGGCTACGGCGCCTATGGCTTCTCCAGCGAGCCGTCGTTTTCCCTGCCCGCGACGGCGTTGGTCGATGCCGGGTTCCGGTATGCCATCGCGCATGTGCGTGGCGGATCGGAGAAGGGGCGACGCTGGTTCCTGGAGGGCCGCCGTTTCCAGAAGCGCAACTCGATGACCGATTTCATCGCGTGCGCGAAACACCTGCGCGACACGGGCCGGGCCGAACCAGGCAGGATCGTCGCGCACGGCCTGTCCGCCGGCGGCCTGCTGGTCTGCGGGGCCATGAACATCGAACCCGAGTTGTGGGCTGGCGTGATCGCCCAGGTGCCGTTCGTCGACATGCTCAACACGATGAGCGATGCAGGCCATCCGTTGGTCCCGCTGTTCCGCCCTGATTGGGGCGACCCGCTGGCCGATCCCGAAGCCTATGACTACATCGCGTCGATCTCGCCGTATGAGAACGCGGTGCGGGACGCCTATCCGCCCGTGCTGTGCACGGCGGGCCTGAAGGATGATCGCGTGCCCTACTGGGAACCCGCGAAGCTGATCGCCAACATCCGCCATCACTCGGCGGCGGGCAACCCGGCCATCCTGGTGCTGGACCCTGACAGCGGCCACCAGGCCAGCGGCGGCCAGGACAGTGCCTATGCCGAGGCGGCACTGCTGTGGGCCTTCGCGCAGCGCTGCGTCAAGGCCCGGGACTGATCAGGTGGCCGTGGCGGCCTCGCCGGCCGCTTCGCGCCGCGTCCGCATGAACGAGCGGGCAGCGCACAGGGCCGACAGCGCCAGCGCGGGGATGGCGGTCACCGTGATGGCGTGCAGCAGGTGCTTGCCGAACACGTGATCCGACAGGGTGCCCGCCACCAGCGGTCCTGTCGCGGAAAACACCGAGACCACGAAGCTCCAGACGGCGAAGCTGCGTGCCCGCAGCGAGGCCGGCGTCAGGTCCTGCAGCATGGTCGGCACCAGCGCGTTCGCCGTGCTCGTCAGCAGCATGAAGCCGCCCACGATCCACAGCGCCCGGTCGATGCCGGGCGCCGCGGCCAGCATGGCTGCGAAGGGGATGGCCGCCAGCGCGCCCATGCCCATGATCATCGGGCGCGCCGCGCGGCCGACGAAGCGCCGCAGCACGCGATCGAGCAGGCCCGCCACCGGCAGGCAGCCGACGCTGGCGACCAGGACGATCAGGCCCATCGCGTGGCCGATGGTGGCAAGCTCGGCATCGAACCGGCGCTCCAGCGCCAGGGCGATGAGCTGGTTCACCGACTGCACGGCGATCATCAGGCAGCCCGCGACGCCGACGAAGAGGCCCACGGATTGCCAGCGCTGCTTCAGGAATACGCCCAGCGACACCGTCAGGCGCGGATTGGCATTGCCGATGTGGCGGGGCGGATCGCTCGTCAGCAGGCCGAAGAGCAGCAAGGGAATGCCCGCCAGCGACAGCAGCAGGAAGGCCTTGCGCCACGGCTCCATCGCGAAGGGGAAGAGACCTGCGGCGGTGTCGATGATCGCGCCGCCGAAATAGAAGCCGCAACTGGCCCCGGCCGCCATCAGCGCCGCGAAGCTGAGGTTGGCCAGCACGCGATCCCGCTCGGGGGCGAGGTCCGGGATCATCGAATAGACCAGCGGGATCATCGCGAACTCGGTGATGCTGGCTGCCGAGCGGCCGATGAAGAAAAGCGGGAAATTGGGCGCGAAGGCGCTGAGGACCATCAGCGCGGTGGACGCCAGGATCAGGCACAGCAGCACGAGCCGGCGCGAATAGCGGTCGGCGAAGCGCGACAGCGGGATGGCGACCAGGCTGCCGACCAGCACGCCCGCCAGGCCCTGCAGCCCGCCCAGCGCGGCGTCGCTGACCTCGAAGCTGCGCTGGATGGCCGAGAGCGAGAGCGACTGCACGCCCATGTCGCTCATCTGCGTGCCGGCGGTGATGCCCAGGAAGGCGACGGTGAACAGCGCGCGCGCAGACCAGGCGGCCGGGGCGGGGGCTTGCCCGTCTGGCGGTGTGTCGGTGGCGCTCATCTCTGCTTCTTCTAACTGGACAGGAACGATAGTATTGCAATTGCGTCTCGTCCTGCTTCGGGCCTGACGGCAGCCGCGCTGGCCGATTTCCAAGGCACAGGAGGCGGGCTGTCCATCAAGGATGTCCTGCGCAAGCACGGCGCGGCGGGCTTCAAGGCCGTGCCGTCGGCCTGATGCGGATGTCTTGCCACGGTGCTGCCAGCCTGTCGGCTGGCCTTGTTTCATGTTTCGTTTCCGGCCTGCTTGGCCGGAAAGTCATCGGAATCGTCTTCGCGTGATTCAACAGTTCTTGACCCGCAAGCATCTGTTTGCGGCTGCCATCGTGATGATGCTGGGATTCTTCAGCATGGGCGCCCTGGGCGGCGCGCTTTACCTGGCCGTAACGCCCGTGCTTGCGCCTTTTTTCGGGCACATGGGCGATTGGCACGGGGATTGGGTGTGGCCGGCCACGGTCTGGGCCGGCATGTTGTGGGCAGTGGGATTTCTCGCTGCCGGTTGCCTGGACCATCGTTTGCGCGCACGTGGCGTCAAGCTGACGGTCCGGGTCATGGCCTTTGCCGTCACCTTGTGGGGGGCGGCAGCCCTGTGCTGGCTGGTGGTGCTGGTCGTGTCGGGCTGAGGCGCGTTGCCGTGGGCATGCCCGGCGCGCAACGGCGCCAGGCATGCCACGCTTGGCTCAGAAGTCGATGCTCGCCGACAGCATGTAGGTGCGCGGCGCCGCGTACGTGACCACCTGGTAGGCGGGGGCGGAATCCCAATAGCGCCGGTTGAAGACGTTCTCCACGGTGGCGCGGAATACCACCTTGTGTTCCGCGATGCGGGTGGCATAGCGCGCGCCCAGGTCGAAGCGGGTCCAGGCGGGCAGCGTGTCGGTGTTGGCCGCGTCGAACGCGATGGACGAAGTGTGCAGCACGCGCGCCGTGGCGGTCAGGCCTGGCACCTGCGGAATATCCAGTTCGGCGCCCAGTTTCACAGACCAGTCCGGGATGCCGCTGGCCTTGTTGCCGTTGAACTGGCCGTTGGGCGTCTCCGTCAGCAGGGCACGCGTCCAGGCGACGCCGCCCAGCACGCGCAGGCCCTGGACGGGCTCGCCGAAGAGCTGGAGCTCCAGGCCCCGATTGCGCTGTTGGCCGGCGATGCGATACACGTTGTCGGCGCCGAGGATGCCGCTGGGCCTGCGGATCTGGAAGGCGCTGAGCGTGGTGCTGTAGCGTCCCCAGTCGACCTTCGCGCCCACCTCCATCTGCCGCGAGACGAACGGCGCGAATACTTCGCCTGAGTTGACCGCGGTGTCCGGCGCCCTGTCGCCCTGCGCCAGGGCTTCGACGTAGTTCGCGTACAGCGACACGTCGCGCCAGGGCTTCACCACCAGCCCGGCAGCGGGGGTGTTGTCGCTTTGCTTGTAGTTCGTCTCGAACGCGCCCGTCTGCCAGTGATAGGCGGACACGTCGATCTTCTGGTGGCGCAAACCCAGCGTCAACAGCAGCCGGTCATCCAGCATGGACAGCGTATCCGTCACGGCATAGCTGCGCAGCCGGGTGTCCGACAGTTGCACGCGTGGCTGGTCGAAATCCAGCCCAATGGGTTCCGGCAAGGGGACGGGGCGATAGAGGTTGGTGAAGGCCAGATAGTTGGCCTGCGGCTGGTAGCCCGAGATGTCGGAGTGGTAGTCCGTCAGCGCCACGACGGTCTCGTGCCGGATCGGGCCCGTGTCGAAACGCACGCGCATGTTCAGTTCCCCGCTGCGCGTCTTGGTCTTTTCCTCCATCGCGCTGGCGGAGAAGCTGATGTCGCCGGCGGTGTTCTCCAGCATGCCCCAGGGCGTGTTCATCTTGCGGTGGGATTCCGCCGCGCCATACGCGCCGCCCACCGTGATGGCGTCGCTGACGTCGTATTCCGCCCGCAGCACGCCGAAGACATGTTCCTTGTCCTGGTAGGACCAGCGCGGCCACACGCTGACGTCCCCGCGTGGCGCGTCAGGCAGGCGAGCCGAGGTCACGAAGAAATTGCTCTTCGCGCCCCGGATGAACTGGTCGCTGGCACCGATGTCCGCGCTGGCGCGCAGACGTTCGCCACGGAAATCCAGGCCCAGCGTCACGTTCGACGCGCGCAGGCTTTCGTTGTCGATGGCCGTATCACCGTCCCGGTGCGCGGCGTTCAGGCGCAGGCCGAAAGCCTGGTCGGCACCGAAACGGCGGCCGAGGTCCACGTGGGCGCCCACGTTGCCATCGCTCAGGAAGTCGGTGTGCACCCGGGTGATGGGCGTGTCTTCCGCGCGCTTGGGCACCAGATTGATGGCGCCGCCCGCGGTGCCGCGTGGGGAGCCGCCGTTGATCAGCGTGCTGGGGCCCTTCAGCACCTCCACGCGCTCGATGCCTTCGAGCTGTACGCCCTCGGCGCTGGCAATTCCATACAGGCCATCGAAGCCGGTCTCCGAGCGGTGCACGCTGATGCCGCGGATGTAGAAATTGTCGAAGTACCACGGGCCGCCCGATTCCACCGAGGGGTCGTTGGCCATCACGTCCGTCAGGCTGCGCGCCTGCTGGTTGCGGATGGTCTCTGCGGTATAGGCGGTCACGTTGAACGGCGTGTTCATCATGTCCGTGTTGCCCAGCATGCCCAGGCGTGCGCCGCGCGCCACCTGTCCGCCCGCATACGGCTCGGGCAAGGCATCGTTGCGCACGGCGGCCGTGACGGTGACCGGGGCCAGCTGGCTGGCCTGCCCCATGCCGGCGGGGGCGGGCGCCAGCCGGAATTGCCGGGGCGCTTCCTGCGTGGCGGCCAGTCCGGTGCCGGCCAGCGCGCGCTGCAGGGCGTCCCGGTCTGCCAGCTGTCCCTGGACGCCATTGCTGCGGCGCCCCGCGACGAGCTCGGGGGTGGCGGCCAGCAGCAGGCCGGATTCGGCGGCCAGGCGGGACAGCACCTGGTCCAGGGGGCCGGCGGGAATGGCATAGGCGCGGGTGGCGCCTGCCTGGGCGGCGGCCTGCGCGTGAACCGTGGCGTGCCAGGCGAAGGCGGAGGAAAGGGCCAGCGCCAGCGACAGGCGCCAGGCATGGCTGGGGCGGAGGACGGCGTGCTTGGCTGCGCCGGGGAGGGAAGTGGACATGTCGGCTCTGCTTGCGGACGTAAGGGTCGTAGGGCTTCCGGCCTCTTCGCGGCAGGCGGGGAGGGCGGCTCTTGATACGCTTGATCGAACGAGCGCGGCAAAAGCGGAACCTCCGGGACGATTATTTTCAGGGCTGGGCGTCCACCGACAGCCACCACGGCATCGGGCGGCGTATCCGCAAGGGCATCACCGAGGCCAGCATGTCCAGGGCGCGGCCCGGGTCGCTTGCCGGATAGCTGCCAAAGACCGGCAGAGCGGCGACTTCCGGGGCGAGGCTGATGTGGCCCCAGTGATAGGGCCGGAGCGCGTCGATGACCTCGCCCAGGGGCATGCCGTTGGCGATCAGCACGCCTTGGTGCCACGCTGCGCGGGCAGGGTCGGCGGCGCCGGGCTCGCCCAGGGTGTCGCGCGTGAAGCGCCGTTGCTGGCCTGCGGGGAGCAGGCCGACCTTGCGTCGGTCGGCGGTGGTGATCTCGACCGCGCCCGCGTAGACCGCGGCCAGCGTGTCGTCTTCTTCCAGCCTGACCAGGTAGCGCGTGCCCAGGGCGCGCAGCGTGCCATGCACGGTTTCCACCAGGAAGGGCCGGCCGGCCGGATCGGCGTGGGTCTGCACCAGGATCTCGCCTGCGCGCAGGCGCAGCCGCCGTTCTTGCGCGCTGTACTGAACGTCGATGGCGCTGAGTGCGCTCAGCCAGACCTCGCCGCCATCGGGCAGGCGCACGTGCCGGATTTCGCCCCGGTCGGCGTGGTGGTCGGCGGTCCAGCCCGCCACCACCTGGGGCAGGGAGGTGTGGCGCCAGGCGGACCAGGCCAAGCCCGTGCCCGCCACGCCAAGCAGGCCGAGCAGCACCTGCCTGCGCCGGCGTGGGGGTGCGTCATGCAGCGTGCGCAGCGCGGCGGCGGCGGCCTGGCGGTCAGGGCTGTCCTGCAGGGGGGCGAGGCGCTGGCCGATGCGTTCGACATACGCCCAGGCCCGCCGGTGCTCGTCGGCGGCGTCCAGCCAGGCGTGCCAGCGGTCACGGTCAACGGATGACGCATCGCTCGAACGCAGCAAGGCGTACCAGTCCGCCGCCTGAGCCATGGCCGCGTGGGGCGGCAGCGCGGCGGCGGCGCGGGCGGTCACGACAGATCGGGCTCGGCAGCGCGCAAGTCCCGGCCGGCCTCCAACATCATGCAGCCCAGCATGGCCCGCGCCACATACTTGCGCACCATGCGCGACGACACGCCCAGCGCGTCAGCCACTTCCTGGTCCGTCATGTCGCAGGCCACCGCCAGCACGAAGGCGTGGGCGGCCTTGGGCGGCAGTTCGCGCAGCATGGCGTCGATCTCGTGCAGGGCATCCAGCACCAGGGCCTGGTGTTCGGCCGAAGGCGCGAACTGCTCGGGCTGCCGGGCCAGCGCGTCCAGCCAGGCCTGCTCCACGCTGCGGCGGCGCCAGAAATCCACGCACATGCCGTTGGCCATGCTGCGCAGGTACACCCGCGCCTGGGGCGCCGTGTCGAAATGGCGCGGCTTGATGAGCAGCCGCAGGAACGCGTCGTGCGCCAGCTCGGCCGCGTCGGCCGCGTTGCCCAAGCGCCGGTGCAACCAGCCGAACAGCCAGCGGTGATGCGCGCCATATAGCTGCGCGATGCCGTGCGAGGAGGAGTCGGAGGCGCTCACGATCTGCTTCGTGGGTCGGTTGGTGGGGGCTGCCCAGGGACGGGCAGCAGGCTGCTGGATGGAAATGGGAACGCTTATTAATCTCTTGTTATGGGCCGATTATTGCTTGAAGGGAAGGGCTTTTGCAATGGCCGGGCCGGGGCACGCCTGTCTCCGCAATACACTTGGCCGGTCACCAGACGGGGATGCACGCCATGGAATGGGAAACAATCGACGTCGATCGCCTTGCCTCGCTCGGCGTTTTCAACGAGGCGCTTGGCATCGTGCCGAACATCGATCCGATGGCGGCTTGGCCAGGCGACGCGCCGATTCGAATCCTGCTGCATCGGGGTGACCTTGCGCTGGACGGGCTTGCCTTCGACACCAATCGCTTTCTCTCCCTCGATGCCGACATGCTCATCGTCGACGGCAACCTGATTCTGCAGGGCGACCTGGACGTCGAGCAGTTCGATGTCGGCACCCCTGGCTATCTGGTGGTCAAGGGAGACCTGAAGGCCGGGAGCCTGTTCCTGACCGGGCAGTTCGAATGCCTCGTCCGGGGCGATCTGTCGGCCACGGCCGTGGTGCTTGGCTCGGAGGCTTCATCGGGACGGTTGCGCGTGGGCGGTACCGTGCAGGCGCCCGTGACGGTGATGGTGGATTTTCCGATCAAGGCCGGCGCGCTGGAAGGGACGTTCTTCGTGCAGAACCGCCATCCCTATGAAGACCTGGTGATTGCCATTGGCGACGCCAGTGCGACACGCCGGATTCGTGTCGAGGAGGACGAGGAGTTCGGGCAATACTGGCTGCTGCGTCTTCTCGAGGGAACGTCGCAAGCCGAGCTCGATACGGAGGCGTTTCCCGAGTGCTGCATCCTGACCGAGGCGGCGCAGGCCGATCACGAGGGAACGGGGGGCGGGTTGTCCTTGAAGGAGGTCCTGCGCAAGCATGGGGCGCAGGGGTTCAAGGCGGCGTGACGCGTCGGAAGTGAAATTGCGGACGTTATGGGTGGGGAAGCGCCTTTTATTTCGCTCTATACAATCCGAATCTGCGAGTGACGACGGGATGCGATCAATGAGTGAGCCGATAGATTACGCAAACCCGCCCCGATGGTTGGCCCACCTATTCAAAGATGTCTACGGAGAGGATCTGAGCGGCCCCGGCCCGTCCGCGATGCACATGATCGTCCTGACGCTGTTGCTTGCTTGCAGTCTCGACGCCTGTAGCGAGGGCCACTACCATGGAGACAGCGTGCGAGAATTGCTCAAGCACAGCTTTGAGGGTGTCGGCGGGCGGGACGGTGATGGCCTGGTGATGATCTCAGAGTGCGAGGAGATGCTTTCGAGCTTCAAAGCACTGCGCATCGACGACGGCGATAAAGAAGAAATAGAAGTACTTCTGGTCCGCCTCAAGGACGAACTGGCGCGTATCGGAGCAATGATGAAAGAAGCTTAGTCGCCGCCGCAGCCGCCGCCATCGCCGCCTCCGCCTCCGTCCCCAGTACCGCCGTCACCACCAAACGGGCCATACTGATCGGAATCACCGCCACCAACACCGGTGTTCGACTGCCGCTCGTTCCTAAGAAGCCAAGCTCCTATCAACATCACTGCAATGATTACGCCTCCGAAAGACCACAGGACAATCAAAGCCCCGATGAGAAAGCCTTCCCCTTCCATTCCAATCCTCGTGTTGATAGCTGGTCCTGGACGAAACGAGTAAAGCGACCCGGCCACTTGATGACCTTCACCGCCTTCGAACTGTACATATTTTATGTCGGAGTGCTGGTATGGCCTCTGACGCTCTTGGCCGCAGCCGCGTTCGCCTATGCCGGGTATCGCTCAATTCGGAAAGTATGGAAAATCGTGTTCTTTTCCATATCAACGATCTTGGCGCTTACGTTGCTCAGGTCGGCAATCATGATATTTTTTGGACGTTGATGTCTCGGCGTCCGTTTCCATCTGCTCGAGGTCACGAACATAAAGCTACCGCCATTTTCAGGAGTGTTGACTTCCTTCTGCATCTTGCTTTTTCTTGGGAATCCAGCTTTCGCCATGAACGACGATGTTACCCGCCGCCTTTACGATTTCATCGAAAAGGATAATGCCTTGGAGATGGAGCAACGCCTGGAATATTATCGGTATCTGGTCGAGACGCAGGGCGAGACGCAATCGTTTGAGGAATTCGCCAAAATATATGGCGGTCTCGGTGCTTTCGGCAGCCCGGTCGCGGATGCCGTCATCGAAGACTTTGGCCCGGCCATCCCGTTTCCCGGCGATCTTGTCACGTTCTATCGGACGCACGGCTCCTTGCGCGGCCTGGAGCGACAACTCTACGTGACGATATTCGGCCTAGGCACCCTGAACCAAAACCGGACCGAGACCTATAACAAGCCTCTGTTCCGTTCTCTTGGCCTCGTGGATATGATCGAATATCTGTGGGGCGACCGTGACCAGATCACGCCTGCGAGCGGCCGGTCCATGTTTACGCCCCAACAGATTGACCACCTCAACCAGACGTACCAGGTTATAGGCTACTGGGTCGACGCCAACGAGACCACGGAAGCACTTCATCTTCTTTATTATGATTCCACCGGCCAGTTCGGCATCGCTTACGTTCACCAGGACGAGTGGGCCATCGCGCACCTGCTGGAAACAAGCCGCGCACAGTACAGTCTTGAGGATGCGCTCGCCATCTATCTCGATACGATGGAAAGCTTCGAAAGTGGAGAGGACTGAAGCGGCGCAACTGCCGGCAGGACATCGATCTACATGGAGCCGCCTTCGCATCCTTGCTCTCCCGCAAGGCATGGTGGACACCGACATGGCGGTTGAACAATAGGAGAAATCACCATGGAGATTGAGGCACTTCTGCGCCTGTTTGGCAGACGCTATGATGATCCGGAAGTGGTGGAAGCGCTGGCAGCCCTCCCGCCTCACAAGGCAGACCGGCCAAGCGATGGCGCGCAGTACATCGTATCGAAACAAGGCGGTTTCGACTTGCTGTTCGAAGACGCGGATACGCGCGGGGCTGGAAATCCTCAAAACAGGACGCTTGCAGCCATATTCCTTTTCAATGCAGGGGTCGATGACCACAACCGGTATGACGGCGCCGTGCCTATGGACTTCTCTTTTGACGATTGCCGCGCGGGGCTCATTGCGAAAGCGGTTCCCGAACGAACCTGGGTGATCGGTGAGGGGAGAGTGGATATCAGCCATCCTGCGCCCGATCATGACCGCTGGCTCATGGGCGGTCTGGCACTCAGCGCCGATTATGGCAAAGATGGATCGAGTATTCGTTGTTTTACGATTCATCTCCCAAGCGACGAACCGGAATGGACGCCCGAGCCACAGGATGAAACCTGGCAGAGTGTTGCCTTGGTCCCCGGTCGGAAAATGGATGCGATTAAACTGTATCGCGCCGAAAACGGCGGCGGGCTTGCCGATGCCAAAGCCATCATCGAGGGGTTCATCACTCAGACCGAGGCAGCAGTCGAGAAGTAGGCACCGGCCACGACAGAATCTTTAAGAATCGTGCCTTCCCACCACTGGCGGGCCGCCCCCGTCCGCCAGCTTGCATTGATGGCGTACCAAAACGAACGCCTGCGAACGTAAAAAAACCCGCAAAGCCTTGTGCTGTGCGGGTTTCGGGACTTCTGTGAACCTTGGCGTTCAGCCAAGACTCGAAAACTGGCGGAGAGGGTGGGATTCGAACCCACGGTACGGGGTTACCGTACGCCTGATTTCGAGTCAGGTACATTCGACCACTCTGCCACCTCTCCTGGTGCCGCTCCGTTGCCGCGGCAAGCCCGCAAGCGCGATGGAGATCCTGGCAGAACCGTGGTCGTCAGACCCCCATCCGGATACTTCGCCCGAAAGCGAAGACAGCGACTATAGCAGAATTCCTGCAAATGTGTACATGGCCGGCGTGCCGGTCAGGCAAGCCCTCACGGCGCGGCCGCGTTCAGGTTTCCCACGCAAACCCCGCGCTAGAATCGAACGGCACTCGCGGGCGCCCCGGACGCGACATGCTGCCACCGGCGGCCCGCATTCACCGCATTCTCCAAGGAGGTCGCATGCTCAAAGGCAAGGTTGCCCTGGTTACCGGTTCCACCAGCGGGATTGGTCTCGCCATCGCCAAGGGATTCGCGGCGCAAGGCGCCAACGTCGTGCTCAACGGCCTGGGCGACGCCGACCAGATCGAGGCGGTGCGCGCGGGTATCGAAAAAGAGTTCGGCGTGAAGGCGCTGTTCGACGGCGCCGACCTGACCTCCGCCGAAGCCGTGCGCCAGCTGGTGGGCACGGCCGTGAACAAGCTGGGCACGCTGGACATCCTGGTCAACAACGCCGGCATCCAGCACACGGCGCTGATCGAGGACTTCCCCATCGACAAGTGGAACGCGATCATCGCGTTGAACCTGTCGGCGGTCTTCCACGGCACGGCGGCCGCGCTGCCGCAGATGAGGCGGCAGAAGTGGGGGCGCATCATCAACATCGCCTCGGCGCATGGCCTGGTGGGCTCGGCCAACAAGTCGGCCTATGTCGCCGCCAAGCACGGTGTGATGGGCCTGACCAAGGTCACGGCGCTGGAGACGGCCGGCACGGGCGTCACCGCCAACTCCATCTGCCCGGGCTGGGTGCGCACGCCGCTGGTCGAAAAGCAGATCACGGCCATCGCCGAAGCCAAGAAGATCAGCCAGGACGAAGCCGCGCGTGAGCTGTTGTCGGAAAAGCAGCCCTCGCTGCAGTTCGTGACGCCGGAGCAGTTGGCCGGCACGGCCATCTACCTGGCTTCCGACGCCGCAGCGCAAGTGACCGGCACCAGCATTTCCGTCGATGGCGGCTGGACCGCGCGTTGATCGCCCCCGGGCTGGCCTGATGCCAGTCCGCTGACAGCCCTGCAATCCCCAAGCGACGGGCCCGTGCACAGCGGGCCCGTCGCTGTCTGACAGAACCTGGAGTTCCCATGCTGTATCTGCTTTCCCCGGCCAAGAAGCTGGACTACGACACGCCCCTGCGGCACACCAAGCACACACAGCCTCTCTTCACCAAGGACGCCAGCGCGCTCATTGCCGTGCTGAAGAAGCTGTCGGCCGACGAGATCGGCGAACTGATGACGCTCAGCCCCGCGCTCTCGCAGTTGAACGCCGACCGCTACGCCGAGTGGAAGCCGAGCTTCACCGAGGCCGATTCCCGCCAGGCCGTGCTGGCCTTCAATGGCGATGTCTACGAAGGCCTGGACGCCGCCAGCCTGTCGCCCGCGCAACTGGACTGGGCGCAGGAGCACCTGGCGATCCTGAGCGGCCTGTACGGCGTGCTGCGCCCGCTCGACCTGATGCGCCCCTATCGCCTGGAAATGGGCACGCGCCTGGCCACGTCCAGGGGCAAGAACCTGTACGACTTCTGGGGCGACAAGCTGGCCGAGTACCTGAACACGCGCCAGGAAGGCGAGAAGGCGCCCATCATCGTGAACCTGGCGTCCGAGGAGTATTTCAAGTCGGTGCCCAACAAGGCGCTGAAGGCGCGCGTGGTGCAGTGCGTGTTCCAGGACTGGAAGAACGATGCCTGGAAGGTCATCAGCTTCCACGCCAAGCGCGCGCGCGGGCTGATGGCGCGCTACGCCATCCAGCACAAGATCAACACGCCGCAGAAGCTGCAGGGTTTCGACAGCGAAGGCTATGCCTTCGATGCCGCTGCGTCCTCGGAGGACAAGCTGGTGTTCCGCCGCAGGCAGGACTGAGGCAAGGACTGATGCCGTGATGCCCGCTCAGGCAGCCTGCCTGGCGGGCAGGACGGGCCCGGCCGGATCGGCCAGCCCGCCCAACTCCTTCACCAGCATCTGCGCGGCCTTCTGCATCTGGCGCAGCGGATAGGCCAGCGCGGCCAGGTCGCCTTCGGTCTCGATGGTGATGTTGGCCAGGGAGTCCGCCGGCTGCTCGCCGTCCAGCACCGCCTGGATCTGGGCCAGCATCTGCGCCATGCCAGGCGGCGTGGCGGGCAGGTCGGCCAGCATCGGCATGGCCGCCGCGATCTGCGAGGCCAGGATGTGGTTCTGGATCATCAGGTTGTTCACCTCGGGCACGTTCTGCTGCCGCGAGCGTGGCTCATTCATCATCCGATAGAAAGCCTCGGCCATGTTGGCGAAGGCCACGTGCACGTTCTTGCGCGAGAGCTGCCAGGACAGGTTGGCTTCCTGCAGCGCCGAGGGGGTGGCGGCCGCCTCCGGCGGGCCCGACTCCGCTGGCGCGGCCGTCACGCTGGCGTCCTGCCGGGCGTGGCGCGCCTGCATCTGTCCGACGTAGCGCAGGCCGCTGCGCAGGTATTCCCGGTTGGCCGACAGCGCCGCGCGCGACAGCGGCCCCATGTAGCGGTGTTCCCACCACGGCAGGAAGTAGCTGCAGGCCAGCGCCAGCGCGCAGCCCACGGCGGTGTCCAGCGCGCGCTCGCCCACCACGGCCAGCGTGCCCGGCGAGATGAAGTGGAAGGCCAGCAGCACGAAGAGCGTGTTGAAGACGCCGCTGGCCATGTAGTTCACCAGCACCAGGCTGTTGCCGAGCACGCAGGCCACCAGCATGATGGTGAACAGCATGCTGGGCTTGTCGGTGGCGTGGAAGGCGGCCAGGGCCAGGCCGCAGCCGATCAGCGTGCCCAGCAGGCGCCAGCCGTTGCGTTGGCGCGTGACGGCGAAACCCGGCTTCATGATGATGACCACTGTCAGCACGATCCAGTAGCCATGCGGCTGCAGCTGCGGCACGAAGGCGGTCAGCGTCATGGCCAGCGCCGCGGCCAGCGTCACCCGCAGCGCGTAGCGGCAGTGCGGCGAGTCCAGGCGCAGGTTGCTGGTCAGCATGCCCATCCGGAATTGCTGGCGCGACAGGAAGCGCGTGAGCGATTTGTCCACGCGCAGCGAGCCCACCGGCACGGCGTCGGCGGCGCCACGGGTGTGCTCGTACAGGCGGTCCACCACGCGCGCCGCGTTGCGCAGGCGGCGCAGCACCTGCACCAGCACGGCATAGACCTCGGGGTTGCTGGCCGGGAAGCCCTGCTGGCGCAACTGCTCCAGCTCGTATTCGATGGCGCGCAGTTCGGCCTTCACGCTGTTGCGGTGCACGGCAGGCCGGTTGCGCGACACGGCCAGCGCGATGTGCTCCAGGTCCAGCGACATCTTGCGCAGGGCGTCACGGCCGAAGAGCAGCACGTCGGCGTCGCCCAGCGCCCGCCGCAGCAGGGCGTAGTCGGTGTGCGTGGCGATCATCGTGTCCAGCAGCGCGATCATGTCCGAGAACAGGTTCCACAGCATGACGCGCCTGCGGTCGCCCGCGCCGCCGCCGCGGGGCAGGGCGCGCAGCACCATGTCGCGGGCGGCCTGGTGCTGCTCCGTCATGGTGGCCTGGCGCAGGATCATGTCGCGGTAGCAGTCGTCCAGGTCATTGTTGACGTCATAAAAGGCCGAGCGGGCCGCCATGTATTCGCCGGTGGCGAAAAGCGCCACGGACAGCGCCTGCTGTTCTTCACGCAGGCCGAAGAGCCGGCTGGCCAGCGTGCTGAAGAGCAGGTAGAACAGGCCGCCGCCCAGCGTGGCGGTGGCGTGCAGCAGCACCTGGCTGGGCGACAGCGGCGAGTGCATGGTCAGGCTCATCAGCAGCAGGCAGGCGAAGCTGATCTGCCCGCCCTTGCGGCCGAACACGGAAAGCATGGAGAACGCGAAGCACTGGGCCACCACGGCGGCCCAGATGAGCACGGGGTGGGATGAGGCCAATCCGGTGATGGCGACAGTGGCCGTCCCCAGGATGCTGCCCCCCAGCATCTCGTTGGCGCGGTGCCAGTGCGGCCCCGGCTGGTCGATGATGGCCACGCACAGGGCGCCGAAGGTGGCGATGAGCCCGATCGCCATCTGGTCGAAGAGCCCGCCCAGCACCATCACGGGTGCCAGCATGCCCACCGCCTGCCGCACGCCGCCGAAGAAGAAGTGGCTGTAGACGAAGCGGTGCAGGTGCGAAAGACGCAATTCCATGTGCGGGGGGGCCGTGGTAAGGATGCCGCACAGTATAGGGAGGCGGGGGGCGAATGCACGAGTTTCATTTGCTCATAACTTGGCGGCGCGGTAAAGTCAGCAGCTTGCCGTCCGTGGGTACCTCTTCGGGCGGCCATTGGCAACCACGTGCCCGGGCCATCCTCCGGGCAGATGCGCCAGTCTTACTGCCGCCGGCCCCGCCACAAGCGTTGGCGCCGAGGCTTCCGTTTCGATCCTGTAGCAATGCGTTTTCGACGAACGCGCGACGGGTCGGCCGGGTATCCGGGTGGAGGGGTTCCGTGAACCTCGAAGCGCTGGAGCATCCGACCAGACACCGTGGCGATTCCCGCTGCCGCCGCAATCCGGGCAGGCCGCAATCGAAAAGGCAGAGCCGGTTATGAAAGGAATTTCATGGAACTCAATGGCGCCGACATCGTCGTGCGCTGCCTGGCCGATGAAGGCGTGGAACACGTCTTTGGCTATCCTGGCGGCGCAGTGTTGTACATCTACGACGCAATCTTCAAGCAAGACAAATTCCAGCACATCCTCGTTCGCCACGAGCAGGCTGCCGTGCACGCGGCCGATGCCTATTCGCGCGCGTCGGACAAGGTGGGCGTGTGCCTGGTCACCAGCGGCCCCGGCCTGACCAACGCGGTCACCGGCATCGCCACGGCCTACATGGACTCGATCCCCATGGTGATCCTGTCCGGCCAGGTGCCCACCCACGCCATCGGCGAGGATGCCTTCCAGGAATGCGACACCGTGGGCATCACCCGCCCCTGCGTGAAGCACAACTTCCTGGTGCGCGATGTGAAGGACCTGGCGGACACCATGCGCAAGGCCTTCCACATTGCGCGTACCGGCCGTCCCGGCCCCGTCCTGGTGGATATCCCCAAGGACATCACCGTGGCGCACTGCAAGTACACCCCGCCTCGCGGCGAGATCACGATGCGCTCGTACGCGCCGGTCGTGAAGGGGCACCAGGGCCAGATCAAGAAGGCCGTGCAGATGCTGCTGGCCGCCGAACGCCCCATGATCTATTCGGGCGGCGGCGTCATCCTGTCGGACGCGGCGCCGGAGCTGCAGAAGGTCGTCGACCTGCTCGACGCGCCCTGCACCAACACGCTGATGGGCCTGGGCGCGCTGCCCGCCAGCCACCACCACTACCTGGGCATGCCGGGCATGCACGGCACCTACGAGGCCAACATGGCCATGCAGCACTGCGACGTGCTGCTGGCCATCGGCGCGCGCTTCGATGACCGGGTGATCGGCAATCCCAAGCACTTCGCGCAGAACCCGCGCAAGATCATCCACATCGACATCGATCCTTCGTCGATCTCGAAGCGGGTGAAGGTGGATGTGCCCATCGTCGGCAACGTCAAGGACGTGCTGGTCGAGCTGATCGCCCAATACGAAGCCGCGGCGGCGACCCCGCGCGCCAACCAGGCCGCGCTGACGCGCTGGTGGCAGCAGGTCGATGCGTGGCGCGGCAAGGACTGCCTGAAGTACACGCCGTCCGACGAGCTCATCAAGCCGCAATACGTGGTGGAAACGCTGTGGAAGGTGACGGGCGGCGACGCCTTCGTGACGTCCGACGTGGGCCAGCACCAGATGTGGGCTGCGCAGTACTACCGCTTCAACAAGCCGCGCCGCTGGATCAACTCCGGCGGCCTCGGCACCATGGGTGTGGGCCTGCCGTACGCCATGGGCGTGCAGATGGCCAATCCGGGCCAGGACATCGCCGTCATTACCGGCGAAGCCTCGATCCAGATGAACATCCAGGAGCTGTCTACCTGCCAGCAATACCACCTGACGCCCAAGATCATCTGCCTGAACAACCGCTACCTGGGCATGGTCCGGCAGTGGCAGCAGATCGATTACGGCTCGCGCTATTCCGAGTCCTACATGGATTCGCTGCCCGACTTCGTCAAGCTGGCCGAGGCCTATGGCCACGTGGGCCTGCGCATCGAGAAGCCCTCGGACGTGGAACCGGCGCTGCGCGAGGCCTTCGCGAAGAAGGACAGGCTGGTGTTCCTCGACTTCCTCACCGACCGCACCGAGAACGTCTGGCCGATGGTCAAGGCGGGACGCGGGCTGACCGAGATGCTGCTCGGTTCGGAAGATCTGTAGGAGCACGAGCATGAAACACGTCATTTCGGTCCTGATGGAAAACGAACCGGGCGCGCTGTCGCGCGTGGTGGGTCTCTTTTCCGCACGCGGCTACAACATCGAGACGCTGACCGTGGCCCCCACCGAGGATGCCACGCTGTCGCGCCTGACCGTCGTCACTGTCGGTTCGGACGAGGTGATCGAGCAGATCACCAAGCACCTGAACCGCCTGGTCGACGTGGTCAAGGTGGTGGACCTCACCGAGGGCGCGCACATCGAGCGCGAACTCATGCTGATCAAGGTGCGCGCGGTGGGCAAGGAGCGCGAGGAGATGAAGCGCATGGCGGACATCTTCCGCGGCCGCATCATCGACGTCACCGACAAGTCCTACACCATCGAATTGACCGGCGTGCAGGAAAAGATCCAGGCGTTCATCGACGCCCTGGATCGCAGCGCCATCCTCGAAACCGTTCGTACCGGCGTCTCGGGCATCGGGCGCGGCGAGCGGGTGCTGAAGCTTTAATCCATTCATTCAAAAAAATCCAAATTCAAATTTCCAGGAGAAAGTTCATGAAGGTTTTCTACGACAAGGATTGCGATCTGTCCCTCATCAAGGGCAAGACCGTTGCCATCATCGGTTACGGCTCGCAAGGCCATGCCCACGCCCTGAACCTGCACGATTCGGGCGTGAAGGTCGTGGTCGGCCTGCGCAAGGACGGCGCGTCGTGGAAGAAGGCCGCCAACGCCGGCCTGAAGGTGGAAGAAGTGGCCGCGGCCGTCAAGAGCGCCGACGTCGTCATGATGCTGCTGCCCGATGAAACCATCGCCCAGGTCTACCGCAGCGAAGTGGCCCCCAACATCAAGGCCGGCGCTGCCCTGGCCTTCGCCCACGGCTTCAACGTCCACTACGGCCAGGTCGTGCCGCGTGACGACATCGACGTCATCATGATCGCCCCCAAGGCGCCCGGCCACACCGTGCGCGGCACCTACTCGCAAGGCGGCGGCGTGCCCCACCTGGTCGCTGTCTACCAGGACAAGTCGGGCAATGCCCGTGACGTGGCCCTGTCGTACGCCAGCGCCAACGGCGGCGGCCGTGCCGGCATCATCGAAACCAACTTCCGCGAAGAAACCGAAACCGACCTGTTCGGCGAACAGGCCGTGCTGTGCGGCGGCACCGTCGAGCTGATCAAGGCGGGCTTCGACACGCTGGTGGACGCTGGCTACGCCCCCGAGATGGCCTACTTCGAGTGCCTGCACGAACTGAAGCTGATCGTCGACCTGATCTATGAAGGCGGAATCGCCAACATGAACTACTCGATCTCGAACAACGCCGAATTCGGCGAGTACGAGACCGGCCCGAAGGTCGTGACGGAAGAAACGCGCAAGGCCATGCGCCAGTGCCTGACCGACATCCAGACCGGCGAGTACGCCAAGCGCTTCATCCTGGAAAATGCCGCGGGCGCCCCCACGCTGACCTCGCGCCGCCGCATCAACGCCGAGTCGCAGATCGAACAGGTCGGCGGCAAGCTGCGCGCGATGATGCCCTGGATCGCCGCCAACAAGCTGGTCGACCAAAGCAAGAACTGATCGGTACCACCGGAAGCATCGCCGCCTGCCCGGCTCGACCGGCAGGCGGACTTTGCCCCCAGGGGACGCCCGCCATGCGCGGGCGTTTTTTTTTTCACGATGACTCCAGTACCGCAATTCGCTGGGCTACGCCAAGGCTCGATACAGCAGGTTTATCAATTACTTAGGCGAGTTCAACATATGCCGGTGCTTTCCGAAACTTGACCCGGCTTCCCCTCGCGTGGCTCCCATGCGGCTCTTGGAAACCGGGCTTTCCGAGGAGTCATCATGGCGAAGATCAAGCTCACCAAATCCGCAGTCGATGCGGCACAACCTCAAGACAAGGCCATCGAACTGCGGGATATCGTGGTGCCTGGCTTCCTGTGCAAGATCACTCCGGCGGGCCGCAAGGTGTTTATGCTCCAGTACCGCACGAATGCTGGCGAGCGCCGCAAACCTGCCCTGGGCCAATACGGGGAACTGACCGTCGATCAGGCGCGCACGATGGCGCAGGAATGGCTGGCCGAGGTGCGCAGAGGGGGTGACCCCAGCGCGGCCAAGAACGCCGCCCGCAAGGCTCCGACCATGAAGGAGTTTTGCCACACCTTCATGGAGGACTACTCCAAGCAGCGCAACAAGCCCAGCACGCAGCGCGGCTACCAGGGCGTCATTGACCGTTGCATCATCCCGATCATGGGCCGGATGAAGGTGCAGGACGTGAAGCGCCCGGACGTGGCCGCGCTGATGAAAAAGCTGGCCTACAAACAAGCTGAGGCGAACCGCACCTTCGGCGTGCTGCGCAAGATGTTCAACCTGGCCGAAGTGTGGGGGCTGCGCCCGGACGGCACGAATCCGTGCCGCCACGTCCCGATGTATCCGCCCGGCAAGGAAACCCGGCTCATCGTGGATGACGAGTTGGTACGGATCTTCCGTCACCTGGAGCATCTGGAAGCCGAGGGACTGGAGAACTACGTCATCCCGCTGGCAATTCGCCTGCAATTCGAATTCGCCGCCCGGCGCTCCGAAATCTGCCCGCTCGAATGGGATTGGATTGATCTGGAAAACCGCCGCGTCGTCTGGCCCGACAGCAAGACTGGCGGTATCTCCAAGCCCATGAGCGAGGAAGCCTATCGGCTGCTGTCCACTGCGCCGCGCCGGGACGGCTGCCCCTATGTCCTGCCGTCGCCGAATGACCCGACCCGGCACATGACCTACGGCGAACACTACGGCGGTTGGACGCGCGTACTCAAGGCCGCTGGTGTACCGCACGTTGGCACGCACGGCATCCGCCATCGCGCGACGACCGACATTGCCAATTCTGGCGTGCCGACCAAGGTGGGCATGAAGCTCACAGGCCACAAGACCGTGGCGATGTTTATGCACTATGTTCATACCGAGGACAAACCTGTACGGGATGCGGCCGAACTGGTGGCGAATCGACGGCTGGCGATTACCGGGGCGTCCCGTTCTATGGAGGTGACGGCATGACAAGAAAGAAGTCGGCAGTAGCGGGGAAACGTGCCGCCTTACCAGCTGGCTATGCCGGCATCCACGGCGGCATCGTGGAGCTGCTGGATTCCGCGCGTCAGGCAGCGGCGCGCAGTGTCAATGCGCTGATGACGGCCAGCTATTGGGAGATTGGCCGCCGGATCGTCGAAGCCGAGCAGAAAGGCAGGCGGCGGGCTGGTTACGGCGAGCAGTTGATGGAACGGTTGTCCGCCGATCTGACGGCTAGATTCGGACGTGGGTTCGGTGTCAACAACCTGGAGAGCATGCGGCGTTTCTTTCTTGCATACCCGCAGCCTGAGATTTCCCAGACAGTGTCTGGGAAATTGGGAAATGAGTCGCCAGCCGAGAAATCCCAGACAGTGTCTCGGAAATTCGACCTCTCCGAACTAGCCCAGGCCTTCACCTTGCCGTGGTCAGCCTATGTCCGGCTGCTGTCGGTCAAGGATGACCATGCTCGCCAGTTCTACGAGGTCGAGGCGCTGCGCGGCGGCTGGAGCGTGCGCCACGCTTGACCGGCAGATTGGAAGCCAGTTCTACGAACGCACAGCCTTGTCCAAGGACAAGGCTGCGATGCTGGTCAAGGGGGCGGTGGCCAAACCCGAGGATGCCGTCACGCCCAATGACGCGATCAAAGACCCGTATGCGCTGGAGTTCCTTGACCTCAAGGACGAGTATTCCGAGTCCGATCTGGAAGCGGCCTTGATTCAGCGACTGGAAGACTTCCTGCTGGAGCTGGGTGAAGGCTTCACCTTCGTCGGGCGGCAGCGGCGCTTGCGTATCGACCAGACCTGGTACCGGGTGGATCTGCTGTTCTTCCACCGCAGGCTGCGCTGCCTGGTCATCATCGACCTGAAGCTGGGCAGCCTGACCCATGCCGATGTGGGGCAGATGCATATGTACTGCAACTATGCCAAGGAACACTGGGCGTATCCGGATGAGAATCCTCCGGTGGGCCTGATCCTGTGCGCTGACAAAGGCCATGCCTTGGCGCGGTATGCGCTGGATGGTCTGCCGACCAAGGTTATGGCGGCGAACTACCGGACGGTGCTGCCGGATGCTGAATTGCTACAGAAAGAGCTGGAGAACACGCGGCGTCTGCTCGAATCTCGCGGAACGCTGTCTCTCAAGGACGACAAGCAGTAGTCGTGCGTCCCGGCGTACAGCCGTCGGGCTCGCGGGCTGCGCCCCGTGCTTCGTGCCGAATCACAGCCATTCGACGCTGATCCCTGACGCCTCCGGCCTGGATCGTTGATCCGGGCCTGCGCGTGCTGCGCACTTGCCAACGGCGGGTGTGTGGCTGAGTGGGGTGTAGGCGGTCTTGCTGTCCCCTTCACCGTATCACGGCGTTCTCGCCGTCAATGACTGCGCGTGCTCGCACGCTTGCGGCCTGTTGGCCGTCTTCGATCCCTGACTGCTTGCGCTGCGCCGTGCTGGCCACGGTTCCGGGCAATTCCGCCCGAGCAACCGGAGCACGATCATGTCGCAACTGTCCTTTTCCTCGTTCGATGACGCTTTGCTGGTGCGTGATGCCCAAGGGCGCTATCTGCCGGCATCGGTGGATCAAATTCTTGAAGCGGCACGCCAGGCCATCGAGCTGAAAATGCAGCGTGGTGCTGAGTTCACTTCCCCGGCGCTGGTCAAGGAGTACCTGCGCAACAAGCTGGCAGGCTTCGAGCATGAGGTCTTTGCTGTGCTGTTCTTGGATACACGCCATCGGTTGATCGAGTACCGGGAGATGTTCCACGGCACCATCGACAGTGCCTCGGTGTATCCGCGCGAGGTGGTCAAGGAGGCGCTATGGCTCAATGCGGCGGCAGCCATCCTCTCGCACAACCATCCGAGCGGGAATCCTGAGCCAAGCACGGCCGACCGGGCGCTGACCCAACGGCTCAAAGAAGCGCTGGCACTGGTGGAGGTACGCCTGCTGGATCACATCATTGTTGCAGGAGGAGCCACAGTGTCGTTTGCAGAACACGGACTGATCTGAGTTACAGGGAGCTTCGGTTCCCTTTTTACTGCGCCCGGTGCTACAGCAAGGGCCCTTGCGGGCCTGCACGAAACACAGTGTCGGATTTCCGAGACAGCGTTTAGGAAACCCAAGCAGGCATATCGCACGGGCCGCCTAGCGCACCTCAAGCGCGAGGCGTTTGCCCAAGTGTTCAACGTGCCGATCGAAGCCATCTATGTTTCCCCAATCTTCTTTTTTCTCAAGCCGGGACAGCGTTCAAGTTGTCGGCCCGGGATTTACTTGATATGTCCTGAATGAAAGCGACGTTGAATGCTGGCGAAGCTGGCAACATGAGTTGGCGCTTTGTGAGGCAAAACGGCAGCACCCAAAGCCGCATCCCATTCGCCTTCGGAAATTCGAAGACAGGCAGCGGTTCTGTAAAGGCGCCCGTCTTGGGATAGATCAATACGATGTCCCCGTTGCCGTCCAGGTAGTGATGACCGTAGGCGTACAGCTGATAGAAATCGGCCTGTCTGAGTTGGTATTTTTCTCGCCCGTTCTTCTTTGCCGAATCCAGCAGCTTCCACTTCGTGTCCAAGACAAAACGTGTGGTTTGCTTCTGCCCGACCAACAAGTCGGGCTTCAAGCGGAACCATCGCTGATCGTCGTGCGCAACGAGGTGCTGACTGCTTGCCTGTGCCTTCAAGACGAAGTCATCGCGTAACTGCCTCGTCAAGTGCTTCTCGACATACGCCTCAAACACGGCCTCCATCGGAAATAGCAGCGAAGGGGCGTGATGCTTTCCCATCCCAGAAATGGGACTGAGGCCCTGCAGGATCAGTTTCGTCCAGTCCAGTGCAGACTCGTAGTAGCCCATGCCTCGATCCAGCCTGATCCGCTGAATGTCTAGGGCAACATCGACTGACAGCGGAACATCCGCGAAGACGAAACCGAGTTCGCGCGCGACACGCTGGCTCTCCTGTGACCGGCAAAGGGTCAGCACATGGCGAAGCGCCGTGTGAACCAATCTGTTCTCTGCGCGGTCCTGCGAAAACTCGTCATGCTCGGTGAAGAACCGATCTCGCCTGACCAAATTCTGAGAGATCTGTCGTGCCACCAACAACCGGCCACGAAGTGCAAATAGGTTGTCCTGTCGCGTGACATAGTCACTGCGCAGTCCGTGCTTGACCAGAGAGCCGACGGCCATCAGGAACTGCTGGATGAAAACCTCCAGGAGTGGCATGCGTTCCGCGACCAAGTCCGCGTTGGCTGATTTGATGTGTCGAAACCCGGCCAGGCACTTCAACATCTCGATCAGGAGAGCACGCGCCTGCTCAGGCGAAGTATCCCTTCCGGTCTTTGGCAGTACCTCGATCTGAAATCCGCACGGGGTGCGAATGACGCCCACGTAGCTGGTAACCTGAATGGCCCGCTGGCCATTCAACTGGGTTGGCTTGAGCCAGCCAGGGGCACCTTCATCACTTCTCAGCGACTGCGTGTCCAGCCATGCGAAAACACGCTTGGGAACAGCTAGCCCAACCGCTCCGGCCTTTGCTTCGACGACCTTGTCGAACTCAAAGATCGTGAGGGAATTCATCAGGCGGTCACGTCAGGTTTGGCTGCGTAAATGCCGACATACGCGTCAGGCTCATCAAGAGCAGCAACATTCAACTGGTAGCGAGAACGAATCGCGTACTGATCCATCTCGTGCTCACGACCGAAGAGTGCCAGCAGATCCTCCTCGCGACCAATTTTGTGCACGAACTGATGTTCCTGCTTCGGCTTCTGGTTATCGCCCAGGACCAGTCGAATCTTCTGCCAGTCCTCGAAAAAGTATTCCTCCAGCAGCGGAATGATCTTGTGTCGGAACACTGTCTTCAACTCGCTGAAGCGATCTTCATCTTTCAGGTCTTTGATGCGCGTGAAGTAGGCATGCCCCACCGTGTGGTCGCGGTCGTACAGGGCCTCGATCCGCTTGTTGAGCATGATCAGTAACTGCTCAATGCTGATGTCCACGCCGTTGTGGGAGACGATTGTGCCCGTCAAAACCGAGGGCTTTGGCATTGATTCAACGAACTCGAATCGACGGCGAAGCGCGGTGTCGACCAGTGCCAATGATCGGTCTGCCGTGTTCATCGTCCCGATCACATCAACGTTCGAAGGCACGCTGAGACTCTCTGCTGAGTACGGCAGCGTCACGGAGACGGGATACTTCGCGCCCTCGCGCTTGTCCACTTCCACGAGTGTGATGAGCTCGCCGAAGATTTTGCTGATGTTCCCGCGATTGATCTCATCGATCACCATCGCGTATTGCCGCGACGGGTTCTTACGCGCCCGGTCACACAACCTCAAGAAAGCCCCTGGTTTGATCTCATAACGTACCTCACCATCCGACGCGGCGGCTGCCTCAGTATCTGCTGCACGCTTCTTGCCACGCTTGGTGATCACAGGGCGCAGACCCTCGACAAACTCCTCGTACCCGTAGGACTGATGGAAGGTGACAAACTCGTAGCGCTCGCCATATTCGGCATCGGTGTACTCTTTCTCGAGCAAGGCCTGCAAATCAAATGTCTTGCCGGTTCCAGGCGGGCCGTAGTAGATGACGTTCTTTGGCGGCTTGTCGCTTTTGGGCTCGTCTTCAATGTCGTAGTCATCGGGCCAGTAGCCGTTGCGCCCCGCACGCGGTCCGAGCTTGGCCGGCCAACTGCCTTCATCTTTGTCAGCAGCCTCGAAGAGCTGAACCAGCTCGCTGGTGAGATCGGTAGACTCCAGCTCATCCAGCCCGACAAAGGCAGACCAGCTGACCCGGATGCCATCCTTGCGCAAGAACAGCCATCCGACGGGGCCACCTTTGACCGCTCCCTTTTCCTTTCGTCCGAAGCGCAGCTGGCTGTTTGTGGCCCGGGTGAACCACCAGTCCAACCCCATCTCGTTTACTGCACGGGCAAGTCGCCCGAATAGCTCTGTCGTCGTGGCGGTCCACAGTGGTTGGCGTTCGACGAAATCCTCGTGCCCTTGGAAGTGCGCCAGCAGGCTTGCGTTGTCAGCATCAGCAGATAGCCCCAACTGATTAGCCAGATCGTCGTAGCTGATTTTGAAGTTCTTGATGGCCTCCGCGCTCCAGTCGACCAGCGCAGTAAAATCCAGCGAAAGGCCGTCGTTGGCAGACTTGATGGCCACAATGGACGAAGACTTCAACGGTCCTCGAATCTGCTCGTACTTCTTGCGCAATACCGGGTCATCGACCTTGATATCTACGAGGTCGATCTTGACCACAAAACCAAGGTCGGCGTCGATGCCTACGGTGTAGGCCAGCCCTTCAGGCGCGCTATTTGATGGGTAAATCCGGGCCCAGTTGTAGGGAATGAACTTCTTCTGCCATTGATCAGTGGGCTTGCGAACGGTCTTGGTCCACCCACCCGTGAAAAGTTGCTGTTGCAGCGCCTCAGCCCACTGCTTGGTGACGTCGTAGGCCTGCCCCAGCTCCTCGTAGACGCGCTGCTGCTCCGGGTTGGTCTTGTCATAGACCGTTCCCTTCCACTTGTTCAGCAGCTTGAAATGGTCGTTGTTGAAATAGTTCTGTGCCATCGTCTCAAATCCCTTCTACGTCCATACCGTGTTCTGCCAGCCAGATCTTTCGCCGCTCGAAATCAGGCAGTGCGCGTTCGACCCGCTGCCAGAACTCTGGTGTGTGATGCGGTTGATGCAGGTGCGCCAGTTCATGTACGACCACGTACTCGGCGATGCGCGGCGGCAACAGGATGGTCTTCCAGTGAAAGTACAGCCAGTCGCCTTTGCCGCATGATCCCCAGCGGTAACCCAAATCCTGCACCTTCACGCCAACAGGCCGGACCTCCATGCGTGCCACATAGTCCTGCACCTTGCCCCACAGCCAAAGCTTGGCCCGGCCGCTGTACCACTGAACCAAATGGTGCCTGGCGTTTTCGACCAGGTCGCGGCGCAACAGGAAGCGGCCATTCAGCAGTTTCAAAGCCACATCCTGTTCATCCACCAGTCGCAATCGGTAGCTACGACCCAGGTATAGAAATCCCTCGCCATCGACGTAACTCTTGGTCGGTACTGCCTTTTGCAGCCGATCTTTCTCCGCCAGCTTGGTGTAGATCCAGAAGCGCTTTTCCAGTACGAACTCGCGCAAACGTTCCTCTTCGACATCGGGCGGTGCCGACAGTACCAAGTCGCCGCTGCGATCCACGGTGATCTGCAACGTTCTGCGCCGACTGCTGGGTTTCAGCTCGAAAGAGAGATCGTCTACGATCAGAATGCTCATGCCTTGATCAACCTCTCATGGTTGGCCCGGGCCAATTCCAGCAAGCGATCCTTCAGGGCTGAGACATCACCTGGCGCAACCAACCGCGAAGTGCGCAGCGTTCTGAAGATCCGTGCCCCCAAAGCGTCCTGAGCTGGCCGCTTGTGTGGTTCCCAGAAGGTCTCGGTCAGTTCGCCGGCAATCATGTCGACCAGCTCTACGGTCAGGTCGCGAATCTTGAGCAATTGCTCATCCGTCGGGGGCTCGCTCCCCAGCACGGCCTCCAGCAGCATTCGCAGGAACGGCAGGTAATGCTCCGGCATGTCGGCGGGTGCCGCGTCGTCACTGCTGCTCCCGGCAAGCATTTCGTTGATGATCTTCTGCAAGGCGGCAATCAGCTCATCCCACTGATCCGCCAGCGTTTTCAAAATCTCACTTAGCCGCTCACTGAGCTTGCGGAACAGCACCGGGTCCTCATCCAGATGTTTGCGGATGTGCGAACGAATGGCGTGCTCCATCTCGGAGGCCTTGGCGCGGTCATTCACCTGGCGCGACAGATGCGTGTCGAACTCCGCGTCGGTCAGTGCAATCGGCGGGATCTTCGGATCGACGCCCAAGGAAATCACATGGTCATCGATCAGCTTGCGGACCTTGGCGCCGACATCCTTACCGAGAACCGGCGTGTCCTTATAGCGGTTGCGAGCCCGCGCGTAGATGTACGAGAGCGTCTTGGCGTCCTTGGAGAAAGGCAAGCCTTCCGGGCGCGGCAGTACCATGTCCAGCGACCCCAGGAACTGCTTGAGCTTGACGGTGAACTCCGCGCGCAGCCGTTCGTCCGCAAGCACTTCGACGCAAGTCTCCACGTCATCCAGTGACTCGATGTCGCGGCTGCGGAACAGGTCCACCACACGCAGATGCCGATCGCGCAGCGCCGGCACTTCGTCTTTCAGGCTCTGCAATGCCCCCTGAATGTCCTCGTCAGCGTAGGCGGCCAGGGCTTCCTTCAGGTGTTGGGCGACGCCGTAGTAGTCCACCACGATGCCGCAGCGCTTGCCGAACCCCGTGCGGTTCACGCGGGCAATGGCCTGCAGCAGCTCCGCCTCGCGGATCGGGCGGTCGAGATACATCACGCCTTCAATCGGCGCATCGAAGCCGGTCAACAGCATCGACTTCACCGCCAGGAAAGCCAGCGGGTCAGTCTTTTCCGGCTTGGTATGGAACAGCGGTTTCTTGAAGCGCTTGATCCGCGTCTCGTTGGCCGCCGCATCGGTCCACTGCTTCCAGGCCGGATCGTCGTTGTTGCTACCGGAGATCACCGCCGCGAATTCAATGTTCTTCAGCGTGTCGCGATAGCGCCAGGCTTGCACAATGGCCTGCACCTTGGGCGGACGCTGACACAGCGTTTCGTCGTCCAGCGCCTTGTCTTCGGGTGGAAGCGCTTCGGCCTCGGCCAGCAATTCAGCGCGTGCGGCTTCAAACGCAGCCACGTAACGCACAGCGGCCAAGCGGCTGTAGGCCACCACCTGCGCCTTGTAGCCGTTGGGCAGAATGTTGGTCACGTAGTGGCGCAGCATGTCGCGCGCCTTGTCCGCGATCAGCAGCGGGGCGTCGAAGATCGGGCCCTTGGTGGCGTACTTCTGCTTGATCGCTTCCAGCTCTTCCGCGCTGCGCTCGCGGAACAAGTCCTCGAACAACTCATCCAGACTGGCCCCGTCTTTGACTGCACCCTGCGCCGTGCGCCCCTCGTACAGCACGGGCACGGTCGCACCGTCTTCCTCGGCCTCTTTGATCGTGTAACGGTCGATGAACTCGCCGAAGATTTCGTGGGTGCGCTTCTTGTCACCCATGATGATCGGCGTGCCGGTGAAGCCGATGCGCGCGCAGTTGGGCAGCCCCGCCAGCAGGTTGGCGTGCAAGTCGCCCGCCTGGGTGCGGTGCGCTTCATCCACAAGCACAAGGATGGTCTCGTCCTCGTTCAACACCTCGAAGGTCTTCGCCGCAGGCTTGGCTACGTAGACCGCCGCAGCAGGCTCCTTCACGCCCATCTGCCCGTCTTGCCAACCCTCCGGGATGTCGTCCTCGGTCAGGCCCGGCTCACCGGCGGCATCCGGGTCGCGGTACTTCTGGATCGTGGCGAATAGCAGGCCGGGGCCCTTGCGGCGCACCAGCTTTTGCACAGCTACGGTTGAGGTAGCCACCTCCACCACTTCACCCGTCAGCGTTGCCGTGGCGCTGAGCTGGTCTTGCAAGTCTTTGCGGTCGGTCACCACCACCACTTTGAAGCGGCGCAGGGCGACATTCGTGCGCAGTTTGCGCACGAGGAACACCATGGTCAGCGATTTGCCCGAACCCTGGGTGTGCCAGATCACGCCACCGCGCCGGTCGTACTCGCCATCCTGCAGACGTGTCTTGCCGCTCTGCAGGCGTTCGATCGCCTTGTTCACGGCGCGGAACTGCTGATAGCGACAAGCCACCTTGATGGTCTGCCCACCGGCCTGCATGAACAGGGTGAAGTGGCGCACGATGTCCAGCAGATTCGTCTTGGTCAGCATGCCCGCCACCAGGCGCTGCTGTTCGGAAAGATGCTCAACGCCAAGGCTGGCCGCGACGTCTGCCTCCCGCGCCGGGGCCACGGTCTTCCAGCTCGCGAAGTGCTCGAACAGGCCGCCGATGGTGCCCACGCGCGCCTCGTCGAAGCTGGAGGCAATCAAGAGCTGATTGGTGAAGAACAGCGGCTCGTTGCCCTCGTTGTCTTCCACCTCGTAGTTGGCGTGCCGCTGGTTGCTGTAGCGGCGCAACTGGTCGATGGCCTCGGCCAGTGGTTCCGGGACGGAGGGGCTCTTGCATTCCACCACCACCAACGGAATGCCGTTCACCAGCAACACCAGGTCCGGCACGATAAAGGCCTTGCCACAGTTGTAGCCGGGCGGGCAATCCACGCGGTACTGGTTGATGACGGTGAAGCTGTTGTTCTCGGGCGTGTCCCAGTCGATGAAGCGGATGGTCTGGCCGCGCCCCCCGTCCCATCCGGGCAGACCATTGACGGTGATGCCCTGCAACAGCAACTCGGTGGCCGCCTGGTTGGCCTCGATCAGCTTGGGCCGCGCAATGCGCGTGATAGCAGCCACTGCCTCAGACAGGCGCTCATCGTCCAGCCAGGGCACGAGCGTTCCATCAACTTCACGCAGGTTGATCTCGGCCAGCTTCTGGCGCAGCACGCCTTCCTGGATGACCTCCGCAAAGCTGCTGCGCCCGGTCACTGCCGGGTCGTCAATGCTGCCCGCGACATGGGTCCAACCCAGACCTTCCAGCTGCGTGACGAACGGCTTTTCTACGTCTTCAAGTTCCCATCCCATATTCCGGCCCTTTGTTTATTGCGCCAGCAGCGGCGTGACCCGGACGCGGCCGGTGAGAAGGTCGTCCATCAAGCCAGACTTTTCTTGTCTTCGCTTTTTAAGCGCTGATACTTCATCGGCCAGCTTCTTCTCTATTGCGAAGAGCCTTTGAGCGATCAAAGATTGCTCGTTGACCTGCGGCGCCTTAAAACAAAGCTTGACCAACTCGGCCCGTTGAATTCCGGTTGCTGTGCTGCCGGTTGAGCGCCTGATCATCGCCCGCTGGAATTCTGAATTCTGCATTTGCCAAAAAGCAAAGTCGTTTAACAAGATGCCTTCTTTGAATCGAAGAGCGATGACTCTTTGACTCAGTATGTATTTGGCGTCGTCGGGTATCTGCGCCACGTTACCAAGTGGAGCCTCCATCGTGAGCAATACGTCCCCTTTACGGACATCGCCACTCGTCATCCATTTCCGATACAGGCGATCTCCGCCAAAATATGCCTCGCGACTAATATCTATGCCTCCCGGCTGCACATTATTGGCAGAAAGCGCAAGAATGTCGCCGCCTCCCCAATCCATTCCCAGCTTCTTGGGAGTTCGCCCACGGAAGTCAATGATGAGCTCAATGACATCGCCGAAAACAGGCGTATCCCATTCCTTCGGAATCCACCCCAACGACGAGTCTTGATAAAGCTCTGGTGCCTGCTCGTAGCTAGGACGCAATTCGCCAGTGGCATCCACACCCCGCGTCAGCAGGTCATGCAGCAAGCCCTGCTTGACCTGCTTCAGCTTCTCGACAATGGCCTCGGTTTGGTGGATGGCGGTGTCGAGGGTGTCGAGGACATGGGCGATCTTGGCTTGCTCTTTGCCATCAGGGCAAAAAACAACCTGACTCCCAAGGTGTCCCCAAGATGTTCGGGGCATCTTGGTGCCTATCGAAGTTTTCTCTGCCGCAGCACCGACTGCTTCGGTTTGAAATACCCGAACCGCAAACCCAGGAACAATCCCATCATTTGCTCGCAATACCAAAATGTCGGTAGAGCAATACCCATCGAATGGGGCAGCAATACACTTGCGAAGGTTCGGGCGAAGCTTTCCGAAAAGAACGTCATCTTTGGAAAAGATGGAGTTCGTACTTATGGATGAGTCAGCCTTTCCCCATCCCAACAGGTAAGCACCCTTGGACGGAATATGCTCCAGACCCACATAGGGCTTAGATTGATCCTTCTTGCTTGTAATCTTCGCATCGACTTGAGTGACAAGATCTGCGAGGGGGCGATGGAGCTCAGACATATTTCAGCCCCTTCAAAAACGCCTGCAACTGTTTAGCCGCCTGATCGCGGTCGTGCTCGATTTCGGTGAGCGTGACCTTGTACTTGTCCCACCAGTTCTCAAACGCCGCCACGATTTGCTGGCGTTGGTTGGTGATGTAGCGCTCGACGATGCGCTTCATGTCGTCGTGCAAGATGGTGAGCAACAGGCTGCGCGCCGATTGTTCGTCGAGTTGGCTTACCGCCTTGTCCAGCTCTTGGGTCAGGCTGTCATTTCTGGCCTTGATCAGTTTCTTCAGCGCGGTCAGTTCCTTCTTCCAGGCTTTGAGCTGCGCCTCATCCACGGCGTTGTCTTCGTCCGCTTCTTCCGCTTCGGCAGCCTCATCGCCATCGTCACCTTTTTCCGGGTTGGCTGCCTTGATCTGCGCTTCCAGCTCCAGCTTTTTGGACTCCAGTTCTTCCAGTTCGGCCACAAAGCTGCCCATGAGGAACTTGACCAGCTTGTGTTCCAGCGGGCTTTCTTTCTTGGCCTTGTCTTCCAGCGCGGTGACGATGCTGGTGCGCCAAGCGTCGACCACGCCGTGCGAACCGCGCGCCATCAGGGTGAGGAAGTCGTACTTGGTCTGGTTCCAGAACCCGGCCACGATGCCACGAACCTGGAAGGGATCGAGCAGGCCGATCTGCTCCAGCGAGGTGCTGAAGCTGGCCAGCAACTCGTTGCGCAACGCGACGAAACTTTGTGCTCCCGCCAGATCGGTGATGCGCTGGCTATGGGCCGTCCACCAGGCCTCGAAGGCGGCACGGATGGCGGCTTCCTTGGCCTGTAGCCCGGCGTTGGACTCGATGGCCGGTTTGAGCTCGGTCTTCGCGCTGAACGTGGGATTGAAGTCGTAATAGGTGGCGTCCCGCTCGACGAAGAAGTCCGCCGGGTTCAGGCCATGAGCATTGAACAGGTCTTTTTTGCTTGGGTGCGCCACCTCGGCCTTCGGAATGCCACCCAGCAGATGGGCGCGCACGTCGTGCGGCTCGGGCAGCGGGGCGTTGTCGGCATAACGCCGGATGTTGAGGTTGTAGCCATTGGCCTTGAGCGTGGCGTTGTCCACGATGGCAGAAAAGCCCGGCTCCTCCTTGAAGGCCTCGAAGGTAGTGACGATCTTTTCGATGTGCTCCGGCATCAGGAAGTTTTGCGCCCGGCCCTCGAAGTATTCGCGGTCGGCATTGATGAACAGCACTTTGCCTTGACGATCCTTCGGCTTGCCGCTGACTCGCTCTGCACCGTTCTGCACCCGTTGGCGCAGCACCAGGATGCACGCGGGGATGCCCGTGCCGTAGAACAGGTTGGGGGCGACGCCGATGACGGCTTCCAACAGATCGTTTTCGATCATGCCCGCGCGGATGGTCTTTTCTTCGCCACCCCGGAACAGCACGCCGTGGGGCATGACGGTTGCTATCTGCCCGCCATTGGCCAACACCGCCACCATGTGCTGCAGGAACATCAAGTCCGCCTTCTTGGCACCGAGTGGCACTTCGCCGTAGCTGAAGCGCTCGGAACGGAACTCGGGTGCCCAGGTGGACTGACCGCTCTGGTCTTTGTCGGCGGTGCCCCAGGGGATGGAAAACGGTGGATTGGTGAGGATGCGGTCAAAGCGGCGCAACTCGCCGCCCTTGACGTGCTGCGGCTTGGCCAGCGTGTCTTCGTTGTGCAAGTCGGCAGTACTGATGCCATGCAGCAGCATGTTCATCTTGGCGATGGACCACACAGTGCCGTTGGCCTCTTGCCCGTACAGGTTGGCCTTGCGGCCTTCCTGACCTTGCTCGTCGATGTATTCCTTTGCCGCGATCAGCATGCCGCCGGAGCCACAGCAGGGATCGTAGATGTGATGGTGCAACTCGGGCTTGATCAGGCGCACCATCATGCTCACGACCGTGCGCGGCGTGTAGAACTCGCCACCTTTCTTGCCGGCGGAGTCCGCAAAGTCACCAATCAGGAATTCGTAGGCAGCCCCCAGCAAATCGGGGAACTCGAAATCTTCATTACGCAGGCGGTGCAGACTGAAGTGGGTAATCAACTGTCGCAGTTTGATATCGGGGATCTTGCTCTGTCCGACCTTGCGGGTGAAGTTGATGTGTTCGAGCACGTCGTAGAGGCTGGTGTTGCCGGTTTCCAGTCCGGCCAGCGCCTTGTTCAGAAAATCACCGACGTTTTGGTGTGCATCGTTCAGCAGGTATTCGTACCGTGACTGCGGCGGCACCCAAAATGAGCCTTCTTCCATGTACCAGTCTTTTTGATCGGCACTCTCGATGGCCTCGGCCTCGGCCAAACCTGCCGCCATTTCCTCCTGGATGATCTTTTCGCGGTGCTGGTCGAACACGTCGGAGCAGCGCTTGAGGAAGAGCATCCCGAAGATGTATTCCTTGAACTCGGAGGCATCCATCTTGCCGCGCAGGATGTCGGCGGCTTTGAAGAGGTGGCGTTCTAGCTGTGGCAGGGTTAAGGGCATCGAGTCATTCCTAAGCTGATTCGGTCATTCGATTTGTATTGGTATTTGTTGTCATCGCTCACTCGAACAGGCTCGATTGCTTGACGACGTAACCTACTGGATTTTTCCGTTTTTCGATCACGCCTTCGTCGACCAGACGCTGCAACCACGCCTTGGCCTGCGCGCTGGAAACGTCCAGCGCGGCCGCCACTTCGGCGTCTTTCATCGGCGTTTTCAATAGCTGCTTAATCGTGGCGCGCACCGCAGCGAAGAGCACTTCGGCTGGGCTCGATTCCAGCTGCGCATATTCCTTGACATCGTCTGTCGACGCCAAAGCCTCTGGTGTGACTGATGGCGGCTCTTCCAATACTGGTGCGGGTGGCTGCGCATCGGACACAACGTCGACCGACGCCGATGGCTCGCTCTCGGCCTGGGGCGCTGACGCGGCATCGGGTGGCACGGGCGCCGTTGGCTTGGCGTCAGCCGACGTTGGCTCTTCGTTTGAAAACAGCGCAAAACCAACCTGTGGGGATGCCGTCGGCGTTGGCATCGCCACGTTGAACACGTTCTCGAACGAATCCACGTCTTGCGGGTTCGGCCAAGGAAGTGCGCCTTTCTTTCGTAATCCATCCAATCCGGCGCAAGACTCGCCCGTCGATCGAATAAAGACAGGGACGAACTTGAGTTTGTCGAGCTGCTCGACAGCACCCGTCCAGGTGCCACCTTTGTTGAGGTCGGAGCTGACCACCAGCGAGGTGTCTGCCAATGCATAAATCAGCTTATTCCGCTGCATGGCGTTGCCCACATTGAAGCCAGCACTCGGGTCGTAGGGCGAAAGCAGCACCAGTTGCCCATCGATCAGCAGATTGCGGTGCTCGCGGTTCATTGCGGTCTTTTCCAGGCTATCCGCTAGAACGCCACAGACCTTGCCTCCAGCCTCCAAGGCGCCACGCATGGCCGCCTGATCGATGCCCTTGGCACCACCGGAGACAAGTGTTCTACCTGCCCGAGCAGCGAGCCGGCCAACTGCCATGGTGTAGTCGATGAGGGCATCGTCCACATGCCGCGATCCGACCACGGCAAGCCCGCCGGTTTCAAGCAAAGCCATGTCGCCACAGCCATAGAGCACTGCGGGGGCGTCTTCGCGCAAGCGGGCCTTCAGACGGCGGGGATACTCTGCGTCGGCTCGGCTGACGACCCAGATGGCGCGTGCCTGCCAGCGCTCGATCACTTGGCTCAGTAGGAATCCGCGCCCCAGTAATTTCTGCAGGCGGCCCTCGTCAATCACTGGTTGGCACGCACGCAGGATCTCAGCTGCATCCGGCGAGAGGAGATCCGCAGGCTGACGCTGGATCTCGCGCAAATGACGCGCGAGGCGTTTGTATTCACCAGGCGAGAGCAGATCCGATGACACAGTGCCTCGTCCGGCAATGAGCGGCGCAGTCAGCAGCAGGATCGCCTGGGTGTTGGGTGAGAGGACTGGCGTCATTCGTCGTGCCCCGTCTGTGAAAGGGCCATCGGCCAAACTGCGCCACTACCGCTTTTGCGCAGCAGCCATGCAGACACCGTCAGCGTCCAGCGCGAGTCGACCATATCATCAACCAGGAGGACCGGTCCGGGAGGAATGGGCTGGCCGTTGAGTGCGAGCGAACCATCAATGTTGCGCGCCTGTTGTGTACTATTTGCCATCGTTTTCTGTTCGGGCCTTGCGTCAGTTTTTGCGATGACCATATGAAACGGCAGACCCAGCGCAGCAGCCAAGCGTTGCGCGAAATTCGGCACCAATTCGGGATGCCGAAGCGAAGGAACGCAGGTCACCCAGGCCGGGCTCGGCTGCGGATTCCACTCATGAATCATCTTTACGCACGCAGCAACGAGGTCATCGGAGAAGTGGCCGTCGTGGTATTTGCCCTGCCGAACCAAGCCACCCCAACCGGCATCGCCCCAGACGCAGAGGGCCTTGCCGGATTCGGCCTGATGGGCAGGGGCGATGAATCCCTTGACGTCGTACTGGGGCATTTCACCATCGGGCCATTTTTTCCGGGGCTCGATGGGCAAGCTCGTTCGACGAAGAAATTCGACGGCGGCTGTCACCAGCGCGGTATCCACGGTTGCAGGTAATGGCGGTAAGGCGGGTTCTGCGACAACACTTGGATCGCCGTCGAGCGCGCCAATCAAAAAGCTCATGTGCTGACCAAACGGCAGGCTGACGTAGTCTCGCATCTGCTGGTGCTCGTCTCGCCGTAGCGCGGTGAGGCGTTCCGCTCGATCCCAGAAGACTTCACTCAGCGTTGCCGCCGTGAGCTGCCACTTGCTGCCTTGCTTGGCGATGGGTGCCGGCGCTTCGAGGGAAAGCAGTGCAATCGTCTTGTCGACGCGTCCTTTGCTCAGATTGACTCGATTGAGCAGCTCGGGGACAGACAGCCCGTTGGGCTCGTCTTCAAGTGCTCCCAGGACGTCGGCAACTTCTTGTCGGGTCGGGAAGGCACTCCGGATAAACCAGTCAGTGATGTCAGACTCTTCCTGACCACTGAGGAGTACTCCATACGCGGAGTCCAGTGCGCGTCCCGCGCGACCAACCTGCTGGTAGTAGGCGACGACCGATCCCGGCATTTGGTAGTGGATGACAAACGCCAGATCCGGTTTGTCGTAACCCATGCCTAGCGCTGTTGTGGCAACCAGCGCTTTAACTTGGTTGTTCAGCAGCGCCTGTTCAAGCTGTTCTCGGCGATCACCGGTTTCACCTGTGTAGGCTTCCACGTTGAAGCCTTGGGTCTTCAGCCATTGCGCCACTTGATTGGCATCACGAACCGTCAGCGTGTAGATGATGCCGTGGCCCTGCAGCGTGGCCAGTTGCTCTGCCAGCCAGGCAAGGCGCTCGGCCTGGCTAGGTAAGCGGATCGTCTGCAGAGAAAGCGAGGTCCGATTCAAGTCGCCACGCGAGACGTCCAGCTTTGGACCGAGTACGGCAGCAAGGTCCTCCATCACGCGGTTATTCGCTGTTGCCGTGGTGGCGAGCAAGCGCAGGTTTGGCGGCAGCGTTTTGACGATCCGCTCCAACAGGCGATAGTGAGGGCGGAAGTCGTGGCCCCAGTCGGAAATGCAGTGCGCTTCGTCGATGACCAGCATCGAGATCTGTGCCGCGATGCCGGCCAGGACCTGCGTGCGGAAGCGCTCGTTCGCCAGGCGCTCCGGCGAGATCAAGAGAATGTCGATCTCCCCCTTGGCCAGTTTGCCCTCGACTGCCGTCCAGTCGTCCATATTGTCGGAGTTGATGGTGGCTGCGCGAACCCCCATCCGCTCTGCCGCTGCGATCTGGTTTCGCATCAGCGCCAGCAGCGGCGAGATCAACAACGCAGGGCCGGCTCCGGCTTCCCGCAGCAACTTGGTCGCGATGAAGTAGACAAAGCTCTTACCCCACCCGGTCTTCTGCACGACCAGCAAGCGGCCTTTGCCTTCGACGATGTGACGAATGGCATCTTCTTGGCCGTCGCGGAAAGTGGCATCGGCGCGTCCGGAGCCGATCCGGAGTAGCTCCAGCGCGCGTTTTGGGTCGTAGGTCACGTTATTGCTCTCCCTTGTTCTGGTCGGGCGAGCGGTAGCCCGGCGCCAACACAGCGTTCTTGACGCCGTACAGCGCCAGGTGATCTTTCAGCCAGAGCCTGAATTCGTAACCACGCAGACTGTGGTCCGGAGAGCAGTCCACACTCCACTGCCGCAAGATGTATCCGGCGGTGGCAGCACGCAGCTTCATCCGCAGTGACCCGCGAACCATGCCGTAGTCCATCTCCGTGATTTCGGGGCGGGGCTGGTCCGGGTGCGGCACCATCTCCAGCTCCACGATCCGGGTCCATTGGATGTCTTGATCACTGCGCTCATGGGGCTGCACCTCTGCATCCCTCAAAAGGACCGGGCGATTTATCCGGGTTATGACGAAATCCCGGAACTCTTGGGACTTCCGGTCGAAGGCCCGGACGTGCCAACGAAGGCCGTTGTCGATCAGCGAGAATGGGACGATCTCCCGCTCGGTGCGGCCACTGGAGATGGAGTGGTACTCGATACCGAGCGGACACCCCTGGTGAATCGCACGGGTCACGCTCGCCAGCACATCCAGATCCGGATGCGTGAGCCGTGACGGGCTCTCGCTGGCCACCCACGCCTTGAGCCGCATCGGCTCACCATCGCCAAAGCCCTGGGTCAGCCACGACAACACCCGCTCCGGTGGGAAGTCGAAGACGGGCCGGAAGTCCGGCCCCAGGACGTAGGACTTGCCCTTGGAGTCGTAATCGATGTTGCCCGGGGTCAACTGTTTGTACAGCGCCAGATCCCTGGATGCGGCGGCGGACTGGATGCCAAACCGCGTGACCAAGTCCTGGCGGCGTATCTCTCCGATGAAGCGCACGCGCAACTCCACAAACGCGAGCCGATCGCGTTGTGGCTGGGTTAGATCTGCAAGCTGTTCGTTCGACATCCTGGCTGGCTCGTTCGGGTTAGCGAATGCTTGTGCTGGTTATTACGAAAAGTATATGGTCTTCCACAGAAGCTGTCTATTGCTCTATTTTGATTTGTGTGTACATCGCATTGTGATAACCACAAGCGGCGCAGCGATAAAAGGATCCTTTTTGTCGTCGGGCCGCCCCAAGGCAAAAAGCGCCCCCTCGGGGGGCAGCAAGCCGAAGGCGCAGCGTGGGGGCCCTCTACGACCCTCCCGGCCCGCCTGACGTCCTGCGCCTGGCGGAGGTCCCGGACCCTGTCTGCGCGCCCGATGGCGTGTTGATCCGCATCGAGGCGATCGCCATCGCGGTGGGCTCGGCTGTCACGGATCGTCATGTCGGACAGAAGGTCACGAGCTTCGACATGGGCGGCTCCCACGCCGAATTGCGTGCCGTTGCCGCCAGCCGGACCTGGCCTATCCCGGGCGGGCTGGACATGGCGGCGGGCATATTCAAAGCCGAATAAGTTCGTTTGGTTTAGGTGTGAATGGTCTTAGCATGCCGCTTTTGCTGAGCCCCAGCCTGACGATCCGGCCCTGCCATCCTGTGGTGGCCTTGCGTCCGGCGGCCTTTCCCGTCCATGCCTTCGACGCCCTCCCACGCACCTTTTTCCTCCTCTTTCCTACCCCCCGGCCTGAGACCTGACCTGGGCGAGCATGCGGCCAAGGTCGAAGCCTTGGCCGTCGCGCTTGCGTCGACTGCCGCGCAACGCGACAGGGAAGGCGGCAGCCCGCAGGCCGAACGTCAGCGGCTGCGGGACAGCGGCTTGCTGACGCTGGCCGTGCCTCGTGAGCATGGCGGCGCCGGCGAACGCTGGCCGGTACTGCTGCGCATCGTGCGGCGCCTGGCACAGGCCGACAGTTCCCTGGCGCATCTGCTGGCATTCCAGCACCTGCAGGTGGCCAGCGTCATCCTTTTCGGCTCCGCTGCACAGCAGGACACCTATCTGCGCGCGACCGTGTCGCAACGCTGGTTCTGGGGCAATGCCGTGAATGCCCGAGACACGCGCCTGGAAGTCACGCGCACCGCCGATGGCTATCGCCTGGACGGCATCAAGGGCTTCTGTTCCGGCGCGCTCGGATCGGACGTGCTCAATGTATCGGTGGCCCTGGGGCCGGCGCCGACCGACAGGTTGTTCCTGGTGGTGCCGACCTCGCGCGCCGGTATCGTCGTCAACGATGATTGGGACAACATGGGCCAGCGGCAGACCGACAGCGGCACGGTGGTTTTCAACGGCGTGCAGGTCGGCCTGGACGAGGCGCTGGGCCCGCCGGGTGCGGCCTCCAGCGCGCGGGCGACGCTGCGCAACGTCATCGGGCAACTGGTCTTGACGGAGCTCTATCTCGGCAACGCGCTGGGCGCACTGGACGAGGCGGTCGGCAGGGTGCGTACGCAGGTGCAACCGTGGGCTGCCTCCGGCGTGGCACACGCTTCAGACGACGGCTTGCTGCAATTGCGGGCCGGCGATCTCTGGTTGCAGTTGGCTGGTGCGACGGCGCTGGCGGACCAGGCGCTGGACGCTTTCCAGGCGGCCTGGGACAGCGGGGCGGCGTTCGATTTCGACGCGCGTGGCGAACTGGGCATGCTGGTGGCGGCCGCCCGTGTGCAGGCGGGCCGCACGGCCTTGCGCGTCACCGAACAGATCTTCGATCTGGTGGGTGCGCGCGCGACGACCCGCCAACTGGGGTTGGATCGCTATTGGCGCAACGTGCGCGTCCACACCTTGCACGATCCCCTCGACCATCGCCAGCAGGCCATCGGCCGCTGGCTGCTGACCGGCCTGCCGGCGGATCCCTACGGCTACGGCTGAGCCGGCGGCCCTCTTCACACGTCCGCGCCGCCGAGGAGAAAAGGCGGTTCCGCGGGCGGTCATTCACGGAGCACACAATGAGTACCTTGCATCTCTTGAATCGCCGTCAGTTGCTGCTTGGCGCTGCCGGATTGGCCGTGGCCGGCCTGCCCTGGGGGCGCGCCGCCGCGGCCGAGCGCATCGTGGTGGCGGAAAGCCAGGGCTTCAGCTGGGCCATTCCCTATCTGGTTTCCAGCAAGAATTTCTGGCGCAATCATGGCGTGGAGGCCAGCACGCTGCCCTTCACGTCGGGGCGCCTGGCGTTCGATGCCGCCATCTCCGGCAAGGCGCAATTCGCGACCGCCACCGACAGTGTCATCGGCCTGGCCGGCGCGAATGGCATCGAGGGCGTGATCGTTGCCGAGTTCACCCGCCTGTCCAGCGGCATGGTGGTGGCCGCCCGCACGGACCGGGGCATCGACACGCCAGACCAATTGAAGGGCAAGCGCATCGCGGTGCCGCTGGGCACCAGCGGCCATTTCTTCCTGGGTCGCTACCTGAGCCTGTGGGGCCTGACGCTGAAGGATGTCACGCTCGTCAACCTGCGCGGACCCGATGCGGTGACCGCCATTGGCCAGGGCGGCATCGATGCGTTCGCCTGGGGCTGGGATTCGGGCCAGAAGGCGGTGGCAGATTCCGCTGGCAAGGTTCGCATCTTGCCGGATACCGGGCTGGAGAAAGTGTTCCTCAGCCACTATGTGCTGACCGCGCCGGCCGACTTCGTTCAGCGCCAGCCCAAGGTCGTGGAGGCCGCGGTGCGCGCGCTGCTGGACGCCGAGGCCTTCTATCGCCAGAACGAGTCCGAGGCCATCGAGCTGGTCGCGCAGCGCACCAAGAACAGCGTGGAGACGACCCGCGATGGCCTTGCCAACGTGCAGATCGGTGTGCGCCTGGACGAACGGCTGCTCGACGATCTCGTGCTCAATGGCGAATGGGCGATCGAGGCTGGCCTGGCCAAGCGGCCTGCGCAAGACCTGCGCGCGCTCTATCGCAAGCTGATCTACACCGACGCCCTGCGCGCGGCCGATCCCTCCCGGGTCACGCTGTCGTGACGCAGCTCGCCATGGCGCCGGCTGTCTCGTTGAGCGGGGTCTCGCAGCTCTATGCCAGCGCGGGCGGGCAACTCAACTGGGCGGTGTCGGACGTCGACCTGGACATCGGGCAGGGCGAATTCGTGTGCGCCATCGGCCCGAGCGGCTGTGGCAAGACCACGCTGTTGAACATGATCGCGGGGTTCCTGCGTCCGACGCTGGGCTCGGTGCGTGCGCTGGGAAACGATGTCGTGGGACCGGCGCCCGACCGCGGCGTCGTGTTCCAGGAGTATGCGCTCTTTCCGTGGCTGACCGCCCGCCGCAACGTGGAGTTCGGGCTGAAGCAGCAGGGAATGCCTCCCGCGCAACGGCGCACGCGTGCCGGCGAACTGTTGGCCTTGACCGGCCTGTCGCACGCAGCCGATCGCTATCCCTTCGAATTGTCGGGCGGCATGCGGCAGCGGGTGGCCGTTGCCCGGGCGCTGGCCACCCAGCCGCGCGTGTTGCTGATGGACGAGCCCTTTGCCGCCATCGATGCGTTGACGCGCGCGACGCTGCAGCATGAGCTGCTGCGCATCTGGCAGGAACTGGGCCTCTCCGTGTTTTTCATCACCCACAATATCGAGGAAGCCGTGTTCCTTGCCCAGCGCGTGGTCGTCATGAGTCCTCATCCTGGCCGCATCGAGCGCATCGTCGATGTGCCGCTGCCTTATCCGCGTGATCGCGGGGACCCCGCCTTCGGCGCGATCTATGCCCAGATCAATGCCATCTTCACGAACGCAGGCCAGGAGGCAGGCGCATGAGCACCGCACCGTTGCATGACAGCGCGCGCGTCCTGTCCGGCCAGGGCGAGACCCGGTCCGATGCGCGCGCGCAGGTCGAACAGGCGTTCCGGCGTGCGCAGTCGGCGGGGCGTCGCAATGCATTCCGGCATCGCATTCTCTTCGGCGTCCTGGGGGTCCTGTTCTTCCTTGCCGTCTGGGAAATCGCGCCACGCGTGGTGCCTGGGATCAACGTGAAGATGTTCCCGCCCCCGTCCGACATTGCCAGCGTCTTCGCCGAGATGACCTGGCAGACGGGTGAGATATGGGGGCATGTCTGGGCCAGCCTGACGCGCGCCTGGTGGGGGTTCCTGTTGGGATCGGTGCTGGGTGTGGCGGCAGGCGTGGCCACTGGCCGCAGTGCTTTGCTGCGGCAGTTCAGCGACCCCGTGCTGCATGGTCTGCGCGCCATTCCTGCCATCGCCATCGTGCCGCTGGCCATCGTATGGTTCGGCCTGGGCGACGTATCCAAAGTCATGTTGATCGCCTGGGGAGCGTTCTTCCCCGTGTGGGTCAATACCTTCATCGGCGTGCGCGATATCCCTGCCGTCTACCTGCGCTCGGCGGCCACGCTGGGCGCCCGTCCGCTGGCAGCCGTGCTGCAGGTGGCCTTGCCGGCGGCGCTGCCTTTCGTGTTTGCGGGATTGCGGCAGGCCACGGCCGTTGCTTTCGTGGTGTTGGTCGCGGCGGAGCTGGTCGGCGCGGAGCAGGGCCTGGGTTTCATCATCTCCTTCGCACACCTGGTCTTCCGTGTGGACATCATGTTCGTCGGCCTGATCTACCTGGGCGCCATCGGTTTTCTGGCTGACCAGTTGTTCGCATGGCTGCTTCACCGGCTATTCCCGTGGTACGGCGCGGAGGCCCGGCGATGAGCGCGGCTCGGGCGGACCTGATCCTGACTGGCGGCAAGGTCCTCACCATGGCGCCGGGCGCGGTGCCGGCGCAGGCGCTGGCGGTGTCTGGCGACCGTATCCTCGCCGTGGGCCGCGACGCCGACATCCATGCGCTGGCGGCTGGCGATGCACGGCGCATCGATCTGCAAGGTCGAACCGTGATACCCGGTGTGATCGACGCGCATGCGCACATGGAGCGCGAGGGCCTGAAGACCCTGCGTCCTTCCCTGGCGCATGCGCGATGCCTGGCAGATATCCTGGAAGTCGTGCGGCGCGAGGCGGCGAGGCTGCCGCGTGGCCAGTGGATCATCACCATGCCGCTGGGACAGCCGCCGTTCTATTTCGATGGCCTGGCCACGCTGGCGGAAAAGCGGATGCCCACGCGCCACGAGCTGGATGCCGTGGCCCCGGATCACCCCGTCTACATTCCCGGCCTGTTCGGCAACTGGGGCGTACCGCCAGGCTACAGCGCCCTCAACAGTCTGGCCTTGTCCCTGAACCACGTGGGGCCGGACAGTTGTCCCGATTGCGCCGGGCTGGAGATCGAGCGTGATGCACGGGGCGAGCCCACGGGCGTGATCGTCGAGACCAACAAGCGGCCGGTCATCGAGTTTTCCTTGTTGACCCAGGTGCCGCCTTTCGGCTTTTCCGACCGGCTGGAGGGGCTGCGAAGGTCATTGGGGTACTACCATGCGTACGGCACCACCAGTGTTTACGAGGGGCACGGCTCGGCGCCCGAGACCATTGCCGTCTACCGGCAGCTGTGGGAGCAGGGGGAATTGACCATGCGCACGCGCCTGTGCGTCAGCCCGAGCTGGGAAGATGTCGATGAGGCTCGGCGCGCGTTGCGGGATTGGCTGGCCCATGCGCGCGGACGTGGCACGGGAGACCCCTGGTTCTCCGTGGCAGGGGTGTTCATCGGGTTGGGCGGGCAGGCAGCAACCGCAAGCGCCGTACGCCGTGCCCTGCCCAACACGGGATGGGCGGGTTTCGTCGAATGGGCGAACGACATCGAGGCATTCCGTGATTACGCCTGGCTGGCGGCCGAATACGACATGCGCGTGCACAGTGTGGTGGTGGACCGCCTGCCCGAGGTGTTGGAGGTATTCGAAGCCATCGATGCCCGTTTCCCCTTGCAGGCCCGCCGCTGGGTCGTCGAACACGTGGGGCGCCTGTCCGCCGGCGACATCGTCCGCATCAAGCGCCTGGGGTTGCGAGTCACCACCATTCCCTTCTACATGCTCTGGAAGAACGGCGCGGCGAGGCTGGCCGAACCGGAGCGGGGGAATGGTTTTCTGCCACAGCGCGCCTTGCGCGAGGCTGGCGTCGCGGTCGCCGCCGGCAGCGACAACATTCCCGTCAGCGCATTTGCCGCAGTCTGGTCCTCGGTGACACGGCGCGAACGGACTACCGGACGCGTCATCGGCGAGGAGCAGGCGCTCGATCGCCTGGGCGCGCTCGAACTCATCACCCGCAACGGGGCTTTTCTGAGTTACGAGGAGGATCGCAAGGGGACGTTGGAAGCGGGGAAATGGGCTGACCTTGCCATCCTGTCCGACGATCCCCTGACCGTGCCCGAGGATGGCCTGCTGACGCTGCATGCCGAGCATACCTACGTCGCCGGCCAGGAGGTGCATCGCAAGCCCGAGGGTTGGGTGCCACCCTTGCGCCTGCCGGCGCCGGTCGAGCAGGGGGCGGCCGGGGCGTAGGCAGCATGGGAGACAGGGGAGGGCCTTCGGGTTTGTTCTGTGTACGGCCGGCACCGCGCGCTTTTGCTTTCGGTTAACCTTTCGTCTATGAATAAACCTGCCTACCCCCACCCCATCATTGCCCGCGAAGGCTGGCCGTTCGTCGCCGGATCGCTCGCGCTGGCCGTGCTGGCGTCGTTCTGGACGGCCTGGGCCGCGATCCCGCTGTGGATCATCGCGATCTTCGTCCTCCAGTTCTTCCGCGATCCGCCCCGGCTCGCACCGGACTCCACCACCGCGGTGCTGTCGCCCGCCGATGGCCGCATCGTCGCCGTCGAGCACGTGCGCGACCCCTATGCCGATCGCGACGCGCTGAAGATCAGCGTGTTCATGAATGTCTTCAACGTGCACTCGAACCGCGCCCCGGTCGACGGCACTGTGACGCATGTGCAATATTTCCCGGGCCGTTTCTTCAACGCCGCGCTGGACAAGGCGTCGCTGGAGAACGAGCGCAATGCCATGGTCATCCACACGCCTGACGGCCACGTGGTCACGGCCACGCAGGTGGCTGGCCTGGTCGCCAAGCGCATTCTTTGCTACGTGCAGCCGGGCGACGTGCTGGCCCGCGGCCAGCGCTATGGCTTCATCCGTTTCGGTTCGCGCGTCGACGTCTACCTGCCGCCCGCCTCGCGTCCGCGCGTGGCCCTGGGCGACAAGGTCAGCGCCACCAGCACGGTGCTGGCCGACCTCGCGCCGGCCGCCGCTGCCACCGCGCCCGTGCAGCAAGGCTGATCCGGCGATGGGTGATCTGCGTTTGCGTGAAGAGAAGCTGCGCCGCGGCATCTACCTGCTGCCCAACGCCTTCACGACGGCGGCCCTCTTCGCGGGTTTCTACGCCATCGTGCAGGCCATGAACGACCGGTTCGAGGCGGCCGCCATCGCCATCTTCGCGGCGATGGTGCTGGACGGCATGGACGGCCGGGTGGCGCGCCTGACCAACACCCAGTCGGCCTTCGGCGAGCAATACGACTCGCTGTCCGACATGACGTCGTTCGGCGTGGCGCCGGCGCTGGTGATCTATGAATGGTCGCTGCACGGCCTGGGCCGCTGGGGCTGGCTGGCGGCGTTCGTCTACGTGGCGGGGGCGGCCTTGCGGCTGGCCCGCTTCAACACCAACATCGCGGTGGTGGACAAGCGGTATTTCCAGGGCCTGCCCAGTCCCGCGGCGGCCGCGATGGTGGCCGGCTTCGTCTGGCTGGCCGTCGACAACAAATTCCCGATGCAGGATGGCCTGCTGACCTGGACGGCGTTCGCGCTCACGCTCTATGCCGGCGTTTCCATGGTGAGCAACGCGCCGTTCTTCAGCGGCAAGTCGTTCGCGCTGGGCCGCAGCGTGCCGTTCTGGGGCATCCTGCTGGTGGTGGCGGTGTTCGTCTTCGTCTCCAGCGATCCTCCCCTCGTGCTCTTCGGCCTGTTCGTCATCTATGGCCTCTCGGGCTGGGTGCAGTGGCTGTGGCGCTGGAATCGCGTGCGCCGCCTGCAGCAGGAACGCCGCATCGACGCCTGATAAGACAGGCATAGCATCTCAGGACAACGAAAAACCCGGCACCGGCCGGGTTTTTCGTTGTGTGCCACGACTGCGCGAGGATATCAGTCCCAATTGTGGCCGCGATCCTCGTACATCGGATCGGGGCCGGGGTGGCGGCGATTGAGCAGCGTGCCGTCGGCGCCCATGTACAGGTACATCAGCGAGTTCCAGACACCGCTCTCGCGATAGCGATAGGCCCAGGTGACTTGCCGCACCGATTGCATGCCGACCTCGCGGACCTCGGCGGGCGGGCCGAATTCGCAGCGAACGCGTTCGGCGCTCCATTCGCCCGTGTCCAGCCGGCGGAAGGCTTCGTCCGTCAGGATGGGCTCGATGGGGCCGACCCGGCCGTCGGCCGTCGTGTTCGTGCCCCAGGCGTATTGGCCCAGGGGCTGTTGCGACCAGACCAAGCGTTGCCCGCCGCCGGGCAGCGGGCAGCTGGAAGTGGGGGCGCCGTATTTCTGCGTGACGGCATCGACAGGGGTGCCGGGCGCGACCGTGTCGATGTTGGCGCAGCCCGCCAACGCGCCAAGCGCGAGGGCGGCTGCGGCCAAGCGTGGGAGGGAAGAGCGTGAGCGTGCCATGGTGGTCTCCTTGGCCTTGCGTAAGCGGCAGCGCCGTTGCGCGCCGTGAGCTTGAAGTATGAGGCCCGGTCGTCAGTCGCTGCTGCCGGTGGCGTTGCCTTCCCCGCTGTTCACGCCGCGTGGATCCTGGATGAAGCTCGAGCGACGCAGGACGTCGCCCTCGGGTCCCATGTACAGGTTCATCAGGGAGTCCCAGGCATTGGCGTGGCGGAAGCGATAGCTCCACACGATCTGGCGCGTGTTGCCGCGGCCGATCTCCTTGATCTCGGCGGGCGGGCCGAACTCGCAGCGGATCTTCTCGGCGGGCCAGTAGCCGCCCTGCAACTGGGCAAAGCCGGCGTCGCTGAGCATCTGTTGCAGCGGGCCTTCCTTGCCTTCCGCATCCTTGATGCTGGCCCAGGCGAACTGGCCGTCAGGCTGGCGCGACCAGACGCGGCGTTCGCCGCCGTCGGGCAGGGGGCAGGTGACGGTGGGGTTGCCGAAGCGTTCCTGCAGCTCGGCGGCCGTGGCGTCGGCGGAGACGTGGTCGGTGGTCGAGCAGGCTGCCAGCAGCAGCGCCGAGGCGGCGAGGCCTGCGCGGCGGAAGGCGGTGAAAGTCGGGGTTTTCATCTGGGTGGAATCTCCTGCGCCCCGGGGCGGCGTCGCGGTGCTGCCACGGCCTGTCGGGGTGCCTGGGAATCATTCTAGCGAATCAGCTATAATTTTCAGCTTGACCGGGCTCGGGAACGTTCCAGAGCCCGTTCATGCATTGTGTGTTTAGTGTTCAGTTTTTTCAAAAAGCAGTTTGGTTGATCAGTTTGGGCAGTCTTCCTGCCCCTTTTGTTCCAAGCATTTCATTCCACTCACGACCGGGCGCCTCGGCCCTGTCGCACGTTATCAGAGGTTTATCATGGCTGTTGCCGATATCAAGAAATCCGACATCGTTACCCAGTTCCAACGCGCTCAGGGCGACACGGGTTCCCCCGAAGTGCAAGTTGCGCTGCTGACGGCTCGCATCAACGAGCTGACCGGCCACTTCAAGACGCACATGAAGGATCACCACTCGCGCCGCGGTCTGCTGCGCATGGTGAGCCGCCGTCGCAAGCTCCTCGACTACCTGAAGGGCCGCAACCCCGACGCTTACCGCTCGCTGATCGAAAAGCTCGGTCTGCGCAAGTGATCGGTTCCTGCGGAGCCGGTACCCCAGGGGCGGGTACCCCATGATGTCAGCCGTGGCCGATGCAGCTTGTGTTGCATCGGCCACGGCTTTTTTGTCCGCCGCGCCGTCCTAAGGCAAAAAAACAGCCCTCTCGGGGGGCAGCAAGCCGAAGGCGCCGCGTGGGGGCATGATGTTGTTTCAGGGCCACCCCAGATGAAAGTGCCCTCGCGGGGCGCAGCGAGCAGATCGCGCCGCGCAAGGGCCTTTTCCCACTGCAAGGAATCTCCGACATGTTCAACAAAGTCAGCAAATCGTTCCAGTACGGCCAGCACACCGTCGTGCTGGAAACGGGCGAAATCGCCCGTCAGGCCTCTGGCGCCGTGCTGGTGTCCATCGAGGACACCGTGGTGCTGGCCACCGTCGTTGCCGCCAAGAAGCCGAAGCCTGGCCAGGACTTCTTCCCGCTGACGGTCGACTACATCGAAAAGACCTACGCCGCCGGCCGTATCCCTGGTGGTTTCTTCAAGCGCGAAGGCAAGCCTTCGGAAAAGGAAACCCTGACCTCGCGCCTGATCGATCGTCCGCTGCGTCCGCTGTTCCCCGAAGGGTTCTACAACGACGTGCAGGTGATCATCCACACGCTGTCCGTCAACCCCGAAATCGATCCCGACATCGCCGCCATGATCGGCGCCTCGGCTGCGCTGGCCATCTCCGGCATCCCCTTCAACGGCCCGATCGGCGCCGCGCGCGTGGGTTACCTGGACGGCCAGTACGTCATCAACCCCACCGCCTCGCAACTGAAGGATTCGCAACTGAATCTGGTGGTCGCCGGCACTGAAACCGCCGTGCTGATGGTGGAGTCGGAAGCCCGCGAACTGTCCGAGGAAGTGATGCTGGGCGGCGTGGTCTTCGGCCACGAGCAGCAACAGGTCGTCATCAACACCATCCATGACCTGGTTGCCGAAGCCGGCAAGCCGGAATGGAACTGGCAGCCCGCGCCGCGCGACGAGTCGTTCATCGCTTCGGTGACCGGCGCTGCGCAGGAAGGCCTGGCCGCCGCCTATCAAATCCGCGAAAAGCAGGCCCGCACCACCAAGCTGCGTGAAGTCTACGCCGACGTGCAGGCCAAGGTCGCCGCCCAGGCGCCGGAAGGCCAGAAGGTCGACACCGTGGCCGTGGAAAACGTCCTGTTCGACCTGGAAGCCAAGCTGGTGCGTGGCCAGATCCTGTCGGGCGAGCCCCGCATCGATGGCCGCGATACCCGCACCGTGCGTCCCATCAGCGTTCGCCTGGGCGTACTGCCCCGCGCGCACGGCAGCGCGCTCTTCACCCGTGGTGAAACGCAGGCGCTGGTCGTTGCCACGCTGGGCACCAAGCAGGACGAGCAGATCATCGACGCGCTCATGGGCGAATACCGTGACCGCTTCCTGATGCACTACAACATGCCTCCCTTCGCCACCGGCGAAACGGGTCGCGTGGGCGTGCCCAAGCGCCGCGAAATCGGCCACGGCCGCCTGGCCAAGCGTTCGCTCGTGGCAGTGCTGCCGGCACCGGAAGAGTTCCAGTACACCATCCGCCTGGTCTCGGAAATCACCGAATCCAACGGCTCGTCGTCGATGGCCTCGGTCTGCGGCGGTTCGCTGGCCATGATGGATGCGGGCGTGCCGGTCAAGGATCACGTGGCGGGCGTCGCCATGGGCCTGATCCTGGACCAGGGCAAGTTCGCCGTGCTGACGGACATCCTGGGCGACGAAGATCACCTGGGCGACATGGACTTCAAGGTGGCGGGTACCGTCAACGGCATCACCGCGCTGCAGATGGACATCAAGATCCAGGGCATCACCAAGGAAATCATGCAGGTCGCGCTGGCCCAGGCCCGTGATGGCCGCCTGCACATCCTGGACAAGATGCGTGAAGCTCTCGACGGTTCGCGCACCGAGCTTTCGACGTTCGCGCCGCGCATGCTCAGCATGAAGATCAATCCCGAGAAGATCCGCGACGTGATCGGCAAGGGCGGCGCCACCATCCGCGCGCTGACCGAAGAAACCGGCACGCAGATCGACATCTCGGATGACGGCACCATCGTCATCTCGAGCGCCGACCTGGATCGCGCCCGCGAAGCCCAACGCCGCATCACCGACCTGACCGCCGACGTCGAAGTCGGCCAGGTCTATGACGGCTCGGTGCTGCGCCTGCTGGACTTCGGCGCGATCGTGCAAGTGCTGCCGGGCCGTGACGGCCTGCTGCACATCTCGGAGATCGCCAACTACCGCATCGCCAACATCAACGACGTGCTGAAGGTCGGCCAGGCCTTGCGCGTCAAGGTGATCGAAGCCGACGAAAAGGGCCGTCTGCGCCTGTCGGTGAAGGCCATCGGCGGCATCGAAGCCCAAGGCGGCGCCGCCGCCCCGGCTGAAGCTGCGCCGCAAGGCGAACCGCAAGCCTGAGGTTTGCAATCGCTGTAGACAGGAACGGCGCCTTCGGGCGCCGTTTTTCATTGTTTGGCGCTAATGACGGCGCAGGTCTTCCGCCTTGCGGTAAAGTCTTGCCCAGACCGATGTCTGGAACCTGCGGCGCCTGCGCCGCGTGTCCGGGTGTCAACCACGGAGATGGACGGACCATGGCATGACGCGGCGCAACCTGGCTATCTTTGCCTTGGCAATGTTTGCCCTGGGCGCTTGCGCCAGTCCGCCGTCCACGCCGTCATCCGGCGGGACGCCACGCACCGAGAAAATGTCCGCCGACCAGTTCGGCCAGACCGACTTCAACCGAACCGTCACCATCGCCATGCGCGACAACCAGGCTGGCCTGCACAGCCTGCTGGACAAGCTCTATCGCCGGAATCCACGCGAATGGCGCAAGGGCGGCGCGCCAGACTTCGATACCGCGGTCAAGCGCGTGCGCGACGCCATGGCCGCTGGCCGTCCGCCCGCGGGCCTGCAGGGCTTGCGCGACATCCAGATCCTTGCCGTCTCGCTGGACCCTGCCTATCGGGGTGACCGCGTGGCCGCCTTCATCTTCGGCCTGTCCGATACGATCGTCACGGCGCATGGCGGCAAGACCCGTTTCTATGTCTCGGACATGCTCGACGGCCAGCGTGTCTATAACGCCGCGCGCAACGTCGAGGCGGCGGCCTGGTTGTTGGCCACGCGCAAGGACGAGGCCAAGCAGCCGCTGCTGCTTGCCAATGAGATCAGCGACACCGCGGTGAATCTCAGCTTCGAGCGGGAGTTCGGCGCACTGGTCGGGCGGCTGGACCTCATCGCCAATCTGTTGGGCGAGAATAGCCGCCGTGTCGGCATCAACTACGCGCAGGGGCTGATGTTCTTTTCCTTCCTGCCCGTGCGCTGATCCTTATTTTTGTCTTCAGGAGCCTTCCACCATGATCGAACTCGCCGATGTCCAGGCCGCCCGTGCGCGGCTGGCCGGGCAGGTCCTGAACTCGCCCTTTTCGCATTCGCGCACGCTCTCGGACATCCTGCAAGCCGAGGTCTGGCTGAAGTTCGAGAACCTGCAGTTCACGGCCTCCTTCAAGGAGCGCGGCGCGCTCAACCGCATGCTGGCCCTGTCCGAGGCCGAACGCCGCCAGGGCGTGCTCGCCGTGTCGGCGGGCAACCACGCGCAGGGCGTGGCGTATCACGCGCAGCGCATGGGCGTCCCGGCGGTCATCGTCATGCCGCGCTTCACGCCCACGGTGAAGGTGGCCAATACGCGCCGCTTCGGGGCCGAGGTCGTGCTGGCGGGCGACTCCTTTGACGACGCCAAGGCGCATGGCCTGTCGCTGGCCGAATCGCGTGGCTTGACGCTGATCCATCCCTTCGACGACGATGCCGTCATTGCCGGGCAGGGCACCGTCGCGCTGGAAATGCTGGAGGCGCGTCCTGACCTGGATGTGATCATCGTGCCGGTGGGCGGTGGCGGACTGATTGGCGGCATCGCCACGGCAGCCAAGGCCTTGAAGCCCGGCATCGAGATCGTTGGCGTGCAGACCGAGCGTTACCCCGCCATGCATGCCGACCGCCATGGCGGTTCGCCGGAGCCGGGCCAATACACCATTGCCGAAGGCATCGCGGTCAAGGCGCCGGGCGAGCTGACCAAGGCGCTGGTGCGCCAGCGTGTGGATCGTATCGAGCTGGTCACGGAAAGCGATATCGAACACGCCATCGTGATGCTGCTGGAAATCGAAAAGACCGTGGTCGAAGGCGCGGGCGCCGTCGGGCTGGCCACGCTGCTGCACGCGCACGAGCATGGCAACGAGCGCTATCGCGGCAAGCGCATTGCGCTGGTGCTGTCGGGCGGGAACATCGACCCGTTGATGCTGGGCGAGCTGATCGAGCGTGGCATGGTTCGCGCCGGACGCCTGGCCCGCATCCGCGTGGACCTGCGCGACCTGCCGGGTGCGCTGGCGCGTGCAACGTCCATCATCGCCGAGGCGCAGGCCAACGTGGCCGAGGTGCATCATCAGCGTGCGTTCACCCTGCTGCCGGTGCAGACGGTGGAAGTGGATTTCGTCATCCAGGCGCGCGGACATGACCATGTGCGGGAGGTGATCGACCGCCTGAATGCCGCGGGGTTCGTGGCAGGGCGGCATGATCATTGAGGGTTTTTTTTCGGTTGAAAGGTTGGTGGGTTTTTTGGGTTGATTTTTTTTCTTTAAAAATCAGTGGGTTGATTTAAGTGTGTTCCCCGCGCGAGCGGGGATGAACCGCGGTGTTCTGCCGTGTTCCGATCCTGCAGGATGTGTTCCCCGCGCGAGCGGGGATGAACCGCCATCCTGTCCCGTGAGATCTTCTGCGATGGCGTGTCCCCGGCGTGAGCGGGGATGAGCCGCCCCCTCGCTTGGAACCCTGAATCACTGGCGGCTATGGCCGATCGCCAGCACGAAAACCAGGAAATAACTCTCTCGCGAGCAACTCCGCGCCCCAGCGGGGCCTCCACTATTTCTTCACTGGCTCCGCAGTCCCCTGCTTCACCTGCGTTTCGGAAGGAATCACCACCGGCGACGGCGCAGGCTTCGCGCAGCCCGCCAGCACAACGGCGCACAGGAAGAAAGGCAGGGCGGTCTTCATCACGGATCTCCAGGAAGAGGCATTAACGGGAACAGGACTTGGCACGGGTTTCATTTGCGCAAATAGCGCTTGCTGCCCGTGCTGGTCAAGCAATACCGCCCGCCGCGCGGGCCGGTGCAATACGTGTTCTGGCTGCAGGCGCAGCCCTGGGTGTCGACGCTGTCAGGTCGAGCCCGCAGCGCCTGCGCGGGGCTGGCTGAAGAGCCGCCAAACACCGCCGGGCAGGATTTCCTGCTGCCGCTGGCCGAGCCGTCCCTGCAGACAAAGGTCTCTCCTTCGCAATGCGAGATGCCGCCCTTGCTGCCGGAGCAGGGGGTATTCGCGGCAGACGCTGCACCAGGAATGGCGAGCAAGGCAGCGATCAACAGCAGGCGGGCACGCAGCATGAAAACTCACGGCAAGTTCGAATTTACTTTTTATATTTGATGGGCATGTTTTGTAGCAAGCCTCGCATGCATGACCGTCCCCCGCGGGCGGGTGGCGCGATACCGTTCCTGGTGGCTTAATACCGGCTGGCTCGTCAACGCAAGGATTTCCCATCATGACCCTGACCCATCTTTTTCCCCGCGCGGCGGTGACCCTGTTGCTGGGCGCCTGCGCGCTGACCGCGCAAGCTGAACCCGCCACGGGCTGCAAGGCCAAGATCGATGGCATTCGTGCCGACCTGGAGCGTGCTCGCGCCGACAACAACACCCGCAAGGCCGATGGCCTGGAGAAGGCACTGGCTGCCGCCAGCGCGAACTGCACCGATGCCGGCCTGAAGGCCGAGCGTGACGAGCGCGTGCGGGAGAAGGAAAAGAAGCTTGCCGAGCGCCAACGCGAGCTGCAGGAAGAGCGCGCCGAAGGCGACCGCGAGGACATCGCGAAGGCCGAGCGCAAGCTGATGGACGCGGAGGCCGAGCTGGCCGAGGCGCGCCGCGAGCAGGCGCTGCCCTGAGCACGCTGGCAACACCTGCCTCGCCGGCATCCGCCGCCACGCATGTGGTGCTGGACGCCTGCGTGCTGATGTCGGGCATCGTGCGCCGGCTGATGCTGCGGCTGGCCGAGGCAGGGGCATTCCAGCCGGTCTGGAGCGAGCGCATCGGCGATGAATGGCGGCGCAATGCGGCGCGCATCTGGCAGATCGATCCGCAGCGCCTGGCCGATGAGTGGGCCGACATGCAGCGCCGCTTTCCGTTGGCGGATTGCGGCGACGCACAGGGGTTCGAGCAGGGCTTGAAGTACAGCGATGCGAAGGACTGGCACGTCATCGCCGCCGCGCGGTCCGCGCAAGGCGCCGGCGCGGAAAGCGTGGCGATCCTGACGTGGAACCTGAAGGACTTCAACCGTTCCGAATTGCGCCGCATGGGCTTGCGGGCGCTGGACCCGGATCGGTATCTGTCCGAGCGCTGGCAGCGGGATGCAACGCAGCTTGCCCTGGCCTGCGAGACGATCGCGCAGGATGCGGCGGCGCTGGGCGGCACGCCGCAGCCGCTGCGGGAGGCCTTACGTCGGGAACGTCTCTACCGGTTGCAGGCCCTGGCCGCGCCGGTTTGACGCCTGGCAGGGCCACCCACTCGGGCGGGCGGACGGCCTGGCGGTAGCCGCGTCAACTGGCTGACGCGGACAGGAGGGACTCATGGGCGGCCAGCCACCAAGGTCCCATCAGGGGCGACGCTGATCCTGCTGGCCCTTGTTGCCGGGTTGTCCAGCGGGCGGCGGCGTGTTGCCTCCCTGTTTGCGCTGCGGATCCTGATCGTTCTGCTGAGGCTTGTTGTCAGGCTTGTTGGGCTGCTGAGCGTTCGGATTGGGCATGATGCACCTCGATAGGGAGCGTGGCAGGTTGCCACGTATTCAGATTGCGCCTATCGGGAGGGATGTCCTAGCACTCATTTGAAACCGGCTTGTGCTGCGACGGGTATGGATACATCTACGCATTCAAGGCGCAGGCGCAGCTTTTCAGCGGGGTTCGACGTGATGCACGTCCTGCCAGCGGAAACGCACGCGCGCGGGGGTGGAAGGGGCTCGACCGCGAGCCTGGGCAATCTCCGCTTCACCGGTATAGGTCGTGCAACCGAACAGGGCGATGGCAAGGTTCACCGTGGTGGTGATCGAAGCGCCATCGGCCAGCTTCAGGGTGACGCGGTCACCGACGTGGATATCGAGAGGAGAGGTGTCTTGGGTCGAGGACTGGATCAGTTGGTCAGGAAAGATATTCTTCAAAATTTATGGTCTGGATAAGTCGGCGCAACGACGTATTGGCGCCATGCGTGATGGCGGCTATCGTGTCGGGCGCATTGTGACCGCATGCGAAGGCCCTGGCGGGCAGCGGTTCAAGGACCAGTCCGGGCGACGCGTGTCGGGGTGGCCTGGCGGAACGTCACACGCATTTCTTTTATGAATGATTGCGTGGACAGACTTGGTGCAATGGCAGCAAGAGCCCGGATGGTAGGCCACGAGTGGGCGATGCGTCAAGGCAGCGCGTGTGACATCGTCGTTTTTCGTCCACGGCTGCCAGGCCTGGATAGCCTGCAGTGGATGCGGCAAGTTGAGGCAGGTCCGAGCGCAAGGCATCGCCTGGTGCCCGAGGCCGGACTCGAACCGGCACGACCTGAGGTCGGGAGATTTTAAGTCTCCTGTGTCTACCATTTCACCACTCGGGCCAGGGCGCGGCGGAGCCTGTGCCTAGGCGCCGCGCATCATCCCAGATAATCCAGGCTGCGGCAAATCATGGCAGGGCCTGCCGGCAGGTCCGCGAGGCCGCTGCCGTTCAGTCCAGGCAATCGCCTGCCGCACTTGCCATGCGCAGCGCCCAAGGCAGCGACGCATTCAATGTTTCGCCGTGGGACAGGCCCGGCAGCATGCGGAACCGTGCATGCAGGTCCGGCCGTGCCGAGATGTCCTGCACGAAGCGCTCGGCCTGCCCTGGCGTGGGCGCGCCGGACGCACAGTCCCGGCAGCGTTCCTGCCGCACGCGCTCGGCGCCTCCCGCCAGCACCAGCAAGGCGCCGCGCGGCATCGAGGCGGGGCGTTGCGGCGCGCCTGCGATGCGCTGCGTCATGTACGGCGCATGCCACCACAGCGAGGGGCTCGCGGCGACATAGCGGTCATAGGCGCCAGGCTGCGTGAGCAGGGCGTGCAACACGAACAGGCCGCCATAGGAGTGGCCGTACAGGGTGCGTCGCCTGGGATCAATGGGCCATTGCGCGGCGAGCTCGCCGTGCAGGCGTTGCAGGAATGCCAGGAAAAGGTCAGCGCCGCCATTATGGCGCGCGGCGGAACGCGGGTCGGGCGCAGAACCGTGGGCGCCGGGCGGCAATGGGGTGTAGTCCCACGCCCGGCTTGCGGTGTCGAAGCGGTCGTTGGTGTCGTAGCCCACGGCCACCAGCAGCAGGCCTTGGGCCAAGCGCGCATGCGATGGCAGCGCCTGCAGCACGGCATTGCCATCGAGCATGTAGGCCACTGGCCAGCCCTGGGCAGGCGCCGGGCCCGCCGGCTGGCGGACCGTGACCCGCCAGCCGGTGTAGCCATCGTGGCGCGCAAGCGAAAAAGTCTGCTGCAAGGGGGACATGGGCGGGATGGCAGCAGGCGCTTTCGCCAGCGCGAAGCCTGGCAGGAGCGCCTGCGTCGCGCAGGCGATCAGGCTTCTGCGCCGGGCATCCATCAGAACGAGACCGTGGCCGAGGCGAAGTACGAGCGGCCCGGTTCGTTGTAGCTCGCCGCGCCGGCATAGTCGGCGACGCCTGCGCGATAGAGTTTCTTGTCGAACAGGTTGTTCACGCCCACGGTGAAGCGCAGGTTGCGGTTCACGGTATAGCTGGTGTTCAGGCCTGCCAGCGCATAGGGCGAGAGTGCCGTCCGGTTGCCATCGGGAATGGGCAGGTTGCGGCGCGCGGTGAAGCCGGGGGCTTCCTGCTTGCCGTACCAGGTCACGTTGCCCTGGATGCGCCATTGGTCGGTGACCGCCCAGTCCAGCGTGGTGTTCACGGTGTACTTGGGAATCACGCTCAAGGGTTCGCCGGTACGCTTGTCCTTGGACTCGATCATGTAGGTGAAGTTGGTGTTCCAGTCCAGTGCGGCGGTCAGCGGGATGAAGAGGTTGCCTTCCACGCCCTCGACGACCGCCTTGCCGCTATTGACCCACTGCAACACCCGCTGGCCATTGGGCAACTGGTAGGCGTACTGGTTGCTGGCGACGATCTTGTTGCGGTAGTCATTGCGGAAGTAGGCCGCGCTGGCGCGCCACGTGCCCGAGTCATAGGCCAGGCCGAGTTCCTTGTTCACGCTGGTCTCGGGGGCAAGATCCGCATTGCCCTGCAGGAAGCAGCCGCCGCTGTTGACCTCGGCCTGGTTGCAGCCGAAGCCCCGGCTGTAGAGCAGGTAGTTCGGGTTGGCCTGGTACAGGTTGGGCGCCTTGTAGGCGCGGGCGATGCCGCCCTTGATGGTCAACTTGTCGGTGATGCGGTGCGAGGCATTCAGGCTCGGGCTCCAGGTGCTGCCGAAGTCGTCGTGGTGATCCAGGCGCAGGCCGGGCGTGACTGTCGTGCGCGTGCCCACCTCGATATTGTCTTCGGCGTACAGGGCATAGCTGTTGGCGCGCTTGCGGGTGGCGCCGCGGCTGAAGCCGGGAATGGCACCCGCGGGCGGATCCCAGAAGTTGTTGCGCAGGGAGCCGGGGTCCTCCAGCGATTCGCGCAGGTATTCAGCCCCGATGGTGGCAACCTGGTCGAAGCCCAGCGAGAAGGGCACGTTCACCTCGCCGCTCGCGCGCCAGTTCTTCAGGCGCGAGGTGAACCACCCTTCGCCTTCGGCGGGTGCGCCTTCGGGGCCGCCCGCCAGGCCTTCGTTCTGGCGCGCGTTGCGCGTGCCTTCATAGGCCAGCGAGAGGCGCGAGTCGCCCCAGTCCCAGCGGCCGCGATGGGTCAGGGCGACGTTGTTGCGGTACATGACGTAGGTTTCGCTGCCATACAGGCTGCTGACGAAAGCGGGATTGCCGCCGCCGTTGTTCAGCATGGTGTCGCCCGCATAGCGGTTGCCCTGGCGGCTGTAGCCGGCGTCCAGTTCCAGGGTCTGCCGGCTGGTCAGCGCCCAGCTCAGCAGCGCGTTCAGGTCCTGGTTGACGAACCCTTCGCGTCCGGCGATCTGGGTCTGGTCGACGGTCGTGTTCTGTTCGTTGATGTCCTGTGCGTCGGGCCGGGTCTTGCTGTAGCCGCCGTACAGCCGGAACGACAGCGTGTCGCTCAAGGGGCCGCTCAGGCGGAAGTTCGTGCGATGCGATTCCCCTTCGTCGCCGCTCTCGGGCTGGTTCGTGTAATAGGTGGCCGAGCCGCTCAACTTGTCGGTCGGCCGCTTGGTGATGATGTTCACCACGCCGCCCATGGCGCCGGAGCCGTAGCGGGCCGCCGCCGGGCCGCGGATCACCTCGATGCGTTCCACCTCTTCCGGCGGGACCCAGTTGGTGTCGCCGCGCGTGTCGCGGTCGCCGTTCCAGCCGTAGCGCACCGAGTTGCGGGAAGAGACGGGTTTGCCGTCGATCAGGATCAGCGTGTTTTCCGGGCCCATGCCGCGCAGGTCGATCTGGCGGCTGTTGCCCCGGTTGCCGCTGGCGCTGTTGCCGGTCAGGTTCACGCCGGGCTCGCGCCGGATGATCTCGGACAGGTCGGTCGCGGGCGGACGCCTGGCGATGTCCTCGGCGGAAATCACCGAGACGCCGAGCGATTCCTTGATTTCCTCTTCGGCCGTGCCCAGGACCCTGACGGATTCCAGTTGCGTGACGGGGACGGTTTGCGCGAAGGCGGGGGCGAAGGCCACGCTGGCGAGGGCGGCGGCATGGTGCAGCCGGTGCATGCGGAGGGAGCGGTGAGTGGCGGTCATTGTCGTTGTGGCTGGCGCTACGTTGCGGCGAAGCAACGACATGGGGCGTCGACGCCTGGGTCGGCCCTGGTCGCTGCCAAGCTCATGATTTAATTGATAACGATTTGCATTAGCTTTGCGGCTAGACATTGTGCAGTGCGCCCGGGGCGCGTGAGTTTGTCCCGCCACCGAAACCCTTTGTGCAATCGCCATTCATCCGACCATGCCTGAACTTCGTCCCGACACAGCCAACCAACGCGCCAGCGTGCCCGCCGAGCGCCTGCGAACCCTGGCCGCCCACGCCGCGGTGAACTACAGCGTGTCCGTCCCCGCCATCGACCGCCCCGTCCTGGACGGCGTGTTCGACACCACGGTCCTGCCCAGCGGCCTGATCGTGCATCGCGTCGACGCCCGCGATCTCCAGGGCTCCGAGGTCAAGGCGGTGCTGAAGGAGGGCTTGCGCATCGCGATGGTCATCGGTGGACGGGCAGATGTCTGCTTTGGCGATCTCTCGCTGCAACTGGGGCCGGCAGCGCGGCCGGCGCAGTCCGTGCAGGGCACGATGATCGCGGTGGCGCGCCCTGACCAGTTCCGCCGTTGCGGGATGCGGGGCACCATCGAACGGACGGTTTCCATCACGGTGCCATGGCCTTGGCTCGATACGTGGCTGGCCCGCGGGGCCAACGGGCCTGCCATCCGTGCCTTTGCCCGCGAGCACCTGTCCGTTCGCAGCTGGACGCTGTCGCCGCAGGCCGTGGCGACGGTCGAGCAGATGCTGATGCCGGCCATTGCCGTGCCGACGCTCTGGAACCTCTATCTGGAGTCGCGTGCGCTGGGGCTGCTGGCAGAGGCCTTTGCGGCCTGGGAGACCGAACCCGGCCCCACGGTGGCCAGCGAGCCGAACGCCAGGCTACGGCCGCGGGACGTGCAGCGCATGGCGCAATTGCGCGCGTGGCTGGACAGCGGCGAGGCGGATGCCCTGAGCCTGGAGGCCATCGCCTGCCATGCCTGCATGAGCGTGAACACCCTGCAGCGGCATTTCAGGGCGGCCTGGGGCCGGACGGTCTTCGATTACCTGAGGGACGCGAAGCTGGAGCGTGCGCGCGTGGCGCTGGAACAGCAGGGCATGAGCGTGGCGCAAGCCGCGTGGCAGGCTGGCTATACCAGCGCGGCCAATTTCTCCACGGCGTTCAGGCGCCGCTATGGCGTGGCGCCGGGGCATGTGCGGGCCAGCCAGTGAGGCGGGCGCGGTCGGTCTGGGTGGGATAGGGGAGCCTGCAAGGCTGGACCTGGCGGAAGCGGTGAGATTCGAACTCACGAACGGTTGCCCGTTGCCGGTTTTCAAGACCGGTGCAATCGACCACTCTGCCACGCTTCCTGGTCTGTCCGGGACAGCTGGCACGGCTGCGTTGCGCAGCCCGTCCGTCCCGTCGAAGAGCGAGAGTGTAGCGTACGTGGCCGGCGCGCTCGCGCGCTGCCTGTGGCCCTGGCGAGGGCATGGGGCAGGGCATCCGTCGCGGCGGTCATAATAGGGGGCCCCACGCCGCGCCTTCGGCTTGCTGCCCCCCGAGGGGGGGCCGTCTTTTGTCTTGGGACGACCCGGCGACAAAAGGGGCTTGCATTCCCACACTATCGAGGAGCCTGTCAGCATGAAAGCCATAGCGATCACCGCCCCCGGCGGTCCCGAAGTCCTGCGTCCCATCGAGCGTCCGGTACCGGTGCCGGGGCCGGGCGAGGTGCTGATCAAGGTGGCGGCGGCCGGCATCAACCGTCCGGACGTGCTGCAGCGCTCGGGCCACTACCCGCCGCCTGCGGGCGCGTCGGACCTGCCCGGCCTGGAAGTCGCGGGCGAGATCGTGGCGGGTGACGCCGAGGCCGGCGGCTTTGCCGTGGGCGACCAGGTTTGCGCGCTGGTCACGGGCGGCGGCTATGCCGAGTATTGCGTGGCGCCCGCCTTGCAATGCCTGCCGATTCCGAAGGGGCTGTCGCTGGCCGAGGCCGCGGGCCTGCCGGAAACCTATTTCACGGTGTGGAGCAACGTGTTCCAGCGCGGCCGCCTGTCCGGCGAGGAAACGCTGCTGGTGCATGGCGGCGCCAGCGGCATCGGCACCACGGCCATCCAGTTGGCCCGCGCGCTGGGCCACCAGGTGTACGCCACCGTGGGCAGCGACGAGCGCGTGCGCGCGGTGCAGGCATTGGGCGCGACCCTGGGTATCAACTACAAGACGCAGGATTATGCGGCGGTCGTGAAGGAGGCAACCGGCGGACGCGGCGTGGACGTGATCCTGGACATGGTCGCTGGCGACTACATCGCCCGCAACCTGACCTGCCTGGCCGACGACGGCCGGATCGTGATCATCGCGGTGCTGGGCGGCATCAAGGCCAATTTCGACGCGGGGCAGGTGTTGCGCCGACGCCTGACCATCACGGGGTCGACGCTGCGTGCACGTCCGGTCGATTTCAAGGCGGGCATTGCGCAGGCCCTGCGCGAGCATGTCTGGCCCTTGCTGGAACGGGGCACCGTCAAGCCCGTCATCCACACGACCCTGCCGCTGGAGAAAGCCGCCGAGGGGCATGCGCTGATGGAGTCGGGCGACCTGATCGGCAAGGTCATCCTGACCAACTGAGACGCCCGGGCGGGTGCCGGTATGTGAGAAGGGGCGGGTCAGCCACCTGGCACGGTTGTGCCGGGCGCGCCACGCCTGGGCGGGTCCGCCCTAAAACCCGGCGTAACAGGATACAATGCTGGGTTTATCCCCGTTCCCCCTTTTAGATTCCCCGCCGCATGAATGCAGATGTGAATCCCCGTCCGGCCTCGTCCGTCACGCGCCAGCGCCTCGTGCTGGGCAACTGGAAGATGCATGGCAACCAGGCCGACAACGCCACGTTGCTCTCGGCCCTGGCCCAGGGTGTGCAGGCAGGCGGCACCGAAGTGGGGGTCTGCGTGCCCTTCCCGTACCTGGCCCAGGCCCAGCAGGCCCTGTCCGGCTCGGCCGTGAGCTGGGGCGCGCAAGACGTCAGCGCCCAGGAGCAGGGCGCCTTCACCGGGGAAGTCAGCGGCGCCATGCTGGCTGATTTCGCCTGCCGTTGGGCGCTGGTGGGTCACTCCGAGCGCCGCAGCCTGCATGCGGAAACCGATGCCCAGGTGGCCGACAAGGCCAAGGCGGCACTGGCTGCGGGCCTGACGCCGGTCGTGTGCGTGGGCGAAACCCTGGCCGAGCGCGAAGCCGACGACACGCTGGCCGTCATTGCCCGCCAACTGGCGCCCGTGCTGGCATTGGGTGCGCCCGCCGTGTCGCGCATGGTGCTGGCCTATGAGCCCGTCTGGGCCATCGGCACCGGCCGCACCGCCTCGCCGGAACAGGCGCAGGACGTGCACGCGGCCATCCGCCAGTCACTCGAACAACTTGGCGCGGGCGGTGTCCGCGTCCTTTACGGCGGCAGCGTCAAGGCAGCCAGCGCGGCCAGCCTCTTCGCCATGCCCGACATCGACGGCGGCCTGGTGGGCGGCGCCTCGCTGGTCGCCGACGAATTCCTGCGCATCGCCGCAGCCTAAGTTTCCGGAGTCTTTTGCAATGTCCATGATGCTTTCCGTCCTGCTTGCCGTGCAGGTCATTTCCTCGCTGACCATCATCGTTCTCGTGCTGCTGCAGCAGGGCAAGGGCGCCGACATGGGCTCGTCCTTCGGCAGCGGCTCGGCCGGCAGCCTGTTCGGCGCCAGCGGTGCGGCCAACTTCCTGTCGCGCTCCACCAAGTGGGCCGCCGTGGTCTTCTTCGCCACCACCGCCGGCCTGGCATACATGGGCCACAACACCAGCAGCCGCACCGGCACGGGCGGCGGCGTCATGCAGGACTACCAGGACCGTTCGGTTCCCACGCTACCTGGCCAGACCGCGCCGGCCTCGCCCGAAGGCGCCAGCTCGGTGCCGCAAGCGCCCGTCGCCCCCCAGGCGCCCGCCGCCACGGACGTGCCCGCCGCGCCCCAGCAGCAGCCCGCCCCGGCCGCCGAGGTGCCTGCCGCCCCGGCCCAGCCCGCTCAGTGATAGGTGATGCCAGGCATTCGTGATAGAATGCTTGGCTTTTCTGCCCAGGCCGAACTCCTCAAGCGGCCCATGCAAGGCGGAAAAAGTGACTGAACCAAGCGAAAATGCGCTTGAGATGGCAGTCAGGCAGTACCCCAAGCCGACGTGGTGAAATTGGTAGACACGCTATCTTGAGGGGGTAGTGGCGAAAGCTGTGCGAGTTCGAGTCTCGCCGTCGGCACCAAGATTCAAAGCCAGAAAGTCCCTGGTTGTCCAAGAAGCCCGCTTCTCTCTATGAGAAAGCGGGTTTTTTTGTTGCCGGCGTCTTGGTGCCAGCCTCAGCGCGTCAGGTACTTCTCTTCATAGATGTCCCGCGCCCGTCCCATGTGCGCCACCGACAAGGCGTCCAGCGCCGCGCGGTTGCCGGTGCGCACGGCGTCCACCATGGCCTGGTGCTCACGGCAAGCCTGTTCCAGCGCGCCGGCGTCGGCGACGCCATAGGCGCGCACGGGAAAGCTCAGCCAGTCGTGCAGGCGGATGGATTCGGCCAGATAGAGGTTGTCGCACAGGCCGTAGAACTCGCGGTGGAACGCCATGTTGCTGCGGTGGATGGCGATCAGCTCGCCCGAGGCAGCCGCCTGCGCATGGGCGAGGCAGGCTGCCTCGACCGACGCCAGGCGTTCCGGCGCCACGGGAAACTCGATCATCTCGATGGCCGTGTGATGCAGCACGCGGCGCATGTGGTACAGGTCTTCCAGCTCCTGCTTGTCGAAGCGGCGGATCTGCGCGCCCAGGTGGGGCGGCTTGACCACGACGCCCAGGCGCTGCAACTCGGCCAATGCGGCGCGCACCACGTGGCGCTTGGCCGCGTAGTCTTCCATCAGATGATCTTCGATCAGGCGGGTGCGGGGCAGGATGCGCGCGCGGATGATATCGGTCTCGATCGCCTCCATGACCTTGGCGACCTGCTCGGGAAGCTTGGCTTCGGAGAGGATGAGCGAGGAAAAACTGCTGAGGCTCATGATGGGCGCAATTCGCTGGCGTGCCGCCGGCCAGGCGGCCTGGCGAGGAATCTTATTAATAGTTTCATTGCCAAGATTGGCGACAACGTGCTTGTTGTTTTGGCTCCGTGCAGTCCCTAGACTTTTCTGTGCTGAACAACAAGGACAAGCATGGACGCTTCAAGCACACCAAAGGACATCATCAGTATCGATCCCGCCAACGGCCAGGAGATCGGACGCGTGGCGATCACCACGCCGGAGGAACTGGACGCGGCCGTTGCGCGCGCCTGGAAGGCATTCAACGAATCGGGCTGGAAAGCGCTGCTGCCGCATCGCCGCGCGCTGGTGCTCCATGCGATCGCCGATCGTATCATGGCCGAAAAAGAGGCCCTGGCCCAGCTGCAGATGCGCGATAACGGCAAGCCGATCGCCGAATGCCGCGGCATGGTCGAATCCGCCATCGGCACCTTCCGCTATTACGCGGGTGTGTGCGAGACCCTGGAAACCGATGTGACGCCGCCGCGCGGCGATTACGTGTCGTTCACCGTGCTCGAGCCCTTCGGCGTGGTCGCTGCCATCACGCCCTGGAACTCGCCCATCATGAACGATGCCACCAAGGTGGCGCCGGCCTTGGCTGCTGGGAACGCGGTCATCCTGAAACCTTCCGAGGATTCGCCGCTGCTGGGACCGGAACTGGCCCGCATCGCGCGGGAAGCCGGCTTGCCCGAGAACCTGCTGCAAGTGGTGCAGGGGCGCGGCGCCGACCTGGGCGCGGCCCTGGTGGCCCATCCGGGCGTGCGGATGATCTCCTTCACCGGAGGCACGGTTGCGGGCGCGCACATCGGCAAGGTGGCCGGCGAACGCTTGGTGCCCGTGGCGCTGGAGCTGGGTGGCAAGTCGCCTCACGTGGTGTTCGCCGATGCCGACCGCGAGCATGCGGTGGCGGCGGTGGTGGCCGGCATCTTCGGGTCCTCGGGGCAATCCTGCGTGGCCGGTTCGCGGCTGTTCATCGAGGAAGCCATCTACGACGAGGTGCTGGCAGCCGTGGTGGCGCGTGCCAGGACGCTGAAGGTGGCCTTGCCGGATGCTGTGGGCGTGGAAGTCGGGCCGCTGGCATCCTTCCATCATCGTGACCGTGTCGCGGCGTTCGTCGAGCGCGCGCGCGCCGAAGGCGGCCGCATCCTGTGCGGCGGCGAGGCGCCGGTGGGCGGCGACTATGACAAGGGCGCGTTCTACCTGCCCACCATCATCGATGGCCTGGGGCCCGACGCCGCCAGTTGCCAGGAAGAGGCTTTCGGTCCCGTGCTGGTGGCGCTGCCCTTCAAGGATGAAGCGGACCTGATCGCACAGGCCAATGGCACCGCTTTCGGGCTGGCTTGCGGCATCTGGACCGAAAGCTTCAAGAAGGCCTGGCGCATCGGCCGTGCCCTGGAGGCGGGTTCGGTGTGGGTCAACACCTATAAGCAGTCGGTGACCAGCACGCCTTTCGGCGGCTTCAAGAACAGCGGTATCGGCCGCGAGAAGGGCATCGACGGCATGAAGCTGTATGCGCAGGTCAAGAGCATGTATTTCGGCCTGCACGCCAACCCGCTGTCCGTCGCGAAATAAGCTGCGCGCCCCGTCTTTATCTGTAGGAGTCTTACGACATGAACATTTCGACTGTCGCCGTCTATGGCCTGGGCAACATGGGCTATCTGGTGGCCGAGCGCATTGCCAGCCAGTTCACGACCAAGGTGGCTGACCTGGATGCGGCGCAGGTGCGCCGCGCGCAGGAGCGTTTCAAGGCCGTGCCCATCGCGGGACCGGATGACCTGGGCGATGTGGATGTGGTGGTGCTCTCGCTGCCCAGCCCCGCTATCTCGTTGACGGTGCTGGACCAGATTGCCGCCAGGCTGCCCAAGCATGCCGTGGTGCTGGAAACCAGCACGGTCAATCCCAAGGACATCCATGCCAGCCGCAAGCTGCTGGAGAAGTTCGGCTTGCGCCTGGTCGATGCATCGGTGATGGCCGGTGTGAGCCAGATGAAGGCCGGCACCGCGATGTTGCTGATGGGCGGCGACGCGCAGGCGGTTGCCGATGCCCGGCCCGTGCTCGATGCCATTGCGCCCAAGCAGATCTATTTCGGTGAAAGCGGCGCCGGGGCGGCCGCCAAGGTGATCAACAACGCCGTTGCCCACGCGGTGATGGTGGTGGTGGCCGAGGCCGGCTCGCTGGCGACGGCATCGGGCGTCAGCATCGAGAAGCTGGTGGGGCTGCTGTCGGATCCGCAGATGGGTCTGCATCGTCCGCTGACGCATCGCTACGCCGAGCGCATCGTGCAGGGCAACTACGAAGGCGGCATGCCGCTGGATGCGGCGCGCAAGGATTCGGTTCTGGCGCTGGAGCTCGCCCAGACGCTGGGCGTGCCGCTCTTTGCGATCCAGGGCTCGCACACCATCTATGACATCGCCGTCGCGGCGGGCCACGGCCGTGACGACTATGCCGCGATTGCCAAGGTGTGGGCGGACTGGGGCAAGCCTGCGGTGCCTGCGCAAGCCTGATCCGCGCGCCCAGCGAAAAGGCCCCGCGAATGCGGGGCCTTTTCATTGTTGGAGAGCAAGGCCGCGAGGCGCTTTCGCGCCTCGTGTCATCAGTCCAGCCACTTCTGCTTGGCCCACATGGCGCGGAACTGCTTGTCCGCTTCATTCAGGCGGGCCTGCCACTTGTCGCCGGGCAGGTAATCCATTTCCGTGAACTGTTGCAGCATCTTCTTCTGGAATTCGGGATTATTGGCGATGGTCTCCAGGGCCTTGGCCAGCTTTTGCTCCACCTCCGTCGGCAGGCCCTTGGGGCCGATGACGCCGCGCTCGGAGGCGAACACCAGGTCCACGCCCTGTTCCTTGAAGGTGGGGACATCCGGGGCCAGCGGCGAGCGCTTCTCGCTGGCCTGGCCCAGGATACGCAGTTGCGAACCGCTGTAGGGCATGGCTTCGCCCAGGTTCATGCCGCCCACGTCGGCGTGGCCGCCCAGGACGGCATTGCGCAGGGGGCCCGCGCCGTTGAAGGGCACGTGGTTCAGGTCGGTGCCGGTCGCGGCTTCGAACATGACGAGCGCCAGGTGGTCGTCGGTGCCGACGCCGGTCGAGCCGTAGCTGATCATGCCAGGCTTGGCGCGGGCGGCATCGATCAGTTCCTTGAGCGACGTGTAGGGCGAGTCTGCCTTGACGCTGAAGGCGCTGGGATCGCGCACCAGCGTGGCCAGGTAGGTGAAGTCCTTGCCCGAGAAGCCGGCAGGGCGCTCGATCGGCAGGGTGAGCAGCCCGGGCATGTTGGTCATGCCCAGGGTGTAGCCGTCGGGCTTGGCGCGGGCCACCATGGACATCGCCAGCGCGCCCGACGCGCCCGGCTTGTTGACCACCACGACCGAACCGCCCAGTTCCTTTTCCAGGAAGACCGACAGGGTGCGCGCCGTGATGTCGGTGCCGCCGCCGGCGGCGAAGCCGACGATCAATTCGATGGGACGTTCGGGCCATTGGGCGGCAGCGGCCGGCGCGGCGGCCAGCGCGGTGGCCAGCACCATCGAGCTCGCGCCGAAACCGGCGAGCCAAGTCTTCATGGCAAACATGGGCAAGTGTCTCCTGGCCGTGATGCGGCCGTACTTTGTTTGTTTTTCATGGCAGCGCGGACGCGCCGCCCCACTCAGGCGATTGCCGACCGTGTCCGGTCGGCGGCCCTTGGCGGCATAGTGCCTGCCCGTATTCATAGCCACAAATTGATATTTGCCTGCGATTTTTCGTTTTTGGCTATTTATTGCGCGCGGCTGCGCGCTGCGCGAGTGGCGGCAATGCCTGTTCGATCTCCACGGCGGCGTGGCGCAGCGTATCGACCAGTGCTTGCGCGGCGGGTGACAGCAGGCGGTCCTGCCGGTGCAGGACGCCGATGGTGCGCCGGGCGCTCTCGTCCTCGATGGGCCGGCTGCGCAGGGAGCCGAGTCCCAGCGACGGCAGTGCCAGGCGCGGCAAGACCGCCACGCCCAGCCCCTGGCTGACCAGGCGGACGGCCGTCGTCATGTGCGTGACGTCATAGCGCAGTCCCGTGGCCGCCTTGTCGCTGATGACCGCTCGGTCGAACTGGTGCCGTGCGCTGGACCCCTGCGCCAGCAGCACCAGGTCGAGAGGAGTGAGGTCTTCCCAATGCAGGCTGCGCAGTTGCCCCACCGCATGGCGCGAAGGGTAGACGGCGAAGAAGGCGTCCGCGACCAGGGGGCTGAACTTCAAGTCCGGGGCGTCGCTCAGCAGGGTGGCGAGAGCGAACTCGATCTGGTTGGTGCGCAGCATGGCGATCAGCTCGTCGTTGTGGGCTTCGACCACGCGGATCTGCAATTTCGGGTGCTGCTGGCGCAAGGCGCCCAGGGCGGGCGGCACCAGGGTGAGCGAGGTGGATGGCAGGGCGCCGATGACGACGGCGCCTCGCCGCACGGACGCCAGGTCCTGCATGCTGCGGTAGGCTTCCTCGAGATCGGCCATGGGGCGCTCGATGCGGTCACGGAATTCCACGCCGGCCGCGGTCAGCGAAATCTGCCGCGTCGTGCGCTCGAACAGCTTGACCTCGAGCACGGATTCCAGGTCCGCGATCAAGGCGGTGAAGGACGGCTGGGTCACGCCCAGCAGCGACGCGGCGTGCGTGAACGACTTGGTCTGCACGGCCAGCAGGAACGCCTTGAGCGGCCGGTATTTGATGTTCAGTGCCATGGTCTGGCCCAGGGTCTGGCCATGGGCGCGGAGGGTCTGTCAGCGGCTGGGGGGCATGGGGAAAAGTGATCCCATTCTATCAATCCGCCGGCGGCTCAATCTTTTGCCTCCAGCGCATGGACCGCATAGAACGGCACGCCGGCCATGCTGCGGAAGGCAGGTTCCAGCAAGCGGTAGAACAGGCTGTATCCCGCCATGACGCCATCGCTGTTGCGCAGTTGCAGGCGCGGATGCGGGCGCGTCAGGTCCGCCAGCTTCCTCGGTCCCCACTGGAACTCGGCATGCGTCTTGCGCACCGACGCGTGGTGCTTCGCGCGGCCCATCGCCAGCCAGCACATGGCGTCGAAGCACAGCACCGATCCCGCGGGTGCGCGCTTGCCGAAGGTCGTCAGGATGGCATGCACGGTGGAGGGCGTGAGATACATGAAGACGCCTTCGCTGAAAAGAAAGACCGGCGGCTCGTCCCGGGTGGCGGGCAGTCCCAGCGCATCCCACCATTGCGGGTCGCTCAGGTCCAGCTCGGCCTGCACATGGCGTGGCGATTGGGTGGGAAGAAGCTGCTGGCGCAGCGCCATGACTTCCGGCAGGTCGGCATCGGTCATGCGCAGTTGCCCGTTGTCCAGCCATTGCAGGTAATGGCTCAGGCCGCAACCGAGATTGGCCACGTGCGCCGATGGGTGCCGGGCGAGAAAGGCGAGGGCATGATCCCGGAAACACAGGGTGCGCGCCAGCACGCCATAGGTGCTTTGCCTGTCTCGCAGCCATTGCTGGCCATCGTCTCCCATCGCCTGCAGCAGGCGGGAAGCGTGGGTGTCGCCGACCTCCAGCTGGGGAAACAGGGTGCCGCCCAGGGCACGCGCGGCGAGCGGAATGCGCAGGGTGGAAGGGACGGCGGACAGCGGGGGAGGAGAGGCGGGTGTCATGGGCGCAGGGGGGGGGTATCGACTGACCCATTAAAGCAGAAATGAATATCATCCTCATTTGGTGGCTGCCAGATCGAACAGGAGACAGGCTGGGAGCGTCCTGTTTTACGGCTATATGAACATGCATTGGCTTCTTCCGTGGGACAATCTGTTCCGGTCGACCCCCCATTTTTTGGTCGCCGATCCATGGCGGTGTCAGGGGCTGCTGGGTAGAATTTTTCCCACGACATCTCCCACCCACATTCCTCTGTAAGGCATACCACGCCATGAGCAACGCATACCTCGACGCCCTGAAGCAGCGCCGCACCCAATACGCGCTGGGCCGCAATGTCACGCAATCCAAGGACACGCTGGTTGCGCTGATCCAGGACGCCATCAAGCACAGCCCCTCGTCGTTCAATTCGCAAAGCTCGCGCGCGCTGGTGCTGTTCGGCGCCGAAAGCGACAAGCTGTGGTCGCTGGCGACCGATGAAGTCCGCAAGGTCGCGCCGGCCGAAGGATTCGAGAAGACCGAAGCCAAGCTGAAGAGCTTTGCCGCGGGCGTGGGCACGGTGCTGTTCTTCGAAGACCAGGACGTCGTGAAGAAGCTGCAGGAGCAATTCGCGCTGTACGCCGACAACTTCCCCGTCTGGTCGGAACAGGCAGGCGGCATGGCCCAGCTGTCGGTGTGGTCGACGCTGGCCGTCGCTGGCGTGGGCGCCAGCCTGCAGCACTACAACCCCCTCATCGACAACGCCGTGGCACGCGAGTGGAACATCCCCGCGTCGTGGAAGCTGCGCGCCCAGATGCCCTTCGGCTCGAACGAAGCGCCGTTCGGCGACAAGGCTTTCATGGACGACGCCGAGCGCTTCCGCGTGGCCGGCTGATCGGCTGGCAGCACCATGAAAAAACGCCTGGCACGAAAGTGCCAGGCTTTTTTTCATGCAAGCGCCAAAGGGATTCACAGCCCTGCGCGGATGCCTTCCAGCCACCGCAACACGGCGACCGCGCCACCGTCGGGAATGCCCACGGCGCGGTCGCCCAGATAACTGGCGCGGCCCAGGCGCGGCTTCATGCGCGTGGTCGCGTCTGCGCCGTGGCGCGCCGCCTGCAATGCGGCGTCGAATGCCTGAACGCCGTTCTGGCCGGCCGTCAGCGCTTCATGCCAGGCGCGGGCCGCGGGAACGAGCGCATCGATCATGGTGCGATCGCCGGGCTTGGCGCCGCCCATCTGCATGATCGCGTCGATGGCGGCAGCAAAGGCGCCTTGCCACTGCGCCGGCGTGGGCATGGCGACGCCCGCCAGCTCGCGGCTGGCGCGCAGCAGTGCAATCGCATAGAACGGGCCGGAACTGCCGGCAATCGCCCGGCGCATGGCCTGGCTGAGCGAAGCGAGGAAAACGTCGGGGGCATGGAAGGCGTGGCCGGGCAGGGCGCGCAGGGCTTGGGCGCCGCGCGCCATGCTGGCGCCCAGGTCGCCGTCTCCGGCCTGGCTGTCGAGGTCCGTGAGCTCCGGCTCGGCGGCGATGATCGTGTCGGCAGCGCCCAGCGCCACACGCCGCAAGGCTTCTGCCAGCGGACCGGCAGGCACGGGCGCTGGCGTCTCGGCCACGCCCGCCGGTGCGGGCGCCGCAGTGCGTGTGCCGGGAATGCGGCCCGATGCGGGCCATGCAGGCGCCTGGGTGGGCGCGTCGAGCAGCGACAGCAGGGCATCGTCGACCGCCAGCACCGTCAGCGAGCAGCCCGGCATTTCCAACGCGGTCATGAAATTGCCGACCCATGCACGCTCAGGCACCAGGCCCTGGTTGCGCAATGCGGCCAAGGCGTGACGCGCGATGATCTGCAACTCCATGGGCGGCGTGCCGCCCAGTCCGTTGACCAGCACGGCAACCCGCCGCGTATCCGCGGGCAGCTCGGGAAGGATATGGGCCAGGATGTCGTCCACGATCGCATCTGCGGATTGGATCTGGCGACGGCCGACGCCCTTCTCGCCGTGGATGCCCAGTCCGTATTCGATTTCCGTGTCGCCCAGCGTGAAGCTGGGCGTGCCCGCGGCGGGAACCGTGCACGCGCCCAGGCCCACGCCCATGGAGCCCAGCGCTGCGGCGGCACGGGCCGCGACAGCGGCGACCTCCGCAAGCGGCAAGCCTTGCTCGGCTGCCGCACCCGCGATCTTGTGCACGAATACCGTCCCTGCGATGCCGCGGCGGCGATCGGCAGGAACGAGTTCGCGCAGGGAGACGTCGTCGGCGACGACGACGACCTCGACAGGAATGCCTTTCTCGCGGGCAAGCTCCGCGGCCATCCCGAAATTCAGGCGGTCTCCGGTGTAGTTCTTCACGACCAGCAACGCGCCCGCGGGGCCCGAGGCCGCAAGAATGGCGCTCAGCACGGCGTCGACGCTGGGGGAGGTGAAGACATCGCCCGCGATGGCAGCGCTCAGCATGCCCTGGCCCACGTAGCCCGCGTGCGCGGGCTCGTGCCCGCTGCCGCCGCCCGACAGCACGGCTACCCGGCGCTGTGCGGACGAGGGCGGCTCCGCGCGCAGGACGATGTTCTCGCCGTCCATCAAGGCCAGGTGTTCGTGGGTGTCGACCAGGCCCTCCAGCATCTCTCGTACCACGTGCCGAGGGTCGTTGATCAGCTTCTTCATGCGTGCTCCTGTATGACGGATGGGGGCGGGGGGCGCCACGGCCTGCCAGGATGCCACTGTAGGTGTTCGAAGGGGAAGTATGGCGTCTTTCTTGCCGTCCGTTCAGTCGAAATGTCCCGGGACTCGTCGCGTCCGTGGTATTCCTCGACATCCGCCGCCGATCCGGCGGGGGAGGCCATGGCGCCAATAATCATGCGGTTTGTGGGCGCTTTTGTCGGCTGATGGGCCAACACGCTGCTCCCGGCCAGGTCCGCCGATGTCCCGGGACATTCTCCATGTCGCTGACACATGCCGTTGCGAACATCGCAACCGGTAGCTTATCTGTGTCACCTCAACGGAGCGGACCCCGCAATGGCCTCACGTCGTCCTTTCCCCGCCATGCCCCGCCAGTCCCGCCCGTCCCGGTTCCAGCGCGGTTTCACGCTGATCGAGATCATGGTCGTGGTCGTCATCATGGGCATCCTGGCCAGCCTGGTCGTGCCCCGGCTGCTGGATCGTCCCGACCAGGCGCGCGTGGTGGCCGCTCGCCAGGACATCTCCGCGCTGATGCAGGCCCTGAAGCTCTACCGCCTCGACAACGCCCGCTATCCCACCAGCGAACAAGGCCTGGACGCCCTGGTCAAGCCGCCTGCCGGCGCCTCGGGCGCCGCCGCGCGTTCGTATCTCGAGCGCCTGCCCAACGACCCCTGGGGCAACCCCTATCAATACCTGAATCCCGGCGCCAACGGCGAGATCGACGTGTTCTCCTTCGGCGCCGACGGCAAGCCGGGCGGCGAGGGCGTGGACGCCGACATCGGCTCGTGGCAGCTCTGAGGCTGGGGTTCCATCATGCAGCAATGCCCGCTTCGCGCCGCGCCGTCCCTGACGGGGGGCGTCGCGGTGGCGCGCCGCCAGGAAGGCATGGCCGTCATCAGCGCGTTGCTCATCGTGGCGTTCGTCACCGTGGTGGCCGCCAGCCTGACGCAACGCCAGGCCACCTTGCTGCGTTCGGTGCAGGCCGAGCAGGCACGGGGACAGGCGCATTGGCTCTTGCGCGGCGGGCTGGACTGGGCCCGCGGCGTGCTGCAGGCCGATGCGCAGCGCGGTCCGGTCACGCACCTGGGCGGTGATTGGGCCCAGCCGATCCTGCGCAGCCGCTTCGGCAGCGAAAACCCGCGCCTGGTCGGCACGTTCTCGGGCAGGCTGCATGACGAGCAGGCCAAGTTCAATTTGCGCAATGTCGTGCGGCAGGGCAAGGTCAGCACCGAGGACGTGGAGATGTTCGGCCGCTTGTGCGCGCAGCTTGGCATTGACGCCGCGCTTGCCAGCCGTATCGTGCAGCGGGTGGTGATGGCCCACCCGCGCGGCCAGAGCCAGGAGACCGAAAGGGATGACGCCGAGGCCGAAGACGATGCCGCAGAAGGGGGCGATGGCCGGGAAGGGCGCGCCACGCTCGCGCTGCCGGAAGTGGCCCAGGCGCCCATGATCCGGGTGCTGGAGGATCTGCTTCCCCTGGATGGCATGAGCGCGGGCGTGCTGGAAAGCCTCCGTCCCTATGTCACGGTGCTGCCTGCCAACACCGCCATCAATATCAATACCGCGCCGGCGCGTGTCCTGGCTGCCGCCATACCCGATCTGACCGTGACCCAGGCGCAAGCGCTCACCGATGAAAGGGATGCGGGCCAGTGGTTCCGCAACCGGGGCGACCTGGTCAACCGGTTGCGGCGGCTGGACATCGGGATATCCAGGGTGCGCATGAGCGCCTTCAGCCAGTGGTTCCGTCTCTCCAGCGTCGCAACGTTGGATCAGGCCACGGTGCCCATGCAGGCCTTGATCCAGCGCCAGCGCAGCCCCCGTGCTGTCCCGCGTGTCGTATGGCTGCGGGAGGGTGCATGAAAACCCTGCTGCGCATCCGCCTGCCCCGGCTCAGCCGGCTGGACGCCGATGCCGAGGTCGATGCGGCACAAGGCGATGGCCGAGGTGGCTTCCAGGCCGCCGGCCGTTTTCCCCTGAGCGCATTGGCTGTCCGCTGGCCTCGCGCGCGCGTGCAAGCCATCCTGCACCCCCACGACGCGGTGCTGGCCAGCGTCGCTTTGCCGCCGTTGCCCGCTGCCAAGCTGCGCGCGGCCCTGGCCGGCGCCATGGACGGCCTGCTGCTGGGCGATCCCGACGAGGTCATCCTGGCGCATGGCCCTCGCGCACCAGACGGCCAGGTACCCGTGGCCTGGACGGCGCGGGAACCCTTGCAGCGGGCCGAAGCCTGCTTGCGCGGCTGCCAGCTCACCGTCTCCGGTTTCCTTCCCGCCCCTTGCGCCTTGCCTGTGCCGGACGCCGGCTGGACCGTGCACCTGAATGAAGAGGGCTACGCCGTCGTCCGCACCGGCATGGACACCGGCTTCGTCTATCCGCGGGCACGTGTCCTGCCTGGCGCAGCGGAGTGGGAGGCCGATGAACTGTCCCCCTTGCTCGTGCAGGGCACGCCTTCCCACATCGCGTGGGTGGGCAGCGTGCCGCCTTTCCGTCCCATCGCCCTGGATGTGCCGTCTTCCGCGATCGACGCGGCGCAGGCGTGGCTGGGTGCCTCGCCCGCCTGGTCGCTGACGTGCGCCGCGCAATCCCGAGGCATGAACCCAGGCGCCTGGCGCGGGCCCATCACGGCAGGGATCGCCGCTGCGCTGGTCTGGGTCGTGGGCCTGAACGTGCAGGCCCATCGCCTCGAATCCGCCGGGCTAGCCATGACGCAAGACATGCATGCGCGCGTGAAAGCCGCGTTTCCCACGCTGGGCGTCATCATGAATCCCCTGCAGCAGGCGCGCCAGCAGCGCGACGCTCGCATGCAGGCCGCCAACGCGGCTGCGCAAGAAGGCTTCGCGGGCTTGCTCGGCCTGACGCTGCTGCACAGCCCTTTCGCCGATGGCCAGGTGAAGACCCTGCGCTACGCCGATGGGCAACTGACTTTCGACCTGGATACGCCTGGCGCCGTGCAAGATGGCCCGATGTCGCCCGCCTGGGTCGAAAAGGCCCGCCAGGCGGGGCTCTCGGTCGAACCGGCGGAGAGCGGATGGCACGTGCGCGCCAGCGCGCCGTCTTCCGAAGGGGCAGCCAGCCAGCCGGTGCGGCAGGCCAAACCCAGCCAGCCTGGCCGGACACGATCATGACGCGCCCCGCAGCAAGCAAGCCGGCCGGCCTGCGACTGCGGCGGCCGGGATGGCCGCCCGTCCTGCGCAAGCGCATGGGTGCCTGGTCGGCGCAGGCGCGCGCGCAGTGGTCGCAACTGGCCGCGCGCGAGCGGCGCCTGGTGCTCTTTTGCGCGGTGCTGGTCGTCGTCGTGGGCGGCTGGGTGCTGGCCATCGAGCCGGCGCTCAAGCGCATCGATCACTGGGAAACGGAACTGCCCCGCTTGCGGTCGCAGTCCAGTGCGCTGGATGCCGTGCTCGATGAGGCAGCCGTGCCCGTGACACCTGTCCTCCCCGCGCCGGGCGAGCTGCCCGCGCGCCTGGCCCGGAGCCTGGATGCCGTGGCACCGGGCGCCTATACCCTGGTGGCCGACGAAGAGATTGCTGCCGATGCGCCAGCCTGGCGCGTGCGTTTCGATGACGCCGAGGCAGGCGCCGTCATGGCCTGGCTGTTCCAGGCGCCCGCCGAGCTGGGCCTGGTGGTGAGGGAAGTGTCCCTGACCCAATCCGCTGAATTGTTGCCACCGGACACCGACATCGATGTCCGTGCCCTGGCGGGACGCGTGCGCGGCGACGTGCGCCTCGCGTTGCCAGCGTCCCTTCCTTCCAAGGACTCCCCCTAGATGAAGCAGCACCCCACGCAAGGCCGCGCTGACCGGCGCGTCCGTCTTCTGCGCCGCACCCGCGTGGCCAGCGCCGTGTGCTTGTGCCTGAGCGTGCTGGGTTGCGCGGCGCCTGGCCAGGACGACGGCACGCGCAAGCCTTCCGCGGCGGGTGTGCCGCCCGCCGACCCGCTCGTCCAGGCGCAGGCCGAGCCCGTGGATCTGCGCTCGCCGCCCGCGCCACGCCGTGGCCAGGCCGAGCCTCGCCGTGCGACGCCCACGGCCGAGCGCGCGTCGTCGCCGGTGCCGCCGGGACCGGTCATCCGTCCCACGTCGGGCGCGTCGCGGTCGGCCGTCCGGTCTTCGGCCGCGCCCATGCCGGCCGCGGCGGCGCGTCCAGGCGGCGCCGGCAACGAAGAAACCGTCACGCTGAATTTCGTCGACGCGGACATTCCCACAGTCCTGCGCGTGCTGGCTCGCTTCACCAGCCGCAATTTCCTGGTCGACCCGCGCGTGAAAGGCCAGCTGACGCTGGTGTCCGAGCAGCCCGTGCCGGCTGGCGTGGCGCTGCAGATGCTGCAGGGCTCGCTGCGCATGCAGGGCTTCGCGATCGTCGAGTCCGAAGGCCTGACCCGTGTCGTGCCCGAGGCCGATGCCAAGCTCATCGGTGGCACGGTGCTCGGCGCCGACGCGCCTGCTGGCGGAGGCGGCCTTGCCACGCGCACCTTCCGGCTCAGCTACGAGAACGCCACCAACCTGGTGAACGTGATCCGTCCGATGGTGCCGCCCAACAATCCGGTCACGGCCTATCCCGGCAACAACACGCTGGTGGTCACGGACTACGCGGAAAACCTCGAGCGCATCGCCCAGATCATCGCGTCCATCGACACGCCGACGGCGCTGGATACCGACGTCATCAAGATCCATAACGGCATCGCGCTGGACATCGCCGCCATGGCCGCCGACCTGCTCGACGCACAAAGCAACGACCCCACCCAGCGCATCGTGGTGGTGGCCGATCCGCGCTCGAATTCCGTGGTGGTGCGTGCCAGCAGCCCGGCCCGCACGCAACTGGCGCGCGACCTCATCATCAAGCTCGACAACGTCCAGAGCGACCCGGGCAATCTGCACGTGGTCTATCTGCGCAATGCCCAGGCCCTGCACCTGGCCGACGTGCTGCGCGGCCTGCTGACGGGCGAGAGCGGTGGGCAGGGGAGCATGGGTGGGGGCAGCGACGAGTCCGTGCGCGCGGCCTTGGGCGGCGGCGGCATGAACAGCGGCACGGGCAGCGCGTCGGGGTCATCGGCCGCCAACGGCGCCAGTGCCTCGGGCAGCGGTTCCACCAGCGGCAGCGGTTCGGGCATGAGCAGCAACACGCGCATCGCCCGCACAGGCATGGGCGGCGCGTCTGGCCAGAACGGCCAGGGGGGCATAGGCGGACAGGGCAGTTCCTCGGCGTTCTCGGCGGGCGGCGTCACCGTGCAGGCCGATGCGTCCACCAACACCTTGATCATCTCCGCGCCGGACCCCATGTATCGCAGCCTGCGCAAGGTCATCGACCTGCTGGACCAGCGCCGCGCCCAGGTGCTGGTGGAAAGCCTCATCGTCGAGGTCACCGAGAACGACTCGGCGGAACTCGGCATCCAGTGGATGGCAGGCAACGGCCGCTATTTCGGCGGCGCCAACCTGAGCGGCAGCGGGCTGAACGTGAACGCCGCCACGACCATCGACGCCGTGCCGCGGGGCATGAACATCGGCATCATCGACGGCACCGTCAACCTGCCCGGCGTGGGCGAGATCCTGAACCTGAAAGTGCTGGCCCGCGCCTTGCAGACCAAGGGCGGCGCCAACATCCTGTCCACGCCCAACCTGCTCACCCTGGACAACGAGCCCGCCAGCATCATGGTGGGCAAGACCGTGCCTTTCGTGTCAGGCCAGTACGTCACCTCGGGCAGCGGCGGCAGCAACAATCCCTTCCAGACGATCCAGCGCGAGGACATCGGCCTGAAGCTCAACATCCGGCCGCAGATCTCCGAAGGCGGCACGGTCAAGCTGGACATCTACCAGGAAGTCAGCAGCATCGACAACAACCTCAGCAACGAAGCGGGCGTGGTCACCAACAAGCGCGCCATCGACACCTCGGTGCTGCTGGACGACGGCCAGATCATGGTCCTGGGCGGCCTGCTGGAAGACAGCGTCAGCACCACCACCGATGCCGTGCCCTTGCTGGGCTCGCTGCCCGTGCTGGGTGCCCTGTTCCGCTACGACTCGCGCCAGCGCGTGAAGACCAACCTCATGGTTTTCCTGCGTCCCTACGTGGTGCGCGACGCCCAGGCGGGCGCCGGCCTCACGCAGGACCGCTACAACTTCATGCGCCGCACGCAGGCTGCCGTCCAGCCCGGCAGGCACTGGGCGCTGCCCGACATGAACGCGCCCATCCTGCCGCCGCCCGGCGTGCCGCAGGCGGCGGGCGAGCGCGCCTATGACCTGCGCCCCGAGTCCTGGGAGGACACGCAACGCCAGGAGCCGCCACCCGTCACGCAGTCTTCGGCGTTGCGCCAGCAACCCACGCCCGCCGACACTGCCGCGCCCGGCGAGACGATCCGCACGCGCCTGCCCAAGGGGCTCACCATTGCCTCCGACCCGGATGCCTTCTACGGCCACACGCGCACCGATATCAACGTGCTCCAGATCGCCGATGTGCAAAGCCAGTCCGCCGCCGAGCAGATCGCCCAGCGCGTGCGCATCAGCGGCCTGAAGGCCTACACCATGGCCGGACCCGGCGGCATGGGCTATGTCGTGCGCACCGATGTGTCACGCGATCCCGCGGCAACGGACGCCGCCGTGCAGGTGCTGCGCGAGCTGGGCTACCGTCCCGCGATCTCGGTGGGGCAGTGACCATGGGTGCGCCGCTGGCCGCCAAGCTGCCGTATGCCTGGGCCAAGGCGCAGCGGCTGGTGCTGCGCGCCGACGCCGACACGCTGGGCCTGGCCGTCAGCCCGCTGACGCCCGGCTGGGCCATCGCGGAAGTGCAGCGCCGCCTGGGCGATAACGTGCCGCTGCCGTTGTCGCGCCTGAGCGAGGCGGAGATGGATACGCTGCTGGCGCGCACCTATGCGGACGCCGGCGATGCGGCTTCGGTGGTGGGCGCCGCGGAAAACGACATCGACCTCGACCGGCTCATGCAGGACATGCCCGAGGTCACCGACCTGCTGGACGCCCAGGACGACGCGCCGGTCATCCGCATGATCAACGCGCTCTTCACCCAGGCGGCGCGCGACGGCGCCAGCGACATCCATATCGAACCCTTCGAGACGCACTCGGTCGTGCGCTACCGCGTGGACGGCACGCTGCGCGATGTCGTCAGCCCGCGCAAGGCGCTGCACGGCGCGCTGATATCGCGCATCAAGATCATGGCGCACCTGGACATCGCCGAGAAGCGCCTGCCCCAGGATGGCCGCATCGCGTTGCGCGTGGCGGGCCGGCCCATCGACATCCGCGTGTCCACCGTGCCCACCGGCCACGGCGAACGCGCGGTGCTGCGCCTGCTCGACAAGGAGGCTGGCCGCCTGCAACTGGAGAAGCTGGGCATGGCGCCCAGCGTGCTGCAGCCGCTGGACCGCCTGGTGCATCAACCGCACGGCATCGTGCTGGTCACCGGCCCCACCGGCAGCGGCAAGACCACCACGCTGTATGCCGCGCTGGCCCGCCTGGATGCCAGCACCAGCAACATCCTGACCGTGGAAGACCCGGTGGAATACGACCTGCCCGGCATCAGCCAGATCCAGGTCAACGCCAAGATCGACATGACCTTCGCGCTGGCCTTGCGCGCCATCCTGCGCCAGGATCCGGACGTCATCATGATCGGCGAGATCCGCGACCTGGAAACCGCGCAGATCGCCGTGCAGGCTTCGCTCACCGGCCACCTGGTGCTGGCCACCTTGCACACCAACGACTCCGTCTCGGCCGTCACGCGCCTGACCGACATGGGCGTGGAGCCTTTCCTGCTGGCCTCGTCGCTGTTGGGCGTGCTGGCCCAGCGCCTGGTGCGGCGGCTGTGCCCGCACTGCCGCCGCGCCGAGCTGTTGCCCGATGGCAGCACCGTCTATCACGCCGTGGGCTGCGAGCACTGCAATCACGTGGGCTACAGCGGCCGCACCGGCATCCACGAACTCTTCGTCGTCGACGACCACATCCGCCGCCTCATCCATGAAGGGCGTGGCGAACAGGAGCTGCGCGAAGCCGCGGTGGCGCATGGCATGCACACCATGCGCGACGACGGCCGCCGCTGGGTGGAAAGCGGCGCCACCACGCCCGAGGAAATCGTGCGCGTCACGCGCGACGCCTAGGACCGACAGGGGAGGGCCGCATGGCCACGTTCCAATACGAAGCCTCGGACGCGGGCGGAAAGATCGAACAGGGTTCCATCGACGCGGACAGCGAACGTGCGGCGCGTGCCGCCCTGCGCGGCAGAGGCCTGTTTCCCATCGCATTGGCCGAGCGTCGCAAGGCCGGCGCGGGCGGCAGCGCTTTCAGCCCGCGCCTGTCCGACAGTGACCTGGCCTGGGCCACGCGCCAGCTGGCCAGCCTGCTGGCCGCGCGCCTGCCGCTGGAAGCCGCGCTGACCGCCACCATCGACCAGGCGGAAAAGAAACACACCGCCGACACCTTCAATGCCGTGCGCGCCGACGTGCGCAGCGGCTCGCGCCTGACCGACGCGCTGGCCGCGCGGCCCCGCGACTTCCCCGAGATCTATCGGGCGCTGATCTCGGCGGGCGAAGACTCCGGCGACCTGGCGCGCGTCATGGAGCGCCTTGCCGACTACATCGAAGAGCGCAACGCCTTGCGCGGCAAGGTGCTCACGGCCTTCATCTATCCCGCCATCGTCGGCGTGGTGTCCGTCTGCATCGTCATCTTCCTGCTGGGCTACGTCGTGCCGCAGGTCGTCAGCGCCTTCAGCCAGGCGCGCCAGGATCTTCCTGGCCTCACCATTGCGATGCTCACCGCCAGCGACTTCGTGCGCAACTGGGGCTGGCTGACGGCCTTGTTTCTGGTGGGTGCGTACTGGCTGTGGCGCATGTGGCTGCGCGATCCCGCGGCCCGTCTTGCCTGGCACCGCCGTGTGCTGGGCTTGCCGCTCATCGGCCGCTTCACGCTGGGCGTGAACACCGCGCGCTTCGCCTCCACGCTGGCAATCCTCACCGATGCCGGCGTGCCGCTCCTGCGCGCGCTGGATGCGGCGCGCCAAACGCTGGGCAACGACAGCCTGCGCGCCGCGGTCGATGACGCGACCGGCCGTGTGCGCGAGGGCGTCTCGCTGGGCGCGGCGCTGAAGTTACAAAAAAGTTTTCCGCCGCTCCTCATCCACCTCATCGCGAGTGGCGAAAGTACCGGGACTTTGTCGGCGATGCTGGAGCGGTCTTCCGCCACATTGTCCCGGGACATCGAGCGCCGCGCGATGGCGATGACGGCGCTGCTGGAGCCGCTGATGATCCTCATCATGGGCGGCGTGGTGCTCACCATCGTGCTCGCGGTGCTGATGCCGATCATCGAGATGAACACGCTGGTGTAGAGCTGGTGCGGGCTCCAGGGCGGGAGGCGTGATTTTTCATGCTTGGCTCAGCATTCCCTGCGATGGATTTTCTTCTGCGTATGACAGTTAATGAATGTCCCGGGACTTGATTAATCAAGATGTCGTTATTGAGTAATTATCCGGGAAATTTTTCACGCTCCTTAAGGAAAATGTCCCGCGACATTAGTCTGTAGATTGTCACCATCGGTTGAGAAGATGCTCGGGCCGTCAACGAGACGGCAGTCGTAAATGGATCAAGGCCTCTCACACTTAATCCGTTTTATGGCTCGAGTTAATCCCAGATTTTTCTCAACGTAGTGCCAAGGAGAAATTCCATGCAAGCCAAACTGAAGAGCACTGTCGCGGCCCTGCTGGTCGCCGGTATCGGTTCCATCGCTTTCGCTGGCCAAGCCTCGGCCCAGGCTGTCATCAGCGGCGGCGCGTCCTTGCCCGCCCTGCTGTACCAAGCTGAAAAGACGCACTTCAACCAGTCCGCTTTCCGCGCTTACGTCAGCAAGAGCAGCGGCGTGGGCAAGACCGCATTCCTGACGAACAACCCCGCTGGTTTCGACTACAGCACCAGCGTGGACAAGATCGTTCACTGGGCGGGTTCGGACTCGGCCCTGACGGCTGGCGAACTGTCGACCTACAACTCGGGCCTGGGCGCCACGAATGGCCGTCTGGTCTTCATCCCCTCGGCCGGCACCTCGGTCAACCTGCCTTACCGCATCAGCGGCAAGACCGATCTGGACCTGACGACGGAACAGGTTTGCGAGATCTTCACGGGTGCCGTGACCAGCTGGAGCCAGATCCCCGGCTCGGGTTCGACCGGCAACATCCAGGTCGTCTACCGCAACACCAGCTCGGGCACGACCGAAATCTTCACGACGTTCCTGAACAACGCTTGCGACGAGTACGGCATCACCGTGCCGGTGACCTCGACGTTCCAGAACATCTTCCCCGGCAACACCGCTCCCTCGAACTTCACGGGCGTGGCCGGTAGCGGCGACGTGCGCAACGGCGTGGCCGGCGCGTTCAACACTATCGGCTACCTGAGCCCGGACTACACCCAGGCCGCCACGGTTGCCAGCATCGACGGCTTGTCCCCCGATGCGGCAAACGTCACGGCCGCGCTGGAAGGCCTGGCCCTGCCGGACGGCGATGCCACCAACCCGCTCAGCTGGATCCCGGCTGTCACGCCGATTGATGGCACCTACCCGATCGTCGGTCTGACCTACATCCTGGCCAGCCAGTGCTATGTGAACAACGGCGCCGACGTGAAGGCCGGTCTGCAACAGCACTACGCCGTGACCCCCAACGGCCAAGCCGACGGCCTGGTGCAAAGCCACTTCTTCGCCGACCTGCCTGACCACTGGCTGGAAGCGATCCAACTGTCGTTCTTCGACGGTGACGAAAACGGCCTGCAATTCAACAACCCCGACTACTGCGGCGTTGGTGCGATCGCTGGTCGCGGCAACAACCCGAACCTGTAATCGGGTAGCAGTCGCAGGGAACGTTTTGTTCCCGGTTTGAGTGCTTGAAAAGGGACGCGGATTCATCCGCGCCCCTTTTTTTATTTTTCGCGATGCTTTTCAGGTCTTATTGACGATTTTTCCGTCACAGGATTAAACAGGGACGAGTGTCTTCAATTTGAAATGTCTCGACGAGTAGTCTCGTAAAGATTCACCAAAGCAGTGTGGTCGCGGTGATGCGCAAAAAAGTGTGTTCCTGGATGGCGGATTGGATGCCCCGATTACGTCTTACCTGAAATATCGCCATCCGGAGTTTGTTGTGAAATCCATCCAAGCAAAAGCCCCCGCCATGCAGCGTGCCTTCAACAAACGTGCACCGGCATGGCGACGCCTGCCGCTGTCCCAAGCAATACTGTTCGCCTTGGTGGCCGGTGGTGTGTCGTTCGGGGTGCAGGCCCAGACCGCGAACTGGTTTGCCGCAGGTGCGAATCCTCAGGCACGTGCAGCGCGGGGGCCCGTTCCTGCCGCTGGCGTGCCGGCCAGCGTCAGGCAACAGCAGCAAGCCAGGCAGCAATTCACGCGCTCCGTGGCCAATCTGAACCAGACTGCCAACGCGATCGCCGCGCAGCAGGCTGCCCAGGCTGCCGCCCGCGCCCAAGCACACGCCTTGCCGGGAGACGTGCCCGATGGCATGGCGGAGGGAGGTCTGAAGCTCCAGGCGGGCGTGGCGGACAATGCGATCCGACCCACCCAGGTGCTGGACGTCACCCGTTGGAAAGGGGCAGCGCTGCCGTCACAAGGCTCCGATGCCAATGGCCGTGTCTTAGTCACGGTGGCGCAGAATGAGTCGCGCGCCATCCTGAACTGGGAGACGTTCAATGTCGGGCGCAACACGACGGTGAAATTCGACCAGCAGGGGCGGAACGATTGGGCTGTCCTCAATCGCGTCAATGACCCGCAAGCGCGTCCCTCGGTCATTCAAGGGCAATTGCAGGCCGACGGCACGGTCATGATCGTCAACCGCAACGGCGTGGTGTTCTCGGGCTCCAGCCAGGTCAACGTTCGGAACCTGGTGGCCGCTGCCGCACACATCGGGGACGATCAGTTCACGGATCGCGGGCTGTACGGCGCATCGGATACCACGCCCACGTTCATTGACGCGCTGGGCAGAATCGAGGTTCAGCGCGGTGCAAGGATAAGCACCCACGCTGCGCCGACTGCTACCCAAGAGGGCGGCTATGTCCTGCTCGCTGGCACGGAGGTCCATCAGGCGGGTGAAATCACCACTCCCAGGGGACAGGCCATTCTTGCTGCGGGTGATACTTTCCTGATACGCCGTGGTGTAGGCACGGAAACAAATACCATTTCCACAACCCGTGGCAACGAGATCGCGCCGCAGTTCAACCCATCCTCCTCGGCAGGCAGTGTCCACAACAGTGGCGTCATCCTGGCACAGTTGGGCGATGTGACGCTGGCCGGACGCGATGTGCTGCAGGACGGCGTGGCAATTGCCACGACCAGCGTCAGTGCCCGGGGCGCGGTTCACCTGTTGACGCCGGCGAAGGACGCACAAGCCAGGGTGACGCTCGGCGCGAATGCCACGACTGCTGTGCTGCTGGAGGCGAACGACGAAACGGCGGTCGATGGCCAGCGTGACTTGCTGATCGAAGAGTCCCGCCGCCTGAACGAAGAGCGTCGTCTTGCCGTCGTGCCATCCCAGTGGGACAACCTGTCCCGGTTGGAAGATCGGCGTGACCAGTCTCGTGTGGAGATTGTTTCCGGTGGAGGTGTGGCGTTCCACGACGGCTCATTGACCTTGGCGACGGGAGGTCAGATTGCCGTCAGCACCGGCAATGGCGGGACTAACCTGGGCGGGCGTGTCCTGGTAAACGACGGGGCTGCACTGGATGTCGCCGGCGCACTGGGCGTGCGGGTGGCCATGGAGTCCAACAGTGTCCGCATCGATGTGCAGGGCAATGAGTTGCGAGACTCCCCGGGCAACCGGGATAGCCGGTCCTTGAACAACAGCGAACTCTGGATCGATCGTCGTTCGCTGGTGCACATTGCCGCCGACTTCGATGCGCTTACCAACCCCCATGGGTATCAGCGTGATCGTTGGTACACGGCGGGTGGCCTGCTGGAGGTGGGGGGATACCTGGATACAGCCGGGCACACGATTGGGGAATGGGCCGCTGCCGGTGGCGCCATTACGTTGGCGGGTGCCGAGGTCGTGACGCAGACGCGCTCCTCGATCAATCTGTCGGGGGGCACGCTGGACGTGCAGGATGGCTTTATTCGCCAAAGCTGGGTCCGGGCCAACAATGGCCGCCTGTATGAAGTGTCCTCTGCGCCCGGCGACATGCTCTATGAGGGTGTCTATCGTGGCTATGAAGTGTCCTCCGTGCGTTGGGGCGAAAACGCCACCCGCCGATTCTATGATCCGTTGATAGCGCCTACCCACCGCTACGAATCGGGCTATACCGTCGGGCGTGATGCTGGCCAGCTTCGTATCTCCGCACCGACGGTGGTTCTGGAAGGGCAGCTCGACACCAGTGTGTTCACGGGTGATCGCCAGATGCTGGCGCCACAACGCAACGCCGATCCCTATGCCCAGTCGCAATTTGCCTTGGCGCGACAGGCGCGGCTGGCTTATGGGAATTTCTGGAATCTGCCCGCTGCAACGCCTTATCAGCCGGATGTCCGATTTGGCGAATTCGAGGCCGTCTCGGGAGGCCTCGATCTGTCGTCGGCTTTACCGTCGGCGCGGGTGGGCACGATGTGGCTGGATGCCGCCGCACTGAACGCGACTGGCCTGGGTGGGTTGGATATCGTGACGGCAGGCGCCATTACGATAGAGAAAGCCTTGACGTTGCAGGAGGGCGGCACTGTCAATCTGATCAGCGCGCAGCTCGAGGTTCAGGATGCGCTGACGGTGCATGCGGGCGACATCACGCTCAGCACCCGTTACCCCGTGGCACCCACAGGTGTTGATCTGAGCCAGGCCAGCATTGTCGTCAAGAACGGCGCAAGTCTGGATGTCAGCGGCAAATGGAGCAACCTTCATGACGGCTCGGGCGCCATGGCAGAGGCGGGTCTCTTGAACGGAGGCACGATTACGCTATGGGCAGAGCAGGGGCACGTCGGGCTGGAGCAAGGCAGCACGGTGGATGTGGGCGGGGGCGCCCAGTTGCGTCAAGACCGCTCTGTTCAGGGGGGGCGTGCCGGAGACGTTTCGGTGACGGCGACAACACTGCAACTGGACGGGACGCTTCGCGCAATGGGCGTCCAGGGTGGAGGCGCCCTCGCCATTTCCACCCGTGGCGAAATCATCATCGGTGGGGATGAGGGGAGTGCTCCTCCCCGCACGATCACCATTCCGGGTGAGACGCCACACACGGTGGCTCGATTGCGACTCGATACGGACTTCTTCCGCCTGGGCTTCTCCCAGTACACCCTGGATGGCTTCTACGGTGTAGAGGTGGCTGATGGCGTCACGGTGAGTCCGGTGGTGCCCACGTTGCGTGTGTCCAATCAGGCTCAAGAGCTAGCGTCGGGACGCGCAGCCGAGGGGCCTTTTGACATATGGACGGCAGAGGCACGGGGGCTGTATCAACCGGACCCGCTGTCGGCAACGTTAAGCGCCAGGCCTGGCGCGTCCTTGACGCTGCTTAGCAGCGGCGTTCACGGGAGCCGTCGCGTTGCGGTTGGCGGCATCCGAGTGGGACAGGGTTCCGAGCTTCGGGTGGATCCTGGTCAATCTCTTCGGCTGGAGAGCAACGGACAGATCACCGTTGAGGGCGCTTTGGTCGCACCGGGCGGCAGTATTTCCCTGTCCCTGGCCCCCAGCAAAGGGGGCGAACTGATATACCTGGATCCTGCCAGCGGTGCACCCACCTATGACACAGGCGGCATGGCGATCTGGGTGGGAGAGACGGCGCGTCTCGATGTCTCGGGCCACCTCGAGCAGCACGTAGATCGACGCGGCAGGCGTTACGGCTTGGCGCAGGATGGCGGCGCCATCACATTGGAGGGTGGCCGGGGGTTTGTCGTGTTGCGGCCAGGGTCGATGCTGAACGCCTCGGGTGCAAGTGCCATCTTCGATGTGCCGTCATCGAGTGTGATGGCATCCTCAAGTCCCACGCCCGTGAGCGTTGGTGGGCGAGGCGGCAGTATCTCCATCAGCACCGAGACCGCCGCTTTCCTCGATGGAAGCATGGAGGCCCGAGGAGGAAGTGCCGCTGCAAGCGGGGGCGCACTGTCGGTCTCCATCGAACTCCCGGAGTACCTGACCCAGGCTGGCGGCGCCGTATTGCCCGATGCGTTCCGCCAGGCGCGTGAGATCGTGGTTGCGCAGGCGCATGGCAAGTCCTTGCTCGTGGACGATTTGCAGCCTGGCGTGGACGATCCTTCCCTGTTGCCGGGCAAGACACGGATAGGCGTGGATCAGGTCGAAGCTGGCGGATTCGGCAGCCTGACGCTGCGGGCAGGTAATTTCATTACATTTGACGGCGATGTATCGCTGAGCCTGCCGGAAATGCTTGCATTGCGTGGGGGCTCCCTCAGTGCCGGCACGCCCGATGCCAAGGTATTGTTGCGGGCACCCTATGTGCTGCTCGATGGCGTAGGTCGTATTCCCGAATATGGGCTTGGCCACATCGTCAGTTTCAACCTGGGTGCTTATGCGCCTGCGCTGCAGGCAAATCAAGCAGTATTTTCCGTGGATACGGACACCCTGGATATACAGCACGAGCTGAATTTCGGTCGGCGTGGAACCTTGGAGTGGACGACGGGCACGCAAGAAATATTGCGGCCCGGTTTCGACTCCGTGCTATTGCGTAGCCGCGGCGATATGCGCTATTTGGCGAGTTCTCTTCCGGCAAGCTTTACTCAGCTTCGCACCGACGGGGATTTACTTCTTTCCGCCGCACGAATCTATCCGGCCTCCGGTGCGATAGCACGTATCTATGCGGGATATCGGGTAGGGGGGATGGACGCCTCGCGGACCCTACGTATCGCGTCCGTCGACAATCCCTCGCTGTCGGCAATCGTGCCCCAGAGCATTTATGGTTCCATCAGCCTATTTGGTTCGTCGATATACCAAGGAGGTGTGATCCACGCACCTCTTGGTTATATCCAACTGGGCGATACCGACACCTACTACGGCGACCGTGTAGTGCTCGAGCGCGGCAGCCTCACGTCGGTCAGCGCCGCAGGTCTGATGATGCCGTTTGGCGGCACGGTGGACGGCGTCAACTATCTGTACAACGGGGATCCTGTCTTTGAACGCCCCATGGGCGACGGCAATCTGGGTATTTCCTTGCGCGCACAAACCGTGCTGGGCGAAGCCGGCAGCGTGCTGGATCTGAGCGGGGGCGGATCGTTGCAGGGCGCCGGTTTCGTTTCGGGCCGTGGCGGCTCGACGGATGCGCGTTTTCAACCCTTGATCGTGGTGAACGACTCGGGCAGTTTTACCCTGCCCGCGCTTGCCAGCGCAGCGAATCCCGGAGGCCGGCAGATCTACGCGATCATGCCGGGGAAACAAGCCTCTGCAGCGCCGGTGGGGCTGGAGCAAGGTGCGTCCCAATCTCGTGTGGGCGAGCAGATCAGCATTCCCGAAGGTGTTCCGGGGCTGCCTGCCGGCACCTATACGCTCATGCCTTCGCAGTACAGTCTGATGCCTGGCGCATTCCGCGTGGAGTTCGGTGGCACCACGACCACAGCGGTCATCTCGGGCGCGCGCAGCCTGCGTAATGGCTCGTATATCGCGTCGGGCTATCGCAGCGTTGCCAACACCTCGGTGCGAGATGTCTTGGCGACGAACCTGGTGCTGACTCCCGCCGCGGTGCTGCGCCAGTATTCGCAATACAACGAGACCGCGTACAGCGACTTCGCTCGCGCAGAAGCCTTGCGTGTGGCGCTGCCGCGCCCGATGCTGCCCGAGGACGGCAAGACCTTGGACTTGCGCTGGGATACGCGCAATGTACTGAGTGATGGTGAGGCACTTGTATTCGACGGCATCGCGAACTTCGCACCCGCGAAAGGAGGATACGCAGGCCAGCTGGCGGTGTCGGCCGATTTCAGCAAGTTAGAGGTCAGGGCGCAGGGCTCGGCCCTGACTGCCGGCGTTATTTCCGTGGTTGACGATGAACTCAACGCGTTCCGGGCGCCACGCGTCATTCTTGGGGGAACGCTTTCCCAGGCAAGCGGCGGCGCCCCGTTGTTGCAGTTCACCTCTCAGACAAACCAGGTCACACTGCGCGCGGGCGCCACGTTGCGTACTGCCGAAGCATTTCTCGTTGCCACCGGCAGTGCAGATGCCCGGATCACAGTGGAGCACGGCGCCAGGATCGATACACTGGGCCAAGGTGCCGTTCCCTACGACTCGACGAACGGATATTGGTACCAGCCCGACAGGGTAGGCATGCTGGCTGTCTCGAATGGTCTCATCGATGTCTTGCCTGCTGGACGTGGGGCGGGTTCTCTTCAGGCTTCCATCCACCTCGGGGAATGTTCAGCAGGCGGTTGCGAAGACGTGCGTTTATATTCCGAAGGCACGATTGCCTTGGCGACACCCAAGGAAGTGTCGTTCGGCGATGCGCTCCGTTATGGGACGCGCAAGCTCCTCTTGTCAGTGCCTAGCCTGAATATTGGCACGGACGCGTCCCTGGCGTCGGCCAAGGCAGCAGAGGTGCTGCCAGGAGGTCTTCAACTGACGCAGAGCCTGCTGACGAGGCTGTTGCGCGGGGACCCCGAGGCCGGCGCGCCCGCTTTGCAGAGCCTGGATTTCACTGTCGACAGCTCGACCAATTTCTTCGGTACCGTCGATCTCAGTACGATCGACCCGGTCACCGGCAAGTCAAGCCTGGCGCAACTTGTGCTGAACACGCCGGCAATCTATGGCTATGGCAGCGCCCAGGATGTGGTGACGTTGCAGACGGGCAGGCTGATCTGGAATGGCGTCGGGGACGGGGCACAGTACTTGAACGGATCCACGCAGGCAGGGACGGTGCCGACCAGCCTGAAGCCGGGTGCGGTAATCAAGGACGGTGCAGGTACCGGCCAAGGGCAGTTCAGTATCCGTGCAGAGGAAATCGTACTGGGTTATCCGGATGCGGCTTACCAGGATGGCGAGCTGGTCATGGATCGTCTGGCCCTGGGCTTCTCCGATGTTGTCATGTCGGCCTCCCGTCACGTGCTGGTTGATCATCGTGGAACGCTGGCCGTGCATCAGGGTCAAGGCGCGTTCGACTCGGCAAAGGGAGATTTTTCCTACACGGGCGGCAGGTTGCATATCGACACGCCGTTGTTGACGGCAGGTTCCGGGGCCAAGGTCTCCCTTGCCGCAGGCGAGTCGCTGGACATACTCAACAGTTGGGGCACTACCGCTGCGGCGCCGGCGGAGAAACTGGGGGGTACGCTGATGCTGCGCAGTGAGCGCATCAGCGTTGACAGTGTGATCGGCCTGCCTAGTGGCCGCTTGGAGCTGAATGCGCAGGGCGACATCTCTCTTGGAGAGGGTGCGCAGCTATCGTTGGCGGGGCGCCCTGTCGCATTCTTCGATGTGACACGCTATGGCTGGGGCGGCGATGTCGTTCTGGAAAGCGCCGAAGGGAACATTTGGCAGGCAGCAGGAAGCGTTATTGACGTTTCTGCGCAGGGCAATGACGGGGGTTCGATCAAGATAACTGCATTGGCCAGTGCAAAGGGCGAGGTATCGCTGCGCGGAAAATTGCTGGGCCAGGGTACAGAGGGGGGAGAGGGCGGTCGCATTGATATCCGTGCCCAACGCCTGGGCACCGGAGACCTCAGCACCGAGTTCTCGTCACTGAACCAGACGTTGAATGATGGCGGTGTGTTCGGCGTCCGGTCCTTTGCGATCAAGCAGGGCAGCCTGTCGGTGGCTGATGGGGTGAAAGCATCCGTCATCAACATATCCGTGGATGGCGGCAGCCTGACCGTGAACGGTCTCGTTGATGCGGCGGGCAACAGGCCTGGCAGTATCCGCCTGGCGGCGCGGGACGGTCTTACATTGACAGGCCGGTCCGTGCTGACGGTGCAGTCGAACCAACTGTACCGTGATGCGGAGAATCAAGTCATCGAGGCCTCCAATCGTGGTCAGATCGAATTGAATTCCGGATTGGGAACGCTGGTGCTCGAGCGCTCGGCGTCGATGGACCTGAGTGCGGCTGATGGGGTGTCGCGCGGGCGACTCTCTCTTTATGCACCGCGCAATGACGCGACGGGCGATATCGCCTTCTCGGCGGAAACTGGCCTGGCGATCAAGGGCGCACAACAGATCAGCCTGTACGGCGTCCGTACCTATACGGATGCAGCGTATGGGCTGGGTACCGGGGGCGTCCGGGATGTCTTGGCAAATGGTAAGCAATACCAGGTGATCGATCAGGCGTACCTGAATCGTCTGCATGGGGAAAGTAACGATTTCATGGTCTTGGCCCATGCCAATGCCTCTTTGCAGGGCCGCCTGGCAGGCCTGCTTGAGCCTGGTTTGGCTGAGCGCTTCCACCTTAGACCTGGGGTCGTGATCGAGTCGGCCACGCCTGATGGTGAATTGGTGGTGAAGGGCGATTTGGATCTCTCCGCCTATCGTTATGCTGGTGGTGCCACCTACGGCCTGCAGCGCGACACAGGTGTTGTGGGTTCTGGCGAGCCGGGGTCGCTGGCCATCCGGGCGGGTGGGGATCTCCACATCTTCGGTAGCATCAATGATGGTTTCGCTTTCACGCCAGGCTTCACGACGCCGGATGACAACGGCTGGGTGCTGCGCAGCGGCCCAGAGCCTTTCCTGGCGGATCTGGTGCTGCCCAAGTCTGTGGTTGTGCGTGGCGCCGCGACGGGAACCGTTACCTCGATCGCGCTGACGACTGGCGCTGCCCTAAATTACGACATCGTGATCCGTCCCGCGACCCTCAAGGCGGATGCGCTGATTCCGATGGAGGTCGTCGTGGCCACCGCCGCGGGAATCACCCTGCCTGCCGGCACGGTGCTGACAGCGGACATCGTGCGGCCAGGCCTGCCGACGCTGGCCAAGGGCACGCTCCTGCAGCAGGCCGAATCGGTGCCCAAGGACAGCCGCCTTCTTCAGGGTAGCCGCCTGCCGGTGCGCGTGGATATCGCCCAGGTATTGGTGCCGAAGGGGACGCTGCTGTCGATTTTCGAGAAAACGACGACCGGAGGGGTTGCGACCCTGCCTGCACTCATCCTGGCACAGAACGTTACCCTGCCCGTTGGGGCGTTTGTTCCCGCGGGTTCGAACCTGCAGCTTGCTACGGGCACGACGGTCAACCTGCGAGATCCCGTGGGCGGCCGGCAAGGGCAGGTCTGGGCGGTGGCGCCCATGATCGCTACGCCGGGCACGCAGTCCTGGGATTTGAGGCTGGTGGGCGGCGCCGATCTTGGGTCGATCGACACGCGAGCCTTGCGCGCTCAGCAATCCCTCAATGGCTCAGGCAATGTGGTGTTGTCGGACCCTCATTACATGACCGGACTCGGTGCTGCCATTACTCCGCCTATCTTCAGCGTGATTCGCACTGGCACTGGAAATCTGGATGTTCTGGCCGCCGGGGATTATCTGCAAACTTCGCTGTACGGAGTCTACACCGCTGGCACCCCGTCGGAAAGTCTCGGTGGCGCGAACTACGAACTGCCTCGTGGCGACGCGCATTCCCTCTATTGCGCGGCATCCACCGCGCGTAGCGACTGCACCTTGATGGGTCTTGCCTCGCAAAGTGGCACGGCATATGTGGCGCCGGCCACTGCCTTGTATCGTGCCTGGTACCCGGAGTCGGGCGGTGATCTTCACGTGCGGGTGCAAGGGAACATGATGAGTGACACGCTGGGCGGCGCGCAGGCGCAGCCCACACCCACCACCACGTATGGCAAGCCGCATTCCAGCAATTTCGTGGGGAACTGGTTGTGGCGCCAGGCAGGGCCTGACACCTCCCAGCCTGCAGCATGGTGGATCAACTTTGGCGCATATGCCGCTGTCAGCAATGGCTGGTCGACCACAAGTTCACTGTGGGATCGTCGCCCGAATGTGGTGGGATTCACCGGTCTGGGCACCTTGGGCGGTGGGAATGTGAACCTGGATGTCGGAGGAGATGCAGGTGTTCTGTCCAGCCGCGGATTTCATAACAGTGGTGTGCAGGGGGGGGTGTCAGCACGGAGCCAGGCCTTGAATATTGCCGTTGGTAGCACGGGCCGGGTGTCTTCGGACGGCAAACAGTTGCATTTGACTGGTGGTGGAGATGTCACCATTCGTATTGGAGGAGCGTTGAATCCGCTTAGCGGCTATCTCAATGCCAGTCGTATGGGTAGCGGGACGATGCGGGGCCTATTGAATGATCTCAATGGCACATTGGTGAACTTGCGGGGCAGGCTGGACCTCGTGGCGGGCTCTATCGGGCGGGTCGAGCCTGCTTTCAACGATACGCAGATCGCGTTTGCCGACCCGAGAGGTGTCCTGCCTTACAGCCCGGTGAGTGCGCGTTCCTCGGGTGGGCTGGTGGTGGTTCCCGGCGATGCCCAGATTTCCCTGGCGGCGCGGGGTGATTTGGTGTTGGGCGGGGCGGGAGACGCCGGCCGCCTTGATCTGATCAACGAAGTTCCCTATGTGAATCCTGCCGATGGCATATCGTTGCCCGGTGGGGGTGTGGGTTGGTTTACGCTCTGGACTCCCAATACGACGATCGATCTGGCATCGGCCGGCGGAGATTTGACGCCGAGCACCCAGCCCTTGTATGCCTCGGACAGTAGTTCTGCTGGAGCAACCACGACTAACCGATACTCCAACGACATCGTGTCCAATGATGTGCATGCGATCCAGGGTGGCGTGAGGACCTTCGGTTTCTATATCTATCCGTCGGTGCTGCGGGCTCAGGCCCTGGATGGCAGCATCTATATGGGAACGTCCTCCCTTTCAGCCAATAAATCCTTGCTGTTGGCGCCATCTCCCAATGGCGAACTCGAACTGCTGGCAGGCGAATCCATTTTTGCCGGTAACTCCGTTGGCGCGCTGGCCGTCCATATGTCTGGCGCGGCAATGAGCACGCTGGCGACGCCCCGCAACCCAGGTTTCAAGGGGTACGAGGTCCGGGCTGGTCTGCGCGGGACGTCGCGCAAGGTCAACACCAGTTCCAATGGACGCTCTTCGACGCTTGATCCCGACAATCGTCTTAATCATCTTTTCGCATTTGGTGATAACACCTGGTCTCCGTCTTTGCATGATGAGGACAGTCCGCCTATTCGTTTCTATGCGGTAAAGGGGGACATTCTGGGTCTGAGGTCTGGCACGCGCATGATGTTCGATCCGAGTCTGGAGGCAGCAGCGACGCTTGGTGCCGTGCGAGACCGTACCTGGTATATCGCGGCCAAACCGGTATGGATGCGTGCTGGCCGCGACATTGTCGATACGGGTGTCGCGCAGGTGGATGGCGCTTCACCGGGCAACTTGTATGCGCATGGACATGCGACCGATGTGTCGTTGATCCAGGCGGGGCGTGACGTGCTGTACACCGATGTCGCCGTGGCCGGCGCAGGACTGCTGGAGGTCATCGCGGGCCGTAACCTCTATCAGGCCGATCAGGCATCGTTGGTGACGCTGGGTGCTGTGGTGTCTGACGCCAGTCTGGCGCGTACCGGTGGAGCCAGTATCTCGATCATGGCCGGCGCAGGGGAGGCAGAGGCCGCCTATGCTGCATTCGCCACGCGTTACTTCGATGCTGGCAATCTGGCTGATCCTGCCGAGCCTCTGGACAGTGTTGGAAACCAGGGCAAGGTGGCCAAGACCTATGCGCGAGAGCTCAAGGACTGGTTGGCGCAGCGTCATGGCTATGCCGGTACCGAGGAAAGGGCGCTGCAGGCTTTCCTGGCGTTGGCACCTGAGCATCAGCGGATTTTCGTGCGCAGTGTCTATTTCGATGAGCTGAAGGCTGGGGGGCGGGAATACAACGACGCAGGAAGCCGCCGCTTCGGTAGCTATCTGCGGGGCCGGCAGGCGATCGCAACCCTCTTCCCCTATATGCGGACGCCGTCTGAATCGGGCGGCTACGATGGCGGTGTAACCCTGTTTGGCAATTCGGGTATCCGCACACTGTTCGGTGGCGGCGTTCAGATTCTGACACCGGGTGGACAGCAGGTATATGGCATCGAAGGAACGACGCCCTCATCGAGTGCGGGGGTGACGACGCAAGGTGATGGCGATATTCAGATGTTCTCGCGTAACAGCATTTTGCTGGGTCAGAGCCGGGTCATGACGACATTTGGCGGAAGTGTCCTGGCATGGTCTGCCGAGGGGGATATCAACGCTGGCAGGGGCGCGAAGACGACGATCGTGTTCCCGCCGGCACGGCGTACCTATAACGACCTGGGTAATGTCACCGTGTCCCCGGTCGTCCCCAGTACCGGGGCTGGCTTCGCAACGATTGCGCCGATCGCCGAGGTTCAGCCTGGAGATATGGATCTGATTGCCCCTCTGGGCACCATCGATGCTGGTGAGGCAGGCATCCGTTCGTCCGGCAGTGTCAACGTCGCTGCGTTGCAGGTCGTCAATGCCGCCAATATCCGGGCCGCAGGCGAGACGACGGGTGTGCCGGTGGTGGCGGCAGTCAATGTCGGAGCGCTGACCAATGCCAGCGCGGCAGCTGCGTCCGCTGCATCCTCCGCGCAGGAAACGGTTCAGCGCTCACGCGCCGAGGCGCGCCAAAACCTGCCCTCCATCATTTCTGTACAAATCCTGGGTTTCGGAGAAGAAGGAGGGGCGGCTCCGTCGGCGCTGCCCCCCGCCAGGCAGCCTGCCAGCCAGCCGGTCAGCTATAACCCGTCCAGCACAATGCAACTCGTGGGGAATGGTTCGCTGTCCGAGGCGCAGCGCGGGCAGTTGACCGATAGGGAGCGCGCCAACGCGCTGTAGCGCGTATTCGCCGCGAATCGATGCGCGTCCGATCGGTTGGTGGCAGGCGTGTTTCAAGTTGGAAGAGAAAGGCCCTGGTCATGCGACCAGGGCCTTTTTTTCATACGGGCTCGAATGATTTGGTAAGTGCGAATTTCACTCCAGCAACAACACCCGCCTGTAGTCAAGGTCACCGTTCGCTGTCCGCAAGGCCAGCTGCAATTCCAGGCCTTGCGCGGTTTCACGGCTCCGTTGTGAACTGGGCAGATTGGTCCAACCTTGTCCAGGCTGCCATGCACGCAAGTTCACGCGGAGAATGTTGTCCAGCACTGCAACGCGGTTTTGCTCTTGGGGCAAGGGCAAGGGAAAATGCGCAGATCCGGGGCCTGCATTGCGGTAAAGCGTCTCCCCTTCCTGCCACCATTGCACGCGCTGCCAGTTGCCTGGTTGCCCGGCCATGCTTCGCACGATTTCCATGCGCCACGGCACGCGTGCCTGCCGCTCCACGATCAGGCTGATGGGTAACAATGTCATGTTGCGTGACGCTGTACTGCCACCAGGCCCCGTTTGCCGGCTGACCGCCATCTCCCCATCCGCCCGCCAGGCGACATCCCGCTCGAACTGCCGGATGGCATTCAGCAGCGCCGCAGATGCCTGCGCGCCATCGTCAATCCGCTCGCTCGCCTGCGTAATACTGTCCAGCCCACGCCACGAAATCACGCTGATGATGGCCATGATGAGAATGGCCACCATCACTTCGATCAGCGTGAAACCCGCTTGGGCGCAGCGCCTACGCTCCATGGCAACGCTGGGTGGCTGACCTGTCATCTTCCCGCTCCCGCTGCCTCTCCACCCCCCAACACCTGCGTCATCGACAACACCGGCGGCACGGGCCTCTCCTTCCTGACCACGTCGATCGACACTTCCCGCAAGCCGCTGGGCAACACCGTGACGCGCGTCAGGCACACCAGCACCAACTGCCCTTGCGGGCAGTCGCTGCGCTGCGTCCCCGGCCGTACCGCAGCGCCTTCCAGCCGCAGTTCGGCCAGGCGGTTCTCCGCGGAAAGCTGCGCCAGCGAACGGTCCCGCAACTGCCCATGATTCTCGGTCAGGTTTGCCACGGCTCGCGACGCGGCGGCCAGCGCGACGCTGACGATGGCCAAGGCCACCAACACCTCGACCAGCGTGAAGCCGGCCTGGGCACGTGCGTGCGCCCCAGGCTGGCGCGCCAATCGCCTAACGAACCACATACCGTCCATTCGCCTCCCTGACCAGCTCCACCGTGGCCATTCCGTCGGACAGGGCCAAGGTCCACGACGCGCCTATCCATTCATCCGTCAGCACTAGCGGGCCGGGCGGCGTGACCTTGACGGTTCCCGCCTGCCAGTCCCGTGGCCGCAGGGCGTCGTCGCGCCCGAACTCGTCCAGGCCCACGCGCGCCGAGGCGACTGGCAGGCCATCCGGCCCCGCTTGCCATGCGGCGCGAACAAAGCGGTACCCGCGTGCTTCGGGCTGCCAGGCGATGGCCCGCCCATCCAGCCGCACTTCCGTTTGCGCAATGGCAAACAGCTGCGCCAGGCGTTGCGCATCCTGGCGCAATGCCCGGGAAGGATCCGGCCGGATGGACAGCCCGATGGCCGTGGTGGCGATGCCGATGATGACCATGACGACCATGATCTCGATCAGCGTGAACCCTTGCTGGACGCGGCGTAAGGAATGGAGAGGCGCGTGGCGCGTCATGGGGCGTATCCCGTCTTGAAGGCCGGAAACCGGGAAGACCATCCTAGGCGCGCAATGTGGCCGACATGTGAAATAAAACGGACCACTCTGCCCTGATAGAGTCCTTGCAGCCGTCGCGCATTGCGCCGGCCAATGCCCGCTGCCAGGAGTGTCCGTTCATGCAAAGTTTCGCCTCGCTCAAGGATCCCGCTGCCCGTCCTGCCTGGGCCGGCGCATTGGCGGGCGTGGCGTTGATTGCTGGCTTGGCATACTGGGGCGTGCAATGGTTCACGCCCTTGCCCGGCGTGCCCCAGGCCGAGTCCGCACCTGCCGCGGCGGATGGCACCGCCCAGGCCGTGGCCCGCTGGCTCACGCCTGGGGACGAGTCGCTCGACGTTGCCGTGGCCGGCGTCATGGTGTCGCGCTCTGCCGCCGCCGCCATGCTGTCGGTCAATGGCGCGCCGCCGCGTGCCTATGTGGTGGGTGACAAGCTGGGGCACGCCACGACGCTGCGGGAAATCGAATCGCGCGGCATCGTGATCGAGCGTGCCGGCGCCACCGAGCGCCTCGCCGTGCCGGCCCTGCCCGAGCTGGGCGAGGGCGGCATCGTCCGCACGGCCCGCTAGGCGCCTGGCGCCGGCTTCACCGGCGCATGTTCCGGGACATGTTTCATCGGGATGTCGCATCACAGGCCTAGACTCCCGGCCCAAGGTTCACGAGACGATTCCCGCTTGAATTTCCGCGCGCCGGCGCTCAGGCCAGCGGCACCGGTTCGCCCTGCGAGGCGACGCCAAGCCGCCAGGCGTCCAGCAGCGCATAGTTGATGCGGAACTCATACTCGTCGGTGCCGAAACTGCGCATCGATTTCGCCAGCGACACCAGGTCGTGCACCAGTGTCACCACGTCGCGGTGCGCGAGCAGGCGGCGCGTGGCGTCGGACATGGTTTCCTGCGGCCAGATGTCGTCGAACAGCGTGAAGCCGACGAACCAGCGGTACAGCATGTTGTAGGAAATCTCGAAGTGCAGGGCGCGATCGGGGCCGATGGAAAACAGCGCATAGATCAGCAGTGCGCGCACCACGGGTTCGGGCTCGGGGCTGCGCGGGTTGTCCGAGAGCAGTTGGTGCAGCAGCCCGGCGTGCGCGGCGATTTTCGCGTCGACGGGCTCGCGCAGGTGATACAGCGGATGGTCGCGGGGAATGAGTTTTTCGATGTCCGGACTGCGCGCATGCTTGGCATGCGAAATCATCCAGATGGATGGCTTGCCGTAGCGGGTGACGCAGACATCGTCTTCGGCGGCCTTGGCGGCGTAGGTACCGAATTTCTTGCCGCATTCGTTCATCGTGATGCGAACGCCGCCGGCACCGGATGACACGCCGCGGGAGTGGCCGAGGCTGTCGGAGGGATCGGGGTCGAGAGTATCTGTTGGCATGGACAACCTTCATCTCGCGTTTTGCGTGGTGCCGGTGTCCTTCAGGACGAGAGGCCCGGGTGGAGCCCGCGATCCGGCGTGATGCAGCGCGTTGGGATCCCCGTTGCGTTGAGAATCTTTTCGGCGACGGGTCAGAATATAGGTGGGTTTGCGCAACTTGTTAATGGAATTTTTAGGCGGTTAGTGAACACTTTCACGACGCTCTGCACATCTGATTGTCACAGAGAAAGATCGTGAGTTTTTATTTTGATTTTTCGCGTATGGCGAATTGATTCTGTCATGCGTGTGAAATGGAAACGACGTTCGAAAGAGGGCAGTTGTTTATCAGGAAAGGGGAGCAGTGTTGAACAGTCGGCAGGATGAGTGGACGATGAACGGACCTCAAGGCGTGGCCATGACGCGCGCCGAGGAGATCGTCGGATCGGACTCCCGGATTACGCTCGATCACTTGCGGGCCTTCGTGGGCATCGCGGAGTTGCGCCGCCTGAAGCTGGTGGGTGAGCTGCTGCATCGCTCGGAGTCGGCGGTGGCCAAGCGCATCAAGGAACTCGAGGACCTGCTGGGCTGCCCCTTGCTGTTGCGCGCGAAGGGGAAATTCGTGGGGCTCACGCCGGCGGGCCGCCGCTTTCTGCAGGCGTCCTGGGATGTGCTCCAGCGTTTCGGCCAGGCCTGCCACACGGTCCAGCATCCCGAGCTGTGCGGACAGGTGCGCCTGGGCGTGCCAGATGATTTCATGTGGGCCGCCATGCCGGGATATGTGGAGCAACTGCGTGGCGAGTTGCCCGGCTTGCGCTTGAGCGTCCTGTCGCTGTCGTCCACCTCGGTCTTGCGCACGTTCCGCGAGCGCAATCTCGACGTGGCGGTGGTGCGCATGCTGGACAGCGTGGGGGATACGGTGTTCGCGCCGGTCCAGGAAACCTGGGGCGTGGAGCAGCTGTGCTGGGTGGCGAGTGAGGCGCTGGATTTCACCGCGGCGGAGGAACTGCCGCTGGTGCTGCATCCCGAGGGAGGCGTGTATCGCCTGGCGGCGCTGAGTTGCCTGGCCCAGCACGCGAAGCCTTTCTTCGTCAGTTATTCCAGCAGCTCCAACGACAACATGCGCCGCGCCATCGACAGCGGCATGGGCGTGGCCGTGTTGCCCCGCAGCCGGGTGGAGCCGCAGCATGTGGTGCAGACGTCCGCGCAGGGCTTTCCCGCCTTGCCGCAGGTGCACGTCATGGTGGGCTTGCGCGAGGAAAGCGCACCCTACCGCCGTGTGGCGGATTCCCTGCGCAGGTTGTGGGAAGCCGACACAGACATGGGGTCGCAATCTATCGCGGCGTAGACTGCGTGAACATTCGGCGACAAAGGCCGCAGTGTTCTTTCTTTTGGGATGTGTGGCCGGTGCGCGCCAGGGTAGTCTGAAATGCCTTGTCAGTCCGGCATGAATTCAGGATGATGCGACTCGCGGGCGTACCGGCAAGGTGGCGCACGGGCGGGTGGTTTGGGATCAATGACAAGCATGAAACCCACGAAGACGACCTATTTCGTCACGCAAGAGGAGCTGGAGGCACAATGGCCAGACATCCTGGACGTTGCGGCGAAGGAGACGGTGACCGTGTACCAAGGCAAGGACCCCTGGCTGTGCCTCGTGCCCCACGAGGAAATGATGGCGCGCATCGCGCCCCTGCTCGCCCTGATCCCGGATGAACATCCCTTGGTGGCCCTGTGCCACCATGTCGAGGCCATGCTGGAGCGGGAGTGCCGCCTGTTCGGCGAGATGGACGAAAGCGGCTATACCTGGACCGACCCGGATGTGGCGGATCGCGTGCTGGCCTTGCGCCTGGCGGTGCTGCAGGTCGTATACGGCGTGCGCTCGGTCGAGCAGATCTACAACCGCGCGTCGTGCCACGTCGTCTATCGCTGGTTCCTGGGCGAACACTACCTGGCCATGAGCCTGCCTCCCCTGGAGCAGTTTTCCCAGCGCATGCCAGAATTGCAGGACGATCCGGCGATGGGCGACCGGCTGGCGTCGCTGGTCTCGCTGGCCGCCTCGATTCCCGGTGGCCGGGAGGAATTCCAGATCGACTACAGCCTGCTGCAGGCCTGGCGGCAGAGCGCGCCGCCGCTGGCGGCCAGCGCGCACTGAGGGGCGGGGCCGTCGTGCACGGCCCCTGTCTGGTTTACGAGAACAGCACCAGCGGCCGGCTGGCTTCGTGCGGATGCGGCAGCACGGTTGCCGTCACGCCATAGGCGGCTTCCAGCGCGGGTGGTGTCAGCACGTCGGCTGGCGTGCCCATCGCCAGCATCCTGCCTTCCGCCAGCAGCAGCAGCCGGTCACACCAGCGCGCGGCCAGGTTGAGGTCGTGCAGCACGGCCAGGACGCCGACCTTGCCGGTGCGGGCCAGGTCCTGCGCGATGTGCAGCAATTCCAGTTGCCGCCGGGGATCCAGGCTGGATACCGGCTCGTCCAGCAGCAGATAACACGCTTCCCCGGAAGTTTCGCAGGCCGCGGCAACCTGTACCAGCACGCGGGCGAATTGCACCCGTTGCTGTTCTCCGCCTGACAACTCGCCATAGCGGCGCGCGGCATGGCTGGCCAGGCCCACCCGGCTCAGCGCGTCGTGGCCCAGCATCCGGACTTGCGCGGGCGACAGGCTGGGAAAGGGATAGGCGCCCATGGCGACGACGTCCTGCACGCCCAGGTCGAAGGACAGGCCGGGCGTTTGGGGCAGCACTGCACGGCGGCGTGCCTGCCGGGCCGGCGTCCAGGCGGAAAGCGCTTGTTCGTCCAGCGTGACCTTGCCGCTGAGCGGAGCCAGCTCACCTGCCAACGCGCAGAGCAGGGTGGACTTGCCTGCGCCATTCGCGCCCAGCACGCCCAGCACTTCGCCCGGCGCCAGCGATACGCTGACGGGGCCCAGCACCTGGCGCTGGCCGCGCATGACGGCAATGTCGTGGGCCTGCAGCATCAAGGGCCTCGGCGGCTGGCCAGCAGCCAAAGGAAGAAGGGGCCGCCCACCAGGCTCGTGACGATGCCGATGGGCAATTCTGCCGGCACGATGACGATGCGTGCCAGCCAGTCGGCGAGGGTCAGCGCGCAAGCGCCGCCCAGCGCGCAGGCGGGCAGCAGCGCGCGGTGATCCGCGCCCAGCGTCAGGCGCAGCAGGTGCGGCACGACCAGCCCGACGAAACCGATGATGCCGGTGGCGGCCACGATGGGACCGACCAGCAGGGCGGTCAAGAGCACCAGGCGGCGGCGCAGCGCGGCCAGCGCGAAGCCCAGGTGCTGCGCTTCGCGTTCGCCCAGCAGCAGCGCATTCATGGCACGCCATTCGCGCACGGCCAGCAGGCTGAGCAGCAGGGTCCACGGTCCCAGCCATGCCAGCATCGGCCAACTGCCGCCCGCCAGGCTGCCCAGGTTCCAGAATGCCAGGCTGCGCAACTGGGTGTCGTCGGCCAGGTAGGTGAAGAGGCCGATGAGGCTGGCGCACACGGCATTGATGGCGATGCCCGCCAGCAGCAGGCCGGCCATGCCGGCTTGGCGGCGGCCCAGGCGGTAGCCCAGCAAGGTGGCGGCCAGGGCGCCCAGGAAAGCGGCGGGCGCGACGGCCAGCGCGCCGCCGCCCACCACGATGGCGGCCACGGCGCCCAGCGCGCCACCGGAGGAAATGCCGATCAGCCCCGGGTCGGCCAGCGGGTTGCGGAAGAGGGCCTGCATGGTCGCGCCGGCAACCGCGAGTCCCATGCCTGCGATGACGCCGAGCAGGATGCGCGGCAGGCGGATTTCCAAGAGCACGCTGCGTGCGACGACGTCCAGCATGTCCGGATTCCACACCAGGCGAGGCAGGTCGGCCAGCGGGATGTTGAATGCGCCGCTGACCGTGGAAAGCAGCATGAGCGCCGGCAAGGCCAGCGCCAGGCCGATCAGGATGGCACGAGGGGATCGCCAGGCGCGCGGCATCGGGGCCGACTCGTCGCGCGGGACGGCAGCCTGGCTCACTGCGCGACGGCGCGCCGCAATTCGGCGACGGCCTGGGGCAGGCGAGGCCCGAAGCTCAGGTACAGCAGGTCGTCCATGACCACCACGCGCTTGTCGCGCGCGGCGGGCGTGCTGGCGATGCCGGGCTGCGCCAGCAGCTTGGCCATGCCACCTTGTGCCTGCTCGGTCATGTGCGTGGTGATGATCACTTGGGGCGCGGTGGCGGCCAGGGCTTCGGCGGTGACGGGTTTGTAGCCTTGCTGGCTGGCCAGCACGTTGCGCAGTCCCGCCAGTTCGAGCATGGCATTGGCAGCCGTGCCCTGGCCCGCGCCCAGTGGCGTGCCGCCGCGCGCCATCAACGACAGGGCACGTGGGGCGTCGTCCTTGGACGGGGCGCCCAGCGCGTCCAGGTCGCGGCGGATGCCGGCAAACAGCGCCTCGGCTTGCGGCTTGCGTTCCAGCGCCGCACCCACCTGTTCGATGCGCGCCTGCAGCGAGGCGAGGGTGGGTGCGTCAGGGACGATCTGCACGGGGATGCCCAATGCGCGCAGCTTGTCGAGCGCGGCCGGCGGACCAGCCTGGTCCGAGGCCAGGACGAGGTCGGGCCGCAGCGACGCCACGCCTTCCACCGAGACGTCGCGGTAATAACCCACGCGTGGCAGGCGCGTGGCTTCGGCGGGATACAGGCTGGAGAGGTCGTTGCCCACCAGGGTGTCGCCCGCGCCCAGCGCATAGACGATCTCGGTGATGCCGCCACCCAGGCTCACCACGCGCGTGGGCGCGGCAAGACTGGTGTGGGCGACGGCAAGCAGCAGAAAGGAAAGCAGGGTCTTGAGCATGTCGGATGTTGCGCGTGTTGCGTGAGCGGGCGGGAAAGGCGCAGGCTGCCGTCAGGCGGCCAGCGGCGTGGCGCACAGGCTGGTCATCAGCGCGCGCCATTCTGGGAGCTCGGGCTTACCGGGTTTGCGGGCGCCGAAGCATTGCAGGATCAGCGTGCCATCGGCGGCATACAGTTCCAGCGACGTCACCCAGCCATCGGTGGTGGGCTTGTTCACGATCCAGCTCTGGGCGATGGCTTCGGTATTCAGGTGCAGGTTGAAGTCGGCATCCAGCACGTTGAACCATGGGCCCGTGCGGCGCAGGGTCTTCACCGGGCCGGTGTGGATCTGCACCATGCCGTCATTGGCCACGAAGCACATGATGGGCGTGCCGCTTTGCGCCACGGTCTCCAGCATGGTCTGTGCCACCGTGTCGGGCACGCGCTGCGCCAGGTCATCGCCTGCGGCTTCCAATGCGGCCAGGCGTCCGACTTCCAGCCGGCGCAGCATGGGATGGAATTCGTGCGTGTCACGCAGCGCCAGCCATGCTTCGCGCAGCGCCTGCCGTAGCGCGGGATCGGTCAGCGGCGAATGCACTGCGGGGGCGGCGGCGGGGGAGACCTCGGGCCAGATGGGGTCGCCGGCATGGCGCGCCACCAGCGCATCGAAGGCCGGGCCATTCGTGGCGTCGGTGCGGTAGGTCTTGTGCACGGCGGTGCCCGTGGCGTCGAAGAACTGGATGCTGTCGCGGCCGGCCTCATGGACGGCATAGGCATGCGTCCAGCCACGGAAGAACACGCGCAGGTCGATCTCCTTGCCCAGCACCAATCCCACGGGGCCCTCTTCGGAATAGGGCAGGTATTCGCCGTGCTTCTCATGCACGCACCACTCGTTGCGCGTCAACGCCATGACCGGCCCGAGTCCGCCCAACGCCTTGAAGATGTCCTTGGGAGGGCCGGCCAGGCGCGTCGATCGCAAGTCGCCGCAGGCCGCGGCAACCAGCTCGGCCTCGGACACGCCCAGTGTCTGGGCGCGCTGGCGCGCCCGCTGGTTGGGTTGCTCGCGCAGCAGCGTGTCATGGCGTGCGCGCAAGGCTGCCGCCCGATTGGCGAATTCAGTCTGCATGAAAGCTTGGGTCATGAGTGGGCAACCGTGGATTATGGGCGGAGGCTTGGTCAAGGTGGATTAATTCTCGTTAATTTTTGGGGTGGACTGCAAGCCATGTTTTCGATGAGATCGCGTCACGTACAGCGCGAGATGAAGGCGGGACGATGGCGGCTACCCAATGTGTATTTTGTAACCAGGCCATAAGGCGCACGCCTGCAAGGGCTGTCGTGAAAAAGGCAGGGATGCGATGCGATGGCTTGTGGCGTATCGAGGTCTTTCGCAATGCCCGCCAGCGCGTGATTTGACGAGGCTGCATGCGTCTTGCATTTTCGTTACCTGTCCCAGGGCGGGCGTGTTGTTCCCCTCTGGGGCATGGGATAAGGTGCGGCCATGCTGAACGATCACCCCCTACCCACTCATGGCGAGCCCGTGCCTGCCCAGGCGCCATTCTTTATCGTATTGAATGCGGGATCTGGCCGTGACGATGCGGGCGACACGCGCGCGGTCATCCAGCGCGTGTTGCAGGCAGGTGGCCGCCGCCATGAAATCAAGCTCGTGCGCGATCCCTCGGATCTGACCGCCGCGGCGCAATGGGCCGCGGAGCAGGCGCGCCGCCATCATGGCGTGGTCGTGGCCGCTGGCGGCGATGGCACGCTCAATGCCGTGACGCAGGTCGTCCTGGGGACGGGACTGCCTTTTGGCATCCTGCCCCAAGGCACGTTCAATTACTTTGGCCGCGCCTATGGCATTCCCGCCGATACCGAGCGCGCGACGAACGCCTTGCTGGATGCGCACATCGTGCCGGTGCAGGTGGGCACGCTCAATGGCCGCGCATTTCTGGTGAATGCCAGCGTGGGCCTGTATCCGCAATTGCTGGAAGACCGCGAGGCCTACAAGCGGCGTTATGGCCGCAGCCGCTTCGTGGCCTTGATCTCGGGCCTGGTCACCCTGCTGCAGCGGCCGCGCCAGTTGAGGCTGGAGCTGGTGAAGGACGGCGAGCTGCGCGAGTTGCGCACGCCCACGCTGGTCGTGGGCAACAACCCGCTACAGCTCGAACAGCTGGGCTTCACGGAGGGCGAGATCCTGCAGCGAGGCGGCCTGGTGGCCATGAGCCCCAAGCCTGTCGGCACCCTGGCGCTTTACGGCATGATCCTGCTGGGCATGCTGAGCCGCCTGGGCCGCGCGGAAAACGTCGTCAGCTTCGGCTTCCATGAACTGCGCGTGAAACTGCGCAGGGAAGGGCGCCGCAATCGTCACAAGGTGGCGATGGATGGCGAGATCTTCCATATGGATGCGCCCTTGGTGTACCGCGTCGCCGAGCACAAGCTGCCCTTGCTGGTGCCGCGTGACATCGACCCGGCGGACCGCGCATGACGTCTGTCCTGCATCTGAGCGATCCGCACTTCGGCACCGAGCAACCCGCGGTGGTCGATGCGCTGGTGGGGCTGGTCCGCGCCTGTCAGCCTGAACTGGTGCTGTTGGGCGGTGACATCACCCAGCGCGCCCGCAGTGCGCAATTCGCCGCCGCCCGCCGTTTCGTCGACCGGCTGGCCGTGCCCACGCTGGTGGTGCCGGGCAATCACGACATTCCGCTCTTCAATATCGTGGCGCGGCTGCTGGATCCTTATGGAAACTACCGGCGCGCGTTCGGACCGGATCGCGAGCCTGTCTATTCCTCGGACACGCTGCTGGCCATCGGCGTGGACTCCACGCGGCCGCAGCGGCACAAGAACGGCTATGTCTCGTCCCGCCAGATCGAGCGGGTGGCGCGCCTGCTGGACGGCGCGCGCCCGGGCCAGCTGCGCATCGTGCTGATGCACCACCCGCTGGTGGCCGCCGTGGAGAGCGACCAGGTGAACCTGGCGGGTGGGCGCGAGAACGCCATGCGCGTGTGGTCTCAGGCCGGCGCCGACCTGCTGCTGGGCGGACATATCCACCTGCCGTATGTGGCGCCGCTGCCCGCACGCATCAACCAGCAGGGCACCTGGGCCGTGCAGGCCGGCACGGCGGTGTCGCATCGGATACGCGGTGGCGTGCCCAATTCCGTGAACATCATCGACTGGGCGCCCGAACGCACGCGCGCCTCCGTCTGTCGCGTGCAGCGCTGGGACTACCTCGTCAGCGCGAATTCCTTCGTTCCCGCGGCGGAGCACGAACTGGCGCTGTCGCGCCAGGCGTGGCGCCCGGTCGAACCTGATCCGCTGGGCGTCGCGCTCGGCTACCGCTGACGGGGAGGCCTGGCATGGGGTGGGCCGAGTTGCTGGGCAGGCACCCGGGCATCGTGCTGTTCGCCTGGCTGGCAGCGGGGGCGGGCGTTGGCGCGCTGGCGGCGTGGCGACTGGGGCAGGGCGGCATCAGGTCCAAATGGATATGGGCTGGCGCCGGGGTGGCGATATTCGCTGTGCTGGCGGTGGGGCAGGGTGGCGCGGCATCCAGGCAGGTAGCCTTCGACGCGGCCCTGGCGGCGTCACTGGCGCAGCATGCCCCGGCGCCGCTGCTCGAGGGCCTGGCCCTGTTCACGATCCTGGGTGACCGGAACTTCCTCATCGGCCTCGGGGCGGCGGTGCTCCTGGTGCTGTTGTGGCGCCGGCGCTGGAAGGAGGCCGGGGTGTGGGTCGCCGCCACGGCTGGTGCGGGCTATCTCAATACCTTCCTGAAAACGAGTTTCGCCCGGGTACGTCCCGAGCATGTGCACGGGTTCGCCGAGGCGCATGGCTGGAGCTTCCCGAGCGGGCATGCCACGGGGGCGCTGTCGGTCTACGGCATGCTGGCCTGGTTGGCGCTGCGGGCCGTGCCTGGCCGCTGGCGCCTGCCGGTCGCCGGGCTGGCAGGAATGCTGGTCGCCGCCATCGGTTACAGCCGGGTAGTGCTGCAGGTGCACTATTTCAGCGACGTCGTGGCTGCCTACGCAGTGACAGGCGCCTGGCTGCTGGGATGCGTGCTGGTGTCGCAAAGGAAATATCAGGGACGAATCTGAGGGCGCGCCAATCTTGCCTATGGAGCAAGGTTGCCGGGTAAACCCTCGCAATTCCCGATTTGTCCCCCTTTGATGTTGTACGAACCCAACAACCTGGCACTCTTCTGCGACTTTTCCGGCGCAGAACATAGCCACGCCAGAGGATTTTTGATGCAATAGCTTCAACTTCCCTTCGCGGAGTTAGCGGGGTAGCGGGTTGGATGATCTACCCGATGCTCCAGTCACTCAAATCTTCGGAGATTTCTTAAATGAAAAAGACTCTGCTCGCCGCCGCCGTGCTGGCCGGCTTCGCTGGTGCCGCCCAAGCGGAAACCTCGGTGACCCTGTACGGTATCGTTGACGTTGGCGTCGGCTACCAGCAAGTCAAGGGTGGTGGCCTGGAAAAGGCTTCGCGCACCGGTCTGATCGACGGCGTCCAAAGCGGTTCGCGTTGGGGCCTGCGTGGCTCGGAAGACCTGGGTGACGGTCTGCGCGCCATCTTCACGCTGGAAAGCGGCTTCAACTCGCGTACTGGTAGTTCGGGCCAAGGCGGCCGTCTGTTCGGTCGCCAAGCCACCCTGGGCCTGGCTTCGGACAACTGGGGCACGATCACCATCGGTCGTCAAACCAACGTGTCGTCGGACTTCTTCGGCCCGATTGATCCGTTCGCCGCTTCCTATGGCCAATCGCACATTGGTTCGTCGTTCGGTCAAACCGCCACGCTGCGCTATGACAACGCCGTCAAGTACCTGACCCCGAGCTTCGGTGGCTTCCAGGTCGGCGCGCTGTACTCGTTCGACATCAACGACTCGGCTGCTTCCGAGTTCCAGACGAACCGCAAGGATCGCGCCATCAACGCCGGTCTGCGTTATGTCAATGGCCCCCTGAACGTGGCCGCGTCGTATGACCGCCTGAACCGTAACTCGGCTGCCGTCGGTGCTTCGGGCAACGATCGCATCAACGCTTGGCTGGTTGGTGGTACGTACGACTTCGAAGTGGTCAAGCTGGCTCTGGCCTACGGTCAATCGAAGGATGGCTGGATCGGTTCCGCCGCCCCCGGCCTGCAAAGCGGCCGTTCCATCGGTGCTGAATTCGCTGGTGGCGCGACCGGTTTCAATAGCAACCTTTACCAGAACGACCTGAAGGTCAAGTCGTACCTGGTCGGTCTGTCGGCTCCCATCGGCCCGGGTAACCTGTTCGGTTCGTGGCAGCGTGCTGACCCCAACCAGAACGTTGATGGTGTTGATGGCTCCGACGCGACGCAAAACGTCTACAGCCTGGGCTACACCTACGACCTGTCCAAGCGCACCAACGTGTACGCTTACGGTTCGTACGCCAAGAACTACGCGTTCCTGGACGACGTCAAGAGCACCGCTGTCGGCGTGGGCCTGCGTCACCGCTTCTAATCGGTTAGCGCGGCATCTGCCGCGCCTGCCGAGCCCGGTCCTCGTGGCCGGGTCGAAGCTTGACCGGGCTGGGTCTTCGGGCCCGCTCAAAAAAAGCCACCTCTTCGGAGGTGGCTTTTTCATTTGTCCGTTCGATCTGTCGGGGCGGGGTGGCCTGGCGCGTGAACTGTCTTGTTCGTGGAACGGTGTGTCTTGCGAGCACGGCGGCGTCGCCGATGAACCGGGTGGTGGCGGTCGTGGGGAACAACCGCCACGCAGGCCGTCTGTTCGTCAGCCTTCGGTCAGGTGCTTGAGACTTCACGAATGCTACAATCTATAAGTTTGCGCACTTGTCGGAAGTTCCTGGATGAACCTGCACCAATACTTTCCCGTCCTGCTATTCATCGTGGTGGCAACCCTCATGGGGTTCGGCCTTCTCCTGGCAGGTGCGGCCATCGGCCCGCGCAAGCCCTATGCGGAAAAGCTCTCCCCCTACGAATGCGGCTTCGAGGCCTTTGAAGACTCGCGCATGAAGTTCGATGTGCGCTATTACCTCGTCGCCATCCTGTTCATTCTTTTCGACCTGGAAATCGCCTTCCTGTTCCCCTGGGCCATTGCGCAGGGCGAGTTGGGCATGGTCGGCTTCGGGACGGTCATGGTGTTCCTCGCCGTGCTCACCGTCGGCTTCATCTACGAATGGAAAAAGGGCGCGCTGGACTGGGAGTGATCCCGCCGCGTTCCTGAGTCAGCGAGACAGAGACAGCTATGGCCATAGACGGCATCCTCAAGCAAGGCTTTATCACCACCAACGCCGACAAGTTCATCAACTGGGCGAAGACCGGTTCGATGTGGCCCATGACCTTCGGTCTGGCCTGTTGCGCGGTCGAGATGATGCATGCCGGCGCAGCCCGGTATGACCTCGACCAGTTCGGCATCATTTTCCGCCCCAGCCCGCGCCAGTCGGACCTGATGATCGTGGCAGGCACCCTGTGCAACAAGATGGGTCCCGCGCTGCGCAAGGTCTACGACCAGATGCCCGAGCCGCGCTGGGTCGTGTCCATGGGTTCCTGTGCGAACGGTGGTGGCTACTACCACTACTCGTACTCGGTGGTTCGCGGTTGCGACCGCATTGTCCCTGTCGACGTCTACGTGCCGGGCTGCCCGCCCACGGCCGAGGCGCTGGTCTACGGCTTGCTGCAGATGCAGAACAAGATCCGCAAGACCAACACCATCGCCCGCTGAGCGTGCCGCGGGCCATCGCGGCCCGCCGCCTCAGCTAGGCCTCATCGCTTGTAACGACGATACATGACATGACCCGGCTAGAAACCCTGCAAAACAATCTGCAAGCCGCCTTCGGCGACACGGTGTCCCTGACCCTGGCGCTGGGCGAGCTCACGCTGACCGTGCCCGCCGAGAGCTGGGTGCCCGTCGCGACCCGCCTGCGCGACGACGCCAACCTGCGTTTCGAGACCTGTGTGGACCTCTGTGGCGTCGACTACTCCACGTATGGCGTGGGCAAGGTCGGTGATCCCCAAGGCACGGCGCCTGCCTATCCCGGCCGCTACGCGGTCGTGATCCACCTGCTGTCCGTGACGCACAACTGGCGCCTGCGCGTGCGCACCTTCACCACCTCGTCGGAATTTCCCGTGCTGGCCTCGCTGACCGGCGTGTGGCCCGGCGTGAACTGGTTCGAGCGCGAAGCGTTCGATCTGTACGGCGTGGTCTTCGAAGGCCACGACGACCTGCGTCGCATCCTGACCGACTACGGCTTCATCGGCCATCCGTTCCGCAAGGACTTCCCGCTGTCGGGCAACGTCGAAATGCGCTACGACCCCGAGCAGAGGCGCGTGCTGTACCAGCCGGTCACCATCGAACCCAGGGAAATCACCCCGCGCATCATCCGCGAGGACAGCTACGGGATAGGTCGCTGAGATGTCTGAAATCAAGAACTACACGCTGAACTTCGGCCCGCAGCACCCGGCCGCCCACGGCGTGCTCCGTCTGGTGCTGGAACTGGATGGCGAAGTCATCCAGCGCGCCGACCCGCACATCGGCCTGCTGCATCGCGGCACCGAGAAGCTGGCCGAGCACAAGACCTTCATCCAGGCGCTGCCCTACATGGACCGCCTGGACTACGTGTCCATGATGTGCAACGAGCACGCCTACGTCATGGCCATCGAGAAGCTGCTGGGCATCGAAGCCCCGCTGCGCGCGCAATACATCCGCGTGATGTTCGATGAAATCACGCGCATCCTGAACCACCTCATGTCGCTGGGTTCGCACGCGCTGGACGTGGGCGCCATGGCGGTGTTCCTGTATGCCTTCCGCGAGCGTGAAGACCTGATGGACTGCTACGAAGCGGTCTCGGGCGCGCGCATGCACGCGGCCTACTACCGTCCGGGCGGCGTCTATCGTGACCTGCCCGACACGATGGCCCAGCACCAGAACAGCAAGTACCGCAGCGAAAAGGAGATGCGCGTCATGAACGACGCGCGTTCGGGCTCGCTGCTGGACTTCATCGAAGACTTCACCAACCGCTTCCCCGCCTGTGTCGACGAGTACGAGACGCTGCTGACCGACAACCGCATCTGGAAGCAGCGCCTGGTGGGCATCGGCGTGGTCGATCCCGATCGCGCCAAGGCCCTGGGCTTCACCGGCCCCATGCTGCGTGGCTCGGGCATCGCCTGGGACCTGCGCAAGATGCAGCCCTACGAAGTCTATGACCTGATGGACTTCGACGTGCCCGTGGGCGTGAACGGCGACTGCTATGACCGCTACCTGGTCCGCGTGGCCGAAATGCGCCAGAGCAACCGCATCATCCGCCAGTGCATCGAGTGGCTGCGCAACAATCCCGGCCCCGTCATGACGGACAACCACAAGGTCGCGCCGCCCAAGCGCACCGGCATGAAGTCCACCATGGAAGAGCTGATCCACCACTTCAAGCTGTACACCGAAGGGTTCCACGTGCCGCCCGGCGAGGCCTATGCCGCCGTCGAGCATCCCAAGGGCGAGTTCGGCATCTACCTGGTGGCCGACGGCGCGAACAAGCCGTACCGCCTGAAGATCCGTGCCCCGGGTTTCGCGCACTTGCAGTCGCTGGATGAGATGGCGCGCGGTCACATGATCGCCGATGCCGTGACCATCATCGGCACGCAGGACATCGTATTCGGCGAGATCGACCGCTAAGGCGGCCGGCTCGCACCGTTATTTTCGGATTCAAATCATGCTGCTCTCCGAACAGGCCTACCAGAAGATCGACAGGGAACTCGCCAAGTTCCCCGCCGAGCAGAGACAGTCCGCCATCATGGCGTCGCTGGGCATTGCTCAGGTCGAAGCCGGCTGGGTCTCGCCCGAGGTGATCGAGGACGTCGCCAATTACCTGGGCGTGCCGCCCATTGCCGTCCAGGAAGTCGCCACGTTCTACAACATGTTCGACGTGCGTCCGGTCGGCAAGATCAAGATCTCGGTCTGCACCAACCTGCCCTGTGCCTTGCGCGACGGTGAAAAGACCGCCGACCTGCTGAAGAAGAAGCTGGGCATCGGTTTCCGCGAAACCACGGCCGATGGCCTGTTCTCGCTTGTCGAAGGCGAGTGCATGGGCGCCTGCGGCGACTCCCCGGTGCTGCTGGTGAACAACCGCCATATGTGCGTGCGCATGTCCGAGGAACGCATCGACGCCATGCTCGACGATCTGAAAGCCCAAGGCGCTTCACTATGACTACGCTCGATCTCCAACGTTTCGACCTGCGCAACTACTCGCAGGGCCTGGCCCCCGATCCGGCCGGCAACGATGCCGCCCGCACCATGTGCTTCCATGACCGCCACATCTCGCCGCAGATCATGGCGGGCCTGGACGGCGAGAACTGGGGCCTGCAGGAATACGTCAAGCGCGGTGGCTACGAGGCCCTGCGCAAGATCCTGACCACGGGCATGAAGCCCGAGGACGTCATTGCCGAGGTGAAGGCCTCGGGCCTGCGCGGCCGTGGCGGCGCGGGCTTCCCGACCGGCCTGAAGTGGAGCTTCATGCCGCGCGGCTTCCCCGGCCAGAAGTACCTCGTCTGCAATTCCGACGAAGGCGAACCGGGCACGTTCAAGGATCGCGACATCCTGCGCTTCAACCCGCACATCGTGATCGAGGGCATGGCCATCGCGGCCTACGCGATGGGCATCAACGTGGGCTACAACTACATCCACGGCGAAATCTTCGAGGTGTACGAGCGCTTCGAAGCGGCGCTGGAAGAAGCCCGCGCCGGCGGCTTCCTGGGCAAGGGCATCCTGGGCTCGGAATTCGATTTCCAGTTGCATGCCTTCCATGGCTATGGCGCCTACATTTGCGGCGAGGAAACCGCGCTGCTCGAGTCGCTGGAAGGCAAGAAAGGCCAGCCGCGCTTCAAGCCGCCTTTCCCCGCCAGCTTCGGCCTGTACGGCAAGCCCACCACCATCAACAACACCGAGACCTTCGCGGCGGTGCCCTGGATCATCCGCAACAGCGGCGCGGCCTACCTCGAAGTCGGCAAGCCCAACAACGGCGGCACCAAGCTGTTCTCGGTGTCGGGCGACGTCGAGCGTCCGGGCAACTACGAGATCCCGCTGGGCACGCCGTTCGCGAAGCTCCTCGAGCTGGCCGGCGGCATGCGCGGCGGCAAGAAGCTGAAGGCCGTCATCCCCGGCGGCTCCAGCGCGCCGGTGCTGCCCGCGCACATCATCATGGACTGCACCATGGACTACGACAGCATCGCCAAGGCTGGCTCGATGCTGGGGTCGGGCGCGGTCATCGTGATGGACGAGACGCGCTGCATGGTCAAGTCGCTTCAGCGCCTGTCGTACTTCTATTTCGAGGAAAGCTGCGGCCAGTGCACGCCGTGCCGCGAAGGCACGGGCTGGCTCTACCGCATGGTCAACCGGATCGAGAACGGCCAGGGCCGCCAGGAAGACCTGGACCTGCTGGACTCGGTGGCCGGCAACATCATGGGCCGCACCATCTGCGCGCTGGGCGACGCCGCCGCGATGCCGGTGCGTGGCTTCCTGAAGCACTATCGCGACGAATTCGCACACCACATCGAGCACAAGTGCTGTGTGGTGCCGAAGTACCTGTAAAGGTTGGACGAGAGATCATGGTTGAACTGACCATCGACGGCAATAAGGTCGAAGTACCCGAAGGCAGCATGGTGATGCATGCCGCCCACAAGCTCGGGGTGTACGTACCGCATTTCTGCTATCACAAGAAACTGTCCATCGCGGCCAACTGCCGCATGTGCCTGGTCGACGTGGAGAAGGCGCCCAAGGCATTGCCCGCCTGCGCCACCCCCGCGACCAACGGCATGGTGGTCCACACCGCTTCCGAGCGCGCCGTGTCCGCCCAGAAGAGCGTGATGGAGTTCCTGCTCATCAATCACCCGCTCGATTGCCCGATCTGTGATCAGGGCGGCGAGTGCCAGTTGCAGGACATCGCCGTGGGTTACGGCGGCTCGTCGTCGCGCTACAACGAAGAAAAGCGCGTGGTGTTCCACAAGGACTTGGGCCCGCTGGTCTCGGCCGAGGAAATGTCGCGCTGCATCCACTGCACCCGCTGCGTGCGTTTCGGCCAGGAAGTGGCCGGCGTGATGGAGCTGGGCATGGTGGGCCGCGGGGAACACTCCGAGATCACCACGTTCGTGGGCCGTTCGGTCGAGTCCGAGCTGTCCGGCAACATGATCGACCTCTGCCCGGTCGGCGCGCTGACCTCCAAGCCGTTCCGCTACCAGGCCCGCACCTGGGAACTGGCGCGCCGCCGCAGCGTCAGCCCGCATGACAGCCTGGGCGCCAACCTGGTCGTCCAGGTCAAGGGCGAGCGCGTGCTGCGCGTGGTGCCCTTCGAGAACGATGCCGTCAACGAGTGCTGGATCAGCGACCGCGACCGCTTCTCGTACGAAGGCTTGTACGAGGACCGCCTGACCGCGCCGATGGTGCGCAGCTGTGATGGGCAGTGGCGCGAGGTGTCGTGGAGCGAAGCGCTGCAATCCGTCGCCCAGGGCCTGACCCGCGTGCGCGACAGCTTCGGCGCCGGCCAGATCGGCGCGCTTGCCACCGAATACGCCACCACCGAGGAGTTCTCGCTGTTGGCCCGCCTGACGCGCGCGCTGGGCTCCGAGAACATCGATTTCCGCCTGCGCCAGACCGACGCCTCGTTCGACGCCGCTCGTGCTGGCGTGCCATGGCTGGGCATGTCCGTGTCCGACCTCGACACCGCCGACTGCGTGCTGATCGTGGGTTCCGTCCTGCGCAAGGACCATCCGCTGATTGCCCAGCGCCTGCGCCAGGCCGCCAAGCGCGGCGCGCGCATCCTGCTGGTCGACACGCTGGCCGACGATCCGCTGCTGCCGGTCGCCGCCCGCCTGACCGTGGCGCCCTCGGCGCTGCCGCGTGCGCTGGCCGAGATCGGCGCCGCACTGGCTGCCCTGAAGTCCACGGAAACGCCGGCTGCCTTCGCCGCGGTCGAGCCGAGTGAGGCTGCCCGCAAGATCGCCGAATTCCTGGCTGCCGGCACGCAGACCGCCGTGCTGCTGGGCAACCAGGCCGTCGCCGCGCCCGAGGCCAGCCTGCTGGCCGCCAACGCCCGCCACCTGGCCGATGCCGTGGCCGCGCGTTTCGGTTTCCTGACCGCCGGCGGCAACACGCTGGGCGGTTACCTGGCCGGCGCCGTGCCGGGGCAGGGCGGCAAGGCCGCGCAGGCCATGCTGGCCGAGCCGCTGAAGGCCTACATCGTGCTGCACGCCGAACCGCTGCTGGATGCCGACAACGGCGCCCAGGCCGTGGAAGCGCTGAAGGCCGCGCAGTTCTCGGTGGCGCTCACGCCTTACCGTTCGTCGGCCGAACAATGGGCCGACGTCATGCTGCCGGTGGCGCCTTTCACCGAGACCTCGGGCACGTTCATCAACGCCCAGGGCCTGGCGCAGAGCTTCAAGGGCACGGTTGCGCCCCTGGGCCAGACGCGTCCGGCCTGGAAGGTGCTGCGCGTGCTGGGCAACGTGCTGCAACTGCAGGGCTTCGACGACGAGACCTCGGAAGGCGTGCGTGACGCCGCGCTGGCAGGTGGCATCGAAGGCCGCCTGTCCAACGACATCAAGGCCGCGCTCGGCGTGGGCAAGCCCGCACAGGGCGGGCTGGAACGCGCCGCGGATCTCCCGATCTACCGCAGCGACGCTATCGTGCGCCGCGCCCCTTCGCTGCAGGCGACCGCCTCCTCGCGCGCGCCCCAGGCGAAGGTCAACGCCGCCACCCTGGCCAAGCTCGGCCTGGAAGCCGGCCAGGCCGTGCGTGTGGCGTCGGCGCAAGGCAGCGTGACGCTGCCGCTGGCGGTGGACAACAACGTGGCGGACGGCGCGGTACGCGTCGCGGCCGGTTTCGAGCAGACTGCGGCACTGGGTAGCGCCTTCGGTCAACTGACGGTGGAGCGTGCCTGATGGAATGGCTCAACGTTCTTGAAAGCCAGGGTGTGGCGTTGCTGGGCCCGACGGCCTGGCTGGTGGTGTGGACGGTCGTCAAGATCCTGATCATCGCCGTGCCCATCATCCTGTGCGTGGCCTATCTCACGTACTGGGAACGCAAGATGATCGGGTTCATGCACGTGCGCCTCGGGCCCACGCGCGTGGGCTATCGCGGCCTGCTGCAGCCCTTCGCCGACGTCTTCAAGCTGCTGACCAAGGAAGTCATCGTCCCCAGCCAGGCCAACAAGGTCCTGTACATCCTGGCGCCGGTGGTCACCCTGATGCCGGCGCTGGCCGCCTGGGCGGTGGTGCCTTTCGGTCCGGAAGCGGTGCTGGCCAACGTCAACGCCGGCCTGCTGTACATCATGGCCATCACGTCCATCGGCGTCTACGGCGTCATCGTGGCGGGCTGGGCCTCCAACTCGAAGTACGCCCTGCTGGCGGCGCTGCGCGCCTCGGCCCAGATGGTGTCCTACGAGCTGGCCATCGGCTTCGTGCTGGTGGTGGTGCTGCTGGTGTCGGGCAGCCTGAACATGAACGAGATCGTGCTGGGCCAAGGCCGCGGCTGGTTCGCCGAGCGCGGGATCACCTTCCTGTCCTGGAACTGGCTGCCGCTGCTGCCGCTCTTCGTCATCTACGTGATCTCGGCCGTGGCCGAAACCAACCGCCACCCCTTCGACGTGGTGGAAGGCGAATCGGAAATCGTGGCCGGCCACATGGTCGAGTACTCGGGCATGGCCTTCGCCCTGTTCTTCCTGGGTGAATACGCCAACATGATCCTGTTGTCGGCCCTGGCCTCGATCATGTTCCTGGGCGGCTGGATGGCGCCCGTGGACATCGCGCCGCTGAACTGGATCCCGGGCTGGATCTGGCTGGGCCTGAAAACCTTCTTCGTCGTGTCCCTGTTCATCTGGTTCCGCGCATCGTTCCCGCGTTACCGCTATGACCAGATCATGCGTCTGGGCTGGAAGATCTTCATTCCCCTGACGGGCGTCTGGCTCGTGGTGGTGGCGATCTGGATGCAGACGCCCTGGAACATCTGGCACTGAAGCGACCGAGCACAAAGGCAAGAGTTATGGAAGCGATCAAGGATTTCTTCGGCAGCCTGATGCTGACCGAACTGCTCAAGGGCATGCGCCTGACGGGCAAGTATTTCTTCAAGCGCAAGGTCACCTTGCGCTATCCGGTGGAAAAGACCCCGACTTCGCCGCGGTTCCGCGGCCTGCACGCGCTGCGCCGTTATCCCAACGGCGAAGAGCGTTGCATCGCCTGCAAGCTGTGCGAAGCCGTCTGTCCGGCCGTGGCCATCACGATCGAGTCGGACGTGCGTGACGACGGCACCCGCCGCACCACGCGCTATGACATCGACCTGACCAAGTGCATCTTCTGCGGCTTCTGCGAGGAAAGCTGCCCGGTGGACTCCATCGTCGAGACGCACATCCACGAATACCACGGCGAGAAGCGCGGCGACCTGTACTTCACGAAGGACATGCTGCTGGCGGTCGGTGATCGCTACGAGAACGAAATCGCCCAGCGTCGCGCAGCCGACGCGCCTTATCGCTGATCGCAGGCCGACACGACATGACATTCACCACCATCCTGTTCTACGTGCTGGCCCTGGTGCTGGTCTACGCGGCGTTCCGCGTGATCACCGCCACCAGCCCGGTCACCGCCGTGCTCCACCTGATCCTGGTGTTCTTCAACGCCGCCATGATCTGGATGCTGCTCGGCGCCGAGTTCCTGGCCCTGCTGCTCGTCGTCGTCTACGTCGGCGCGGTCATGGTGCTATTCCTCTTCGTCGTGATGATGCTGGACATCCGCATCGATTCCCTGCGCACGGGCTTGCGGACCTACCTGCCGCTGGGCCTGGCCATCGGGCTCATCATGGTCGTGGAAATGGGTTTCGTGCTGGCCTCGTCCTGGTCCGACATCGGCCCCGCCTTCCAGCAGGCCGACGACTACAACAACACCCGTACGCTGGGTGAGGCCATGTACAGCCAGTACGTCTATGGCGTGGAAGTCGGCGCCGTGCTGCTGCTGGTGGGCATGGTCGCGGCCATCGCGCTGACGCTGCGCCGCCGCAACGACGTGCGCTACAACGATCCCGCCGCCGCCGTGCGCGTGAAAGCCAAGGACCGCTTCCGCATGGTGAAGATCGCCCCGCAGGTCGAGAAGCCCACGGAGGCGCAGGCCGCCGAGGCGCCGGTTGAAGGCGCCGCCGCGCCCGCCGCTGCTGCCCTCGCCGCCCAAGGAGAAAAGAAATGACCCTGACGCTGCCCCATTTCCTGATCCTGGGCGCGATCCTGTTCGCGATCGGCGTGTTCGGCATCTTCCTGAACCGCCGCAACCTCATCATCCTGCTGATGTCCATCGAGCTGATGCTGCTGGCCGTCAACATGAACTTCGTGGCGTTCTCCAGCTGGTTTGGTGACACCGCCGGACAGGTCTTCGTGTTCTTCATCCTGACCGTGGCCGCCGCCGAGGCCGCCATCGGCCTGGCGATCCTGGTGCTGCTGTTCCGCAACCTGAACACGATCAACGTCGACGAGCTCGACCGCCTCAAGGGCTGACGGGAACACAGAAGAACATGTCTAGCGCAATTTCCCTCTATCTCTTCATCGCCCTGGCTCCCTTGCTGGGTGCGATCCTGTCGGGCCTGTTCGGCACCGGCTTCCTGGGCCGGGCGGTCAGCCGCCGCGGCGCGCACTCCCTCACGATCCTGCTGGTGGCCCTGTCGGCCATCGGTTCGGTGTTCGTGCTGAAGGACGTGCTGGCCGGCAACACCTTCGACGGCACCGTCTACACCTGGAGCCTGATCGGTTCGACCAGGCTGGAGATCGGCTTCCTGATCGACCCGCTGTCGGCCATGATGATGGTGGTCGTCACCTCGGTCTCGCTGATGGTGCACATCTACACCATCGGCTACATGGCCGACGATCCCGGCTACCAGCGCTTCTTCGCGTACATCTCGCTGTTCACCTTCTCGATGCTGATGCTGGTCATGTCCAACAACATGGTCCAGCTGTTCTTCGGCTGGGAAGCGGTGGGCCTGGTGTCCTACCTGCTGATCGGCTTCTGGTACACGCGTCCCACGGCGATCTTCGCCAACATGAAGGCGTTCCTGATCAACCGCGTGGGTGACTTCGGCTTCGTGCTGGGCATCGGCCTGCTGTTCGCCTACACGGGCACCATGCACTACGGTGAAGTGTTCGCCCAAAGCGACAAGCTGGCCGGCCTGAACCTGCCGGGCACCGACTGGATGCTGCTGACGGTGGCCTGCATCTGCCTGTTCATCGGCGCCATGGGCAAGTCGGCCCAGGTGCCGCTGCACGCCTGGCTGCCCGATTCGATGGAAGGCCCGACGCCGATCTCGGCACTGATCCACGCGGCCACCATGGTGACCGCGGGCATCTTCATGGTCGCCCGCTTCTCGCCGCTGTTCGAACTGTCGAACACCGCGCTGTCCTTCATCATCGTGATCGGCGCCATCGGCGCGCTGTTCCTGGGTATCCTGGGCATCATCCAGAACGACATCAAGCGCGTGGTGGCCTACTCCACGCTGTCGCAGCTGGGCTACATGACGGTGGCGCTGGGCGCCTCGGCCTACTCGGTCGCGATCTTCCACCTGATGACCCACGCCTTCTTCAAGGCGCTGCTGTTCCTGGGCGCGGGCTCGGTCATCATCGGCATGCACCACGACCAGGACATCCGCAACATGGGCGGCCTGCGCAAGTACATGCCCATCACCTGGATCACCTTCCTGCTGGGCACGCTGGCGCTGGTCGGCACGCCGTTCTTCTCGGGCTTCTACTCCAAGGAGCACATCATCGAGGCGGCAGGCGCGGCCAATGTGTGGGGCGCAAGCTTCGCCTACTACGCCACGCTGATCGGCGTCTTCGTCACCTCGCTGTACTCCTTCCGCGTCTACTTCCTGGTCTTCCACGGCAAGGAACGCTTCGGCGAAGGCCATGGCCACGGCCATGGTCATGACGACGATGCGCATGCACATGACGCCCACGGTCACGACGACCACGCGCATGGCCATGACGACCACGGCCATGGCCATCACGGCGGCAAGCCGCACGAGTCGCCCTGGGTGGTCACGCTGCCCCTGCTGCTGCTGGCGATCCCCTCGGTCATCATCGGCGCGCTGGTCGTGGATCCGATGCTCTTCAGCGGCTTCTTCGACGGTGTCATCACCGTGCTGCCGGCGCACCCGGCCATGGAAGAGCTGGGTTCGCACTGGCACGACTGGATGGCCTACGGCCTCCACGCCTTCGTCACGCTGCCGTTCTGGCTGGCGCTGGGCGGCGCCGTGGTGGCCTGGTACTGCTACCTGATCAACCCCGCCGTGCCGGCCGCGATCCATCGCAGCCTGTCGGGCGTCATCAAGGTCCTGGAAAACAAGTACTACGTCGACTGGGTCAACGAGCAGATCTTCGCGCGTGGCGCGCGCCTGCTGGGCCAGGGTTTCTGGCAGGTGGGTGACCGCCGCCTCATCGACGGCCTGCTGGTCAACGGCAGCGCCCGCCTGGTGGGCTGGATCGCCTCGATCAGCCGCCATGTGCAGTCCGGCTACATCTATCACTACGCGTTCGCGATGATCGTCGGCATCATGGCCCTGGTTTCGTTCTTCGTGTTGATCAAATACTGATGGCAAGCGAGATGGCATCTTCTACTTTTCCCTGGCTCACGCTTGCGATCTTCGTACCGATAGCCTTCGGCCTGCTGGTCCTGGCGCTGGGCCGTGACGACCGTCCCGGCTTCACCCGCTGGCTGTCGCTGGCCGGCGCCGTGGCCGGTTTCCTGGTCACCCTTCCGCTGTACACGGGCTTCGACGCCTCGACGGCCAACATGCAGTTCGTCGAGAAGGCGTCCTGGATCGAGACCTTCTCGGTCTTCTACCACCTGGGCGTGGACGGCATCTCGCTGTGGTTCGTGCTGCTGACCGCCTTCATCACCATCATCGTGGTGGTGGCCGGCTGGGAAGTGATCACCAACCGCGTGTCGCAGTACATGGCCGCCTTCCTGATCCTGTCGGGTCTGATGGTGGGCGTGTTCGCCGCGCTCGACGGCCTGCTGTTCTACGTGTTCTTCGAAGCCACCCTGATCCCGATGTACATCATCGTGGGCGTGTGGGGCGGACCGAACCGCGTCTATGCCGCGTTCAAGTTCTTCCTGTACACGCTGCTGGGTTCGCTGCTGACGCTGGTCGCGTTCATCTACCTGTACCACGCCTCGGGCGGCTCGTTCGACATCCAGACCTGGCACCAGGTGAAGCTCGGCCACACGCCGCAGATCCTGATCTTCCTGGCGCTGCTCACCGCCTTCGCGGTGAAGGTGCCGATGTGGCCCGTGCACACCTGGCTGCCCGACGCCCACGTGGAAGCGCCCACGGGCGGTTCGGTGGTGCTGGCTGCCATCATGCTGAAGCTGGGCGCCTATGGCTTCCTGCGCTTCTCGCTGCCGATCGCGCCTGATGCCTCGCACACGCTGTCGGGCCTGATGATCGCGCTGTCGCTGATCGCCGTGATCTACATCGGCCTGGTCGCCATCGTGCAAGCCGACATGAAGAAGCTGGTGGCCTATTCGTCGGTGGCCCACATGGGTTTCGTGACGCTGGGTTTCTTCGTCTTCAACACGGTCGGCATGGAAGGCGCCATCGTCCAGATGGTGTCGCACGGCTTCGTGTCGGGCGCCATGTTCCTGTGTATCGGCGTGCTGTATGACCGCCTGCACAGCCGCCAGATCGCCGATTACGGCGGCGTCATCAACGTGATGCCGCGTTTCGTGACCTTCTTCGTGCTGTTCTCGATGGCCAACGCCGGCCTGCCCGCCACCAGCGGCTTCGTCGGCGAGTTCCTGGTCATCCTGGGCGCCGTCGAATACAACTTCTGGATTGGCCTGCTGGCCGCCACGGCCCTGATCCTGGGCGCGTCCTATTCGCTCTGGATGGTCAAGCGCGTGGCCTATGGCGAGATCACCAATCCCCACGTGCGCGAGATGACCGACCTCAACCCGCGTGAATTCGCGATGCTGGGCGTGCTGGCGATTGCCGTGCTGTTCATGGGTATTTATCCCAAGCCCTTCACCGACGTCATGCACGTCTCCGTCGAAGCGCTGCTGCAGCACGTCGCTGTGTCGAAACTGTAAGACTGGATCATGATGGAATCCCAATTCAACTTCGCTCTGGCGGCACCGGAAATCCTCCTGCTCATCGGCGGACTGGCGATCCTGCTGATCGATGCCTTCAGCAAGGACGTGACCCACAAGCTGACGCACGTGCTGTCGCTCACGCTGCTGGCCGCGCTGACCGTCCTGTCGCTGGTCCAGTGGAACAACGGCGTGCAGGGTGACACCTTCAACGGCATGTACGTGACGGACAACCTGGCGCACCTGCTCAAGGTGACGTCCTACCTGGCCGTGGCGGTCACGCTGATCTATGGCCGCAGCTACGCGCTCGAGCGCGAGATGCTGCGTGGCGGCGAGTTCTACGTCCTGACGCTGTTCGCCCTGCTGGGCCAGATGGTCATGATCTCGGCCGGTCACCTGATCTCGATCTACCTGGGTCTGGAACTGATGTCGCTGGCCCTGTATGCGCTGATCGCGCTGCGCCGCGACAACGTGGTGGCCACCGAGGCCGCCATGAAGTACTTCGTGCTGGGCGCGCTGGCCTCGGGCTTCCTGCTCTATGGCATGTCCATGGTGTACGGCGCCACCGGCCAGCTGGGCCTGTCGGAAGTGGCCGACGTGGTGGCCAGCGGCCAGGCCGAACAGCTCGCGCTGGTCTTCGGCGTGGTGTTCCTGGTGGCCGGCCTGGCCTTCAAGCTGGGCGTGGTGCCGTTCCACATGTGGGTGCCCGACGTCTATCACGGTTCGCCCACGGCGGTGACCCTGGTGCTGGGCGGCGCGCCCAAGCTGGCGGCCTTCGCCATCACGCTGCGCCTGCTGGTCGAAAGCCTGCACGGCCTGGCCGCCGATTGGCAGCCCATGCTGATCATCCTGGCGGTGCTGTCGCTGGCGATCGGCAACCTGACCGCCATCATGCAAAGCAACTTCAAGCGCATGCTGGCCTACTCCAGCATCTCGCACATGGGCTTCGTCCTGCTCGGCCTGCTGGCCGGCGTGGTGGGCGGCCAGAGCGACGGCGCGGCCAATGCCTATGGCGCGTCGCTGTTCTACATGCTGGTCTACGTGCTGACGACGCTGGGCGGCTTCGGCATGGTGCTGCTGATGTCGCGCGACGGTTTCGAATGCGATCGCCTGGACGACCTGAAAGGCCTGAACCGCCGCAGCCCCTGGCATGCCGCGATCCTGCTGCTGCTGATGTTCTCGCTGGCCGGCCTGCCGCCGCTGGTGGGCTTCTACGCCAAGCTGGCGGTGCTGCAGGCAGTGGTCAGCGCGGGCCACGTCTGGCTGGCCGTGACGGCGGTGGTCTTCTCGCTGATCGGCGCCTTCTACTACCTGCGCGTCGTGAAGGTCATGTACTTCGACGAGCCCGAGGAAGGCGTGCCGGCACTGACCACCGGCTGCGTCCAGCGCGGCCTGATGACGGTGAACGGCGCCCTGATCCTGTTGCTGGGTATCCTGCCGGGCGGCCTGATGGCCGTGTCGGTGCAGGCCATCCGCACCTCGCTGTCGTTCTGAGGTATTTCACGGGGCCACGACCATGCTGAACAATCAGGACATCGCCATCTGGCTCTTGATCGCGCTTTCGCTGGGCATGGCCAACCTGCCGTTCCTGACGGAGCGCGTGTTTGCGGTGGTGCCTTGGACCCGGGGTGGCGTGGCCGTCGCCAAGCCGCTCTGGCTGCGCATGGGCGAGGTGCTGGTGTTCTACGCACTGGTCGGCGCGGTGGCTTTCTCGGTCGAGGCAACGCTGGGCAACCGCTACACTCAGGCCTGGGAGTTCTACGCCATCACCTTCTCGCTGTTCCTGGTGCTGGGATATCCGGGCTTCGTGTACCGCTATCTCAGCCGCCGCCGCAAGATGGCCTGACACGCTCCCGATCCGGCACGACAGGACACGCCGCCCCAGGGGCGGCGTTTTCATTGGTGCCGCGGGTCAGCGGGCGGATTTGCGTTAGCATCCTCGTGTCATCAGGGACGGCGCCCGGGCCAGTGGCCGGGAGGCGATGTTCCGCCGTCATCCACGAGGGCAGTCAACGTGTCTCGACCCAAGAAAGCGCCCGGTACGCCAGGCAGGCAATCCGCCAGCGGCGTCACCGTGCACGACGTGGCGCAGTTGGCGGGCGTGTCCGCCATCACGGTGTCGCGGGCCTTGAACTCACCCGAGCAGCTGTCGCAGGGCACGCTGGAACGCGTGCGGGCGGCGATACGCGAGACGGGTTATGTGCCCAACCTGCTGGCGCGCGGCTTGAACGCCAACACCAGTTCGCGCCTGGTGGCGATGGTGGTGCCCACCATCACCGGGCCGATCTTCTCGGCCAGCGTCCAGGCGCTCAGCCGGGCGCTGGCTCGCGACAACTACCAGGTGATGCTGGGCCAGACCGAATACGAGGATGCGCGCGAGGACGCCTTGCTGGACGCGATCATCGGCAGGCGGCCCGATGGCATCGTGCTGACGGGGGTGATGCATTCCGAGCACGGCCGCAGGCGGCTCATCGCCTCGGGCATTCCCGTGGTGGAAACCTGGGACCTCAGCGACGAACCGCTGGACATGCTGGTGGGCTTTTCGCATGAGGCAGTGGGACGGGCCGTGTGTGATTTCTTCCATGCCAAGGGCCGCCGCAAGCTGGGCATCCTGGCTGCCCGGGACGTGCGGGCGTTCCGGCGTGGCCGGGCGTTCATCGAGCGTGCCCGCGAACTGGGGCTGCCGAACGTGCCCGAGTCGCTGGTGCAGATGCCGGGCACGCTGGCGGGGGGCAGGGAAGGGCTGGCGCGCCTGTTGCGCGAGCCGGGCGGGGTCGATGCCGTGTTCTGCAGCTCGGACATGCTGGGCCTGGGGGCGCTGATCGAGGCGCAGGCGCAAGGCGTGCACGTGCCCGACGACCTGGCGCTGGTCGGTTTCGGCGACCTGGATTTCGCGGCCAGCCTCACGCCGGCGCTGTCCACGGTGCGCATCGATGCCCAGGCCATCGGCGGACAGGCTGCGCGTTTCATCATCGACCGCGGCCGTGGCATTGCGCCGCCATCGCGCGTGGTGGACGTGGGATTCACCCTGGTCGAGCGCGCCAGCAGCGCGGTGTAGCGCTTTTTTCTCCGTATAAACCCTGGTTCGTTCCATCTTGCATGGACGACTGTTAGCGTTAACAATGTTGTTAGCGTTAACACTGGTGATCCCAGGCAGACGCCCACAACCACAAGACAGCCCCGGAGACACACCATGAAATTTCGCGCATGCCTGGCCGCGCTGCTGCTGGCGGCCACGCCGCTGGCCCACGCCGCCGAATACCCCACGAAACCCGTCACCATCGTCGTGCCGTTCCCGGCGGGCGGCTCCACCGACAACATCGCCCGCATCATCGGCGCGAAGATGACCGAGAAGACGGGGCAGCCTTTCCCGGTGGAGAACAAGCCCGGCGCCACCGGTGCCATCGGTGCGGCGCAGGTCAAGCGCGCGGCGGCGGATGGCTACACGCTACTGGTGTCGTCGCTGGCGGTGTTCGTGGTGAACCCGCACCTGCAGAAGACGCTGCAATACGATCCGACCAAGGACTTCGACCTGATCACCGTCGCCGTCCAGGCGCCCAACGTGCTGGTGGCGGGACCTTCCGGCGATGCCAAGGACCTGGCCGCGCTGGTGACGCAACTGAAGGCCAGGCCGAATTCGCTGACCTTCGCCTCCTCGGGCAGCGGCTCGTCCGATCACCTGACGGCCGAGCTGTTCTGGCAGCAGACCGCCACGAAGGGCGTGCATGTGCCCTACAAGGGCGGCGCGCCGGCCATCCAGGACCTGCTGGGCGGACAGGTGCAGTATTCGTTCCAGAACATCAACGCGGTGATTCCGCACATCCAGGCGGGCAAGCTGCGCGCCATTGCCGTGACGGGCAGCCAGCGTTCCCCGCTGCTGCCGAACGTGCCCACGATGGCAGAAGGCGGCGTGAAGAATGCCGAGGTCTATTCCTGGCAGGCCGTGGCCGCGCCCAAGGGCCTGCCCGCGGACGTGCGGTCCCGCCTGAACAAGGACATCGTGGCCATCGTCAATGACCCGGGCGTCAAGCCCAGGCTGCTGGAAGTGGGCTTCGAGATCGTGGGCAACACGCCCGCCGAATTCGAGGCCTTCCAGCAGAAGGAGTTGGCGCGCTGGAAGCAGGTCATCGAGACCGGCAACATCACCGCCAACTGATCACCCCGGAACACCCGGGCGCGGGCTGGTCCGCGCCCCCAGCAGCAGGCAGGAGCACCATGAACGCAGTGAGCAATGCAGGAAAAGAGGCGGCGCCGGCCGTCGTGGACATGCGCGTCGTCCCCGTGGCGGGGCACGACAGCATGCTGTTGAACCTGAGCGGCGCGCACGCGCCTTTCTTCACGCGCAATATCGTGATCCTGACCGACAGCGCCGGCCACGTCGGCCTGGGCGAGGTGCCGGGCGGCGAAGCCATCCGCAAGACGCTGGAAGAGGCGCGCAGCCTGGTGGTCGGGTCGTCCATCGGCGCACTGCGCAGCACGCTGAACCAGGTGCGCGCCAGGTTTGCCGACCGTGATGCCGGTGGCCGCGGCCTGCAGACCTTCGACCTGCGCACGACCGTGCATGTGGTGACCGCGCTGGAATCGGCATTGCTGGACCTGTTGGGGCGGTACCTGGGCGTGACGGTGGCCGAGCTGCTCGGCGAAGGACAGCAGCGTGACGAAGTGGAGATGCTGGGCTACCTGTTCTTCGTGGGTGATCGCCGCAAGACCGATCTGCCGTATCGTGTCGAGGCCGATGCGGATTGCGCCTGGCAGCGCCGCCGCAACGAGGTCGCGATGACGCCCGAAGGGGTGGTCGAGCTCGCCCAGGCGGCGTACGACCGCTACGGCTTCCAGGACTTCAAGCTGAAGGGTGGCGCCTTGCGCGGCGAAGAAGAGATCGCGGCCATCCACGCCCTGCACGAAGCTTTCCCCAAGGCGCGCATCACGCTGGATCCCAATGGAGGCTGGCTGCTGCGCGACGCGATCCGCCTGTGCAAGGACATGCACGGCGTGCTGGCCTATGCGGAGGATCCTTGCGGCGCGGAAGGCGGCTACTCGGGCCGGGAAGTGATGGCGGAGTTCCGCCTGGCCACCGGCCTGCCCACAGCGACCAACATGGTGGCCACGGACTGGCGCCAGATGGGCCATGCGATCCAATTGCAGTCGGTCGACATCCCCCTGGCCGATCCGCACTTCTGGACCATGCAAGGGTCGGTGCGCGTGGCGCAGATGTGCCACGAATGGGGCCTGACCTGGGGCTCGCATTCGAACAACCACTTCGATATCTCGCTGGCCATGTTCACGCACGTGGGCGCTGCGGCGCCGGGCAGGATCACGGCCCTGGACACGCACTGGATATGGCAGGATGGGCAACGTCTGACCAAGGAACCGCCGAAGATCGAAGGCGGCAAGGTGAAGGTGCCGAAGCAGGCGGGCCTGGGGCTGGAGATCGACGAGGCGCAACTGGAGGCCGCGCATGCGCTGTACCTGCAGCACGGCCTGGGCGCGCGCGACGATGCGATCGCCATGCAGTACCTGATCCCGAACTGGACCTTCGACAGCAAGCGGCCTTGCATGGTGCGCTGAGCGCACCCCACGAGGAGGGGCGCAAGGTTGAGCGCCCGCCAAGGCAGCCAGGGCGCCGGCGCGATGCCGGCGCCTTGTCGCTCCGGGGCTTAGAACATATGGCGCATGCCGACCTGCAGGCTGCGCACGTCCTGGCCTGGCGCGCTGAGCGACGCGGCCTTCGAGCTGGGCCACAGGGCGTAGCGGGCCTGGCGCCCGTTGTCCAGGTAGGCGAGCGAGGTGTAGACCATCGTGCGTTTGGACAAGGGATAGGTGTAGCCCAGCGCGGCCACGCTGGCGTCCTGTCCGTCCTCGCCGCGCAGCGTGCGCCAGGTGTACGAGGCGCGCACCGTGCCGCCGGCAAAAGGCGCGCTGGCGCCCACCATGAAGCCGTGCGCACCCGGCGCATGTTCAAGGTTGTTGCGCATGTACAGGCCGTGCAGCTTCACCACCTCGAAGTCATAGGTGAGCCCGCCCAGGTAGGTGTCGTTGCGCCGCGTGCCGCCGGCGGGCACGGTGGCGATCTCGCTCGACTCATACGAGAATGCCGAGTACAGCGGGCCGTTGGCATATTCCAGGCCCAGGGCGCGCGAGCGGTTCAGCGCGCGGGGTTCGGCGAACTGTTCACTGAAGGCGTACAGCGCACGCACGGTGAAGCCCTGCATCGTCGGCGAGATGTACTGCACGGCGTTCTGCCGCTGCGAGAACGTGCCGCGCTGCGCGTTGCCGGCATTCGTCTGCATGAGGTTCTGGATCAGGCCGTTCATGGAACGCTGGAAAGGGTCCAGGCGTCCGGTCAGCGTGACGGCGGGCGCGAACTGGTGGCCGGCCTGCAGGCTGCCCAGCCGGCCGCTCAGGCCCAGGTACGACTCGCGGTTGAAGATCGCGCCGCCGCGGCCGTCGTCGGGGTTGAAGCCCGACTCCAGCTTGAAATAGGCCTTCATGCCGTCGCCCATGTCTTCCGAGCCGCGCAGGCCCCAGTAGGACGTGTCCGTGAACATGCGGCCCGATGAGTCGCTGGGCGCGTCGCCGCCGCTGCGCTGGACCATTTCCAGTCCCATGTCGATGCGGCCATAGACCGTGACGTTGCCCTGCGCCAGCGCGCTGGCCGAGAGTCCCACGGCCAGGCCGGCCGCGAGTGTGCTGCGGATAATCATGGTGTCTCCTCTTGTTTTCATGGATGACGGCGTGGGTCTGGTGCCTACGCGCGTGCGCAGGCCTGCCAGGCCGCGCGGGATGCGCGGCCTGGCAAAGGGCCTTGCGTTGGGGGAGGAAGCCGCTTAAGCGCGCGTGATGCGCACGCAGGCGTCTTCGCGCTGCTTGAGGCCTTCCGCCAGGTTGGTGCCCAGCCCCGGACGGTCGGGGGGAAGCAGGAAACCGCGGTCGAACACAGGCAGCTCGGTGACCAGGTCCTGGTAGAAGCCGTTCACGAAGGCGCGCACCATCTCCTGGAAGATCGCATTGGGCGAACTGAGCGCGAGGTGCAGCGAGGCCATCAGCACGACCGGTCCCGTGCAGTCATGCGGGGCCAGCGGCTTCTGGTAGGCCTCGGCCAGCGTCGCGATCTTGCGCGCCTCGCTGATGCCGCCGCACCACGACAGGTCCACCATCACGACGTCCAAGGCGTCGGCGGCCAGCAGGTCGCGGAAGGCGCCGCGCGTGGCCAGGGTTTCGCTGCCGCACACGGGCAAGCCGCCCAGGCGGCGGTAATCGGCCAGCGCCTGCACGCTGTCCATCTTGATGGGGTCTTCCGACCAGAATGGGCGCAGCGCCTTCAGTTCGCGCGCGATGGCCAGCGCGCTGGTGAGATTCCACATGGAGTGGAACTCGCACATGATCTCGATCTTGTCGCCCACGGCGGCGCGGATGCGCTCGAACGGTTCCAGGCCTTCGCGCATGTCGGCCGCCGACACGAACTGTCCATCGCTGCGGGCTGCCGCCGTGTCGAAGGGCCAGATCTTCATGGCGGTGAAACCCTCCTCGAGCAGGCTCTGCGCCAGCTCTTCCGGGCGTTCCACGAAGGCGACCTGGTCGTCGTAGCGGCCGCGCACGCTGCCCTGGCCCTTGCCGATGGTGCGGCGCTGCACGCTGCGGTTGTTGTAGTCGCTGCCCGCGCAGGTGTTGTAGGCACGCATGCGGTCGTGGCAGAGCCCGCCCAGCATCTGGTACAGCGGCTGGCCGCAGGATTGCGCGAACAGGTCCCACAGTGCGATGTCCACCGCGGACGCCGCACGGGTCTCGACGCCGCTGCCGTTGAAGCCCAGGTAGCCGCGCAGCAGCGTCTTGCTGTGCCGCTCGATGCGGCGCGCGTCCTGGCCGATCAGTTGCGGCGCGGCCATGGTGTGGAGATAGGTTTCCACGGCCTGCGCCCCGCGGAAGGTCTCGCCCAGCCCCACCAGTCCCTGGTCGGTATGGATCTGCACCCAGATCAGGTTCGGGTATTCGCTCAACCGGGTGGTTTCCAGTGCGGTGATGCGCATGCTCAGTTTCCTTGGATGTTCTGCTGCTTGATCAGTTGGGCCCAGCGCGTGACTTCGCCGCGGATCAGCGTGTCCAGCTGCTCGGGCGTGCCGCCGGCGGGCGTGATGCCGGCCGCGCGCAGCGTCTGCTGCACTTTCTCTTGTGCCAGGGCGGCCTGCAGGGCGGTGCTCAGGCGCGCCACCACGTCGTCGGGCGTGTCCTTGGGCACGGCGATGGCGTACCAGGGTTCGATCACGAAGTCGGCATAGCCCAGCTCCACCAGCGTGGGCACGTCGGGCAGGTTGGCCGAGCGCGTCTTGCCGGTGACGGCCAGGGCCTTGACCTTGCCGGTGCGGACAAAGGGCAGGATCGACGGCTCGTTGTCGAAGAACACGTCGACTTGCCCGCCGAGCAGGTCGTTGATGGCGGGACCCGAGCCCTTGTAGGGGACGTGCAGCATGGGGATGCCGGCCGACACCTTGAGCAGCTCGCCGCCCAGGTGGTTGGAGGCGCCGACGCCCGACGAGGCATAGGAGATGTTGCCGGCCTTGGCGCGGGTGATCAGGGTCTGCAGTGAGTCGATGCCCGTGTTGGGGCCGGCCGTCAGCACGTTGATGGACGAGCCGATGAGCATGACGGGGCGGAAATCTTCCAGCAGCTTGTAGCCCGGATTGGCGTACAGGCTGGCATTGACCGCGCAGTTGCCGATGCTGCAGAAGAGCAGGGTGTAGCCGTCTGCCGGCGAGCGGGCCACCATGGTCGTGCCGATGTTGCCGGTGGCGCCGGGGCGGTTGTCGACGATCACCTGTTGGCCCAGTTCCTGCGAGGCGGCGTTGGCCAGCAGCCGGGCCACCATGTCGCCGGCGCCGCCTGGCGGAATGGGTGCGACCAGCTTCACGGGCCGGTCGGGGTAGGGTTGCGCGTGGGCAGGCGCGGCGGCCAGCGCCACCATGCTGGCGAGCAGCAGGGTACGGATCATGGGGTTGTCTCCAGGGTTCTTGTCGGTGTTGTGTGTCGCCGTGCCGGCGTCAGGCCGTCTGGCGGGCCTGTTGCTCGGCGGCCAGCAGGGCCTCGGCGATCGGGCGGACCGCCGCGTGCGCCGATTGCGGCAGGTTTTCCAGCATGGGCTGCAAGGGGCCCATGTCGGCGATGCCTGCCAGCGTCACGGCATCATGCATGGTGGCAAAGACACCCGTGCGTTCGCGCTGTCGCTCGAAGGGAAGGAAGGCGTCGCGCAGCGGCTCGGCGGCGGCCCAGTCCTTCATCTGCGCGGTCTTCAGCAGGCCTTGGCTGAGGGTGGGCGCGATGCACACGCCGCCCGAGGTGAAGCTGGGCAGGCCGAACTCACGCATATGGGTCAGGACCGGCGTTTCAGCCAGGCCGCAGACCACGCGCTCGGTGCCGACACGGTCCAGCAGCGAGGCCAGGAAGGCATCCTGCGCGGGGTCCTCGCGGGGTACCGCGTACTTGATCGCGCAGGCCACGCCTTTGTCCATGAGCGCGCCGATGGCATCGAGCGTGAGGTATTGCTCGGACTTGATGTACAGCAGCAGGGGCGTGCCGGCCGCCTCGGCGAACAGCCGCAGGCCGCGGGCGACGCCGCCCGGGCTGGCCGCGAAAGCCAGGGGCAGCGCCATGACGGCAGGAAAGTGCCGTGCCTTCAGTACCGGCGCCTGGTCCATCAGGGTGCCGTAGTCGGGCCCGGCCGATGGAATCACCCAGGTGCTTTCGCCGGCATGCTCGGCCAGCATGTCGAGCAGGCTGGCGTACTCATAGAGCCCGGTGTTGTAGAGATTGGCATTGCCGCCATACAGCAGGGTGCGGATGCCGCCGGCCTCGATGTGGCGGATCAGCGCCGCATTGGCGCCGGGGTTCAGGGTGAGGTCGGCGTGGCGGGCCAGCGGCGGCACGGCCATGACGCTGGCGCGGATATCAGCCGGGGAGACGGCGGACGTTTTCATTGTAAGGCTCCTCCTTTTTGATCATATGTGCATATTATATGATGATTGAAAATGCCGGCAAGGAAATCCCGCATTCCCGACCTTGCCGCGCAGGGGGCTCCCAAGGGTGACTATGCTAAATTTCCGGACTTCCCTCTGAATGGTTGACCGGCATGGCTGTGACTCGGCCCAAGAGTTTTCACGAACAAATCGTCGAAACGCTGGGTCGCCGGATCGTCTCGGGCGAGATCGCGCCGCAAGGCCAGGTGCCCACCGAGGCCGCCCTGGCCGAAAGCCTGGGCGTCGGCCGCCTGGCGTTGCGCGAGGCCATGAAAGCCCTGGCCGCCCGCGGCCTGGTGGTGATCCGGCCCAAGACCGGCACCCACGTCCTTCCCCGCGAGCACTGGAACCTGTTCGACCCGCTGGTGCTCAAGTGGCACACGCAGGCGGCCGCCATCGACCGCAAGTTCCTGGCTGACCTGATCGAACTGCGTCGCGTGATCGAGCCGGCGGCGGCACGGTTGGCGGCGGCCAATGGCTCGGACGCGGACATCGCGCTGATGCGCGAATCCTTCGAGGCCATGGTTGCCGCGCGCACGCGCGAAGACTACATCCAGGCCGACCTGCGTTTCCACGGCATGCTGCTGAAGGCCAGCGGCAACCAGTTCATCGGCCAACTGGCCGGGGCGCTGTCGGAAGTGCTGAAAACGAGTTTCTCGGCGTCCAGCACGCATTCCGCCGATGCGGCGGCGCTGGGGCTGCACGAAGACCTGCTGCGCGCCTGTGAGGCGCGTGACCCGCAGGCCGCCGACCAGGCGGTGCAGGCGCTGATTGCGCGGGCGGTCAGGAATATCGCGTCGGGCCAGGCTGCGCAGGGCGGGCCGTCGCAGGCCTGAGCGCCACGGCGTGCCCGGCTGGGCTCGTCACAGGAAAGTGGTCTATTCGGCGTAGCGCGCCGCCTCGATGGCGGGCAGCGACGCATAGTGGTCGCGGATGCCTTGTTGCGTACGTTCCGAGACCTTGCCCAGGCGCTCGTGTTCCTCGTCCATCCTGGCAATGACGGCCCGCTTCCACGCCTGTTCCTGGTCGGAGGACTCCAGCCAGGCGGCGCGTTGCTCGTTCACAGTGAAGGTGCCGCTTTCGTCGTAGGCGATCAGGGCCAGCTGGTCGCGCGGCAGGCCCTTGAACGGATTCGGACCTTCCTCATTCACGAAGCGGGTGGCCTGCCCGGCCAGGGCGAGGCGTGCCGGGTCGGTGCTGTCGGGCACTTCGGCGTCGTGCGCAGCCTTGTCCTGGTCATAGCGGGTGCCAAGCAGCGCATCGGTGATCGTGCCGGCCAGGGCGGCCAACTGCTCGCGGCTCGCGCCGTTGTCGCGCAAGGCGGCGTGGGCAGCGGCGTCGCTCAGCTGCCGCGCGAAGGAGGAAAGCTTGGCGGTCGAGGAGACGGCTGCCGCCGGATTGCCTGCGATGGCGGACGGCGTGGCTGCCGTCGTGCGCGCCGCCTGCGCGGCGGCGTCAGCCGTCGCGGGACGGAGGCGAGCGGTGTACAGCGCGTCCATGCGGCTTCCTGATCAGGATTCGAACCAGTTCAGCACGCCGTCCAGGCCCGAGTGGCTGAGCGCGTAGCGTGCCTGCTGGCGCACCACGGGCTTGGCGCGGTAGGCCACCGAGTAGCCCGCCAGTCCCAGCATCTGCAGGTCATTGGCGCCGTCACCGATGGCGATGATCTCTTCCTGCGCGGCACCGTGCTGCCTGGCGAACTCGCGCAGGTGCACGGCCTTGCCGTAGGCGTCCACGATGTCGCCCGTGACCTTGCCCGTCAGCACGCCGCGGTCGATCTCCAGCACATTGGCATGGGCGGCGTCGAGCGACAGGCGCTCGCGCAGGCGGTCGGTGAAGAACGTGAAGCCGCCGGACACCAGCAGCACCTTGATGCCCGCGGCCTGGGCCGTGGACACCAGTTTTTCTGCGCCGGGGTTCAGGCGCAGGCGCTCGGTGTAGACGCGTTCCAGCGCTTCGGCCGGCACGCCTTCCAGCAGGGCGACGCGGCGGCGCAGGCTTTCCGAGAAATCCTTGATCTCGCCGCGCATGGCGGCTTCGGTGATGGCCGAGACCTCGGGCTTCTTGCCCACGATGTCGGCGATCTCGTCGATGCACTCGATGTTGATGAGCGTGGAGTCCATGTCCATCGCCAGCACCTTGCACTGGCGCAGTGCGACGCCGGGCGTGACGTATGCGTAGTCCACCGAGGCCTGGGCGCACCAGTCGTGCACGGCGGCGCGCGTGCCTGGGTCGGGATCGACGTCCATCAGGCGCACGGCGGTGGTGCCCAGGCGGGTGGAGCCGTTGGCCATGGCGACGGCGGCCGCCTGTTCGACGAGGTCGGCGGCAAGGGCGGGGGACTGGATGACGAGATGCGTGGCGGTCATGGGGCGGCGGGTCCGGGCAATGCGTCGCGCGCGGAGCGGGACGCGAACAGAGGCGCCATCGTATCAGGCGGACATGCCGTCGGCGGGCCCGGGGGATGGCGCCAGTACGGACGGGCCGACTGTTGATTGTGCTGTTGGTATTCGTTCATTTATGTTCGATTATCAACATTGTTTTGTTCGAGCGTATATAAATATTTTAAAAAAATCGTGGATTTGAATAATTTCGCTGGCAGATAATCGCTCGGTTGCTGGCACCGGGGAAATCTTTTTTCCTTTGGTGGTGCGGGTTGCAGCGGAGTATGAAAGCGCCGGGATGAATCCGCCGCACGTTCCATATAAGAAATCGTCGAATGGCGATTTTATTTTCAGGGTTGGCATGGCGGTTATTCTGGATATTAAAAAACTGCGCGTCGATTTTCCCGGGCAGACCGCGGTTGCGGATCTGGACCTGCGCGTCGAGGCGGGCCGCGCGGTGGCGCTGGTGGGGGAGTCGGGTTGCGGCAAGTCGACCACCGCCCTGGCGCTGATGCGCCTGCTGCCCCCCTATGCCCGGCTCTCGGGCAGCATCCGGTTCGACGGCGAGGAACTGGTTGGCCTTCCGCGGCGGCGGATGCTGGCCTTGCGCGGCCGGCGCATCTCGATGATCTTCCAGGAGCCGATGACCTCGCTCAACCCCTTGGCCACCATTGGCGCGCAGGTGGCCGAGGCGTTGACGTTGCACCTGCCGCTGTCGCCGGCGCAGGCGCGCTTGCGTGCCATCGAACTGCTGGAGCGCGTCAGGCTGCCGGATCCCGCCAGGCGCTACGACGATTACCCGCACCGCCTGTCGGGCGGCCAGCGCCAGCGGGTCATGATCGCGATGGCCGTGGCCTGCCGCCCCAGCCTGCTCATCGCCGACGAACCGACCACGGCGCTGGACGTGACCATACAGGCGCAGATCCTGGCGCTGATCGACGAGTTGCGCCGGGACCTGGGGATGGCGGTGCTGCTGATTACCCATGACCTGGGGGTGGTATCGCAATGGACCGACCGGGTGGTGGTGATGCACGGCGGGCGCAAGCTCGAGGAAGGCGAGACGCAGAAGGTCTTCCAGGCGCCGGCGCATGCCTACACCCAGGGCCTGATGGGCGCCTCGCTGCACCTCGAACGGGACCTGACCTATCGCAGCGGGCGCCTGGCCGAGATCCGGCGCGACGCGTCGGGTGGGTTCGAGCTGGTCAGGCCGCCCGCCAAGGCGGCGGCGAGCCGGCCAGTGCCGGCCGGCCAGGCCGAGCCATTGTTGTCTGTGCGGGGGCTTGAGGTGCGTTACGGCCCGCAAGCCACCGCCGTGGACGGGGTGTCTTTCGATATCGCGCCGGGGGAGACGGTCGGGCTGGTCGGCGAGTCGGGCTGCGGCAAGTCCAGCCTGTCGCGCGCGATCCTGCGCCTGGTTCCCGCACAGGCAGGCGAGGTGCGGCTGTCCGGGCAGGACCTGCTCGCGCTGTCGGCCAAGGACTTGCTGCCCTGGCGCCGCCAGGTGCAGATGGTGTTCCAGGACCCCTACGGTTCGCTCAACCCCCGCCACCGCGTCCGGGACATCCTGGATCACGCGCTGCGCATCCACGGCGTGCGGGAGGCCGGCGAAAGGGCGCGGCGCATCGCGGCCATCCTGGACGACGTGGGCCTGCCAAGGGGGGCGGCCCTGCGCTATCCCCACGAATTCTCGGGCGGCCAGCGCCAACGCATCGGCATCGCGCGCGCCCTGGTGCTGCGCCCCCGGCTGGTGATCTGCGACGAGCCGGTCTCCGCCCTGGATGTGTCGGTGCAGGCCCAGATCCTGAACCTGCTTGGCGATCTGAAGGCGGTCCATGGGCTGTCCTACCTGTTCATCTCGCACGATCTGTCGGTGGTGCGCTATATCGCCGACCGCGTGATGGTGATGCAGGCCGGGCGCATCGTGGAGTCGGGCGACCCCGCCGCGCTGTGGCGCCAGCCTGCCCATCCCTACACGCGCGCCCTGCTGGATGCCGTACCGGGGCGCACCGCGCCCTCGCGGCAGGCAGCGTGACGGCGCGCGCATCCCGTGCATTTTCCGTGCATTGTCTTTCTTGGAAGCTGGATCGCATGACTGGACCCAAACACCCCTCTCACGCCGCGCCCGGGGCGCGGCTGCAAACGGACCCGGTTGCCACCTGGCCGCGCAGGCAGTTCGTTGGCCTGGGTGCCGCGCTGGCATGCGCCGGCCTGTGGGGCGGCCTCGCGCCGGCGTGGGCCCAGGCGCGGTCCGAAGGCCTGCCGCTGCCCGCCCCGCAGCGGGGCGGCACGCTCGATGCAGTCATCCATCCCGAGCCGCCTTCGCTGGCTTTCTTCATCAACACGGCCTCGCCGACCCGGGCGGTGGTCAGCAAGATCTTCGACGGCCTGCTGGATTACGGTCCCGACTTCGCGCCGCGCGGGCAACTGGCCGAACGGTGGGCGGTGTCCGATGATGGCCTGTCCGTGACCCTCTTCCTGCGCCGCAACGTCCTGTGGCACGACGGCCGGCCTTTCAGCTCGGCCGATGTGAAATTCTCGGCCGAGCAGGTCTGGCTGAAATATGCGCCCACCGCGCGCCGGGTCTTCCGCCACCTGGTCCGCGTGGACGCGCCCGATGCCCACACGGTGGTGCTGGTGCTGTCGCAGCCCACGCCGGTGATCCTCAATGCGCTGGACGTGGTGGCCGCGCCGGTGCTGCCGCGCCACCTCTACGAAGGCACGGACATCCCGAACAACCCGCACAACAACCGGCCGGTGGGCACCGGGCCTTTCGTTTTCAAGGAGTGGGTGCGCGGCAGCCATATCGCGCTGGCGCGCCACGAGAAATACTGGCAACCGGGGCGTCCGTACCTGGACGGCATCACGTGGAGGGTCATCCCGGACGTCGCGGGCCGGGCCAATGCGCTGGAGACCGGCGTGGCGCAGTACGGCGAACGCAACCCGGTCACCTTCGCCGACGCGGACCGGCTTGCCAGGCTGCCCGGGCTGACGGTGAGCACGGAGGGCTACAACGGCTTCTCGGGATGGTTCTGGCTCCTGCCCAATCTGCGGCATCCCGTCCTGGGCCAGCCCAAGGTGCGCCAGGCGATCCTGCATGCGATAGACCGGCAGGCGCTGTGCCGCACCGTGTGGGGCGGCTACGCGGTGCCCGCGACGGGGCCTGTCACCTCGCAGCTCAAGACCTTCTACACGGACGAGACGCAGCAGTATCCCTACGACCGGGCGCGTGCCGAAGCGCTGCTGGACGAAGCCGGGTTCGCACGCCAGGCCGACGGCAAGCGTTTCTCGATCACCCACGATTTCATTCCCTACGGCGACGACTACCGGCGTACGGGTGAGTTCGTGCGCCAGGCCCTGCGCGCGGTCGGCATCGAGGTGACCCTGCGCAGCCTGGACCTGGCGACCTGGCTGCGCAGGGTCTTCAAGGACTACGACTATGAATTGGCCAGTTCGTGGAGCGTGAACTGGCAGGACCCGCAACTGGGCGTCGAACAGCACTACTGGTCAGAGGCGGAAAGCAAGGGCACGCCGTGGCAGAACGCCTCCGGATATGCCAGCCCCGAGATGGACAGGCTGTTGCAGGCTGCCCAGACCGAGCGCGATCCGCAGGCGCGCGTGGCGCTCTACCGCCAGGTGCAGCAGCTGGCGCAGGCCGACCTGCCGCTGATCAACCTTTTCGAATACCGATGGTTCGGCGTGTGGGACAAGCGCCTGCTCAACGTGACGGACAGCTACATCCACACGCAGAACAATTTCGCGCAGGTCGGCTTCGCGCCGGCGCAGGCCCGATGAGCGCCCCGCAAGCGGCGGCGCGCCAGGCCGCCTGGCCCGCGCCGGGACAGGTGGCGCGCATCGCCAGCGACGCGCACGCCCTGGAGGTGGCTGCCAGCCTGGCCGAGGCCTTCGCGCCAGGCGCCAGCGAGCGCGACCGGCTGCGCCGCCTGCCCTGGGACGAAATGGAGCGTTGGTCGGCCAGCGGCCTGGGCGGCATGACCGTGCCGCGCGAATACGGCGGCGCGCAGGTCACGAGCCTGACGGTGGCGGAGGTTTTCCGCCGGCTCAGCGAGGCGGATCCGAGTCTGGGGCAGATTCCGCAGAACCATTTCGGCTTCCTCTGGCGCATCCGCGAGATCGGCACGCCCGCGCAGCAGCGCGGCGTGTTCCAGGAAGCCCTGGACGGTCGGCGGTTCGGCAATGCCGGCCCCGAGCGCAAGACCAGGAACATGCTGCACATTTCGACCCGGCTGCGGCGCGAGGAAGGCGGACTCAGGCTGCATGGCCACCGCTACTACTCCACCGGGGCGCTGTTCGCGCACTGGATACCGACGCGGGCGACCGACGACGAGGGGGGATTGGTGCACGTCTGGGTGCGGCGCGATGCGCCGGGCCTGACGGTGATCGACGACTGGGACGCTTTCGGGCAGCGCACCACCGCCAGCGGCAGCGTGGTGTTCGACGGTACGCCGGTCGAGCCCGGCCACGTCATCGCCGCCTTGGGCGGGGCCGGGCGGGCGTCCCTGCTGGGGCCGTACGCCCAGTTGATGCAGGCGGCCATCGACCAGGGCATCGCGCAGGCCGCGCTGGCCGACGCCAAGGCGTTCGTGCGCGAGCGGGCGCGGCCCTGGATGGATGCCGGCGTGGCGAATGCCGCGGACGATCCCTATGTGATCCAGGAGGTCGGCCGCCTGCAGATCGACGTCCAGGCGGCGAACGAGGTCCTGCGCGAGGCCGCGCAGACGCTCGACGAACTGGCCTCGCGTGAGCCGACGGCGGCGTCGAGCAGCCAGGCGTCGGTGGCCGTGGCGGCGGCCAAGGTGCTGACGACCGAGGCGGCGCTGCGGGCCAGCGAAAAATTGTTCGAGCTGTCCGGGGCGTCGTCGACACGCGCATCGCACAACCTGGACCGCCATTGGCGCAACGCCCGCACGCATACCCTGCACGACCCGGTGCGCTGGAAGCTGCACTTGCTGGGCAACGATCTCCTCAATGGCGCGCTGGCGCCGCAACATCCGTGGAATTGAAGACATGAGCGCGCTTCCGCATCCGGCTCCGTCCGTGGACGTGGCCGACGTCATCGGCAGTGATGCCCAGGCGCTGGATGTTGCGCATCGCCTGGCCTCGCGCTTCGCCGCCGGCGCGGCGCGGCGCGACCGCGAGCGGGTCCTGCCGCCCGAGGAACTGGCGGCCTTCAGCGCGAGCGGCCTGTGGGGCATCACCGTGCCGCGCGAGCATGGCGGCGCGCAGGTGTCGAATGTGACGCTGGCCGAGGTCACGGCGATCATCGCCGCAGCCGACAGTTCGCTGGCGCAGCTTCCGCAGAACCATTTCTATGTGCTCGAGTTGCTGCGCGTGGGCGGCACGCCGGCCCAGCAGCGCCAGTTCTACGGCCTGGCACTGCGCGGCGCGCGTTTCGGCAACGCCCTGTCGGAGACGGGCCGGCGCGACTACCAGCGCCAGACCCGGCTGGCGCCCTTGCCGGGCGGCGGCTGGCAACTGGATGGGCAGAAGTTCTATTGCACCGGCGCGGTCCACGCGCAGTGGATTCCCGTGTGGGCGGCGCGCGAGGAAAGGGGGCGCGACGTGGGCGTGCTGGCCTTCGTGCCCCGCGACCAGGCAGGGGTCACGGTGGTCGACGACTGGGATGGATTTGGCCAGCGCATCACGGGCAGCGGCTCGGCCCGGTTCGAGCGGGTGCATGTGCACGACGAGTGGATCATCCCGTTCCAGGCTGCTTTCGACCGGCCGACGACGGCGGGGCCGCTGGCGCAGATCCTGCACACGGCCATCGACCTCGGGATCGCCCAAGGCGCGGTGGCCGCCGCCGTCCAGCAGGTGCGCCAGCATGCGCGCCCGTGGATCGATGCGGGCGTGGACCGTGCCAGCGACGATCCGTTGACGATCCACCAGTTCGGCGACCTGGCCGTGCGGCTGCGGGCAGCGCGCGCGCTGGTCAGGCGGGCGGGAAGGATACTGGACGAGGCCCAGCGCACGCCCGACGCCGCCAGCGTGGCCGAGGCGTCGGTGGCGGTCGCCCAGGCGCGGGTGCTGACGACCACGGTGTCGCTGCGCGCGGGCAACAAGCTGCTGGAGCTGGGCGGCACATCGGCCACGCCCGCCGGCCTGGGGCTGGACCGATACTGGCGCAACGCCCGCACGCACACCCTGCATGATCCGGTGCGCTGGAAATACCATGCCATCGGCAACTACTACCTGAACGGGCGCTTGCCGCCGCGCCACGGAGCGATCTGATGAAGGCGCTTCGCAAGCCGCTGGTGTTCAACGCCTTCAGCATGAACAGCGTGGGGCACATCAACCACGGCCTCTGGACCCACCCGCGCGACCGCTCGGCCGACTACCGCAAGCTGGAGTACTGGACCGACCTGGCGCGGACGCTGGAGCGCGGCCTCTTCGACGGGCTCTTCATCGCGGACATCGTGGGCGTCTACGACACGTATCGGCAGTCCGCCGACCTCACCTTGCGCGAGTCGGTTCAACTACCCATCAACGATCCGATGCTGATCGTGCCGCCCATGGCCGCCGTCACCCGGCACCTGGGCTTTGGCGTGACGGTCAACCTCAGCTACGAAGCCCCCTACCTGCTTGCGCGCCGTTTCTCCACGCTCGACCACCTCACCAATGGGCGCGTGGGATGGAACATCGTCACCGGCTACCTGGACAGCGCCGCCCGGGCCATGGGACGCGCCGGCCAGGTCGCGCACGACGAGCGCTATGACCGCGCCGACGAGTACCTGGAGGTCCTCTACAAGCTATGGGAGGGCAGCTGGGAAGACGGCGCGGTGCGCCGTGACAAGGCGGGCCGGGTGTATGCCGACCCGGCGCGGGTGCACCGCATCCGCCATGCGGGGCGGTATTTCAACGTCGAGGGCTATCACCTGGCCGAGCCGTCGCCGCAGCGCACGCCGGTCCTGTTCCAGGCCGGCAGTTCAGGGCGCGGGTTTCGGTTTGCCGCCCGCCACGCCGAATGCGTGTTCGTGGCCATCCAGGATCGCGATGCGACCCGTGCGCTGGTGCGCCAATTGCGCGAGGCGCTGGTGCGCGCCGGGCGCGCGCCGCAGGACGTGCGCGTGCTGATGGGGGTGACGGTGGTGACGGGGGAGACTGCCGCCCAGGCGCGCGAGAAGTACGAGGACTACCGGCGCCATGCCAGCGCCGAGGCCGGCGTGGCACACCTGTCGGCCACCGCCGGCATCGATTTTTCACGCTACGGCCTGGACACGCCGATCATCCAGCAGCAGGGCAGCAACGGCATCCAGAACGCGATCCTGAGGCTGTCCGGCGGACGCCCCGACTACACGCTGGCGCAGCTCTTCGACGAACTGGCCCTGGGTGGGCGCTACGTCACGCTGGTGGGCGACCCGCAGCAGATCGCCGACCAGTTGCAGGACTGGGCGGACGCCACGGGTGTCGATGGCTTCAACTTGGCCCGGACCGTGGTTCCCGAAAGCTTCGAAGATTTCGTGGACCTCGTCGTGCCGGTCTTGCAGGAGCGCGGCCTGTACCGCCGCGCCTACGGCGAGGGCTCCTTGCGGCATCGCCTGTTCGACGCAGGCGACCGCTTGCCGGCCGGCCACGTGGGCGCAGGCTACCGGGCCGGCGCGCTGGCCACCCCCTGATCCTTCCATGGAGCTGCCGTGATCCGCATGAAATTCCTTGTTCCCGTTCTCGCGCTGGCAGGCCTGGCGTGGGGCAGCCTGCTGCCGGCCGCCGGCGCCCAGTCCGCGCCGCCCGGCACGCCGGCACTGATCCGCGTGGGGGTGACGTCCGGACCGCACGAGCAGATATTCGAGGTGGTCAAGCGCGTCGCCGAGCGCGACTATGGCCTGAACATCCGCATCGTTGCCTTCAACGATTACGTGCAACCCAACGCGGCGCTGGATGCCGGCGACCTGGAAGCCAACAGTTTCCAGCACGCGCCGTTCCTGGCGGCGGCCATCCGCGCCCGCCAGTACCGGCTGGTGGGTTTCGGCAAGACCTGGGTCGGGCCCATCGGCCTGTACTCCAAGCGCTACCGTTCGCTGGATGCCTTGCCGGAGGGCGCGCAGATCACCTTGCCGAATGATCCAGCCAACGGCGGCCGGGTACTGCTGCTGTTGGAGAAGGCGGGACTCATCAGGCTCAAGGACGGCATCGATCCGGTCTCGGGCGTTTTCGCCTCGCGGCTGGACATCGTCGAGAACCCGCGCAGGCTCCGGCTGGTGGAGATCGACTCGCCTCAGCTGCCGCGCTCGCTGGACGACGTGGACGCCTCGGCGATCAATGCCGACTACGCCAGCAAGGCAGGCCTGAATCCGGGACGCGACGCCATCCTGCTCGAAGACGGCGAGGGGCCCTATGCCTGCCTGATCGCGGTGCGCGAAGCGGACAAGGATGCACCCTGGGTGCAGCAGCTGGTGCGCGCCTACCAGAGCGACGAGGTGCGCGATTTCATCCTCCAGGCCTTCGACGGCGTGGTGATCCCGGCGTTCTGACGCGGCCCGCACGCCAGCGGCCGACTTTTCCCATTCATCTCGTGGAGTGCTAGACATGAGCAAGCAGCATCAGGATCGCACGTTCCTCCCGGCCGACCTGGCCGCCGAGTTGTCCCGCCGGCGGTTGTTCGGCCTGGGCGGCGCGCTGGTGGCGGGCGGCCTGCTGGGCAGCCTGCTGCCGGGCGAGAGCCGGGCGCTGACCCAGCCCCTGCCCAATACGCTGGAAGGCGCGCAACGCGGTGGCGCCCTGGATGCCGTGGTGCATCCCGAGCCGCCGACCCTGGCCTTCTTCATCAACACGTCCACGCCCGGACGCACGGTGGTGAGCAAGATTTTCGACGGCCTGTTCGACTATGGCCCGGACCTGGTCCCGCGGCCGCAACTGGCCGAAAGCCTGGAGATATCCGAAGACGGGCTGACGGTGCGCCTCGCGCTGCGCCAGGGCGTGCTGTGGCACGACGGCAAGCCCTTTACCTCGGCCGACGTGAAGTTCTCCGCCGAGAACGTCTGGCTGCAGTTCTCGCCGTTCGCGCGGCGGATCTTCCAGCACCTGTCCCGGGTCGAGACGCCCGACGCCCACACCGTGGTGCTGACGCTGGCCAAGCCCACGCCCGTGCTTCGCAACGCGCTGGACGTGGTGGCCGCGCCGATTCTGCCGCGCCACCTGTACGAAGGCACCGACATCGCCAACAACCCGCACAACAACCGGCCCGTGGGAACGGGGCCGTTCGTCTTCAAGGCCTGGGAGCGCGGCAGCCATATCCGGCTCGAACGCTTCGACAAGTATTGGGTGGCCGGGCAGCCCTACCTGGACAGCATTACCTTCAAGATCATTCCCGAGGTGGCCAGCCGCGCCACCGCGCTGGAGACGGGCGCCATCCACTACGGCGAACGCAACCCGGTGACGTTCGCGGACGCCGACCGGCTGGCGAAGTCGGACCGGCTCGTCGTGAGCACCGATGGCTACAACGGTTTCGGTGCGGTGTTGTGGCTGCTGCCGAACCTGAGGGATCCCATCCTGGGCAAGCTCCAGGTACGCCAGGCGATCGCCCATGCCGTCAACAAGGACCTGCTCGTCAAGACGGTCTGGGGCGGCTACGCCAGGCCGGCGACCGGGCCTGTCGCTTCGCAATTGCGCACCTTCTATACCGGCGACACCCAGCAATATCCCTATGATCGCAAGCGCGCCGAGGCCCTGCTCGACGAAGCGGGCTATCCGCGCGGGGAGGGCGGCTGGCGCTTCAAGCTCAACCACGATTTCATTCCCTTCGGCGACGACTACCGGCGCACCGGTGAATTCGTGCGCCAGGCGCTGCGCGCCATCGGCATCGACGTCAACCTGCGCGCGCTGGACCTGGCCGCCTGGTCCAAGAACGTGTTCGCCGACTACGACTACCAACTTGCCAGCTCGTGGGGCGTGAATTACTCCGATCCGCAGGTCGGGGTCGAGCAGCTTTACTGGTCCAAGGCCGAGAGCAAGGGCACTCCGTGGACCAACGCATCGGGGTATGCGTCGGCGGAAGCAGACCGCCTGATCGAGGCGGCCCAGATCGAGCGCGATCCCGCCAGGCGCGTGGCGCTCTACCAGGAGTTCCAGCGCATCGTGCAGCGCGACCTGCCTCAGATCAACCTGTTCGAGTTCCGCTGGTTCGGCGTGTGGGACAAGCGCCTGCGCAACGTCACCGACACCTATAACCACAGTTCCAACAACTTCGCCAAGGTATGGCTGGCGCAGGCCGGACAGTGAGGACGGCCATGGCACATCCGGTGATCCGGCGGGAGACGATGCATGCTTGCTAGCCTGTTCAGGCGCCTGCTGCAGCTGGCGGCCGTGGTGCTGGGGACGGCGGTGCTCAGCTTCGCCCTGCTCAAGGCGCTGCCCGGCGACCTGGTCGATATCATCGCCAGCGAGAGCGGCAACGTGTCGGCGGAATATGTCCAGCAACTGCGGCAGATGTATGGCCTGGACCGCAGCACGCCGCAGCAGCTGCTCAGCTACCTGGGCCGCGTCGCGCAGGGCGACCTGGGCTTCTCGTTCCGCTTTGGCGTGCCGGTGCTGGAACTGATCCTCGACCGTCTGGGACCGACGCTGGCGCTGGTGGGGGCCGCCCTGGCCGTCTCCGTGACCGGCGGCGTCGCGCTGGGTGTGCTGGCGGCGCGCCGGCCGCATGGGCTGACGGATGCGCTGCTGTCGGCTGGGGTCACGCTGGGCTACTCCGCGCCGATGTTCTGGACCGCCCTGATGCTGATCGTGCTGTTCGGCGTCCAGCTGGGCTGGCTGCCCATCGGCGGCCTGCGCGACGTCAGCGCGGCTTATACGGGCCTGGCCCGATGGCTGGATTACCTGCGCCACCTGGTACTGCCGGTGCTGACGCTGTCGATCTACTACATCGCCGTCTATGCCAGGCTCGCGCGCGCGTCGATGATCGAGGTGCTGGCCGAGGACTTCGTTCGCACCGCGCGCGCCAAGGGGGCGGGAGAGCGCCGGGTGATCTGCCGCCATGCCCTGCGCAACGCCATCCTGCCGGTGCTCACCATGCTCGGCTTGCAAAGCAGCGCCTTGCTGGGCGGTTCCATCGTGGTCGAGACCGTGTATGCCTGGCCGGGCCTGGGGCAATTGTCCTTCGAGGCGATCAAGAGCCGGGACCTGCCGGTCCTGTTGGGCGTGCTGCTGTTCAGCGGCGTGCTGGTGGTGCTGGCCAACATGCTGGTGGACCTGGCACAGGCGCGCATCGATCCGCGCGTGGCGGACAGCGCAGCAAGGAGCCCGGCATGAGACGCTGGTTCCTGCAGCCCGCCATCCTGTCGGGCGGCTTCATCCTGGCGGCGGTGCTGGCCGGCGCATTGCTGGCGCCGCTGTGGTTCCCGGACGACCCGCTGGACATGGTGGGCGCGCCCTTTACCTGGCCCGGCGCGGACCCGGGCCTGCCCCTGGGCACCGACCTCATGGGGCGCGACCTGCTTGCGGGCCTGCTGCATGGCGCCCGGGTCTCCCTGCTGGTGGGCCTGTCCTCGGCCGTGATCGCCCTGGTCATCGGCGTCGTGGTCGGCGCGGCGGCGGGCTTCTACCGGGGGGCGGCGGATGCGGTCCTCATGCGGATCACGGAATTCTTCCAGACCATCCCCGCCTTCCTGCTGGCGATCATCCTGGTGGCGGTGCTCGAGCCGTCCCTGGGCACGATCATCTTCGCCCTGGGGGTCACGTCCTGGACCAGCATTGCGCGGCTGGTCCGCAGCGAATTCATCAGCCTGCGCGAGCGCGAGTTCGTGCGGGCCAGCATCGCGCTGGGCGCAAGCGATTTCCACCTCATCGTGCACGAGATCCTGCCCAACGCCTGGACCCCCATCATCGTGTCCACGGGGCTGCTGGTGGCCCAACGCCATCCTTTCGGAGGCCGGCCTGTCCTTCCTGGGGCTGGGGGATCCGAACGTGGTGAGCTGGGGGTCGATGATCGGGCTGGGCCGCGACGCCTTGCGCACCGGCTGGTACATGACGGCGATCCCGGGCCTGGCGATCGTGGCGACGGTGCTGGCCCTGAACCTGCTGAGCGACGCGCTGCACGCGGCGCTCAACCCCAGGTTGCGGCGCGGTGGCGCCGCGGGGCTGCAGCGGCAGGCCTGACCGAAGTCAGGCCAGGCTGCGCAGCAGGCCCCGCAGCGCCTCCAGGCGCGAGGAAAGGTCGGGCTTGGCGAGTTCCATGCGAAGCTTGTCCTGCCCCGAGAAACGGATGTGCTTCTGCTTTTGCACCAGTTCGATCAGGCGCACCGGATCCACCTTGGTATTGGCCTTGAACTGCAGCAGGGCCTGCGTTTCACTGGCGTCGATCTTCTGGATGCCCAGCGGCTCGGCGGCCAGGCGCAGGCGGTGCGTGGCCAGCAGGGCACGCGCGGCCTCGGGCAGCTTGCCGTAGCGGTCCACCAGTTCCTCCTGGATATCGATGAGGCCTTCCTCGTCGGTGACGTGCGACAGCCGCTTGTAGAGCGACAGGCGCGCATGCACGTCGCCGCAATAGTCGGAGGGCAGCAGGGCCGGGACATGCAGGTTGACCTCGCAGCCCGCCGAGAACGGCGCGTCGAGATCCGGCTCCTCGCCGGCCTTCAGCGCGCGGACGGCCTCGTTGAGCATCTCGTTGTACATCGAGAAGCCCACCTCGTGGATGTTGCCGGACTGCGAGTCGCCCAGGACTTCGCCCGTGCCGCGGATTTCCAGGTCGTGCATGGCCAGGTAGAAGCCGGAGCCCAGTTCCTCCATGGCCTGGATGGCCTCCAGCCGCTTCTTGGCATTGCTGGTGATGGCGTCTTCGCCAGGCGTCAGCAGATAGGCGTAGGCCTGGTGATGCGAGCGGCCCACGCGGCCGCGCAACTGGTGCAGCTGCGCCAGGCCGAAGCGGTCCGAGCGGTGGATGACGATGGTGTTGGCGCTGGGCACGTCGATGCCCGTCTCGATGATCGTCGTGCACAGCAACACGTTGAACTTCTGCTGGTAGAAGCCCTTCATGACCTGCTCCAGCTCGCGCTCGGGCATCTGGCCATGGGCCACGGCGATGCGGGCTTCGGGCACCAGCTCTTCCAGCCGCGCGCGGCGGTTGTGGATGGTCTCGACTTCGTTGTGCAGGAAGTAGGCCTGGCCGCCCCGCTTCAATTCGCGCAGCAGCGCTTCGCGGATGGTGCTGCCATCCTCGCGCCGCACGAAGGTCTTGATGGCCAGGCGCTTCTGCGGGGCGGTGGCGATGACCGAGAAGTCGCGGATGCCTTCCAGCGACATGCCCAGCGTGCGCGGGATGGGCGTGGCGGTCAGCGTCAGCACGTCGACCTCGGCGCGCAGCGCCTTCAGCGATTCCTTCTGGCGCACGCCGAAACGGTGTTCCTCGTCGATGATGCACAGGCCCAGGCGCTTGAAGCGGACGTCCTTCGACAGCAGCTTGTGCGTGCCGATGACGATGTCGACCTGGCCGCTGTTGATGCCCTCGATGGCGGCGGCAACCTCCTTGGCCGAGCGGAAGCGGGACAGCTCCACGGCCTTGACGGGCCAGTCGGCGAAGCGGTCGGTGAAGGTCTGGGCATGCTGCTCGGCCAGCAGCGTGGTGGGGCACAGGATGGCGACCTGCTTGCTGTTGGCCACGGCCACGAAGGCCGCGCGCAGCGCCACTTCCGTCTTGCCGAACCCCACGTCGCCGCAGACGAGGCGGTCCATGGGCCTGCCGGAGGTCATGTCCTCGATCACCGACTTGATGGCGGCCGCCTGGTCGGGGGTTTCCTCGAAGCCGAAGCCTTCGGCGAAGAGTTCGTAGTCGCCGGGCGGCAGCTTGAACGTGTAGCCCTCGCGCGCGGCGCGGCGGGCATACAGGTCCAGCAGTTCGGCGGCGGTGTCGCGCACCTGCTTGGCGGCCTTGCGGCGCGCCTTGTCCCATTGGCCCGAGCCCAGCTGGTGCAGCGGCGCGGACTCAGGGTCGGCGCCGCTGTAGCGGGCGATGACGTGCAGTTGCGAGACCGGCACATAGAGCGTGCTGCCATTGGCGTATTCCAGATGGAGGAACTCCATCTCGCCTTCGCCCATGTCCATGCTGACGAGGCCGTGATACCGGCCGATGCCGTGCTGCGCGTGGACGACCGGGTCGCCGGCGCGCAGCTCCGACAGGTCGCGCACCATCGCCTCGACATTGCTGGTGCGCTCCTGTGCGCGGCGGCCGCGCCGTGGCCCGCCGGCATGGCCCGGATACAGGTCGCTCTCGGTCAGGAACAGCACGCCGCCCGAGGCGAGCGAGAAGCCCGCCGACAGGGGCGCCACGGTCAGGCCGAAGGGCGCGGACGCGGCGAGGAAGGCGGCGATGGTGTCGGTCTGCGTGTCGGGCGCGAGGCCGTGCTCGGCCAGCATCTGCGTGAGGGTCTCGCGCCTGCCCGCCGAGTCGGCGCACAGCAGCACGCGGCGCGCGCTTTGTCCGGTACGGGCCTCTTCCACCAGCGCGCGCAGCTTGCCGAGCGGGTCTTCCGCACGGCGCGCCACCGCCACGACGGGGGCGGGGCCGAAATCGGGGTGGCGTGCGTCGGCGTCCAGCGCCAGCCGTGCGAAGTCCTTCAGGTGGCCAAACAGCGCCTCACCGGACAGGAACAGCTGTTCGGGTGGCAGCACGGGCCGTTCGCGGTCGCTCTTCAGGAACTGGTAGCGGGTCTGCGTATCCTGCGCGAAGCGGCGGATGGCATCGTCGGCATCGCCTTGCGAGACCACCAGGGTGTCGGCCGCCAGATAGTCGAACAAGCTTGCCGTGTCGTCGAAGAACAGCGGCAGGTAGTACTCGACGCCGGCAAACGGAATGCCGTTGCCCATGTCGCGATAGGGTAGGGCGCGCGAGGGGTCGCCTTCGAACACTTCACGAAAGCGCGCGCGGAAATGATTGCGCGCCGCCTCGTCCATGGGGAATTCGCGGCCCGGCAGCAATTGCACCTCGCGCACCGGATACAGGCTGCGCTGGGTGTCCACATCGAAGGCGCGGATGGATTCGATCTGGTCGTCGAAGAGGTCCAGCCGGTAGGGCAGCACCGAGCCCATCGGGAAGAGGTCGATCAGTCCGCCGCGCAGGCAGAATTCCCCGGGCGCGGTGACCTGGTCGACGTGCGAATAATTGGCCAGCGTGAGCTGGGCGCGCAGCGCCGCCTGGTCCAGCCGGTCGCCCTGCTTGAAGGCGAAGGTGTAGGCGGCCAGGAAGGCGGGCGGCGCCAGGCGGTACAGCGCGGTGGTGACCGGCACGGTCAGCACGTCCACCTGCCGCTGCATGAGCGAATGCAGGGTCTGCAGGCGCTCGGAAATCAGGTCCTGGTGCGGCGAGAAGCTGTCGTAGGGCAGGGTTTCCCAATCGGGCAGCTGGCGCACGCGCAGGCCGGGGGCGAAGAGCCGTATCTCCTCGGCCAGGCGCTGGGCCTCCAGCGGCTCGGCGGTCAGGATGACCAGCGGGCGTTTGCCCTGGTGGGCAATATCCGCCAGCCACCAGGCGTCGCCCGCGCCCGGGGGACGCGGCTGCGCATGGCGCAGGCCGGGTTTCAGGGCGGCAAGGACGGAGGCGGTGGCGGGGACCGGAACGGCCGGCATATCGGCTGGGGGGGAGGCTGAAGTGGACATCGCGCCGATGATTATAAAATCCTCCGCCATGTCTGACAGAATCATCGCCATCGTCCCCGCCGCCGGCGTCGGCGCCCGCGCCAATGCGCAGGGCGGCCAGAGCCCGCCCAAGCAATATCGCCTGCTGGCCGGCGAGCCCATGCTGCGCCTGGCCGTCAAGGCCCTGCTCGCGGACCGGCGCATCAGCCAGGTCCGGGTGGCCGTGGCGCCCGGCGACGTGCGCGCCGAGGCCGTGCTGGCCGGCCTGCCGCGCACGGTCGTGCGGCCTTGCGGGGGGGCCACGCGTGCCGACACAGTCCTGAATGCCTTGCGCGAGCCCGATATCGGCGAGCGCGACTGGGCGCTGGTGCACGACGCGGCGCGGCCGGGCCTGCCTGCCGACGCGCTGGGCCGGCTGATCGACGCCTGCCTGTCAGATGGAACCGGTGGCCTGCTGGCCTTGCCGGTGGCCGATACGGTGAAGGAAGGCGCCGAGCGGGTGTCGCGCACCGTGCCCCGCGAGGCCTTGTGGCTGGCGCAGACCCCGCAGATGTTCCGCGCCGGCGCCTTGCGTCAGGCCTTGCGCAGCGCCGCCTTGCGCCACACGCCGGTGACCGACGAAGCCAGCGCAATGGAAGCGGCAGGCCACAAGCCCCTGCTGGTCAGGGGCGCGGCGCGCAATGCCAAGCTGACCTGGCCCGAAGATTTCGAATGGATGGAGAAGTGGCTATGACTTTCGCGTTCCGGGTGGGACAGGGTTTCGACGTGCACGCATTGGTGACGGGCCGTCCGCTCATCATCGGCGGCGTCACGATCCCGCATACGCACGGGCTGCAGGGCCACTCCGACGCCGACGTGCTGCTGCACGCCGTGACCGATGCCGTGCTGGGCGCGGCCGGCCTGGGCGACATCGGCCGCCATTTCCCCGATACGGATCCGGCCTACAAGGGCGCGGACAGCCGCGTGCTGCTGCGCGCGGCCTGGGGCAAGGTGCGGGATGCGGGCTGGCGGGTCGTCAACGTCGATGCCACGGTGCATGCCCAGGCGCCCAAGATCGGGCCGCATGCTGCCGCCATGGTGGCGAACATCGCGGCCGATCTGGACGTGGACGCCGGGGCGGTGAACGTGAAGGCCAAGACCAACGAGCACCTGGGCTACCTTGGCCGCAAGGAAGGGATCGCGGCCACGGTGGTCGCGCTCATCGCGCGCGCCTGAGGTCCGTCCAGCCCTTTCGGGGCTAGAGCGTGGCGCCGCCGATCCGGCGGCTGCACGCGCACAGGCCCTCGGTCTGCAGGCTGTCCAGCACGCGCAGGACCTCTTCGGGATTGCGGCCGACATTCTCGTTGTTGACGGACACGTGCTGGATCACGTTGTCGGGGTCCACCACGAAGGTCGCGCGCAGGGCCACGCCCGTGTGCCGGTCGCGGATGCCCAATTGATCGATCAAGGCGCCATTGGTGTCGGCGAACTGGTAATGCCCCAGCTTGCTGAGATCGGGGTGCTCGCGCCGCCAGGCCAGCTTCACGTATTCGTTGTCGGTGGAGCCCGCCAGCAGGACCGTTTCGCGGTCCTCGAACTGGGCCAGCAGGTTGTTGAATCCCACCAGCTCGGTCGGGCACACGAAAGTGAAATCCTTGGGGTAGAAGTAGATCACCTTCCACTTGCCGGGGAAGGCGCTTTCGGTGATGTCCTCGAACGCCGAAACGCCGTTTTCCTCGTGGTGATTGAAGCCGGGTTTGACGCCGATGACCCGGAAGGGCTCGAGCTTGTCGCCTACGGTTTTCATGTGCTCTCCTGCGCGTTGCCGGGGCCGCGGGAGGCGGCGGCCCCTGTTGCAGGCATTCTACGGGATAGGCCGGGGGCCTTCCGCCCGCCGGGGCGGCATGGGCGGCAGCCCCTGGGCGCGGATCGGCTCAGGGATTCTCGGCGTCGAGCTGGAAGGTGCGCAGACGGGCTTTCGGCAGTTCGATGCGGGCGGTGAGCCCGCCGTCTTCGCGCGGCAGCAGCTTGAGCGTGCCGCCCACCTGGCCCAGCAGGCGATCCACGATGGACAGGCCCAGGCCCGCGCCGCTCACACCCGTGCGGGCGGTGTCGCCGCGCGAGAAGGGGCGCAGCATGCGGGGAATGTCATCGGCCGGGATGCCGGGGCCACGGTCCGAGACCTCGATGGCCACCAGGCTGCCCTCGGCCTGGACGTTGAGCGAAATGTAGGCGCGGCCATCGACCGATTTGCCGTAGCGGCGCGCGTTTTCGATCAGGTTGCTGACCAGGCGTTTCAGGTCCAGCGGCGTGATGCGCACCAGTTGCTCAGGCTCGATGCTGGCGATGAGTTCGCCGCCCATGGACTCGGTGTGGCTGCGCTCGCGGTCGTAGAGCTCGGTCAGCGCCTGGGAGACGTCCGTGGCCATCTGCGGCAGCGCGCCGGCCGGGCGGGCGTAATCCATCAACTGGCCGATGCTGTGGTCGATCTGGGCGAGGTCCTCGTCGATGGCGAGGCGCGCCTCTTCCGTGACGCCGCTCATCTCGATTTCCAGGCGCATGCGCGCCAGCGGCGTGCGCAGGTCGTGCGAGATGCCCGCCAGCATGAGCTCGCGGTCGGCCTCTGCCTGGCGGATGTCGCGCGCCATGCGGTTGAAGCTGGCGTTCAGTTCGCGGATCTCGATGGGACCGGTCTCGGGCAGCGGCGGCGGCGTTTCGCCGCGCGACAGTATCTGGGCCGTCTTGGCCAGCCGCGACAGCGGCCGGTTGACGAAGCCCACGCTGACGGCCGCGCCGATCAGCGACAGCAGCAGCGCCGCGGCAGCCCAGCCCAGCCATTCGATGCCGCCGGTCAGGCCGATCTGTTCGCGTTCGAAGACCAGCCAGTAGTTATCGTTGTTGATCTCGAAGCTGACCCAGAAGCCCGGCACCTGGTTGACCGACCAGCCCAGCAGCGTGGTCGGGCCGAAGCGCGCGGAAATGTGCGCGGCGACGCGTTGCCAGTAGCTGTCGGGGGGCAGGGGGGTGATGACGTCGCCGGGCGCGCGGGGATAGACCTGGATGCCCTCGTTGGTGGCAAGATCCAGCAGCATCTTGCTGCGGTCATCCTCGGTGGAATAGGTCAACGCCGTGCGCGTGATGTTCACGGTCGTCACCACGCGCTGGCCCATCTGCGTGGCGCGCGGTCCCATTTCCATACTGAAGAACACTTGCAGCCACGCGCCCAGGCTCAGCAGCATCAAGGCTGCCAGCAGCAGGAAGGTACGACTGAAAAGTCCCAGACGCAGGCGTAGAGCCAGGGCGCGCAAGGCGGAAGGGCGGCGGGAACCGGCGTGGCGAGATGCCGCGCCGGCCGCGCCAGACCGGGTATCAGCCACCGCCGTCGGGGACGAAGACGTAACCCAGGCCCCAGACCGTCTGGATGAAGACAGGCTTGGAAGGATTCGGCTCGATCAGCTTGCGCAGGCGCGAGATCTGGACGTCCAGGCTGCGATCGAAGGCTTCGTATTCGCGGCCACGCGCCAGTTCCATCAGCTTGTCGCGCGACAACGGGATCTTGGGATGGCGCGCGAACACCTTCAGCACCGAGAATTCACCGGTGGTGATGGGCACGGTCTCGCCATTGCGCATGAGCGTGCGGGTCGACAGGTTCAGGGTGTACGGTCCGAAAGCGATGGACTCGTTTTCCTGGCTGGGCGCGCCCGGATGCTCTTCGGTGCCGCGGCGGCGCAGGATCGCATTGATGCGGGCCAGCAGTTCGCGCGGGTTGAAAGGCTTGGACAGGTAGTCGTCCGCACCCATTTCCAGGCCCACGATGCGGTCGATTTCCTCGGCCTTCGCGGTGAGCATGATGATGGGCGTGTTGTCGTGCCCGCCCCGGAGTCGGCGGCAGATGGACAGGCCGTCTTCGCCAGGGAGCATCAGATCCAGCACGAGCAGATCGAAATGTTCCCGTTGCCAGAGTTTGCCCATTTCCTTGGCATCCTCGGCGACGAACACATTGAAGCCTTGTTCCGAAAGATAGCGCCGCAGCAGATCGCGCAGGCGGGGGTCGTCGTCAACGACGAGGACTTTACGGGAGGGATTGGAGGTCTGTGTGTTCATGGCCGCGAATGTAACAGTGCCGGGAAACGGCCGCTAGTGGGTTTACACAAGATATTACACAAAGCAGTCATCAGTAGAAAAGCCGCGATTTTTCAGTAACGTACGCAGTTTACGAGGGGCTGAACATGAACTCTCGCGGCGCCCGGCCGCAGTTCTTTACAATCCCATTCCATGATGCTGAACCTGCTTGCCCTGGAAACCTCTTCGTCGCGCTGCGGCGTGGCCCTGTTGCGCCTGTGTAAAGGGGAAGTACAGCTGACGCTTCGCGAGCACGAAGGTTCCCAGGAACATGCCGAGCGCCTGCTGCCGATGGCCGATGCCCTGCTGGCCGAAGCTGGCCTGCGCCGCGCGGACCTGGGCGCCGTGGCCTTCGGGCAGGGGCCTGGCGGCTTCACCGGCTTGCGGGTGGCCTGCGGCGTGACGCAGGGCCTGGCATTCGCCCTGGACCTGCCGGTGCTGCCGGTGGTGTCCCATCTGGCGGTAGCCAGCCAGAGCGTCGCCGTGCCCGGGCAGGTCGTGGTGGTGGCGCTGGACGCCCGCATGGAGGAGGTCTACCTGGCCGCCTATCGCCGCGGAGCGGCCAAGGAGGCGCCCTGGCAGACCCTGGTGGAGCCCCTGTTGACGCCAGCGGCGGCTGTCCCGGATTGGCTGGTGGCCATGTTTCCTGCATGGGGCGTGGACGCCACGAGCCTGCCTGTGCGGGTTGCCGGCGATGCCTGGGAGGCCTATGCCGGCCAGATGGCCTTGCCCGCCCTGTGCGAGCGCGACCCGGCCTTGCGGCCCGGCGCCGACGCCGTGGCGCGCCTGGGCCTGGCGGCCTGGCAGCGGGGCGAGACCGTGCCGGCCGAGCAGGCTGCGCCCTTGTATGTCCGCGACAAGGTTGCCTTCACGACCGCGGAGCGGGCCGAAGGGGCTGGCGGCAATCCCCGTGCCCAGCTCCCGGGGCCTGCAGCGGCGGCGCCAGTGTCCACGGGCAGCGCGGCCCTGCCTGCCGGCATGACGCTGTCGCCCATGACGCGTGAGGACATCGACGCGGTACTGGCCATCGAGACCGCTGTGCAGGCGTTTCCGTGGACTGCACGCAACCTCCAGGATGCCTTGGCGGCAGGCTATCCGGCCTGGGTGCTGCGCGAAGCCGGCGGTGCCGCTGCCGGCTTCTACATCGCCATGCACGCGCCCGACGTGGCGCATCTGCTGGTCATCGCCGTGCGCCGCGATGCGCAGGGCGGCGGGCTGGGGCGTTATCTGATGGCGCATTGCGAAGCTGCCGCGGCGGCCCTGGGCCTCGAGGGCGTGCTGCTGGAAGTGCGGCCGTCCAACGCGCAGGCGCAGCGCTTCTATGCCAGGCAGGGATTCAAGCAGATCGGCCTGCGGCGCGGCTATTACCCGGCCGCCCACGGCGGGCGCGAGGATGCGCGCGTGCTGCAGAAGCCGTTGGCCGTCGTGGAGCGCCAGCCGTGACCGGCATCGACACTTTTGCGCCGCCCGCGCCGCCGCGGCCCACCACGCTGCAGCGCGCGTGGCTGCGCGAAATCGGCATCGAGAAAGTCTGGGGGGCGGCGCCGCCTGCGCCCAAGCCTGCCGCCACGCAGGTTGCGGCGGGGGAGACGAGCGCTGCGCCACCTGCCGCCGCCGTTACGCCAGCAAGCCATGCCTCGCCAGCGCATCCGCCGGCACGCGCGCCTTCGCCGGCGGATGCGAACGCTGCCCGCCAGGCCGCTGCCGCTGCCCGCCAGGCGCTGATGCCGGGCAAGACCGGCAGATCCGCCGCCGCGCCTGCGGCGCGGGCCATTCCGCAATCGGCCGACACCGCGGCCGCCGTGGCGGGCGCCGACCTGGAACAACTGCGCGAGATGGTGGTGGGCTGTACCGCCTGCGGCCTGTGTCATGGGCGCAAGCAGGCCGTCTTCGGCACGGGCGCCCCGGCTGCGCGCTGGCTGGTGGTGGGCGAGGCGCCAGGCGAGCAGGAAGACCGCAAGGGCGAGCCCTTCGTGGGCCGTTCGGGCCAGTTGCTGGACGCCATGCTGGCCTCGGTCGGCATGAGCCGCGACAAGGACGTCTTCATCGCCAACGTCATCAAGTGCCGGCCGCCTGGCAACCGCAATCCCAAGCCCGAGGAGATCGCGGCGTGCAGCCCGTATCTGCTGCGCCAGATCACCTTGCTGAAGCCGGAGCGCATCCTGGTGGTGGGGCGCTTTGCCGCGCAGACGCTGTTGCAGACCGAGGCGTCCATCGCCAGCCTGCGTGGCCGGGTGCATCACCTGGACGCGCCCGACGGACGCCGCATTCCGCTGGTGGTCAGCTATCACCCTGCCTACCTGCTGCGCAGCCCGCTTGAAAAGGCGCGTGCGTGGCAGGACCTGCAACTGGCCGTCACGCTGGACAAGCCCGCGGGCTGAGGTGTCCCGGCTCCGGCAAGGCAAAAGGCGCCCATCGGGCGCCTTTTGCAGGGGGGCGTGATGCGCGTGCGTCCTAAAGCGCCTTGCCGTGCCCTTCCTGGCCGATCAGGCCGTGCAGGCTCGGGTCGCGGCGCAGGTTGGCGCGGGCCCAGATGATGACCACGGCCATCAGCGTGGTGACCAGCAGGCCGAAGATCACGATGATGGTATTGATGGGCAGGTGCAGCTTCAGCATGATCGTGTAGGCCGCGACCATCAGCAGGATGTTCAACTGCTCGTTGAAGTTCTGCACGGCGATGGAGTGGCCTGCCGACAGCAGCACGTGGCCGCGATGCTGCAGCAGCGCGTTCATGGGCACCACGAAGAAGCCCGCCAGCGCGCCCGTGATCAGCAGCAGCAGGTAGACGCTCCAGGGCGAATAGACCAGCGGCATCATCATGACCACCACGCCCATCAGGGCGCCCACGGGCAGCACGGACAGCGCGCGGGTCAGCGGGATGCGGCCGGCCAGCACGGAGCCGACGACGGTGCCCAGCGCCGCCACGCCCATCAGCATGGAGGCCTTGTCCAGGCCGTAGCCCAGGTGCGAGCGGCCCCACTCGATGACGATGAGCTGCAGCGTGGCGCCGGCGCCCCAGAACAGCGTGGTCACCGCCAGCGAGATCTGGCCCAGCTTGTCGCGCCACAGGGTGCGCACGTAGCCCCGGAAGGTGGCGATGAGCTTGATGGGGTTCTTCTGTTGCGGCGGATAGGTGATGTGGGTGTGCGGGATCAGCAGGTTGCAGGCCGCGGCGCCCAGGTAGACGAAGGCGATCACGAGAATCGCGGCCTCGGCGGGGGTGTTCACCAGCGTGCGGGCCCATTCGTGCGCCAGCAGCCAGCTGGAGACGCTCGACGAGATGAGCCAGCCGCCCACGACCGTGCCCAGGATGATGGAGATGACGGTCAGGCCTTCGATCCAGCTGTTGCCCTTGACGAGCAGGTGGGGGGGCAGCATCTCGGTGACGATGCCATACTTGGCGGGCGAGTAGGCGGCCGCGCCGATGCCGACCAGGGCATAGGCGGCGCACACCAGGTAGGTCTGGCCGGTGGACGAGAGGCCGAAACTGGCGTAGCAGAACATCATCAGACAGCCCGTGACCTTCAGGGCATTGGTGATGAACATGACCCGGCCCTTGGGATAGGAGTCGGCAAAGGCGCCCACGAAGGCGGCCAGCGCCACGTACGAGGCGGCGAAGCACCACTTCATGGCCGGCGTCATCCAATCGGGCCCGTGAAGCTCCTGGATGAGCGCGATGGCGGCGATGAACAGCGCGTTATCGGCCAGCGACGACAGCGCTTGCGCGCCCATGACCAGGTAAAAGCCTCGTTTCAAGCGTTGCCTCCGATGGTGCCCGCGACACCCCCCCGCTGGGGCGCGCCGGCCGCTATTTGTATCGCCGGGAAAAAAGTGTCAGCGAGTATAGCCGCTAGGCCCGGCGGCGCCTGCGGTATCATTGGCCTCGATGACGAAGACGGCCCCGGATGGGGCCGCTTTTGCACCGCGGTATCCCGTCCCGACAGGCCCTGCATGCCGGTGGCGCCAGGGAAACCGGCGGCAGGCCTGAAGGCTGGACCTGCGCGCAGGGCTGTTGTTCCCGGCCCACGCCGTGCGTCGCCGCTGTCCCTTGGACTAGCCCCGGGTCCTTGTCCGCCCGGATCCGCAACACCTTGCGCTTCTCTCTTCCTTCTTGCAACCGTGCGCCTGATCCAGATAAAACTTGCCGGCTTCAAGTCCTTTGTCGACCCGACCGCCATCCCCGTGCCCAGCCAACTGGTCGGGGTGGTGGGGCCTAACGGTTGCGGCAAGTCCAACATCATCGACGCGGTGCGTTGGGTGCTGGGCGAGACCAAGGCGTCCGAACTGCGCGGCGAGTCGATGCAGGACGTGATCTTCAGCGGCTCGGGCAACCGCAAGCCGGCCGCGCGCGCCTCGGTCGAACTGGTCTTCGACAACGCCGAGGGCCGCGCCGTCGGGCAGTGGAGCACCTACGCCGAGATCGCCGTGCGCCGCGTGCTGACGCGCGACGGCACCAGCAGCTACTACGTCAACAACCAGCAGGTCCGCCGCCGCGACATCCACGACATCTTCCTGGGCACGGGCCTGGGGGCGCGTGGCTACGCCATCATCGGCCAGGGCATGATCAACCGCCTCATCGAGGCCAAGCCCGAAGAGCTGCGCGTCTACCTGGAAGAGGCCGCGGGCGTCTCGCGCTACAAGGAGCGTCGCCGCGAAACCGAGAACCGCCTGTCGGACACGCGCGAGAACCTGACGCGGGTGGAAGACATCCTGCGCGAACTGGGCAGCCAGCTCGAGCGCCTGGAAAGCCAGGCCGAGGTGGCGCGCCAGTACCGCGAGCTGGAAGCCGACGGCGAGCGCAAGCAGCACCTGCTGTGGTTCCAGCGTGAAACCGCGGCCAAGAAAGAGCGCGCCCAGAAGGCGCTGGAAATCGAGCAGGCGCAAACCGAACTCGAAGGAGCCGTCGCCGCCCTGCGCACCGACGAGGCCGCGCTGGAGTCGCGCCGCCAGGCCCATTACGCCGCCAGCGATGCCGTGCACACGGCCCAGGGGGCCCTGTACGAAGCGAATGCGCAGGTCAGCACGCTGGAGGCCGAGATCCGCCACGTGGTCGATTCGCGCAACCGCCTGCAGGCGCGTCGCGTGCAATTGCAGCAGCAGATCGACGAGTGGCGCGCCCAGCAGGAACATTGCACCGAACAGATCGCCCAGTCCGAGGAAGAGCTGGCCGAAGGCGCAGCGCGCGCCGAGGAGTCGCAGGCCGCCGCGGCCGATGCGCAGGCGCTGCTGCCGGACGCCGAGCGCCGGGTGCGCGAAGCGGCCGCCTCACGCGACGAAATGCGGGGCGCGCTGGCCAAGGTCGAGCAGAGCCTGGCGCTGGCCGCGCAGGCGCAGCGCGACGCCGACCGCCAACTGCAAAGCCTGGAGCAGCGCCGCGAGCGCCTGGAGCAGGAACTGCGCGAACTGCAGGCGCCGGACCCCGTGCGCCTGGAGGAACTGGCCGGTGCGAAGGCGGTGGCCGAAGACCAGCTGCATGACGCCCAGGAGACGCTGGCCGAGCTCGAAGCCCGCGTGCCGCAGGCCGATGCCGAGCGTTCCAGCGCCCAGCAGGCCGCGCAGGCCGAGGCCCAGTCGCTGGCCAAGCTGGATGCCCGCCTGGCCGCATTGTCCAAGCTGCAGGAAGACGTGCAGAAGCAGGGCACCCTGGAACCCTGGCTGGCCCGCCACGAACTGGCGGGCCTGGGCCGCCTGTGGCAGAAGCTGCACATCGAGCCTGGCTGGGAAACCGCGCTGGAGTCCGCCTTGCGCGAGCGCATGGCCGGCCTGGAAGTGCGCAACCTGGACTGGGCGCGCGCCTTCGCCGAGGACGCGCCGCCCGCGCGCCTGGCTTTCTATCAATTGCCCGTGCCGGCTGCCGTGCCGGCGCCGCCTGCCGGCCTGACGCCGCTGGCCAGCCTGCTGCGCATCACCGATCCGGCGCTGCGCACCCTGCTGGCCGACTGGCTGCGCAACGTCTACACCACGCCAGACCTGGCGCAGGCGCTGGGCGCGCGCGCCAGCCTGCCCGAGGGGGCGGTGCTGGTCGTCAAGAGCGGCCACCTCGTCGATGCGCACAGCGTGCGTTTCTACGCCGCCGATTCCGAGCAGGCCGGCATGCTGGCGCGACAGCAGGAAATCGAGAACCTGCAGCGCGAGATCAAGGCGCAGCAACTGATTGCCGACCAGTCCCGCAGCGCGGTCGCCCGCGCCGAGGCCGGCTGGCAGCAGGTCAGCCAGGCGCTGGCCCCGGCGCGCCAGCGCGTGTCCGAGGTCACCCGCCGCCTGCACGACCTGCAGCTGGAACATTCACGCCTGCAGCAGCAGGCCCAGCAAACCGGCGAGCGCGCCGCGCGCCTGCGGGAAGACATGGAAGAGATCGGCGTGCAGCAGGAAGAGCTGCGTGCCGCCCGCGAGGAAGCGGAGGCCCGTTTCGAGTCGCTGGACGAGGAACTGGGCGAGAAGCAATCCGTCTTCGCCGACGCCGAGATCGCGGGCGAGGACCTGGCCGCCCAGGCCGAGGCCGCCCGTGCCCGCCTGCGCGAACTGGAGCGCGCCGCCCAGGAGGCCGACTTCACCGAGCGCGGCCTGCGTGCCCGCATCGTCGACCTGCAGCGCAACCAGCAGCTGGCTGCCGAGCAGACCCGCCGTGCCGGCGTCGAGCTCGAACAGTTGCAGGAAGACCTGGCCGTGCTGGATGCCTCGGCTGCCGAAGCCGGCTTGCAGGATGCGCTGGCGCTGCGTGCCGAGCGCGAGGAGTCGTTGTCGCGCGCCCGCATCGAGCTGGATGACCTGTCGGCGCAACTGCGTTCCGCCGACGAAGAGCGCCTGCAACGCGAGCGCTCGCTCGAGCCGCGCCGGGCGCGCATCATGGAATTGCAGTTGCAGGAGCAGGCCGCGCGCCTGGCCATCGAGCAGTTTGCCGAGCAGCTGGACGCGCGCCAGGTGGACCGCGATGCGCTGGCCGCCGACCTGGAAACGCTGGACGAGTCGTGGCGCCGCGTGAACTGGCTGCAGTCCGAGGTGCAACGCATCTCGCGCCAGATCGAATCCCTGGGCTCCGTGAACCTGGCCGCGCTGGACGAACTGAACACCTCGCGCGAGCGCAAGGGCTTCCTGGATTCCCAGCACGCCGACCTGAACGAGGCCATCGAGACGCTGGAAGACGCGATCCGCAAGATCGATCGCGAGACGCGCGCCTTGCTGCAGGAAACCTTCGAGACCGTGAACGGTCACTTTGGAGACCTGTTCCCCAGGCTGTTCGGGGGCGGCGAGGCCAAGCTCATCATGACGGGCGAGGAAATCCTGGACGCGGGGCTGCAGGTCATGGCGCAGCCGCCGGGCAAGCGCAACAGCACCATCCACCTGCTGTCGGGGGGCGAGAAGGCGCTGACGGCGACCGCCCTGGTGTTCGCGCTCTTCAAGCTGAATCCGGCGCCGTTCTGCCTGCTCGACGAGGTGGACGCGCCGCTGGATGATGCGAATACCGAGCGTTATGCCAACCTCGTCAGCAGCATGAGCGAGCAGACCCAGTTCCTGTTCATCTCGCACAACAAGATCGCCATGCAGATGGCCAAGCAACTGGTGGGCGTGACGATGCAGGAACAAGGGGTTTCGCGTATCGTGGCCGTGGACATCGATTCCGCGGTGCAATGGGCCGCCGAGGCGGCCTGAGTACCGTAGGCGCCGTCCTTCGCGGACTGGCAGCGGAGTAAAAAGAATGAGTGATTTGCAGATCGGACTGGTTGTATTGGGCGTGTTGATCATCGCCCTGGTGCTGGGATTCAACTGGTGGCAGGACCGCCGTGCGCGCGAGCGCATGCAGGCGCATTTCCCGGCCTCCGAGCACGACCCGCTGCTGGGCGCGGGCGAAGCCAGCCCCGGGGAGGGGCGCCGCGAACCGGGCATGGCCGCGTCGCGCCACGACGCGTCCGGTGACGACGCCGTGGCTGCCGCGCCCGAGGCCCATGACACCGAAGAAACCGACGATGGCAGCGAGGTCGTCATCGATCTCGCCCTGGCCGGTTCGGTGCGTGGCGCCGATCTGATCCCGATGCTGCAAGGCCTGCGCAGCGCCGGCCGCAAGCCCATTCGCGTCTTTGCCGAAAGCGATCGCGGCCGCCACGCGGCGCGCCTGCGTCCCGACGAATCCTATGTTTCGCTGCAACTGGCGGTGCTGCTGGCCAACCGCAGCGGTCCGCTGACCGCCATCGAGTGGTCGCAGGCCTGGGGACGGGCGCAAGACCTGGCCGAAAGGCTGGAGGCCACGGTCGAGGGGCCCGATCAGCAGGCCGTGCTGGATCGCGCTGCCCGCCTGGACGACACCTGCGCCGCCCTGGACACCCAGGTGGGCCTGACGGTGCTGCTGGGGGCGGCCCAGCCTGTCGATACGGTGCTGCGCGCGGCCCGCGACATCGGCTTCGCCGACCTGGACGGCCGGCTGGGCTGGCTATCCGACGAAGGCATTGCCCGTTTCACGCTGTCGCGAGGCGATGGCCAGCCCTTCGAAGGCGGACCGGGCACGGTCGAGCGCCTGAGCCTGCTGCTGGACGTGCCGTGCAGCCCGCCCGACGACCAGCCCTTCGGCCGCATGGTCAAGGTTGGCCGCGAGCTGGCCGCGCGCCTGCGCGCCGATCTGGTGGACGACCAGGGCAGGCCCTTGCATGATGGCGCGCACGCCGGCATCGACGAGCGCCTGCAGGTGCTGTACACCCAACTGGAGCAGGCCGGCTTGCGCGCGGCCAGCCCGCGAGCCCAGCGAGTGTTCTCTTGAGCCAAGGCAAGTCGGCTGGCGGCGTCGCCCCAGCCCAGGAAGCGGCGCGCCTGCGCGAAACCATCGAGCATCACAACGTCCTGTACTACACCCAGGACGCCCCGGAAATCTCCGACGCCGACTACGACGCGCTCATGCGCGAGCTGCAGGCGCTGGAAGCCGAGCACCCTGAACTCATCACGCCCGAGTCGCCCACGCAGCGGGTGGGCGCCGCGCCCGTGGCCGCGTTTGGCAGCGTCACGCATGCCGTGCCGATGCTGTCGCTGGGCAATGCCTTCGATCCCGAGGAAGCCCGCGCCTTCGACCAGCGGGTCAGCGACACGCTGCGCCGCGCGGGCCTGCTGGGCGCCGAGGAGCAGGCCGCCTATTTCTGCGAGCAGAAGCTCGATGGCCTGGCGATCAGCCTGCGCTATGAAAACGGCGTGCTGGTGCAGGCCGCCACGCGCGGCGACGGCACCACGGGCGAGGATGTCACCAGCAATATCCGGACGATCAAGTCCATTCCCCTGCGCCTGAAAGGCGCCGCGCCGCGCGTGCTGGAAGTGCGCGGCGAAGTGTTCATGAACCGCGAGGACTTCGAGCGCCTGAACGCGGCGCAGGCCGAGCGCGGCGAGAAAGTCTTCGTGAACCCGCGCAATGCGGCCGCGGGCAGCCTGCGCCAGCTCGATCCGCGCATCACGGCGCGCCGGCCCTTGCGTTTCTATGCCTACAGCTGGGGCGAGGTGCATGGCCTGCCGAGCAGCCAGCCGGGACGCTTCGACGAGCCCGCGCCCGGTGTGCGCGAGGCGTCGGAGCTGCCGCGCGAGACCCACGGCGAGATGCTGAACTGGCTTGCCGAGCTGGGCCTGCCCGTCAATACGCGCCACAACGCGCTCAAGTCCGGTGCCGAGGGCCTGCTGGCGTATTACGCCACGGTGGGCGAAGCCCGTGCCGGCCTGGGCTACGACATCGACGGTGTCGTCTACAAGCTGGATTCCCTGCCCGGCCAGCGCGTGCTGGGCTACGTGGCGCGCGCGCCGCGCTTCGCCGTCGCGCACAAGTTCCCGGCGGAGGAAGCGACCACGCGCCTGCTGGCCATCGAGGTGCAGGTGGGCCGCACCGGCGCCATCACGCCGGTGGCGCGCTTGGAGCCCGTGTTCGTGGGCGGCGTCACCGTCACCAACGCCACCCTGCACAACGAAGGCGAGATCGAACGCAAGGACGTGCGCATCGGCGACACCGTCGTGGTGCGCCGTGCGGGCGATGTGATCCCCGAGGTCGTGGGGCCGGTGCTGGACAAGCGTCCGGCCGACGCCACGCAATTCGTCATGGCCACGCATTGCCCGGTCTGCGGCTCGGCCATCGAACGCCCGGAAGGCGAGGCCGTATCGCGCTGCACGGGCGGCCTGTTCTGCGCCGCGCAGCGCAAGCAGTCGCTGCTGCACGCCGCGGGCCGCAAGGCGCTGGACATCGAGGGCCTGGGGGAGAAACTGGTCGATCAACTGGTCGACAGCGATCGCGTCAAATCATTGGCCGATCTCTTCACGCTGAAGGCAGAGGAACTGGCCGACTTCGACCGCATGGGCCAGAAGTCCGCCGAGAACCTGGTGCAGGCGCTGGAGGTGGCGCGCAAGCCCTCGCTGGGCCGCCTCATCTTTGCCCTGGGCATTCGCCACGTCGGGGAAACCACCGCGCGCGATACCGCCAGGCATTTCGGCGCCATCGACGCGGTCATGGATGCGTCCGAGGAAGCGCTGCTGGCGGTGCCCGACGTCGGTCCGGTCGTGGCGGGGTCGCTGTATCGTTTCTTCCAGGAGGAACACAACCGCGAAGTCGTGCGGCAACTGAAGCAGCAGGGTGTGGATCCTCAGCCCGAGGCACAGGCCCAGGGCAGCGGCGTGCTGGCCGGCAAGACCCTGGTGCTGACCGGCACCTTGCCGGAATGGACCCGCGACGACGCGACCCGCCACATCCTGGCGGCAGGCGGCAAGGTGAGCGGTTCCGTCTCGAAGAAGACCGCCTACCTGGTGGCGGGCGAAGAGGCGGGCAGCAAGCTCACCAAGGCGCAGGAGCTGGGCGTGCCCATCCTGGACGAGGCAGGGCTGAAAACCTTGCTGGGACTGGCCTAGCGCCGGGTTTGGGAGCAGCGGGCTCGGGGCACGGCTGCCTGCTTGCCTAACGCTGCGCCGGCGCGACCGGCGCAAGCGGCACCCGCAGCCTGCGCATCAGGGCGCGGGCATCGCGTGGCGCGCACACCTTCACGTCGTTGTCGAAGTAGCAATACACGTCCCGGTGCGCCGCACGCGGCGCGCGACCGTCCACGCGCCGTGCGTCAGCGGGCTCGCCGCCACGGGACCAGCGCGTGATGCGCTTGGCCCAGCGCTCGATCGCTGGGTCGTCGTAGCCGCTTTCATAGAGCTTTTTGTCGCCATGCAGGCGCAGGTACAGGAAGTCGGCAGTCACGTCTTCCAGCAATGGCCACTTGCCGGCGGTATCGGCCACCACCAGCGCCACGCCGTAATGACGCAGCATCTGTGCCACCGCCGGGTCGGCGAAACTGTCGTGGCGCACTTCCAGGGCATGCCGCAGCGCCTGGGACGTCAGGGGCGTCAACGCAGCGCGCCCATCCAGGCGATGCTCGTGCTTGCGGGCCAGCGCCGAGGCCGCGCCGGTGTCCCGTGGCAGAAGCGCCAGGAAGTTCTCCAATAGCCTGGCGTCGAAGGCCAGGCTGGGCGGCAACTGCCACAGCATCGGTCCCAGCTTGTCCCCCAGCGCCAGCACCCCCGAGGCCATGAAATTTGCCATGGGCGCGCGCACGTCGCGTAGCCTGCGGATATGGGTGATGTAGCGCGGCGCCTTGACGCTGAAGACGAAGCCTTGGGGCGTGTCGTCGCGCCAGCGCCGATAACGTGCAGGCGTTTGCAGGGAATAGAACGAACCATTCAGCTCGATGCTGCAGAACTGCCGCGACGCCCAGGCCAGCTCGCGATCCTGCGTCAGGTCGTCGGGATAGAAGCTGCCGCGCCAGGGCGCATAGCGCCACCCCGAGATGCCGATGCGCAGCGCGGCAGGGTGCTTGGGGCGAGAGGGCGTGGTTCGCGAGGTCATGGGTACTTATAGCGCTGACCGAGGCGGCACGCCCCGGATGTCATGCCCGGTTGCCAGCGGTCACGGTCGGGCATGAGGGAAGTGGCGCGAGCGAAGCGCGATGGCTTGACCTCAAGCCTGCTTGAGGTCTGACCATGCCGGGTATCGCACTTGCATGCGTGCCCGTGGCCAGCCTGGTCCCCGGGCCATCCGCAACCAGGAGCCCTTCATGGCCGCCGCACCTTCCTCCCTGACCTTCATCAACCCGCCCGGCCTGTACGATCCGCGTCCTAACGGCTATTCGCACGTGGCTGTCGCCTCCCCCTGCACGCGCATGGTCTACGTGTCGGGGCAGGGCGGCGAGGATGCCAGCGGCGCGCTGCCCGCGGAGTTCGCGGCGCAGGTACAGCAGGCCCTTGCCAATCTCGTCACCGCGCTGCATGCTGCGCAAGCCCAGCCGCGCGATGTGGCCAAGTTGACCGTGCTGGTGGTGGATCATTCCGAAGCACGCCTGGGTGTGTTCTCGCAGGCCTTGGGTGCCCTGTGGGGGAAAGCGCCGCCGCCCGCCTGCACCCTGATCCCAGTGCCACGTCTGGCACTGGATGGCATGCTGATCGAGATCGAGGCAACCGCGGTGTTGTCTGCCTGATGCCATGCCGCGTGGCCGGCAAAGAAAAAGCCCCGGTAGATGCACTGACCGGGGCTTTTCACGCGTAAGGCGCGTCGTGCTTACTGCACCTTGGCCTTTTCACGCAGGCCGTTGCGGTAGGTCGTGAAGGCTTGCTGGCGCAGCATTTCCTCGATTTGCGGGCGAACCTGATCCAGCGGGGGGAATTCCACGGGACGGGCGTCCTCGACCTGGATGACGTGCCAGCCGAACTGGGTTTGCACGGGCTTGGCGCTGATCTCGCCCTTCTTCAGCGCGGTCACGGCCTGCGCGAAAGGTTGGACGTAGTTCGAGGCCGGGGCCCAGCCCAGGTCGCCGCCGCGCTCGGCGCTGCCCGGATCCTTGGAGTTCTTCTTGGCCAGGTCTTCGAACTTGGCCTTCTTGCCCGTCAGTTGGGCGGTCAGGTCGTTGGCCAGCTTCTCGTCTTCGACCAGGATGTGGCGAACCTTGTATTCCTGCTGGTTGCCTTGCTCGGCCTTCAGCTTGTTGTACTCGGCTTGCACCTGGGCGTCGGTGACGGGGTTCTTCTTCAGGAAGTCGGCTTGCAGCGCGCGCACCAGGATGCCCTGGCGGGTCAGGTCGAGTTCGGTCTGGACTTCGGGCTGCTTGGCCACGCCAGCCTTTTCGGCGGCTTGCAGCAGCACTTCACGGGTGATCAGTTCCTGCTTGACCTGTTCGCGCAGCTGGGGCGAATCGGTGGCACCTTGCGTGACGAGCAGCGAGACGAACTGGTCGACGCTTTTCTGCGTGATGGCCTTGCCGTTGACCGTCGCGACGTTCTGGGCGTACAGCGGAGCGGAGAGGGTCAGGGCCGCCAGCGCCAGGGCGATACGTTTCATGGGAAGGAACTTCCTTTCAGGGAGACTGGGCATCCAGCGCCAGGGCATGGATGGGATAGGGGATCAAATCCTGCAAATGATGATACACCAGCCGATGGCGCGCCACGGGCGTCAGGCCGGTGAAACAGGCGGCCACGATGCGGACGCGATAATGGCCCGCGCCGCCTGCCGCGCCGGCATGGCCGGCGTGCAGGTGGGACTCGTCCAGGATGTCCAGCGACTGGGGCTCCAGGGCAGCCAGGCGGGCGCGGATGAGCGCCATGCGTTCGGTGTCGGCGCCGCTCATGGCTGGCGCTCCTGTTCTGCCAGGGGCTTGGCGGGGAGGTCGTCGCCGGCGCCTGCGCCGGTTTCCTCGGGCGCCTGCATGTGGCGGCCCAGCCAGAGCGACTGGCCGATGACGAATACCAGCAGCAGGCCCATCAGGCCGAAGACCTTGAAGCTGACCCACTGGCTCTCGGTGTAGTGGCCCGAGAAGGCGACATACAGGTTGGCGCAGCCCGCCAGCACGAAGAAGAGGGCCCAGCTGGCGTTGAAGCGGTCCCAGATGTTGCCGGGCATCCGGATCTTGGCGCCCAGCAGCTTGCGCAGCAGGTTCTTGCCCAGCAGGTAGCGGGAACCCAGTAGCGCGCCGGCGAAGAGCCAGTAGACCACCGTGGGCTTCCACTTGATGAAAGCCTCGTCGTGCAGCAGCAGCGTGGCGCCGCCGAAGAAGACGATGACGCCCAGGTTGACCCAGTGCATGCCTTCGATGGCCTTGCCCGTCAGCTTGAGCCAGGCGATCTGCAGCACGCCCGCGGCGATGGCGACGGCCGTGGCGACATAGATGTCCGCGAAGCGATAGGCCACGAAGAAGAGAATCAGCGGAAAGAGATCGAACAGGAACTTCTTCATGCGGGATCGGGCTCGAAAGTCATGGAAAGGGAGTTGATGCAGTAGCGCAGGCCGGTGGGCGGCGGGCCGTCGGGAAACACGTGGCCCAGGTGCGAGTCGCAGATGTTGCACAGCACCTCCGTGCGCACCATGCCGTGGCTGGTGTCGGTTTCCTCGCGCACGCGCGCCGGGTCGATGGGGTCGAAATAGCTGGGCCAGCCACAGCCGGCGTCGAATTTCGTGTCGGACGCGAAGAGCGCCGTGCCGCAGCCCACGCAACGGTAGATGCCGGGCGTGCGGGTGTCCCAGTATTGGCCGGTGAAAGCGCGTTCGGTGCCCTTCTGGCGGGCGACGTAATACTGTTCGGGGGTGAGCTGCTCACGCCATTCGGCGTCGGTTTTGGTGACTTTCTGCATGGGGTCTCCTGCCGGGCTGCAAAGGGGACGGATCGAAGGGTATTGGACCACGGCGCCGCGCCAGGGTTCTGTCCATTATCCCATCTCGGGGTGCGAGGGGGCCGGGCGCCGCGGAGCCGGCTTCGCCGGTCCGCCAGCGCGCCCCTGGGCAAGGCGCGCAGCCCCTCGGGGGGCTGATATCATTCCGCCCACAAAAGCGTCTTTATTCCCATAAATTCTCTGCGTTGCGGCTCGGTCTGGCATCGCGCCCCCGCACCCAGGAGACACCATGACCTCTCGTAGCATGTTCCGGCTGTCCGCATGGACTGCCGCTCTGGCGCTGTCCTTGCCCCTGGGCGCCGCCCAGGCCCAGGTGAAGGTGGGGGTGACCGTGTCGAGCACCGGGCCCGCCGCCTCGCTGGGCATCCCCAGCCGCAACACCGTGGCCCTGCTGCCCACCGACGTCGACGGCATCAAGATCGAGTACATCGTGCTCGACGACGCCACCGATCCGACCCAGGCCGTGCGCAATACCCGCAAGCTGATCGCCGAGGACAAGGTGGACGTGGTGCTGGGCACCAACGGCACGCCCGGCTCGCTGGCCATGGTCGACGTGGCTGCCGAGACCGGCACGGCCATGATCAGCGTGGCCGCCAGCGCCAAGATCGTGCAGCCGGTGGACGAGAAGCGCCGCTGGGCCTTCAAGACGCCGCAGAACGACGCCCTGATGGCCGCCGCCCTGGGCGACGCGATGGTCAAGCAGAAGGTCAAGACCCTGGGCTTCATCGGTTTCTCCGACGCCTATGGCGAAGGCTGGCTGACCGAAATGACCCAGGCCGCGGAAAAGCGCGGCATCAAGGTCGTGGGCGTGGAACGCTATGCGCGCAACGACACCAGCGTCACGGGCCAGATCCTGAAGCTCGTGTCCACGCGCCCCGACGCGATCCTGGTGGCCGGTTCGGGCACGCCCGTCGTGCTGCCGCAGAAGGAATTGAAGGCGCGCCGCTATGCCGGCCGCATCTACCAGACCCACGGCGCGGCCAACAGCGACGTGCTGCGCGTGTGCGGCCAGGACTGCGAAGGCATGATCCTGCCGGCCGGCCCGCTGCTGGTGGCCAGCCAGCTGCCCGACAGCCACCCGGTGAAGGCCTCGGCCCTGGTCTATACCGAGCTGTACGAAAAGGCGCATGGCGCCGGCTCCACCAATACCTTCGGCGGCCACCTGTGGGATGCCGGCCAGCTGGTGCTGGCTGCCGTGCCCAAGGCCGCCGCCACCGGCGCCAAGCCGGGCACGCCCGCTTTCCGTGCCGCCCTGCGCGACGCGATCGAAAGCGTGCGGAACCTGGCGGTTTCCCAGGGCGTCTTCAACATGAGCCCCACGGAGCACGCCGGCTTCGACGAGCGCGCCCGCGTCATGGTGACGGTCAAGGGCGGCAAGTGGGTCTACCAGCCCGATCTCTGATTCTCTCCCCCTGATACGCCGGGCCCGCCGCGGCCCGGCGCAAGGAAGCGTTTTTCCCGATGGATTTCACAATCGCCCTGATCCTGTCGCAGGACGGCATCGTCAATGGCGCCATCTATGCCCTGCTGGGCCTGGCGCTGGTCCTGGTGTTCGCGGTCACCCGCGTCATCTTCATCCCCCAGGGCGAATTCGTGACCTTCGGGGCGCTGACCCTGGCCATGCTGGTGGAGGGCAGGGTGCCCGGCACCGTGTGGCTGCTGCCCATCGCCGGCACGGTCGTGCTCTGCATGGAGCTGGTGCAGGCCTTGCGCACCGGCATTTATTCCGCCTTGCGCGGCACATTGCTGACCTGTGTGCTGGTGCCCTGGGCCTTGTTCTATCTCACGCCCATCGCCGTGGCCGAGCAACTGCCGCTCTGGGGCAACGTGCTGCTGTCCCTGGCGCTGGTCGTCCCGTTGGGCCCCATGCTGTATCGCGCCGCCTATCAGCCCCTGGCCGAGGCCAGCCCGCTGGTGCTGCTCATCGTGTCGGTGGCCGTGCACTTCGCCCTCATGGGCATGGGCCTGGTGTTCTTCGGCGCCGAGGGCTGGCGCACGCCGGCGTTCCTGGAGGGGCAGGTGGAGTTCGGCGCGGTCAGCTGGTCCGCGCAGAGCCTCTTCGTGGTGGGCGCCAGCGCCGTGCTCATCACGGCGCTCTGGGCCTTCTTCGGCCACACCCTGTATGGCCGCGCCTTGCGCGCCACCGCCGTCAACCGGCGCGGGGCGCGCCTGGTCGGCATCAGCACCGCCCTGTCGGGCAGGCTCACCTTCACGTTGGCCGCGTTCATCGGCGCCTTCTCGGGCATGCTGATCGCGCCGGTCACCACCATCTACTACGACACCGGCTTCCTGATCGGCCTGAAGGGGTTCGTCGCGGCCATCATCGGCGGCCTGGCCAGTTATCCGGTGGCCGCGGGCGGTGCCGTGCTGGTGGGGCTCATCGAGGCCTTCGCCTCGTTCTGGGCCAGCGCCTACAAGGAAGTCATCGTGTTCACCCTCATCATCCCGGTGCTGCTGTGGCGCTCGATCGCCAGCGGCCCGGTGCACGAGGAGGACGCATAAATGGCGCGGCGCCTGCTTCTTGGCGGCTTCCTGCTGCTCCTGGCCGTGTTGCCCCAGGTGCCGGGCACGCCGGAATTCTGGATCACGCAGCTCAACTACATCGGCCTGGCCAGTCTCGTCGTGCTGGGCCTGGTGCTGCTCACGGGCGTGGGCGGGCTTACGTCCTTCGGGCAGGCCGCCTTCGTGGGCATCGGCGCCTATGCGTCGGCGTGGATGACCGCGCAGATCGGGCTGTCGCCCTGGCTGGGCCTGCTGGCCGGCCTGGCCGTGACGGCGCTGCTGGCCTTCGTGCTGGGCGCCATCACCTTGCGGCTCTCGGGGCACTACCTGCCCTTGGGCACCATCGCCTGGGGCCTGTCGCTGTACTACCTTTTCGGCAACATGGAGTCGCTGGGCAAGCACGACGGCATCGCCGGCATCGCGCCCATTTCGCTCTTCGGCATGCCGATGGCCGCCGGGCGCGACATCTATTACTTCATCTGGATCGCGGTGCTGCTGGCGCTGTGGGGCACGCACAACCTGCTGGATTCGCGGCCGGGCCGCGCCATCCGCGCGTTGAAGAGCGGGGCGGGCATGGCCGAGTCCTTCGGCATCAACACCGCGCGCTACAAGGTCGTGATCTTCGTCTATGCGGCGCTGCTGGCCAGCGTGTCCGGCTGGCTCTATGCGCACATGCAGCGCGCCGTCAGCCCCAGCCCCTTCGGCCTGAACCACGGCATCGAATACCTCTTCATGGCCGTGGTGGGCGGCGCGGGCAGCGTCTGGGGCGCCCTGCTGGGCTCGGCCCTGGTGCTGACGCTCAAGGACCAGATCCAGACCGTCATGACCCACATGCTGGACCTGACGGGCAACTTCGAGATGATCGTCTTCGGCGTGCTGGTCGTCATCGCCTTGCAGTATGCGCGCGACGGCCTGTGGCCTTTCCTGGCCGCCGGCTGGCAGCGCGTGACGGGCGATGCCGGCGCGCGTGGCCGCGCCGCGCCGCCCGAGGCGCCAGCGCTGCCCGCGCGTGCCCGGCCCGCGGCAGGCGAGCGGGTGCTGGAGGTCGACGCCGTGCGCAAGACCTTCGGCGGCCTGGTGGCGGTCAATGACATCAGCTTCGCGGTGCGCGCGGGCGAGATCGTCGGCCTGATCGGGCCCAACGGCGCCGGCAAGAGCACCACCTTCAACCTGATCACGGGCGTGCTGCCCGCCACGTCCGGCGGCGTGCGCTTCCGCGGCGAGTCGATCCTGGGCCTGCCCGCGCGCGCCATCTCGGCGCGCGGCGTGGGGCGCACCTTCCAGCACGTGCAACTGTTGCCCGGCATGTCGGTGCTGGAGAACGTCGCCCTGGGCGCCCACCTGCGCGCGAACGCCGGCGTCGTGCGCGGCGCGCTGCACGCCGACCGCGCCGACGAGGCACGGCTGCTGCACGAAGCGGCCACCCAGCTGCGCCGCGTGGGCCTGGGAGAGTACCTGTATGAGCAGGCGGGCAACCTTGCCCTGGGCCAGCAACGCATCCTGGAGATCGCCCGCGCGCTGGCCGCCGACCCGGTGCTGCTGCTGCTCGACGAGCCGGCCGCGGGCCTGCGCTACAAGGAAAAGCAGGCGCTGGCCGCCGTGCTGTCGCAACTGCGCGCCGAAGGCATGAGCATCCTGCTGGTCGAACACGACATGGATTTCGTGATGCGTCTGACCAACCACCTGGTGGTGATGGATTTCGGCACCAAATTGGCCGAAGGGCCGCCCGCCGAGGTGCAGGCCAACCCCGCGGTGCTGGAAGCCTATCTGGGCGGCATCGACGACGACCTGGACGTGGCGCCCGCGCAGGTTGCCGTCAAAGGGGAGGGCGCCTGATGAGTCCCACCCGTACCCTGCTTGAAGTCTCGAACCTGTCCGTGCGCTATGGCAAGGTCCATGCGCTGATGGGCGCGTCGCTGGCCGTGCCGGCGGGCGCCATCGTCACGGTGATCGGCGCCAATGGCGCCGGCAAGTCCACGCTGCTCAACGCCATCATGGGCGCGCTGCCCGCCAGCGGCACTGCGTCGGGCGACGTGCGCTACGACGCGCAGGCGCTGGGCGGCTGGCCGGTGGAGCGCCGCGTGGCCACCGGCATGTCGCTGGTGCCGGAAAAGCGCGAACTGTTCTCCAGCATGAGCGTGGAGGACAACCTGCTGCTGGGCGGTTTCCGCCGCTATCGCGCGGGCGAGCGCGGCTGGCGCGGCACGCTGGACGAGGTCTATGCCCTGTTCCCGCGCCTGCGCGAGCGCGCCAGCCAGGCGGCCGGCACGCTGTCGGGCGGCGAACGCCAGATGCTGGCCGTGGGCCGCGCGCTGATGGCCAAGCCGTCCCTGCTGATGCTGGACGAGCCCAGCCTGGGCCTGGCGCCGCGCATCGTGCGCGAAATCTTCCACATCATCGCGCGCCTGCGCGATGCCGGTGTCTCCATCCTGCTGGTGGAACAGAACGCCCGCGCGGCCCTGCAGGTGGCCGACTATGGCTACGTGCTGGAGACCGGCGAGGTCGTGCTGGAAGGGCCGGCGGCGTCGCTGGCCACGAATCCGCGCGTGATCGAGAGTTATCTGGGGCTGGGGAAGGCGCGGGCAGGCGAAGGCGCGTGAGTGCGCTCGCGCCTGGCCGGATCCGGCCAGGCGGCTTGCGACGGAACCGGATCGCCTACTTCTCGGCGACCAGCGCCGCGCGGCGCTCCCGCCAATGCAGGAATTCGCCCACGATGCCGCGGCGGAAGGCCAGCACGCAGATGACGAAGATGAGGCCGATCACGATCGTCACCGACTCGCCCATGCGCAGGAACCACTGGATATTGGTGAGCTGGGCCAGCGCCTGGCCCATGTCGCCGACCTTGTTCTCCAGCAGCACGACGATGAAGGCGCCCAGCACCGGGCCGGTCAGCGTGCCCAGCCCGCCGATCAGCGTCATCAGGATCACCAGGCCCGACATCTGCCAGGTGGCGTCGGACAGCGTGGCCGACACGAACACCAGCGTCTTGGCGGAACCCGCCAGCCCTGCGAGGCCGGCGGAGATCACGAACGCCAGCAGCTTGTAGCGGTCGACGTCGTAGCCCAGCGAGAGCGTGCGCGGCTCGTTCTCGCGGATGGCTTTGAGCACCTGGCCGAAAGGCGAGTGGACGGTGCGCCAGACGATGAAGTATCCCAGCGCGAAGAGCGCCATGATCAGGTAGTACAGGTTCAGGTCCGAGCGCAGGTCGATGATGCCGAACAGCGTGCCGCGCGGCACGCCTTGCAGGCCGTCCTCGCCGCCGGTGAAGCGCGCCTGCAGGAAGAAGAAGAACACCATCTGCGCCAGGGCCAGCGTGATCATGGCGAAGTAGATGCCGCTGCGGCGGATGGCCAGGAGCCCGAACAGCAAGCCCAGCAGGGCCGCGACGCCCGCGCCGAAGATCAGGCCCAGCTCGGTGGGAAAGCCCCACATCTTCACTGCGTGGCCGGTGGCGTAGGCCGCGCTGCCGAGGAAGGCCGCGTGGCCGAAGGACAGCAGGCCCGTGAAGCCCAGCAGCAGGTTGAAGGCGCAGGCGAAGAGGGCATAGCACAGGATCTTCATGACGAAGATCGGATAGACCCCGGCGAAAGGCAGGATGGCGACGATGGCGGCGGCAGCCACATAGCCCAGCACTTGTCGATTCATTTCTCTTTCCCGAACAGCCCGGCCGGGCGCAGCAGCAGAACGATGGCCATGATGATGAACACCACGGTGCTGGAGGCCTCTGGCCAGAAGACCTTGGTCAGGCCTTCGACCACGCCCAGGCCCAGCCCGGTGACGATGGCGCCCATGATGGAGCCCATGCCGCCGATCACCACCACGGCGAACACGACGATGATGAGGTTGCTGCCCATGAGCGGCGAGATCTGCAACACGGGCGCGGCCAGCACGCCGGCGAAGCCTGCCAGCGCCACACCGAAGCCATAGGTCAGCGTGATCATGAGCGGCACGTTCACGCCGAAGGACTCGACCAGTTTCGGGTTCTCGGTGGCGGCGCGCAGCAGGGCGCCCAGGCGGGTGCGTTCGATGACGAACCAGGTGAGCAGGCAGACCACGACCGAGGCGACGACGACCCAGGCACGGTAGTTCGGCAGGATCATGAAGCCCAGGTTGGTGGCGCCGCGCAAGGCGTCCGGCGTGGGATAGGGCTGGCCCGAGACCCCGAAGAAGCTGCGCAGCAGGCCTTCGAGCAGCAGCGTGATGCCGAAGGTGAGGAGCAGCCCGTAGAGGTGGTCCAGCTTGTAGAGATGGCGCAGCAGCAGCTTCTCGATCACGATGCCGAAGAGCCCGACCAGCAGCGGTCCGAGCAGCAGCATGACCCAGTAGTTCAGGCCGAGGTACTCCATGCCCATCCAGGCCGCGAAGGCGCCCAGCATGTACAGCGCGCCATGCGCGAAGTTGATCACGTTGAGCAGGCCGAAGATGACCGCCAGGCCCAGTGACAGGATGGCATAGAAGGAGCCGTTCACCAGGCCGAGCAGCAACTGGCCGAGCAGCGCCTGGGTGGGAATGCCGAAGATTTCAGTCATCGGAGTGAAGCGACAGACAAGAAACGTTGCGGGCGCCGCGCGCGGCGGGACCCCTGGCAGGGACCGCGCGCGGCATCGTCGGGCGCACGGAGGATTCCGTGCGTCCCGGTCTTACTTCTTGACCAGCTTGCAGGTCGACTCGGACAGCTTGGTGAAGACATCGTCACCCGGCAGCTTGGCCACGACCTTGTAGTAGTCCCACGGGCCCTTGGACTCTTCCGGGGTCTTCACCTGCATCAGGTACATGTCGTGGACCATGCGGCCGTCCTCGCGCACACGGCCGTTCTGCGCGAAGAAGTCGTTGACCGGATTGCCGCGCATCCACTTCAGGATCGCGTCGGCGTCGTCCGTGCCGGTTTCCTTCACCGCCTTCAGGTAGTAGGACACCGAGGAGTAGTCGCCGGCCTGCAGCATCGAGGGCTTGCGGCCCACCTTGTCCTGGAACTTCTTGGCCCAGGCGCGCGAGGCGTCGTCCAGGTCCCAGTACCAGCCGTCGGTCAGGTACATGTTCTGCGTGGCTTTCAGGCCCAGCGAGTGGATGTCGTTGATGAACACCAGCAGGCCGGCCATCTTCATGGTCGCGGTGACGCCGAATTCATTGGCGGCCTTGATCGAGTTGATGGTGTCGCCGCCCGCGTTGGCCAGGCCCAGGATCTGCGCCTTGGAGGACTGGGCCTGCAGCAGGAAGGACGAGAAGTCCGCCGCGCCCAGCGGCGCGCGGACCGTGCCCTTGATCTCGCCGCCGGAGTTCTTGACCACGGCGGAGGTGTCGCGCTCCAGCGCATGGCCGAAGGCATAGTCGGCGGTCAGGAAGAACCAGCTCTTGCCGCCGTCCTTCACCACTGCCGAGCCCGTGCCGCGCGCCAGCGCGACGGTGTCGTAGGCGTAGTGCACGGTGTAGGGGCTGCACTGGGCATTGGTCAGGTCGGAGGCGCCCGCGCCGATGGCGATGAAGGGTTTCTTCTTTTCGGCTGCCACGGCGGCCATGGCCAGGCTGGTGGCCGAGTTGGTGCCGCCGATCAGCACGTCCAGCTTCTGCTGGTCGAACCATTCGCGGGCACGGGCCGAGGCGATGTCGGCCTTGTTCTGGTGGTCGGCGAAGACCAGTTCGATCTTCTTGCCATCGATGTTGCCGCCCGCGTCGGCGATGGCCATGCGGATGGCCTCGACGCCCGCGGTGCCGTCGATGTCCGAGTACACGCCCGACATGTCGGTGATGAAGCCGATGCGGATCACGTCGTCGCTGATGCCCTGCGCATGTGCGCCGAAGCCCAGGCCGGCCAACAGCATGGCTGCGGTCAGAGTGCGGATTTTCATGGCGAGTCTCCTTCCCTTTTTGTTTCCGTGGGTGTGCCGGCCAGTCCGGCGTATGGGGGGGTCGATATGCGGGAGCCGTTGCGGGTTGCCGAGGGACGTCAGACGCCCAGGAGCTGGTTGAGCGTTTCCTGCTTGGCCTCGAGCTCGCTGGCGTGGAAGTGCTCGACCATCTGGCCGTGCTCCATCACGTAGAAGCGGTCCGCGAGCGGCGCGGCGAAGCGGAAGTTCTGCTCGACCATCACGATGGTGTAGCCCTTGGCCTTCAGCGTCGTGATCATGCGGGCCAGCGTCTGCACGATGACGGGCGCGAGGCCTTCGGAGATCTCGTCCAGCAGCAGCAGGTTGGCGCCGGTGCGCAGGATGCGCGCCACCGCCAGCATCTGCTGTTCGCCGCCCGACAGGCGCGTGCCTGGCGAATGGCGGCGTTCCAGCAGGTTGGGGAACATCTCGTAGATTTCGGTCAGCGACATGCCGCCGCCAGGCACGCCCGCCACGGGCGGGGGCAGCAGCAGGTTTTCCTCGCAGGACAGGCTGGCGAAGATGCCGCGCTCTTCCGGGCAATAGCCGATGCCCAGGTGGGCGACGCGATACGTCGGCAGGTCGATGGATTCGGTGCCGTGGATGCGCACCGAACCCTTGCGGCTGCCGGTCAGGCCCAGGATGGCCCGCAGCGTGGTGGTGCGTCCGGCGCCGTTGCGGCCCAGCAGCGTGACGACCTCGCCCGGCGCGACGGTCAGGTTTACGCCATGCAGGATGTGCGATTCGCCATACCAGGCGTGCAGGTCCGAGATGTCGAGCGCGGGTGCGCGGGTCTGCGCCACGCCTTCGGCGGACGCGACGGGCAGGGGCCGCGGCGGCGCGGCGGTGGCGTGGACTTGCGTGTTCATGCGTGCGCTCCTTGCAGGGCGCCGTCGGTGGTGCCCATGTAGGCCTGCATGACGGCGGGGTCGCGCGAGACGGTGGAATAGGGGCCTTCGGCCAGGACCGCGCCGCGCGCGAGCACGGTGATGGTGTCGGCGATGGACGAGACGACGCCCATGTTGTGCTCGACCATGAGGATCGTGCGGCCGGCGCCGACCTGCTTGATGAGCGCGGTGACACGCTCGACGTCCTCGTGGCCCATGCCTTGCGTGGGCTCGTCCAGCAGCATCAGCTCGGGTTCCATGGCAAGCGTCGTGGCGATTTCCAGCGCCCGCTTGCGGCCATAGGGCAGGTTGGCGGTGATCTCGTTGGCGAAGCGCTGCAGGTCCACCTGTTCCAGGAGGCCCAGCGCCTGCCCGTTCAGGCGGTTCAGGACCTTCTCGCTGCGCCAGAAATGGAAGGACATGCCGGTGGCGCGCTGCAGGCCGATGCGCACGTTCTCCAGCACGCTCAGGTGCGGGAAGACCGCCGAGATCTGGAACGACCGCACGATGCCGCGGCGCGCGATCTGCGCCGGCTTGTCACGCGTGATGTCCTGGCCGTTGAAGAGAATGCTGCCGGAGGTCGACGGCAGGAAATGCGTCAGCAGGTTGAAGCAGGTGGTCTTGCCCGCGCCATTGGGACCAATGAGCGCATGGATTTGTCCGCGCCTGACCTTGAGGTTGACGTTGTTGACCGCGACAAAGCCGCGAAACTCCTTCGTCAGGCCCCGTGTCTCCAGAATGATGTCGTCCATGAACGCCGCACCCGATCCCATTCGGTTCGTTGGTTTGCCGGCAGTATGCGGGAGGGGCGGACGGCTTTTCTATGCGGGTTATATCTATGCGGGTTTGTCATAGGGACGGAGTGTCCCCAGGCTGACAGATGGCGGTCGGATCGTTGTGCTACGCCTGGGATGCCGGCGTTTTCTGGCGGAATTCGCACAGGTCGGCGATGCCGCACACCGGGCATTTGGGCTTGCGCGCCACGCAGACATAGCGTCCGTGCAGGATCAGCCAGTGGTGCGCGTCCAGGGCATATTCCCTGGGGACGACCTTCTCCAGCTTGCGCTCCACCTCCAGCACGTTCTTGCCGGGCGCCAGGCCCGTGCGGTTGCTGACGCGGAAGATGTGGGTGTCCACGGCAATGGTGGGCTCGCCGAAGGCCGTGTTCAGCACGACGTTGGCGGTCTTGCGGCCCACGCCCGGCAGGGCTTCCAGCGCCTCGCGGTCGCGCGGCACCTGGCCGTCGTGCTCGCGCAGCAGCTTTTCGCAGGTGGCGATGACGTTCTTCGCCTTGTTGCGGAACAGCCCGATGGTCTTGATGAAGCCGGCCACGCCTTCCTCGCCCAGGGCCAGCAGCCCTTCGGGCGTACCGTGCTGGGGAAAGAACTTGCGCGTGGCCAGGTTCACCGACTTGTCGGTGGCCTGCGCCGACAGCAGCACGGCGATCAGCAGCTGGAATGGCGTCTCGAACTCCAGCTCCGTCGTCGGGGTCGGATTGGCGGTCTGCAGGCGGTGGAAGATCTCGCGGCGTTTGGTCGGATTCATGCGGGTTTCGTCCGGCGGGCGCGGGCACGGGCCAGCGCGTCGGCAATGACCGCCTGCTTGCGGGCGTCGGGGGCGGGCGCCGCCCCCGGCGTACAGGGCTCGGCGGTGGAAACGGGGCTGAGCTCGGCGGGCGCGCCGGCGGCCAGGCGGGCGTCGCGCTCGGCCGAGGCCTGGCTCAGGCGGGTGTTGCGGCGCTGGTGCCTGGCGCGCGCGTGCGTCGCATCGTCGTCGGTCCAGGGCCTGCCGGTAGGCGGGTCCATCACGATGCAGTCCACCGGGCACACGGGCACGCACAGGCCGCAGCCGGTGCACCAGTCTTCCAGCACCGTGTGCATGCGCTTGTTCGCGCCCAGGATGGCGTCGACGGGACAGGCCGCGATGCAGAGGGTGCAGCCGATGCAGTGGCGCTCCTCGATGCGGGCAAGGCGCAGCGGTCCAGGCTCGCCGCAAGCGGGGTCCAGCGGCAGGACCGGGCGCTCCAGCAGCGCGGCCAGCGCGGCCACCCCGTCTTCGCCACCCGGCGGGCAGCGATTGATGGGGGCGAGGTCGTCAGCGATGGCTTGCGCGTAGGGACGGCAGCCCGCATACCCGCACTGGGTGCATTGGGTTTGCGGGAGCAGGGCGTCGATACGCTCGGCGAGCAGGGAAACAGCGGGCATGGCGGGAAAGTCGGTCCGGCGTCGCGCGGACCGACGCGCCGGTGTGTCAGGCGTGCTCGCGCACGAAAGCCGCAATTTTAGGACAGATGATTTCGCGCCAGCGGCGGCCCGAGAAAATGCCGTAGTGGCCGCAGCTTTCGGCGGTGTAGTGCTGCTTGCGGGTGCGGGGGATGCCGGCGCACAGCGTCTGGGCGGCGCGGGTCTGGCCCAGGCCCGAGATGTCGTCCAGTTCGCCCTCGATGGTGAAGAGCGCGACGTCGCGGATATCGGCCGGCCGCACCAGCTGGCCGTCGATTTCCCACGTGCCGTTGGGCAGGCGGAACTCCTGGAAGACCGTGCGGATGGTGTCCAGGTAGTACTCGGCCGGCATGTCCAGCACGGCGTTGTACTCGTCGTAGAAGCGGCGGTGCGCCTGGGCGTCGCCGTCGTCGCCGCGCAGCAGGTCCAGGTAGAAGTCGTAGTGGGAGCGCAGGTGGCGGCTGGGGTTCATTGCCACGAAACCGGCATGCTGCAGGAAGCCCGGATACACGCGGCGGCCGGCGCCGGCATACGGGGCGGGCACGGTGTGGATCACCTGCGACTCGAACCACTCGTAGGAGTGCTGGGTTGCCAGCTCATTGACCTGGGTGGGCGCACGGCGCGGGTCGATGGGGCCGCCCATCATCACCATGCTGCGGGGCTGACAGGGATCCTTCTGGCTGGCCATCAGCGAAATGGCGGCCAGCACCGGCACGGTGGGCTGGCAGACCGAGATCACGTGCACGTCCGGACCCAGCTCGCGCAGGAAATCCTGCACGTAGCGCACATAGTCGTCCAGGTGGAAGGGGCCGGCGGACAGCGGCACGGTGCGCGCGTCCAGCCAGTCGGTGATGTAGACGTCGTGATCAGGCAGCAGGGCGCGCACGGTGTCGCGCAGCAGCGTGGCGTGGTGGCCCGACAGCGGCGCCACGATCAGGATGCGCGGGTCGCGCTTGTTGCGCGCGGGCGTGATGGTGCGGGCGAAATGCACCAGGCGGCAGAAAGGCAGGGCCTTGACGATCTCTTCCTGGACGGCGACCGTCTTGCCGTCCACCGTGGTCGTGGGCAGTTGCCATTCGGGCTTTTCGTAATCCTTGCCCAGGCGGTGCAGCAGTTCATAGCCGGCCGACAGCTGGCGCGCCAGGGGCGTGCCGGAAAAGGGGTAGGCCGGATGAGACAGCAACTGGGCGCTGGCGTCGCTGAAGGCGACGAAGGGTTGCAGAAACGCGCGTTGCATCTCGTGGAGCTGATACAGCATGGTTGTTTCCTAGGTCTGGCCGGGCGCCGGGTGTCGGGCCGCGCTTCAGGGCACTGAGGGCGTGGCGCTAATTATGCGCGCGGGGTAGTCGGCGCAAACGCCGAGCAGCGGCTGTTACGTGGCCGAGACCGTGATCTGTTGCCAAAAAACGACCTGGGTTCCAACAGTTGTTACCGCTGCGGGTGGCGTTACCAGTAATTCTCGACGGCCAGGTTGCCGGGGACGCCGCGGCGGCCCGGCAGGAAGCCGCGTGTCTTCAGGAAGGCGCGGGCATCGGTGAGCAGGCCGGGATTGCCGCACAGCATGATGCGCGAGCGGGCCGGATCCAGCGCAATGCCGGCCAGCGCCTCCAGCCTGCCGTCTTCCAGCAGCGTGGTAAGACGGGCCTGCGGCTTGCCGGGCAAGGTTTCCCGGCTGGCGATGGGCAGGTACACCAGGCGCTCGGCGCCTTCGTGCACGCCGGCCTGGGCGCGCCAGGCATCGATCTCGGCGCGATAGGCGAGCTCGTCGCCCGTGCGCACGCCATGCACGATCACCACGCGGCGGAACCGCTGCCAGAGGCCCGGCTCGGCCAGCATCGACAGGTAGGCCGAGAGGCCCGTGCCGGAGGCGATGAGCCACAGGTCTTCGCCGTCGGCGAAGCGCGAGAGCGTGAGGAAACCGAAGACGGTCTTGTCGATGTAGAGGCTGTCGCCTTCGCGCAGCGCGGCCAGCCGCGGGCTGAACGCGCCTTCGGGCACGACGACCGAGTAGAACTCCAGCCACGGATCCTGCACGCCGGACACCATGGAATAGGCCCGCCACAGGGTGGGCGCGCCGCCTTCCTCTTCAGGCAGGCCCAGGCGGGCGAACTGCCCGGCTTCGAAGCTGAAGCCCGCGGGGCGCGTGACGCGCAGCGAGAACAGCTTGCCGGGAACCCAATCCTGGCGGGCGGTGACGGTCTGGCAGGTGTAGTTGGCTTCAGTCATGGGCGCGGGGCGTCGGCGTGCATCAGGCCGGCGCTCAGCGTTCCAGGTGCGCGAGCTTGCCTTCCTTGCCGTTCCAGTCGTCGGCATCGGGCAGCGGCTTCTTGGCGCGGCTGATGCTGGCGAATTCGGGGGAGAGCTCCGCGTTCAGGGCGATGAACTGCATCTGGTCCTGCGGCACGTCTTCCTCGGCATAGATCGCGTTGGCGGGGCACTCGGGAATGCAGACGGCACAGTCGATGCACTCGTCCGGGTCGATCACGAGGAAGTTGGGGCCTTCACGAAAACAGTCCACCGGGCACACGTCGACGCAATCGGTGTACTTGCACTTGATACAGTTTTCGGTAACGACGTGGGTCATGCGGATAACGCTCCAAAGCGCGGAAAATGGCCCGGCCAGCTACCCAGCGGACCCCCGCTGGAAATTCCGGGCAACACTCCACATTTTACCCAATGCAAGCGAGAGCGCCGCGCATAACCCTCTAAGAGGTAGTGGCGAGGCCTTTTTGCGGCTTGGGGGCGCGCTTTTGACAGGAAACAAGGCGGCTGGCGCTGTGCTATGGTTGCCGAAATCCTGGCTGCCCTCATGATTATTAATTCTTTGCTCGACACCGATCTGTATAAATTCAGCATGATGCAGGTGGTGCTGCATCATTTTCCCGCTGCCCAGGTCGAATATCGCTACAAGTGCCGCACGCCGGGCATCAACCTGGTGCCCTATCTCGACGAGATCCGCGCCGAAATCCAGGCCTTGTGCCGTTTGCGCTTCACCGAGTCCGAGCTGGAGTATCTCGGCGGCTTGCGCTTCATCAAGAGCGATTTCATCGATTTTCTCGGCTTGTTCCATTTGCCCGAGAAAAGCATCTTCGTGGGCGAGGGCGAGCAGCCAGGTGAAATCTCCATCACGGTCAAGGGCCCCTGGCTGCACACGATCCTCTTCGAGATCCCCGTGCTGGCCATCGTCAACGAGGTCTATTTCCGCAACACCCGCCAGCCGCCCGATTGGGAAGAGGGGCGCAAGCGCCTGCGCGACAAGATGAACCTCGTGCTGGAAGCCAAGGACCTGTCCGCCTTCCGCGTGGCCGAGTACGGCACGCGCCGGCGCCTGTCGCGCGCCTGGCACGACGAGGTGGTGCGCGAGCTGAAGGCGTGCATGGGGGCGCACTTCGCCGGGTCCAGCAACGTGCTGCAGGCCAAGGAACATGGCGTGACGCCGCTGGGCACCATGGGCCACGAATACCTGCAGGCCTGCCAGGCGCTGGGGCCGCGCCTGCGCGACTCGCAGGTCTTCGCGCTGGAAACCTGGGCGCGCGAATACCGCGGCGACCTGGGCATCGCGCTGTCGGACGTCTATGGCACCGATGCCTTCCTGCGCGACTTCGACATGTATTTCTGCAAGCTCTTCGATGGCGCGCGCCACGACTCTGGCGACCCCTTCATCTGGGGCGAGCGCATGCTGGCGCACTACCAGGCCAACCGCACCGACTCGCGCAACAAGACGCTGGTGTTCTCGGACGCGCTGACCTTCCCGCTGGCCATCGAACTGACCCGCCGCTTCGCGGGACGGTGCAAGGTGTCCTTCGGCATCGGCACCAACCTCACCAATGATTTCGGCCACCAGCCGCTGCAGATCGTCATGAAGATGGTCCGCTGCAATGGCCAGCCCGTCGCCAAGGTCTCGGACTCGCCCGAGAAGACGATGTGCGACGATCCCGCCTATCTCGCTTACCTGCGGCAGGTCTTCCAGCTCCCGCCAGCGTGAAAGCCCACCCCCGGATGCGCTGCGCGCCTCCCCCTCAAGGGGGCGGCGCTGGCGGACCGGCGTAGCCGGCTCCGCGGCGCCCCGGCTGGAAAGTCTCCAGCACCGTTTTTCATTCCTACTTGCAACAGCCTAAAGGAGTCTCGCAATGAGCAGCATCAAGCGCACCAACGTGGGCAAGCGTCTGTCCGACATGGCCGTCTACAACGGCGTGGCCTACCTGGCCGGTCAGGTGCCCGATGACAGCACGCTGGACATCAAGGGCCAGACGGCCCAGGTCCTGGCCACCATCGACCGCCTGCTGGCCGAAGCCGGCACCGACAAGAGCCGCATCCTGATGGCCCAGATCTTCGTGGCCAACATTGCCGAGTTCCCCGGCATGAACGCCGCCTGGGACGAGTGGGTTGCCGACGGCAATGCGCCGCCCCGCGCCACCATCGAAGCCCGCCTGGCCAATCCCGACTACAAGGTCGAGATCGTCGTGACGGCGGCCGTGGGCTAAGACCCCCACGCTGCATCGTCCGCCGCGCGCAGGCGATGCAGCGGATCCTGGCGGTAGTACGCCGCCAGGAGCCCGTACCAATCGGGCAGTGTCTCGGCCAGGGGCCACGGATCCACGAAAAAGCTTTCCGAGCTGACCGCGAAGAACTCCGCTTCGTCGGTGGCCGCATACGGGTCCAGCGGCAATTGCCCGTACCAGGAGTCCGCTTCGGGCCCCTCCGGATCCACGTCGGGCGGAATGGCCGCCTCGATCTCTTCCAGCGCCGTCACGAAGGCGTCGTAGCTGCGCGCCAGCACGGTCCGCCAATGGCGGGGCGAGATATCGGCATGCGCATACAGGGCGGGCACGCCATCGGCGTCTCCGGCATGCAGGTCCAGCTTGTGCGCGAACTCGTGGATCACCACGTTGAATGCATGCTGGCCGGGCTCGGCCAGGGCGTCCGGCGCCTCCCAGGACAGCACGATGGGGCCGCCTTCCCAGGCTTCGCCCGCGGCCTCTTCCACGTATTCGTGCACCACGCCGGCGTCGTCCTGCTGGCTGCGCGGGACCAGGAAACCGCCCGGGTAGACGATGATCTCGTTCCAGCCGTCATAGAGCGTGGGCGCCAGGTTCAGGATGGGCAGGCAGGCCTGCACCGCGATGGACAGGCGCATGAAGTCGGTGGGAACCAGCCCGCGCGCGCCATTGAGCGTCTTGCTGGCCAGCAGCCATGCGCAACGCTTGCGCAGCGCGGCGTCCTCGTCGGCCGAGAGTCCGTCGAGAAAGGGATGGGCCCGCAGCACGTCGGTCCAGAGCGCGTCGCTGATGCGCGCCTCGACGCTTGCGGTTTCGGCGCGTCCGGCGCCCGCGCCCCTGAGCCAGCGCAGCATATGCATTCCTGTCATCGTGATGAAGCCTTAGTGTAGAGTGTGGAACATCACTTTCCGCCCGCGCGCGACGCGCAAGCGGCCCTTGCCTTCCCAGTCCCATGGTTTCGCCCGATGTCATTCCCGCCGACCTGAACGCGCCAGCGATCTTCGATGACGCCTGGCGCGAGGCGGCCTGCGCGGGGCTGGACGACGAGGGCAGGGCGCTGGTGTCCCGGGCGCGTGACTGGGCCGTGCCCCAATTGGCCGGCCAGATCGCGTCCACCGGCGAAACGCTGGCGGGCCATGCCGCCGGCACCCTGCGCATCCTGGCTGACCTGCGCACCGATGCGCCCACGCGCGCGGCGGCGCTGATCGCGGCCCTGTCCAGCGAAGGCGCCCCGTCGCGCAATGACCCCGTCGCCGCGGCCTTCGATGCCGAGATCGCCCGGCTGGTGCAGGGCAGCCGGGCGCTGGTGCGGCTGGGCGTCACCACGCGCCAGTCCAGCGACAGCGCGGCCGACACCGGCACCCAGAAGGAAATGCTGCGCAAGATGCTGCTGGCCATGGCCGCCGATCTGCGCATCGTGCTGATGCGCCTGGCCTCGCGCCTGCAGACGCTGCGCTGGTATGCCCAGTCCAAGCAGCCTTGCGATCCGGCCTTCGCGCAGGAAACGCTGGACCTGTATGCGCCGCTCGCCAACCGGCTGGGCATCTGGCAGGTCAAGTGGGAAATGGAAGACCTGGCCTTCCGTTTCCTGCATCCGGCCAAGTACAAGGAAATCGCCAAGCTGCTCGAGGAAAAGCGCGTCGAGCGCGAAGCGTTCATCACGCAGGCCATCGCGCACCTCAAGGCCGCGCTGGATGCCGCGGGCATCGAGGGCGATGTCAGCGGCCGGCCCAAGCACATCTACAGCATCTGGAACAAGATGCGGGTCAAGCGGCTGGACTTCTCCGAGCTCTACGACCTGCGGGCGCTGCGCGTCATCGTGCCCGACGAGCGCGCCTGCTATGCCGCGCTGGGGCTCGTCCACGAAATGTGGGTGCCGGTTGGCGAGGAGTTCGACGACTACATCTCGCGGCCCAAGCCCAACGGCTATCGTTCGCTGCACACGGTGGTGGCGGATGCCGACGGCCGGCCCTTCGAGGTGCAGATCCGCACCGAGCAGATGCACCAGCATGCCGAATACGGCATGGCGGCGCACTGGCGCTACAAGGAGTCCGGCAAGCTGGGCGGCCAGACCAAGGCGAGCAGCGGCTACGACAAGCAGCTGTCCTGGCTGCGTCAGCTGCTGGCGTGGAACACCGACGTCGGCGGGCAGGCCCCCGCGGCCACCCACGAGGACGAGCGCATCTATGTGCTGACGCCGCAGGCGCGCGTGCTGGACCTGCCGCAAGGCGCCACGCCGGTGGATTTCGCGTATCACCTGCACACCGACCTGGGCCACCGCTGCCGGGGCGCGAAGGTCGATGGCCAGATGGTGCCGTTGCACACGCAGCTGGCCACCGGGCAGACGGTGGAAATCATCGCGGCCAAGGCGGGCGGCCCCTCGCGCGACTGGCTCAATCCGCAACTGGGATTCCTGGCCAGTCCGAGGGCGCGCTCCAAGGTGCGGCTGTGGTTCAACGCCATCGAGCTGCAGCAGCGCATTGACCAGGGCAAGGCCCTGGTCGAAAAGGAGCTGCAGCGCCTGGGCAAGACCGCGGTCAAGCTCGAGCAACTGGCCCAGGACCTGGGCTTCGCGCGGGCAGATGACCTGTACGTGGCCGTGGCCAAGGACGAGTTCAGCCTGCGGCAGGTGGATGCCTATTTCCTCGCGCCCGCCGAGGCCGCCGAGCCGGAGCCCGCGCGCGTCCAGGGCGCGCGCAGCGACGCCGGGCCGGCCAAGAGCGGTGTCCTGGTGGTGGGGGTCGGCTCGCTGATGACGCAACTGGCGCGTTGCTGCCGGCCTGCGCCGCCCGATGTCATCGCGGGTTTCGTCACCCGGGGGCGGGGCGTGTCCGTGCACCGGGTCGATTGCCACAGCTACGCCGCGCTGGCGCAGCGCCACCCCGAGCGGGTGATCGACGTGGACTGGGGCGCAACGGGCGACGCCGTCTATCCGGTGGACCTCAGCGTGCGCGCCCATGACCGTTCCGGCCTCTTGCGCGATCTGTCCGAGGTTTTCGCCCGGCTGCGCCTGAACGTGGTGGGCGTGAACACCCAGAGCCGCCAGTCGCTGGCCCACATGGTGTTCACGGTCGAGATCCGTGACGGCTCCCAGCTTGCGCGTGCCCTGACGGCGCTGGGTGAAGTGCCTGGCGTGGAGTCGGTGGCGCGGCGCTAGCGCGCGTCTGGCGCCGCCCCTGGCTCCCAGCCGGGCTGCGGGATGTGGCGCAGGCGCGTGACTGCTAAAATGTCCTGTTGCATACCGCTTGCCGGTGCGCCGCGATCATCGCGCGCCTCGGTGGCACTGTGGGAGCCCCCCGCCTTGAAACCCTACGATTTTCCCGATGCGCACGGCCATTTCGGTCCGTATGGCGGCGTTTTCGTCGCTGAAACCCTGATGCACGCGCTCGACGAGCTGCGCGAGGCCTATGCCCGCTACAGCGTCGATCCGGAATTCCAGCAAGAGTTCGCCCATGAGCTCAAGCATTTCGTCGGCCGTCCCACGCCGGTCTATCACGCCCGTCGCTGGTCGCAGGAGCTGGGCGGCGCGCAGATCTGGTTCAAGCGCGAAGACCTGAACCACACCGGCGCGCACAAGGTGAACAACTGCATCGGCCAGGCGCTGCTTGCCCGCCGCATGGGCAAGCGCCGCGTCATCGCCGAAACCGGCGCCGGCCAGCACGGCGTGGCCACGGCCACGGTGGCTGCCCGCTACGGCATGGAGTGCGTGGTCTACATGGGCAGCGAGGACGTGCGCCGCCAGGCCTCGAACGTCTATCGCATGAAGCTGCTGGGCGCCAAGGTCGTGCCGGTCGATTCGGGCTCGCGCACCCTGAAGGACGCGCTGAACGAAGCCATGCGCGACTGGGTCACCCACATCGAGAACACCTTCTACATCATCGGCACCGTGGCGGGTCCGCACCCCTATCCCATGATGGTGCGCGACTTCCAGTCCATCATCGGCAAGGAAAGCATCGTCCAGATGCCCGAGTCCGCCGGCCGCCAGCCCGACGTGGTCGTCGCCGCCGTGGGCGGCGGCTCCAACGCCATGGGCATCTTCCACCCCTATCTCAGCCAGGAAGGCGTGAAGCTGGTGGGTGTCGAGGCCGCGGGCGAGGGCATGGCTTCCGGCCGTCACGCCGCCTCCATCCGCGCCGGCATGGTCGGGGTGCTGCACGGCAACCGCACCTATGTCATGCAGGACGAGAACGGCCAGGTGCAGGAAACCCATTCCGTGTCGGCCGGCCTGGACTATCCGGGCGTGGGGCCCGAGCACGCCTGGCTGAACGACAGCCAGCGCGCCGAGTACGTCGGCGTGACCGACGAGGAAGCGCTGAAGGCCTTCCACCAGTGCTGCCGCATCGAAGGCATCATGCCGGCGCTGGAGTCGTCCCACGCCATCGCCCACGCCGTGCGCCTGGCGCCCACGTTGCCCAAGGACAAGATCATCCTCGTCAACCTGTCGGGCCGGGGCGACAAGGACATGCATACCGTCGCCGAGCGCGCCGGCATCGAACTCTAAAGCGAAGCAGGGATGACACACCCCAACGACCGTATCGCCAAGCGCTTTGCCATTGCCCAGGAAGCTGGCCGGGCAGCGCTGATCCCCTACATCGCCGCGGGCGACCCTTCGCCCGCCGCCACCGTGCCGCTCATGCACGCGCTCGTCAAGGCAGGCGCCGACATCCTGGAACTGGGCGTGCCGTTCTCGGACCCCATGGCCGACGGCCCGGTGATCCAGCGCGCCGCCGAGCGCGCCATCGCCCAGGGCGTGGGCTTGCGCAACGTGCTGGCCATGGTGGCCGAGTTCCGCCGCCAGGACGCCGACACGCCCGTCGTGCTGATGGGCTATGCCAATCCCATCGAGCGCATGGGCCAGGCCGCTTTCGCCGATGCCGCGCAGGCTGCCGGCGTCGACGGCGTGCTGTCCGTGGACTATCCGCCCGAGGAAATCGACGAGTTCGCCGGCCTGCTGGATGCGCGCGGCATTGCCCCCATCTTCCTGCTCGCGCCGACCTCCACCGAGGCGCGCATCCAGGCCATGGCCAAGGTGGCGCGCGGCTATGTCTACTACGTCTCGCTCAAGGGCGTGACGGGCACCGGCACGGTCGACACCGACGACGTCGCGCGCCGCCTGCAGGACATCCGCCGCCACATCTCCATTCCGCTGGGCGTGGGCTTCGGCATCCGTGACGCCGACACCGCCAGCCGCATCGCGCGCGTCGCCGACGCCGTGGTCATCGGCAGCAAGCTCATCGAAACCATGGAAACCGCCGTCAAGGACGCCTCCGCTGATCAGCAGGCCGACCTGGCCGTGCGCGCCGCCGGAGACTGGCTGGCAGGCATACGCCAGGCGCTGGATGGCGCCCGCAAGACGGGCGCGCCCGCCTGACCCGGCGCGCCGTCCCACGACAAACAACATCACCGAGCACCCACCGCCATGAGCTGGATCGAGAAACTTCTTCCCCCCCGGATCAACAAGACCACCGCCAACGACGCCGCAGCGCGCCGCGTGCCTGAAGGTCTGTGGGTCAAATGCCCGTCCTGCGAGGCCGTGCTCTACAACGAAGACCTGGCCACCAACCTGCACGTCTGCCCCAAGTGCGATCACCACATGCGCATCGGCGCGCGTGCGCGCATCGATTCGCTGCTGGACGTCGAAGGCCGCCAGGAAATCGGCGAAACCACGCGTTCGATCGACTCGCTGAAGTTCAAGGACTCGCGCAAGTACCCTGAGCGCCTGGCCGAAGCCACCAAGCAGACGGACGAAACCGACGCCCTGATCGTCGTGAGCGGCAGCATCCGTGGTTTGGCCGCAACACTCGCATGTTTCGAATTCCAATTCATGGGCGGCTCGATGGGGTCGGTGGTGGGCGAGCGTTTCGCGCGTGGCGTCGAAGCCGCGCTGGCGAACAAAACCCCCTTCATCTGCGTGGCGGCCTCGGGTGGCGCGCGCATGCAGGAAAGCCTGCTGTCGCTGATGCAGATGGCCAAGACCAACGCCATGCTCACGCGCCTGTCGGCCGAAGGGCTGCCGTTCATCAGCGTCCTGACTGACCCCACCATGGGCGGCGTGTCGGCCAGCTTCGCCTTCATGGGCGACGTGGTCATTGCCGAACCCAAGGCGCTGATCGGCTTCGCCGGTCCGCGCGTCATCGAGCAGACCGTGCGCGAGAAGCTGCCGGAAGGCTTCCAGCGTTCCGAGTTCCTGCTGCAGAAGGGCGCCGTGGACATGGTGGTGGATCGCCGCCAGCTGCGCGATGAAATCGCCCGCTTGTTGGCATTGCTTACCAATCAGCCATTGGAAGCCGTCTCGGCTTGATGGGCATGCTGTGCGGCAAGGCGGTTTTCTGATACCTTGACTTCATGCTGTCAAACGCTGACCAGGCAGTAAGCCAACGGTCAGCAACATGGCGCGTCGTGGTCGTCATTCACCGTCTTCTGCTGTCCTTGCAGGGCCGGGTTCGCTGCTGACCGCGCGCGCCGCTTTCACATGGTTCGTGCCAGCGCCCCGCAGTCTCGTGCTGCCAGGTCCGGGTTTTCACCTGCCGTCTGTCCGGGCCGGCCGCTGGCGCTCTCGTTTCAAGGCAGAGTTGCCGGAGTAAGCATTGATCATGCACGCCTTCAAGAAGAACAAGATTGCCGCCGCCCTGATCCTGTCGGCTGGCCTGTCCACCCTGCTCGCCGCGGCGCCTGCCAGCGCACAGGGTGTCGGCGTGACCGCTGGCGTGGGCGACCATTACCAGCGCCTGGAAATCAACTGGCAATCGCCCGCTCTCTGGGACTACCAGTTCGGCGGCAACTGGGGCCGCCTGGAGCTGGTCGGTGAACTCGGCGCCGCTTACTGGAAGGCCAACGGTTCGCGTGATCCGGGCAATGTGTGGCAGTTCAACGCCATCCCGATGTTCCGCTGGTGGACCAGCGAACGCTTCTACCTGGAAGCCGGCGTGGGCGCCACCGCCTTCACCAGCACGCGCTTTGCCGACAAGAACATCAGCACCGCCTTCCAGTTCGGCGACCACATCGGCGCGGGCTTCATGATCAACGATTCGAACCGCATCGGCCTGCGTCTCTCGCACTACTCCAACGCCAGCATCAAGAAGCCGAACCCCGGCCTGGACCTGGTGCAGCTGACGTACACGTACATGTATTGATCTTCCGGCTGCCTGGCCTTGAGGCCAGGCGTGAAGGGATCCGAAAGGCATGCCAGTGGCATGCCTTTTTGTTTGCGTGGATTCTTGAAAAAAACCGCCAGGCTCTTCCGAGCACTGGCGGTTTTGTTTTGCGGCGTCCGAAGAAACGCTCGGACGCCGCGGGACGGCTGTCTTGCTTATTCCGTCTCGACCTGCACCAGCGGGGCGCTGGACACGGCTTGCACCGGCTTGCGGGCGCGTCCCAGCTTGGGGGCTGGCACGTCAGCCTGGGGCTGTGCTGCGCCCGAGCGGGTTTCCACCCACTGCATGCCGGCGGCAGCGACCACCGCGTTCAGGTCGGCCGTCGAGGCGGCAGGCGCGGGTGCGGGAGCAGCCGGCTTGGGCTCGACAGGCTGGGCCTGGACGACGGGTTCGGCCACGGGCTGTGCGGCGGGGGCCGGCACGGGCTCGGCCGGCGCGACGGGTTCGACGGCTTGGGCCGTCGTGGCCGGTGCGTTGTCGACCAGGGCAGAGGCGGGCGAACGGGTGCTGTCAGCCAGCGGATCCTGCGTCTCGGCCACGACCGGCGCCGGTTCGACCGGCGCGGAGGTGCCGAGCACGCCGGCTTGCGGGGCTTCGTCCGCTGCCGTCAGCGATGCCGGGGCTGCTTCCTCGTTGCTGACGGCGGGAGCCGTCTCGACGGGAGCGGCCACGGGGGCGGAGGGCGTCACCGGAGCGGGTGCCACTGCGGCGGGTGCCACTGCAGCAGGCGCCACTTCGGCGGCTTGAACCGGCGCGGCAGCGACCGGCTCGGCCGTCACGGCGGGCACGTAGGTGGGGATGGTCTGCGCGGGCTGTTGCGGCACGTACTCGGCATCAGGGGCGTCGGCGGGCAGGTCGGCCGCAACGGCCTCGTCGTCCGCGCCGGACGCGCCATCTTCCAGTTGCGTGGCGCCGGTTTCATCCGAACCACGACGGCCACGGCGGCTGCGACGGCGGCGGCGCTTGCGCTCGGGATCGGCCTGTTCGCCATCGGCGCCTTCGCCTGCCAGGATGCCATCGGTGCCTTCGGCATCGGCGGCATCGACCTGGGCGACAGCCTGGGGCGCGGCGGGAGCCTGGGCCTGCGCGGGCGCCGGCGAGACGGCGTCCTCGATGCTCTGGGCCAGGGCGGCGACCATGTCTTCCTGGTTGTTCAGCGCGACGTCCTGCTGCGTGCCGGCTTCGTCACGGCGGCCACGGCCACGGCCACGGCGTCCGCGGCCCGAACGGCCACCGGTTTCACCGGCCTCGGTGAGGACAGCGGCCTGCGGCTCGACGGGAGCGGCGGGCAGGCGGCTGGGCGCTGCATCGCGTTCGGCTGCGTCACCGCGTTGGCCGCCCGAGCGGCCACGGCCGCCACGGCGGTTTTCCTCGTTGGCCGGCGTACCGGCTTCGGGGGCGTCGGCGCGGCGTTCACCACGGTCAGCACCACGTTCGCCACGGCGGTTGCGCGAGCGGTCGCCACGCTGGCCATCGCCACGGCCACCCTGGCCGTCACGGCGCGACTTCTCGCGGGCGGCGGGGGCGGCGGCAGCGGCGGGGGTGGCTTCGGTCTGCTGGGGAGCAGGCGAGGAGAACCAGCTCAGGATGCGCTTGAACAGGCCGCCGGCGGCGGGCGCGGCTGCCACGGGGGCGGCAGGCACTGCGGCCGGGGCGGGCGTCACGATGGGAGCGGGCTGGGCGGGCGTGATGCCCTTGACCAGCGCTTCCGGCTTGGCCTTGATCTCGTGTTCGCGCGGCTGCCAGGCCACGTTGGTGGCGGGCGACTCGGCCAGCTCGAAGCTTGCCTTGGTTTCTTCCAGGCGCGGATCGTCGTGGCGCAGGCGCTCGATATGGTGGTGCGGAGTCTCGAGGTGCTTGTTGGGGATCAGCACGACGTTGACCTTCAGGCGGGCTTCCATCTTGGCGATGTCGGCGCGCTTTTCGTTCAGCAGGAAGGTGGCCACTTCGACCGGCACCTGGGCGTGGACCGCCGCGGTGTTTTCCTTCATGGACTCTTCCTGGATCAGGCGCAGGACGTGCAGGGCGCTGGATTCCGCGTCGCGGATCACGCCGGTGCCGTTGCAGCGCGGGCAGGTGATGTGCGAGCCCTCGTTCAGCGCCGGACGCAGGCGCTGGCGCGACAGTTCCATCAGGCCGAAGCGCGAGATCTTGCCCATCTGCACGCGGGCGCGGTCGAAATGCAGCGCATCGCGCAGGCGGTTTTCCACCGCGCGCTGGTTCTTGCTGTCTTCCATGTCGATGAAGTCGATCACGATGAGACCGCCCAGGTCGCGCAGGCGCAACTGGCGAGCCACTTCGTCGGCGGCTTCCAGGTTCGTGCGCAGGGCGGTTTCCTCGATGTCGGCGCCGCGCGTCGAGCGCGCGGAGTTCACGTCGACGGCCACCAGGGCTTCGGTGTGGTCGATGACCACGGCGCCGCCCGAGGGCAGGTCCACCGTGCGGGCATAGGCCGTCTCGATCTGGTGTTCGATCTGGAAGCGCGAGAAGAGGGGGATGTCGTCGCGGTAGCGTTTGACGCGCTGGACGTTGTCCGGCATCACCACGCTCATGAACGCGATCGCCTGGTCGGCGATGTCGTCCGTGTCGATCAGGATTTCGCCGATTTCCGGCGAGAAGTAGTCACGGATGGCCCGGATGACCAGGCTCGATTCCAGGTAGATCAGGATGGGTGCGGCGTTGTCGCGGGCGGCGCCGTCGATCGCGGTCCAGAGCTGCATCAGGTAGGACAGGTCCCACTGCAGTTCCTCGACGTTGCGGCCGATGCCGGCGGTGCGGGCGATGATGCTCATGCCCGCGGGCACTTCGAGCTGGTCCATCGTCTCGCGCAGTTCCTGGCGGTCCTCGCCCTCGACGCGGCGCGACACGCCGCCGCCACGAGGATTGTTGGGCATCAGGACCAGGTAGCGGCCTGCCAGCGAGACGAAGGTGGTCAGGGCGGCGCCCTTGTTGCCGCGTTCTTCCTTTTCGACCTGGACGATGAGTTCCTGGCCTTCGCGCAGGGCGTCCTGGATGCGCGCGCTGCGCACATCGATGCCTTCCTTGAAGTAGCTGCGGGCGACTTCCTTGAAGGGCAGGAAGCCGTGGCGGTCTTCCCCATAGTTGACGAAGCAGGCTTCGAGGCCGGGTTCGATACGGGTGATGACGCCTTTGTAGATATTGCCTTTACGCTGTTCGCGGCCGGCGGTCTCGATGTCGAGGTCGATGAGTTTTTGCCCATCGACGATGGCAACGCGCAGTTCTTCCTGGTGCGTTGCATTGAACAGCATGCGCTTCATGAGTGACGATCTCCGTGGTCATGGCACGTCGAAATCGACGTGCCGCCTCGGGGTCACCCGGTCTGCGGGGCGGGAACAATGCAAGAAGGACAGGATGCGGTCGCCCGCAGCCTGCACGAGGTCAGGCGGGCACGATGCGCCGATTGGCGCGAGGTTCTGTCAGCAGGGGGGTCGGTGGCACAGTGTGAGTGGCGACAAGTTGCTTGCTGGGTGAACACAGGTGCGGGATGAAAAGCGCACGCACCTGCTGCATTCGTAGACGACGGTTTTCTTGCTTTGATTCCAGAGCCGCGATCGGCTACGCAACGGGGGCTGCTAATAGTGGCGGGCATGTTGCGTCATCGCCACTGGCAGCCGCGGTTGAGACCGACGACCAAGTACCCCCGGGACTGGATTGGCTGGCGCTACAATATGGCCCGCGCTCCGGTCGGAGACGCTAATTCATGCATCTCTACGCCGGGCGGCTAAATCCAGCCCCTTCAGGCTGGACGGATTATATGCCGCTTTCCGCAATGCGCAAAGAAAACCCACCTTCCGCCCCCATTTACGCTGTCCGCATGGTCGAAGTCGATGCGGAGTACGACGGCCAGCGCCTGGACAATTTCCTGCTGCGCCTGTGCAAGGGCGTGCCCAAGAGCCACCTCTACAAGGCCATCCGTGGCGGGGAGGTGCGGGTGAACAAGGGCCGCGCCTCGGCCGATACCCGCCTGTGCGCAGGAGACAGGGTCCGCATTCCGCCGCTGCGCCTGCCCGAGCCGGGCGCGCCCCGGCCGGTGCCGGGCACGGAATTCCCCGTCATCCATGAAGATGACGCCCTGCTCGTGGTGGACAAGCCCGCGGGCGTGGCGGTGCACGGCGGCAGTGGCGTGTCCTTCGGCGTCATCGAGCAGTTGCGGGCGGCGCGCCCCGAAGCCCGGTTCCTGGAGCTGGTGCACCGGCTGGACCGCGAAACCTCGGGCCTGCTCATGATCGCCAAGACCCGCAAGGCGCTGCTGGTGCTGCACGAGATGCTGCGCGAGGGGGGCAGCCGCAAGCACTATTACGCGCTGGTGGAGGGCGACTGGGTCAACGACCGCCAGCACGTGAAGCTGCCGCTGCTGAAATGGACCACCAAGAGCGGCGAGCGCCGCGTGAAGGTGGATGCCACCGGCCAGCAGGCCCACACCATCGTCTCGCGCGTGCAGCGCTATGGCGGGCGCTACAGCCTGGTCGACGCCGAACTGCGCACCGGCCGCACCCACCAGATCCGTGTCCACCTGGCCGCCAGCGGCTTTCCCATCGTGGGCGATGACAAATACGGGCGCGACGAGACCCGCGAGGCATTCGCCCGCGCGGGCTTCGCGCGCATGTTCCTGCATGCCCGCTCGCTGGCGCTGCCGCACCCCGTCAGCGGCGAGACGCTGCAGCTCGAGGCGCCGCTGCCGCCAGCCTGCCAGGCGGTTCTCAAGCAACTGGAGACCGAATAGATGTCCGTGTTCCATCCTTCCATCCGTTTTCCGGCCGAGGAGGCCTGATGCAATACAGCCTGATCGTTTTCGACTGGGACGGCACGCTGATGGACTCCACCCACAGCATCGTCGCCGCCATCCAGGGCGCCTGCCGGGATCTCGACCTGCCCGTGCCATCGGTGTCCTCGGCCAGCTGGGTGATCGGCCTGTCCCTGGAAACGGCCTTGCGGCGTGCGGTCCCGGATCTCACCGCGGCGCTGATGCCGCGTTTCCTCGAGCGCTATCGCATCCACTACCTGACGCGCGATCCCGAGCTGCGCCTGTTCGAAGGCATCCCCGGACTGCTGGACGACCTGGCCGGGCGCGACGTGCGGCTGGCCGTCGCCACCGGCAAGAGCCGCGTGGGCCTGGACCGGGTGCTGGCCACCACGGGCCTGGGGCCGCGCTTCGAAACCACCCGCTGCGCCGATGAAAGCTTCAGCAAGCCGCACCCGGCCATGCTGCACGAGATCATGGACGAGCTGGACGTGGCGGCGGACCAGGTGCTGATGGTGGGCGACACCTCGCATGACCTGCAGATGGCCGTCAACGCGGGTGTGCATGGCCTGGGGGTGACCTATGGCGCGCACACGCTGGACGATCTGGTGCGTTGCGGCCCGCAGGGCGTGGTCGGCGACGTGCCGGCCTTGCGCGACTGGCTGCTGGCGCGCGTGCGCTAGCCCGCGGGGCAAGGAACCCCGCGGCGGCGGGCCTGTCCAAGCGGACAGCGCGCGGCGCCTGGGCGCATGAAGGACTGATTCAGCCCCGGGTCATGCGCGCGGCTGTATCCTGACCCGTCGCCATGCCGCCGGTCCGTCGAGGCATTTGCCCCCGGACCTTCCGGGAGCCTGCCATGCCCAGATCCAAGCCTGCTGTTTTCAAGACCCCCAGCGTCCCTGCCTCCGAGATCACCGACGAGGCCGTCTGGCGCGACCGGCGCCGCTTCGTCGCCCAGGCAGGCCTGGTCGCGGCGGGCCTGGGCCTCGCGGGCTGGGGTCACCGGCAGGCATTCGCCCAGTCCGCGGCGGGCCAGGCGTTGCCGGGCAAGGCCAATCCCCAGTTCGCGCTGATGGATGCCACCACGCCCGAGTCCGACGTCACCACCTACAACAATTACTACGAGTTCGGCACCGGCAAGGGCGACCCGGCCCGTTACGCGGGCGCGCTGCAGACGCATCCCTGGCAGGTCAGTGTCGAGGGCGAAGCAGGCAAGCCGCGCACCTTCGCCATCGAAGACCTGCTGAAGCTCGCTCCCATGGAGGAGCGCGTGTACCGCCTGCGCTGTGTCGAGGGCTGGTCCATGGTCATCCCCTGGGTGGGCTATTCGCTGTCGGCGCTGCTGAAGCAGGTCGATCCCACCTCGCGGGCCAAGTACGTCGAATTCGTCACCGCCAGGCAGCCCGGCAACATGCGAGGCCTGTCCTCGGGCGTGCTGGATTGGCCCTATGTGGAAGTCCTGCGCATCGACGAAGCCATGCACCCGCTGGCCATGCTGGTCTTCGGTGTCTATGGCAAGACGCTGCCCAACCAGAATGGCGCGCCGGTGCGGCTGGCCGTGCCGTGGAAATACGGCTTCAAGTCGGGCAAGTCCCTGGTGGCGATCCGCCTGGTCGAGAAGCAGCCCATCAGCAGCTGGATGCGCGCCGCGCCCCATGAGTACGGCTTCTATGCGAACGTGAATCCCGATGTGCCGCATCCGCGCTGGAGCCAGGCCACCGAGCGCCGCATCGGCGAGGGCGGGTTCTTCGCGCCCAAGCGCAAGACCTTGCCGTTCAATGGTTACGCCGAGCAGGTCGCCAGCCTGTACCAGGGCATGGATCTGAGGGCCAACTATTGACCGCCCGTCCTCCGGCGCCTGACCGCGCGCAGCCAGCCTGAGAGGCCCGCCCGCATGGATGCCCGGCAGGTAGACCGCTGCAAGCCCTTGCTGTTCGTGCTGGGCCTGTTCCCGCTCGCGCGCTGGATCTGGCTGGGCGTCACCGACCAGTTGACGGCCAACCCCATCGAGTTCCTGACCCGTTCCGCGGGCACCTGGACGCTGGTGTGCCTGATGGTGACGCTGGCGATCACGCCCTTGCGCCGCCTGCTGGGCATGCCCGCGCTGTTGCGGTGGCGGCGGATGTGCGGGCTGTACACCTTCTTCTATGCCAGCCTGCATCTGCTGACCTGGGCCTGGTGGGACCAGGGCTTCGACCTGGCCGGCATGGTGGCTGACACCCTGCAGCGCCCCTTCGTGGCGGTGGGGCTGGCGGCGTTCTTCCTGATGAGCCTGCTGGCGCTGACGTCCACGCGCGGCTGGATGCGGCGGCTGGGTGCCAACTGGCAGCGCCTGCACCGGGCCATCTATCCCATCGGCGTGCTGGCCATCATCCATTACTGGCTGCACAAGGCCGGCAAGAACGATTACGCCGAGGTCGTGATCTATGGCGGCCTGCTGGCGGCGCTGCTGGGGTGGCGGCTGGTGGCGTGGTGGCGCGCGCGGCGGCTGGCCGCCGCCTGATCGACGAGAGGCCCATTGCATGGGCCTGGGCTGCTGCTTTGCGTTAAGCTTGCGCCCTTCCCGGCGGCCGCGTGGCGTCCTCGCGCGGCGGGGATCGTTATCGAGAGTTCGGTCATGGCCACCCCGTCTGGGTCCGGCCCCGCCCCGCGGGACCAGGATGCCGCGCTGCCGCCCCTGCGATTGGCGGATTTTTCCCCGTCCTCCCTGGTGGCGGGCTTCATCTGCGTGCTGGTGGGGTTCACCAGCTCCATCGTCATCGTCTTCCAGGCCGCGCAGGCCAGCGGCGCCGGACCGGCGGAAACCGCCTCGTGGATCTGGGCGCTGGGCATCGGCTGCGGGCTCACCTCCATCGGGCTGTCCTTGCGTTACCGCCAGCCCATCGTCACGGCATGGTCCACGCCGGGCGCGGCACTGATCGCGGCGGGCGCCATGGGCGCGACCTTGCCGCAAGCCACCGGCGCCTTCCTGGTGGTGGGTGCGCTGGTCTTCCTGTGCGGCATCACCAAGGGGTTCGAGCGCACGCTCTCGCGCATTCCCCTGCCCATGGCCTCGGCCATGCTGGCGGGCGTGTTGCTGCGCTTCGGCCTGGATGTCTTCGTCGCCATGCAGACGCGCCAGGCGCTCGTCCTGGGCATGTGCGTGGCCTACCTCGTCGGCCGCCGCGCCTGGCCGCGCTATGCCGTCCTGGGCGCGCTGCTCGTCGGCCTGGGCGTGGCCGGCGCGCAGGGCCTGCTCCATTGGGGCGACGTGCGCATCGCCGTGGCGGTGCCGGTGTTCACGATGCCCGAGTTCTCCTGGGACGTCATGGTGGGCGTGGCCCTGCCGCTTTTCATCGTGACGATGGCTTCGCAGAACGTGCCGGGCGTGGCAACCCTGCGTGCCGCAGGCTACAACGCCCCCATCTCGCCGCTGATTTCCTGGTGCGGCGCCGCCACGGCGGCGCTGGCGCCTTTCGGCGGCTTCAGCGTGAACCTGGCCGCGATCACGGCCGCCATCTGCATGGGCCCCGATGCGCACGAGGACCGCAACAAGCGCTATACCGCGGCCATCTGCGCGGGCGGAGTCTATCTGCTGGCCGGGGTGTTCGGCGCGACGCTCGTGTCGCTGCTGGCGGCGTTTCCGCGCGAGCTGGTGATGGCCATTGCGGGCATCGCGCTCATCAACACCATCGGCAGCGGCCTGGCCACCGCCATGCGCGATGACATGCAGCGCGAGCCGGCCATGATCACCTTCCTCATCACCGCCTCGGGCGTGACGCTGGGCGGCATCGGCTCGGCGTTCTGGGGATTGGTGGGCGGCGTGCTGACGCTGCTGGTGCTGCGCGCGCGCCGCGCCTGAGTCCAGGCCTGCGCAGTGGCTGGCGGCCTCAATCGGGCAGGCTTTCCAGGATGGCGGCGCTTTCGGCGTCGAAGGCGCCGTTGAAATCCGACGGGCGGTAATGCAGCTGGAAGGCCTTCAGCGCGCGCAGCGTGTCCTCGTCGGCCTGGCCGTGACGTGATGGCGCATAACCGACGCGCGCCAGTTGCGCCTGGAACCAGGCGACGTCCGGCACGCCTTCGCGCTGGTATCGCGCCTGGCGTTCGGCGGCGGCCGCTTCGTCGTACCAGCGCCCCAGGCCGGCCTGGGCCAGCGCCCGCCAGGGGAAGAGCGGGCCCGGGTCCAGCTTGCGCCCCGGCGCGATATCGCTGTGGGCCACGATGTTCCCGGGCGCGATGCCGTGGCGCCGGACGATGCCGCGCAGCAGTTCGGTCAGCGCCTCGATCTGCGAGGGCGAGTAGGGCGTGCGCCAGTGCAGGACACCCGCCGCGTCGCGTTCCCAGCCCGGATTCACGATCTCGATGCCGATGCTGCTGTTATTGAGCCAGGTGCGTCCCTGCCAGGCGCTGTCGCCGGCGTGCCAGGCGCTGCGGTTCTCGTCGACCAGTTGCAGGATGCGGGCGGGCGCATCGTCGGTGACGAGATAGTGGCTGCTGACGCGGCCCTGAGTCAGGATGGAGAGCGAGCGCTCGGTGCTGGCCGTGGTGTAGTGCAGGACCACGAAGCGCACGCGGCTGTTCTGCGAGACCGCCGTGTGGCTGGTGTCGATGGGATAGCGCGGGCCGCTTGCGCAGCCCGCCAGGACGGCCAGCGCCGCCAGGCAGGCAAGCGTGCGCAGGGGGCGGGCCGCCGCTTGCATCAGGCCGCCAGGAACAGGAACAGCGTGGCCTGCTTGTCCAGGTCCGGGGCCGGGCCCTGCTTCCACTGGGCGATGGTCTGCGTGCGGATCCACTCGGTGGGCGTGGTCAGCGAACGCGCGATGCATAGCCGCGTGTCGCCGCGCAGGCTGGCCAGCAGGGTGCCGAACATGGCGCCGTTGCGGTAGGGGGTTTCGATCAGCATCTGCGTCTGATTGGCGCGGGCCGACTGTTGTTCCCAGGTTTTCAGCTGACGGGCGCGTTCCTCGGGATTGACCGGGGCATAACCATGGAAAGCGAAGCGCTGGCCGTCCAGGCCGCTGGCCATGAGGCCCAGCAGGATGGAGGAGGGCCCCACCCAGGGCTTGACCGTGTGGCCGCCTGCGTGCGCCAGGTCGACCACGCGCGCGCCGGGGTCGGCCACAGCAGGGCAGCCAGCCTCGGACACCAGGCCGATCTCGGCGCCGGCCTTCAGCGGCTTGATCCATTCACGCAACTGCGAGGCATCGGTGCGCGCCTCCAGGGTGTGGATGGTGATTTCCTGGATGGGGCGCACGGCGCCCACCTGTTTCAGGAAGGCGCGCGCCGTCTTGGCGTTCTCGGCAATGTAGGTGTCCAGGCGCGCCGCCAGCGCCCGCGCATCGGCGGGCAGCCAGCTGTCGACCGGCGCGTCGCCCAGGCCGACGGGAATCAGGTGCAGGGTGCCTTTTGCCGCCGGGCCGCCCCCAGGCAAAAGATGGCCCCCTCGGGGGGCAGCAAGCCGAAGGCGCGGCGTGGGGGTGCTGTTCTTTTTGCTCATCGGGCTGCCCGGCGCGCTCATGCGTGCTCCAGCTGGTCCAGCGGATCCAGGCCGAAGCCCGTCAGCATGTCGGTGAGCGCAATGAGCGGCAGGCCGATGATGGCCGTGGGGTCATCGCTGCGCATTTCCGCCATCAGCGCGATGCCCAGGCTTTCCGCCTTGGCGCTGCCGGCGGTATCGTAGGGTTGTTCCGCCTGCAGGTAGCGGGTGATGGCCGCATCCGTCAGCGTGCGGAAGCGGCACAGGGTGATCACGTCGCGGACGTCGTCGCGGCTGCCGTCGGTGACGGCCAGGGCGCTGTGGAAGGCGACTTCCTGCCCCGACAACTGTCGCAACTGGGCGTGGGCTTGTTCGAAGCCGCCAGGCTTGCCGATGGGCTCGCCGCCGAGGGTGGCCACCTGGTCCGAACCGATCACGAGCGCGCCGGGGTGTTGCGCCGATACCGCGCGGGCCTTCGCGAGCGCCAGGCGCAGGGCCAGGGCTGCCGGCGCCTCGCCCGGGCGCGGCGTTTCGTCCACGTGTGGCGGCTCCACAACAAAGGGCAGCCGCAGGCGCGACAGCAATTCCCGGCGGTAGATCGACGTGGAGGCAAGGATGAGCGTGGGGGCGGTCCGTGTGCCGGCAGAGGGGAGGCTCATGGCAGAGAGGGGCTCCGTTGACGTAGTCAGCTGAAACACAGTATTATCGCCCGTTTTGCGACGGTTTTGCAGCGTCCCCACGGCGCCCGCGCCCAAGGTTTTCCGTTGAGCATTTCCCCTGGCTGAAAAAGGCGGGTGACATGCACCGGACCAGGGCCCAGGCAGCGCGCCAGGGCAAGGCCAGGAGGCAAGAATGAGCAATCCTGTCATGGACGAACACCAGAATGATGGCGGCAGCCGCCGCGACGGCGCGGGCCCCGGCATCAACCCGAGCAGCATGGATGTCTTCGAATTCATGCGGCTGGGGCGTCTGGCGCAGGGCCGCGTGGGACTGGGAAGGTTCCTGCGGCTGATGCAGGACCTGCCTGAGCAGCCTGCGGGCGAGCAAGGCGAGGTCTCTTGGGAGGCTCAGGGCGAGCGCGGTGCGCGCGGAGAGCAGTTGCTGCGCCTGCGTATCCAGGCTGCGCCCCGGGTCACCTGCCAGCGATGCCTGGGTGCATTCGCCTGGCCCGTGGATGCCGAGGTCCTGCTGCAGCCCGTGCTCAACGAAGCCGAGCTGGACCAGGACCTGCCGCAAGAAGAAGAGGATGTCGACGCGGACCTGCCCGAAAGGGTGTTGGGGTCGCGCCGTTTCGATCTGCTCGCGCAGATCGAAGACGAATTGATTTTGAGCATTCCCTATGTGCCGCGGCATCCGGTATGTCCGGATGGCCGGGGTGGCGACGACGCGGAAGATGCGCCGGCGCCGAAGCGTCCTTCGCCCTTCGGGGTGTTGGCGCAGCTGCAACGCAAGGACCCTGCCGACGAGTAGTCCGGCAGGAATGGATCAACCGCGGTGTCTCACCGCAAGCAAACACCGGGCCGCTTGTCGTACAATGCGCCCCGTTTCTAGGAGTCATCATGGCTGTTCAGCAAAACAAAAAGAGTCCCTCCAAGCGCGGCATGCATCGCGCCCACGACTTTCTCGTGAATCCCCCGACCGCCGTCGAGCCGACCACCGGTGAAGCGCACCTGCGCCACCACATCAGCCCCAACGGTGTCTACCGTGGCCGCAAGGTCCTCAAGACCAAGAACGACGAATAAAGCCGCAAGCCTGCTGCCTGCGCGCTGAATCCTGGCATCCGTGATACGTATTGCCATCGACTGTATGGGCGGTGACGCCGGCTTGCCGGTGACCGTGCCGGCCGCGCTCGAATTCGCGCGGACCCGTCCCGATACGCATCTGGTCCTGGTTGGCCTGTCCGACGCGATCAACGCGCGCCTGGACGCGCAGCGTGACGTCCCGCGCGAGCGCATCGAGGTGCTGCATGCGGCCGAGGTCGTCACGATGGACGACTCGGTCGAGGTCGCCCTGCGCCGCAAGAAAGAGTCGTCCATGCGGCTGGCTGCCCAGGCCGTCAAGGACGGGCGGGCCGACGCCTGCATCTCCGCCGGCAACACCGGCGCGTGGATGGCCATTTCGCGTTATGTGCTGAAGACGCTGGACGGCATCGATCGTCCCGCGATCGCCACGTCCATTCCGAACCAGACCGGCGGTGCCACCACCATGCTGGACCTGGGGGCGAACGTCGACTGTACGGCCGAGCACCTGCTGCAGTTCGGCATCATGGGTGCGGCACTGGCGCAGGTCACCGAGCAGCGCGAGCGCCCCTCGGTGGGGCTGCTCAACATCGGCGAAGAGGTCATCAAGGGCAATGACGTGGTCAAGCAGGCCGCGGAATTGCTGCGCGCCAGTCCCTTGAACTTCTACGGCAACGTGGAAGGCGACGACATCTTCAAGGGCACAGTGGACGTCATCGTCTGCGACGGCTTCGTGGGCAACGTCGTGCTGAAATCCGTGGAAGGGCTGGCCAAGATGCTGGGCAGCATGATCCGCGAGGAGTTCCAGCGCAACGCCTACACGCTGCTGTCGGGCGCCATCGCCAAGCCGGTCCTCAACAAATTCCGCCAGCGCGTCGACAACCGCCGCTACAACGGCGCGGCCCTGCTGGGCCTGCGTGGCGTGGTCATCAAGAGCCACGGTTCCGCCGACGCCTATGCTTTCGGTTTCGCCCTGCAGCGTGCCCATGAAGCCGTGGCCAGCGGGCTGCTTGCCCGCACCACGGCCAGCATCGCGCAGATGACGGCCGCTCGCAACGACCCCGCCACTGACGGGGCCGGTCCGATTGGAGAGTCCTCCCTATGACGCAGACCGCGCTTCGCGCTGCCGCGATCGCCGGCACCGGCAGCTTCCTGCCCGAACGCGTCGTCACCAATGACGACCTCGCGGCGGAGCTTGCCACCCGTGGCATCGAAACCTCCGACACCTGGATCACCGAACGCACCGGTATCCGCCAGCGCCACCTCGCCGAACGCGGCGTGACCACCAGCGACCTCGCGACCGAAGCCGCTCGGCGGGCCCTGGCCGATGCGGGCGTCCAGGCCGATGAACTCGACCTCATCATCGTCGCCACGTCCACGCCCGATTTCGTGTTTCCCAGCACGGCTTGCCTGGTGCAGGCCAAGCTCGGCAACAAGGGTGCGGCAGCCTTCGACGTGCAGGCTGTCTGCAGCGGCTTCGTCTACGCCATGTCCACGGCGGACGCCTTCTTGCGCGCCGGCCGCGCACGCTGCGCGCTGGTGATCGGCGCCGAAGTCTTCTCGCGCATCCTCGACTGGAACGACCGCGGCACCTGCGTGCTGTTCGGCGACGGCGCGGGCGCGGTGGTGCTGAAGGCCGCCGACGCGCCAGGCATCCTTGCCGCCGAGCTGCATGCCGACGGCAGCCAGATGAACATCCTTTGTGCCGCCGGCAACGTCGCCTATGGCGAAGTCACCGGCGATCCCTTCCTGCGCATGGACGGCCAGGCGGTCTTCAAGCAGGCCGTGAACGTGCTGGAGAAATCCGCGCGCCAGGTCTGTGCCGACGCCGGCCTGGCGCTGGCCGACGTGGACTGGCTGGTCCCGCACCAGGCCAACGTGCGCATCCTGAATATGCTGGCGCGCAAGCTCGACGTCTCCATCGACAAGGTCGTGGTCACGCTCGACAAGCACGCCAATACCTCGGCCGCCAGCGTGCCGCTGGCGCTGGACGCCGCGCGCCGCGATGGCCGTATCAAGTCCGGCCACGTCGTGCTGATGCAGGGCGTGGGCGGCGGTTTCACCTGGGGCTCGGTGCTGGCCCGCATGTCATAGGCTGCCATCCATGAAAATCGCTTTCGTCTTTCCCGGCCAGGGGTCGCAATCGGTCGGCATGCTCGATGCCTGGCAGGGCAATGCGGCCGTCGCCGACGCGCTGGCCGAGGCATCGCAGGCGCTGGGCCAGGACCTGGCTGCGCTGATCGCGCAGGGCCCGGCCGATCAGCTCAATCTCACGACCAACACCCAGCCCGTCATGCTGGCGGCAGGCGCTGCCCTCTATCGCGCCTGGATCGCGGCGGGCGGCGCGGCCCCGGCCATCGTGGCGGGCCACAGCCTGGGCGAGTACACCGCGCTGACCGCGGCAGGCTCGCTGGCGCTGGCCGATGCGGTGCGCCTGGTGCGCGTGCGTGCCGATGCCATGCAGGCTGCCGTGCCCGTGGGCACGGGTGGCATGGCGGCCATCCTGGGCCTGGATGACGACACCGTGCGCCGCGTTTGCGCCGACGCTGCCCAGGCCGAAGTCGTCGAGGCCGTCAATTTCAATGCGCCTGCACAGGTCGTCATCGCCGGCCACAAGGCCGCGGTCGAGCGCGCCTGCGAAGGCGCCAAGGCCGCGGGCGCCAAGCGCGCGCTGGTCCTGCCGGTGTCCGCGCCGTTCCACTCCAGCCTGCTCAAGCCCGCCGCCGATGTCCTGGCCGGTGCCCTGGCGCAGGTGGACGTTGCCGCGCCCGCCATCCCTGTGATCAACAACGTGGACGTGGCCGTGGTGTCCGAGCCTGCGGGCATTCGCGACGCGCTGGTGCGCCAGGCCTGGCACGCCGTGCGCTGGGTCGAGACGCTGCAGGCCATGAAGGCCCAGGGCGTGACCCACGTCGTGGAATGCGGTCCCGGCAAGGTGCTGGCGGGTCTCACCAAGCGCATCGATCCCGAGCTCACGGGCCTGGCGATCACCGATCCGGCTTCGCTGGATGCGGCGCTGGCGGCACTGGCACAATCCTGATCCCGGTTCCAGTCCCGGTCCTGATAATCGAGCCGGCCATCGCCGGCGGCAAGTGAGAGTGAATCGAGTTATGGAACTGCAAGGTAAAGTCGCCCTGGTGACGGGCGCCACGCGCGGCATCGGCAAGGCCATCGCCCAGGAACTGGCCGGGCTGGGCGCGACCGTCGTGGGCACGGCGACCTCCGAGGCCGGCGCTCAGGCCATCACCGAAGCGCTCGCGCCGCAAGGCGGCCGTGGCGTGGTGCTCGACGTCACCGACGCCGAGGCCTGCAATGCGCTGATCGAAGCCCTGAGCAAGGAAGGCGGTGGTCCGCACATCCTGGTCAACAATGCCGGCATCACGCGCGATACGCTTGCGATGCGCATGAAGGACGACGATTGGGGCGCTGTCATCGACACCAACCTGGCCGCCGTCTTCCGCCTGTCGCGCGCCGTGCTGCGCAACATGATGAAGGCGCGCTGGGGCCGTATCATCAACATCACCTCGGTGGTGGGTGCCAGCGGCAACGCCGGCCAGGTCAACTACGCCGCCGCCAAGGCTGGTGTGGCAGGCATGTCCCGTGCGCTGGCGCGCGAGCTGGGCAGCCGTGGCATCACGGTCAACTGCGTGGCGCCGGGTTTCATCGAAACCGACATGACGCGCGCGCTTGACGACGATCAGACGGCCGCGCTGCTGGGCCAGATTCCCCTGGGCCGCCTGGGCGCGCCCGCCGACGTGGCGCATGCCGTGGCGTTCCTGGCTGGCCCGCAAGCGGGTTACATTACCGGGACCGAGCTGCATGTGAATGGCGGCATGTACATGCAGTAAGCCGCAATAGCGGTGATTATGAATGCAGTAACTGGCGGCTTGTCGCCGTGCATGGGTAGACACCGTGCCGCATGCAGCGTCCTTTCGACCTGCCGGCATTGATGTCTGTGTTTTTGTCATCGTCAACGCGTGTATTCCTTTACGCTTGGCTATAATTCGCGGGATTTTTCCCATTTGGAGATCTGCATGGAAAGCATCGAACAGCGCGTCAAGAAGATCGTCGCTGAACAACTTGGCGTGAACGAAGCCGAGATCAAGAACGAGTCCTCCTTCCTTGACGACCTCGGTGCCGATTCGCTCGACATGGTCGAGCTGGTCATGGCCCTCGAAGACGAATTCGAGACCGAGATCCCCGACGAAGAGGCCGAAAAGATCACGACCGTTCAACAGGCCGTCGACTACATCAATTCGCACGCCAAGCAGTAAGCTGGCGCATGCATCCCCAGCTGGGCGTGTCATGCCCGGCTGCGAGGCGGTTCCGAGAAGTTCGCCGCGTGACGCGCAGGGTCACGGTTGCCCGCAAGCCTTCCGGCCTTGTGGGCGTTTCCCTGTGCTAGCCTCGACTCCTTTGAGCCGCCTTTTTTTGCCGTCATGCGCGGAACCTTCGGGTCCGCTTGCGGCATGGGGCTTTTTTTTTCTCAGAGTTAGGAGTCTTCCGTGAAGCGACGCGTCGTCATCACCGGCCTGGGTATCGTCAGCCCCGTAGGCAATGACGTTTCCACTGCCTGGGACAATATCGTCAACGGACGTTCCGGTATCGATCGCATCAGCCGCTTCGATCCGTCCGCCATGACCACCCACATCGCAGGGGAGGTCAAGGGCTTCGACGTCACGCAAGTCATGCCGGCGAAGGAAGCGCGTCAGATGGACACCTTCATTCACTACGGCGTGGCCGCCGGCGTGCAGGCCTGGCAGGACTGCGGCCTGGAAGTCACCGAAGCCAACGCCGACCGCATCGGCGTGATCGTCGGTTCGGGCATTGGCGGCCTGCCGCGCATCGAAGAAACCCAGACCGAATATCTCGAGAAGGGCCCCCGCCGCATTTCGCCGTTCTTCGTGCCTGCCTCGCTGATCAACCTGATCTCGGGCCAGCTGTCCATCCGCTACGGCATGAAGGGTCCCAGCTACGCGGTGGTGTCCGCGTGCACCACGGGCCTGCACTGCCTGGGCGATGCGGCTCGCCTGATCGAGTACGGCGACGCCGACGTGATGATGGCCGGCGGCGCCGAATCCACCGTCTCGCCCCTGGGCATCGGCGGCTTTGCCGCGATGCGCGCGCTGTCGACCCGCAATGACGATCCCAAGACGGCCTCGCGCCCCTGGGACCGTGACCGCGACGGCTTCGTGCTGGGCGAAGGCGCCGGCGTCCTGGTGCTGGAGGAGTACGAACACGCCAAGAAGCGCGGCGCGCGCATCTATGGCGAGTTCGTCGGCTACGGCATGAGCTCGGACGCGCATCACATCACCGCGCCCGACCGTGACGGTCCGCGCCGCGGCGTGCTCAACGCCCTGCGCAACGGCGGCCTGAATCCCGAAGACGTCCAGTACGTCAACGCGCATGGCACGTCCACGCCGCTGGGCGACAAGAATGAATCCGAGGCGCTCAAGCTGGCCTTCGGCGACCACGCCAGGAAACTGGTGGTGAACTCGACCAAGTCCATGACGGGCCACTTGCTGGGTGCCGCGGGCGGCATCGAAGCGGTCTTCACCACGCTGGCCGTGCACCATCAGGTCTCGCCGCCCACCATCAACATCTTCAATCAGGATCCGGAGTGCGACCTGGACTACTGCGCCAACGAGGCGCGGCAGATGAAGATCGACGTTGCGCTGTCGAACTCCTTCGGGTTCGGCGGCACCAACGGCTCGATGGCCGTTCGCAAGGTTTGAGCGTGAGCGCTGCGTGCCGCGTGCCGTGGCGTCTGCACGTGCCGGCTGGCACGCCCCGCCCTTGGCGGGCGCTGGCTGGCGCGACGTGCCTGGCGGGCGCCTGCCTGTCGGCCGGGCTGCTGCTGCAGGGCGGCGCCTGGCTGTGGAGCGTTGCCATGCTGGCCATCGGCTTGCTTGCCGGGGTGGCCTTGCGTCGAAGCGAATCCACTGGCGTGGCGAGCCTGGCCGTGGCCAGCCGTGGACCTGACTGGCATCTTGGCCGGGCAGGCCAGGGCTGGCGCGCGGCCCGGCTGGTTGGCGCCTGGCGCGGACCGGCCTGGCTCACGCTCAGGCTCGACTGTGCAGGCATGCAACGGGCAGAGCATCTGGTGATCTGGCGCCATGGCATGGCGCCTGGCGCCTGGCGTCGTTTGTGCGCCGCAGCATCGGCCGCGCTGGCGCGGCCTGCCACGGGGAGGGCGACGTGAGCGAACGCGACGCCGACGCCGAACTCGTCGCGCGCGTGCAGCGCGGCGACAAGAAAGCTTTCGACCTGCTGGTCCTGAAGTACCAGCGCAAGATCATGCGCCTGCTGTCGCGCATGATCCGCGACCCCTCCGATATCGAGGACGTGGCCCAGGAAGCCTTCATCAAGGCTTACCGGGCGCTGCCGCAGTTCCGGGGCGAGAGCGCGTTCTATACCTGGCTCTACCGCATCGCGGTCAACACGGCCCGCAACTGGATGGCCTCGTCCGGCCGCCGTCCCAGCGCGCCCAATGCGATCGAGTTGGAAGATGGTGAAACTTTTAACGAAACCGACAGCCTAAGCGACATCAGCACCCCGGAATCGGTGGTGGCCAGTCGGGAAATAGCCCAGACGGTCAATGCGGCGATCCAGGACCTCCCCGAGGAACTGCGCACCGCGATCGTCCTGCGTGAGATCGAAGGCATGAGCTATGAAGATATCGCGCAGAGCATGGACTGCCCCATCGGAACCGTCAGGTCGCGGATTTTCCGCGCCCGAGAAGCGATCGCAGCCCGGCTGCGTCCTTTGCTAGACAGCGATCCAGACCGTCGCTGGTGAGTAGTGGTAAGGAGTCCAACGTTATGCAGACCGCAACCAGACAACCCATCGAATCCTATTCCAATACCCATTGGGGTGAGACGCTTTCCGCCTACCTGGACGGCGAGCGGGTGGACAACTGGCCCGTCGACCTGGATACCCCCGCGGGGCGCCAGACCTGGGACACCTACCACCTGATCGGCGACGTGCTGCGCAATCCCGAACTCGCGATCCAGCCCAGTCAGGCCTTCAGCACGCGCCTGTCGCGTGCCATCGAGGACGAAATGCCCATCGTGGCCGCGCCGCGCCGCAAGCACTTGCGCGTGGGCCTGTCCGGCCTGGCCGTGGCGGCCGCCGTGGCCTCGGTGGTGTGGGTGGCGCAGCCTTATCTCAGCCAGGAGCCCCCCGGCTCCGTGCAGGTGCTCGCCGAGGCCACCCCTGGCGCGGGCGCGTCGTCGCCGGCCCTGGGCGCCTATCTGGAAGCCCATCGCGAAGTCGCTGGCCCCAGCGCCGTTCGCCAGGTGTCGTTCGAGCCCGGAGCCATGCGTTGATGGGCATGATCGTTCGAGCCCGGGAGACTTCCTCCGGGCCCGCCCGCGCATTCCTCTGGCGCCCCGCGCGCCGCCGCTTCGGCTCGGGTGCCGCCGTCATTGCCCTGCTGGCCGCGTTGACCGCCGCGCATCACGAAGCGCTGGCCGCCGACGCAACCGGCACGGCTTCGCAGGACGAATCGGTCATGCTGCTGGCGCGCATCCAGGATGCCGCGCGCACGCTCGACTACAGCGGCGTCTTCACCTATCAGCAAGGCGAGTTCATCCAGTCCTCGCGCGTCACGCACGTCATCGACGGCACCGGCGAACGCGAGCGCCTGGAAGTGCTGGACGGCCAGCCGCGCGAATACCTGCGTCACAACGACGAGGTGCAGTGCCTCATCCCCGAAAAGAAGACCGTGCTGCTGGAGCGCCGCCGTGGCGATCGCTTCCCGGGCCTTCTGCTGGGCGAGCCCGCGGCCTTGACGGCGCACTACGACATCCGCGCCGAAGACAAGCTGCATCGCGTGGCGGGCCGTGAGTGCCAGCTCGTGCGCATCGAGCCGCGCGACGACCGCCGTTATGGCTACAAGCTCTGCGCCGACACCAAGACACATCTGCTGCTGAAGGCGCAGACGCTCAGCACCGACCGCGGCGTGGTCGAACAGGTGGCCTTCACGTCGCTGCGCCTGGGCGCCGACGTGCAGCCGGCCCTGCTCAAGACGGAGTGGTCGACGCGCGACTGGACCGTGATCGAGCCGGACCTGAAGACCGTCGACCTGGCCGCCAAGGGCTGGCGCATTCCCGCCCCGCCCGGCTTCGACATCAAGATGCAGGTGGCGCGCCTCATGGGCAAGCGCGAGGCGGTCAGCCAACTGGTGCTGACCGACGGCTTGGCGGCCATCTCGGTCTTCATCGAGCCTTACAACAACGCCCACCAGTCCGAGCAGCCGCGCGGGCTGGTGCGTAGCGGCCCCATCAATGTCTATGGCACCCGGATCGCCGATTTCTGGGTGGTTTTCCTGGGCGAAGTCCCGCCTGCCACGCTCCAGCAGCTGGCCGAGGCGACGGAGTACGTCCCACTGGCGGCGCCTCAATAAGCCAAAGGCGTCCGCCTGCGTATCTTGCCCATGCCTGGGCGCACTGGAGCGTCATTCATGCGATTCCAAACCCTGACCCAACCCTCTCTGCGCCGACTCCAGGCCACCGCGCTGGCCCTGGCGCTGGTGTCCGGCGGCGTGCTGCTGCACCACGCACCGGCGGCGGCGCCTGCCGCCGCCGCAGCCCCCGCGGTGGCGGCGCCTGCGGCGGCGGCCCTGCCTGATTTCACCAGCATCGTCGAGAAGGCTGATCCGGCGGTGGTGAACATCCGCACGACGGCCACGGTGCCGGCGCGCCGCGGCCCTGGCGGCGGCAACGATCCCTACGAGCTGTTCCGCTTCTTCTTCGGCCCCGACTTCCAGCCGCCGGGCATGCCTGGCGCGCCGCGCCAGGCGCCGCCGCGCGACCAGGCGCCGCCCGCCGAGCGTTCGGTGCCGCGTGGCCTGGGGTCGGGCTTCTTCATTTCCGATGACGGCTACATTCTCACCAACAACCATGTGGTGGCCGACGCCAACGAGATCTTCGTGACCCTGACCGATGGACGCGAGTTCAAGGCCAAGGTCATCGGCACCGATGAGCGCACCGACGTGGCGCTCATCAAGGTCGATGCCAAGGGCATGGCGACGCTGCCCATCGGCGATGTGAAGGCCCTGAAGAAAGGGCAGTGGGTGCTGGCCATCGGTTCGCCCTTCGGCCTGGACTCCACCGTCACCTCCGGCATCGTCAGCGCCATCGGCCGCGACACCGGCGAATACCTGCCGTTCATCCAGACCGACGTGGCCGTCAATCCCGGCAATTCGGGCGGCCCGCTGCTCAACCTGGGTGGCGAGGTGGTGGGCATCAATTCCCAGATCGTGTCGCGCAGCGGTGGTTTCATGGGCATTTCACTGGCCATCCCCATCGACGAGGTCATGCGCGTGGTCGAGCAGCTGAAGGCTTCCGGGCGCGTGACGCGTGGCCTGATCGGCGTGCAGATCGGCGAAGTCAGCAAGGACGTGGCCGATGCCATCGGCCTGCCCAAGGCCGAAGGCGCGCTGGTGAGGGGCGTGCAGCCGGAAGGCCCCGCCGATGCCGCCGGCGTGCAGCCGGGCGACGTCATCCAGCGCTTCAACGGCCAGGCCATCAGCCGCTGGTCCGATTTGCCGCGCATCGTCGGCGAGACCAAGCCGGGTTCCGAAGTGGCGATGGAAGTCTGGCGCAAGGGCAAGAACCAGACGCTGAAGGTCAAGGTCACCGAGATGGAGGCCAAGGGCGCCGCCGCGGCGGCGGCCAAGGAAGAAAGCCAGGCCAAGACCAGCAATGCGCTGGGCCTGGCGGTGACGGCCGTGCCCGCCGAGATGCAGCGCCAGCTGCGCATCAAGGGCGGTGTGCTGGTGCAGTCGGCCGAGGGCGTCAGCGCCGCGGCGGGCCTCACCCAGGGTGACGTGGTGTTGGCGATCAACGACACCGACGTGACCAGCCCCGAGCAATTCGCCAAGCTGGCAGCCAAGGTGGACAAGGAGCGGGCGGTTGGCCTGCTGGTGCGCCGAGGCGATCTGACCCAGTGGGTGGCCGTGCGTCCGGCCAAATAGTCCAAGACCGGCTAAAATAGCTGGTTGCCGCAAAAGGAGGGGGCGCATGGCGCCCCCTCTGCTTGTCGAGGCCAGAGGGCGCGGCCTGTCCGCCGCGCCGCCGTCTGTTGCGCCGTGCCGCTGCCTGCCATCCCAGCCGCGCCGCCGCGACGCCTGTAACAGGCGCGGCGTCCCGGCCATCCACCCCTTCCTGCGAGTTCCCCCGCCCGGTTTATGCAGCACATCCGCAATTTTTCGATCATTGCCCACATCGACCACGGCAAATCCACGCTCGCCGACCGTCTCATCCAGCGTTGCGGCGGCCTGGCCGACCGCGAAATGTCCGCGCAGGTGCTGGACTCCATGGAAATCGAGCGCGAACGGGGCATCACGATCAAGGCCCAGACCGCCGCGCTGCAGTACAAGGCAGCCGACGGCAAGGTCTATGCGCTGAACCTCATCGACACCCCGGGGCACGTCGACTTCTCCTATGAAGTCAGCCGCTCGCTGTCCGCCTGCGAAGGCGCGCTGCTGGTGGTCGATGCCTCGCAGGGCGTGGAAGCCCAGACCGTGGCCAACTGCTATACCGCCATCGAGCTGGGCGTGGAAGTGGTGCCCGTGCTGAACAAGATGGACCTGCCCCAGGCGAATCCCGACGGCGCGCGCCAGGAGATCGAAGACGTCATCGGCATCGATGCCACCGACGCGGTCCAGGCCAGCGCGAAGACGGGCATGGGCATCGACGAGATCCTGGAAACCGTGGTTGCGCGCGTGCCGCCGCCCAAGGGCGATCCGGACGCGCCGCTGCAGGCGCTCATCATCGATTCGTGGTTCGACAACTACGTGGGCGTGGTCATGCTGGTGCGCATCGTCAACGGCGTGGTCAAGCCCAAGGACAAGCTGCTCTTCATGGCCTCGCAGGCCACGCACCTGTGCGAGCAGATCGGCGTCTTCACGCCCAAGTCGCAGCCTCGTCCGCAACTGTCGGCCGGCGAGGTGGGCTTCATCATCGCGGGCATCAAGGACCTGGCGCACGCCAAGGTGGGCGATACGATCACGCTGGCCGGCAAGGCCGGGACCGAGCCGCTGCCCGGCTTCAAGGAAGTCCAGCCCCAGGTGTTCGCGGGCCTGTACCCGGTGGAAAGCAGCGAATACGACCAGCTGCGCGACTCGCTGGAAAAGCTGAAGCTCAACGACGCCGCGCTGATGTTCGAGCCCGAGGTGTCGCAGGCGCTGGGCTTCGGCTTCCGCTGCGGCTTCCTGGGCCTGCTGCACATGGAAATCGTGCAGGAACGCCTCGAGCGCGAATTCGACATGGACATCATCACCACCGCGCCGTCGGTGGTGTACGAGGTCCAGCAGCGCGATGGCTCGGTGATCACGGTGGAAAGCCCCTCGCGCATGCCCGAGGTCGGCCACATCATGGACATCCGTGAGCCGATCGTGAAGGTCACGCTGTTCATGCCCCAGGAATACGTGGGGCCGGTCATGACGCTGTGCAACAACAAGCGCGGCGCCCAGATCAACATGAGCTACCACGGCCGCCAGGTGCACCTGGTCTATGAAATCCCGCTGGCCGAGATCGTGCTCGACTTCTTCGACAAGCTGAAGTCGGTGTCGCGCGGCTATGCCTCGATGGACTACGAGTTCCTGGAATACCGTTCGGCCGACGTGGTGCGCGTGGACCTGCTCATCAACAGCGACCGCGTCGATGCGCTGGCCATGATCGTCCACCGCAGCAATGCCCGCTACCGCGGCCGCGAAGTGGTCTCGCGCATGCGCGAGCTGATCCCGCGCCAGATGTACGACGTGGCCATCCAGGCCGCCATCGGCGCCGAGGTCATCGCCCGCGAGAACGTGAAGGCCCTGCGCAAGAACGTGCTGGCCAAGTGCTATGGCGGCGACATCAGCCGCAAGAAGAAGCTGCTGGAAAAGCAGAAGGCCGGCAAGAAGCGCATGAAGCAGGTCGGCAGCGTGGAGATCCCGCAAGAGGCCTTCCTGGCCATCCTGCAGGTTGAAGACAAGTAAGAAAGAAGGAAAGAGGAAAGACGCATGAGCTGGAATTTCGCCCTGATCCTTTTCCTGCTGCTGGTGTTGACCGGCGGCATCTGGTTGGTGGATCGTATCTGGCTGCGTTCGCGCCGCCGTGCCCGCATTGCCGAGGCGGTTGCCCGGGCCGACCTGGAAACCGCGGGCGCCAGCCCCGAGCATGTCGCCGAGCGGCGCCAGCAGGCTGCCCAGGAAGCGGGGCGCATGTCCTGGTGGCTGGAATACGCGGTCAGCTTCTTCCCGGTGATCCTGTTCGTGTTCCTGCTGCGCTCCTTCGTGGTGGAGCCCTTCCGCATCCCCTCGGGATCGATGCTGCCCACGCTTGAATCCGGCGACCTGATCCTGGTCAACAAGTTCAGCTACGGCATTCGCCTGCCGGTCCTGGATCGCAAGGTCATCGATACCGGCAGCCCGAAGCGGGGCGACATCATGGTCTTCCGCTACCCCGTGGAGCCGCAGGTGGACTACGTCAAGCGCGTGATCGGCCTGCCTGGCGACCAGATCGCCTACCTGGACAAGAAGCTCTACCTGAACGGCCAGGAAGTGGCCCGAGTGCGCGACGGCGATTACTTCGAACCGGATCGTGTGTCCTACACCGCGAAATTTGATGAAAAAATCGGCGACGTTGAGCACAAGATCCTGGTGGATGAGCGCTCTTTCCAGGATATCGGCCCCACCTGGACGTATCCCAACCGTCAGAACTGCCAGTATGAACGCAACGGAATCCGTTGTACCGTGCCGGAAGGCCAGTACTTCGTGATGGGCGATAATCGGGACAACAGCCTCGATAGCCGGTACTGGGGATTCGTGCCCGATGCCAACATCGTGGGCAAGACCTTCATGATCTGGATGAATTTCGGCGACCTGGGCCGCATAGGCAGGGTTCATTGACGATGTCGCTTGCAACGCTCGCAAACCGCCTGGACTACCAATTCGCCGATGCCGGCCTGCTCGAGCAGGCGCTCACGCATCGCAGCCACGGCGCGCGACACAACGAGCGGCTGGAATTCCTGGGTGATTCGGTCCTGAACTTCGTCGTGGCCGCCATGCTGTTCGAGCGCTATGCCCGCATCGATGAAGGCGACCTGTCGCGCCTGCGCGCCAACCTGGTCAAGCAGGCTTCCCTGGCGGAAATCGCCCAGAAGCTGGACCTGTCCCAATACCTGCGCCTGGGTGAGGGCGAATTGAAAAGCGGCGGATTCCGCCGTCCTTCCATCCTCGCCGACACGCTCGAGGCCATCTTCGGCGCGGTGTTCCTGGATGGCGGTTTCGACCAGGCGCGCCGCGTCATCGTGCGCCAGTACCAGCCCATCCTGGCCAACGTCGATCCACAGACCCTGGGCAAGGACGCCAAGACCTTGCTGCAGGAGTTCCTGCAGGGGCGCAAGATGGCCTTGCCCCTCTATACCGTCATTGCCACGCACGGCGCCGCGCACAGCCAGCAATTCGAGGTCGAGTGTGCCATTCCCGCATTCGAGATCAAGGTCGTGGCGCCCGGCAGCAGCCGCCGCGCGGCCGAGCAGTCCGCCGCCAAGCTGGCGCTGGAGGCTGCCGAGGCCGCCAGCCCTACTCCCCTGAAGCGCCGCGCCGGCAAGGCGCGCAAGACCACGCAACTGACCCTGCCCGTGGCAGTGGCGCAAGACACCAAATGACCCAGGATTTCCGCTGCGGCTTCGTCGCCATCGTCGGCCGACCCAACGTCGGCAAGTCCACGCTGACCAACGCGCTGGTCGGCACCAAGCTTTCCATCGTGTCGCGCAAGGCGCAGACCACGCGCCATCGCATCCAGGGCGTGCTCACCCGCGACACCGAGCAATTCGTCTTCGTCGACACGCCGGGCTTCCAGACCCGTCATGGCGGCGCCATGAACCGCATGATGAACCGCGTCGTCACGCAGGCCCTGGCCGACGTGGACGTGGTGGTGCACGTGGTCGAGGCAGGCAAGTGGTCCGAGGGCGACGCGAAGCTCCTGCCCCTGCTGCCCGCGCCCGAGCGCACCATCCTTGCCGTGAACAAGGTCGACCTGCTGAAGCAGCGCAACGACCTGTTCGCCTACGTTTCCAAGATCATGGCGTTGCATCCCTTCGCCGCCGTGGTGCCCGTCAGCGCGGCCAAGGACAAGCAGCTGGACGTGCTGCTGGGCGAGATTGCCCAGCGCCTGCCCGTCGGTGAAGCCATGTTCGAGGCCGACACGCTGACCGACAGGCCGATGCGTTTCATCGCCGCCGAGTTGATCCGCGAGAAGATATTCCGCCTGGTCGGCGACGAACTGCCATATGGCAGCACCGTGGTCATCGAGCAATGGGATGAAACCGAGCAGGGCGCGCGCATCGCGGCCTGCGTGGTCGTCGAGCGCGACAGCCACAAGCCCATTTTGCTGGGCACCGGCGGCATGCACATGAAGCGCATCGCCACCGAGGCTCGCCAGGACATCGCCAAGCTGCTGGACAAGCCCGTGCACCTGGAGGTCTACATCAAGGTGCGCAAGGGCTGGTCCGACCGCGAGAGCGCGCTGCGCGACCTGGGCTATGAGTAGACGGGGCGCGCGCGTCCAGGACGCCGCCGGCTACATGCTGCACGCCACGCCGTGGCGAGAAACCTCCCTGGTGGTCCAGGCCTTTTCCCGTGAGCACGGCTGCGTGGCCATGGTGGCAAAGGGCGCGAAGCGCCCATATTCCACGCTGCGCCCCGTGCTGAACGCTTTCCAGCCCCTGCTGCTGTCCTGGACGGGCATGGGCGAGGTCAAGACGCTGACCCGCGCGGAAAGCGCCGGCATCCACGCGCTGGCGGGCGGCGCGCTGATGTCCGCCTGGTACATGAATGAACTGCTGCTGCGGCTCCTGCCGCGCGAAGATCCACACCCCGTGCTGTACGACGCCTACGTCGAGGCCTTGCGCCAGTTGGCGGGCGGCCAGCGCGCGGCGGCGGCCCTGCGTCGCTTCGAATGGGTGCTGCTGCGCGAAACGGGCTATGGCGTGGACGAGGACGAGCCCGATTTCGGCGATGCCCAGCGCGAACCTGCCCTGCGCGCCAGCCTGCGGGAGCGTCTGGCCGACCAACTGGCCGGCAGGCCGCTGGCGACGCGGCGGGTGCTGATGGCGTTGCAGCGCCTGTAGCCGGGGCAGTGTCGCCTACAGTATTTCCAGCGGCTGGCTGCGCGTGGGGGCAGGGAAGGCCGCGTCCAGCGTGGCCAGGTCTTCCGGGCTCAGCGTCAGCGTCAGGCTGGCCAGGTTGTCCCGCAGGCGGGCCACGGATGCCGTCTTGGGAATCGAGATCACGCCAGGCAGGCGCATCGTCCAGGCCAGCGCCACGGCAGCCGGTGTCACGCCATGGCGTTGCGCCACCGTTTTCACCGCTGGCGCGTCCAGCAGCCGTCCCTGTTCCAGCGGCGAATACGCCATGATCGCCACGCCGCGTTGGGCACACCAGGGCTGCAGGTCGAATTCGATGCCGCGCCGTCCCAGGTTGTAGAGCACCTGGTTCACCTGCACCTGGCTGCCGCCCGGCACGCCCAGCAGTTCCTGCATGTCGTTCATGTCGAGGTTGCTGACGCCCCAGGCGCGGATCTTGCCCTCGCGTTGCAGGGCCTCCATGGCTTCGACCGTGTCGCCCAGGCGATGGCGGCCGCGCCAGTGCAGCAGGTACAGGTCCAGCGCATCGGTTTTCAGGCGCCGCAGGCTGTCCTCGCAGGCGGCCGCGGTGCCGTGGCGCGAAGCGTGCTCGGGCAACACCTTGCTGACGAGAAAGACCTCGTCGCGGCGGCCGGCGATGGCCCGCCCCACGATTTCCTCGGCCCCGCCATCGGCGTACATCTCGGCCGTGTCGATCAGGGCCAGGCCCGCGTCCAGCCCGGCCTGCAGGCTGCGGATTTCATCCTGCGCGCGGTCCGGCGACTCTCCCATGAACCACGTTCCCTGGCCGAGCGCGCACACGCTGCGGCCATCGGGCAGGACCACGGAAGCTGGGCTGACGGTCATGAGGATCTCCTGGCGGACATGGCGGATGACATCGACGATTCTAGCAATCCGAAGCACAAAAAAACCCGCCTTGCGGCGGGTTCAGCTGCCCGGCAAGTGCGCACCGGGCAGGAGGGGTACCGTTGAGAACCGCTTATTCGCGGTCGCCGCCGAAGATGCCCAGCAGCATCAGCAGGTTGGCGAAGACGTTGTAAACGCTCAGGTAGATGGACAGCGTGGCCGAAACGTAGTTGGTTTCTCCGCCGTTGATGACGCGCTGCATATCCACCAGTATGAAGGCCGAGAAGATGACGACCGCCAGCACCGACACGGTCAGCATGAGCGCGGGCAGTTGCAGGAAGATGTTGGCCAGCGCGGCGACCAGGATGACGACGGCGCCGATGAAGAGCCACTTCTGCATGCCCGACAGGTCACGCTTGATGGTGGAGGCCAGGGTCGCCATGCTGGCGAAGACCACCGCCGTGCCGCCGAAGGCCGTCATGATCAGTTGCGAGCCGTTGGACATGCCGAGCACGAAGCCCAGCAGGCGCGACAGCATGATGCCCATGAAGAACGTGAAGGCCAGCAGCAGTGCCACGCCAACCGAGCTGTCGCGATTGCGCTGGATCAGGTACATGAGGCCGAATGCGCCAGCCAGGAACAGGATGGTGCTGAGGCCGGGGCTCAGCGCCATGACCTGGTTCAGGCCGGTGTACAGGCCCACGGCGGCACCCAGCACGGTCGGGATCAGCGACAGGGCGAGCAGCCAGTAGGTGTTGCGCAACACGCGGTTGCGCACGACTTCGCCCGCAGCGCCGGTATAGGGGCCGGTGCGGGCCAGGGGCGATTGACGAAAATCGTTCATGTTGGAGGCTCCTAGGCAAGCAAGGGATGTCGCAGCCGCTCGCGCGGGCGCGCGGGACGCGCACCCATGGCGAAGCTCGACAGGCTTCAGACCGTCAGGATACCTTACAGTTCCCTGAAAATACAGGAAGAGGGCAATTCGTTCCACGGGAAAAGGCCTGCCCGTGCAGGGCGGCAGGCCGGCAGGACCTGTTGCAGGACCTATTTCTTCCTGGCGTGCTGGGCGACGGCAGCGGCCACGAGCGCCGGCAGTTCGCGTTCCAGGCGGCGGCGCAGGCTATCGAGCGCAGCGTCCACGGCGGGACGCAGCGCGCGTTCGATTTCCTGGCGGACCTGGGCGCGCCAGATGTCGTCGTCCTGGGTGTCGCCCGCGGACGCCGTTGCGGTGCCGACGGCCGGGGGCAGGGGCGACGGTGCCGCCAGGGGGGCGGGAATGGCCGCGGCGGCTTCGCGCGCCAGGGCCTCCACCGTGGCGGTTTCCACGGACACCGGGCGGAAGGCGGCCGCCGTATCGGGGGCGGGCAGGTCCGACCTTTCGGTCAGGGTCGGGATATCGGGGTCGTTGCGGGGATCGTTCATGGCGCTCTCCAGGCGTGGGCAGGGCGCGTCAGGCGCCGCCTGCCGGTTTGCTCAGGTCGTGGGCGTGCAGGTCGTGGCCGGCCTCTTGATAGGTGCGCCAGCGTTGGCGCGCGGTCTGGCGGTCGGCGGGTTCGCCCGAGACGATCTCCAGCACCCGGGCGAACTGCGCATAGCCGGGCGGGCAATCGTCGTCGAGATTCATGAGCCAGGGCAGTTCGCCGCCTGTGTCGGCCACGGGCGCGGCGGGCGCCTGCGCAGTCAGCACGATGGGGCTGCTCGCGGCCAGCGGGTCGTTGGCGAGGACATGCGGAAGAAAGGAGATGTCCTCGAACGTCCAGAGCAGCTTGTCGAAGGCCGCCAGCCGCGTCGCGTCACTGCAGTAGACGACCAGCCGCTGGCCCGCGCGATAGCGCTTGCCGGCAACCTGGCAGGCCATCGGCAGGCGGTCAGGCGCGCCGAAGGCGAAGTCGATGCGCGTCACGGCGGACGCGGCCGGGCCCGGACCGCTCACGCCTTCGGTGCCTGCCCGAGCAGGTACTGCACCAGCAGGGGCACCGGACGGCCGGTGGCGCCCTTGTCCTTGCCGCCACGCCAGGCGGTGCCGGCGATGTCCAGGTGAGCCCAGGGATAGGCCTTGGTGAAGCGCGACAGGAAGCAGGCGGCGGTGACTGACCCTGCGGGGGGGCCACCGATGTTGGCGATGTCGGCGAAGTTGGACTTCAGCTGTTCCTGGTAGGCGTCGTCCATGGGCATGCGCCATGCCGTGTCGAGCGTGTCGCGGCCGGCGGCCAGCAGGGCGTCGGCCAGGGCGTCGTCCTTGGAGAACAGGCCGGTGTTGACGTGGCCCAGGGCCACGACGCAGGCGCCGGTCAGGGTGGCGATGTCGATCACGGCGGCGGGCTTGAAGCGTTCGGCGTAGGTCAGCGCGTCGCACAGCACCAGACGGCCTTCGGCGTCGGTGTTCAGGATCTCGATGGTCTGGCCCGACATGCTGGTGACGACGTCGCCCGGCTTGTTGGCGCGGCCGCTGGGCATGTTCTCGCATGCGGGGATGAGGCCGATGACGTCATGCGCCAGCTCGATCTCGGCGACTGCGCGCAAGGTGCCCAGCACGCTGGCCGCGCCGCACATGTCGTACTTCATTTCGTCCATGGTGGCGGCGGGCTTGATCGAGATGCCGCCCGAATCGAAGGTGATGCCCTTGCCCACCAGCACGATGGGCGCGCGCGCCTTGGCCTTGGACTTGTTGGCCGCTGCCTTTGCCGATTCCTTTGCGGTGTACTTCAGCACGATGAAGCGCGGCGCTTCATCGGAGCCGCGCGCCACCGACAGGAACGAACCCATCTTCAGCGCCTCGATCTGCTTGCGCTCGAGGATCTCGGCCTTGAGCGTGCCCTTGAATTCAGCGGCCAGGCTGCGTGCCGTGTCGGCCAGGTAGGCCGGGGTGCAGATGTTGCCGGGCAGGTTGCCCAGCGTGCGGGCGAGGTCCATGCCGTTGGCGATGCCGCCGCCTTCGCGCAAGCCCGCCTGCGCCTGCGCGGTTTCCCCGCGCGCCACCGAGACGGCGAACTTCTTAAGCTTGGGACGCGCGGCCGGATCGGCCTTGCCGAACGTGCGGTCGTAGTGATACGCGGCTTGGCCGGCAGCGATGGCGGCATTGCGCGCGCGGACGCGCAGCGTCGCGCCTTCGCACTTGTTCGCGGCCAGCGTGGATACGGCATCGGCCGCTTGCGCCTGCACGCAGGCGGCGGCGAAGGCGCGCTCGGCGGCGGCGTGCACGGGCGGAGCGTAGTCGGCTTCCTTGCCCAGGCCGACCAGCACCACGCGTTGCGCAGTGACGCCGGGCAGGGCGCGCAGCACCAGCGTGGCGCCAGCCTTGCCGGAGAACTCGGCCTTCACGACGGCGCGCAATTGGCCGTCGCTGGCACGATCGATGATGTCGGCGGCGGGCGTCAGCACGCCGTCTCCATAAACGCCAACGGCCAGTGCGGCCGTTTTGGTTTGGTGAAGAGAGGCGGTGGTGTGTGTGCTAAATTCCATGAGGGTTTCCCCGTGTGCGTCAGTGGATGCAACGATTATCCCGCATATTCTCCCATGTCACTATTCAAACGCTCGGTCGCAGCGGAAATCTCCAGCCATGCAGGCGTCGTCTTCTCCACACTGGTGATCGTGTGGCTCAGCGTGCTGCTGGTCCGCCTGCTGGGCGAGGCGGCAGGCGGCACGATCGGCGCCGACGTCGTGCTCGGCCTCGCCACGTTCTCGACCATCACCGCGCTGCCCACCATCCTGTCGGTGTCGCTCTTCATCGCGGTGCTCACCACCGTCACGCGCAACTACCGCGAGTCCGAAATGGTCGTGTGGTTCGCCAGCGGCCTGTCGCTGGCTGACTGGCTGCGGCCCGTGCTGCGGCTGGCCATTCCCATCGCCCTGCTCATCGCGGTGCTGACGCTGGCTGCCTCACCCTGGGCATACCGGCAGATCGCCGAATACCGCGAGCGCTACGAACAGCGTTCGGACCTGTCGAAAGTCACCGCCGGCCAGTTCGCCGAAGCGAGTGGGGGCGACCGGGTGTTCTTCGCCGAAGAGCCCGCGATCGTGGGCGATGAGCTGGGCAGTGTCTTCGTGCGTGTGCAGGATCCCGAATGGCTGACGGTCGTCACCGCCACCAACGCACGCATCCAGAACGAAACCAACGGCGATCGTTTCCTGGTGCTGGGTGCGGGCCATCGCTACGACCTGAAGCCGGGTTCCGCCGAGTTCCGCATGGCCGATTTCCAGCGCTATGGCGTGCGCCTGGAAAGCCGTGGCGAAGACCAGATGGCCGAAGCCCGCGCGGCAGCGGAGCGCAGCAGCAAGGCGCGTCCCACGGGCCAACTGATTACGGACGACACCGACAGTTCGCGGGCCCAGATCATGTGGCGCCTCGCTTTGCCCATCGCGGCCTTGAACCTGGCCTTGCTGGCCATTCCGCTGGGGGCGGTCAATCCGCGCCTGGGCCGCTCGGGCGACCTGTTGATCGCCGGCCTGGTGGCCTTGCTCTACATGAACCTGATCAACCTGTCGCGCGGCTGGGTCAGCAGCGGCGCGGTCAGCTTCGGCGTCGGGGTCTGGGCCGTGCATGCCATCTTCGGCCTGCTGACGGCCTACCTGATGTATCGCCGCCTGCGCGTGAAGGCGCCGAAGGATCCCGGGCCTTCCGCGCCCACGCCGGCCGCCGCCTGAGCGCCGCGGCCAACTGCCGGAATGCCAGGCGGCATTCCAGCCGTCAGGCGCCGCGCCGCAAGGGGCCGCCCCGGCCCTGCAGCAAGGTCTGGTTGGCCGTCACCGCCTGCCGCAGGAATTCCCACAAGGCCGCCACGCGCTTGAGCCTGCGCGCGTCTTCGTGGCAATAGATCCAGAAGCTTCGCGTGATCCGCACATCGTCGGCCAATACCGGCGTCAGGCGGCTGTCCTGTGACGCGATGAAGCAGGGCAGCACGGCAAGCGCCTGGCCCTGCAACGCGGCGTGGTATTGCGCGATGACGCTGGTGCTGCGAAGGACCACGTTGCTGCCCGGCAGCTCGTCCTCCAAATAACGCAGCCGGTCACTGAAGAGCAGTTCGTCCACGTAGCCGATGAAGGTGTGGTCGGCGAGGTCCGCGCGCTGCGTGATGGGCGCGTGCGCATGCAGATACGCGGGCGTGCCGTACAGGCGCAGGGTGTAGTCGCACAGCTTGCTGCACACGTAGGGACCGCGTTGCGGCCGTTCGATGGTGATGGCGAGGTCGGCTTCACGCTTGGACAGGCTGACGAAGCGCGGCACGGGCAGGACGTCCAGCGTCACGTGCGGATAGCGGCGATGGAAGTCCATCAGCAGCGGCGTCAGCACATAGGTGCCGAAACCCTCGGTGGCGCCCAGCCGGACGTGGCCGGAGATCGCCTCGCCGATGCCGGACAGTTCCTCGCGCGCGGACTGCAGGGTGTTTTCCATCTGCTCTGCGCGCACGAACAGGCGCTGGCCATCGGCCGTCAGCACGAAGCCCGCGCTGCGGGACTTCTCGAAGAGCACGGTGTCCAGGCTGGCCTCCAGCGCCTTGACCCTGCGCGAGACCGTGGTGTGCTCCACCCCCAGCCGCCGGGCGGCCGCGCTGACACGCTGGGTGCGGGCGACTTCGAGGAAATACCGCAAGCTGTCCCAGTCCGCCATGGCCGTCTCCTGTGTGCATGAATGCACAAGCTGTGTGCATTTCTTGTCTTGTTGGTTCATTTTCACACACCTACACTGGCCTGGCATTGCCCGTAGATGGCAAGCCCACACAACGAGGAGACAAGCATGGCGACGACACGTACACGCGGTCTGGGAACCGCGCTGCTTTGCCTGGGATTGGGAATGGGAGGGGCTGCCGCCGCAGCCGACAAGCCGCCGATCAAGATCGGCATCCTGGGCGACATGTCCGGCACCTATGCCGGCATGGGCGGACCCGGTTCGGTGGCCGCCGCGCAACTGGCCATCGACGATTGCCTGAAGGCCGAATGCAAGGGCATGCAGATCTCGCTGGTGTCGGCCGATCACCAGAACAAGGCCGACGTGGGCGCGGCGCGTGCGCGCGAATGGTTCGACCGGGAAGGCGTCTCGGCGATTGCCGACCTGACCAATTCCGCGGTGGCGATTGCCGTGCAGGGCATTGCCAAGGAAAAGAACCGGGTCGTGATGTTCTCGGGGCCGGCCACCACCGCGCTGACCAATGCGCAGTGCTCGCCGGTGGGCTTTCACTGGATGTTCGACACCTATTCGCAGTCTGCCGGCGGCGCGCGCGCCACGGTGGAGACGGGCGGCAAGTCCTGGTATTTCGTGACGGTGGACTATGCCTTCGGCCATTCGCTGGAAGCCGACACCGCCAAGATGGTGCAGTCGCTGGGCGGCAAGGTGGTGGGCAGCGTGCGGCATCCCCTGAACGTCGCCGACTTCGCGTCGTTCATGCTGCAGGCGCAGGCCTCCAAGGCGCAGGTCGTGGCGCTGGCCAACGGTGGCCAGGACACGGTCAACGCGGTCAAGCAGGCACGTGAGTTCGGCATCGTCGAAGGGGGGCAGCGCCTCGTGTCCCTGCTCATCTTCCTGTCCGACCTGCGCGCGCTGGGCTTGCCCAATGCGCAGGGCCTGTCCTATGTGGATGGCTTCTATTGGGACTTCGATGACGACTCACGCGCGTGGGCAGGGCGCTTCGAGAAGGCCTACAAGGGCCTGAAGCCCACGATGACGCATGCGGGCGTGTATTCCAGCGTGCTGCATTACCTGCGCGCGGCGGCCCAGGCCGGCTCGACGCAGGGCGACGTGGTGGCCGCAGCCATGCGCAAGATGCCGATCAAGGACCCGATCATGCGCAATGCATCGATCCGTCCGGATGGCCGCGTGATCCACGACATGTACCTGTACGAGGTCAAGAAGCCGGACGAGTCCAAGGGCGAGTGGGACTACTCGCGCCTGATGGCGACGATCCCGGCGGAGCAGGCGTTCCAGCCGCTTGCGCAATCGACCTGCCCGCTCGTGCAGCAGGCCAAACCCTGATTGCCTTCCCTGGTTTTCTTCATCGATCCTGGAGTAAAGACGCATGAGCAAAGACATTCCCCGCCTGGCCCACCTGATCGGCGGCAAGCTGGTCGAGTCGACGTCCAAGGAGTGGCGCGACGTGGTGAATCCCGCGACGCAGGAAGTGGTGGCCCGCGTGCCTTTCGGCACGCGCGAAGAGCTGGACCAGGCCGTGGCCAATGCCCGCGAGGCCTATGCCACCTGGCGCAACACGGGGCAGGGCGCGCGCATGCGCGTCATGCTGAAGTTCCAGCAACTGCTGCGCGACAACACCGACAAGCTCGCCGAGATGATCACCCGCGAGCACGGCAAGACCTTGCCGGATGCGCAGGGCGAGGTGGGCCGCGGCCTGGAGGTGGTCGAGCACGCCTGCAGCATCGCCAGCCTGCAACTCGGCGAATATGCCGAGAACGCGGCAGGCGGCATCGATGTCTATACGCTGGTCCAGCCGCTGGGGGTATGCGCGGGCATCACCGCCTTCAACTTCCCCGTGATGCTGCCCTGCTTCATGTTCCCGATCGCCGTCTCCTGCGGCAACACCTTCGTGCTGAAGCCGTCCGAGCAGGATCCCACCGCCACCCTGTTCCTGGCGCAACTTGCGCTGGAAGCGGGCCTGCCGCCGGGCGTGCTGAACGTGGTGCATGGCGGGCCGGACATCGCCAACGGGCTGTGCGAGCACCCGGACATCAAGGCCGTGTCCTTCATCGGCTCGACGCGCGTGGGCACCGAGATCTACCGGCGCGCCTCGGACGCGGGCAAGCGCTGCCAGGCCATGATGGGCGCCAAGAACCACTGCGTGATCCTGCCCGACGCCGATCGCGAAGTGGCCTTGAATCACCTGATCGGTGCGGCGTTCGGCGCGGCGGGCCAGCGCTGCATGGCGGCCTCGGTGGCGGTGTTCGTCGGCAAGTCGCGGGAATGGCTGCCCGATTTCGTCGAGCGCTCGCGCAAGCTGAAGGTGAACACGGGCACCGACCGCAGCGCGGACCTGGGCCCGCTGGTGTCGCCCGCCGCCAAGCAGCGCGTGGAGAGCCTGATCGCGGCCGGCGAGAAGGAGGGCGCGAAGCTGCTGCTCGATGGCCGTGGCCTGACGGTCAAGGGCTATGAGCAGGGCAATTTCGTCGGCCCGACGGTGTTCGGCGGCGTGACGGCCAAGATGCGCATCTACCAGGAGGAGATCTTCGGGCCGGTGCTGTGCGTGGTGGAGGCCGAGACGCTGGAGGAGGCGGTGGCATTCATCAACGGCAATCCCAACGGCAACGGCGTGGCGATCTTCACGCAGGACGGCGGCGCCGCGCGCTATTTCCAGAACAACATCGACGTGGGGCAGGTGGGCATCAACATTCCCATTCCGGTGCCGGTCGCGTGGTTCAGCTTCACGGGGTCGCGCGGCTCCAAGCTGGGCGACCTGGGGCCCAACGGCAAGCAGGCCGTGCAGTTCTGGACCCAGACCAAGACCGTGACCGCGCGCTGGTCGGCGCATGGCTCGGGCGTGAACACCACGATCACGATGAAGTGATGCCTGCGTGAGGATGCCGGGGCCGCGGGCTGCACGCCGCGGTCCCGCGCCGTTTGGTAGCATGCCGGCGATGCATGCCGACTTCGACCCCCATCCGCAACTCGCCGCCTTGCTGCTGCCTGCCGTGACCGGCGGCGACGATGGCGCCCATGACCTGTCCCACCTGCAGCGCGTCTGGAAGAACGCCCGCGCGATCCACGCATGCGAAGGCGGAGACGACGAGATCCTGCTGGCCGCGACGCTGCTGCACGACTGCGTGGCCGTCGAGAAGAACTCTCCCCTGCGCGCCCAGGCATCGCGCCTGTCGGCGGCCAAGGCGTCCGGGATATTGCGGGGGCTGGGCTGGGAGGACGCACGTATCGAGCGGGCGGCGCATGTCATCGAGGCGCACAGCTTCAGCGCCGCGATTGCGCCGCGCACGCTGGAAGCCCGCATCCTGCAGGACGCCGACCGCCTGGACGCCATCGGCATGCTGGGCGTGGCGCGGTGTTTCTATGTGGCGGGCCGCATGGGGTCGCAGCTTTATCATCCGGACGATCCGCAGGCGCAGGCGCGGCCGCTGGACGATGCGCACTATGCGCTGGATCATTTTCCCAAGAAGCTGCTCACGCTGGCGGACAACTTCCAGACCCCGGAAGGCGCACGCCTGGCAGGGTTGCGGCACGCCAGCATGCTGGCGTTCCTGGACGCCTTCGCGCAGGAAATCTGACGCGGTCACAAGGCATTCAGCCAGGCGCCACGACCTGGGGAAATGAGTAAATGCTTATATCTACATTGAATATATGGAGGATTCCTTATTACCTATAATTCGGTTGAAACATTGGGGTAAATAATGAACCTTCAACAATTCCGCTTCGTGCGGGAAACGATCCGCCGCGATTTCAACCTGACCGAAGCGGCGAGAATGCTCTACACCTCGCAGCCAGGCGTCTCCAAGGCCATCATCGAGTTCGAGGATGAACTGGGGGTGAAGATCTTCGAGCGCCATGGCAAGCGCATCAAGGGCCTGACCAAGCCCGGCCAGGCCGTGTCGCAGGTGATCGACCGCATCATGCGCGAGGTCGACAACCTGAAGAAAGTCAGCGACGAGTTCGCGCGCCGCGACGAGGGCGGACTGGTGATTGCCTGCACGCACACCCAGGCGCGCTACCTGCTGCCCGGCGTGATTCCCGGCTTCCGCAAGCAGTTTCCCAAGGTCCGCGTGTCGCTGGCAGAAGGCAGCCCCACGCAGCTGGCCGAAATGGTGCTGCACGAACAGGCCGACCTGGCCATTGCCACCGAGTCGCTGGCCTTGACGCCAGGCCTGGCCACCTTGCCTTGCTACACCTGGGAGCACACGGTGGTGGTGCGGCCGGATCATCCGTTGGCCGAGCTGACCTCCAGCGCAGCCAAGAAGCTGACGCTGGCGCAACTGGCCGAGTACCCCATCGTGACGTATGACCGCGCCTTCTCGGGCCGGACGGCCATCGACGAGGCGTTCTCCGCGCAAAGCATCCATCCGGACATCGTGCTGGAGGCCATCGACGCCGACGTCATCAAGACCTATGTGGACGTCGGCCTGGGCATCGGCATCATCGCCGGCGTGGCGTATGACCCGCGCCGCGACCAGGGCCTGATCGGCCTGCCGGTGGGTCGCCTGTTCGGCACGCACACGACGCGCGTCGGCATCAAGGAAGGCGTGTTCCTGCGGGACTATGTCTACACCTTCCTGGAAATGCTGACGCCGACGCTGACCCGCAAGGCGGTGGCGGAAGCGGTGCAGGGCGCGAAGGACGCCTGATCCCTCTTTGTGGTTTGCCCGGCGCCCCGCGTGGATCGGCTCTGCGCGGGGCGTTTTGCGTCAGGGGCAGGGCTGGCATGAAGATTGGAACTATGGGGTCGGATCATCTGATAAAAAAATTCAAATGAGAATAGCTCCCATTTTCGGTTGATCTTCAAACAGGAATCATTATCATTTCATCTATCGCAAACGACCCCAAACGAGGGCATCATGACGCAATCGATGAGCGCAGTAGTGGTAGGCGCGGACCGCCTGGGCAACATCCCTGAGCTGCTCAAGGGCCACAACATTTCCATCACGCACCACATCAGTGGACGTGATCCTTCGCACCAGAAGAAGACGCTGCAACTGCCCTCGGGCACCGAGCTGGTGATCCTGCTCACGGACTTCCTGGGCCACAACGTGATGAAGACCTTCCGCAACGCCGCGCAGCGTGGCGGCATCCGTGTGGTGGCATGCCGCCGTTCGGTGTGCAGCATGCAGCAGGCGCTGACGCAATGCGGCCTGTGCCCCAACGCGAATTCGTGTGCCCGCACGCAGCACTGACGGTCGGCGGGGGAAACAGCAAAACGCCCCGTTCTGACGTGCCCCCGCAAAATCCGTACAGGTCAAAACTAGAGGTAAGGTTGCTTCTCAGCGCCCCGATCGGGGCGAGGAGAAGCCATGAAACGGTCGAGATTTACCGAAGAGCAGATCGCCTA